>Ga0209172_10000180_pt1 | contig 191688 bp, 185 predicted proteins | sample LarsenN4metaG_FD_184113 | JGI IMG/M metagenome (GOLD analysis project Ga0209172, IMG submission 184113) | Hot spring sediment bacterial and archeal communities from British Columbia, Canada, to study Microbial Dark Matter (Phase II) - Larsen... ... | reverse complement strand
CACCAGGGCTACCGCCTGCGCGGGCGGGTGCCGGCGGAGATCTTCTGGGGCGCGGCCGCGGCCGCCAGCTAAACTCATGACCACCTCTGGGACGGCGTACGTGTCAACACCTTTCCGAGTCCGGACACGCTAGAGCGAGATGGCGCTGCGCGCCCGCCCGTGCGCCGGCTGATCGCCGCGCATGGTGTCCGGGTTGACGCCTCGCCGCAGCGCCGTGTGGTAAGTGAACAGCTGCAGCGGCACCACGGCGAGGATCGGCGACACGAGCTCGTTGACCGCCGGCAGCGCGATGGTCTCGGCGGCGAGCGACCGGAGGTCGGCGTCGTCCTCCGCGGCGAGGGCAACGACGGGCGCCCCCACTTCCTTTGCCGCCCGCGCGGCGTCCAGGCAGCGGTCGCGCGACGGCCCGGGCGGCGCCACCACGAAGAGCACGTCGTCGGCGTCCAGGGCCGCCCACGGCCCGTGCAGGAACTGCTCGCACTCGTAGCCCACCGTCTTCGTGTGGTTGGCCTCGTTCATCTTGAGCGCGGCCTCGAGCGCCGTCGCCGTGTTGGGGCCTCCGCCGACGAACCAGTGGCAGCGGCGGTCGGCGAAGCGCGCCGCCAGGCCCTCCCAGTCTTCCTGGCCGAGCAGGGTCGCCAGGTAATCGGGGAGCTCCAGCAGCTCGTGGCGCAGCTCGGCGTCGTCGCCGAGCTCGGCGGCGAGGGCGGCCAGGAGCGCCATGGCGCACGTGTACGACACCGTGTGGGCGGCGGAGGCCTCCTGCTCCACCGTGCGCAGCGCGAAGTCGGCGATGCCGAGCCCCTCGCCGCTGCCCCTGCCCGTGACGGCGATGGCGACGCCTCCGCCGGCCCTGGCCTTCTCCAGCGCCTCGAGCGAGAAGCGCTTGGTGCCGCGATGGCTGACGACGATCACCGCCGTGCGCGCATCCGGCCCCGGCCAGTAGTTCTTGAACTCGAACGAATGGAACGCGCGCACGCGGTGGCCGAGCCGGCCCGCGTGAGCCAGCAGCAGCTCGCCCACGAGCGCGGCATGCCACGACGTGCCGATGCCCGACAGGAGGACCCGCTCCATCGGCTTCAGACGGTCGGCGGCCGCCGTCACGGCTTCGGCGTTGGCGCGGAGCACGAGGCGGAGCGCGCCCGGCTGCGCGTAGATCGCGTCGTGCATGTAGAAGGGATGTCCGGGACGCGGCGGCGGCGGTGTCCAGCTCATGGCGTGGGGACTCTAGGCAGCAGCGCGCGGAGGTGTCAACGTCCAATGGCGGCGCCGGGGCGCCGGCCACACGGGTCAGCCGTTGACCTCGGGGTCGCCCTCGTCGATCCACGGGTCGCGCGCCGGCGGCCGCGCGCCCGGGTCGTAGCGATGACCGCGCGGCGCCGTGGCCGGCGCCGGCCGGACCTTCCTCGGCCGGCGGCGCGGACCGAGCGTCGGCGTGTCGTGCGCGGCCTCGCCGGTCTTCCGCTTCGCCGCGCGTTTGCGGTCGGCCATGCAAGGGTCACGAGCAACACGGGTGCCATCGTGTATAGTGCGACCCGGCCGGCCGACCGGGCCGGCGCGCGGGAGAGGACCGATGCGGCAGGCGCGGAGCGAGGACCACCTCACGGCGATCGACGGGCGGGGCCGCCCGCGCACGCCGCCGTCGCTCCGTCTCGCGTCTGCCACCGGCGCGCCGGTGACCGCGGCCCCGAGGGTCTGAGCGCCGCGTGGACGGCGCATCGCTCCATGCGCTCGGCGCCGCGGCCGCGGTCGGGTCGGCGGCGACGTGGGCGGTCACCAGCCTGCTGGTCCGGCGGCTCATGCCGCCCTACACGGCGGTCGGCGTCGGGGCGATCCGCTCGTGCGCGGGTGGGGGGCTGCTGGCGGGGACGCTGCTGCTCCTGTACGGACCGCGACCCTTCCTCGAGATCCCGCCGGCGAGCCTGGGCCTGCTGGTCGTGTCCATCGTTGCCGCGATCTGCGTGGGCGACACCGCCTTCTTCGAGTCGACGCGGCGGCTCGGTCTCGCGCGCGGCATGTCGATCTCGACGACCTATCCGCTGGTCGCCGCCGTCCTGGCCGCCGCCTTCCTGGACGAGCCGCTCACGCCCCGGGTGGCCCTCGGGGCGGTCCTCACGCTCGGCGGCGTGCTGCTCGTCATCGCGCGGCGGCCCGAGCCCGGCGCCGCGCTCGAGGACGGCTGGGGGCTCGGCATCGGCGCCGCCGCGATCGCCTCGGCGGCGTGGGGCGTGTCGGCGGTGGCGCTCAAGCCGGCGCTCGCCGACGTCGACATCGTCACCGCGCAGGCCGTGCGGCTGCCCATCGCCGGCGCGTTCCTGTTCGCCACACCGTGGGCCCGCGGCACGGTGCGCCGGCTCCGCACGGAGCGGACGGGGGCGCGCACGCTGGCCGTGCTGAGCCTGCTGACCGCATCGAGCAGCGTCATGTTCGTCGCCGGCCTCAAGTACGGCAGCGTGGCCGTGGGCACCGTGCTGTCGTCCACGGCCCCGATGTTCGCGATCCCGCTGGGGATCGTGTTCCTGCGCGAGCGGCTGAGCGCGGCTCCCGTGCTGGGCTGCGCGGTCGCCGTCGCCGGCATCGCCGTGCTCCAGGCCTGAAGGGAGGGCCGCCATGGCCGGTCGCGTCCGAAACATCGGCGAGTGGGGCCGCAATCGCCGGAGGATCATGGGACTGGCCGGCCTCGCCGCCGGCGTGGCCGTCGTCGTCGTGGTGATCGTCGCCGCCGTGTCGCCGGGCTGGGCGCTCCTGGCCTTCGTGCCCTTCACCTTCGGCATGCTGGGCCTGAGCCAGGCCAGCAAGTCGACCTGAGTCCGCCTCGCCGCGCGCGGCGCGCGCGAGATCGACGGGGGCACCGAGCCCGTCACCGACCCCGAGGAAGCCCGCATGCTGAAGGACCAGGCCCGCCGCGTCGTCGCCGAGTCCCTCGCCCTCGGCGCGCTCCTCACCGGCCTCGGCGTGCTCGGCTCCGCCCTCCTCCGCACCTGACGCGAGAACCGCCATTGATCATCCGCCGGCGGCAGAGCGCGACGCCGAACACCGCCGACAACCTGCGAGCTCCGGCCCGTGGCCGCGAAGCGGCGGCCGGGACGGGGGCGGGGTCCCTCCCGCCCCCGCCCCGGCCGTCACTCCACCGGCAACCGCGCCGGAGTCAGCAGACCGGCCGCGCGAGCACCGAGGCGTCGATCTTGCGCGGGGCGAGACGCCCGAGCCGGCGGTCGTCCACGAGGCGCCCCTGCTCGACGACCACGCGTCCGCGCAGGATCGTGGTCACGGGCCACCCCTGAACCTCCCATCCCTCCCACGGCGAGTAATCCGTCACGTGGAAGTCGTCGCGCCGGAGCGTCCTTCGCACGCGGGGGTCGATGATGGCCAGGTCGGCGTCGCTGCCGGGGGCGATGGCGCCCTTGCGCGGGTAGAGCCCGAAGATCTTCGCGGCGTTCGCCGAGGTGACGTCGACGAAGCGCTCCAGCGACATGCCGCGCTTGACCACGCCCTCGGTGTAGCCGATGCCCATGCGCGCCTCGGCGCCGACGTTGCCGCCGGTGACGTCCTCGATGGTCTTGCCCCTGAGCTTCACCGCCAGCGAGGTCGGGTACTCGTCCGTGGCCAGCGTGCTGAGGCCGTCGCGCACGAGCCCGTCCCACAGCGCCTGGCGGTCGTCGGGCGTCTTCAGCGAGGGGTAGGTGTGCGAGCAGAAGCCGCGCGGCGTCCGGTAGTACTCGGCGTCGAAGCAGGTGTACTGGTGCAGCGTCTCGCCGTACACGGGCAGGCCCGCCGCGCGCGCCTCGCGGATCGTCTCCACGCCCTCGCGCGCCGAGGTGTGCACGAAGTAGATGGCGCAGCCCGTGTGGCGGGCCACCGCCACCGTGCGGCGGAAGGCCAGTAGCTCGGAGAGCTTGTTGTGGACGAGGTGCAGGTTCCACCCCTCCATGCGGCCCTCCTCGCGGTGCTTCTCGTACATGAACTGCACGATGTCCTCGTCCTCGGCGTGCACGGTCATGATGCCGCCGGCCGGGGCGATCTTGCCCATGGCGTGCTGGATGCGCCCGAAGTCGATGCGGTTGCCCGCGCGCTTGGGGTGCGGCGGCAGGATGTTGGTGGTGAAGACCTTGAAGGACGTGAAGCCTTGCTGCACGGCCTCGGGGATCTGCTCGAAGACCTTGAGCGGCAGGGGGCCGGCCAGCGTGACGTGGAAGCCGTAGTCGGTGTACGAGCTGTCCTTCCACCGCGCCAGGCGCTGCTCGATCGCGCCCGGGATGTCGCCGCCCGGCCGCACGAACGCGAAGTCGATGTGCGTGGTGGTGCCCCCGAAGACCATCCCTCGCGTGTCCTCTTCCGGCCCGAGCGTGATCCCCGGCTCGTCGGGGTGGCTCATGATCGGATGCGCGAGGTGGGTGTGGGGGTCGATGCCGCCGGGCACGACGATGGCGCCCGCGGCGTCGAGGGTGCGGGCGGCGGCCGGCAGCGTGCCCGGCGCGCCGACGAGGACGACCTGCTCGCCCTGGATGCCGACGTCGAAGACGCCGGCGCCCTGCGGGGTGACCACCTGGCCGCCGCGGACGACGAGATCCAGCATGCCGCGGATTATACGACCGCCGCGCGCCGGCGTGGCGCCGGCGCCGGACGGCTACAACCGCGGCAGCAGGGCCTCCATCAGGGAGTTCGGCACGTGGAAGTCGAGCGCCTGATAGGCGAGCGCGCCGCCACCGAGCAGCAGGAGCGTCATCGCCGTCTTGATCAGCCGCCGCACGCCGGGTCGGGGCGCGGCGTCCTGCGCCATCTCGGGGATCGGCGCGCTCAGGCGCGCGAGCATGTCCTCGCGGGCCTTCTGCTGGGCCTCGAACATCCGCCGCCGCTCTTCAGCCGTGAGCTTCATACCCTCCTCCGCCCCTCGCGAATCCGTCCCCGACCCGCTCGTGTTGCAAGGACCTCGCCGATCGGGCGCCCGGCGGGATCGCCGTCGTCGATCGGCAGGCGTGGGGCGGTGATCGTCGGTGCGACGGAGACTTACCCGCGATTCCGGGCCCGCGGCCGGAGCGGCGGCAGGCTGGCGAGAGCCGGCAATTATTGCGCGTTCACGCGACAAAAAGTCCTGGCGCTGCGCGGGGCGGCGGCAGCGCGCCTTCCGTCGATCAGCGAGCGCGCTCTGCGGTCCACTCTCCGGCCGGAGCGCCGCGCACCGTGGCGCGCCCCGTCATCCGGTCGCCCCGCACGCGCCCCTCGAGGGCCAGCTCGCCGCCGGCCAGCCGGATGCGGTCGCCCGCGAGGCGGCCGGCGACGTCGAGCCGGTCCGGCCACTCCACGGCGCCGGTGATCGACTGGTAACGCTGGACCAGCGTCAGGCTCGCCGGGCGGCCGGCGAGCGTCAGCCGCCAGCGGCCAGCCGCGTCGGCAGGGACCAGCCAGAGATGCAACGGATGCTCGCCGCCGGGACCGCGCGCGGTCACCGTGCGGTCGGGCGTCCAGTCGCCCATGGCGAAGCGGTGCGAGACGATGCGGGCGCCCGGCCGCAGCTCGGCCAGGAGCTTGGGGCGCAGCCGCGCGTTGATCGCCTCTCCGAGGTACAGCGTGACGACCGTGGCCTCCCCCACGTCGGCGGCGAAGATGTCCTGCCAGATGAACCGGGTGCGATCGGCGACGCCCGTCGTCGCCGCCCGCTCGCGGCTGCTCTGCACGAGGTCGGGCGCGAGCTCGATCCCGACGGCGCGAGCGCCGAACTGGCGAGCCGCCGCGATGACGAGACGGCCGTCGCCGCTGCCGAGGTCGTACACGACGTCGCTCGACGTGACCCCGGCCAGCCGGAGCATCTCGGTGCCGACGTCGTCCGGCGTCGGGACGAAGAGGATCCCGGGCGGCGTGAAGCCTGGCCGGTCGCCGGCGCAGCCGGCCAGCACGAGCGCCACGGCGAGGCCCAGCGCGAGCATCGGCAGCCGGGTGGCGGGCCGGTCAGCCGCCCCCGGATCGAGGCCCCGCATCAGGCGTCCCCGGGGGGCGCCGCCACCGATTCGCTCGGGCTCGGCAGATGCGGGCCGACTACGCCAGCGGGCCCGCCGGCTCCTCGTCGGGTCAGCACGCGTCGATGCCGTGCGGCGGCCGGTCCGGCGGCTCGGGGAAAAGATCGAACGGCGACGGGTGTGGGCGCCGGCGACGGAGGCAACGACGGCGGCGGCGCGTCGCTCCGGCCGATGGCGTCGACACGCGCGTCAGTCGGCGATCGGCGGCGCCGGGCCGTCGCCGCCCCCGGTCCAGCTGAACGAGCGGCGGCGAAGCGGCTCGGCGAGCGGCGCGGCCGCGCCGGCGAGGGCCGTGCGGACGTGATCGAGCAGCATCGCGAACGTGTCGGCCGCGTTCACCCGGCGCAGCCACAACGGCCGTCCCTCCCGGTAGAGCAGCACGACGTTGGCCTCGCTGCACGGGCCCAGGCACTCCGTGAAGGCCAGGCGGACGCGCCCGCCGAGGCCGGCACCGCGGAAGAGCCGGCGCATCTCGCGCTTCAGCACGCCGGGCGGCGTCTTGGGGCCGCCGCGCTCGGCGTGGCCACAGCAGCAGCCCATGCACGCGAGGATCAGGGCGGCGTCGCCGGCGGCCGAGGGATCGCGCATCGAGGGGGATTGTACGGGAAGCCGGCGCGATCGTCGCCACGGCCGGCGACGGCTTGAGCCGGCCGAGGCCCCTGGTGTCCAATGGCGGCGGCACGATGACGGATCCGACGCAGATCTCGCCCGCGCGGCGCTGGGCCATCACGCTGTCGGTGATGATGGTCACGGTGATGCAGGTGCTCGACACCAGCATCACCAACGTCGCGCTGCCCCACATGCAGGGCTCGCTCTCCGCCGGCATCGAGGAGATGTCGTGGGTGGTGACGTCGTTCCTGGCCGCCAACGCCGTCGTCATCCCGGCCACGGGGTGGCTGTCGGCCCGCTTCGGGCGGCGGCGCTTCTTCCTGACCTGCACGGTGCTCTTCACCACCAGCTCGTTCCTGTCCGGGATCGCCCCCAATCTCGAGTTCCTGGTGGCCATGCGCATCTTCCAGGGCCTCGGGGGCGGGCCGATCATCCCGATGGCGCAGGCCATCATGTGGGAGATCTTCCCGCTCCGGCAGCGCGGCACGGCGATGGCCGTGTGGGGCGTGGGCATCATGATGGCGCCGATCCTCGGGCCGACGGTGGGCGGCTGGCTCGCCGACAACTGGTCGTGGCGCTGGATCTTCTACGTCAACATCCCCATCGGCTTCGTCGGCTTCGTGATGGTGAGCGTCTTCCTGTTCGACTCGCCCTTCGTGCGCAAGCCGCGGCGGATCGACGCGCTCGGCCTCGTCCTGATGGTGGTCGGCTTCGCGTGCCTGCAGCTCGGGCTGGACATGGGCGAGCAGGAGGACTGGCTGCACTCGGACCTCATCGCCGGCCTCTTCGCCCTGTCGCTCGTGGCCCTGGCCGGCTTCGTCGTCCGCGAGCTCACGACGCCGGAGCCCATCCTGGACCTCACCGTCTTCCGGGACCGCAACTTCACGGTCGGCACGCTGTGCATCGCGCTGGTCGGGCTCGGCTTCAACTCCAGCATGCTGCTGCTCGCCCTCTACACGCAGAACATCCTGGGCTACGACGCCTGGAACTCGGGCGTCGTGCTGGCGCCCGGCGGCCTCGGCACCATGATCGCGCTGATGATCTCGGGCCGGCTGGTGGCGCGAATGGACCAGCGGCTCATGCTGCTGGGCGGCTGCCTGCTCAACGCCTACGCGAGCCTGCAGATGACGTCCGTCTCGCTCTCGATGGACTACTGGAGCCTGGCCTGGCCCCGCTTCCTGCAGGGCTTCTCCGCCGGGTTCATCTTTCCGCCGCTCCAGACGCTCACGCTGGCCACGATCCAGCTGGGTCGTCTGGGCAACGCCACCGCGGCCTACAACGTGGTGCGCAACGTCGGCGGCAGCGTCGGCGTCACCCTGGCCACCATGCTGCTCGTCCGGCGCGCCCAGGTGCACCAGTCCGCGCTCGTGTCCCACGTCGACGTCTGGGACGCCGACACGGCCCGCCGCCTGGAGGAGTGGACCGGGTACTTCGCGGCGCAGGGCGCCGATCCGTTCACGGCCGGCCGCCGCGCGGTGGCTATGCTCTATCGCGCCACCGTCGAGCAGGCGCAGATCATGGCCTACGCCGACGACTTCTGGCTGATCGCGCTCGCGTTCCTCGCCGTGCTGCCGCTGATCCCCTTCATGCGGCGCGTGCGGACCGAGCACAACGAGCGCGCGCGCGAGAGCCCGGGCCGGGTCGATCCGCTGCCGGCGGCGGAAGAATGATCGCCGGCGTCGCCGGCGCGGCACGTCCGTCAGGGGCCGCTGGCCACGCCGGTCGCCCGTGCGTCGGCGCCAGGGCATGTGTGGCCGGGCCGTCCCGGCGCTGGGGCGAGGCCGCCGCGCCCGGGCGCCGTGGCTCCCCACCGGCCTGAGGCGCTCCTCTCAGCGACGTCCTCCATTCGCGCCCCGGGCGGCCCTGGCACACGGCTTGATGACGCATGCTCCGGCGCCACCTCGGCGTCGGGGAGGGGAGCCATGGGTCATCGAGGGGTCGCGGTCATCGTCTCGGCGCTCCTCCTCGGCGTGGCCGTGACGGCGGCGGCTCAGCCCCAGACCGTGCCGCCGCCGGCGGGCCTCGGGCCGGATGCGCCCGCCACGTCGCTGTGGCAGGCGTTCGTGGCCTATCGGGACACGCTGCGGTGGATGGGCGGCGTCGTCCTCGCCGTGGCGCTCGCGCTCGTGCTCGCGCACCTGGCGGCCTTCGGCGTGCACCGGGTGCGGCCCACGGGTCGCCTGGTCCGGCGATACGGCGCGTCCGAGGTGGTCCTGCACGCCGTGCTGGCCGTGGCCTTCGTCGCCGCCTGGATCAGCGCCACCTGGATGATCCTCGCCGCCCGCGCGCTCGGCTATGCCGTCGCCGGCGTGCCGGTCCCCGGCGCGCGGCTCACGAATGCCGTCCACCTGGCGGGCGGGCTGCTCTTCCTCGCGTGTCTCGCCGCGCTCGGCGTCCGGTGGCGGCCGGCCATGCGCTTCGCGTCGTACGACGTGGCCTGGCTGACGGCGCTCGGCGGCTACCTGAGCCGCAGCCACCGGGTGCTCCCCGCCGGGCGCTTCAACGCCGGCCAGAAGGTCTGGTTCCGGGTGTCGCTGGTGAGCGGCGGGCTCGTGGGGCTGTCCGGCGCGCTGCTCTACGTGCCGGCGCTGCTCGGGGCGTCGGGCGGGGTCGTCCTCTACGTCGTGCACACGGCGGCCGGCGTGCTGCTGACCGCGGCCGTCCTCGTCCACGCGTACCTGGCCGTCGTGCTCCATCCCCGGGCGGCGCGCGCCATCGTGACGGGCACGGTGGACGAGGCCTGCGAGCGGCAGGACCATCCCATCGCGGCCTGACGCGAGGCCCCCCGCGCGCTCATCCGTGATAGTCGCCGCCGTTGACGTGGATCAGCTGGCCCACGACGAAGCGGGCCGCGTCGGTGGCGAGGAAGACGACGACGTCGGCGATGTCCTCGGGCTCGCCGAGACGGCCGCTCGGGTTGGCCCGGCCGATCGCCATCAGCGCCTCCTCGGTGTTGCCGAGCCGGGGCATCGCCGTGTTGACGACGCCGGGCGCCACGGCATTGACGCGGATGCCGTGCGGCGCCAGCTCGCGCGCCATGGCGCGCGTGAGCCCGACGACGCCGAGCTTGCTCGCCAGGTAGGCGGCGGCGCGGGTCGAGCCCCGGTAGGGCGCGCCCGACGAGATGTTGACGATCGCGCCGGGCCGGCCCGCCGCCACCATGCGGCGAGCGACCTCCTGCCCGCAGACGAAGCCGGCCTTGAGGTTCGTGTCGAGCACGGCGTCCCACTGCTCCTCGGCCAGCTCGAGGAACGGCGCGCGGGGGAAGATGGCCGCGTTGTTCACGAGCACGTCGAGCGGCCCCAGGGCCCGCTCGGCGTCGGCCACCAGGCGCCGCGCCTCCTCGGGACGGCCGACGTCGGCGCCGAGGGCCGCAGCCCGCCGGCCCAGGGCGGCGATCTCGGCGGCCGTCGCCTCGGTGGCGGCCTTGTCGTCCAGGTAGTTGAGGGCCACGTCGGCGCCGGCGGCGGCGAACCTGAGGGCGATCGCGCGCCCGATGCCGCGCTGGGCGCCCGTCACGAGGACCTTCTGTCCGGAGCACGGCGGCTGGAGCTGGCTCATGGCGGCAAGGTGTACCACACCTCGGCCCGGCGCGGCGCCGCGTCGTGGGCGAGGCCGCGCGCACGATTCGATCGCCTTGACAGCGCGCGAGGCGCGCGCGTATCAGACCGTACCGGCCGACGCCCGGGCCGGAAGGGGAGGACGGCATGCGCGCCACCACGCAGCTCCGCCAGCTCTTGACGAGCCCGCCGCTGTTCGTGCCCGGCTGCTACGACGCGCTCAGCGCCCGCATCCTGGAGGCGGTCGGGTTCCCGGCCCTCTACATGACCGGCTACGGCACGTCGCTCGCCCTGCTCGGCCTGCCCGACGCCGGCCTCGCCACGATGACCGAGATGCACCTGAACGCGCGCTACATCGCCGGCGCCGTGGCGGTGCCGGTCATCGCCGACGCCGACAACGGCTACGGCAACGCGATCAACGTCATGCGCACCGTGCGCGAGTACATCGGCACCGGAGTGGCGGGCCTCCACATCGAGGATCAGGCGATTCCCAAGCGCTGCGGCCACGTGGCCGGACGCCGCGTGATCCCGATCGAGGAGGCCGTCGGCAAGTACCGGGCCGCCGACGCCGTCCGCCGCGACCTCGACCCCGACTTCGTCCTCATCGCGCGCACCGACGCCCGGGGCGCGAGCGGCGGCTCGCTCGAGGAGGCGATCGCCCGCGCCAACGCCTACCTGGAGGCCGGCGCCGACCTGGCGTTCGTCGAGGGCCCCACCAGCGCCGACGAGGTCCGCCGGATCTGCCGCGAGGTGAAGGGCCCGGTCTTCTGCAACCAGACCGGCGTGTCGCCCCGGTTCTCGCTCGCCCAGATGCGCGAGCTCGGCATCGCCGTCACCATCGTCCCCGGCGCCACCCTGCGGGCGTCGATCGCGGCGGTCCACGACCTCGCCGTGGCGCTCCGCGACGAGGGGCCGCTGGCCGAGGCGCGCTTCGCCGAGCGCTTCGCGCGCCACCCGCTGGGCGACCTGCACACCTTCGCCGGCTTCGACCGCATCCGCGAGTGGGAAGCCCGGTACCTGCCGCCGGAGGAGCAGGACAAGTACGCCGGGTCGATCGGCCACCAGCCGGCGCCGAGGTGACGGGGCGGATCGGCGATCAGCCCGGCGGCGCCTCGGGGACGGGCAGCATCAGCATCGCGATCGCGCGCGGCGCGTCGGCCGGCTGCAGGCCGTGGGCCGGCTGGGTCTGCACGAGACGGGTGCCCAACGCGCCCATGTCCACGTGATGATCGTCGATGATCACGTAGCCGGCCACGGGGTTGGCCGCGAGCCAGGCGGCGATCTCGTCGCCTCGCGCGGCGCCCGCCGCGCCGGTGGGGGTCTTGCCGACGACGCGGCCGGTGAATCCCTGCGCCCGGAGCATCTCCTGCAGCTCGGCCACGCTCCTGCCGTGGCGCCAGGTGGACGAGACCACGACGTCGGCCCCGGCGCGGGCGGCGATCTCGTTCAGCACCTCGACGCACGCGCGATCCAGGTCGCCGTACCGATCCCACCGCCGGATCGGGGCCAGCACGCCGTCGATGTCGAGGAAGATCACGCGTCGGGTCACGCCGTCGCCTCGACGTGGTGAGCCCGGCGGCGCCCGACGCCCCGGGATCCGCCCGAGCCCGCGCCATCTCGAGCGCGACCTCGACCTCGAAGAGCGCCGCATGGACGCGTGACGAGAAGGCCGGAGCCATGGTCAGGACCCGGTGCGCGATCCTTCGGGACATTGGCGCGGCCGCCGGCTACCATCCGGGGCGTGCGACTCACCATGACGCCGGAGGGTGCCCGATGAAGGCTCGTCGTCCGCTGGCTGTGCTGCTGGCGCTCGTGCTCTGCGCGGCCGCGACCGACGCGCGCGCCCAGACCGCGGTCAGGAGGCCGTTCAGGGTCACGCTGCTCGGAACGGGCATCCCGGTTCCCCAGCCCGACCGCTTCGGGCCGGCGACCCTGGTCGAGGCCGGCGGCCAGAAGCTGCTGTTCGACGCCGGCCGCGGCGCCACCATCCGCCTGTTCCAGCTCGACGTGGCCCTGCGCGAGGTCGGCCCCCTCTTCCTCACGCATCTGCACTCGGATCACACGGTCGGCATCCCCGACGTCTGGCTCAGCGGATGGCTCGGCGGGCCCTGGGCGCGCCGCAGCGCGCCCTTCCGGGTCATCGGCCCGACGGGCACCAGGGACCTCATGGTCAACCTCGAGCGCGCCTACGCGGCCGACATCAAGATTCGGCTGGCCGACGAGAAGTATCCGGCCGAGGGCGTGAGGGTCATCGCCGACGAGTTCTCGGCCGACGGCGTCGTCCACGACCGGGACGGCGTCCGGGTGACGGCCTTCGAGGTCGACCACGGCGACCTGATCAAGCCGGCGTATGGGTACCGCGTCGACTACGATGGCCGGTCCGTGGTCATCTCCGGCGACACGCGATTCAACCAGAACGTGATCAAGCACGGAACCGCCGCCGACGTGCTCATCCACGAGGTCGCCGCCGCGCGGCCGGCGCTGCTGAAGGACGCGCAGGTGCAGCGCGTGCTGGCGCACCACACCTCGCCTCAGGAGGCGGGGCGCGTCTTCCAGGCCGCGCGTCCGCGGCTCGCCGTCTACAGCCATCTGGTCCTGCTGGCCCGGCCCGGTGTTCCGGCCCCGACCACCGACGAGCTCGTCGCGCAGACGCGGGAAGCCTACGACGGGCCGCTCGTCGTCGGCGAGGACCTCATGACGCTCGAGATCGGCGCGACGGGGGTGAACGTCGTTCGTCCGAACGCCAGGTGACGTCACCGGGCGGGGCCGCCTGGGCCCCGGGCCGGAGTGGCCTCAATCGGGGATGCCGGCGGTGACGGTGATCTCGATCAGCAGCTCGGGGGCGTTCAGCGTGGCCACCGTGACGGTGGTCCGGGCGGGCTTGTTGGCCGGGAAGTACTTCGCGTACTCCTCGTTGTAGGCGCCCAGGTCCTCGCGCCGCGTCAGGTACGTGGTCACCGTCAGCACGTTGTCCAGCGACGTGCCCGCGGCGGCGAGGATGTTCTTGATCCGGTCCAGCACGTTGCGGGTCTGCTCGCGGATGCCCTTGCCGACCTCGCCCGTCTCGGGGTGCCGGCCGGTCTGGCCCGAGACGAAGACCAGGTTGCCGAACCGGGTGGCCGGCGAGAGGTTGGGATTGGTCGCGGCCGCCACGACCTCGACGATCTCCTTCTTCGGCATGGCCTCTCCTCGCCGGCGGTGTGATCAGACGGGCGCCTGCAGCACCTGCCGCGCGGCGACGAGCTCGGGCGCGTCCACGGCGACGCCGATCTCCTCGGCGCGGACCGCGAGCTGCCGGCACGCGTGGCGATGCAGGGCGGCGTCGCCGCGCTTGTCGTACGCCCAGGCCAGGGCCGCGAGCGACGGCACGTGGCAGGGATTGGCGAGCAGCCGGGCCTGCGCCAGCGCGATGACCTCGTCCACGTGTCCGAGGCGGCGGTGCAGCTCCATGAAGACGTCGCAGAAGATGTCCTTCTGCTCCCGGCTGCCGCCGCCCAGGGCGTGGATGCGCTCGACGGCCGGCGCCATCAGCCCGAGGCCGGCGGCGAGGTCGCCCTCGACCAGGGCCAGCTCGCCCTCGAGGAGCGAGGCCCCGAGCGTCGACCAGTATCCGCCGGCGCGGCCCTCGGGGAGGCGGCGCAGGCGCTCGACCTGGCGTCGGGCCTTGTCGCGCTCCCCGGCCCGGGCGAAGGCCACGCCGTACCAGTGGTGCATCCACGTCGTCTGGACGTCCGGGTGCTCGAGCGCCCGGTCGGCCTCGCCGGCCAGCGCTCGCCAGGTGGCGTCGTCGGTGCGCCGGCCGCGCACGACCTCGAGCCGCCACAGCAGGTCGATGCGCTCGTGCAGCGGCAGCGGCGGGTTCTTCGACGCCCAGTAGTCGCGCGTCAGTCGCTCGTGCCCCAGGATGGCCTGGGCCTCGGCCAGGTGCCAGACGAGGTGCGGGTAGCGCTCCAGCGAGACGGCGCGCTCGAAGGTCTGGAGCGCGCCGCCGTAGTCGCCGCGCGCCTGATAGGCGTGGCCGACGGCGTGGTAGGTGTACAGGTTGGTCGGGTCCTGCGCGAGCGAGCGCCGGCTCATCTCGAGCCCGGCCTCGTTGTCGCCGGACTGCTCGAGGAAGAACCCGAGCATGGTCTGGTACTGCGGCTCGCCGGGATCGGCCTCCAGGCTCCGCCGCGCGATGTCGATGCCGGCGCGGTAGTCGCCCTGCGTGATGCAGTTGAGCCCGGCCAGGCGCACGGCGATGCGATCGCGGGGCTGATCGTCGGCGAGCCGCCGGAGGATGTCGTGGGCCGCGGCGTGGTCGCCGCGGAGCATCGCCTCCACCGCGTCGACGTGGCGGCGCTCGCGCTCGTGGCGCGCATCGTCGGCCAGCGCGACGGCCTGCCGGCCCGCGGCCGTGGCGACGTCGGCCCGCCCCAGCCTCCAGGCGATGTAGGCCCTGGTGCAGTGGGGCAGGGCGAAGCGCGGATCGGCCTGCGCCGCGGCGTCGAGCGCCTCGAGGGCGCCGGTGCGCCAGCGGAGGAAGAGGTCGACGCCCCGCTCGTAGGCGGCGAGCGCCTCCGACGACGACGTCGACACCGCCAGGCCCTTGACATCGGCGCTCATGGTCATCTCCAGTCCGGGGCAGCGCTGTGGCCTGGATGATAAGCCGCCGGGGCCCGTCGCGCACGCGGCGTCGCGGCGGCCACCGGCCGCCCCGAGGCCGCGCCGCCCCCGCCCACCGGCCTGACAGGTGTCGTCACTTGACAGCAGGCCCGGAACATCCGACAGTCTCGGCTCACATCGACCGACACGACGGCTCTCCGGGAGGATCGCCATGACCAAGACGCTCGCCCTGGCCCTGGTCCTCGCGCTCACCCTCGTGTCCGCGCTGCCCGCGGCCGCCCAGAGCGGCGGCGGCGCGTGGAAGCCCGAGGTCAAGTTCATCAAGATCGGCGTGTCCAGCGCCGGCGGCGACTGGTTCCGCGCCGGCGCCAAGTTCTCGACCATCATCCCGGCGGCGCTGCCGGGCGTCGCGGCCAGCACGGTGATCGGGGGCGGCGTCGTCAACGTCACCCGGATCGGCAAGGGCGAGACCCAGATGGGCTTCGCGCTCACCCCCTATCCGGAACAGGGCTACAAGGGCGAGAGCAAGCACTACCCGAAGCCCATCAAGAACGTGCGGCTCATCGCCAGCCACCTCGGCCGCACCGTCGTCGTCGCCATGGTCGTGCTCAAGGACAGCCCCATCAAGAGCCTGGCCGACATCAAGGGCAAGCGCATCGTGCCGGGCGACCGGGGCTGGGGCACGACCGAGCTGGTCGAGGCCCTGATGGCCTCGGCCGGGATGCCGCCCGACAAGTTCAAGGCCGAGGGGGGCACGATCAGCTACACCTCGATCACCGACCGCTCGAAGGCGCTCCAGGACAGGAACGTCGACGCGATCTTCGTGCCGGCCCAGGTGGCCTACCCGGATCTCATGGCCGTGCACCAGGCCGCGGGCATCCGCGTGATCGGCTTCCCCGACGACGTGGTCGACAAGACCCTGGGCGTCATGCCCGGGCTCGTGAAGTCGAAGGTGCCGAAGGGCCTCTACGGCGTGGTGGACCACGACCTGGCCTCGCCGGGCTTCCTGCAGCAGCTCATCGTCGACGCCGGCCTGTCGGACGAGCTCGTCTACCGCATCACCAAGCTCTGGTGGGAGCGGATCAAGGAGATCCACGAGATCGCCCCCGGGCTCGACCAGGCCAACGTGAAGCTGGCCATGGAGCACGCGACGATCCCCTTCCATCCGGGCGCGCTCCGCTACTACAAGGAGGTCGGCGTCGCGAGGTAGCGCGTGGCCATCAGCGATCCCGAGATCGTCCGCGGGCCGTCGGCGGTCGACTGGCTGCTCGAGCGCCGCCGCGGCCCGCAGACCGCGCTGGCCGCGCTCATCGTCGTCCTGTCGCTGGCGCTGAGCCTGTTCCACGTCTACTCGACCTACTACGGCCAGGCCGAGGTCCACGCGCACCGCTCGACGCACCTGGCCTTCATGCTGGTGCTCACCTTCGTGTTCTTCCCGTTCGGACGGCCCCACTTCGGCGCGCCGCTGACCCCGGTCGTCGCCGTCGACCTGGCGTGCATCGGCGTCGCGCTGGGCGCCCAGGTCTACACGCTGGTGAACCTCGACCGCTTCGTGGACCCGGGCTACAGCGTGGAGACGGCCGACGTCGTGGTGGGCACGCTGCTGATCCTGGCCGTGCTCGAGGCCGCGCGCCGCACGGTGGGGTGGGGGCTCACGCTGACCGCGGTCTTCTTCCTGGTCCAGACGTGGCAGGCCGACAAGTTCGTCGGGATCCTCTACGGGCCGCCGGCCACGTGGACGTCGATGGTGGAGAGCTTCTTCGGCAAGGAGGAGGGCCTCTACGGCATCCCGGTGGGGATCATGAGCGGGGTGCTGATCCTCTTCATCCTCTTCGCGGCGTTCCTCACCATGACCGGCATCGGCGACTTCTTCGTGCGCCTGGCCACCGCGCTGGCCGGCCGCATGACCGGCGGCCCCGCCAAAGTCTCGGTCTTCTCGAGCGCGCTGCTGGGCACCATCTCCGGCAGCGGCGTGGCCAACGTGATGATGGACGGGGTCTTCACGATCCCGATGATGAAGCGCATCGGCTACGGGGCGGCCTTCGCCGCCGCCGTGGAGGCCGTCGCCTCGATCGGCGGCCAGATCATGCCGCCCATCATGGCCGCGGCGGCCTTCATCATGTCCGACTTCGTCGGTGTGCCGTTCCGCCAGATCGCGGCCGCGGCCACCATTCCCGCGCTGCTCTACTTCTTCTGCGTGTTCATCACCGTGCACTTCGAGGCCCGGCGCCTGGGACTGCAGAAGATCCCCCTCGCGGAGATGCCGCGCCTGGGCGCGACGCTGCGGGCCGACGGCTACCTGCTGCTGCCCCTCGTCGCGCTCATCGCCTTCCTCTACGTCGGGTTCAGCGAGGAGATGGCCGCGCTCATGGCCGTGGGCGCCACGTTCCTGATCAGCTTCGTCCGCCGGCGCTCGGCCCTCGGGCCCGTCCGGCTGCTCAAGGCCTTCGAGCACGCGGCGCGCACCGGCGTGACGGTGGCCATGGCCGTGGCGGCGGCGGGCCTGATCATCGGCTGCCTGTTCCTGTCCGGCATCGGCATGAAGTTCTCCTACATCCTGGTGACGCTGGCCGGCGGGCAGCTCTGGCTGGGGTTGATCTACACGATGTTCGCCGCCTTCCTGCTGGGCCTGTCGCTGCCGACCACGGCGGTGTACCTCACCCTGGCCATCATCGTCGCGCCCGGCCTGGTGGAGATGGGCGTGCCCAAGATCGCCGCCCACATGTTCATCTTCTACATGGGCGTGACGTCCGATCTGACGCCCCCCACGTGCCTGTCGCCGTTCGCGGCCGCCGCCATCGCCGGCTCGCCGCCCATGGCCACGGCGTGGCAGGCCATGCGCCTGGGCGTCGTGCTCTTCATCGTGCCGTTCATGTTCGTGTACTCGCCGGAGCTGCTGATGCTCGGGTCGTGGCCGGCGATCCTGCTCGCGCTCGCGCGCGCCGGGCTCGGCGTCTTCTGCCTGGCCGGGGCGCTGCAGGGCTGGCTGCGCTGCCGGGCGACGGCCGCCGAGCGCGTGCTGCTCGGCGCCGCCGCGGGCCTGTTCATCGTTCCCGATCTCCTCGCCGACGTGGTCGCCGCCGCCCTCCTGGCGGCGGCCTACGGCCTGCAGTGGAGCCGCCGTGCGCCCGGCATTGCCTCTGCGCCCGCTGCTTCGGTGGACTAGCCTGCTCGCGGGCGCCGCGGTGCTCGCCGTCCTCGGCGGCGCCCGGATGCACCAGCAGGACTTCGTCCTCTTCCTGGCCGTGGTGGTGGCCCTGGCGGCGGGGATCGTGGCCGTCTTCGTCGCCACCGGCGGCGATGCCGGCTCGCCGTCCGGGCGGGACGGCCCCCGCTGATCGCCCGCCCCCGGCGCGCGCGTCATGCTCGCCGGGCCGCCCACGCGAGGATCTGCGGCCACAACGACCGGTGCGCTGCACGGCCGACCAGCACGCCGACGTGCCGGAGCGCGGTCCCCGGCTCGCCGTCGTAGCGGAGCAGCGTGGTGTCGCTCGTCCCCGCGGCGGCCAGGAACGGCAGCACGGAGGCGGGGGGCACCAGGCGGTCGCGCGGATCGAGCACCGCGAGGATCGGCGCCGTGACGGCGTCGGGCCGCGCGGTGCGGCCGCCGAGCCTCAGGCGACGCCCCATGAAGCGGTCCTCGCGGTAGAGCAGGTCGACGACGTCGTCCAGCAACCGCCCGCACATGGGCACCTCGTCGAGCGTCCAGCGCTCGACCCGGTAGTGGACGGCGAGCCTCTCCGGGTCCCAGGCGCAGGCGAGCCGGTCGATCCACCGGTCCCACACGAACACGTCCGGGGCCGCCGCCACGCTCGCGAGATCGAGCAGCGTGCCGGCGACCGTGCCCCGCCGCCCCGTGCCCCGCCGCGCCGGCGGCATCGTGCCGAGCAGCGCGGCGAACGCGCCCGTCCCGGCGGGGCCGAACCGCAAGGGAGCCCCGAGCAGCACCAGACCGCCGACGCGCTCGGGCCGGAGCGCGGCGAAGATCGCGGCGAGCGTCCCGCCCAGGGAGTGGCCGAGCAGGACGGGGCGTCGCCGGCCGGTGTCCCGCTCGATGGCGCCGAGCGCCTCGGCGATGAGCGTGTCGGCGTAGTCGGCGAGGCCCAGGTCCAGCCTGGCCTCGGCGGGATCGGCCCAGCGCAGCAGATAGACGTTCAGGCCGCGTTCCAGGCAGCGCCGCACGACGCTCACGCTCGGGGCCAGATCCCAGATGTAGGGGCGCTTGATCGGCGCCGGCAGCAGCGCCAGGACCGGGGCGGGCTGCGGGGCGCCGCCATAGCCCAGCACCTCGATGCCCCGCCCGGCGTGGACGCGCCGCGCCGGCGTCTCGACGGGTCCGAGGCCGGCGGCGTCGAGCCAGCGGCCCGCCAGCCGGCGCAGGCGATCCGCCGACTGCAGGACGCCGGGTTCGATCACCGCTCGTCCACCGCGCCGCCCACGCCTGATCGCCGGGTCATCGCCCCCGGGGTGACGCCTTCAATCCGCGGCGCGCTTCATCTGGGGGTCGAGGACGTCGCGCAGCCAGTCGCCCAGCAGGTTCACGCCGAGCACGGTGAGCATGAGCACGACGCCCGGGAAGAAGGCGATCCACCAGGCCGTGTCGAGGAAGGCGCGGCCATCGGAGAGCATCCCGCCCCACGTCGGCGTCGGGGGCGGCACGCCCACGCCGAGGAAGGAGAGCGAGGCCTCGATGATGATCATGCGGCCCAGGTAGAGCGTCGCCACCACCAGGGTGGAGGGCAGCACGTTGGGCAGCAGGTAGACGGCCAGGACGCGGAGGGTGGTGCACCCCATGGCCTTCGCCCCCGTCACGAACTCGCGCTCCTTGAGCGTGAGCACCTCGCCCCGCACCACCCGGGCGTAGACGATCCACGTCCTGAGCGCGATGGCGAGGATGATGTTCTCGAGGCTCGGGCCCAGGATGGCGATGAGGGCCATGGCGAGCAGGATGAAGGGGATGGCCAGGGCGGTGTCCACGATCCGGCTGATGACGGCGTCCAGCTTGCCGCCGAAGTAGCCGGCCACGAGGCCCAGCGTCACGCCGATGAGACCGCTCACCAGGACGGTCGCGATGCCCACGGAGAGCGAGATGCGCGACCCCCAGACGACGCGGCTCAGGATGTCGCGCCCCTGCTGGTCCGTGCCGAGCCAGTAGGTCCGGCCCTCGGCGTCCACCCAGCCCGGGGGCTTCAGGTGGCGGGCGAGGCTCTGGTCCAGGGGGTCGAGCGGCGCGAAGGCGCCGGGGATCACGGCCCACGTCAGGACCGCGGCCACGCAGAGGAGGCCGAAGAGCGCGGGCGGACGGCGGAGGAGCTTGCGCAGCGCGCGCTGCGGCTCCGAGACCCGCTCCGACTCCGCGCGCTCGAGCCCACCGAGCGTCGGCTCGACGGCGATCGTTCGCTCGACGGCCATGTGGCCCCTAGCGGTAGGAGATCCGGGGATCGAGCCAGGCGTACGTGACGTCGACCGTGAGGTTCACGCCGATGTACATCATCGCCAGCAGCGTCACCGCCGCCTGGACCACCGGGTAATCCTGGTTGACGATCGCGTCCACCGTCAGGAAGCCGACGCCCGGCCAGGCGAAGACGACCTCGGTCACCACCGTTCCGCTCAGGAGCAGCCCGAGCTCGAGCCCCACCAGCGTCACCACGGGAATGGCCGCGTTCTTGAGCGCGTGCCGGCCGATCACGGCGCTCTCGCCGAGCCCCTTCGCGCGGGCCGTGCGCACGAAGTCCAGCCCCATCACCTCGAGGAGCGTGGAGCGCATCATGCGCATGATGCGCGCCGTCGCGTAGAGGCCGGCCGTCAGCGCCGGCAGGACGACGTGCTCCGGCCCCTCGTAGCCCGAGGTCGGCAGCCACCGCAGATAGACGGCGAAGACGATGATGAGCATCAGGCCCATCCAGAAGTTCGGCAGCGACTGGCCGAACATCGAGACGACCGAGGCCAGATGATCGATCCAGGTGTTGCGGAAGACGGCCGACAGGATCCCCGCGGGGATGGCGATGGCCAGCGCCACGAGCAGCGCAATCACCGCGAGGTACACGGTGGCGGGGATGTGCTCCACGACCAGGCCCATGGCGGGGACCTCGTGGCGGTACGAGAAGCCGAAGTCCCCGCGGAGGACCCCCCGGTTCCGCTCCCCGTGGCCGAAGAGGAAGTAGACGTACTGCACGTGCAGCGGCTGGTCGAAGCCCATGTCCCGGCGGAAGCGGGCCAGGTCCTCCTCGGTGGCGTCGACCGGCATGAGCACGCCGGCGGGGTCTCCCGTCAGGTGCAGCATGAGGAAGACGATCAGGAGCACGCCGTTCAGGACGATCAGGCTCTGGAGCAGGCTCCGGAAGATGTATGCCCGCATGGTCCCACCTCATCGCCGGGAGCGCAGCGCGGCCACGTGGCCCTCGGTCCGGGACGGTTCGCGTGAGGGCCCTGCTGCTGGAGGATCGCACTGTCGCATCGCCGCCGGCCCGTCGTCAAGACGGCTCGGCGCGGCGCCGCCCCTTTGCCCGGCGACATCCCCTGTGGTAGCGTCGCCCACCACACGGGGGCGGCGCCCCCGATCCCACGACGAGGTGAGCACTCCCGGACAGCCGACGACCACTCCCCAGAGCGGTGCCCCTGCTCGCGCCCGCGCCAGGAGGGGGGCCGCGTCCCCGAGCAGGAGGAGAGCCATGCACAGATGGATCGCGATCGGCCTGGCGCTCGCAGCGTGGACCATCGGGGCGCCTCACGCGCACGCGTTCAAGGGCTCGGTGACGATCGCCCTCACCGGCGAGCCCCTCACCATGGACCCGCACATCCAGTCCGAGTTCATCGGGACCATGGTCTGGCCCTGGGCCTGCGACAACCTCATCCAGAGCAAGGGGACGGAGGGCGGGTTCAAGCCCTGGCTCGCCGAGAAGTTCGAGCGCGTCGGCGCCCAGACCTGGAAATTCACCCTCCGCAAGGACGCGAAGTTCACCGACGGCACGCCCGTCACGTCGGAGGCCGTCAAGTTCTCGCTGGAGCGCATCCTCGACCCGGCCACGAAGAGCCGCCTGGTCGTGTACTTCAAGACCATCGAGAAGGTGGAGACGCCGGACACGCACACCGCGATCGTCCACCTGACGTCGCCCGACAACGGCATCCTCAACCTGCTCCAGCGGTGGGCCCACATCGTCAACCCGAAGATCAAGGGCATGGACGCCGCCACCGTCTCGCGCGAGCCGCAGTGCTCCGGCCCGTACGTCGTCAAGGAGTGGGTGAAGGGGCAGCGGATGGTCTTCGAGGCCAACCCCGGCTGGTGGGGCAACGCCATGTACCCCAACCGGCCCAAGACCGTCGTCCTGCGCAGCATCCGCGAGAGCACGACCCGCGTGAAGGCGCTGGTCACCGGTGAGGTCGACGTCATCACCGGCGTGGCCCCGCAGTTCGTGCCCGAGATCAAGGCCACCCCCGGCGTCGAGGTCGCCTCGATCCCGAGCGTCCGCATCATGTACATGGGGTTCTTCACCCAGCACGGCGGCCCCTTCGGCGACGTGCGCGTGCGCCGAGCCGTGAGCCACGCCGTCAACGCCGAGGCCATCGTGAAGACGCTCCTGGGCGGCTTCGCCGACCGCTGGCAGCAGATGCTCCATCCCTGGATGTACGCCGGCTACGACCCGAAGATGACCTGGCACGGCTACGACGTGGCGAAGGCGCGCCAGCTCATGAAGGAGGCGGGCCACGAGAACGGCTTCAAGGCCTATTTCTTCGGGGTCTCCGGCCGGTACCCGGCGGACAAGGAGACCTGCGAGGCCATCTCCGGCATGCTGAAGGAGATCAAGATCGACGCCGCCTGCAACGCGATGGTCTTCCCGCTCTACCGCCGCACGTTCACGGCGTTCCAGCAGGGCTCCCGCAAGGAGCCCGCGCTCTACCTGCAGGCCTTCGGCAACGGGGCGGGGTACACGCCCGTGTCCTTCCGCGGCTTCAGCGCCTGCGGCGGCGCGTGGAGCCCGCACTGCTTCAAGGAGTTCGACACGATGCTGGACAAGGCCGTCGGCACCGCCGACCCCGCCGAGCAGCAGACGGCGTACGAGCGAGTGAGCCACTGGATGCGGGAGCAGGCCACCCACGTGCCGCTGCTCAAGATCCACGAGGTGTGGGGGCTCAGCAAGAACGCGAAGTTCGAGCCCAACCACAACGAGAACCTGCCGGCCTGGGAGATCGAGGTGAAGCCGGCCCCCTGATCGGCGGGGCCGGCACCGGACGTCGAGGACGGCGCGACCGCCGACGAGCGACGCGAGGTGGAGGCGAGCGCGCCGGGGCCCGCCCGCGACGACCCCGCGGGCGGGCCCCGGCGCGCGGTCACCGGGGCCTGATCACGCGGCCGTCGCGATCCGTGAACTTGCCGACGATGATCAGGATGAAGTCGATCAGCGCCCAGATGCCCAGCCCGCCCAGGGTGACGAGCTGCAGGATCCCGGTGCCGATCTTGCCCACGTAGAAGCGATGGATGCCGAGGACGCCGAGGAAGAAGCACAGGAGCACGGTCGGGACGAACCCCTTCTCGCTGGCCCGGCTGACCCCGCCGACTCCGCTGGCTCCGCTGACTCCGCTGACGGCGCTGGGCATGATCCCCTCCCCGCCGGCTTCACCCCTGCCGGCTCGTGAGCTGCTGACCCGGGTAGCACACGCGACGGCCCTCGCCGTCCCTGAAGTTGCCGGTCAGCAGCATGATCGTCACCACGAACGAGTGACCGAAATCGGCGATGAGAAAGAGGATGCCCAGGATGGGCTCACCCCGGGCGAAGCAGGAGATCCAGCCGACGGTCAGCCCCAGGTCGACCACGCCCTCCAGCCATCGGCCGAGGTAGAAGTGGTGGACCCCCAGGAAGCCCACCACGCTGGAGAGGATGACGGCGGTGGCGTAGCTCTTCCGCGATGCCGCCTCCGCTCCGGGCGCCGTGGGAGTCTCCATCCTCCTCTCGACCATAGCCTGCCGGCGTCGATCCCCAAACAAATCCGCGCCCGAGCACCTTTGGTGGGCCGCCGGCCGGCGGCGAGTCGAAGAACCCGTTGTCGGGCGCGGACTTGGAAGCGGCGGCGTGCGCCCTGCGCAGGCGGAGCGGCGCCGCGGCGACCTCGAGCGGCTCGTCCTCGCCGATCCACTCGAGGCCCTGTATGTCACCCCGGCTCTCGCCTATGCTGTGCCATCGCCATGCGGGGAGTCCGCCCGAACCTGATCGTGATCCTGATCGACGACCTGCGGTTCGACGAGTGCGGGATCGGCGGGCATCCCTACCTGCGCACCCCGAACGTCGACCGCATCGGGCGCGAGGGAGCGGTCTTCCGGAACGCCTTCCATACCACGCCCCTCTGCTCGCCCAACCGCGCGTGCATCCTCACCGGCCAGTACGCCAGCCGCCACGGCATCATCGACAACGTCGCCCGCGACCTGGCCAGCCATCGCCTGGCCAACTACCACCTCGCCCTGCAGGCGCTCGGCTACGAGACCGCGCACGTGGGCAAGTGGCACATGGGCAACGACGCCTCGCCCCGGCCGGGGTACGACCGCTGGGTGAGCTTCGAGGGGCAGGGCAAGCTGCTCGACCCGGCGCTGTGGGAGGACGGCGGCCCGCGCCGGGTGGCAGGCTACATGACCGACCTGCTCAACGAGCGCGCCGCCGCGTTCGTCCGCGCGCCGCGACGGACGCCCTTCGCGCTGTTCCTCGCGCACAAGGCGGTGCATCCCGACATCGTCCAGCGGCCCGACGGGCGCATGGACCCGGGCTGGATCGGCGGCTACGTCCTGCCCGAGCGTCACCGGGAGCTCTACCGGGGCTGCACGTACCCGCCCCGGCCGAGCGTGCGGCCGCTCGACGAGGTGGCTGCGGGCAAGCCCGCGCTCCGGGCGCTGTTCGAGGAGCGGGCCAAGCCCCTGTCGCAGGAGATCCTGGCCAGGATGGACGCCGGCACGCAGGAGGAGATCCGCAAGCGCGCGGCCATGATGGCCTCGGTGGACGAGGGCGTCGGCCTGCTCTTCGACGCGCTCGAGGCCACCGGCCGGCTCGACGACACGCTGATCCTCTTCCTCGGCGACAACGGCTTCTTCTTCGGCGAGCACGGCCTCACCGTCGAGCGGCGCTTCGCCTACGAGGAAGGCATCCGCACGCCGTTCCTCGTGCGCTACCCGCCGGCGATCCCGGCGGGCTCGACGTTCGATGAGCTGGTGCTGGCGCTCGACATCGCCCCCACCCTCGTCGAGCTGGCGGGCGGGCGGCCGGGCCCGCACGTGCAGGGCCGCTCGCTGGTGCCGCTGCTGGAGCGGTGGGGCGCGCCGTGGCGCACGTCGTTCCTGATCGAGTACTACAGCGAGGGGGCGTGGCCGTGGCTCGTCGGCATGGGCTACAAGGCCGTGCGTACCACGCGCCACAAGTACATCCACTGGATCCACCACGACGGCATGGCCGAGCTCTACGATCTCGAGCGCGACCCCTACGAGCTGGAGAACCTGGCGAGGGCTCCGGGCCACGCCGGCATCGTCCGGGAGCTGGCGGCCGAGCTCCGCCGCCTCACCGCCGACGCCTTCGGGGTTCCGTAGCCCACGCAGCGCCGCCGCGACGGCGGCGCCCGGCGCGCCCCGGTCAGAGCGGGAGGGCGAGCAGCGTGTCGACGCGGTTGCCGTCGCAGACGACCACGCGCTCGTGGAAGCGGAGCGCGCCCGCCTCCTCGGCCAGCACGTCGACGTAGCGACCGGTCGCGAACAGGTCCATGCGGCCGTCGCGCATGATGCGCACGACCAGGAACGGTGTCTGGGCGCGCACGCCGGCGCCGGACTCGCCGACGATCGCCGGCAGCCCGACCACGTGGCGGTAGGTCTGGCGCTCGTAGACGCTGGCCCGGCGCAGCGCGGTCACGCGGTCGCGCAGCATGGCCCGGGAGTCCGCGTACATCACCCCGAGCGGCAGGCCCTGCCGGTGGTTGTCGGCCGAGGTGATCGAGTAGAGGCACGCCTCGGTGAAGAACTCCGGCCATCCCTCCAGGCGGTCGTCGTCGATGGTGCGGGCGTAGTCGGCGTTGAGCTGCACGAGGGCCGCCGCGAGGCCGGCGGCGGCGAGCGGGGAGTCGCGCATCTCAGTACCCCATGAGGCGGCGCCAGGCCTTCCAGAAGCCCCGCACCGACGTCTCGGTCGCCCGCGTGTCCTGCGACTCGGCGGTGTCCCCGCCCATGTTGACGACCGACAGCGCGCCGGGCGCCGCCGCGGCGCCGCGCTGCACGAAGCCGCCCACGCACCCGTCCTCCATGGAGACGAAGCCCGCCGGCCCGACCAGGTTGGACTGCTTGAGCCGCCGTCGCCGCATCTCGGCGCTGTCGTCCTCGAAGCCGATGTAGGTCCAGTGCAGCTCCATCGAGCGCGGGCCCTTCGGCAGGATCTGGCGGACAGCCAGGCAGTTCTGGATCTGCTGCAGGACGAAGTTCGGGAAGACCGTGAGGATCTGCAGCTTGATGCCGTCGCCGAACTCGTCCACGCCGTCGAACAGGCTGGGGTCGGCGAGACGCAGGCCGTCCTGCTCGGTGCGGATGCCCTGATCGCGGTAGGCGGTGCTCGCGCGGTCGTCCGTGCGGTCGATGGTGGTGGAGGCGTGGTGCGCGCCGTCGGGACTCACCAGGACGCCGCCCGCCTGCGTGAAGCGCGACAGCCGGAACGTGCCGAAGAAGGCGTGGAGCAGGCTCGCGTGGTAGGTGTCCTTCACGTTCTCGGCGTAGAGCTTCCAGTTGTTGGGGAGCACCTGCACGATGCGGCCCAGCACGCGCACCGGCTTGCGCAGGACGCGGCGGATCCGCCCGCGGATCTCGGCGCCGAGATAGTCCTCGATCGGCGGCGTGGCGTCGGACAGGGTCGCGAACACGAGGCCGTCGAGCACGGCCGTCCGCAGCGTGCGCGGCCCGTGCTCGTCCTTGCAGAACGAGGGCGGCATCCCGCCCCGGCCCTGGGCGCCCTTCTCGAAGGCGACGCCGATCAGGCGGCCCCGGAGGTCGTAGGTCCAGGCGTGATAGACGCACTGGAAGCGCCTGGCCGTCCCCGCGTCGTCGAGCGCGATCAGCGCGCCGCGATGCGCGCAGCGATTCTCGAAGGCGTTGATCCGCCCGTCCGCGTCGCGCACCACGATCACCGGCATCTCGCCGACGAAGGTCGTGCGATAGGCGCCCGGCGCCGGGAGCTCCGCCTCCAGGCCGACGAAGTTCCAGACGGGGCCCTCGAAGATGCGGCGCAGCTCCGCGCGGTAGACGTCGTCGTCCTGGTAGACCCAGAAGGGCACCCGGGCGAGACCCTCCACCGGCCAGGCGCGAGGCGACGCGAAGACGCTCATGTCGTCCTCCCTGGCGGGCAACGATAGCACGCCGGACGCGGGGCGGTCCGGCGGCCGCCGGCGATCACTCGGGGACGAGCGAGGCGGCGGCGACGGCGTCGTCCACCTGCAGGCCCAGGCCGGGGCCGTCGGGCGGCACGAGGGCGATGCCCTCCTCGGTGGCCTCCTCGCGCAGGAGCGGGCCCCTGAAGAGCCGGCTCTGGAACTCCAGCAGGGGGTTGTCGGGCATGAAGTACTCGATCCACTTCACGTTGGGCAGCCCGGCCGCCAGGTGGATGTGGACCATCTGGAGGTTCCACGGCGACACCGGCACGCTCGAGAGCGTGGCGAGCGCGTGGATGCGCAGCCAGTCCGTGATGCCGCCGGTGATCGCGGCATTGGGCTGCACGATGTCGACGGCGCCCTGCTCGATCAGCTGGCGGAACTCCAGCACGCCCACGTGCTGCTCGCCCCCGACGATCAGGGTGCGTCCCGCCCGCTGCCGGACCCGCGCGTAGCCGGGGATGTCGTCCGGCGGCACCGGCTCCTCGAGCCAGTACACGTCGTAGCGCTCCCAGCGCCGGAGCTGCTGGATCGCGGTGTCGGCGTCCCAGGTCCCGTTGACGTCGACCATGAGCTTCACGTCGGGTCCGACCGCCGCGCGCACGTGCTTCACGCGCTCGGTCGCCTCGGTCACCGACACGAAGGAGCCGCGGATCTTCAGCGCGGTGTGGCCGCGCTTGACGTACTCCGCGGCCTTGGCCGCCAGCTGCTCGGGGGGCAGGCCGTGGGCGCAGTTGGCGTAGGTCGCCACGCGGGCGCGCCGGCCGCCGAGCAGGGTCGACACCGGAACCCCCAGGCGCTTGCCCTTGATGTCCCAGAGGGCGAAGTCGACGGCGGCCATGCCGAGCCGCACGATGCCCTCGCCGCCCCGACGGGGGACGGCCTGGTGCATCCGCCGCCAGAGGTCGGCGGTGAGCAGGGGGTCCTGGCCCACCACGGCGGCCGCGAGGTGCTGCCGGACGAGCGTCGCCACGAGGTCGCCGGCCGCGGCCGCCGTGCTCACGAAGCCCATCCCCGTCACGCCGCCGTCCGTCTGGACCTCGACGATCTGGATGTCGCCGCCGTAGGCGCGGCGGTCGCCCGAGGCCCGGTACCGCCTGACGGTCACGTCGGTGATCTTCACGCCTGGTCCCTCCCGGTCTCGGTGATTCTACGCCCGGGCGCCGCGCGGCTGGCGCCTCGCCCGCTTCCACGCCCACAGGGCGATCGGCAGCGCCAGGTAGAGGACCACCGCGGCCAGCAGGGTGGCGGCGATGGGCCGCTCGACGAAGACGCTCCAGTCCCCGCGCGAGAGGATGAGGGCCCGCCGCAGGTGCGTCTCCAGCATCGGCCCGAGGATCAGCCCGAGCACGATGGGCGCGACGGGGAAGCCGTGGCGCTGGAGGAGATAGCCGAGGATCCCGAAGACGACCATGACGTAGAGGTCGAAGACGTTGGCGCTCACCGCGTAGGTGCCGGTGAAGGAGAACAGGAGGATGAAGGGCAGCAGCACGCGGGTGGGCACGCGCAGGAGCCGGACCCACAGGCCGATGAGGGGCAGGTTGAGCACCAGCAGCATCACGTTGCCCAGGTACATGCTGGCGATGAGCCCCCACACGAGGTCCGCGTTCTTCTCGAACAGGAGCGGCCCGGGGCGCAGCCCCCAGAGCATCAGGGCGCCCAGCATGACCGCCGTCGTGCCCGAGCCGGGCACGCCGAGGGTCAGCAGCGGCACCATGGCGCCGGCGCTGGCGGCGTTGTTGGCGGCCTCGGGCGCCGCCACGCCCTCGATGACGCCGGTCCCGAACCGCTCGGGGTGGCGGGACGCCCGCTTCTCGACCAGGTACGCGAGGATCGAGGCCAGCGTTGAGCCGGCGCCGGGCAGGACGCCGACGACGAAGCCGAGCACGCTCGCGCGGGGCAGCGTGGCGCGGCAAGCCCGCCAGTCCTCGCGGGTCGGCAGGAGCCCCGTGATGCGCGTCTCGTAGACCTGCTGGGCGACCGAGCGCTCCGCGGTGGTCAGCACCTCGGCCACCGCGAACAGCCCGATGGCCACGGGGAGGAACTCGAGGCCGTCGAGCAGGCTCGGGATGCCGAAGGTGAAGCGCGAGGCGCCGGTGAGCGGATCGCTGCCGATGGTGCCGAGCAGCAGGCCGAAGGCGCCGGTGAGCAGGCCCTTGGCCACCGACTCGCCCACCAGCCCGCCCAGGGTGCAGAGCGCCAGCAGCATGAGCGCGAAGTACTCCGCCGGCCCGAAGCTCAGCGCCACCGCGACGAGGGGGCGCGCCAGGAGCATGAGCAGGACGACCCCGACCGTGCCCGCGATGAACGAGGCGATCGCCGCCATCCCGAGCGCGGGGCCGGCGCGGCCCGCGCGGGCCATCTGGTAGCCGTCCAGGGTGGTCATGACCGAGGCGCTCTCGCCGGGCGTGTTGATCAGGATGGCGGTCGTCGAGCCCCCGTACTGCGAGCCGTAGTAGATGCCGGCCAGCATGATCAGGGCCGAGGTCGGGTTCATCCCGAACGTGAGCGGGAGCAGGATGGCCACCGTCGTGACCGGGCCGATGCCGGGCAGCACGCCGATGACGGTGCCGACGAGCACGCCGACGAAGCAGTAGAGCAGGTTCACCGGGGCGAGCGCCACGGCGAACCCCATGCCGAGGTTCTGCAGGACGTCGGTCACGCGCGGCTCACGGGCCGAGGAGCCCGGGCGGCAGCGGCACCCCGAGCCACCGGGCGAAGACGGCGTGGGTGGCCAGGGCGCCGCCGATGGCGACGGCGAGGACGACGGGCCAGCGCCGCTCGCCGTAGGCCGCCATCAGCACGACCACGAAGGCCGACGTGGAGACCAGGTATCCGAGGCGCTCGAAGACGAGCGCGTAGAGCACGAGCGCGGCCAGGGTGCCGCCGATGCGCAGGACGGCCCCCGCCCCGGCCGGCGTCTCGCGGGTCCGGTCCGGCGCGGGGCGCAGCGCGATGGTGCCGCCGAGGACCGCGACCAGCAGCCCGAGCGAGACCGGCAGGAACCGGGGCCCAGGCCCGCCCGTCAGGGTGTCCTCGGCCAGGCGCGAGGCCTCGACGACGGCGAGGAGGCCGACGAGCGCGGCCACGGCGCCCGTGATGCGCGTGCCGTCCAGCTTCATGCGGCGGCGGACACGCCGCCTACTTCTTCTTGAGCATGCCGAGCTCGGCGAAGACGGCCTTGTAGGTCTCGTACTCCTCGGCCACGAACTTCACGAACGCGTCGCCGGTCAGCCAGCCGTCCTCCAGCACGCTCTTCTCGAGGTAGCCCTTGCGCCACTCCTCGGTCTTCCGGACCTTGTCCAGCACGCCGACCCAGTACTCCACGATGGGCTTGGGCAGGTTGCCGCCGGCGCCGACGGCCCGCCACTGGGTGCTGACCACGTTGAAGCCGAGCTCGCGCATGGTGGGCACCTGCGCGAGGAGCTTCAGCCGCTGCTCGGCCGCCACCGCCAGCGCCCGGACCTGGCCGCTCTCGAGCTGGCCGATGCACTCGTTCGGGTTCGCCCACGCCGCGTCGGTGTGGCCGCCGAGCAGGTTCGTCATCACCTCGCCGCCGCTCTTGAACGGCACGTAGTTCAGGTCCACCTTGGCCGCCCGGTTCAGCGAGATGTTGGCGATGTGGTCGACGCCGCCCGAGCCGGTGCCGCCCACGCTGAGCCCGCCCTTGCCCTTGCTGCGGGCCGCGGCCAGCAGCTCCTCCGCCGTCTTGAAGGGCGACTCCTTGCGGACGATGAGGAGGTTGACGTCCGTGACCATCCGCGCGATGTACGTGAAGTCCTTCCGGAAGTCCCACGGCGCGTTGCCGAGCAGTTCCTGCTGGCCGTTGCCCTGGTCGACCGCCACCAGCGTGTAGCCGTCCTTCGGCTTGTTGATGGCGTACGACTTGCCGACGACGCCGCTGCCGCCCGAGCGGTTGACGACCGTCATCGCCACCGGGATCAGCTTGTGCTGCTCGATGACCTTGACGATCTGCCGGTACATGATGTCGGTGCCGCCGCCCGGCGCGTAGGGGACGACCAGCTCGACGGGGCGGTTCGGGTACTGCGCCGCCGCCGGCGCCGTGACCACGCTCGACACCACGGCCGCCACCGCCAGACTCGCCCAGCGCACCCTGCCTCGTGACGTTCTCATGACTCCTCCTTGTCCGTGCTGGCCCGCGAGCTGGAGCGAGGGGCCGGCCTGAAAGCGTCTTCCGCAGGCGCTCGCCGCGCGCGACGGAGGCGCTCCGGGCGTCCGTGATACACCCTCGGCGTGGGCTCCGCAATCCCACCACGCTTCGCCGGGGCGCCGGCCGATGGTTCGTCCTGGCCGGGACGATGGCGGGGCACATGCGGTCCGGCGCCGAGGCTCACGGCGCAGGTCGCGCGGAGATGAGGACGAACGCCACCAGGCACGGCACGGCGCCGCGGTTGCTCCACGCGTGATTGGTGCCCCGCTGCACGAGCACGTCGCCGGCCCGCAGCAGCGTCTCCCCCTCGTCCATCAGGGCCCAGATCTCGCCGCTGAGCACGATCGCGTAGTCCACCGTGGCCGTCCGGTGCATCCCCGGGTGCCGGGAGGCGTCCGCGTCCATGGCGTGCCCCGCCCCCATCGAGTCGAAGGCGGCCTTGCGGTCGAAGCCGCCCAGCGTGTGATCCGGGGGGAACTCCACGACGCGGAAGATCGAGCCACTCGGCGGCGGCTCGAGGACGATCGGGGCCGCCGCCGCATCCGCCGTGCCCGTGTTGTCGGCCGGCGCGCCGTGGGTGATCCAGAGATTCGTGAGGCCGAAGTTCGGGTGACCGGGGATGGTCAGCGTGTGCGGCGACGGCCCGTCGCTCACGATGACGGACTTGCCCCTGGCGTCGTGTCCGGTGACCACCCGGCGGATCGGCGTGAGCATTCAGCGTCCTCCCGACGGCGCGCGCTCGCGGCCCCGGGCGCGCGGTCGACCTCGCTCGTCGAGCATTCGACTGCGGCTAGGACTCGCGGCCGGCCGCGTCGTCCGGGGTCCCCAGCCAGAAGGGGCTGCGCTTGCCGATCTGCTCCAGGTAGGCGCGCCGCTCGGCCGCGCGGCGCGGGTACCACGTCGAGAGGTAGTCGGCGTCCAGCATGTGACGGCGGGTCTCGGTCCCGAAGAAGCCGGCGAGCGCCGTGAGCGTGATGAACCCTTCCTCGGCCCGAGGCTGGAACGCCGGCCACCGGCGGGCGTGCTCTTCCGACCGGAAGAGGTTCATGCCCGTTCAGAGGAACGGCGGCCGCCCCCGTGAGGGGCCGAAGCCATAGTTGAGGTGGCCGACGACCCCTGGCGGGTCGACCCACAGGATGCGTCCGTCACGCATCTCGACGGTCACCGGGTCGCCGCAGTCCAGGCAGGGAGCGTCGACGCGGACCGTCTCCCCGGGGAAGAGCCACGTCACCGACGTCGCCTCGAACCCGCACTGGGCGAACCATCGCTGCGCGCCGCGCACCGTGATGCGATATTGCGTGGGCAGGCTGTTGAGCGGCGGGAACGAGGCGATGTAGTCGGTGTCGGGATGGAGCCAGCCGATCGGGTACGCCTGCATGACCTCGTGCAGCAGCCGGCGTCCGTCGTCGACGGCGAGGCCGAGGGCGCGGGAGAGGTCGGCGTAGTGGGGCGCCCGGCCGGTCTCGACCAGGCCTCGCATGATGCGCTGGAACAAGCGGTCCATCAGGAGCGGGTCGGCCATGGTCGTGCCTCCAGGCGATCACGAGGGGCTTCCCGAGGAGGCGCGGAAACACACCACGCCGTCCTTGAGCACGAGGCGAATCCGCCGCGCGTCGGCGAGGACGGCGACGTCGGCCAGGGGGTCGCCGGCGACGGCGATCAGGTCGGCGCGCTTGCCCTTCTCGACGGTGCCGATCTCGCGCCCGAGGCCGACGGCCTCCGCGGCCCACCCGGTGGCCGCCTGGATCGCCTGCATCGGCGTGAGGCCGGCGGCGACCAGGAGCGGCAGCTCGCGCGCGTTGGGCGGATGGCCGTGGCCGCCGGCGTCGGTGCCGGCCACGACGCGCACGCCGGCGGCGAGCGCGCGGCGGATGCTCTCGCGGTGGTGCTCGCGGAGCGCGCGAGCGCGCTCCCGCACGTGGGCCGCCCGTGACTCGCCGTGGTACTCGTACACGAGCAGCGTGGGCGTCAGCACGATGCCGCGCTCGGCCATCATCGGGATCAGCTCGGGGTCCTCGTCGAGATAGCAGCCGTGCTCGATCGAGTCCACGCCGGCCGCCACCGCCAGCCGCAGGCCCGGCCCGCCGAGCGCGTGGCACATCACCTTGCGACCCTGCGCGTGCGCCTCGCCGACCAGCGCGCGCATCTCGTCGAGGCCGAAGGCGGGGTCGTGGGGGCCGTGGCCGGCGCGCGAGCTGGCGCCGCCGGTCGTCGCGCACTTGATGACGTCGGCGCCGGCGCGGACCATCGTGCGCACGACGCGGCGCACGTCGTCGACGCCGTTGGCCACGCTCGGCGGCAGCGCCGGGTCGTGCGGCACCATGCACTCCAGGCCGGACGGGCTCACGCGGTCGCCGATGCCGCCCACGGGCGAGATGATGGCGACGGCCGTCAAGAGCCGCGGGCCGCGGATCAGTCCTTCCTCGATCGCCAGGCGGAAGCCGGCGTCGAGCCCGCCGGCGTCGCGCACCGTCGTGTAGCCGGCGGCCAGGGTCTGCTCGATGACCCGGGCCGTGCGAAGGCTGCGCGTGCTGGCCGGCTCGCTCAGGCCCCAGCGGGAGGCCAGCTCGTAGCCGTGGAACGCGAGGTGGTCGTGGCAGTCGATGAGGCCGGGCAAGACGGTGAGCCCGGTGGCGTCGATGACGTCGTGCGACGGCCAGGGGCCGGCGGCGCCGGTGGCGATCGCCTCGATGCGGCCGTCCTGCACGACGATGGTCGCCTCGCGCAGGGGCGGCGCGCCGGTGCCGTCGATCAGCGTGGCGCCGCGCAGGACGGTCATCGGGCTCGCTCGGCGCGGGGCCGAGGTGAGGACCGTGGCCCGGCGGGGAAGAGGTGGCAGGGCATCAGGGGCTCCTCCGATTTCCCGGCCGGAGTATACACGGTGAAGCTCGACGCCGAGCAGATGGCGTTCAACATCAACCAGGTGGACGCGTGAGGAAGCCGCGTGCCCCGCGGTGACGGGCGCGCGGATCATCGGGCGAGTCGCTCGGCGAGCGCGATCACGGTCGTAGCCGTCTCCGCGCGACGTTCACCATGTGGCGCCACGACCCTACATTGGCGGGGTGAAGAAGGTCGGCGTGCGCGAGCTGAAGAATCGGCTCAGCCACTACGTGCGTCAGGTCCGCGCTGGCCATGCCATCCAGGTGACCGACCGCGGCGAGGTGGTGGCGGAACTGTTGGCGCCACGCCCGCCCCGGAACGGCAGGGACGGCGGCCAGCGGCTCGCCGAGCTGGCGCGCAGGGGATTGGTCACGCTCGGCGCTCGCAACACCGCCCGGCTCTACCGCCGTCAGCCGAGCCGGCTCGAGCCTGGCGAGCTGCAGCGGCTCGTCGATGAGGAGCGAGGCGATCGGTGAACCCCGACGCCGTCAGGCTGCGTGGCGATCTCGCCGTGACGGCGGAGCACTGGAACATCCTGCGAATCGGCCGTGACATCGTCGAGCGCGCTCGTCGGCCGTTCCCCACCGAGCCTGTTCGAACGCTGGACGCGGTCCACCTGGCCAGCGCGCTGGCGGCGAGTGCCGTGGTGGACGACGTCGGCTTGCTCAGCCTGGACGAGAGGGTGCGCACGGCCGGACGCGCGCTGGGGTTGAGGCTGGTTCCCGCCTGATCGCCCAGGACGCCGCGGCCCGATCCCTTCCTTCGGGGTCGAGGAGCGACGAGCCGGCCGGCAAGCACGTGCGGGGCCGCGCCTGACGGAAGCGACCGCCGACGTACGCAAGCCCTCGTCTTCTCGCGGATCACGAACGGCTCGCCGCACGCCCGGGAAGCGGGATGCCCCATCCGCTCTGCGCGATAATGACCGCAGCATGTCGGGGGCGGGCAGGGCGCTGCACCGCATCGCGCTCGCGCTGGGCGCCGGCGCCTGGCTGACCGGCTGCTCGTCGCCCATCGACTACTTCACGTTCTTTCCCGATCGCGCCGTCGGTCCGCCGCCGCCGGGGGTCGAGGAGCGCTGGATCACCACCGAGGACGGCCAGCGCCTGCACGCCTGGTCCGTCGCCGACCGCGGAGCGGCCCCGCTGCTCGTCTGGTCGCACGGCAACGCGGGCAACATCGCCTCGCGCGGCGAGGTGCTGATGGCGCTCGCGCGGCGCGGGGTCGGCCTGCTCGCGTACGACTACCGCGGCTACGGCAAGAGCAGCGGCTCGCCGCACGAGGCGGGCGTGTATCTCGACGCCTCGGCGGCGTTCGACAGCGCGGTGGCCGGCGGCCGCGATCCGCGCACCGTCGTCTGCTTCGGAGAATCGGTCGGCGGGGCCGTGTCGATCGAGCTGGCCACCCGCCGGCCGTGCGGCGCCGTGATCGTCGTGTCGACGTTCACCCGGCTGGCCGACGTCGCGCGCCGGCACTACGGCCCGCTGGGCGCGGTGGCCGGCAAGCGCTTCGACTCGCTGGCCCGGATCTCCCGGCTGTCGGTGCCGCTCCTCGTCGCCCACGGCGACGAGGACGAGATCGTCCCCTTCGAGCTGGGGCAGCGGCTGTTCGAGGCGGCGCCGGGGCCGAAGCGCTTTTTTCGCATGCCGGGCGTGGGCCACAACGACGCGCTCGTCCAGCCGTCGCTCCTCGACGCCATCGCGTCGTTCGCGCGCGAGGCGGTCGCCCGCCGGCCGTGACCTCGGCGGCCACGGTAGCAGGCCGGCGACGGGGACTCGAACACCGCGGATGCCGGCCGGAGCGACGATGGCCGGCGCCGCCAGCGTCACCCTCGACCGGTAGGCCCAGCCATACGGGGCCGTGGACTCGGGCTCCGGGTCGCGATGGACCTCGAGGACGCGATCGACGAGGTCGATGATCACTCGCGAACGGAGCGCCGGATGATGTCCGCGAGCTTCGTCAGCGACTGATCGATGCCACGCGCCGCTGCGTCGCTTCCAGGATCTGCCGTGGTCCGGCATCTACGCATCCGAGCTGCTGTGGGCACGTTGAGGACTTCTCCCCGACTTCACGTCTTGAGCGCCGCCAGCTCGCACCGGCTCGCCAGGGCACAGTCGGTGGCGTCCCGAGTCGTGTGGAAAAAGGAGAGATGGCGCATTCCTCCGGTTGGTGAAGTGCACGACCAACCGACCGCCACGACGCCGCCATCGTTCTGCTTTCAGCCTCATCGCGAGTGGGCAGATCGAGTTGCGCAGGATCGACGGCTGGCAGAAGATTCCCACGGTCCTCAGTCAACGCACCACGGTCGCGGCATGACGCGGTTCCCGGTTCACGAGACCGTGAGGCATCTGGGCGGACGTGAGGCATTGCCGGCGTGGAACGGTATCGGAGGGCAACATGACAGGGACACCGAAGGCAAGCGGCGCGCCTGGAGGCCGGCGGGCACTGTTCGAGCTCATCGCGGGGAAATGGATCTCCCAGGCCGTCAGCGTGGGCGCCGAATTTGGCATCGCTGACATCCTGAAGGACGGCCCGCGCTCGGCCACCGAGATCGCAAGGATCGCGGGCGCCTCCGAGGATGCCGTGTTCCGCCTGCTTCGAGCGCTCGCCAGCGTCGGGCTCCTGTCGAGCGAGCCGGGTCGGCGCTTCGCACTCACGGCATCTGGTCAGTATCTCCGAAGCGACGCGCCGGATTCGTTGCGCGGGTGGGCGCGCTTCGTCGGACACGCGATCACATGGCGTCCCTGGGGCGAGCTCGCCTACAGCGTTCGGACGGGAAAGCCGGCCTTCGATCACGTCTTCGGCGTTCCGATCTTTGAGCACCTTGCCCGAGATACCGAGGCGGCGGCCATTCTCAATGAGGCAATGACGTCAACCAGCAGCATCGATGCCAACGCAGTCGTCCAGGCCTACGACTTCTCGAGAATTCGCACCCTCGTCGATGTCGGTGGCGGGCACGGCCTGATGCTCGCTACCGTGTTGAAAGCCAACCCGCACATGCGCGGTATCCTCTTTGAACTCCCTCACGCGATCGATGGCGCAGCGGCCCTTCTGACGCGAGAGGGCGTGGCCGACCGGTGCGAGCTGGTGGGTGGTGATTTCTTTCGGTCTGTGCCGGAAGGCGGCGACGCCTACATGTTGAAGCTGGTTGTCCACGACTGGGACGACGATCGAGCGCTCCAAATCCTTCGCAACTGCCACCGGGTCATGCCTCGGAAAACCCGGCTGATTCTCGTCGATTATGTGCTCCGGCCCGGCGATGAGCCGGACTTCGGCAAGTTCGTCGACCTGGAGATGCTTGTGTTGACCGCTGGAGGGCGGGAGCGCGCCGAGCCGGACTTTCGTGACTTACTCGCGAAGGCGGGCTTCGAATTGACCCAGATCGTTCCAACCGCGACGCCGAAGTCGGTGATTGAGAGTGTGAAGCTGTAGACGCAGAGCGAGCTAGGTGACAGAGCGAAGGCGCCGGCGGCACCCGCCAGTACACGTCGTCGCGGCTTATGTGTAGACGCTCAGGAAGGACTGGTTGAGCTCCTGTGAGTAATAGAAGACCGCCGGCCCGATCTGGTCCGTCGTCCATCGGACCGCACGGCAGTCGGGGTCCATCTGGTAAGCCGTGTACCCGCCGAACGTCTCCAGGCGGTTGCCAGAGGGATCGAAGAAATAGATCGTCGTCCCGCGAGTGATCCCGTGGCGTCCGGGACCGTAGTCGATCCGCGCCTTGTGCATCGTGAGGATATCCGCCGCGCGGAAGAGCGCCTCGGCCGAGTCGACCACGAAGGCCGCATGGTGAAATCCACCCGCCCGGCCGGGGACGATCGCGATGTCGTGCGGGGCTGGCCGCTGCCACAGCCAGGCGGCAACGGGCACGCCGTCCGGGTTGACCAGCATCTCGCTGACGCGAAACTCGAGCACCTCCTGGAAGAACTGGATGGCCTTCGGCGGCTCGGGCGCGGTTATCAGGGCGTGATCGAGCCGCGGCGGCGCGATGCCCTTCAGCCCTTCCGGCCATGGTCCCGGATTCACCGGCGGCAGGAGATTCCCCGTGTAGTCCATTTCGTTGTAGAGCTCCACCGTGTGGCCCGACGGAACGGTGAACCGGAGCGCGCGGCCGCGGCGGTAGTCTTCCGGGATCGTGTCGTACTTGACGTCGAAGCGCCGAAGGCGCTGCTCGTAGTAGTCGAGGTCCTCGGCATCGACGGTGCGGAACGCCAGTCGCGCCATGCCGGGCCGGTCCGCGTGTGTCAGGGCCACCGAATAGGCATGGCGTTCGTCCCACCCCTTGAGATATGCCGTCGCGCCCTCCCGAGCGGTCAACTGCAACCCGAGAACATTGATGTAATAGTCGAGGTCACGATCCAGATCGGTGCTGAGGATTTCCACGATCCCCAGTCGCGAAATTCGATACGGCATTGCTCCCTCCTTCGCTGACGCCGCGCGCGCTGGTTGACGGCTCTGGTCGGTGCGAGACGTTCCCCAGTGGGCCGCTTCGTTGTCGGACACCTCGCCGGAACATCTTACGCGCCTTGTCGGTGTGGCGGTTGAGCGCCCTCACCACGAACGGACTCGGAAACCCGACGGTTCTCGCGCACGGATCGGGACGATCACGACGATGGAGCGTCGCGTCCGGAGCGCCCCCGATGGGAGGCGAAGACTTCGTCGAGCAGCGACCGGGCCTTCACGAGATCCGGGGTCTCGAATCCTTCGGTGAACTTGGCGTAGACCTCGGCCAGCAGTGAGCGGGCCTGCTCGCGTTCACCACGCGCGGTCCACAGCCGAGCGAGGCTCATCGCCGCCCGCAGCTCCAGCGAGCGGGCCGCCTGATGGCGCGCGACGTCCATGGCCTGTCGATAGCAGGCTTCCGCTTCGGCCGTGGCCTCGCCAGAACGCTGCAGCAAGAACTGGCCTTTGAGGCGGTGGATTTCCGGTTCCCAGTAAACGTCGCGATAGCGGTGAGCGAGGTCGAGGGCCTCCGCCAACATCGCGAGGCCTTCGTCGAGATCTCCGCCTGCCGCACTGGCCTCGGCCAGGAGAGAGAGGAAGTATGGCCGATCGACTTCCGCCCCGGTCGCGCGCCACGCCTCCATCCCGTCGCGCAGCTCTCGCATGCCTTCATCCCGCCGCCCTTGTTGCACCAGCGCCCAGCCACGCAGGACACGCCCGAAGGCCACCCAAATGACGAAGCCCTGCTCGCTGGCGAGTTCGATGAGTGTCTCGGCGCGCTCCTGGGCGGCCGCCGCCTCCCCGCGAAACTGGTGCACCGTGGCCATCCAATTGAGCGCGAAGGCGAGGCTAAAGGGGTGGGCCAGCCTCCGGGCCAACGCGATCGCTTCGACTCCCCGCTCGACCGCCTGATCGGGATATCCAAGCAACCACAGCGGCCGGCAGTATCCGCGACACGTCACGCCCGGGTCCTGCGGGAAGCGACTGAGGTCGGGGGGATGAGACAAGGCGCCGTACAGCGCGTTGCCCTCGTCGAGATGCGCCTGTGCTTGCTGTAGCTCGCCGAGGTGGAACAGATCACCACCCAGCGCCCAGTGCGCGTGGATTTCAAGGAGGCGGTCATCGTCGCGCCGCGCAAGCGAAAGGAGCTGTTCCGCGAGGGGCAAGGCCTGGTCGAACACGGCGCGCACGTGGTAGAAGAACCAGAGTCCGAACAGCACCGGCGCGGGCAGACGTTCGTCGAATCTTTGACAGAGCTCACGCGCACGTCCGTAAGCCCGCTCGACACCGGCCGCAGCGTAGCCGTGGGTCGCGGTCAGCGCATGGCCGAGACCAATCTGGATGAACAATTCGTGCTGTGTCGATTCGCCCGTCTCGGGTAGCGTCTTCAGCGCCTGCAGGGCCGCTGTGAAGTGACTGGTTGCTTCCAGATTCGCCGATCGCTCCAGCGCTCGTTGGCCGGCTTGCCGCCAGTAGACGACCGCTTGTGCGCCGAGTCCACCTTCGGTGCAGTGATATCCGAGCAGCTCCGGCTGGGTTTCGACGATCTGCCCGAACTGGTCCGTCAACACTTCGGCGATGCGACGATGGTACTGCTGCCGGGTACGCTTGAGGAGGGATTGGTAGGCCGTCTCCTGGATCAGCGCGTGCTTGAAGATGTAAATGGCCTGCGGCGGCAAGCCGCGCTGGTAGAGCAGCTCGGCTTCGACGAGGCGTCCGAGGGCTTGTTGGAGCCGGGTCTCGTCGAGCGGTGAGACCGCCCGAAGAATCTCGTAGGGGACGGCGCGCCCGACGGTCGCGGCCAACTGCGCAACCTCCTTGACCGGTCCGAGGCGGTCGAGTCGAGCCATGAGAGCGTCCTGGAGCGTCACTGGAATGGCTGGGGTTGCTGGACCGGTCACCACGTCTGCGCTGGCCTCGGTGCGTTCGAGACTGGCTTCGATGATCGACTTCGTCAGTTCCTCCACGAAGAGCGGCACGCCGTCCGTCATGCTTGTCACGCGCTCGAGCAGCGACGGCGGAAGAGCTCGATCACCCGCGACCAGACTGGCCATGCGCTCGGTCTGCCTCCGCGTCAGGCGATTGAGCATGAGATGTGTCAGGTGCGATCGCGGACGCCAAGGAGGATGGAATTCTGATCGTGCGGTGAGCACGGCGAAGAGACGCACGGCCGGGGCCTGATCCACGAGGAGGCTCACAAACTCGAGACTGGAAGGGTCGCTCCAGTGCACGTTTTCGAAGCTCAGGAACAGGGGCCGATCGGTGGCCATGGCGAGGCACAGCGCGAGCACGGCCTCCAGCGTTTTCTGTCTTTGTCGCTCGGGCGAAAGGGTCGGCGGCGCATAGCGGTCGGGCAGTGGCAGTGACAGGAGCCCGGCTATGAGCGGCACCGTCTCGGCGAGTGGCAGTCCACGTTCTTGAAGCACGCGCTCGAGTCGCTCGAGTTTTTCCTCGTTGCTGTGATCCCAGCGCCAGTCGGCTACTCGCTGCAGCAGATCGATCACCGGATAGAGCGGCGTGTGTTCGAAGTAGGGAGAGCAGCGACCCTCGAGCAGAACATGGGGGCGATCCGCCACACGGTCTTTGATGATCTGCAACAACCGTGACCTCCCGATTCCAGGTTCGCCGCTCAGCACGACGACCTGCCCCTGTCCCTCCTCGACTTGCTCCCAGCGTTCCAGGAGCAACGCCACTTCCTGTTCCCGGCCGACCAGGGGGGTCAGCCCGCCGCGACTGACGGTATCGACGCCCGCCCAGGAGGGGTTCGCGCCGAGAACTTCATAGACATGCACGGGGGTCGAAACACCCTTGATTGTCTGCGGGCCGAGGTCGCGACACGTCACGATCTCTTGAACGAGCCGTCGCGTGACCGCGCTGATGGCCACGGTATTGGGCTCGGCCAGACTCTGCAGACGCGCGGCGATATTGGGCGTCTCGCCGAGCGCGAGTTGCTCGTGCCGAGCCCCGGCACCGACATCTCCGACCACCACTGGGCCGGTGTGGACTGCAACACGCACGGCGAGCTGTATTCCTCGGTCGCGCTCGAGTTGCGCGCTCAGCCTTGCCACGGCATCGACGATCTCGAGGGCGGCGCGTACGGCCCGTGTGGCATCGTCCTCATGGGCATGCGGATATCCGAAGTAGGCCAGGACCCCGTCGCCAAGGTACTGGGCAACGTGGCCGTCAAAGCGCCCAATGGCGGCTGCCGTGGCGGTCTGGTAGGCGCGCACTACGTCGCGAAGTTCTTCGGGGTCGACCGTGCTCGACAGCTCGGTCGAGCCGACCAGATCGCAGAACATCACGGTCAGCTGGCGGCGCTCGGCCTCCGGAACTGCAGGGGCCGGCTTCGGCATGGCTGATGCCGTCGCCATCGCCGGTTCCGCGGGGCGGTCCGGGGCTCCGAGCGGCGCTGCAGCCTCTTCCTCAGCCGAAAGTCGGTGTCCGCACGCGTTGCAGAATCGGCTGCCGACTCGGTTGGGATGGCTGCAACTGGGGCAGACGAGGTCGAGGCGGGCACCGCACCCGCTGCAGAACTTCGCCCCGGCCGGGTTCTCCTGCCGGCAGTGAGGACAGCGCATATCGTCTCTTCTTACTTCGACCGATCGGGTGACCGAATCTAGCGTCCATACTGGTCGCAGTCAACCGGCGGGTGGTCCATCAGCCAGACGCCACTGGGACATCGAGCGATCACTTCGCCCTCCGGATGTCGCGAGTGCCCCCTCACCCATTTGCCGGCCATCCTCGAGACCGGAGACATGCTGATGTGTCGTTCACGATCCCGGTCGCCATCACTCATGCTTGGGGAAGTGCTCGTCCTGTGCCCGGCGCCGGGATGACGAGGATCGTGCCGGTCACGCTCAGCTTTGTGTCCGTCAATTCGAAAGGACGAAGGTTCATCGACAAGATTCCCCCTGTCGATGTCCGGTGAAGGACCACCGAGCCCTAGAAGCGATAGACGTTGGTCTCGGCGTCGAGGGTACGGTCGGCGCGCGCGTAGTCGATCCCGGCATCTGTCAGGGCGCTGCGCCAGGCGGTCACGCGGGCGCTCTTCGGGAGGAACTCTGGCCCGTCAGTGCGCTGAGCGTTTGCTAGAACCGCCGCCGCCCGCCCAGCGCGCGCTTGCGCAGCCGTAGCGACTTCGGCGTCACCTCGAGCAGTTCGTCCTCGCGGATCCACTCCAGACACTGCTCGAGGTTCATCACCCGCGGCGGCGTCAGCTTGATGGCCTCTTCCGCCGTCGACGACCGCATGTTGGTGAGCTTCTTCTCCTTGGTGATGTTGACGTCCATGTCGTTGTCGCGGGCGTTCTCGCCGACGATCATGCCCTCGTAGACGTCGAGGCCGGGGCTGATGAACATGGTGCCCCGGGCCTGCAGGTGGTCGATGGCGTAGCCGGTGGCGCGGCCGGCGCGGTCGGCGACGAGGGCGCCGTTCTGGCGGTGGGCGATGTCGCCCTGCCAGGCGTCCCAGCCGTCGAAGAGATGATTGAGCAGGCCGGTGCCGCGGGTGTCCGTGAGGAACTCCGTGCGGTAGCCGATGAGGCCGCGGGCGGGGATGCGGTACTCCAGGCGCACCCGGCCGGTGCCGTGGTTGACCATCTTCACCATCGTGCCCTTGCGGGGGCCGATCTTCTGGGTGATCGCGCCGATGTACTCCTCGGGGATGTCGATCACCAGGTGCTCCATCGGCTCCAGGGTCTGGCCGTTCTCCTCGCGGGTGATGATGGTCGGCTTGCCCACCTCGACCTCGAACCCCTCGCGGCGCATCATCTCGATGAGGATCGCCAGCTGCAGCTCACCGCGGCCGGAGACGCGGAAGGTGTCGGGCGAGTCGGTCTCCTCCACGCGGATGCCGACGTTGATGCGCTTCTCCTTCATGAGCCGCTCGCGGAGCTGGGGCGACGTCACGAAGCGGCCCTCGCGCCCGGCGAAGGGCGAGACGTTGGCGGAGAAGAGCATCGACACCGTCGGCTCGTCGATGCGGATCAGCGGCAGGGCCACCGGGTTCTCGGCGTCGGCCAGGGTCTCGCCGATCTCCACGGCGTCCACGCCGGCGATGGCCACCAGGTCGCCGGCGCTGGCCTCGGCGATCTCCACGCGCTTCAACCCCTCGTAGCCGTAGAGCACCGTCACCTTGGCGTGCTCGACGGCGCCGTCGCGGTGCACGACGGCCACGCGGTCGGCCTGGCGCACCTTGCCGCTGAAGATGCGCCCGATGACCAGGCGGCCCACGTAGTCGTCCCAGTCCAGCATGGTCACGCGGAACTGCAGGCCCACGGCGGGGTCGAAGCGCGGCGCCGGCACCGTGGCCAGGATGGTCTCGAAGAGCGGCTCCAGCGACTGCCCGGGCGACTTCAGATCCAGCGTGGCCGTGCCCGCCCGCGCGTTGGTGTAGAGCACGGGGAACTCCAGCTGGTCCTCGGTGGCGTCGAGGTCGATGAACAGGTCGTAGATCTCGTCCAGCACCTGGGCCGGCCGGGCGTCCGAGCGGTCGATCTTGTTCACCACCACGATGGGCGGCAGCCCCGCCTCGAGCGCCTTCTTGAGCACGAAGCGCGTCTGGGGCAGGGGGCCCTCGGCGGCGTCGACCAGCAGCAGGACGCCGTCGACCAGCGTGAGCGTGCGCTCCACCTCGGAGCCGAAGTCGGCGTGGCCGGGCGTGTCGACGATGTTGATGTGCACGCCCTTGTAGGCGATGGCCGTGTTCTTGGCCATGATGGTGATGCCCTTCTCGCGCTCCAGGTCGATCGAGTCCATGATGCGCTCGGGCACGTCCTGGTTCTCGCGGAAGAGGCCGGACTGCCACAGCATCGCGTCCACGAGCGTGGTCTTGCCGTGGTCGACGTGGGCGATGATCGCGATGTTCCGGACGTCGTCGCGCTGCTGCATCGTTTCATCCTAACACGCGTCCCGGGGCGGGCTGGCGCGCCGCGGCCGCGGAGGCGGGGCGCCGGGCGGGTATAATGGCGCGCGCACGTCAAGCCCGGGGAGGCTCGTCGATGTCGCGTCGTCTGGTCGTGGTCGTGGCCGCCGCCGTCGCGTTCGCCGCCGGCGCCGCCACCGGGCAGCCGAAGCCCGCGCCCAGGCCCGCCGCCGCGCCGGCCGTGGTCATGACCGTGGAGCAGCGCGGCCAGGTGCGGCTCGAGCTGTGGCCGGCCGACGCGCCGGGCCACGTCAAGAACTTCCTGGACCTGGTGCGCAAGGGCTTCTACGACGGGCAGCGCGTGCACCGGGTCGAGCCGGGGTTCGTCGTGCAGTTCGGCGACCCCCAGACCAAGACGCTGCCGCTGACCGACCCGCGGATCGGCGGCGGCGGGCCCGGCTACACGATCAAGGCGGAGTTCAACAAGCGGCCGTTCGATCGCGGCGTGCTCGGCATGGCCCGCACGGACGACCCCGACTCGGCCGGCAGCCAGGTGTACCTGATGCTGGGGCCGGCGCACTTCCTGAACGGCAAGTACACCGCGTTCGGCCGGGTGACGAGCGGCATGGACGTCGTCGACAGGATGAAGGTCGGCGACCGCATCACCTCGATCAAGGTCGTCGACAAGTAGGAGGCGTCGGGTGGCACAGCAGGCGGTCATCACGCTCGAGAGCGGCGGCGAGATCACGATCGAGTTCTTCCCGGGGGACGCCCCGAAGACCGTCGAGAACTTCGTGACGCTGGCGAAGCAGGGCTTCTACAACGGCCTCGCCTTCCACCGCGTGGTCCCCGGCTTCGTGGTCCAGGGCGGCGACCCCAAGGGCAACGGCACCGGCGGCCCCGGCTACACGATCAAGGCCGAGTTCAACTCGCGCAGGCACGTACGAGGCTCGGTGGCGATGGCGCGCAGCCAGCACCCGGACTCGGCGGGCAGCCAGTTCTACATCACCTACGGCGCCCAGCCGCACCTGGACGGCAGCTACACCGTGTTCGGCCAGGTCACGTCGGGGATGGAGCACGTCGACCGCATCAAGCAGGGCGACCGCATGCGCACGGTCACCGTATCGGAGGCCTAGACGGCCCCCTCCGGAGCCTCCCCCTGGATCGGATTGCGCCGGCGGAGCCGGCGCGCGGAGCGTTGATGGCCTGGTCGGTGGTGTTGCGCGGGGGCACGGTCATCGATGGGACGGGGGCGCCCCGGGTCCGGGCTGACGTGGCGATCGAGGGCGACCGGATCGCGGCGGTCGCGCCGGCGCTCGCCGGCGAGGCGGCGCGGGTGATCGACGCCACCGGGCTCGTGGTCGCGCCCGGCTTCATCGACGCCCACTCGCACTCCGACCTCTTCTACTTCGGGTGCCCGTCGGCCGAGTCGAAGGTGCGGCAGGGCGTGACCACCGAGGTCGTGGGCATGTGCTCGTTCTCGCAGGCGCCCATGCGCCCGGGCCAGCGCGAGGTCGTGCAGGGCTGGGCCGGCGGCATCGGGGCCTCGCTCGACCTGAAGGCGGAGACGTTCGCGCAGTACCTGGACGCCCTGCAGGCCATCCGCCCCTCGGTCAACGTCGCGCACTTCGTGGGGCACGGCGCCCTTCGCATCGCGGCCATGGGCTTCGAGGGCCGGCCCGCCGGCCCGGACGACGTCCGGGCGATGGAGCGGCTCCTGGGCGAGGCCCTCGACGCCGGGGCCTTCGGCTTCTCGACGGGGCTCGTCTATCCGCCGAGCGCCTACGCCGACACGGCCGAGCTCATCGCCCTGGCCAAGACCATGCGCCGGCGCGGCGGGCTCTACTTCTCCCACGTGCGCGGGGAGTCGGCCATGCTGCTCGACTCCATCGCCGAGGCCATCCGCATCGGCGAGGAGGGCGGGGTCGGCGTGGAGATCGCGCACGTCAAGGCCTCGGGGCGCGAGAACTGGCCCAAGATCGACGCGGCGCTGCGGCTCATCGAGGACGCCCGGGCGCGGGGCGTCGACGTGCTGGGCGACGTCTATCCCTACAACGCGGGCAGCACCAAGATGGACAACCTGCTGCCGGCCTGGGCCCACGAGGGCGGTCTCCCGCGGCTGCTCGAGCGGCTCGCCGACCGCGCCACCCGGCGGCGCATCGTGGAGGAGTGCCTGGACGACGGCGAGCGCTGGCGCAACGTGTCGCAGGGCAGCACGGGCTTCGACCAGATCTTCGTGGCCTCCTGCCGCCGGCGCGAGCTCGAGGGCCTCAACCTGGCCCAGATCGCGCGCCAGACGGGCCGGCCGCCGGCCGAGACGCTCCTGGACCTGCTGCTGGCCGAGCGCTGCACCGTCGGCATGGTCAGCTTCTCGCAGAGCATCGAGAACGTCGCCAAGGTCCTCGCCCACCCCAATCTGATGGTCGGGTCGGACTCGATCCCGCTGTTCGAGGGGGAGGGCGACAAGCCCGGCAAGCCGCACCCGCGCGCCTACGGCACCTTCCCGCGGGTCATCGGGGAGTACGCGCGCGAGCGCCGGCTGTTCTCGCTGGAGACCGCGGTCCACAAGATGACGGGCATGCCGGCCGCGCGGCTGGGCCTGCGCGACCGTGGACTGGTGCGGCCGGGCCACGCCGCCGACCTCGTGGCGTTCGCGCCGGAGGTGGTCAAGGACGAGTCGACGTACGCCGACCCGCACCGGTACCCGACCGGCATCCCCTACGTGATCGTCAACGGCACGCCGGTCGTGGACGGGGGGCGGTTCCGGGCCGCCGGCACCGGCCGCGTGCTGCGGCCGTAGGCCGAGCCGACCGCCGCGCGTCCAGCCTGGCCGGGCCTTCGTTGACTGGGCCCGGACGAGCATGTAACGTCCCAGGCGGCTGACGACGATCGGGCGTCAGACCGCCACACTCCACGGAGAGCACCGCGTGCGACGATTCGAGCTGGCGATGCCGGGCAGCGTGGACGAGTGCGTGCAGATCCTCAAGCAGCGCGGGACGGGCGCCAAGGTCCTGGCCGGCGGCACCGACCTGGTCCCGCAGATGAAGAACGCCGTGGTGAAGCCCGCGTGCGTGGTGGACCTGTCCGGCGTGGCGGCGCTGCGCCAGGTGCAGCGCGAGGACGGGCGCGCGCTCCGGATCGGCGCCGCGGTGACGGCGCGCGCGCTGGAGCGCGACGAGCACGTACGGGCGGTGTATCCCGCGCTGGCCGAGAGCGCCGCGCTGGTGGGCTCGGTGCAGATCAGGAACCTGGCCACCGTCGGCGGCAACCTCTGCAACGCGGCCCCCTCGGCCGACATGGCGCCGCCGCTGGTGGCGCTGGACGCCGAGGCGGTCATCGCCGGCCCCGGCGGCCAGCGCCGGGTGCCGCTCGCCGAGTTCTTCACCGGCGTGCGGCGCACCGTGCTCGCGCCCGACGAGCTGCTGGTCGAGCTGCGCGTGCCGGCGCCGGGACCGCGCAGCGGCGGCCACTACCTGCGGCACACGCCGCGGCGCGAGCTCGACATCGCCGTGGTCGGCGTGGCGTCGCAGCTGACCCTGGCCAACGGCGTCTGCGCGAAGGCGCGGATCGCGCTCGCCGCGGTGGCGCCGACGCCGGTGCGCGCGACGGGCCGCCGAGCGCGCCCTCGAGGGCCAGCCCCTCACGCCCGAGGCCATCGCGCGCGCCGCCGACCTGGCCGTCGAGGCCGCGCGCCCCATCAGCGATCAGCGCGGCTCCGCCGACTTCCGGCGCCACCTGGTCCGCGTGCTGACCCGCCGCACCCTGACCACCGCGCTGGCCCGCGCCGGTCGTTGACATGGGGGCCCCGACATGGCCCCCAAGCCCCCCACGTTCGGCACGCCCCGGCGGAGCCGTGGCGCGCCTCTGGAATGCCCGAGTCGACATGGGGGCCCCGACATGGCCCCCAAGCCCCCCACGTTCGGCACGCCCCGGCGAAGCCGTGGCGCGCCTATGGAATGCCCGAGTCGACATGGGGGCCCCGACATGGCCCAAGCCCCCGCCTTCGGCCGGGCCCGGCGCAGCCGTGGCGGGCCTCTGGAACGCGAGGTGAACGTGGGGCCGGGCACGGCCCGAGCGTTCATTGCTACAGGAGGGACATGACCCCGTGCGCAAGCTGGTGCTGAGCCTCACGGTCAACGACGAAGCGGTGGACGTGCTCGTCCAGCCCTCCGACACGCTGCTCGACGCGCTGCGCGAGGGTCTGGGCCTCACCGGGCCCAAGGAAGGCTGCGGCACCGGCGACTGCGGGGCGTGCACGATCCACCTCGACGGCAAGCCGGTGGCGTCCTGCCTCGTGCTCGCCATGCAGGCCCGCGGCCGCAGCGTCCGGACCATCGAGGGCCTCGGCCGGCGCGAGGCGCTGCACCCGCTGCAGGACGCGTTCGTCCGCCACGGCGTCCCCCAGTGCGGCTTCTGCATCCCCGGCGTCCTGATGGCCGCCGCCGCGCTGCTCGACGAGAACCCCCGGCCCACGCCGGAGGAGATCCGGTACGGCATCGCCGGCAATCTCTGCCGCTGCACCGGCTACACCAAGATGATCGCCGCCATCGGCGAGGCCGCGGGCGCCGCGGCCGGCGCCAGGAGCTGACCATGGCCTCGGTGATGAAGACCACGCGCGACGTCAAGGGGATCGGCCTGGCCATCCCGCGGCCCGACGGCCCCGAGAAGGTGACGGGCCAGGTGCAGTACGTCGCCGACATCAAGCCGAAGGGGCTCCTGCACGCCAAGCTGCTCCGCAGCCCGCACGCCCACGCCCGCATCGTCCGCATCGACGCGAGCCGGGCCCGGGCGCTGCCCGGCGTGCGCGCGGTGGTGACCGCGGCCGACGTGCCCCAGCTCAAGCGCAAGGCGCCCACGCGGGCGCACGCGGTGCTGGCCATCGACCGTGCGGTGTTCGTCGGCCAGCCGGTCGCCGCCGTGGCCGCCGACGAGCCCGCCATCGCCGAGGAGGCGCTCGACCTGATCGAGGTCGAGTACGAGGTGCTGCCGGCCGCCGTCGACCCGCTCGAGTCGATGAAGCCCGGGGCGCCGCCGGTGGCCGAGCTGGGCACCGAGGCCGACACCAGCGAGGCCCAGGCCCACGGCAGCGTGGCCGGCATCGCGACGGAGACGAAGCCGGCGAAGGCCGTCAACGTCTCGCAGCAGGCCCGGCTGCAGCGCGGCGACGTGGCGAAGGCCCTCGCCGAGTCCGACGTCGTGCTGGAGCGGACGTACCGGGTGCCGATGGTCCACCAGGGCTACCTCGAGCCCCACGCCGTGCTGGCCCAGTGGGACACGACCGGGCACCTGACGCTCTGGGCCAGCACGCAGGGCTCGTTCAACACGCGCTCCGAGGTGGCCGACGTGCTCGAGCTGCCCGAGAACGCGATCACCGTCATCCCGGTGGAGTGCGGGGGCGGCTTCGGCGGCAAGATCCGCGCGCTGTGCGAGCCGATCACCGCCATCCTGGCCCGGGTCACCGGCCGGCCGGTGCGCTACGTGATGACCCGGCGCGAGGAGCTCGAGGCCGGCATGCCGGCGCCGCAGGTCGTCATCCGCCTCAAGACCGGCGTCAAGCGCGACGGGACGCTGATGGCCCTGGAGGGCGAGGCCGTCATCGAGTCCGGCGCCTTCTCCGGCGCCGTCCTCACGGTGAGCGGCGTCTTCCTGGCCAGCCTGTACCGGTGGCCCGCGTTCGACGTGCGGGGCTTCGAGGTGCTCACGCACAAGCCGAGCATCGCCGCCTACCGCGCGCCCGTCGCGCCACACACCATCTTCGCGCTCGACTCGCAGATGGAGCAGCTGGCCCGCGCCATCGGCATGGACCCCGTCGAGTTCCGCCTGCGCCACCTCCAGCGCGAGGGCGACCCCATGGCCAACAACCAGCCGTGGCTCAACAACGGGGCCGTCGAGGTGCTGCAGCGGATCGGCGAGCACCCGCTGTGGAAGAGCCGGACGGAGTGGAAGGCCGGGGCCCGCGACGGCCGGCTGCGCGGGACGGGCCTGGCGCTGGGCGGCTGGCTCGGTGGCCTGCAGCCGACGGGTGCCACCGTGCGGCTCAACCCCGACGGCTCGCTGCAGGTGCTGACGGGCCAGGTCGACATCGCCGGCACCAACATCGCCCTGGCCCAGATCGCGGCGAGCGCCTACGGCGTCGACGTCGACAAGGTGCGCATCACCACCGGCGACACCGACGTGGCGCCGGTGACGGGGCTCAGCGCCGGCAGCAAGACCGTCTACACCGTGGGCGTGGCGGTGATGGAGGCCGCGAAGGACGCGCGCCGCCAGACCCTGGAGATCGCCGCGAAGGAGCTGGAGGCCTCGGTGCACGACCTCGAGATCGAGGACGGGCGCGTGGTCGTGCGCGGCGTCCCCGACAAGGGCGTGACGCTGGCCCAGATCGGCAAGAAGGGCAACCTCTACATGTCCAAGGTGCCGCCGGTCCTGGGCAAGAGCCACCCGGCGTTCTCGCAGCAGGCGCCGGCGTTCTGCGCCGAGCTGGCCCGCATCGAGGTCGACCCCGACACCGGCGAGGTCACCCTGCACGACTTCGTCGTCGTGCAGGACGTCGGCAAGGCCATCAACCCGCTCGGCGTCGAGGGCCAGATGCAGGGCGGCGCCGTGCAGAGCCTCGGCATGGCGCTGACCGAGGGGCTGGTGTTCGACCCGGCCGGCCGGCTGACCAACCCGAGCCTGCTCGACTACCGCACGCTGACGGCCGCCGACCTGCCGGACATCGAGACCATCATCGTCGAGAAGCCCTCGCCCGCGGGGCCCTTCGGCGCCCGCGGCGTGGGCGAGCCGCCCATCGTCCCGGCCCCGGCGGCCGTCGCCAACGCCGTCGAGGACGCCACCGGCGTGCGGCTCACCGAGCTGCCCCTCACCCCCGAGCGCATCGCGCTCGGCATCGCCGCCCGCACGGCGTAGGCGATCGAAGGGGCGAGGTCAGCGGCTTCCTCGGCGCCGGGCGGCGGGAGGAAAGGCGCGGGCGAAGTGGCGGACGGCGGCGGCGTCGAGAGCCCGCTGGAACTTCCGGTAGCGGACGACGAAGTCGTGGCCGCGCTCGGTCAGCCGCATGCCGCTTCGTGAGGTGCCCTCGGGCGCGCGCTCGACGAGCGTGAAGCCCGCGGCCTTCTCGAGCTCGCGCAGGTAGCCCCAGGCGTTGCGATAGGACATCCCGAGCTCGGCCGCCGCCCGGCGCAGCGAGCCGTGCTCGCCGATCAGCTCCAGCAGCCGGGCTCGCCCGTCGCCGAACTTCAGCCGCCGCCCGAAGACCACCCAGACCCGCAGCTTCGGCTCCACGGGCCGACACTCTAGTACGGCCGCCCCACCCCTTGATTATGTTTCGCGGAGCCGATATAGAGGGCGCTATATGCTCCAGGCAGCCACAATGTCCCCTTCCCGGAGGTTTTCGATGAGGTCGTGGACCACGACGCTGCTGCCGCTCGCCGTCCTCCTCGCCCTCGTCTCCGTCACGGGCGCCCAGACGCCGGCGAGCGCGGTCATCCTCTCGACGACCACCAGCACCCAGGACTCCGGGCTGCTCGAGGCCCTGGTGCCGCTGTTCGAGAAGAGGACGGGCCACACCGTGAAGACCATCTCGGTGGGCACCGGACAGGCCCTGGCCCTCGCCGCCCGGGGCGAGGCCGACGTGGTGCTGGTCCACGCGCCCTCGCTCGAGAAGAAGTACGTCGCCGACGGCAAGATGCGGAACCGCCGGCTCGTCATGTACAACGACTTCGTCCTCATCGGGCCGGAGGACGACCCGGCGAGGATCAAGGGCGAGAAGAGCGCGGTGGCGGCGCTCAAGAAGATCGCCGGGTCGCAGAGCCGGTTCGTCTCGCGCGGCGACAGGTCGGGCACCCACCACCTCGAGCTGACGCTCTGGACGCAGGCGGGCGTCACACCGGCCGCGCCCTGGTACATCGAGTCCGGGCAGGGGATGGGCGCCACGCTCGGCATCGCCGACGACCGCAAGGCCTACACCCTCACCGACCGCGCCACCCTGCTCGCCTTCGGCAAGCGCGTGCGCCTCGTGAGCATGGTCGAGGGCGACCGCCCGCTGCTCAACATCTACTCGGTGATGGAGGTCGATCCCGCCAACGGGCCGAAGGTCAACGTGGCCGGCGGCAAGGCCTTCGCCGACTTCATGGTGGCGCCGGAGACGCAGGCCGTCATCGAGACGTTCGGCGTCGAGCGGTACGGCCGGCCGCTGTTCGTGCCCATCGCCGGCAAGAAGGAGGAGGGGGAGCTCTAGCCTCGTGGACCTCCTCGTCGCCGGCGTCCGGCAGGCCCTGGCCCTGCTGCTCGCGGGCGACGCCGAGGTCTGGGCGATCCTGCTCCTGTCGCTCCAGGTCTCGGGCACGGCCACGCTGGTGGCGCTGGGCCTCGGCATCCCCGCGGGCGCGGCGCTCGCCCTCACGCGCTTTCCCGGGCGCACGCTGCTCGTGAGCGCGGTCAACACCGGCATGGGTCTGCCGCCCGTCGTGGTCGGCCTCTTCGTGACGCTGCTGCTGTGGCGCGGCGGCCCCTTCGGCGACCGGGAGATCCTCTACACCCCGGCGGCGATCGTGATCGCCCAGGCCGTGATCGCCGCGCCCATCGTGACGGGCATCACGCTGGCCGCCGTGCAGAGCGTGCCCGAGCCCTTCCGCCTGCAGCTGCTGGGCCTGGGCGCCTCGCGCCTGCAGATGGTGTGGGTCGTCCTGCGCCAGGCGCGCCTGCCGATGCTGGCCGCGGTGATGGCGGGGTTCGGCGGCATCATCTCGGAGATCGGCGCCTCGATGATGGTCGGCGGCAACATCAAGGGCCAGACGCGCACGCTGACGACGGCCATGGTGCTCGAGACCGGCAAGGGCAACTTCGACGTGGCCATCGCCCTGTCCATCCTGCTCATGACGCTCGTGTTCGCCGTCAACTGGCTGCTCACCGTGATCCAGCAGCGCGCGCGCTGACGTGGCGGCCCACGGCGGGCGTCCGGGCGCCGCGGAGCGGGCGAGGGGATGAGGCTCGGCGGCAACGACTACACCGTCCGCGAGCTCGCCGGGGCGTTCGGCGACCTCGGCACGCTGGTGCCGTTCGTCGCCGGCTACATCGCCGTGAGCGGCCTCGACGCCACCGCCATCCTGGTGCCGCTCGGCGTCCTGCAGATCCTCGCCGGCCTCTACTACCGCACCCCGATGCCCGTCCAGCCCATGAAGGCCATCGGCTCGGCGGCGATCAGCGACGCGGCGATCGCGCCGGCCGCGGTCTGGGCCTCGGGGCTCTTCACGGGCGCGCTGTGGCTGGCGCTCGGGTCGATCGGGGTCGTCACCTGGCTGGCGCGCGTCACGGGCCAGGCCGTCGTCGGCGGCCTCGTCCTCGGCCTGGGTCTCGCCCTGACCCTGCAGGGGCTGGGCATGATGCGCGGCGACGCCCTCCTGGCGGTCGTCGCGGCGGCGCTGACGCTGGGGCTGCGGTGGCGCCCGCGGGTGCCCGCGCTCCTCGTGCTGCTGGCGCTCGGCGCCGTGGTCGCCGTCGCCCGCGATCCGACGCTGGCCGGGCGCCTCGGCGCCCTGTCGGTGAGCTTCCGCGTTCCCGTCCCGATCCTGTCGCGGCTGGGGTGGGAGGACGTCCTGACCGGCGTGGCGGTGCTCGCGCTGCCGCAGGCGGCGCTCACGCTCGGCAACGCCGTGCTGGCCACCGTGCACGAGCACAACGCGCTGTTTCCGGCACGGCCGGTGACCGTGCGGACGCTCGCGCTGAGTCATGGCGTGATGAACGTGGCGAGCGGCGCCGCCGGCGGCATCCCGCTCTGCCACGGCGCCGGGGGCGTGGCCGGCCACGTCCGGTTCGGCGCCAGGACGGGCGGCGCGCTCGTCATGATGGGGGCCCTGCTGCTCGTCACGGGGCTGTTCTTCGGCGACTCCGTGAGCATCCTGCTGCAGCTGGTGCCGCCCGCCGTCGTCGGGACGGTGCTGGTCTTCACGGGGATCGAGCTGATCTCCGGCGCGGCCGGCGCCTGGCCCGGCACGGCGCGCGAGGGCGCCGTCGTCGCGGCGACCGCGGGCGTCGCCCTGTGGAACATCGGCGCCGCCTACGCGGTCGGCCTGGCGCTGGCCTGGCTCACGACGCGGCGCTGGCCGGCGAGCGAAGGAGCGGTGCACGACGCGCGGCACGCCGCCGGCCGCTCGCCGGAGCCATGACGATGCGGAGCGTATAATCCGCTCATGCCGCGCCTGGCGCTCGCCGTCGTCGCGTTGCTCCTCGTGGCGGCCCGCCCCGTGGCCGCGCAGGACCTCACCGTCTCGGTCGCGATCAGCATGAAGGAGGCGATCGAGGACATCGGCCGGCGCTTCCAGTCCGGCCGTCCCGGGGTGGCCCTGCGCTACAACTTCGGCGCCTCCGGCGAGCTGCAGCGGCAGATCGAGGCCGGCGCTCCCGTCGACGTCTTCGTGTCCGCCGCCCAGCGGCAGATGGACGACCTGGAGAAGGCCGGCCTGCTCCTGGCCGGCACGCGGGTCGTGTTCGCGCGCAACGTGCTGGTCGCCCTCCGGCCCCGCGACGGCGTGCTGGACATCCCCGGCCCCTCCGACCTGCTCGACCGGCGCGTGCAGCGCATCGCCATCGGCAACCCGAAGACGGTGCCGGCCGGGCAGTACGCGGAGGAAGGTCTGCGCTCGCTCGGGCTGTGGGCCCGGCTCAAGGACAAGCTGGTCTACGGCGAGAACGTGCGCCAGGTCCTGGACTACGTCGTGCGCAGCGAGGTCGACGTCGGCATCGTGTACGCCACCGACGGCGCCGCGCGGCTGCCCGACGTGCGCCTGGCCTTCGCCTTCGCCGAGGACCTGCACCGCCCGATCGTCTACCCGGCGGCCGTCGTCGCGGCGAGCCGCCAGCCCGCGGCGGCGCGGGCGTTCGTGGAGTTCCTGACCGGCGGCGACGCCCAGGCGGTGCTGGGACGTCTCGGCTTCGAGCGCGCGCCGGCCGGCGCGCGGTGAGCGCCGAGGCCCTCTCCGCGCTCGCCCTCTCCCTGCGCGTGGCCGTGGTGGCCACGCTCCTCAACGCGCTGATCGGCATCCCGCTCGCCTACCTGCTGGCGCGCCGGGCATTCCGCGGGCGCACCCTGGTCGACCTGCTCGTCACGCTCCCGCTGGTGCTGCCACCCACCGTCACCGGTTACTACCTGATCGTGCTGCTCGGCCGCCGCGGCTGGCTGGGGGCCCCGCTCTACCAGCTCACGGGCTGGACCGTGACCTTCACCTGGTACGCCGCGGTGGTGGCGGCCACCATCATGGCGCTGCCGCTCCTCGTCCGGACGGCCCGCGCGGCCATCGAGTCGGTCGACCGCGAGCTCGAGCGCGCGGCGTGGACGCTCGGGCGATCGGAGTGGCGCACGGCGCTCGAGGTGACGCTGCCGCTGGCGCGCAACGGCATCGTGGCCGGGCTCGTGCTGGCCTTCGCGCGGGCGCTCGGCGAGTTCGGGGCGACCCTGATGCTGGCGGGCAACATCCCGGGACGCACCACGACGGTGCCGCTCGCCATCTACACGGCCGTGCAGACCGGCGAGCGGGGCGACGCCCTCGTCCTGGTGGCGGCGCTCACGGCGCTCTCCTGCGTGGTGCTGGTGCTGGCCGGCCGGCTCGGCGCCCGGGCGGCCTAGACCTAGATGCTTGTCCCTCGAACCGTCCCCGAGGCGCGCCACGGCTGCGCCGGGGCGTGCCGAACGTCGGCAAGCGTGGGGGGCCCTGTCGGGGCCCCGCATGACATCGACACTCGCTGGGGCGGGGCTCCGCTCCGACCCAGCGTGGGGGGTGTGGGGGGCCCTGTCGGGGCCCCGCATGACATCGACACTCGCTGGGGCGGGGCTCCGCTCCGACCCAGCGTGGGGGGTGTGGGGGGCCCTGTCGGGGCCCCCCACGTCGACTGATGGCACGGCTCGAGGTCGCCCTCGTCAAGCGACTGCCCGGGTTCACCCTCGACGTGGCGTGGAGCGCCGGCGACGGCGTGGCCGTGCTGTTCGGCCCCTCGGGCGCCGGCAAGACGCTCACGCTGCAGTGTCTGGCCGGGCTGCTCGTGCCCGACGCCGGCCGCATCGTCGTGGACGGCACGGTGTTCTTCGACGCCGCCGCCGGCGTCGACCTGCCGGCCCAGCGGCGCCGGGTCGGCTACGTCTTCCAGGGCTACGCGCTGTTCCCGCACCTCACGGTCGCCGAGAACGTGGGCTTCGGGCTGCGCGACCGCCCGCGGGCCGAGCGCCTCGAGCGCACGCGGGCCATCCTCGAGCGCCTGGGTCTGGGCGGGCTCGAGCGGCGGCGCCCGGCGGAGCTGTCGGGCGGCCAGCGGCAACGGGTGGCGCTGGGGCGCGCGCTGGCCATCGACCCGGCGCTGCTCCTGCTGGACGAGCCGCTCTCGGCCCTGGACGCCCCGCTGCGGCGGGCGCTGCGCGACGAGCTGCGCGCGCTGCTCGCGGAGTGGCGGGTGGCGGCGGTCGTGGTGACCCACGACTTCACCGAGGCCTACCGGCTGGCCGACCGCCTCGTGGTCTACGAGGCCGGGCGCGTCATCCAGGCGGCCCCGCGCACGGAGCTGCTCTGGCAGCCCGCGTCCGAGGCCGTGGCCCGCGTCATGGGCATCCGCAACATCCTGCGCGGCACCGTGCTCAAGGCCACGCCCGACCGCATCCAGCTCCGCTGGCGCGGCCAGCTGCTGGAGGCCGTCAACTCGCCCACGCGCGCCTATCTGCCGCCGCCCGAGAGCCCGATCGCGTTCTTCATCCGCCCCGAGTACGTGCGCCTGATCCGCAAGGACCGCGGCGCCCCCGATCCCCAGCACCACATGAACCTCATGGCCGGCGAGATCGTCCGCACGGCGGACTTCGGCACGACGTGGACGCTGATGATCCGGCTCGACGCGCCCGGCGAGCCCGCCCAGGGCGACCACGACCTCGAAGTCGAGGTGCCGCGGCTCGTCTACGAGATCCTCGAGATCGAGCGCGACCGGCGCTGGCAGCTGTCGATCCATCGCGGGTCGATCCAGGTGCTGCCGGCGTGAGACACGTCGTCCTGGCGCTCGAGGGCATCGTCGTGCGGCCCTGGGCGGCCTTCGTCCTCGAGGTGCCGGCGCTGGACGTCCGCGCGGGCGAGACGCTGGCCCTGATCGGGCCCAACGGCAGCGGCAAGTCGACGCTGCTGCGCGTGATGGGGCTGCTGCAGGCGCCGGACCGGGGGCGCGTCACGTTCCGCGGCCGCCCCGTCACCGTGGGCGACGGGCTCGAGGCGCGGCGCCGCATGGCCGCCGTCTTCCAGCAGCCGCTGCTCGCCGACATGTCGGTCGAGGACAACGTCGCGCTCGGCCTGCGCTTCCGCGGCGTCGAGCGGGGCGACCGCCGGGCGCGCGTGGGGCGGTGGCTCGAGCGGCTGGGCATCGGCGGGCTCGCCGGCCGTCCGGCGCGGCGGCTGTCCGGGGGCGAGGCTCAGCGGGTGGCGCTCGCGCGGGCCCTCGTCCTCGAGCCCGACCTGCTCTTGCTCGACGAGCCGTTCGCGGCGCTCGACGCCCCCACGCGGGCCGCGCTGGCGCACGATCTCGCCGCCATCCTGCGAGCCGACCGGGTGACCACGGTGGTGGTCACCCACGACCGCGGCGAGGCCCAGGCGCTGGCCGACCGCGTCGGCGTCATGTTCGCGGGGCGGCTGCACCAGGTCGACGCGACGGCGCGGGTCTTCGGCGAGCCGGCCTCCGAGGAGGTCGCGCGCTTCGTGGGCGTGGAAACGATCCTGGCCGGCCACGTGTTCGACGTCGAGGACGGCGTCGCCATCGTGGACATCGGGGGCGCCCGCCTGGCGATCGCGGGGGCGGCGCAGCGCGGCGACCCCGTGCGCGTCGGCATCCGCCCGGAGGACGTCACCCTCAGCCTCGAGCCCGGCGGGCCGTCGAGCGCGCGCAACCAGTTCACCGGCACGGTCAGGAGCCTGATGCCGGGCAGCCCCGTGAAGGTGCTCCTCGACTGCGGCTTCCCCCTGGTCGCCGCCGTGACCGCCCGCTCGGCCGCGGAGTTGCGGCTCGCCGCCGGCGTCCGGGTCACCGCGCTCTTCAAGGCCAGCGCCGTCCACCTCGTCGATCCCGCCGCACCTGATCCCCCCGCACCTTGACACCCCCAGGGGTCCGGGGCTATAAGTCAATCACCCGCAACCAGAAGTATCGGGACGGGGGTTGGTATTGACCGAGCCGTTCACGACGCCGGCACCGAGGCGAGCGTCGGCTGCGTTTGTTTCCCACCCACCACTGCCCACCGACGGAGGCCATGCATGACCCAGGAGAGCCTCATCGAGCGACTCATGGCCGAGAACGAGGAGTTCCGCCGCCTCCGCAGCGAGCACCAGAGTTACGACCGGGAGCTCGAGGCGCTCAAGGGCGGATCCCCGCTCTCGGCCGAGCAGCAGTGGCGTGCCACCGAGCTGAAGAAGCTCAAGCTGATGGCCAAGGACCGCATGGAGAGCATCATCCGGCACGCTCGCGTCACCGCCTGACGCCGGGCCGGCACCAGCGCCGATGCCGCGGAACGCCGTGACCGCGCTCCGCGGTCTCACCCACCTCACCCCCGCGGGCGAGGCCCGCATGGTGGACGTGTCCGCCAAGGCGGAGACCGCCCGCGAGGCGGTGGCGCGCGCCACGCTGCGCATGACGCCCCGGACGCTGCGCATCGTGCGGGCCGGCAACGCCCCCAAGGGCGACGTCCTCGGCGTCGCGCGCACGGCCGGCATCCTGGCCGCCAAGCGCACGCACGAGCTGATCCCCATGTGCCACCCGCTCCGGGTGACGGGCATCGACGTCGCCTTCAGCGACGACCTCCGCCGCGGCGAGCTCACCATCGAGGCCCGCGTGCGGACGGTGGACAAGACCGGCGTCGAGATGGAGGCGCTGACGGCGGCGAGCGTGGCCGCGCTGACCGTGTACGACATGATCAAGGCCGTGGAGAGGGGCGTCACCATCGCGCGCGTGCGGCTGGTGGCGAAGTCCGGCGGCAAGTCCGGCCCCTGGCGACGGAGCCGGCGGTGAAGACCGCGCTGATCTACTCCGACGAGTGGACGCGGTTCGACTACGGCCCGGAGCATCCGCTGCGGATGGAGCGGCTCGGCCTGACCTGGAAGCTCATGGAGGCCTACGCGCTCACGACGCTGCCCGGCACGACGGTCAGGGCCCCCGACGCGGCCGCCGAGTCCGAGCTGCTGCGCTTCCACACCGAGGATTACCTCACGGTGCTGAAGGCCGCCGACTCCGGTCTGGCGCCTGCCGCGGTCGTGTGTCACTACGGCCTGGGCCCCGGCGACAACCCGGTCTTTCCCGGGCTGTGGGAGGCCGCGCGGCTGGCCGCCGGCGGCTCGCTGCTGGCCGCCCGGCTGGTCGCCACCGGCGAGGTCGATCGCGCCTTCCACTTCGCGGGCGGGCTGCACCACGCCATGCCCGACCGCGCCTCGGGCTTCTGCTACGTCAACGACGCCGTCCTGGCCATCCTGCACCTGCGCGCGCAGGGGCTGCGCGTGGCCTACGTCGACATCGACGCGCACCACGGCGACGGCGTGCAGGCGGCCTTCTACGGCAGCCGCGACGTCCTCACCATCTCGATCCACGAGCGCGGCGACCGGCTCTTCCCCGGCACCGGCTTCGTGCAGGAGCTGGGCGAGGGGGCCGGGCGGGGCTTCTCGGTGAACCTGCCGCTCGACGTGCTCACCGACGCGTCGATCTACCTGCCGGCGTTCGAGCGCGTCGTGCCGCCGCTGCTCGGGGCCTTCCGCCCCGACGTCGTCGTCGCGCAGCTCGGCATCGACTCGCACCGCACGGATCCGCTCACGCACCTGGCCCTCGACGTCCAGGGGTTCGCCCGGGCCGTCGCGCGCATCGCCGCGCTGGCGCCGCGCCTGGTGGCCCTCGGGGGCGGTGGCTACGACCTGGGCAACGTCGCGCGGGCCTGGACGGCGGCGTGGGCCGTGATGAACGGCGTGGAGCTGCCGGCGGGGATCCCGCCCGAGTTCCTGGACTATTCGCGCTGGCTCCGCGTCCGCCCCGCGTCGCTGTGGGACCCGCCCGCGCCGCTCGACGACGACCGGCGGCGGATCGCCCAGGAGTACGCGGACCGGCAGGTGGACGCCGTCGAGCGCCACGTGTTCCCGCTGCACGGCCTCTGAGTCGCTCGCCCCGTCTCGTCTCGCCGCTGGCCACGTGGTTCCCCGACGCCGCCGCCGTGCGGCGGTTCCGGCGCCGGCGCCTGGGCCGCGCGCCGGCCGTGCTCCACGCGAGCGACGGCGGCTGGCGCGGCATCGCTCCCGGCTGGGCGGAAGCCCGGGCGATGGCCTGCTCGGGCTTGCCGGTGCAGATCGCCGCGGCGCGCCGCTACGACCGCAGGCCTGACCCCGCCGCCATCGCGGGAGCCCTCCGCCGGGGCGACACGGTCTTCATGCCGCAGGTGCACCAGGTCCTGCCGCGCGTGGCCCGGCTCATGGTGGCGCTGCGGGCCCTCGTCCTCGGGCCGTTCCGCGAGGAGTACTCGTTCCTGTTCCTCGTGCAGGGACGGGGCCGCGAGGGCATGGGCTTGCACCACGACGGTCCCGTGGACGGCTTCTGGCTTCAGCTGGCCGGCCGCCGCACGGTCACCACGGGCCCGCGCGTGGCGCCCGGGACGCCCGCCGATCTCGACACGACTCCGGCCGGCCGCGGCTGGGCCGCCGTGGACCTCACACCCGGGACCCTCTTCTACCTGCCGCCGTGGACTCCGCACCGGGTCGTGTGCCGCGCCCGCTCGCTGGCGCTCTCGCTCACGTGGTCGCCGCCGCGCCCGCCGCGGGCGACCGGGGCGACCGCCGAGCAGATCGTGCGGGCGCGCGCCCGCTCGCTGGCGGCCTGGGACGTGGCCGAGGGCCGCGTGCCGGCGCCCCCGCGGCGCCGCCGCGACCGGCTGTGGACGCAGGTGCCCGCCGTGGCCGGCGCCGCCGACGGCCGGGGCGGGGTTCGGCTCTGGACGTGCGACGGCGTCCTCGACGTCCCGCGCGAGGCCCGCCCGCTCGTGCGTCGCCTGGCGGCGATGCCGGCGCTGCCGCGGGCGACGGTCCGGGCGCGGCCTGGGCTCGCCCCGCTGCTCGCCCACGGCGTCCTCGGCGACCAGGACCTGCCGCTGCGCGTGGTCCCCGCCGACCCGGGCGCGCTCGACGGCTGGCGCTTCGCCTGATCGCCGCCCGGCGGCCGCGAGAGATCCGGCGCCGTCCGGCGGCCATCGCCGTCCATTCCCGGCCGGCCGGGCGCCAGGCGCGGCCCGGCCGCGCGCGGCGTGCTAGAGTGGCCTGATTTCGGCTGGTCGGAGGCTCGAGCGTGCGGGGAGTGCTCATCACGTTCGAGGGCGTGGAAGGGTCGGGCAAGACGACCCAGATGGCGCGCCTCGAGCGATGGCTGGCGACGCAGGGGTATCGGGTGGAGCGGACCGCCGAGCCGGACGGCACGGCGCTCGGCGCGGCGATCCGCCGGCTCTTCGAGCAGCCGGGCGTCCGCCCGCTGACCGAGGTCTTCCTCTTCATGGCCGCCCGCCAGCAGCACGTCGCCGAGAAGATCGTGCCGTGGCTGCGCTCGGGGGCGATCGTGCTGTGCGACCGCTACACCGACGCCACCGTCGCCTACCAGGGCTACGGCCGCGGCGTCGACCGCGATCTCATCCGCGAGCTGAACGTCCGGGCGACGGGGGGCCTCTTCCCCGAGCTCACGCTGCTCTTCGACCTCGACCCCCGCGAGGGCTTCCGCCGCATCGGCGGGCGCCGTCTGGACCGCTTCGAGCGCGAGGGGCTGGCCTTCCACCGGCGCGTGCGGCGCGGTTACCTCGAGATCCGGCGGGCCGAGCCCAAGCGGGTCCGGCTCGTGCGCGCCGCGCAACCCCCGGACGTCGTCGCCGGAGAGGTCAGGGCGATCGTGGGAGAATTCCTCCGTGGCGCTTGAGGCCATCCGCGACCAGCCCCGCGTCGTCGACCTGCTCCGCCGGACGCTCGCCGCCGATCGAATCGCCCACGCCTACGCCTTCGTGGGCGCCCCGGGGAGCGGCCGCACGTCGGCCGCGCTGGCGTTCGCCGCGGCGCTGCTCTGCGAGCGACGCGGGGCCGAGGGCCCGGACGGCTGCGGGGCCTGCCGCTCCTGCTCGCTGGCGGCGGCGGGGCGTCATCCGGATCTCCACGTGATCGTGCCGACGCCGCCCGAGACGAACCCCCGCGGCGCGCGGGCCATCCGGATCGACGCCATCCGCGAGCTCGAGCGCCAGGCCGGGCTGGCGCCGGCCATGGCCGCGCGCAAGCTGTTCGTGATCGACGACGCGGACCGGATGACCGGCGAGACGCCGCAGGCCTTCCTCAAGACGCTGGAGGAGCCCCCGGCCCGCACGGTGATGATCCTCGTGCTCCAGCGCGCCCGCGCGGTGCCGGCCACCGTGCTCTCGCGCTGTCAGATGGTCCGCTTCGCCCCGCCGCCGGCGGCGTCGGGGCCGGAGCGGGCCGAGGCGCTGGCGGCGCTGCTCGAGGTGCGGCAGGGCGGCGCCGACGCCCTCTTCCGGCGCACGCAGGCCTTCGACCGCGACCGCGAGCGCGCCGAGCGCTTCGTGGACGGCTGCTGGCTGCTGTGCCGCGACCTGCTGCTCGTGGCGGCCGGGGCGCCGGCGCGGCTGCTCGGCGACCCCGAGCGGGCCGAGGCGCTGGCCCGCGAGGCCGCGGGCTGGAGCCAGGACGCCCTGCTGGCGGCCATCGCCGCGTGCCGCGAGGCCCGCGAGGCGCTGGCCGTCAACGTCACGCCGCGGCTGACCCTGGAGATCGTGCTGAGCCGCCTCGCGGCGCGGGCGGCGTGAGGAGCCGATGAGCGAGCCGATGACGAACGAGGCGCCGGTCGCCGAGTATCTCGTCGGCGTGCGCCTGCGCGAGGTGGCGCACGCCGACGATCACCGGCTCGTCGGCGACGAGCTGACGCCGCACGTGGGCGACCTCGTGGTCGTGGAGGCCGGCGACGGGACGGCGGTCGGCGAGGTGCGCCGGCCGCGCCGCCCGCTGCCCGAGGCCCGGCGCGATCGCCCGTGGCCCCGCCTGCTCCGCGCCGCCACCGAGGCCGAGGCCCGCGAGTGGCGCGAGCGCCGCGAGCGGGAGAAGCGCGCGGTGGTGACGAGCCAGCGCCTGGCCCGCGCGGCCGGCCTCGTGATGAAGGTCGTGGACGTCGAGATGCATCCGGCCAGCCGCCGGGTGACGGTCTACTTCAGCGCCGACGAGCGCGTGGACTTCCGCGGGCTCGTGCGCGACCTGGCCCGCGAGTTCCGCTCGCGCATCGAGATGCGGCAGATCGGCGCCCGCGACACCACGAAGGTCATGGACGGCATCGGCCCCTGCGGCCGGCAGCTGTGCTGCTCGTCCTACCTGCGCGCGTTCCAGCCCATCTCCGTGAAGATGGCCAAGGCCCAGGACATGCCGCTGACCGACAGCCGGCTGCTCGGCAACTGCGGGCGTCTCAAGTGCTGCCTGCTCTACGAGTTCTCGCTGTACCAGGAGCTGCGCGGGCGGCTGCCGCGGGTGAACACCCCGTGCCAGGCCTCCTGCGGCGGCGGCGGGTGCATGAGCGGCAAGATCAAGTCGCTGCGCGTGCTCAAGCAGTCGGTGGTGGTCGGCTTCCCCGACGGCACCGAGGCCGAGGTGCCGCTGGACCAGGTGACGTGGGAGGGCCGGCCGCACGTGCAGGCCCGGCTCGACCGGACGTGAGCCTCGCGCGGTGAGCCGCTTCTACCTCACGACGCCGATCTACTACGTGAACGCGCGGCCGCACCTGGGCCACGCGTACACGACCATCGTGGCCGACGCCATGGCCCGCTGGCACCGTCTGGTCGGCGACGAGACGTTCTTCCTCACCGGCACCGACGAGCACGGCGACAAGATCGCCCAGGCCGCGGCGAAGGCCGGCGTGGCGCCCCAGGCCTACGCCGACGAGATCTCCGCCGCCTTCCGGGCGGCGTGGCGGCGGCTCGGCATCACCCCCGACGACTTCATCCGCACCACCGAGCCGCGACACCAGGCGGTCGTGCAGGGCATCCTGCAGCGCCTGTGGGACGCCGGCGAGATCTACCTCGGCCGGTACGGCGGCCACTACTGCTTCGGCTGCGAGCGCTTCTACACCGAGAAGGAGATCGTCGACGGCCGCTGCCCGGACCACCGCACGCCGCTGACCTGGATCGAGGAGGAGAACTACTTCTTCAGGATGTCGAAGTACCAGGACTGGCTGGTGCGCTACATCGGCGACCATCCCGACCTGATCCGGCCCGAGCGGTACCGCAACGAGATCCTGGGCTTCCTGCGCGACCCGCTGCAGGACCTCTCGATCAGCCGCCCGCGGCGCCGGCTGCAGTGGGGCATCCCGCTGCCGTTCGACGACGCCTACGTGACGTACGTGTGGTTCGACGCGCTGCTCAACTACGTCTCGGCGCTCGGCTATCCCGACGGCGAGCGGTTCCGGAGCTTCTGGCCCGTGGCCCAGCACCTGATCGGCAAGGACATCCTGAAGCCCCACGCCGTGTACTGGCCGTGCATGCTCAAGGCCGCGGGCATCGACGTCTACCGGCACCTGAACGTCCACGGCTACTGGAACATCGGCGGCGGCAAGATGTCGAAGTCCGTGGGCAACGTCGTCGAGGCGCTGGCCCTCACCGGGCGCTACGGCAACGACGCCTTCCGGTACTTCGTCATGCGCGAGATGACGTTCGGCCTCGACGCCGACTTCTCCGAGGAGGCGTTCGTGGGGCGGCTCAACGCCGACCTGGCCAACGACCTCGGCAACCTGGTCTCGCGGGCGACCACGCTGATCGTCAACGCGGGCGGCATCGCGCGCGTGCCCCCGCCCGGCGAGGCCGGGGACCTGGAGGCCGAGGTGCGCGGCGCCTTCGACAAGGCCCGCCACGAGCTGGACGCCGCCATGGCCGACTTCGCGTTCCAGCGGGGGCTGGCGGCCATCTGGGCGTGGATCGCGCGGCTCAACGGCTACGTCGACGTCACCCAGCCGTGGGCACTGGCGAAGCAGCCCGCGCAGCGCGCGCGCCTGGAGGTGGTCCTCTACACGCTGGCCGAGTCGCTCCGGCTGCTCGGCATCGTGCTGGCGCCCTTCGTGCCCGACGCCGCCGCGAAGATCCGCGCCGCGCTGGGCCAGAGCGGCGAGCCGCGGCTGGCCGACGCCGCGTGGGGACGGCTGGCCGCCGGGACGCCGGTGCAGAAGCTCTCGGGCCTGTTCCCGCGCGTCGTCATCGGAGGCGACGCGGTCACGGGTGCCGATGCCGCCCGCGTCGAAATCGAGCGGTCGGCGCCAGGCCCCAGGCGTCGGAAGGACGGCGACGCGTCGGGCGGTGCTGCCGCGACCGCTGCGGCAGCCGCCCCCGGGGCCCCGTCCGCGGCCCCGTCGGGCGCGACGTCGCCCACCGCCGGCGCCGCGTCGGCGTCCGGCGGTTCGACGTCGGGCGCCGCCGGTACGGCGGCCACGTCGGCTCCCGGTTCGGCGTCGCGCCGCGCCGGCGAAGCGTCCGGAAGCCCGGCCACGGTCGGCATCGCCGACTTCCAGAAGCTGGACTTCCGCGTGGCCGAGGTCGTCGCCGCCGAGGCCGTGCCGAAGTCGAAGAAGCTGCTCAAGCTCACCGTGTCGCTCGGCGCCGAGCCCCGCACGGTGGTGGCCGGGATCGCCGAGCACTACGCGCCCGCCGATCTGGTGGGCAAGAAGGTCGTGGTCGTCGCCAACCTCGAGCCGGCGACGCTGATGGGCGTGCCGTCGCAGGGGATGGTGCTCGCCGGGTCCACCGGGGACGCCCTCGCCGTGGTGACGCTGGACCGCGACCTGCCGCCCGGCGCGAAGGTGAGATGAGGATGGCCGACGTCGACGTCATGCTCCAGGTCGCCGCCCAGGATCCGTCCATCGCCCGGGTGCTGCGCGAGATCTGCTCGCTCGAGGGCGGCGTGCGCTCGCTCGCCCTCGACCTGGTCGCCGCCCGGCTGCGCACGCACGCGCGGTCGGCGGACCTGCTCGAAGCGATCGCGGCGCTGCGCCGCGACGACGTGGCGCGTCGCATCGCCGAGGCGCTGGCCGGCCCGCGTTGAAGGTCGAGACCGAGCAGGCGGCGCCGCCGGCGCCCGCGGCGCCGCCGAGGGCCGGCATCCCGAGGGGCCGGAACAACCCGCTGATCCCGTTCGTGCGCCGCTGGGGCGTCTCGATCGCCTCGCTGGTGGGCGGCGTCCTCACGCTGGCCGTCTTCCGCCACGAGGTGCAGCACGTCCGGTGGCTCGTCGGCTACCTGCTGCTGGCCTGGATCATCTCGGCGCTCGCGGTGAACGTGCACCGGACGGTGATGGCTGCCGAGCGCCGGGTCCACCGTCTGGTCGTCGCCGCCGCCGACTACGCGATCCAGAGCCTGCACCACGGCGTGCTGCTCTTCCTGCTGCCGCCGTACTGGGCGAGCGTCACGCCGACGTCCCTGAACGCGCCGTTCTTCGTGCTCGTCCTCGCGCTCGCGCTGCTGGCGACGTTCGATCCCTGGTACCGCGCGCTCGTCCACCCGCGACCGTGGCTGGGCGCGCTGTTCTTCTTCGTCTCGACCTTCGGGGCCCTCAACCTGGCGCTGCCGCTGGTCGGCGTGCCGCCGCACGTCGCTCTGCCGCTGGCGGCCTGGGTGGCCACCGTCGCGCTGACGCCGGCCCTCGTCCAGGCGCGGGGCTGGTCGTGGCTCGAGGCGCTGGGCGGCCTGGCCATCGCCGGCATCGCCATGGCGGCCCTGATCTACGGGGGCCGGGCCGCGGTGCCGCCGGCGCCGCTCTTCGTGGCCGACGCGCGCCTCGGCTGGAACGTCGCGCCGCTCGACGTCCTGCAGCCGGTGGCCCGCGCCATCCCCGTCCGCGAGCTGCGCGAGCGCGGCCTGGTGGCCCACACGGCCGTGTACGCGCCGGCCGGCCTCACGCAGCCCATCCGGCACGTGTGGCGGCAGGACGGACGCGTCGTCGACGACGTGACGCTCTCGCCCGTGCACGGCGGCCGGTACCAGGGCTTCCGCACCTTCTCCCGGAAGACGGCGTGGCCGGCCGACCCGCGCGGCCGCTGGGTCGTGGACGTCGTGACCGGCGCCGGGCAGCTCGTGGGGCGGCTCTCGTTCAGGGTGGTGGGGTGACGCTCGACCTCTTCGACACCCACGCGCACCTGCACTTCCCGGACTTCGCCGAGGACCTGCCGGCGGTGCTCGAGCGGGCGCGGGCGGCCGGCGTGCGGCGGCTGCTGACCATCGGCACCGACGTCGAGACCTCGCGGGCCGCCGTGGCGCTGGCGGCCAGGGAGCCCGACGTGTGGGCCTCGGTCGGCATCCACCCGCACGAGGCCGGCGGCGCCGACGACGCCGCGCTGGCGGCGATCGCGGCGCTGGCGCGCGCGCCCCGCGTGGTCGCCGTGGGCGAGATCGGTCTCGACTGGTTCCGCAACCTGTCGCCGCGCGCGGCGCAGGAGCAGGCCTTCCGCCGGCAGCTCGCGCTCGCGCGCGAGATCGGCCGCCCCGTGCTCGTCCACTGCCGCGAGGCCCACGAGGACGTGCTCCGCATCCTGGGCGAGGAGCGGCCAGACGCCGGCATCATGCACTGCTTCTCCGGCGACGTCGCCATCGCGCGGCGCTGCCTCGATCTGGGCCTGCTCGTCTCGCTCGCGGGACCGGTGACCTACCCGAAGGCCCGCGCGCTGCCCGAGGTCGCCCGCTGGATCCCCGGCGACCGCCTGGTGCTCGAGACCGACTGCCCGTACCTGCCGCCGCAGGGCCATCGCGGCACGCGCAACGAGCCGGCGTTGCTCGCCGTCACCGCCGCGCGGGTGGCCGAGCTGCGCGGCGAGGCTTTGCCCGAGCTGGCCGCGCGCCTCACCGCCAACGCCTGCGCGGCGCTGGGGGTGCCGTGAGCCTCCGGGACGTCGGCTTCTTCGTGCGCGGCCGGATCAACGCCGGGCTGTCGCGCGCCCTGAACCGCCGGCGCGCGGCGCCGCCGGCGGCGCCGGCGCCGCTGGGCCAGGTGCTGGCCGGGCCCTGCGCGCCGCACGCGCTGCTCGGCCTGCTCGCGGGCCGCGCCAACGACGAGCGCGAGGCGGCCGTCGCCGCCTGGCTGCGTGCGCGCGGCGTGCCGTTCGCCCGCCACCGCTTCGAGACCTTCGAGGGCCGGGGCGAGAACTTCGTCGTCGAGGTCGGCTCGGGCGACCGCGTGCTGGTGCTCATCGCCCACCACGACGCCGTGCCGGGCAGCCCCGGCGCCAACGACAACGCCGCGGCGGTGGCCATCCTGCTCTCGCTGCTCCCACGCCTGGGGCGCCTGGCCCCGCCCGGGCTCCGCGTGCGGCTGCTCTTCACGGCGTGCGAGGAGCTCGGCTATCTCGGGGCCCGCGCCTACGTGCGCGACACGCCGCTCGGCGGGATCGCGGGCGTGCTGAGCCTCGAGCTGTGCGGCATCGGCGACAGCCTGGCCGTCTGGGATGCCGCGGCGCCGACGCCGTTCCGCGCGCGCGTCACCGGCGCGCTCGAGGGGCTCGGGCTCCGCGCCGACGAGGGGTATCACGTGGTCGGCCGCATCCCCGTCTTCGGCAGCGACCACCGCGCCTTCGCCGGCGCCGGCGTGCCGGCCTACGGGCTCACGATCGTGCCGCTGCGCGAGGCCGACGCGCTGCGGAGGTTCGTGCTGAGTCCGGGACGCTCGGTGCTGATGCACCTGGTGCGGCGGCCGCCGCCCTTCGACACCTACCACACGAGCGGCGACGCGGCGGCGACGATCCACCCGGCGGCGCTCGACCGCGTCTCGCGCGCGCTCGAAGCGATCGTCGCCGCGGCTTGACCGTTTCGCGCCGGGGTCAGCACGCCCGGGGATTGCGCGGCGAGCTCGGGCGTGTCACCGAGCCGGCGGCGCCGGCGTACGGGTCCTGTCGGGGGAGCGGCTCGCCGGCCGGCATCGCCGGCGGGGCGTGCCGGCTTGCGTTTCGCGGAGTGGCACTTCTTCACGCGCACTTCGGGTGTGGGATCGGGCGGGGGTTCGGTTGGCGGGGCCGCCGGCTGCTGGCGGGCGGCGAGCCGCTCCCCCGCCACCCGCACGCCGACATCGCGGGCGGGAGAGGGTCGGGCGACTCGGCCACTCGGCCGGAGCGCGGGTGTACCCGCCGAGGTCGCGTCCCTCGACGTATGAGGTCGGCGGCTTCCCGGGCGATCAGGCGGACGACGACTTCCGGGCGACGCGCAGCAGCAGTCGCCGGGCGTGGGTCGACTCGGCGCCCGGCACGAGGATCACGACCTCGCCCTGGTCCCCGACGGTGAAGGGGTGGACCGAGTGGGCCAGGCGCGACCGCTGGACGGTCGGGATGCCGTGGCTCTCGAGCAGGCCGGCGACCACGACGGCTTCCGATCGCGAGCACCGGAAGACCTCGACCAGGCCCGGCTCGTCGCCGGACAGCGCGCGCCCGGGGCGCAGCGGCACGACGCGCGGACGGGGAGCCATGGCGTCCCTCAGTCTACAGGACCCGGCGAGCGGCGCGAGGGGTCAGGCGGCGGCGCGCACCCCGTCGAGCGCCGAGGCCAGATCCTCGAGCGAGAAGGGCTTCACGAGGCAGGGAATGCCGTGGCCGCCGCCCGGCCCCAGCCTGTCGGAGATGGTTTCGTCGCCGGTGCTGAACAGGATGCGCCGGGCGAGACCCGGATGGCGGCCGGCGATGTGGCGAGAGAGCGTGGTGCCGTCCATGTCGGGCAGCCGGACGTCGACGAGGACGACGTCGTATTCGTCGTCGGCGGCCAGCCGGGCGAGAGCGTCACGCGCCGTCGAGGCGCCGTCGGCCTCGTAGCCGAACGCGCGGGCGGCCTCGATCACGACCTCCAGCACCGCGGGCTCGTCGTCGACGACGAGGACCCTGCCGGCGCTACCACCCATCTCCTGGCTCTCCATAGGCATCCTCCCTGATCTGGCGTGCTGCACCAGGTGTGCAGCCGCCGTACCAGGGGGCCACGCCAATGAACCCCGACACTTGTTGCACGCCTCCCGCGGCCGGCTGCGGGGCGCGCCCACCCCGCGGTGGGGCGCGGGTGGGGCATCCCGGGCCGCGGTACAATCCCGGGCACGGCGCCGGTGTCTGGCGCCGGGAGGGTGCCATGGCCGACGTCGAGTACTTCCGCGGTCTGCCCGAGGTCGGCATCGTTCCGCGCGCGCCGCACGCCGGCCCGCTGCTGGAGCACGTCTACGAGCAGGAGCACGGTCGCGGCGGCTTCAGCGGCCGCGTGAGCCACACGTACCACCTGTATCCGCCGACCAACTGGCTGCCGGGCGAGACCCGGCCGCTCGAGGCCTTCGCGCCCGGCTGGGAATCGCCGCTGCGACCGCTCGGCGGCGTGCACCACGCGCTGCAGGTCGTGCCGCCCTCGGACGCCGACGTCTACCGCGGGCTCGGCCGGCTCGTCGCCAACGCGACGGCCGCCATGAACGTCACGGCGCCGCGCGCCTCGATGGACTATTTCTTCGAGCACCACTCGGCCACGATGGTGGTCTTCGTGCACCGCGGCGCTGGGACGCTGGAGACGACGTTCGGCCCGATCGCCTACGCGCCCGGCGACTTCCTCGTGATCCCCAAGGGCATCACCCACCGCTTCGAGCTCGCCCCCGGGCCGCACTACTACTGGGTGTACGAGTCGTTCGCGGGCGATCCCGAGAAGGTCGAGGCCGCGACCACGGGGCGGTTCCTCACGCACGGCGCCGGCGACTACCGTTACCCGCGCTCGCTGGGGACGGTGAACGAGCAGGGGCGCTTCGAGATCGTGTCCAAGGTGGACGGCGTCTACACGCGGCGCGTGCACCCGACGCACCCCTTCGACGTCGTCGGCTGGCGCGGCGACTACCTGCCCTACAAGCTCGCCGTCGAGGACGTGCGGCCGCTCGTGGCCGACCGCTCGCACGTGCCGCCGTCGGGCCACACGGTGTTCCGGCTGCCCGGCTGCTACCTCTGCGTCTTCACGGTGCGCTCGGTCGAGAAGGACGCCATGTGGGTGCCGTTCTTCCACAAGAACCTGGACTACTGCGAGACGATCGGCTTCCACGCCGGCCAGTTCTTCAGCGCGGGCGGCCTGAGCCAGGCCGGCCTCGTCACCGTCCACCCCGTCGGCCTGCCTCACGGTCCCAAGCCCCGGGCCCTGCAGAACTTCCTGGACGGCCGGCGGCCCGAGGTGCACGACGAGGTCGCCGTCATGGCCGACTTCGCCAACCCCGTGCGCATCGCCGACTTCGCGCTGGCCCTGAGCCGGCCGGGCTACATGGATGCGTGGTCGGCCTACGCGACCGATCCGCGGTTCGCGTACGATCCGGCGCGCCTGGACGACACGCGCGCCGTGGCCGAGCGCCTGGCCGGCGCCCGCGATCGCCTCGCGCCGTCCCGCTCCTCCGACCACGTCTGACCCGAGCCGCCCGCCGAGCGTCGTCGCCGCGTGCTCGTGCGGCGAGGTGTACGAGCTCAAGCCGGAGTACGCCGGCCGCCTGCTCGAGTGCCCGGCGTGCGGACGGCGCCTGCGCGCGGGGGGCGGGGCGCCGCGGCGCCCGGCGGCGCCGGACGCCGATCCGGCCTTCGAGCGCGACGTGTTCCTGCTGCGCGAGCGCGTGCTGACGATCACGGCCAAGTACGAGGTGTGGGCCGAGGAGGGCACGCCGATCCTGTACGTCGAGCGCCCGACCTATCCCGTGCGGACGCTGCTGGCCTACGCCCTGGCGGCGGTGGCGGCCATGGCCGTGGCGGGGTGGGCGGCCGGCGCCGCGCAGGGCGCCGACGAGGCGATGGCGCCGCTGGTGGCCCTCGCCGGCTCCGCGCTCACCGTGGCCACGTTCGTCGTGGTGTCGCTGTCGGCGCGACCGCTGCGCCACGTCACCGTGTACCGCGACGAGTCCCGGCGCGAGGTCGTGCTGCGCATCCTGCAGGACCAGCGCGTGGCCTTCGTCATGCGATCCTACACGGTGCTCACCGCCGCCGGCGTCATGCTGGCGCGCCTGCGCAAGAACTACCTGCACAACGTCGTGCGCAAGCGCTGGTACGTCGAGATGCCGCCCGGCCGGCGGCTGGTGATGGCCATCGAGGACTCCATCGTGCTCTCGCTGCTCCGCCGCGTGCTGGGCTCCTTCTTCGGGCTCCTGCGCACGAACTTCGTCCTGGTGGACCTCGCCGGCGGCGAGGGCGCCACGCTGGGCGAGTTCAACCGGAAGTTCACGCTGCTGGACCGCTACGTGCTCGACCTCGGCGGCGACGCCGACCGCCGGCTCGACCGGCGGATCGCGCTGGCCCTCGGCGTGATGCTGGACACGGGCGAGCGGCGTTGAGAGGGGCCTCCGCGCGGGTCGGCGGGGGCGCCCGCCCGGCGTGGCGATCCCGTCCCGCCGGGGGCGGCGCGGACGGCGGGGCGTCGAGATGAGCGAGGGGGCCGAGCAGCCGCTGCGCATCACGCCCGACATGCTCGTGGGCCGCCGCGTCGACTTCGAGCGGCGGATGCGGCGCGCGCCGCCCTTCGCCGTCGGACTGGTCCTGGCGCTGGTCCTCGTCTACCTCGCCGAGCTCGCGCTCGGCGCGCTCGACTCGCGGGAGGCCATCGTGGCCGCCGGCGCGCTCGACGCCCCCTCCGTGGCGGCCGGCGAGTACTGGCGCCTCGTCACGGCGACGCTGCTGCACGGCGGCCCCGACCACCTGTTCGGCAACGCCGTCGCGCTGTTCATCCTGGGCATGGTGTGCGAGCACGCGTTCGGGCCGCGGCAGTTCCTGCTGCTCTACGCGGTCAGCGCCCTGACCGGCTCGGTGCTGAGCCTGGCGTCGGGCGCGGGACCCTCCGTCGGGGCCTCGGGGGCGATCTTCGGGCTGCAGGCCGCGGCGATCGTGCTCTTCCGGCGCCATCGCGACCGCCTGCTGCTCCGCGACCGCCGCATCGGCGTGGTGCTGCTGGCGTGGGCCGTCTACGCCATCGCCAGCGGCATCGTGAACCCCTACGTCGACAATGGCGCGCACATCGGCGGCGCGCTGGCAGGGGCGCTCTTCGTCCGGCTCCTGCATCCGGTGGTCCTCGATCCGATGCCGCCGGCGCAGGCGGCGCGGGTGCGCCGCTGGACGTGGGGGCTCGGGGCGCTGCTGGGCTACGTCGTCGTCGGCTGGGTCGTGCGCTGACCGGTCGAAGGGATCCTCGACGGCCCCCGCGCGGGGGCCGTCGGGGCCCCACGTCGTCCGTCAGGCGGGGCGCCGGGGCGTGGGCCGGCGGCTCACGTCGGCGGCGCGCAGCCGGCCGAGCGACACCTCGCCGGCGACGTCCAGCGCCCGCGTCGCCAGCGCCCGCGCGAAGGGCACCTGCCAGGCCGGGCGCGTCTCGTCCAGGAGCGCGGCCGCCGCGGCCCGGGCCAGCGCCGCCGGCTCCCGCCGGTCGTCGGCGTCCAGCACCAGCGCCGTCTCCAGGAGCCGGCGGGCCCAGCGGCGCCGCTCCCCTGGGCCGAGCTCGCGCTCCACGACGCGCGTGACGAGCGCCTCCTCGCGCTCGCCACGCTGCTGCTCGGAGAGGACCAGGCGGCTGTCCCGTGCCTGCAGCCGCTCGACGGCGTCGGCCTGCACGGCCTCGGGATCGAGGAACCAGCCGGCGAGCTCGGGCAGCTCCAGCAGCTCCGCCGAGCGAGCCACCAGCGCCTCGTCGCGCGGCGGCGCCGCCGGCGGCGGGCCGGGGACGGCGGCGGCGAACAGCGGCTGCCAGCGCGCGAACCCGGCCGCGGGCTCGGTCCCCGCCTCGCGGTGAAGGGCGAGAGCCTCGGCGACGAGGCCGGCGGCGCGCGCCGGATCGGTCTCCACCCAGGGCAGCTTCTGCGAGGCCCGCAGCCCGGCCAGCTCGCGGTCGAGACGCTTCTTCGTCACGTCGCCTCCCGCGACTTCCAGGATGCCGGCGACGTCGTTCACGATGAGCGAGCAGAGCCGCAGCGCCCCCCAGTCGCCCTCGAAGACGATCCAGGCGGCGCGCGAGCCGCTGCCGTCGACGCCGGACAGCCATGCGCGCACCGGGCGCGGCGGCCGCCGGCCGGCGACGACCGGGCGCGCCGGCGGCGTCGTGGCGGGGCGGATCCCGCGCTGCTCGAGGCGGTAGAGGGCCCGGCGGGCCGCGCGGCGGACCCCGCGGGAGTCCTGCTCGGCCAGCGCCCCCAGCACGGTCACGGCGGCGGCGCCGTGGTCGGCGGCGAAGCGGGCCAGCACGGCGTCGAGGCTCTCGGCGTCGAGGGCGGCCAGCGCGCGGACCTGGTCCGGGCCCGGTGGCGTCCCGCCCGCCAGCAGCGCGTCGAGGACGCGCCGCCCGGCGGCGGCCGGCTCACTCAAACGCGAGGCGGAGGAAGGGGTGGCCCGGCCCGTCGTCGTGGAAGTGGACGCGACGGGCGTAGTCGAGGGCGCCGGCGAAGCTCTCGAAGCGCTCGGCCAGGCGGCGGAAGGGCGGCGCCGGCGCGCTGGCCCGGGCGCGGGCGTGCTCGGACACGAACCGGTAGGCGCGCTTGCCCTGCGCGATGTAGAAGCCGGTGCCGGCCATGCGCTCCACGCGCTCGCGGAACACCCCGGTCATGAAGAGGGTGTAATCGCCGATGTGCCGCCGCACCGTCAGCTCGTACTCCGGCTGGAAGTGCCCCCCATCGTGGTCCCAGGCGACCTGGACCTCCAGCAGCATGTCGACGACCGTCTCGAGCCGGGGCAGGCTGACGCCGGGCGGGTAGAGCTGCTCGGTGCGCGCGAACCGGGTGAGCAGGTCGGCGAGATACGTCGCGGCGGGCTCGTCCTGCAGCGTCAGGTCGCGGAAGCTCGCGCGTATGGCGCGCTCGAAGAAGTTCCGCAGCTCCACGGGTTCCCCCCTGCGCCGGAAGCTTGCCGTTTTTCCGATCATAGCAGGACCTTTGCTAGAATCCCAGGTCGTGGCGCTTGCTCCGCGAGCCAGGGTGCCATGGATGCTGGTCGCCTCCAGCGTCCTGTTCCTGGTCCTCCTGCTCTACGTCATGTTCGCGAATTACCTGCCGGCCAAGCAGCGCCTCGTCCACCTCGAGAGCGAGCTGAAGGAGGTCTATGCCCGCGAGGCGGCGCTGCAGACGCGCCTGACCCAGCAGGACCAGCGGGCCTCCCAGCAGCTCAACGTCCTGCGCGCCGAGCGCGAGGCGCTCGCGCGGCGCGTCGAGGAGCTCGAGAAACAGCTCGGCGTCGCGCCGTCGGCCCAGCGGCGGCGCTGACCGGGCGCCTGGCGCGGCGAGCGCCGCGCCAGCGCGCCCGGCCGACGGCGCGTCAGGCGTCGCCGCGCACCGGCACGCCGTCGATGTCGATGAAGACCAGCGGGGTCGTGTCGTCGCGCATCACCCAGATGGCCGAGGCCACGGCCCCGGTCCGGCTGTCGAGTCCCTGCCACACGCCGCCGCGCGGCGTGCGGTCTCGCCGGCTCCGGGTGATCTCGCGCTTGTACTCCTGGAACCCTGCATGCGTCAGCGCGGTGACGACCTCGCCCGGGTCTGCCGCCCAGGCGCGATCGCCCGCGGACCAGGAGAGCCGCCCATCCTGGCGCAGCTCGTCGAGACTGCCGATCTGCGTCATCGTCTCACCCCTTCCTTCAGGCGCCGGCGCGCCGACGAGCGCGCGCGGCGTCGCTCGCGCGAAGCCGCACGAGCCGTGCAAGCCGGACGCCACGCAGGTCGCGGAACGCGCCGACGCCTCGTCGCGCCCTTGCGCGACGAGGTCTGACATCGTCCCCGCGCCCGTGTAGAGATCCGCGCGCGCATGTTGTAGAAGCGCGCGGGCCAGGCGCTGGCACCCGCGTTGCTGCCGCTCGCGGCAGGGTGCGCCGCATGAATGATCGACGATTCATCGAGGAGCTGGTGCACGAGGTGTCGCCGGACGCGAGCGTGGTCGACGTCACCGACACCGGTGGCGATGTCGTCGTCACGCTCGCCGGCACGACGACGGTCACGGCGCGCTGCGAGATGTCGCGCAGCGCTCTGGACCGTGCGGAGACGCGGCGCGGCTCGCGCCGCCGTCTGGCCTCGGTGCTCGAGGCGTGCGCCGACGCCACCGTCGCGTACGTCCCCGACGGCCGGAGCTAGAGGACCGCCGCATCCGTGCCGCGCCCGGCCGCCGAGGCCGCCTCCGACCGTCTCAGAGGGCGGCGAGGAGGCGCTCGCTGGCCTCACGGGTGCCGACGGAGATGCGGAGGTGGCCGGGGAAGCCCACCTGGGCGCCGTCGCGGACCAGGATGCCGGCGCGCAGCAGGCGCTCGCGGGCCACCGAGGCGTCGGGGACCTCCACCAGGAGGAAGTTCGCCTGGGACGGCGGGAACGTGTAGCCGCGGCGCGAGAGCTCGGCGCACAGGAACCGGCGCTCGGCGATGACCAGCGCGCGCGTGCGCTCGCGATGCGCCTCGTCCTCGAGCGCGGCGAGCGCGGCGACCTGCCCGAGGCGGTTCACGTTGTACGGGGCGCGCGTGCGGTTCAGGCGCTCGATGGTCTCCGCGCTGCCCACCGCGTAGCCCACGCGCAGGCCGGCCAGGCCGGCGATCTTGGAGAACGTGCGCAGCACGATGAGGCGCGGATAGCGCCGGAGCAGCGCCACGCCGTCGGGATACTCGGGATCGTCGCAGAAGTCGCGATAGGCCTCGTCGAGGACGACCAGCGGCGGATCGGCGGCCAGCGCGTCCAGCAGCGCCAGCAGCGGCGCGCGCCGGACGATGGTGGCCGCGGGGTTGTGCGGCGAGCAGATGATGAGGGCCTTGGTGCGCGGGCCGACCCGCCGCCGCAGGTCGTCCAGGTCGGTCTCGTACTTCGCCAGCGGGCTGCCGACGGCGACGCCGCCGGCGAGGGCGACCACGGTCGTGTAGGGCTCGAACGACGGCACGGGGACGACGACCTCGTCGCCCGGGTCGAGCGCGGCCCACGCCACCAAGCCGAGGAGCTCGTCGGCCCCGTTGCCGACGACGATCTGCCCGGCGTCCACCCCCAGGCGCGCGGCCAGGGCGCCGCGCAGGGCGGTGGAGCCCCCGTCGGGATAGAGGTGCGCGCGGGGCGCCTCGCGCGCGATGGCCTCCACGACGCGGGGTGACGGCCCGGTCGGGTGCTCGTTCGCCGACAGCCGCACCAGGTCGGCGACGCCGAGCTGGCGGGCCAGGGCCTCGAGCGGCGGGCCCGCCTCGTACGGGGCGATACGGTCGAGCACCGGACGCCAGATCGCGCGCACCGGGGCATTGTAGTCAGAGCCGTGCGGATTTGACAGTGTTCCGGCCCGGTTGCTACGCTCTGCGTCGTCATGTCGCCCGAGCTGTACCGCCGGGCCCGCCGTGCCGAGGCCAAGGCCGAGCGCGCGGAGGACCGGCGGCGGCTGCGCCTCGAGTACTTCCGCGCCGCGCTCTCCGACGGGCTCGACTCGCTCAAGACGATGCACGCGGAGGGCGCGTCGGGGCAGGCGTCCGTCCAGGCGCATGCCCGGCTCATCGACGACCTGGTGCGCTCGCTCACCCGGCTGATCGTGGCCGACGCCGCCGCGGCCGGCCTGCCCCCCGCGCCCTTCGTCGTCGTCGCGCTGGGCGGCTACGGGCGCGGAGAGCTGCATCCCTCGTCGGACATCGACCTCATGGTCATCCACGACGGCGAGGTCGGGCCGTACGTGCAGCGCGTCACCCAGGACCTGCTGTACACGCTGTGGGACCTGGGCCTCACCATCGGCCACAGCGTGCGCTCGCTGGAGGACTGCGTCGCCATGGCGCGCACCGACCTGCCGAGCCGCACCTCGATGCAGCAGGCGCGCTTCCTCGCCGGCGACCGCGCGCTGTTCGCCCGCTTCGGCAAGGTGTTCCGCGACAGCGTCTACCGGGGCGACTTCGGGCAGTTCCTGGAAGCCACGCTGCTGGAGCGCGACCAGCGCTATCGCAAGCACGGCGGCTCGCCCTACATCGGGGAGCCCAACGTCAAGGAGTCGGCGGGCGGCCTGCGCGACATGCACACGGCCATGTGGCTCGGCGCCGCCAAGTTCGGGGCGCGGACGCTGCGCGAGCTGGCCGAGCGGGGGCTCATCACCGCCCGCGAGCAGCAGGCCACCGACGCCGCCCTCACCTTCCTGTGGCGCGTGCGCAACGAGCTGCACTTCCTGGCCGGCCACAAGAACGACGTGCTCTCCCGCGACCTGCAGCCGCAGGTCGCCCGCAGCTTCGGCTACGAGGACGAGGGCGACACCCTCGGCGTCGAACGCTTCATGCGCGACTACTACCTGCACGCGCGCCTGATCCACCGCGTGTCGCGGCGGCTGATCGCGCGCTGCCAGGAGACGCTGTCCCGCCGCGACGGCGCGGCCCGGCGGGATCGCCAGCAGGCCCTCGCCGACGGCCTGGTCTTCATCGACGGAGCGCTGCACCTGGCCGGCCAGGACGCCCGCGTGCTCGCCGAGGACCCCGTCCGCCTGATCAAGGTGTTCTGGCACGCGCACCGGCTGGGCTGCGCGCTCGGCCTGGACGTGGAGCGGGCCATCGAGGCGTCGCTGGACCTGGTCGACGACCCGGTGCGGCGCTCGCCGGTGGCGCGCGACCTGCTGCTGGACATCTGCCGGCGGTGGGGACGCGTCGCCGTCACCCTGGGCGAGATGCACGAGCTCGGGCTGCTGGGCCGTTACCTGCCGGAGTGGGGCGCGCTGACGTGTCTCGTGCAGTACGACGTGTACCACAAGTTCTCGGCCGACCGGCACTCGCTGCTCGCCGTGGAGCATCTCGAGGCCCTGGCGCCCGGCCAGTCCGCGGAGTCCGAGGGCGCGGCGCAGGTCTTCGCCGAGGTGGACAAGCCCGAGCTGCTCATGCTCGGCATGCTGCTGCACGACATCGGCAAGGCCCGGGGCCACGGCCACGTGGCCAAGGGCATCCCGCTCATCCGCGCGCTCGCCGCGCGGATGGGGCTGCCGCCGGACGACGCCGCGGCCGTGGAGTTCCTGGTCGCCCACCACCTGACCATGTCGCACATCGCCCAGCGCCGCGACATCGACGACCCGAAGACCATCGCCGACTTCGCGGCCACCGTCGGCGACGTCCAGCGGCTGCGGATGCTCTACCTGCTCACGTGGGCCGACATGCGCGCCGTCGGCCCCGGCGTGCTGACGCCGTGGCAGGCCGTCGTCCTGCACGAGCTGTACGCGCGGACGCTGGCCCGCCTGACCGGCGGCCGGGTGGCGCGTCCGAACCGCGCGCAGCTGGCCGAGCGCCTGCGCGCCGAGGTGAAGGACGAGGTCACGCTGCAGGCGGTGAAGGGCCACCTGGCCATGATGGCCGACCGCTACGTGGCCACGACGAGCGTGCAGCGCATGGGCGAGCATCTGCGGATGCTCCATCGGCTGGAGTCCGCGCCGGTGGTGACCGAGCTCTTCCACCACCCCGACCTCGGCTCGTCCGACCTGGTTGTGGTGACGCGCGACCAGGCCGGGCTCTTCGCGCTCATCGCCGGCACGCTGGCCGCGCACTCCGTCAACATCATCTCCGCGCAGATCGCCACCCGGGCCGACGGCATCGCCATCGACACCTTCCAGGTCAACGACCCGACCGGCGAGGCGCTCACGTCGCCCGCCCACTGGACGCGCACGCTGGCGGCCCTGCGGGCGGTCATCGCCGGCGAGCAGAGCGTCGACGCGCTGCTGGAGCGCCGGCGGTCGGCGCGCCGGGGCCCCGAGCCCCTGCCCACGCCGCCCAAGATCACCATCGACAACACGCTGAGCGACGAGTTCACGGTCGTCGAGGTGAAGTGCCCCGACCGGCTGGGGCTGCTGCACCTCATCACGCGCACGCTCTCCGCGCAGGGCCTCGACATCGCGAGCGCGCGCATCGCCACCGAGATCGATCAGGCCGTCGACACGTTCTACGTGCACGACGGCGCGGGCGGCCGCCTCACCGAGCCCGCCGCCATCGATCGCCTGCGCGAGGCGCTCGAGGCCGCGCTGGTCCAGCCCCTGTGACGGTCGGGGCGCGCGGGCCATGCTGAGCCGGTACCGCGAGCCGCTGCGGGGGCTGACGGCCCCGGTGGGGCAGGTGCTGGTCCGGATGCGGCTCAGGCCGAATCACCTGACCCTGGCCGGGCTCGGGGTGAGCCTGCTGGCCGCGGCGGCCTTCGTGACGGGCCGCACCCGCACCGGCGGCGTGCTGCTCGTCTTCGCCGGCCTCTTCGACTTCTTCGACGGCTCGCTGGCGCGGGCCTCGGGCCAGGTCACCCCGTTCGGCGGCTTCCTGGACTCGGTGATCGACCGCTACTCCGACCTGGTCGTGCTGCTCGGCATCGTCGTGCTGTTCGCCAGCATGCCGCACGCGCGCGGCGCCCTGGTGGCGATGGCCGCGCTCGTGGGCAGCGTCATGGTGAGCTACACCAAGGCGCGCGCCGAGTCGATCGGCGTCGAGTGCACCGTCGGCATGATGGAGCGGGCGGAGCGGATGATCTGCGTCATCGCCGGCGCCATGCTCGACCTGCTCGAGCCGGCGATGTGGGTGCTGGCCGTCCTCGCCAACCTGACGGCGCTGCAGCGGATCGCCTTCACGTGGCGAGCGACGCGGCGCTCCGCCGTCGCCGTCCTCGCCGCCGCGGCCCTCGGTGTCGCGCCCGCCCTGGCGGGGCCGGCCCCGGAGACGCCGGCCCCGGCCACGCCGTCCGCCGATGCCGACGCGACCAGGGCGCCCGTGCCGGCTGGCTCGCCGGCGGCCACGCCGCCGTCCGGGGAGGGGCCGGGCCTGCCGCCGGCCGGCGATGCCGGCGCGCGCCCGGCCGAGCGCGACGCGGCCGGCGAGCCGGCCGTCTCCGGCGCGCCTGCCGGCGAGGGCGCGAAGTCCGCCGACACCGCGGGCGCCGGTGACGCCGGGACGGCGGCGCCGACCGACGCGCCGGCGGAGAAAGCGATCGCCACGGAGGGCCGCGACGCGACCGACGGCGACGAGGGCGGCGAGCGGAGCGCCACGGCGCCCGCGGAAGGTCGGAGCGCGGAGGGGACGCGGCCCGAGCGGTCGTCGGCGCCGGCCGAGATGCCGCCGGCAGCGGCCGAGCCCGCGGCGCCGCCCGCCGTGGCGGAGCCCGCGACGCCGACGCCGCCCGGGCGTCCGGAGCCCAGGCAGTCGCCCGCGCGGGCGGCCGAATCGGAGCTGGAGCGTCGCTGGGCGCGCGCCGTGGCCGCGTACGCCGCGGGCGATCCGCGGCCGGCGCTGCGCGAGTTCGCGACTGCCGCCGCGCTCGAGGGCGTCATCGGCGACCACCTGGGCCTCCTGCTCGCCGACGCGCGCGCGCGGGTGGGCGACCTGGCGGGGGCCCGGACCGTGGCCCTCGGCGTCGCCGACCGCCACGCCGACAGGCGGCTCGCGCCCGCGGCCCTCGTCATCGCGGCGACGCTGGCCTCGCGCGCCGGCGACGAGGCCGGCGCCCAGGCCGCGCTCACGCGCCTGCTCGGCTCGTACCCGGACGCCGCCGAGGCGGCGCAGGCGCTCTACCTGCTCGGCATGACCGGCGAGGCGCGCGGCCAGCTCGACGCCGCCGCGGCCGCGTATCGCGAGCTGCAGGTGCTGGCCCCGGCGAGCGCCTGGGCCGACGGCGCCGGCGATCGCCTCGCGGAGCTGGCGGCGCGCGGCGTCCGCGTGCCGGTGCTCTCGCTGTCCCAGCGCCTGGACCGGGCCGAGCGCCTCCTGCGCGGTGGCGTCGCGAAGACGGCGTCGGACGAGGCCGAGCGCATCGCCCAGGAGTCGCCCGACGCGAGCATCACCACCCGCGCGCTGCGCATCGTCGCCGACGCCTCGGCGCGCCTGGGGCGCCACGAGGTCGCCGCGCGCGCGCTGGAGGCCCTGGCCGGGCGGTCGCCGGCAGCGCGCCGGCCGGCGCTCTGGCTCGAGCAGGCCCGCCTGCTGGTGCGCGGCGGGCGGCGCGAGCGCGCGCTCACGGTCCTGGCGCAGGTGGAGGCGCACGGCACCGAGTCCGAGGCCGCCGAGGCCGCCTATCAGCGCGCGCGGATCCTCGACGACCTCGAGCGTCACGCCAGCTCCGCCGCGGCGTACAACGCCGTCGTCTCCCGCTACCCGAACCGCGAGGTGGCCGGCGCCTCGCTCTGGCGCCTGGGCTGGCTGGCCCACGCCAAGGGCGACGTGAGGGGCGCCGAGCGGGCGTGGCTCAAGCTCAGCCAGATCCCCGGCGGCCGCTCGCTCCGGCTCGCGGCTCTCTACTGGACCGGGCGCATGCGCGAGCAGACGGCGGGACGCGCGGCGGCGGCCGCGCTCTACCGCCGGGTGCTGGCCGAGGCACCCCGCAGCTACTACGGCATGCTGGCGGCGCAGCGCGCGACGGCGACCGGACCCGTGGACAGCGGCCCGGTGTTGCGGCTGCCCGCCGACCCGCGGCAGGCCATCGGCAGCGATCCCGGCTTCGTGCGGGTCGAGCTGCTCCGGCGGCTGGGGCTGGTGGAGGCCGCCGTGCGCGAGCTGGAGGACGTCGTCCTGCGCTCGGTCGGCGACCCCGTGCGCCTCTACGGGCTGTCCGACGCCTTCGTGCGCGAGGAGCGCTATCACCTGGCCCTGCGCATCCTGCGCCGCCACTTCGCGGTCCTGGCCTCCACGGGCCACGACGGCCTGCCGCGCGCGTTCTGGGAGATGCTCTATCCGCTGCCCTGGCGCGAGGAGATCGGCGAGGCCGCCGAGCGCAACGGCGTCGACCCGCACCTGGTCGCCGCCGTCGTGCGCGAGGAGTCCAGCTACTATCCCCGCGCCGTCTCCCGCGCGGGGGCGCGCGGCCTCATGCAGCTCATGCCCGCGACCGCGCAGCCCATGGCCGAGCACCGCGGGCTGCCGTTCCGCGACGGCGACCTGCTCGACGACCCGCGGGCCAACCTGCAGCTCGGCGCCGCCTTCCTCGGCACCCTGCTGCGCGAGTGGGGCGACGCGCGACTGGCGCTCGCCGCCTACAACGCCGGACCGCGGCGAGTGCGCGAGTGGTGGAAGGCCCGGCGGACGGACGACGTCGAGGCCTTCGTCGAGCTGATCCCGTTCGACGAGACGCGGCTCTACGTCAAGCGCGTGATGCTGTCCTGGGCCGAGTACCGTCGTCTCTACGAGGCGGACCGGGACACCGCCTCGCCGTCCCGCTGACCCGCTCGGCCGGCCGGCACGCGCGAGGCCCGCCCTGCCGCCGTTCCGCCCCGTCCACCGGGCCGCTCTCCGCGCCACGGGAGGGCCCCGGGCCGGGAGCGGCGCGCCCACGGCTCGACCCACGAGGGCGCGGCGCCGCGGCGGGGACGGGCAGGCGGCGAAGCGCGGCGGCGGCCCGGACCCCGGTGTCAGCGGCGGAGCAGGCGCTCGACGTGCGGCCGGATCCGCTCGGCGATGATGCGGTGGCCCTCGGCGTTGGGATGGATGCCGTCGGCCTGGTTCAGCGCCGGCACGGCGGCCACGCCGTCCAGGAGGAATGGCACGAAGGCGACCGACGCGGCCCGCGCCACGTCGGCGAAGGCCGCCGCGAAGTCCCGCGTGTAGGTCTGGCCGTAGTTCGGCGGCATCCGCATCCCGGCCAGCAGGACGCGCACGCCGCGCGCCTTCAGCCGGTCGACGATGGCCGTCAGGTTGGCGCGCATGGCGTCGACGCCGAGTCCGCGCAGGCCGTCGTTGGCGCCGACGGCGACCACGGCCAGCTCGGGCTCGGCGCGCAGGACCCAGTCGACCCGGCGCAGCGCGCCCGCGGTCGTGTCCCCGCTGACCCCGGCGTTGACCACGCGGTACGCGAAGCCGTCGCGCCGGAGCGCCGCCTCGAGCCGCGCCGGCCACGCCTCGTCGGGCGCGACGCCGAGTCCGGCGGTCAGGCTGTCGCCGAGGGCGACGATGACGCGCGCGGCCGCGGCCGGCGGGGCGGGCAGGGTGAGCCACGCGGCGAGGGCGCAGGCGGCGGCGAGCGCCCGGCGCCGTCGGGAAGGCCTCATGAGCGAAGTGTAGTATGAGGCCGATGATGATCCAGGTCCGCGACGTCGTGATGCGCCTGCCCAGCGGTGGCCGGCCGCTGACCGTGCTCGACGGCGTCACGCTGGACGTGGCCGCCGGCGAGGTCGTCGCCGTGACGGGCCCGTCGGGCAGCGGCAAGTCGACGCTGCTCGGCCTGATCGCGGGCCTGGACCGGCCGACCGCCGGCTCGATCGCGCTCGACGGCGAGGAGATCACGCGGCTGCCGGAGGACGCGCTGGCCCGGCTGCGGCGCGACCGTATCGGCTTCGTGTTCCAGGCCTACCACCTCATTCCCACGCTGACGGCCGAGGAGAACGTCGCGGTGCCGCTCGAGCTCGCCGGCCGCCTCGACGCGCTGGCGCGCGCCCGGGCCCTCCTCGGCGCCGTCGGGCTCGGGGCGCGCGGCCACCACTACCCGGCGCAGCTGTCCGGCGGCGAGCAGCAGCGCGTGGCCCTGGCGCGCGCCGTCGCGCTCCGGCCGCGGCTGCTGCTGGCCGACGAGCCGACGGGCAACCTCGACTCGTCGACGGGCGCCGCCATCGTCGACCTCCTGCTCGCCCTCAACCACGAGCAGGGCAGCACGCTGCTCCTCGTCACGCACGACGCCGCGCTGGCCGGCCGGGCCGAGCGCGTGATCTCGCTGCGCGACGGCCGCATCATGCCGTAGATGCGCGCCGGGCCACCGGTCTCCGAGGCGCGACTTGGCTGCGCCGGGTCGCGGCGAACGTTGGGGGAGGTGGGGGGCCGTGTCGGAGCCCCCCACGTCGCCTAGATGCCGGCCCCAATGCCCTTCGCCCTGCGACTGGCGTGGCGCGAGACCCGGGCCGGCTGGCGGCCCTTCGCCGGGCTCGTCGCCTGCGTCGCCCTCGGCGTCGCCGCGCTCGTCGGCGTGGCGAGCTTCGGGGCCGCCCTCGACCGCGCGCTCGCCCGCGACGGCAAGCGCCTGGTCGGCGGCGATCTCGAGATCCGGGCCCCGCGGCCGCCCGGTGCGCTGCTGGACGGCCGGCTGGCCGCCCTCGAGGCCGGCGGCGCCGCCGTGACGCGCGTGCGCGAGCTGGTGGCGATGGCCCGGCGCCCCCGCGACGGCGCCACCGCGCTCGTGGAGCTCAAGGCCGTGGGGCCCACCTGGCCGCTCTACGGCGCCGCCCGCACGCGTCCGGCGCGCCCGCTCCCCGAGCTCCTCGCCGGCGACGGCGCGGTGGTGGAGGAGGCGCTGCTCGGCCGCCTCGGGCTGCGCGTCGGCGACCGCCTCGAGATCGGCGCCGCCACGCTCACGGTGGCGGGTATCATCGAGCACGAGCCCGACCGGGCGCGCATCGTTTCCCTCGGGCCGCGCGTGCTCGTGGCCGACCCGACGCTCGACCGCGCGGGCCTGGTGCGCCGGGGCAGCCGCGTCCGCCATCGCGTGCTGGTTCGCCTGCCCGACGGACACTCGGTGCCGGCGGCGCGCGCGGCGCTCGCCCGCGACCTCGACGATCCATCGATCCGCGTGTCGGCGTGGGATGAGGCGCAGCCGGGGCTGCGCCGGTTCTTCGAGCGGCTGACGACGTACCTGGGCCTGGTGGGACTGGCGAGCCTGCTGGTCGGCGCCGTCGGGGTGGCCATGGCCGTCCGCGCCTTCCTGCGGCGCCGGCGCGAGAGCCTCGCGGTCCTCAAGTGCCTGGGTGCGCCGTGGCGCACGCTGCTGACCGCCTACCTGGCGCAGGCGCTCGCCATGGGCCTGGCCGGCAGCCTCGCCGGCGCCGCGCTCGGTGTGGCGCTGCAGCCCTTGCTCGCCCGTGCGCTCGCCGGGCTGGCGCCGATCGCCCTGGACGGCGGCGTGGACCCGTGGAGCGTCGGGCGCGGCGTGCTCATGGGCAGCCTCGTCACGCTGCTGGTCGCGCTGTGGTTGCTGCTCGCGATCCGGACCGTGCCGGCGGCGCTCGTCCTGCGGCGCGAGGTCGACGCCGCCGCCCGGGGGCGCGTGCCGTGGCCGGCGCTCGCGCCCATCGCCGCCGGCCTCGCCGCGCTGGCGGTCTGGCAGGCGGGCTCGCTGCGCCTCGGCGCGATCTTCCTCGGCGGCGGCCTCACGGCGGTGGCGCTGCTGGCCCTGATCGCGCGGGCGGCCGCGCTGGCGGGCCGCGTGCTGCCGCGCCTGCCCTGGCTCGCGTGGCGGCAGGGCGTCGCCAACCTCGCGCGCCCGGGCGGCCACGCCCCCGGCGTGGTGGTGGCGCTCGGGGTCGGCGTCATGCTCCTCGTCGCCCTCGCCGTCCTCGAGCGCGCGCTCGATCGCCAGATCGATCACGAGCGGCGGCGCGAGGCGCCGTCCTTCTTCTTCGTCGACGTCCAGCCCGACCAGGCCGGGCCCTTCGCCGACGTGGTGCGCGCGGCGGGCGGGACGCCGCCCGCGCTCACGGCCATCGTCCGCGCGCGGCTGGCCGAGGTCGGCGGCGAGCCGGTGACGCGCGCGTTCGTCGAGCGCCGCCGGGCCGCCGGCCACGAGGCGCCGTGGTACTTCACGCGCGACTACGCGCTGACCGCCGCGGCGGCGCTGCCCGAGGGCGACGTGGTGACGCGCGGACGCTGGTGGACGGAGAACCCGGGCGGCGAGACGCTGGCCTCGGTCGAGGAGGGGGCCGCCCGGCACCTCGGCGTCGACGTCGGCGACCCGCTGGCGTTCGACATCCAGGGCGTGCGGGTGGCCGCCCGGGTGACGAGCCTCCGCAAGGTGGACTGGCAGAGCCTGACGACGAACTTCTTCGTGATTCTCTCGCCCGGCGCCCTGGACGGCGCGCCGGCGACGCTGGTGGCCACGGCGCGCGTGCCGGCCTCGCGCGAGGCCGCCGTCCAGGACGCCGTGGTGGCGGCGTTTCCCAACGTCACCGCGATCCCGGTCCGCGACGTGCTGGACCGCGTGGCCGCCGTGCTCGATCGGCTGGCCGCCGCCGTGCGCGCGGTGGCCGGGCTCGCCATCGCCGCCGGCCTCGTGGTCATGGTCGGCGCCCTGGCCGCCAGCCGCTACGAACGGCTCACGGAGTGCGTGATCCTCCGCACGCTGGGCGCCACGCGCGGCGCGGTCGCGCGCGTCTTCGCCGTGGAGTACGCGTGCCTGGGCGCGGCGGCGGGGCTGGGCGGCAGCGCGCTGGCCTCGCTGCTGGCGTGGGCGGTGCTGCGCTTCGCCCTGGACACCCCGTGGGCGCTCGAGCCCGGCGCGCTGGCCCTCGGCGTCGTGCTCGCCACGACGGTGGCCCTCGCCGTCGGCCTGCTGGCGACGTTCCGCATCCTCGGCAACAAGCCCCTCCCCGTGCTCCGCGGGGACTGAGAGGAGGACGACCATGTTCACGCCGCTCGGCCTCGATCACGTCGTGTTGCGCGTCCGCGACCAGGAGGTGGCGCGCCGGTTCTACCTGGACGTCCTCGGGTGCACCCTCGATCACGTCAACGAGCGGATCTCGCTGATCCAGCTGCGGTTCGGCGAGCAGCTCATCGACCTGCTGCCCGCGGCCCCCGGCGAGACGCGGAGCGGCGGGGTCGATCACATCGCGCTGTCGATCCGCTGCGACGACCTCGGCAAGGTGGCCGAGACGCTGCGGCAGCGCGGCGTGGTCGTGGACGGCGACGTCGTCCCGCGGCGCGGCGCCTACGGGACCGGGCCCTCGCTCTACATCCAGGACCCGGACGGCTACCGGCTGGAGCTCAAGCCCCGCTGAGACCTGGGCGCCGCGGCCGTCGCTCGCTGAGGCATTCGGCCCGGTTGACACCGTTCCGGAGCGGCTTCTAGAGTCGTTCCGTCCATGCCGTGCCCGCGGTGCGCCGCCCGGAACGCGCCCGGCGCCTCGTTCTGCGACGAGTGCGGCGCCCGCCTGGAGGCTGCCTGCCCGGCCTGCGGCGCCGCCAACCGTCCCGACGCGCGGTTCTGTCGCGGCTGCGGCGCCCGCCTGGGGGCCGGCGCCCCGGACGCGTACACCCCCCGCCACCTCGCCGAGAAGATCCTCACCTCGCGCGGCGCCCTCGAGGGCGAGCGCAAGCAGGTCACGGTGCTCTTCGCCGACATCAAGGGCTCGATGGAGCTGCTCGCCGGCCGCGACCCCGAGGAGGCGCGGGCCCTGCTCGATCCCGTGCTCGCGCGCATGATGGAGGCGGTCCACTTCTACGAGGGCACGGTGAACCAGGTGCTCGGCGACGGCATCATGGCGCTCTTCGGCGCGCCGGTGTCGCACGAGGACCACGCCGTGCGCGCCTGCTACGCGGCGCTGCGCATGCAGGAGGCGCTGGCGCGGCACGCGCGGCAGACGCCGGCCCTGGCCGGCGTGCCCGTGCTGGTCCGCGTGGGGCTCAACTCCGGCGAGGTGGTCGTGCGCGCGATCGGCAACGACCTGCACATGGACTACACCGCCGTCGGCCAGACCACGCACCTCGCCGCGCGGATGGAGCAGATGGCCGTGGCCGGCACGATCCTCGCCACGGCGTCGACGGCCGACCTGGCCCGCGGCTGGGTCGAGGCCCGCGCCCTCGGGCCGGTGCGCGTCAGGGGGCTCGAGGACGCGGTCGAGGCCTACGAGATCCTGCGCACGACGCGGGCGCGCTCGCGCCTGCAGGCCGCATCCGCCACGACGCTGACCCCGTTCGTCGGCCGCACCGAGGAGCGGGCCCGGGTGCACGCCGCGCTGGAGCGCGCGCGGGGCGGACGGGGGCAGGTGGTGACGGTCACGGGGGAGCCCGGCGTGGGGAAGTCGCGGCTGTTCTTCGAGGTCGCGCACTCGCCGGCGGTGGCCGGCTGGGCGGTGCTCGAGAGCGTCGCCGTGGCGTACGGCCGGACGACGCCGTACCTGCCCGTCCTCGACCTGCTCCGCACCTATGCCGGCATCGAGCCCCGCGACGCGCCGGCCACGGTGCGCGAGAAGCTGCGCGGGGTCGTGGCCGCGCTCGACCCGGCGCTGGACGACGCCATCCCGCCGCTGCTGGCCCTGCTCGAGGTCCTCCCCGAGGACGACCCGTTCCGGTCGCTCGACCCGCCCGAGCGTCGCCGGCGGACGCTCGAGGCCCTGCGCCGCCTCCTGCTCCGCGAGAGCGCCGCGCGCCCGCTGCTCATCGTGCTCGAGAACTTCCAGTGGGTCGACTCCCAGACCCGCGCGCTGGTCGATGACCTGGTCGACGCCGTCGCCGATGCCCGCCTGGCGCTGCTCGTCAGCCACCGGCCGGAGTTCGAGACGGGCTGGGCGCCGCGCTCGCACCTGCTGCGACTGCGCCTGGAGCCCCTGCCCCCGGAGCAGGCCGAGGACCTGCTCGGCGGGCTCCTCGGCCACGATGCCGACCTGGACCCGCTCAAGCGGCTGCTCGTCGACCGCGTGGGCGGCAACCCCTTCTTCCTCGAGGAGACGGTGCGGAGCCTGGTGGAGACGCGGGTCCTCGTCGGCGAGCGCGGCCGCCACCGCCTGAGCGAGCGCGCGCCGTCGATGCAGATCCCGGCCACCGTGCACGCCATCGTGGCCGCGCGCATCGATCGGCTGGCGCCCGAGGACAAGCGCCTGCTCCAGGCCGCCTCGATCATCGGCCGCGAGAGCCGGCGGGCCCTGCTCGAGGCCCTCGCCGAGGTGCAGGGAGAGGCGCTGCGGGCCGGGCTCGAGCGGCTGCAGGCGGCCCGCTTCCTGCACGCCCGCGGGCTCGCGCCCGACGTCGAGTACGTGTTCACCCACGCGCTGACGCACGAGGTGGCGTACGGCAGCATGCTGCTCGACCGCCGGCGCGCGCTGCACGCGCGGGTGGCCGAGGCGATGGCGCGGCAGGGCGGCGCCGAGGGTTCCGAGCAGCTGGATCGCCTCGCCTATCACGCGTTCCGCGGTGAGCGGTGGGAACAGGCGGCCACGTACTATCGGCTGGCCGGCGCGCGGGCGGCGGCGCGCGCCGCCAACGCCGAGGCCGTCACCGGCTTCGAGCACGCGCTGCAGGCCGTGGAGCGCCTGCCGGAGTCGCCGGCCACGCTCGCGCAGGCCATCGACCTGCGGCTCGAGCTGCGCTCGCCGCTGCTGCAGCTCGGGCGGCTGCAGGAGGTGCTCTCGCGCTCGCTGGAGTCCGAGCGCCTGGCGCGGCGGCTCGGCGACGATCGGCGGCTGGCGAGCGTCTACACCTACCTGATCAACTACCACTACCTCAAGGGCGAGCCCGAGCTGGCCATCGAGTACGGCGAGCGGTGCCTGGCCATCGCGCAGGCCGCCGGCGACGGCGGGCTGCAGGACCTGGCCACGCGCTACATGGGGCACATCCACCACACGCTCGGCGACTACCGCCGCGCGCAGCAGGTCTTCACGGAGAACGTCGAGCGGCTGGAGGGAGCGGCGGCGCCCGGCGAGCCGGCGGCCGTGTCGATCTCGTACGCGGCGTCGACCGCCTGGCTGGCCTTCACGCTGGCCGAGCTGGGCGAGTTCGACTTCGCCGAGGCCTACGTCGGCAAGGCGCGCCAGGCGGCCGACGCCGACGGCCACGCCTACAGCCGGGCCATCGCCGCGACGCTGACCGGCCTCGTGCACCTGCGGCAGGGCCGCTTCGAGGACGCGCGCGAGCCCCTGGAGCGCGCGCTCGCGGCGTGCCGCGAGCGGCAGCTGGCCATCTGGCAGCCCATCCCGTCGTCGCTGCTCGGGCTGGCGCTCGCACGGCTGGGCCGGACCGAGCAGGCACTGGCGCTGCTGGAGGGCGGCGTGCGGCTCAGCGAGACGCTCGGCGTGCGCGCGTACCTGGCGCTCTGGACGGTGCACCTGGGCGAGGGCCTGCTGCTCGCCGGATTCCCCGACCGCGCGCGCGCCGCGGGCGAGGCCGGCCTCGGGCTCGCCACCGCCCACCGCGAGCGCGGTCACCAGGGCTGGGCGCTGCGGCTACTCGGCGAGGTCGCGGAGCGGCAGGAGCCGCCGGACCTGGCGCGCGCCGAGACCTGTTACGGGCAGGCCCTGGAGATCGCGCGCGAGCGAGGCATGCGGCCGCTGATGGCTCTCTGCCACCTGGCGCTGGGGCAGTTCCACCGGCGGCTGCGCAACCGCCCGCTGGCCGAGGAGCACCTGGCCCTGGCCACCGAGCTGTTCTGCGAGATGTCCATGCGGCACTGGCCGCGCCAGGCGCAGGAGGCGCTGCGCGACCTCGGCCAGCTCTTCATCGTGGCGCGCGACCACCCGGCGCTGCATGCCTACCTGGCGCACGCCTTCTCCGGCGACGGGCGGGTGCGGATCATCCTCGACCGGCGGGTGGCCGCCGACCGCCGCCAGCACCCCAACGGGCATCGGGGGGAGCGACGGCTCGGCGGCGAGCGGCGCAAGCGCCTGGACGTCGATCTGAGCCTGCGCGACCGGGCGCTGGTCGTCGTGGAGTAGGGCGGCTCAGCCGCCGGCGGCGGTCAGCGCCAGTACCACGGCACCCACACCCAGCCGGCGCCGTTCCACGCCCAGTATCCCGGCACCCCGTGCGGTCTGCCCACGCCGCCGCGGTGGCCGTCGTGACGGAACCGGGGAGGATGGACGTGGCCGCGGAAGTGGCCGTGACCGTGGAAGTGACCGTGGCCGCGGAAGTGGCCGTGGTTCGAGGGCGGCCAGTGCCGCCAGGGGTCGGCCGGCCGGGGAAAGAGGCTCGACCCGCGGTCCGCCCACGCCGGGTCCGCCCCCCACACGCCGAGGACGCCGAGGGCCAGCGCGATCACCGCGAACATCGTTTTCATCGCCTGCCTCCTGGCCTAGAATGGCCCCCTTCGCGAAGGCTTACCAGTACGACGTCCCGGGCGTCGAGTCATTCGCGGCCGCCATGGGCAGGGAGGGGTGCTCGATGAGGGTTCGCTCGTCCCGGCAGCGGCTCGCCTCGATGCTCCGCCGGGAGGGGATCGCATGACTGCTGCCGCCGTCGCGCTCCTGGCGCTGGCCCTCGCCCTCGCCGGCCCGGCGACGGCCCGCGCGCAGAAGGTCGTGACGATCGGCTCGAACCCCCCCGGCAGCGTGTTCCACGCCGTGGCCAGCGGCCTCGTGAAGCTCGCCGGCGAGACGGGCGTGGCCAGGGCCACCGTGCAACCCTACGCGGGTTCCAGCACCTTCCTGCCGCTGCTGGAGAGCGGCGAGCTCGACTTCGGCGTCAACACCGCGCTCGATGCGGCGCTGTCGTACCGGGGCCCGACGTTCACGGTGGGGGGGCGCAACCCCTTCCCGCACGCGCCGAGCATGCGCCTGCTCATGCTGGGCCCGCGGCTCACCGCCGCGCCGCTGGTGCGCAAGGACTCGCCCATCCGGACGATGCGGGACGTGCGCGGCAAGCGCGTGACCGGCGAGTACCCCGCGTCCGTGTCGACCTGGTACACGATCTTCGGGTCGCTGCAGAGCGCCGGCCTCTCCTGGAGCGACGTGCAGGTCGTCCCGGTGCCGGGGCTGCCCGAGGGCATCGACGCGCTGGTCCAGCGGCGCGCCGACGTCTCGCTGTTCGCCCTCAACGGCGCGAAGGTGCGCGAGGCCGACGCCGCCGTGGGCGTGCGCCACCTGTCGCTCGACTGCTCGCCCGAGGGCGCCGGGCGCGTGCGCGCGGCGCTGCCCGGCTACTTCGTGCATCCGGTCAAGCGCGGCGAGGCCGCCGCGGTGGTCGAGGACATCTGCGCGGTGGCCTTCCACATCTACTTCACCGCCGGCAAGGGCGTGACCGACGACCTCGCCGAGGCCCTGATGCGCGCCATGTGGGACCAGGGCGGCCGGCTCGCCTCCGTGCATCCCATCTTCAAGGACTGGGCGCACGACCGCCTGCCGAGCCTCGACGTCGCGGTGCCGTATCACCCCGGCGCGGTGCGCTTCCTGAGATCGCGCGGCCTCTGGACGGCGGACATGGAGCGGATCCAGCAGCAGCTGCTGGCCGCGCCGCGACGCTGAGCCCATGACGGAGTTCATCGCCAAGTTCCGGGAGCTGCACGGCGCGCCGCGCGCCGTCGAGCGCGTGCTGCTCGTCACGCTGACGGTGGTGGCCGGCACGTGGGCCACCGGGCTGCATCTCCGCCTCGGCTTCACGTTCTTCAACGAGCAGTACCTAGGCCTGTTCCTGGCGCTGGGCCTGGCGCCCGTCTTCGTCTGCATGCGCGCGGCGCCGCGGGCGCCGCACGACCGGGTGCCGTGGTACGACGGGCTCCTCGCCGCCGCGGCCTTCGTGATCGGCGGCTACGTCGTCGTCTACTACCCGACGATCGCCTATCAGCTCGGCGTGCTCACGTGGGACAAGATCGTGCTCGGCGTCGTCGCCGTCGGCCTCGTGCTGGAGGCGGTGCGGCGCGTGGCGGGCTGGGCGCTCATGTGGATCGCCGTGGCCTGCCTGCTCTACGCGAAGTTCGCCTGGCTGTTCCCGGGGCTGTTCTACGCCAAGGGCGCGTCCTGGGAGCGCATCGCCGTCTACCTCTACCTGGACTCCAACGGCATCCTCGGCATCCCGCTCGCCGTCACCGCCAACATCGTGGTGGCCTACATCTTCTTCGGCCAGGCCCTCTACGCCGTGGGCGGCGACAAGTTCCTCACCGACCTGGCGCTGGTGGCCATGGGCCGCTATCGCGGCGGCACGGCGAAGATGGCCGTGGTCTCGTCCACGCTCTACGGCACGGTGTCGGGCAGCGCCGTCGCCAACGTCGTCGTCGACGGCGCCGTGACCATCCCCATGATGAAGCGCGCCGGCTATCCGCCGCATCTGGCCGGCGCCATCGAGGCCGTGGCCTCGAACGGCGGCCAGCTGATGCCACCGGTCATGGGCGCGGCCGCGTTCCTCATGGCCGAGTACCTGTCGATGCCGTACGGCCAGATCGCCATGGCCGCGGCGATCCCGGCCGCCCTCTACTACCTGGCCCTCTTCGTCCAGGTCGACCTCGAGGCCGCCAAGCACGGCCTGGCCGGCCTGCCGAGGCAGGACATCCCGCGCGTCGCTCCCGTGCTGCGGCGGGGCTGGGTGTTCCTCGCTCCGCTCGGCGCGCTCATCTACACGCTGATGCTGTCGGCGTGGGAGCCGGGCCAGGCCGGCATGCTGGCCGTCGCCGTGACGCTCGTGGTGGGCAGCCTGCAGCGCCAGACGCGGCCGACGCGGGCGGCCCTGCTCGCGATGCTGGAGAGCACCGGGCGGACGATGCTCGACCTGGTGGCCATCGTCACCCTGGCCGGCATCGTGATCGGGTCGCTGCAGCTCTCGGGGTTCACGTCGAAGCTGCCGCTGCTGCTCACGAGCCTGGCCGGCGGCAGCACCTTCCTGCTCCTGGTGCTGACGGGCGCGGTGAGCATCCTGCTCGGCATGTCGCTTCCGACGACGGTCGTCTACGTGACCCTCGCCGTGCTGGTGGGGCCCGCGCTGGCCCAGCTCGGGATCGTGCCCCTCGCCGCGCACCTCTTTCTCTTCTACTACGGCATGCTCTCGCTCATCACCCCGCCGGACTGCCTGGCGACCTACGCCGCGGCCGCCATCGCCAAGGCCGACTTTTGGAAGACCGGCTGGACGGGGATGCGGCTCGGGATCGTCGCCTACATCGTGCCGTTCATCTTCGTCTATCACCCGCCCCTGATCCTGGTCGGCTCGCTGGCGGAGATCCTGGTGGCGCTGTTCACGGCGTCGGTGGGCGTGATCCTGCTCGGCATCGCCTGCGCCGGACACCTCTTCCGTCCGCTGGGCTGGGCGCAGCGCGTCTGGGCCGTCGTCGCGGCGGCGATGCTGATCCTGCCGCCCCAGACGGTCGTGCCCGTGGCCGTGCTCGACGTCGCGGGCCTGGGGCTCGGCCTGGCCCTGGTCATGGCCGAGCGCGCCGCGGCGCGACGCGCGGAGGCGCCCGCGCCGGCCGCCGCGCCCGCGCGGACGGAGCCCGCCCCGCGGAGTCCGCTGCGATGAGGAGGCGCCGGCCATGACGAAGATCGACGTCTTCCCCCACATCCTGCCGCGCCGGTACTTCGAGCGGATGCTGGCGGTCGCGCCGCCGGGCATGGCGCTGCAGAAGCGCATGTCGGGCATTCCCGCCCTGGTCGACGTCGAGCTGCGCTTCCGGATGATGGACCGCCATCCCGACTACGTGCAGGTCCTGACGCTGGCCAACCCGCCCATCGAGGTCGTCGCCGGCCCCGCCCAGAGCCCGGACCTGGCGCGGCTGGCCAACGACGAGATGGCGGCGCTGGTGGCGCGCCACCCCGAGCGCTTTCCCGCCTTCGTGGCCTCGCTGCCCATGAACGCGCCGGAGGCCGCCCTGAAGGAGATCGACCGCGCCATCGACGAGCTCGGCGCCACCGGCGTGCAGGTCTTCACCAACGTCAACGGCCGCCCGCTGGACCGGCCCGAGCACCTGGCCGTGCTCGAGCGCATGGCCGAGCGGCGGCTGCCGGTGTGGATGCACCCCGCGCGGCCGGCCACCGCGGCCGACTACGCCGGCGAGCCGCGCTCGAAGTACGACCTCTGGTGGGCCTTCGGCTGGCCCTACGAGACGAGCGTGGCCATGGGCCGGCTCGTCTTCTCGGGCATCTTCGACCGCCACCCCGATCTCGCCGTGATCACGCACCACATGGGGGCGATGATCCCGTTCTGCGCCGGCCGGATCGGCGGCGGCCTCGACCAGCTCGGCAAGCGCAGCGACGATCCCGACGACCTGGCGGCGCTGGGCCGGCTGCGCCGGCGCCCGATCGACTACTTCCGCATGTTCTACGGCGACACGGCGCTGTTCGGCGCCTGGCACGCCATGGAGAGCGGGCTCGAGTTCTTCGGCGCCGACCATGTCCTCTTCGGCACCGACTTCCCCTTCGACCCCGAGGGCGGGCCGGGATTCATCCGCGACACCATCGCCGCCATGGAGCGCATGCGCGCCAGCGCCGAGGACAAGGCCACCATCTACGAAGGCAACGCCCGCCGGATGCTGCGCCTGCGGTAGCCGACCCGGACGGGGGCTTCGCCCCCCTTCCGGACCCTCCATCGGGATTCGAGCGCGGGCAACGCCCGCGCTCGAATCGCGCGCCTCGGACACGCTCATCGGATGGCGGTTCACTCGGAGCCGCCGCCTGGCGTTGCACGTGGTGAGGCGGCGCGGCAAGCGAGCGTTGCGGGGCCGCGCCGCGCCGAAATGGGCGCGTGGCGATCACGGGGCCGCGGCCGGCGCAAGATGGCCTGGCGCCCCGGCCCGCCGGATCGGCCCGCTCCGATCGCCGCGGGCCTCGTCACGGCGGGCGGCGAGGTCGTCAGGTTCGAACGCGTGCCCACCCACGGGCGGGGCCCGGGAACGGCCGTCCGGGCCCTGCTCGACCTGGTCGAGGCGCTGCTGCAGCGGGCGGCGCGGGAGGCAGGGTCGTGGCCGGGATCGGCATCGGTCTGCCCGGCATCGTCGACTCCGCCAGCGGCATGATGATCAGCAGCCGCAATCACGTGCCGGAGTTCGCCGGCGTCGCGCTCGCCGCGGACCTCCGGGGCTCCACCGGGTTGCCCGTGTTCGTCGACAACGACGTCAACGCCGTGGCCCTGGCGGAGTCCCGCTTCGGCGTCGGCCGCGGGGCCGCCTCGATGGCCGTGCTGGCGGTCGGGACCGGGGTCGGCAGCGCCATCGTGCTCGGCGGGGAGATCCTCCACGGCCGCCGCGGCTGCGCCGGCGAGTTCGGCCACGTCTCGATCGATTTCCAGGGCCGCCCTGCCGGTGCGGCGGTCGTGGCTGCCTGAACGACTACATCGCCGGCGAATCGCTGGCCGCCCTCGCCCGGGAGTCCGTGGGACGGGCCGAAGCCTCCAAGATCCTCGCGCTGGCCGGCGGCGATCCTGAACGGATCACCGCACCTCTCGTCGTCGAGGCGGCTGCCGCGGGCGACGAACCGGCCATGGCCATCGTGGAGCGGGCGTGCGAGGCGCTCGGGGCCGGGATCGCCGGGATCATCAACACCTTGAATCCGGAGCTGGTCGTCGTGACCGGAGGGGTGGCCGGCTCCTTCGCCGTCCTCGAGAATCGGGTCGACGAGGCCACGCGCCGCTATGCGCTGCCCCAGGCGCTCTCCGGCACGCGGGTGTGCTTCGTCCCGGCCGGCAAGCGCCGGACGGTGCTGGGGCGGCGCGGCGCTCGTGCTGTCCCGTCTCCGCCGCACGGACGTTGCGGGTCGATCGAATGCGCCCACCGGGGACGAACCGAGCACGACCGGGAGGCGATGAGCATGTACGTCGAGCGACCGGGCGCCAGGATCTTCTACCAGGTGACGGGCGGCAACACGCGCGATCTCTTCCTGCACGGGCCCAGTCAGCCCGCGCTGTACAGCCGCATGTGGAAGGCGCAGGTGCCCTACCTCTCACGCCACTTCCGGGTCGTGGCCAACGACGTCCGCGGCAGCGGCCGCTCCGATCGGGCCCCGAGCGGCTACGACTTCGAGACCCGGTACGGCGACTTGCTGGCCGTGCTGGAGACGGCCACGAGGCCCCCGATCGCGCTCGTGGCCTTCAGCTGCGCGAGCATGCTGGCGGTGAGGTACGCGGTGGAGCATCCCGAGCGCGTCTCCCACCTGGTGCTCATCGGCGCGCAGTACTCCCAGTCGCTACCCCAGCCGTTCGAGGAGAAGGTCGCCCGCGTCTTCCGCGAGGACTTCGACGGCTGGCGGACGCGCCTGGCCGCCAAGTGCCTGCCCGAGCCCCACTCGCTCAAGGCCATCGAGGACAACATCCGGTGGATGGGGGAGAGCACGCCCGAGATCTACATCGAGGCGCTCCAGCAGATCGGCAAGGACAGCGTGTGGGACCTGCTGCCCCGGATCGCCGTCCCGACCTTGATCCTCCACGGCAGCCAGGACCCGGTGGTCCCGTACTCCCAGGGGCGCCGCTTCGCCGAGGCCGTCCCCGGCGCGCGGCTGGTGACGTTCGCGGGCGGCGGGCACGGCCTGCCGGGCCGTGAGGCGGCCAAGGTCAACCGGCTCATCCGCGACTTCGTGCTGGACCGGCCGGTGCAGACGCACACGGTGCCGCCCATGGCGGAGCGCAAGACGCCGCCGCGGCCGCCGCGCGGCAGTCGGCGCCGGATCCTGTGGCTCTCGAGCCCCATCGGGCTCGGCCACATCCAGCGCGACATCGCCATCGCCCGCCGGCTCCGCGAGCTCTACCCGGACGCCACGGTGGACTTCCTCGCCGCCGACCCCGCCCGCCGCGTGGTGGAGGTCACCGGCGAGCGGCTGCACCCCGCCACGGACCTGCTGCTGAACGAGAGCGCGCATTTCGAGGGCTGCCTCGGCCGACCACGAGCTGCACGTCTTCAACGCGTGGTGGGACATGGACGAGATCATGGCCGCCAACTTCATGGTCTTCGCCGACGTGGTGGAGGCCGAGCGCTACGACCTCTGGGTCGGCGACGAGGGCTGGGACCTCGACTACTACCTGCACGAGAACCCGGACCTCGAGGCGGCGCCCTACGCGTTCCTCACCGACTTCATCGGCGTGCTGCCGATGCGCGAGGATCCGACCTCGGTGGAGTTCCGCCGGGCCTGGGAGAACGCGGAGAACATCGACCACCTGCGCCTGCATCCCGACGTGCGCGACCTCTCGGTCATGGTCGGCGACGAGGAGGACGTGCTCGACCGGCCCTTCGGGCCCGACCTCCCCAGCATGCGCGCGTGGGCCCGCGAGCACTTCGGATTCTCGGGGTACACGTACCACTTCGATCCCGCCGACTACCGCGATCGCGACGCGCTGCGCCGGGAGCTGGGATACCGGGACGACGAGCGGGTGGTGCTGGTGTCGATCGGCGGGACGCGCGTGGGGCGGAATCTGCTGCGCAGGTGCGCGGAGGCCTTCGCGAGCATCGCGGCGAAGCTTCCCGAGCTCCGCATGATCGTGGTCGCCGGGCCGCGTCTCGATCCGGCCGAGCTGCCGCGCCACCCGCGGCTCGACGTGCGGCCGTTCGTCCCCCACCTCTTCCGGCACCACGCCGCCGCCGACCTGGCCATCGTGCAAGGGGGGCTGACGACGACCATGGAGCTGGCCGCGTTCCGCACCCCGTTCCTGTACTTCCCGCTCCGCAACCACCGGGAGCAGCAGTTCCTCGTCACGTGCGCGCGATCGCGGCGACGAACGTCGACCTCGAGGCCGAGGTCCAGGCCGGGCGGTTCCGGAGGGACCTCTACTACCGGCTGAACGTCTTTCCCGTCCCGGCTGCCGCCGCTGCGCGAGCGCGCCGGCGACATCCCCGCGCTGGCTTCCTGAAGATCTACCGCCAGCGCGCCCGGCGCGCGATCCCCGGCATCTCGCCGGAGGCCATACGCTGCCTGCGCGCCTATCCGTTTCCTGGCAACGTGCGCGAGCTGGAGAACGAGATCGAGCGCGCCGTCGCCCTGGCCGACGACGGCCGCCCCCTCGAACCCGAGCACCTGTCCGAGCGGCTCCGCAACGGCGCCACCGCGGGCCCGCCGCCGACTCTGAACGAGGCGATCGAGGGGCTCAAGCGGCGGATGATCGAGGACGCCCTGCGGGAGTGCGGCTCCAAGACCCGCGCCGCCGAGCGCCTGGGACTCTCCCGCCAGAGCCTGCAGCAGATGCTCCGCCGGCGCGAGCCCCGGGCCTCGTAGACAGGTCGCGGGGCCTGCCGAGGCGTTGACACGCGCCCCCTCCCGCGCGATCGTTGGGCCTCTCCAGGGGGGACCGCCATGAAGCCTCCGCCCTTCGAGTACGCCGCCCCGCGCAAGACCGACGAGGCCCTCGCCCTGCTCGCCCAGCATGGGGACCGCGCGAAGGTCCTCGCCGGCGGGCAGAGCCTGCTGCCGCTGCTGAACTTCCGCCTGGCCCGGCCGGAGGTGCTGGTCGACGTCAACCGCGTCGCCGAGCTGGCCTACGTGCGGCCTGCCGACGGCGGTCTGGCCATCGGCGCGCTGACGCGGCAGCACGCGCTGGAGCGCTCGGAGGCCGTGCGCTCGCGGGTGCCGATCGTCGCCGAGGCCTGTCGACTCATCGGCCACCTGCCGATCCGGCATCGCGGCACCGTCGGCGGCAGCCTCGCCCACGCCGATCCGGCGTCCGAGCTGCCGGCGGTGATGGTGGCGCTGGAGGCGGAGCTGACCGCCAGCCGCGCGGGCGCGCGGCGCACGCTGCCGGCCGACCGGTTCTTCACCGGGATCTTCACGACGGCCCTGGGGCCCGACGAGCTGCTGACCGAGGTCCGGGTGCCCGGGCTGCCGCCCCGGACGGGCAGCGCCTTCGTCGAGATCGCGCGGCGGGCCGGCGACTTCGCGCTCGTGGGGGTCGCCGCGCTGGTGACGCTCGACGACGGCGGCCGCGTCACCCGCGCCCGGCTCGCGCTGTGCGGGGCCGGGCCCACGCCGGTCCGCGCGCGGGAGGCCGAGCGCGTGCTCGCCGGCGAGCGGCCCGATGGAGGCGCGCTGGATGAGGCCGTCGAGAGGATGGCGGCGGCGACCGATCCGCCGGGCGACATCCATGCCTCTGCGGCCTTCAGGAAGAAGCTCGCGCGGCACGTGGGACGCCAGGCGATCGAGCTGGCGGTCCGGCGGGCAGGAGGCAAGGCATGAAGCGGTCGGCGAGCGTGATCGGGCTCACGGTGAACGGCGTCCGTCACGAGGTGGCCGTGGAGCCGCGGCGGCTGCTCGTCGACTGCCTGCGCGACGACCTCGGGCTGACCGGGACTCACATCGGCTGCGAGCACGGCGTGTGCGGGACCTGCACGGTGCTCGTCGACGGCGAGACCGTGCGGTCGTGCCTGATGCTGGCCGTGCAGGCCGACGGCGCCAGCATCACGACGGTCGAGGGGCTGGCGACGGACGGGGCGCTGCACCCGCTGCAGCAGGCGTTCCGCGAGGCGCAGGGGCTGCAGTGCGGGTTCTGCACGCCGGGGATGCTGCTGCTGGCCTGGGAGCTGCTGCGCGACAACGCTTCACCGAGCGAGGCCGAGATCCGCGAGGCGATCTCGGCGAACCTCTGTCGCTGCACGGGCTACCAGGCCATCGTCGAGGCGGTCCAGCTCGCGGCCGAGCGGCGCGCGGTGCCGGCGGCCGCGGCGGGCTGATGGGAGTGCGAGCCGCAGCCGCAGGCCAGGCGAGCCTGCGATAGGAGACAGGCCATGGCCACGCGCACCTGGATCGGCAAGGACGTGCCGCGCCTCGAGGACCCGCGCCTGCTGACGGGGCGCGCCACCTACACCGACGACGTGCGGCTGCCGGGCATGGCGCACGCCGCGGTGCTGCGGAGCCCCCAGGCCCACGCGCGGATCGTCCGCATCGACACCAGCCGGGCCCGGGCGCTGCCCGGCGTCTTCGCGGTGATCACCGGCGAGGACGCCAAGGAGCTCTCCAACCCGCTCCCGGCCTTCTGCGCCGAGCCGGTGGTGGAGTACGCGCTGGCCGTCGACAAGGTGCGCTACGCGGGCGAGGCGGTGGCGGCGGTCGCCGCGGTCGACCGCTACACGGCCGAGGACGCGGCCGGGTCGATCGACGTCGAGTACGCGCCGCTGCCCGTCGTCACCGATCCGCTCGAGGCGATGAAGCCCGGCGCGCCCAGGGTGCACGACAACCTCCCCTCGAACCTCGTCTTCGAGAAGACGATGAGCTTCGGCGACGTCGCCGGCGGCTTCGCCCGGGCCGACCGGGTGATCCGCCGCCGCCTGCGCTGGCACCGCGCCAGCGCCCAGCCGCTGGAGACGGCGGGGGCCGTGTGCCGCTTCAACCCGGCCTCGGGGCGCATGGACGTGTGGTCGAACACGAACATGATCAACTACGTCGGCTGGCTCGTCGCCAGCACGCTGAAGGTGGCGCCGAGCAAGCTGAGCCTCAACCCCATGGACGTGGGCGGCAGCTTCGGCTCCAAGCACGTGCTGGGCAAGGTCATCGCCATCGCCGGGATGCTGGCCCGGCGGGCGGGGCGCCCGGTGAAGTTCATGGAGGACCGCGTCGACAACCTCATCGCGTGCGAGAACCTCGCCTGCGACCGCGACTACGACGTGGAGCTGGCGGTGGCCGCCGACGGCACCTTCACGGGGCTGCGCATCAAGGTGGTCGACGACTACGGCGCCTACTTCCAGTTCGGCCACGGCACCCACGGCAACGCGCTGGCGCAGGCCACCGGGCCCTACCGCATCCCGGGCTTCGAGTACACCGTGCAGTGCGTCCTCACCAACAAGTGCCAGCAGGGCGTCTTCCGCGGCGCCGGCTCGGACGCGAACAACTTCGCCCTGGAGCGGCTGGTCGACGCCGCCGCCCAGGAGCTGGGGCTGGACCGCGTGGAGATCCGCCGGCGCAACTTCATCCGGCCGGACGCGTTCCCCTTCAAGATGCCGGCCGGCAACGTCTACGACAGCGGCAACTATCCCAAGGTGCTCGACCAGGCGCTCACGATGGCCGGCTGGGACGACCTCCGGAAGATGCAGGACGAGGCGCGGGCCCAGGGGCGGCTGGTCGGGATCGGCCTGGCCACCGCCCAGCAGCGCAGCGTCTACGGGCCGACCGAGTTCTGGTTCTGGTACGACGCCCCGGGCCTCACGAGCGTGCCCGAGAGCGTCGGCCTCTCGCTGGGCCCGACCGGCGAGTTCATCGTGACGATGTTCTCTCCCTTCTGGGGCAACAGCCCCGAGACGGTCGTGGCCCAGAGCGTGGCCGAGGAGTTCGGGATCGATCCCGGAACGGTGACCGTCACCTACGAGGACTCGCTGCACGGGCTGCCGAGCGCCGGGCCGGGCGGCAGCCGCATGACCGTCATGCTCACCGGCGCCGTCGCCGGCGCCGCCCGCAAGCTGAAGGCGAAGATGGCGCGCATCGCCGCCCACCTGCTGGAGGCCGCGCCGGAGGACATCGTCTTCGCCGCCGATGGCGCGAGCGTGCGCGGCGCGCCCGACAAGGCCGTGGGCTACGCCGATCTCGGGCTCAAGGCCTACTGGTTCAAGCTCGACCTGCCGGCCGGCATGGAGAGCGGGCTGGAGGCGCGCCACACGTACGACCACCCGTACCTGACGATGCCCTCGGCCGATCGCAAGGACCTCGGCGCCTTCTACCCGATGATGGGGCACGGCGCCCACATCCCGGTGGTCGAGGTGAACCCGGAGACCGGCCTGGTGCGCATCCTGCGCTACGTGGCCGTCCACGACGTGGGCACGATCGTCAATCCGCGGAGCCTGCGGGGGCAGATCGCGGGCGGCATCGCCCAGGGCATCGGCATGGCGCTCTACGAGCAGTGCCTCTACGACGCCGGCGGCCAGCCGCTCACGGCGAGCTTCATGGACTACCTGCTGCCGACCGCGCAGGAGGTGCCGCGCATCGAGATCGGCCACGTGGAGACGCCCTCGCCGTTCACCGAGTACGGCGTGAAGGGCGGCGGCGAGGGCGGCCGCATGATCGCCCCCGCCGCGCTGGCCAGCGCGGTGGAGGACGCGCTGGCGCCGCTCGGCGTCAGGATCGACGAGCTGCCGATGACGCCGGAGCGCCTGGCGACGCTGGTCGAGGCGGCCCGCTCCCCCGGCCGCTGAGCGGCGCCGGCCTCGCCGGATCACCGCGACGGACTTGCCGCTGGTGTCTTCCGGATCTAGGCCTTCTCGACCAGGTACAGGTGCGGCAGCATGTCCACGTAGATGTTGCCCTCGACGACCCACTCCCCCTGGCGGTTCTTCTCGATCCCGCGCACGTGGGGCTTGGCGGCGGCGTAGCGCACCACCCAGGCCACGGGCACGTAGCCGGCGTCGGTCTGGAGGATCTCCTCGGCCCGCGCGTAGTGCTCGAGCCGCTTCTTCGGGTCGCGCGTGTCGCGGCCGGCCTCGAGCTCCCGGTCGAAGGCGTCGTTGACCCAGGCCTGGCGCTTGCCGGTCGTCTTCTTGCCGTAGAAGGTGTCGAAGTACTCGTTGTGCGGGTCGGGGTAGTCCATGAACCAGCGGATCCACACGAACTGCAGGTCGTTCTTCCACAGCCGGTCGCGGAACACCCGCGGCTCGAGCACCTCCAGGTCGGTCTTCAAGTTCAGGTGCTCGAGGAGGACGGCCTGGACGGCCTCGGCGAGCGGCCGGCTGCCGAGCGCCTCGTCGCGCATGGACAGCGTGACCTTGGGCCAGTTCCGGCCGCCCTCGTAGGGCGTGCCCTTGAGCTGGGCCATGGCCGCCTTGGGATCGAACTTCTGGATCGCGCGGATCTTCGGGTCGTCGAGCGCGCCCGGGAAGCCGGGCGGGATCATGGAGTGCGCCGGCACCGCGAAGCCCTGGGCCACCTTCACCACGTTCTCCCGGTCGATGGCGTGGCCGACCGCCCGGCGCACCTTGACGTTGTCGAAGGGCGGCTTCGTGACCTGCGGGATGAGGTACCACGTGCCCGGGTAGGGGTAGCGGAAGACCTGCTTTTGGGTGCGGGGATCGCTCTGCAGGCGCTTGAGGTCGCCGGTCTGGAGCGACGTCATGTCGATCTCGTTGTTCTCGTAGGGCAGCGCGCCCGAGGCCACCGGGATGATGGGGATCACGACGCGGTCGAGCGTCACGTCCTTCACCCCGAAGAAGTGCCGGTTCTTCCGGAGCACCATCACCTTGTTGTGCTCCCAGGTCTCGAGCACGAACGGCCCGTTGCACACGATGTTCGCGGCCTCCGTCCAGCGGTCGCCGTGCTTCTCCACCGACGGGCGGTGGGCGGGCAGGGCGGCCAGGTACGCGGCCAGCACCGGGAAGTAGCCGCGCGGCCCCTCGAGCGCGACCTCGAGCGTCCAGTCGCCCTTGGCCTGGACGCCCACCTGGCCCGCGTCCGTCATCTGCTTCTTGTTGAACGCCTCGCCGTTCTTGATGTCGTAGAGGAACGAGGCGTAGGGCGCCGCCGTGGCCGGGTCGAGCTGGCGCTTGAACGACCACTCGAAGTCGCGCGCCGTGCAGGGGCTGCCGTCGGACCACTTCGAGTCCTTGCGGATCTCGAAGGTCCACACGGAGGCGTCCTTGTTCGCCGTCACCTTCGAGGCCACGTAGAGCACGGCCTGGAAGTCGGCGTTGAACTTCATGAGCCCGGCCCACAGGTCGGACACGCCCTGGCAGTAGAGGTCCTTGTTGAAGTCGTGGCTCGCCGGGTCCTGCTGGTACCATCCGCCGCCGCCGTAGCGGAACGTCTGGTCCCTGGCGAGCCGCTCGCCCGCGGCCAGCCTGGGCGCGGCGGAGGCCGGAGGCGCGTTGAAGCCCGCGGCGCCCATCGCGGCGAGGCCCGCCGCGATCCGGAGAAAGTCACGACGGCCCACGCCGGCGGCGGCCAGGCGCCCGGCCAGCAGGTCGAGCTGCGCGTCGGGGATCGAGATCCTCATGCGAGCCTCCTCGAGCGTCACTTGAGCTTGGGATCGAGGGCGTCGCGCACGCCGTCGCCCAGGAACGTGAACGCCAGCATCGTGACGGCGATGGCGATGGACGGGAAGACGCACAGGTGCCAGTACGACCGGAGGTACTGCTGGCCCTCGCCGACCATCTGGCCCCACGACGGCGTCGGGGGGTTGATGCCGACGCCGATGAACGACAGGGCGGCCTCGGTGAAGATGGCCTCGGGGATGCCGAACGTGATCGATACCACGATCGGCGTGAGCGCGTTGGGCATCACGTGGCGGCCCAGCACCCGGGCCCAGCCGGCGCCGAGGGCCCGGGCGCTCTCGGCGAACTCCTTCTGCTTGAGGGCGAGCACCTGGCCCCGCGTCTGTCGGGCGATCGACACCCAGCCGGTGAGGCCGATGGCGATGAAGATGTTGGCCAGCCCGGCCCCCAGCATCGACATGAGCAGGATGACGAAGAGCAGGCGCGGGAACGCGTACATGACGTCCACGACGCGCGTGAGCAGCAGGTCCACGCGCCCGCCCGCGAAGCCGGCCACCGCGCCGATCGGCACGCCGATCAGCACCACGATCACCTGGGCGCCCAGGCCCACGAGCATCGAGACGCGGGCGCCGTGGATCATGCGCGACAGCAGGTCCCGCCCCACGTGGTCCGTGCCCAGCGGGTAGTCGCGCGACGGCGCCTCGTTGAGTCGGCCGAAGTTGGTCTTGGTGTACGGGTAGGGCGCCAGCACGTCGGCGAAGATCGCGACCAGGCACAGCGCCGCCACGACCACGGCGCCGGCCATGGCCAGCCGGTTGCGCCGCAGCCGCCGCAAGCCGTCGCGCCAGAGGCTGGTGCCGCGCGCGGGCGCGGCCGGCGCGGCCGGGCGGACCACCGCCTTGCCGGGAGCGTCGCGCACGAGTGGGCCCACGCTCATGGTCTCGCGTTCCGGGCGCGGGCTTTGCCCGCGCCCTCGGAATGAAGGCCTGGGTCCACGCTGGGGGGCATTCGGGGGGAGCGGCGGCGCTCCCCCCGATCAGTAGCGGATGCGGGGGTCGAGAGCGCCATAGAGCAGGTCGACGATCAGGTTCATGACGGCCAGGAAGGCCCCGTAGGTCAGGACCACGGCCATGATCATGGGGTAGTCCCGGCCCGTCATGGAGAGCACGAAGAACCGGCCCATGCCCGGGACCCGGAAGATCGACTCGACGAAGAACGAGCCCGTCCCGACCGCGGCGAAGAGCGGCCCGAGCAGGGTGACGATGGGGATGAAGGCGTTCTTCAGCGTGTGCTTGAACACGACGCGCGCCTCGCCCAGCCCCTTGGCGCGCGCGGTCAGCGTGAAGTCCGCCCGGATCACGTCGAGCATGCTGGCCCGCGTGAACCGGGCGATGATGCCCATGGGGCCCAGCGCCAGCGCGATGGTCGGCAGCACCCAGTTGCGGGGCGAGTCCCAGCCGCCCGTGGGGAACAGCGGCACGAGGAACGAGAAGAGGACGATGAGGAACACGGACAGCACGAAGCTCGGCACGGCGACACCGAAGGTGGCCACGCTCACCGAGAGGTAGTCCCAGGTCCGGTTCTGGTGGACCGCGGCCAGCACGCCGAGCGTCAGCCCGCCGGCGATGGCCGCGGCCATGGCCATGGTGCCGAGAAAGAGCGAGACGGGCAGCGCCTCGGCCAGGATCTCGCGCACCGTGCGCGTCTTGTAGACGAAGGAGTTGCCGAAGTCGCCCTGGACGGCCTTGCCGACGAAGATGACGAACTGCTTCCAGAGGGGCTGGTCCAGCCCGTACGCCGCCGCCAGGTTCTGCTGGGCCTCCGGAGAGAGCGGGTTGGCGCCCTCGGCGACGGGGTCCAGGGGGCTGCCCGGCGTGGCGTGCATCACGAGGAAGGTGACGAGGGCCATGGCCAGCAGCGTGGGTACCAGCCAGGCGATGCGTCGGGCGGCGTACGTGAACACCTGGGCCTCGCCGTCGTGTCTCGTAACTATACCGTATCGTAGGGCCGCCGAAGCCCCCGCATGATTCGCCGTACCGTCCGCCGTCGCCCTCGGCCGTGTAATACAATACGACCCCCCGCCCGCCGGAGCGGTGCGGCGGCCGTCGGAGGACGAGCATGCGCAAGCGAGCGTCCGTGGAGAGCGCGGCCGAGGCCTACCTGGAGCTGCTGGCCTCCCGCCGCGTCGAGTACTTCTTCGGCAACGCCGGCACCGACTTCGCGCCGATCATCGAGGCCTACGCGCGGCGGGCCGCGCAGGGCCAGGTGCTGCCCCGGCCGCTGATCGTGCCGCACGAGATCCCGGCCGTGGCCATGGCCCACGGCTACGCCATGGTCACCGGGCGCGCCCAGGTCGTCATGGTCCACGTCACCGTGGGCACGGCCAACGCGCTCGGCGGCCTCATCAACGCCGCGCGGGCCCGGGCGCCGATCCTCATGACGGCCGGGCGCACGCCCATCACCGAGGGCGGCATGCCGGGCGCGCGCAACCGCCACATCCACTGGGCGCAGGAGTCGTTCGACCAGGGCGCGATGGTGCGCGAGTACGTGAAGTGGGACTACGAGCTGCGCCTTTCCGCCCAGCTCGAGACCGTGGTCGACCGCGCGCTCGCCATCGCCCAGAACACCCCCGCCGGGCCCGTGTACCTGACGCTGCCCCGCGAGGTGCTGGCCGAGCGCATGGCCGAGATCGAGTACTTCGAGCCGCCGCGCGTGGGCCCGGCCGCCGCGCAGGTGGCCGACCCTGCGGCCGTGCAGGAGGCCGCGCGCGCCCTGGCGGCGGCGCGCCACCCCATCGCCATCGTCAAGTCGTCCGGCCGCGACCAGGGCGCGGTGGCGCCGATGGTGGCGCTGGCCGAGGCGCTGGGCATGCCGGTCTTCGAGCACGCCTCCACCCACCTCTGCTTTCCCCAGACGCACCCGCTCCACGCCGGCGGCGATCCGGCCCCGCACTTCGGCGAGGCCGACGCCATCCTGGTCGTCGAGGCCGACGCGCCCTGGTACCCCGCGCTGAGGTCGCCGCGGCCGGAGGCGGTCGTCATCCAGGTCGGCGAGGACCCGCTCTTCTCGCGCTACCCGATCCGCGGCTTCGCCGCCGACCACGCGCTGGCGGGAGCGCCGCGGCTCACGCTGGCCGCGCTCGCGGAGGCCGTGCGACCGGCCGGCCCGGCCGCCGGGCTCGTGGCCGCGCGGCGGGCGCGCTGGGAGGCCGAGCACCGGCGGGCCGCCGACGCCGCCGCGGCGCGGGCCCAGGCCGTGCGCGGCGACCGGCCCATCGACATGGCCTGGCTGTCGCGGTGCGTGGGCGACGTGGTCGACGACCGCACCATCGTGGTGAACGAGTACGACCTCGACCTGGCGCACACGCGGCTCACGGTGCCGGGCAGCTACTTCAGCCAGTCGCCGGCGTCGGGGCTCGGCTGGGGCCTGGGGGCGGCGCTCGGCGCCAGGCTGGCGGCGCCCGACCGGACGGTCGTGTGCTGCGTGGGCGACGGCGCGTATCTCTTCGGCGTGCCGACGGCGGCGCACTGGACGGCGCGGGCGCACAACCTGCCCGTGCTGTTCGTCGTGTTCAACAACCGCGCCTGGAACGCCGTCAAGCGCTCGGTGCAGTCGCACGCGCCGGAGGGCTGGGCCGTGCGCACCGGGACGATGCCGCTCAGCGAGCTGGAGCCGGCGCCCGACTACGAGAAGATCTGCGAGGCCTGCGGGGGCTGGGGCGAGCGCGTGGAGGATCCCGCCGACCTGCCCGACGCCCTGGCGCGGGCGCTGCGCGTCGTGCGCGAGGAGCGGCGGCAGGCCCTGCTCAACGTCATCTGCAAGAAGCCGTGAAGGCGGGAGGAGCGCCATGAGCTTCACCATCGTCGACGCCGACGGGCACGTCACCGAGACGCAGGAGCAGCTGGCGAAGTACCTGGACGAGCCCTACCGCCGCCGGCCCACGAGCGTTCTCTGGTTCCCGCAGGACGGCTGGGACCGCCGGCTGCTCGGCACGCTGGGCGACTGGGCCGGGACCGCCGAGCAGTGGCTGGCGGCGCTGGACCGCGGCGGCATGGAGACGGCGGTGCTCTATCCCACGCTCGGGCTCTTCATGTCCTTCCTGAAGGACCGCGAGTGGGCGGTGGCGCTCTGCCGCGCCTACAACACGTTCCTGCACGAGGAGTTCATCCGCAAGAGCCCGCGGCTCAAGGCCGTGGCGCTGCTGCCCGTGCAGGACCCCGACGCCTCGGCCAAGGAGCTGCGGCGCGCCGTGCGCGACCTCGGGCTGTCGGGGGCCATGCTGGCGGCCGACGGCGGCCACGTGCTCGGCGACGAGCGCTTCGTGCCGATCTACGAGGAGGCGCAGCGGCTCAACACCATGGTGGGCATCCACGCCTCGGGCTCGCACCTGGGCGGCGGCGGCGTCGACCTGTTCCCGCGGTTCATCCAGGCCCACACGTGCTCGCACGCGTTCGGGCAGATGCGCCAGCTGACCTCGATCGTCTTCGAGGGCATTCCCGAGCGCTTCCCGGACCTCAGGATCGCCTTCCTGGAGGCCGGCTGCGGCTGGGCCCCGTACTGGATGGAGCGCATGGACGACGAGTACGCCAAGCGCGCCAGCGAGGCCCCGGCGCTCAAGAAGAAGCCCAGCGAGTACATCCGCGCGGGCAACATCTATTTCTCGTGCGAGGCCGACGAGTGGCTGCTGCCGCAGGCCCTCAAGCTGGTGGGCGAGAACCAGGTCGTCTACGCCAGCGACTTCCCCCACTGGGACAACAGCTTCCCGCAGTCGGTGGACGAGATCCGCGACCGCGGCGACCTCACCGACCGCCAGAAGCAGAAGGTCTTCGCGGACAACGCCCGGCGCCTCTACGGCTTCTAGACATGTCTGCGTATCTTCGATCCGAGCGCGGGCTTCGCCCGCGCGATCCAGTCCTGGGGGAGGCTCGGAGGGGGCCGTCGAGGCCCCCTTCGACGGCTTAGCCGTGGAGCTCGTCGGCCGGATGATGGACGGCTCGATCCCGCCCCCGGGGGCCGGGCCGAAGCGGACGTTCTTCCCCTGGCGCGTGAGCCAGGACGAGAAGATGCAGCAGCTGCAGCGGGTGCCGCTCCTGGCCGAGTGCTCGCGGCGCCAGCTCCGGGCGGTGGCGCGCATCGCGGAGATCCGCGACGTGGCGGCCGGCGACGTGATCACGCGGGCCGGCGACGCCGGCGACGAGTTCTTCGTCATCGTGGACGGCCGCGCCCGCGCCGAGGTGTCGCCGCGCAAGCGCACGCGGCTGAGCCCCGGCGACTTCTTCGGCGAGATGAGCCTGCTCGACGGCGAGCCGCGCTCGGCCACGGTGGTCGCCGAGTCGCCGATGCGACTGCTCGTCATCCCCCGCCGGGAATTCGCCCGCGTGCTGACCGAGGTCCCGGACCTGATGCGCAGCCTGCTCGCCGTGCTCTCGCGCCGGCTCCGGCAGGCGGAGCAGTCGGTCAAGGCATAAGACTGCCTCCCCCGGCATTCGATGGCGCCGGCGACGCCGGCGCTCGAACGTGGTGATGCTCCGGCGTGGGCGTTGCTTCTCTCGGTGGCCGTCGTCGCGCCCAGGGCCTTTCGTTCCATGCCATCGGCGGGCAGGGCGAGACTGAGGCCGCGCTCGAACCGAGATACTGGGACGTCGTGGTCAGCGCAGTAGACGAAGGCCGCTCATAGGTCAGGCAACGCGAGCCGGCCGCCGTGACGTGGCCGTCAGGACCGGTCGGGGTCGGGGCGGGGGCTGGAGCGGCGGAGGTCGAGCATTTCGGGCAGGTTGGAGCCCCACTCGCGGGTCGGCTCGAGGCGGGTGATGTGGGACATGCGGTCGACGATCTCCATGATGCGGCCGATGTTCATGATCATCCGGTCGGTGTGGGCGCGGAGCGGCGAGTCCGAGGGCAGCTTGCGGGCCATGAGCTCCACGGCCGCCAGCAGCGCGGCCAGCGGGTTGTTGATCTCGTGGGCCGCGGCGACCGCGAGGGAGGTGACCGAGCGGAGCGCCTCGGTCCGGCGCTCGGCCTCCTCGGCCCGCTTCCGGTCGGTGACGTCGATGAGGGTGCCCTCGAGGCAGTCGGCGTCGCCGTCGCGCGCGGCCAGCAGGTTCATCAGCGCCCACCGCTCGCTCCCGTCGCGGCGGCGGAGCACGACCTCGAGCCCCGCATAGCACTGGCCGGGCGCCAGGCGCGCCGCCAGGCGCGCGTGCTGGCCGGGGTCGGCGTAGAAGGCCGTCACCGGGCGCGCCAGGGCCTCGGCGCGCGAGGCGTAGCCGAGCATGCGCGCGAAGGCGTCGTTGCACTCGAGCATCCGGCCGTCGGCGGTGGCGCGGAAGATGCCAGCCACGTTGCGGGCGAAGAGCAGGCGGTAGCGCTCCTCCGAGGCCTCGACCTCGGCCCGGCCCTGCTGCTCGCGCTCCAGCATCTGCGCGTTGCGGATGGCCAGCGCCGCGTGATCGGCGAGCAGGCTCATCAGCTCGATCTCGTCGGCGGCGAAGTGCCGGCGCTCGTGGAAGAAGAGGGTCAGCACGCCGAGCGCTCGGCTGCCCACGACGAGGGGCAGGCCGGCGTAGCCGTGCAGGTCCATCTCCGCGGCCAGCCGCTGGTGCAGGAAGCGCGGATGCTGCTGGACGTCCTCGACGTACTGCGGCTCGGCGCGGTCGAGCACGCGGCCGGTGATGCCGCGCCCGGCCGGGATCGTGGAGATCTCGGGCAGCAGCGCCTCGGCGCCCGGGTGGGTGGTGAACCGGCCGCCCAGCCTGAGCGTCCGGCGGCCCGGCGACTCGATCCACACGTCGGCCAGCCGCGCGCCGAGCAGCGTGGCGGCGGCCATGGCGATGGCGTGGAAGACGCTCTGGCTCGACGGCGACTCGGTGATGAGTCGCGTCACCTTGCTGAGGGCCTTGAGCTTCTGGGCGCGCGCCGTCGCCGTCCGGGCGAGGTCGACGTTGGCGAGGACCAGGCCGACCTGCGAGGTGACGCCCTGCAGGAGCCGCACCTCGGCATCGGTGAAGTTCCGGCCCGTCTTCCACCAGACCAGGAACAGGCCGCCGATGACCTCCTCGCGCACCGCCATCGGGCCGAAGACCGCGGCGTGCGGCGGCAGGTGGGCGCGCGCGGCCGGCGGCCAGCGCGCATCGCGGCTCGCGTCCGTCGTCCACGCCGGGCGCCGCGTGGTCCAGGCCTCGGTGAGGCTCGGGCTGGTGCCGACGTGCAGCGCGGTGGTGCGGAACCAGTCCACCAGGTCGGGCGGCACGTGGTAGCCGGCCACGGGCAGCAGCCCGTCCGGCGGGCGGCCCACGGTGTAGAAGCCGACCATGTCGGCGCCGAAGGCGCGGGCCACCTCCCGGGCCACGCGGCGCATCGCCTCCTCGGGCGGCACGTTGAGCGAGAGCGCCTGGCCCACGGCGAGCAGCACCGCGCCTTCCTCGGCGCGCGTCGGATCCGCCTCGCCCATATCTCGGTTATCGGCGGACAGACCGGTCCTTGGCAAAGGAAAACGCGCGGGGGCCGGGCGCCGTCAGAGGAAGCGGCGGTGCCTGCGCTCGTCCGGCGGCTCGAGACCGAGCGCCACCAGCTTGGCATCGACGTAGCGCTTGTAGGCCTTGCGGATCTCGGCGTTGCCGACGGACTTGAGCCCCCAGCGGACGAACTTCGGCGCGTTGGGCGAGTCCGACCGGCCGAACATGTCGAGCGCGGCGGGGTACCACTTGGCCAGCAGGGCGGCGGCCAGGGCCCGGCCGCGCGCGTCGGCGCAGATCTCCTGCAGGAAGCGGTAGCCCATCTCCGAGTGGCCCACCTCGTCGCGCTCCACGGTGGCGGACATCTTCGCCAGCGGCACGTAGGACGACTCGCGCCAGTCGCGGGCGTGGAAGGCGCCGTTGAGGTCCACCAGGAAGTGGAAGAAGGCGTCGTCCGCCCACGTCTCGCGGGGCAGGTGGAAGGCGTAGTGCGCGTAGGGGACGTCGCGCAGCGCGAAGTCGGGATCGAGGCCCACGGCCAGCCGGTGGAACATGATGGCGTGCTTCAGCTCCTCGGCGAGGTACTCGGCCTTCAGCAGCCGCGCCTCGAGCGAGGGAGAGAGGGCCTCGGCGAGGTCGAGGCAGGTGCCCATGAAGCCCAGGAACGACTTGTTGCCCGCCCGCTCGCCCTCGTGGCGCAGCATCTTGAGCAGCAGGTCCCTGTACTCCCCGGGCAGGGCGTCGTCCTCGTCGAACCGGTACGCCGGGCGGCCCGGCGGCGGCGCGAAGCGCGGCAGCGGATCGCCCTGCGCGTAGGCCTGCCGCCACAGCGGCCAGCCGCCGGCGCGGCCGCGCCGCCCGACGTCGTCGACGACGTCGAGGTCGGGTACGTCGTTCGGCGCCGGCCCGCCGGCCGTCATGGCGCCTCCGGGTAGCGGGCGCGGGCGGCCGTCCAGCGGGCGGGGTCGAGGGCGCGGGCACGGTCGCGCTGGTGCCCGCACCCGCAGCCGAGCAGGCCGGCGGCGTAGAGGTCGAACTGCGCGTCCACCAGCTCGGCGGCCATGCCGGGCAGCAGGCGATCGCCCACGTTGCCGACCATCCGCCCGCACCCGCCGCACAGCAACCGGTAGTACGTGCCGTAGGCGGCCGGCTGGTCGACGGTGATGCCGACGGTGGCGTAGGCCCGGCGGATCTCGTCCACGATCGCGCTCACGGCGCCCACCGGGCGCGGCGGAGGCCCGGCGTCCGGGGCCGCCGCGGCCCGGGCACGGCTCGGTCGGAGGCCGCCGGTGTCATGAGGAGCCTAGTATAATCGCCGCGATGGCGCAGGACCTGCGCGGCTACCTCGACCTCGTCAAGCGCAAGCGGCCGGACGAGCTCGTGATCGTGTCGCGCGAGGTCGATCCCGCGTACGAGATCACGGCGCTCGTGGTGAAGCTCGAGCGCGAGGCCCGCCGGCGGCCGGTGCTGATCTTCGAGAACGTCAGGGGCACGCGGTTCCCCGTGCTCACCAACCTGCACGCCAGCCGCGGCCGGCTGGCCCTGGCCGTCAACGCCGAGCCCGGCGCGCTGCTGCGGAGGTACCTCGGCGCCATGGAGCGGCCCCTCGCGCCGCGCGTCGTGCCGACCGGCCCCGTCAAGGAGGTGGTGCTCCGCGGCGGCGACGTGGACCTGAGCGCGCTGCCACAGATCGTGCACCACGAGCGCGACGGCGGCGTCTTCCTGACCGCGGCCATCTCCTTCGCGAAGGATCCCACGTCCGAGACGTGGAACTGCGCGTACAACCGGCTCATGCTCAAGGGCCGCGACACCACGTCGATCCACCTCACGCTGGGCAAGCACCTCTGGGAGTTCCACCGCCTCGCCGAGCGGCGGAACGAGCCGCTGCCGGTGGCCTTCGCCCTCGGCGTGCACCCCGCCATCGCCCTCGGCGCGCTGGCCATCGGCTCGGTGGACGAGGACGAGCGCGGCATCATGGGCGCGCTGCTCGGCGAGCCGCTCGAGCTGGTGAAGTGCGAGACGTCCGACGTGCTGGCCCCGGCGCACGCCGAGATGGTGATCGAGGCCGAGATCCTGCCCCACGAGCGGACGGCCGAGGGCCCCTTCGGCGAGTTCACCGGCTACAGCCTGGGCGAGCGCCAGCGGGAGGTCGTGCGGGTCAAGGCCATCACCCACCGGCGCGGCGCCCTGTTCCAGGACGTCTCGGTGGCCCACCTCGACCACCTGCTGCTCTCGACCATCCCCATCGAGGCCAACCTCTATCGCGCCGTGCGGGCCATGGTGCCCTCGGTCACCGCGGTGCGGGTGCCGGCGCCGTTCACGTGCTACGTGGCCCTCGAGCAGCGCATTGCCGGGCAGGCCAAGAACGCGATGCTCGCCGTGCTCGGCGCCGACCTCTACATGAAGCGCGTGGTCGTCGTGGACCACGACGTCGACGTCTTCGACGACCGCCAGGTCAACTGGGCGATCGCCACGCGCTGCCAGCCCGACCGCGACATCCTCACCGTGACCAACGCGCGCGGCTCGGACCTCGATCCCTCCACGAAGGAGGACGGGTACACCGCCAAGTGGGGTGTGGACGCCACCGCCAAGCCCTCGCTGGCGGCCTACACGCCGCGTCACCGCGTGCCGCCCGACGTGTACCGTCGCGTCGAGCTGAAGGACTTCCTGCCCTAGGTGCCCGTCCACCCGACCGCCCGGGGGAGGGCTCGGAGGGGGCCGTCGGGGCTCCCTCCGAGGCGTTAGTGCGCGGCAACGCCGTCCGGCTCGTCGAGGCCGTCGCGGCCGGCGCGCCGGACCGTCCCGCGCTCACCTGGCCGGGCGGGACGCTGACGTACGGCCGTCTCGATCGCCAGGCCGGCGGCTTCGCGCGCTTCCTGCAGCGGCAGGGCGTCCGCCCGGGCGACCGCGTGGCGATCGCCATCGGCAACCGGTGGACGTTCGTGGTGGCCGTCCTCGGTGCCCTCAAGGCCGGCGCCACCGTGGCCCCGCTCGATCCGCTGCTCAAGGACGCCGAGCGCGCCGCCGTCGTCGCCGATCTGGCCCCGCGCGTCGTGGCCCACGAGGTCCTGGGCGACGAGGCCGAGCACCCGGCCATCGACACCGAGGCGCCCGCGCTCGTCCTGTACACGTCCGGATCGACCGGCGCGCCGAAGGGCGCGCTGCTCTCGCATGCCGCGCTGGCGCGCGCGCTCGAGTCGTGGGCGGGACCGGTGATGGCGCTCACTGCCGCCGACGTCGTGCTCGCCGCGCTGCCGCTCTCGCACTCGTTCGGCTTCAACGGCGCCCTGCTGGCGCCGCTCACGGCCGGCGCGCACGTGATCCTCGTGGAGCGCTTCACCGCCGAGGCCGCGCTGGCCGCGGTGCGGGAGCATGGCGTCACCGTGCTGCCCGGCGTGGCCACGATGTTCCGCCGGATGCTCGACTCGCCCGCGTTCGCGCGCGACGCGCTGGCCGGCGCGCGCCTGGCCGTCTCGGGCGCCGCGCCGTGCTCGTGGGCGCTGGCGCGGGAGTGGCGCGAGCGCACCGGCACCCGCATCCTGCGCGGCTACGGCATGACCGAGCTGTTCCGCCCGCTCTCCTACCTCGCCGAGGATCCCACGGAGCTGCCCGACGCCGTCGGCCGGCCGGTGCCCGGCGTCGAGGTGCGCATCGTGGACGAGGCCGACGAGCCGCTGCCGGCGGACGCGGTGGGCGAGCTGCTGATCCGCACGCCGAGCGTGATGGACGGCTACCTCGGCGCGCCGGACGAGACGCGCGCCGTGCTGTCGGACGGCTGGTTCCGCACGGGCGACCTGGCCCGGGTCGGGCCGGAGGGCTACGTGACCATCGAGGGGCGCAAGCGCGAGCGGATCCTGCGCGGGGGCTACTCGGTGTTCCCGCGCGAGGTCGAGGCCGTCCTGTGCGCGCACCCGGCCGTGGCCGAGGCGGCGGTCGTGGCGGAGCCTCATCCGGAGCTCGGCGAGGAGGTCGCCGGCTTCGTGGCCCTGCGCGCGGGCGCCCGGGCGACGCCCGAGGAGCTGGTCGCCTGGTGCCGCGAGCGGCTGGCCGCCTTCAAGTATCCGCGCCGCGTCGTCGTGCTCGCGCACCTGCCCAGGAGCGCGACCGGCAAGATCTTGAAGTCGCGCCTGCTCGCCGGCCGCGCCTGCTGACACATCCGGGATCCGGCTTCGCCGAACGCGCCGATGTCGACGCTGGCGTGCCGGACGGGCACGACTCGGCGCGACGTCGGACCACTCGGCGCCCAATCCCCGGGCGGAGGCGGTAGCGCCGGCCGCCGTTCGGGACTATGCTCCTAGCCTCATGAAACTGCGGACGCACCTGATGCTCCTGGTGCTCGCCGCCCTCGTCCCCGTCGTCGTCTTCGCCGGGACGATGGTGGGCGTCTTCGCGAGCGAGCAGCGGAAGCAGACGGAGCGAGCCCTGCAGGAGACCACCCGGGCGCTCGGCACCGCGGTGGACCGCGAGCTGGCCTCGGCCATCGCCATCCTCGAGACGCTCGCCACGTCACACAGCCTCGAGACCACGGACCTCGCGACCTTCCGCGCGGACCTGCGCCGCGTCGCCGCGAAGCAGCCGGGATGGACGGGGATCGGCCTGCTCGACACCGCCGGCCGCCTCCTGCTCACGACGCGCGCAGCGCCGCCGGCGAGCCTCGGTGTGCCGGAGCGCGCTCACGTCCTCAGGGTCGCGGCCACCGGCCGGCCCGCCGTCTCCGGCTACCTCGCCAACCAGAGCGAGTCCGAGCCCGTCTTCGCGGTGGCCGTGCCCGTGTTCAGCGCAGGCCGGCTCAGTCACGTGCTGGCCGCCTGCATCACTCCGCGCGGGCTCGGAGCCCTGCTGGCCGAGCAGCGGCTGTCCGGCGACTGGGTCGCCGCAATCCTCGACGCCGACGGCATCGTCCTGGCGCGCACGCGGGCGGCGGACCGCTTCGTCGGACGCCCCGCCGCGCCGGACTTCACCGCCCGCACACGGGCCGCCGACGAGGGCGTCTTCCGGGCGACGACGCTCGACGGCGTCGCCGCCTACGCGAGCTTCAGCCGGGTGCCGATGTCCGGCTGGACGGTGACGATCGGCGTCCCGGTCGTGCTCGTGGACCGGGCCCATCCGCGAATCGGTGCTCTCGATCGTCGGGGGCGGGCTGCTGCTGGTGGGCTTCGGCCTCGCCGCGGCGCTCGCGGTCGGCAAGCGGATCGCGCGGCCGCTGGCCACGCTCGCGTCCTCGGCGGCCCCGGCGCTGGCCCGCGGCCTGCCCCTGACCGCGGCGCGCAGCCCCGTCACCGAGGTGAACGATCTCGGCCGGGCCCTGGAAGCGGCGAGCGCGGAGCGCCGGGCCTCGGAGCGTGCGCTCAGCGCCAGCGAGCAGCGCCTGCGCCGGATCGTCGAGGGCCACGTGATGGGCGTGGCCTTCAGCGAGCCCGACGGCCGCGTCTACGACGCCAACGACGCCTTCCTGCGCCTCACCGGCTTCCAGCGCGAGGACGTCGCCGCCGGCCGGGTGAGCTGGCCGGCGATGACGCCCGTCGAGTACGCCGCCGCCGACCGCCGCGCCGGCATCGAGATGCGGCGCGAGGGCTGGTGCCGACCGTACGAGAAGGAGCTGCTCCGCCGCGATGGCCGGCGCGTGCCCGTCATGGTGAGCGCCACGCAGGTGGAGCCGGACGGCAGCGACACGGTCGTGTTCGTGCACGACCTGACCGACCTGCGCTGGGCCCAGCACGAGCGCGAGCGCCTCTTCGCCCTGCTGCACGCGCTGCTCGAGAGCGCGCCGGTGGGCTACGCCGTGCTCGACCGCGAGCTGCGCTTCATGGCCGTGAACGAGGTGCTGGCCGTCGTCAACGGCGTGCCGGCCGCCCGGCACATCGGCCGCACCGTGCGCGAGGTCCTGCCCGACCTGGTCGACGAGGTCGAGCCGCTGCACCGGCACGTGCTCCGCACCGGCACCGCCGTCCTCAACGTCGAGACCATCGCCGGCGCGTCGGCGTGGTGGCGCGGGCGTCACTATCTCCGCAGCTACTACCCGATCCGCGCCGGCGACGGAACCGTGCTCGGCGTCGGGGTGGCGGTGGTGGACATCACCCAGCGCAAGCGGGCCGAGCAGCGGCTCGCCGCGCAGCATTCCGTCACGCGCATCCTCGCCGAGGCCGTGTCGCTCGAAGACGCGGCGCCGCGGATGGCCGACGCCCTGTGCCGCGCGCTCGACTGCGACGCGGCGGAGATCTGGGACGTCGAGCGTGACGCCGCCGTGGCCCGCTGCGTGGAGGCCCTGGCGCGCTCGGCGGACGCCGAGGACTTCGCCGACGGCGCCCGCGGGCGCACGATCGGGCGCGGCGAGGGGGTCGCCGGGCGCGCCTGGCTCGGCGGCAAGTGCGTGTGGGCGCGCGACATCGCCGCCGATCCCGCCTCGGCCCGGGCCGCGGCGGCGGGATTCCGCAGCGCCGTGGCCGTCCCGCTCCTGCACGGCGAGGTGCTGGGCATGGCGGTCTTCTACGCGCGCCAGACCTGGGAGCTCGACGCCGACCTGCTCGACATGCTGGAGAGCGTCGGCAGTCAGGTGGGGCAGTTCATCGAGCGGCGGCGCGCCGAGCGCGAGCGCGCCGAGCTGCTCGAGCTCACCGCCCGGGCGCTCCGCGACGCCGAGGCCAGCGAGCGCCGGTACCGCCAGGTGGTCGAGGCGCTCCCGCACATCGCCTGGACGCTGGCGCCCGACGGCACGCTCGACCATCTCAACCGGCAGTGGTCCGACTACACGGGGCTCGGCCCGGCGGAGAGCGTGGGCGAGGGGTGGCTTTCGGCCGTGCACCCCGACGACGTCGACCGGGCGATGGACCGCTGGCACCAGGCGCTGGGCAGCGGCCAGGGCTACGACCTGGAGTTCCGGCTGCGCCGGCGCGACGGCTTCTACCGGTGGTTCCTCGCCCGCGTGGCGCCCGTCCGCGACGCCGCCGGCATGCTGGTCATGTGGCTCGGCGTGCTGGTCGACATCGACGCCCAGAAGCGCGCCGAGCAGGGGGCGCTGGACGCCAGCCGCGCGAAGGACACCTTCCTGGCCACGCTCTCGCACGAGCTGCGCACGCCGCTGATGGCGATGCTCGCCTGGATCCGCCTGCTCCGCACCGGCCGCGTGGCGCCGTCCGGCGTCGAGCGCGCGCTCGAGACGCTGGAGCGCAACGTCCACATCCAGACGCAGATCATCGAGGACCTGCTCGACGTCTCGCGGATCGTGGCCGGCAAGCTCGACCTGCACGTGGTCCCCGTCGACCTCGGCGCCCTGGTCGAGCAGGCCGTCCACGCCGTGCGGCCCAGCGCCGAGGCCAAGGGGCTCGCCCTCGACCTGAGCCTCGACGACCGGGCCCGCCGCAGCGCCGGCGACCCCGACCGCCTGCAGCAGGTGCTGGGCAACCTGCTCACCAACGCGGTCAAGTTCACCGACACCGGCGGGCGGATCACCGTGACGCTCGAGCGGCGCGGCAGCCGCGCCCGCATCGCGGTGCGCGACACGGGCCGGGGCATCGCCCCCGACCTGCTGCCCCACGTGTTCGACCGCTTCCGGCAGGGCCGGGCCGATCGCCCCGGTCTCGGGCTGGGCCTGGCCATCGTCAAGCAGATCGTCGAGCTGCACGGGGGCAGCGTGTACGCGGAGAGCGAGGGCGAGGGGCGGGGCGCGACCTTCGTCGTGCATCTGGCCCTCGCGGATGATTGACGTGGGGGCCCCGCCATGGCCCCCCACACCCCCCAGCATTCGGACCGCCCCGGCAAAGCCGGGGCGCTCCTCTGGACAGCGCGAGTCCTCTCGGGGGCCCCGCCATGGCCCCCCCACCCCGGCTCAGGCCGGCAGCACGCTGACCTCGACCTTCACCGCGGTCGCGCCCGCGACCGTGCGGTAGAGGGGTCAGCGGCCCTGGTAGCTGCGGACCAGTTCCTCGGCCTGGACCTGGCTCACGCCGGCCAGCGCGAACCGCATCGTCACCGACGCGAACCGGGACGGGTCGGCGGCCGTTCGCACGCCCTGGATGGTGACCTCCATGCGAGCGAGCGGCACGCCGGTCTGCTGCGCGTGCGCCTCGATCAGCGTGACGCCGCACGACGACACGCCCGCCAGGAAGGCCTCGCTGTTCGTGAGCGCGTCGGGCCGCGGGTGCGTCGACGAGTCCAGCGTCAGCCCCACCCCGCGCGCCTCGCTCCGCGCCCGCCCCACGCCCCCGCTGCTCCGCGACACCACCACCTCGACCTTGTCATCCGCCATCACCGTCTCCTCGTCACTCGACGCCTGTGAATTCACCACCGCGCCCGAGATTTCCACGGTTCGAGCGGCGGCTCTGCCGCCGCGATCCTGCCTCTCTTGGGGAGGCCTCGGAGGAGGCCGCGAGGCCGCTCCGACTATCGAGCGGCGGCTTCGCCGCCGCAATCCTCGCTTCTGGGGGAGGTCTCGGAGGGGGCCGTCGAGGCCCCCTGCGAAGGTAAGAAGATGCGCCGGACTTCGGGCGAGCGCAAGAGGTCGGCCGAGCGGCCCTCCAGCACGGTGCGGCCCGACTCCAGCACGTAGCCGCGATCGGCCAGCGCCAGGGCCCGCTCGACGTTCTGCTCGATGAAGACGACGGTCACGCCCTCGCCGGCGATCCGCCGCAGCACCTCGGCGATCTGGTCCACGATGCGCGGGGCGAGCCCGAGGAACGGCTCGTCCACCATGAGCAGCCGCGGGCGGGCCATGAGGCCGCGGGCCAGGGCCACCATCTGCTGCTCGCCGCCGGACAGCGTGTGGGCGACCTGGCCGGCGCGCGCGGCCACGACCGGGAACAGCGCGCTCACGCGCGCGTACTGCTCCTCGCGACCGGCGCGGGCGGCGCGGTGATAGGCGCCCAGCCAGACGTTCTGGCGGACGGTCAGGTACGGGAAGAGCCGCCGGCGCTCCAGGACGTGGCCGAGCCCCTCGCCCACCACGCGGTGCGGGGGCATGCCGGTGATCGGGCGCCCGTCGAAGAGCACCTCGCCGGCGCGCGGCCGCAGCAGCCCCGAGATCGTGTTCATCAGCGTGGACTTGCCGGCGCCGTTCGGGCCCAGGACGGCGACGATCTCGCCGGCGTCGGCGCGCAGGTGCGCGCCCCACAGCACCTGATGGTCGCCGAGCAGGACGTCGAGCCCGCGCGCCTCGAGCAGCGGCCCCGCCGGCGGCGCGGCATCCGGGCCGGGGGCGGCGGGCGGGCGGCTCATGGCCCGGCCCGCCAGGCCTGGCCCAGATAGGCGTCGATCACCCGCGCGTCGCGCGCGATGTCGGCCGGCGGCGCGTCGGCGATCACCTCGCCGAGCTGCAGGGCGACCACCCGCTGGGCCAGCCCCATGATCACGCGCATGTTGTGCTCGATGACGACGAGGGCCAGGCCCCGGCCGTGGAGCGCGCGCACCAGCGCGACGAGAGCCGGGATCGCGCCCTGGTCGACGCCGCCCGTGACCTCGTCCAGGAGCAGCAGCCGCGGCCCGGTCGCCAGCGCGCGCGCCAGCTCCAGCCGCTTGCGCTGCCCGGTGGACAGGCCGCGGGCGTGGGCGTCGGCGCGATCGCCGAGACCCACGCCGGCCAGGGCCTCGCGGGCGATCTCGCGGGCCTCGCCCACGTGGCGGGTGCGGCGGAAGGCGCCGACCATCACGTTCTCGAGCGCCGTCATGCCGCCGAAGGGCCGCAGCTTCTGGAACGTGCGGGCCACGCCGAGACCGCAGATCTCGTCGGGGCGCAGGCGCGTCAGCTCCCGGCCGTCGAGGCGCACGCTGCCGGCGTCGGGCCGCGCGAAGCCCGTGATGAGGTCGAAGAGGGTCGACTTGCCGGCGCCGTTGGGCCCGATGACGCCGACGCACTCGCCCGGCGCCACGTCGAAGGTGACGTCGCGGTTGGCCACCACGCCGCCGAAGCGCTTGGTGAGGCCGGCCACGCGGAGCAGGCTCATCGCCGCGCGCGGAGCAGGCCCATGAGGCCGGCGGGCTGCAGCACGGCGATCGCCATGATGAGCGCCCCGTAGATCATGAGGTCGAGCGCCTTGCCGCCGCCGCCGAGCCAGACGCGCGTGCCCTCGCCGAGCGGCACCAGGACGGCGGCGCCCAGCACCGGGCCCCACAGCGTGCCGACCCCGCCCAGCACCGCCACCAGGCAGATCAGGATCGACAGCGAGAGCGGGAACACCGACTCCGGGTCGATGAAGAGCACGTACTGCGCGTGGAACGTCCCGCCCAGGGCCGTCAGCGCCGCCGACAGCGCCATGGCCCGGTGCTTCTCGCGGGCGACGTGCACGCCCAGGCTCGCCGCCGCCTCCTGGTCCTCGCGGACGGCCCGGAACAGGTAGCCGCGGCGCGACCGCTCCACCGCGCGTGTCACCCCGAGCGTCAGCAGCAGCAGGCCGAGGGCCACGAAGTAGTAGGCGGCCCTGGACTCGTGGAACTGCAGATTCAGGAGGCTGTCGGGGCGCCGGATGGGCACGAACAGCCCCCGCGCACCGCCCAGGCGGTCCCAGTTGATCACGAGCGTCTGCACGATCTCGCCGACGGCGATGGTGGCGATGGCGAAGTAGTGACCGCGCAGGCGGAAGACGGGGAAGCCGATGGCCTGCGAGACGAGCACGGCCAGCGCGGCGCCGGCGAGCATGCCGAGCCACGGGGTCACCGCCGCCTCCCGGAACAGCACCGTCGAGGTGTAGGCGCCGATCCCGAAGTAGACGGCGTGCCCGAGCGAGATCTGGCCGCAGTAGCCGGCCAGCAGGTTCCAGGCGCCGGCCAGCGCGCCGTAGAGGAAGATCATGGTCATGACGTGGCGCGGGAAGGGCCCGGTGACGAGGGCCGGGAACAGCGCGACGACGCCGAGCAGGGCCAGCAGCAGGCCGCGCCGCACCGCCGGGCTCAGAAGCGCCCGAACAGCCCCTGCGGGCGCCACAGCACGACCGCCAGGTACAGCAGGAACACGACCGCGTACTTGAGCGCCGGCTCGATGAGCAGGCCCGCGAACGCCTCCACCAGGCCGACGGCCACGCCGGCCAGCAGCGTGGCCGGCACGTTGCCGAAGCCGCCGAGGGCCACGGTCACGTAGGCGAGCAGCGCGAAGGTGCCGCCCACGTCGGGGAACACGTAGAAGAACATCGCGAGCAGGCCGCCGGCGACCCCGACGCAGCCGGCGCCGATGGCCCAGCCGAGTGCGAACATGCGGTCGGTGTCGATGCCCATCAGCGCCGCCGCCTGCCGGTCCTGCGCCGTCGCCTGCAGCGCCAGCCCCGTCTCCGAGCGCGCCAGGAACAGCGTCAGCGCGCCGAAGGCCAGCAGCGCTGCGCCGCCGGCGGCGGCCTGCGGCAGCCCGACGAAGACACCGCCCAGGGCCAGGCGGCCGCCCAGCCAGGGATCGGCGACGACGCGGAAGTCCACGCCCCAGAGGAACTGCGCCGCCGAGCGCAGGAACACGGCGAGGCCGAAGGTGGCGAAGATCTGCGCGAGCATCGGGCCGCCGAGGACGCGCCGGATCAGGCCGTGGTAGGTGGCCCAGCCGAGGCCGGCCATGAGCGCGGCCGCCAGCGGGAAGGACAGCGCGGGGTCGGCCCCGCCCAGCGCCCACGCGAAGAAGGCCACGTACATGGCCAGCATGAGGAACTCGCCGTGGGCGAAGTTGACGACCTCCATGAGCCCGAAGATCAGCGACAGGCCGGCGGCGATCAGCGCGTAGACGAGCCCCATCAGGACGCCGCCGACCGCCGCCTGCAGGAAGACGTCGGGCGCTATTTACGGTCCTTCCAGGCCGGGATGGGATAGAGGACGTCCCGGGTCGCCACGTCGAAGGGGTAGACCGTGTGGTACGTGCCGGCCAGCAGCTGGAGAATGATGCCCCGCACGCCGGTGTTCTGGCCCGTCTCGTCGAACTTCACGTGATCCCACGTCATGATGAGCTGATCGCCGGGGATGCTGGTGGCCACCAGCGCCTTGCGGATGGCCTCGGGGTCGGTCGAGCCGGCGCGGTTGATGGCGTCGAGCAGCGTGACCATGCCGGTGAAGGCGCGGGCGGGGAAGTCGTAGAGGTCCTTGCCGGCGCGCTTGGCGTAGAGGGCGTTGAGGGCCCGGGCCACCGGCCGCTTCTCGACCAGGTCCGTCGAGAACGGAGCGCGGGTGAGCGTGCCCTCGGCGTCCTTGCCCACCGCGGCCACGAAGTCGGGCGAGATGTGGCCGGCGTCCTGGGCCATGATCATCCGCGGGTTGTAGTCGAGCTCCTTCATCGTGCGCGTGAAGAGGATGGCGTCCGTCTGGTACGAGGTCGGCATCCAGACGTCGGGGTTGGCGGCCTTCAGCCGCTGCACCTCGGAGGCCAGCGACGTGGCCTTGGCCCGGTACTGGAGATCCAGCACGACCTCGTAGCCGTGCTTCTTCGCCAGCTCCTTCTGCACGCGGGCGCTGTCGGCGCCGAAGAGCGTGTCCTCGTAGGTCAGCCCCAGGGTGCGCAGCGTGACGTTGCGCTTCTTCGCGAAGTCGCGGAAGAAGTCGAACATCACCTGCGTGAAGTGCCCGTCGTGCGGCGACGTCCGGAAGAACCACTTGAAGCCGCGCGTGGTCAGCCCCGGCGAGGACGACTCGGGATTCAGGAACGGCACGCCGTGACGCTCGGCCACCTGGCTGGCGGTGGCGGTGACCGCGGAGTGCCAGCAGCCGACGAGGGCCACCACCTTCTCCTGGGTGATGAGCCGCTCGGCCTCGGCCTGGCCCACGTCGGGCTTGCCCTGGTGGTCCGAGAACACCAGCCGTACCTTCGCTCCCTTGAGCCCGGGCATGCCCTTGAGCCGCTGGTACAGCGGGAAGGGCAGGTCGGCGGTGCCGTTGGCGATCTCGGCGGCCAGCTCGAAGACGGGCTTGTCGTCCACACCGGCCTGCGCGGCCGGTCCGGACATGGGGTAGAGGACGCCGATGACGATCTCCCGCGGCTGGGCCGTGGCGGGACCGGCGAGCGGCGGGAGCGCGAGCAGGAGCGCGAGGCCGGCGGCGAGCAGACGTGTCATGGCAACACCCTCCGTGCGCGGCATGCTAGCACCGTCGAGGGTTCCCTGGCACCGCCATTGCTGGATCGCCGTGGGAGGTGCCGCATGATCGCGATCATGATCGCCCTCGCGCTGCTCGCCGGCGCGGCCGCGGCCGGCGACGCCGTCGCCCAGGCCGTCCAGCACGGCGCTCAGCCGAATCCGCAGGAGGTGCGGCCGGCGAATCCCGACGGCGACAGCCCGTCGGCGGCGGTGGGCACCCTGCGCAGCGCCCAGGAGCGCCGGATCCTCGGGCTGCCGGTGAACGCCGCCATCGTGATCGCCGGCGTGCTGGTGGTGCTGCTGCTGGTGGTGGGCGCCGTGCTGCCGCGGACGCGCCGGCGCCAGCGCGCGCGCGGCGGCGGCACGTTCGGCGGCTCGTGAGGCCGGCGCTCAGGATCCCAGGCGCGCCACCGACTCCATGACGGTCGGCCGGCCGCCCGCTTCCACGTCGGCGCGGCGCAGCCGGTGGAACCGCCCCAGCACCGAGTTCGCGCGCGCCAGGGCCGTCACCTGCGCCGTGTACTCGGCGAGCCGCCCGCCCGGCATCGCGAAGATGGCCACGTCCTCCGTCATCGCGTCGACGTAGGCGCGCGCGCCGCAGCAGCCGAGACTGAGCGCGGCGCGGCCGCTGTTGACCACCTGCGGCACGACCGCGCACGCCGGCCGTCCCATGGCCGGCGGCGTCCCGCCGTCGACGCGCTCGCACGCCTCGACGAGCACCAGCGTCTGGCCGGCGCGCACGAACAGCACCACGGCGTCGGGCGCCAGCGGCGCGTCGGGCAGCGGGCCGTAGACGACGTGGCGCCGGCGCTGGCGCAGCGCCGGGATCAGCGGCACCTCCTCGGGGCGCACGTAGCCGAGGTCCGCGAAGACGCGCAGGGCGTCGCGGCGGTCCTCCTCGTGCGCCGCGCCCGCGTCGAGGTTGTGCGTGAAGGTGCCGATGGCGCACAGCTCGTGATCGGCCGGCGACGTGGCGAACGACCGGGCCGCCGCCTCCTGCCAGAAGACGCAGCCGGCGGGCACGCGGCCGGCGAAGGCCGGCACGCCGGCCGGCACGGTGTCGGTGAGGCTGACCGCCACGGGCGTCAGCGTCAGCCCGAGGGCGTCGGTGAGGGCGCGGGCGTGGCTCGCATAGGACGTCGTCATCCAGGTCTCCTCTCGCGTCAGGCGATGTGGAAGCGCAGCCGCGCGTGCGCGGCCCGGAGGGCCGTCTCGACGGCGTCCGGGGTGCCGGCGCGCGCGAAGATGAAGCCGAGATACTGCCAGCCCTCGGGCAGCGGCACCAGCGCCTGGCCCACGTGGGCGGTGATGGCGACCTCCTCGACGTGGGGGACGCTCTCGGCCGCCTCCTTGCCCTCGACGGCCACCAGGCGGCCGGCGCGCGGGATCGGGATCATCATCACGCCGGCGGCCCCGCGTTCGCGGTCGTACGACGGGACCTTCCAGCCGAGCGCGTGACGCAGGATCAGCTCCTCGAGCGTCATGCCGGTGCCGAAGCGGAGCGTGCGCGAGCAGAGGCCGCCGATCGACCGCGCCGCCAGCTCGATGACCCAGGGCCCGCGCTCGTTGATGCGCACCTCGGCGTGGATCGGACCGTCCTCCAGCCCCAGGGCCCCGGCGGCCGCGCGCGCGGCGTCGGCGACCGCTGCCTGGATGCCCGCGGGCAGGCGGGACGGCGTGACGTAGATCGTCTCCTCGAAGAACGGGCCCTCCAGCGGGTCGGGCTTGTCGAAGAGGGCCAGCACGGTGAGGCCGCCGCCGGTCAGCATGCCCTCGAGGGCGACCTCGACGCCGGGGATGTACTCCTCGGCCAGCACGTAGCGGGCGGCGGCGCCGCTGGCCTCGACGTCGTCGCGGGCGAGCAGGGCGCGGATGCGGCGGACGGCGGCGACGAACTGGTCCACGGTGTCGGCCCGGATGACGCCGCGGCTGGCGGACAGGGCGAGCGGCTTGACCACGCACGGAAAGCCGACGCCGCGCGCGGCCAGGAAAGCATCCTCGTCCAGGGCGATGGGCCGGAAGCGCGGCACCGGCAGCCCGGCGGCAGCCAGGCACTGCCGCATCTCGTGTTTGTTCCGCGCCGCGGCCACGGCGGCCACCGGGTTGGCGCGCAGCCCCAGGCGCTGCGCGATGGCCGCCGCGGCGGTCGCGGTGGTGTCGTCCACGCCGACGACGGCGTCGAGCGGGCGCTCCCGGCTCCATGCGGCCACGGCCGCCGCCGCGCCGTCGGGATCGGCGAAGTCGAGGGTCAGCAGGCTGTCGGGGGACAGCGCCTCGAGCGTGCTGGGCCGTTCCGAGGCGCAGACGAGATCGACGCCGAGCGTCCGGGCCGCGTCCACGAACGCCTCGGTCCGGTACGTCCTGGTGGGCAGCAGCAACAGCAGTCGCGCCATGTCCGTTCGCCGGCGGCGCCGGCGCAGTGGGGAAGGCAGCGGAGAGGGCCGGGCGCGGCCCTCTCCGGGTCTACATCTTGCCGGGGGTGTAGTACGGGTTCGCGCCGGCCGCGTGGTCCGTCGTGTCGAGGACCTCGCTGATCTCCGGGATCTCCTCCTTCAGCAGGCGCTCGATGCCGGCCTTCAGCGTGATGTCCGCGGCGCCGCAGCCCTGGCACCCTCCGCCCATCGCCAGGTAGACCTTCGAATCCTGGACGTCGATCAGCTCGACGAAGCCGCCGTGGCCGGCGACCGCCGGGTTGATCATCGTGTCGATCACTTCCTGCACCTTGCTGCGCAGATCCGTGCTCTCGCTCATGACCCTCACCTCTCGACGACGTATCGTACCAGAACGGCCGCGGGCGTGGCCCCCTCCGACTCCGTCACGGGCCAGCACGCTCGATGAGGGCCACCTGGCCCTCGGTGGGCTCGCTTCAGCAGAACCACGGCTCGGTGAGCCGGGGCGGTCGGCGGCGCGCCGGGTCGGCAGGCGCCGGCGCCGGACGGGCCGGCGCGCCGGCGACCGCGTCGGCCAGGGCCCGGATGCGGCCGAAGGTGACGGCCGGGTCCTCGCGGCGCTTCGCGGCCTCGGCGACCAGGGACTCGACGCTCGCCTGCAGCGCGTCCATCAGGGGATCGGGATGGGTCCACCGGTAGTGGAACCGGTCCTCCACGAGGGGGCCGAGGTGCGGGGCCAGGGCGCCGCTCTGCAGCAGCAGGGAGCCCGGAGGCAGCAGCAGGCGGATCGAGTACTGCACGGGGTCGACGTGGTCGACCAGGCCCTCGGTCTCGACGAAGTCGAGGATCGCGCGGTAGTCGTCGAGGCTCGTCCACGGGGTGAACGGCACCCAGGTGGGACGCAGCGCGATGCCGGCCTCGCGCACGGCGCGCAGCGCGGCCACGACGTCGGCCCGCGTGTGGCCCTTGTCCAGGTGACGCAGCACCACGTCGCTCAGCGACTCCACCGCGGAGACGACGAAGAGGCAGCCGAGCGCCGCCAGCTCGGGCAGGTCGCCGCGCCGGCGGAGCAGGTGCTCGACCTTGGCGGTGAAGTCGAACGTGAGGTCGGGGAACTCCCGGTGCACGGCGCGCGCGACGGCCAGCGCGTGGCCGGGGCCGTTGAGGAAGTCGGGGTCGCCGAAGGTGACGTGCGCGGCCCCGGCCTCCACGAGCTGCCGCACGTCGGCGAGCACGACGTCGCGGTCGACCACGAAGAAGCGGCCCCCGTACACGGGCGGGATCGGGCAGTGGCGGCAGAGGTGCTTGCAGCCCCGGCTGGCCTCGACGTATCCCGCCAGGGCCAGGGCGCCGTCGCGCTCGACGTGAGCGTACTTCTTCAGCGAGGGCAGCGCCGCGCGGCTCGGCGTGGGGAAGTCGACCCGGCCGAGCGCCGGCGCGCCGGGCCGCCCGGCGTGCGCGACCACCGGGGGCTCGCCGCGCTCGAGCCGCTCGGCCAGGGCGACGAGCGCGGGCTCGACCTCGCCGGCGAGGACGGCGTCGGCGCCGTGGGCCAGGAGCCAGTCGGCGTTGAGCCCGGCATACAGGCCGTAGAAGCACAGGTGGCAGCCGGGGTTCGCCGCCCGCACGCGCGCCGCGGCCGCGGCGCCCAGCCGGAGGGCGGTGTGCATGGGCACCGAGATCGCGACCAGGCGGGCGCGCCGCACCCGCTCGGCGTCGAAGGGCTCGACGGAGAGATCGAGGACGGCCGGCGCGAACCCCGCGCGCTCCAGGAAGGCCGCCGGCCAGGCCACCGCCAGCGGCTGGTGTCCGAGCTCGTAACAGGCGACGAGCAGGATGGCGCCCGGCTCACGCATCACGGCGTCCAGTCTACTCCCGGGCCGCGGCGCGGCACGCGGCCCCGAGCGTGGTATCGTACGGCCCACCCTAGAAAGCCGAGGAGGCGTCGATGGCCGTCAAGATCACCTGCCGTCCGAACGGGCCGTACCTGGTGGAGCCGGGAAGCGAGGTCGAGCTGTACGATCCGACCGGCGCACGGGTGGACACCGCGGGGCGGGACCGGATCGCGCTCTGTCGGTGCGGCGGGTCGGTCAACAAGCCCTTCTGCGACGGCGCGCACAGCAAGATCGGCTTCCAGGCGGCCGAGGCCGCCGTGGCCCAGCAGCAGAAGAAATAGGCGCCGCGGCGTCAGGCGCCGCCGGCGCCCGGCTCCTCGGGCACGTCGGTCAGCAGCACCCAGTCGTCCGGGCCCTCCGCGGGCGGACGCGTCCTGGGGAGCGTGGTCGTGGTGCGGCTGCGGCTCGGCGAGAACCATTCCCAGAGGCCCTCGGGCGCGCCGGTGTCCTGCGCCTCGCCCATCTCGGGGCCGCTGGTGCCGCTCTCGGCGCGGTCGTTGCGCCGCTGGAGCTTCGCCTCCTGCTTGGCCTTGCGGAGGTCGTCGCGACGACGCTTCTCGAAGCCGTAGTTGCGCCGGCGGGCCATCAGCGGGGGACCGGGGAAGCCTGCATTCGATCCATCGGGCGCCCCTCGTCGGTCAGCACGGGTTGATGGGATGGGGCGAGAGCGCGGGCTCCCGCCCCGGTTCTCGTCCGGATCTTACCAGCGCGTGGTGCGCGCGCCGCCCCGGCCGTAGCCGCCACGGCTCGCCCCGGCGCCGGCCGGGCTCTTGGCCAGCTCCACCTGGAGCCGCCGGCCCTCGAAGTCCTTGCCGTTGAGCTGGGCGATGGCCCGCTCGGCCTCCTCGGCCGTCGCCATCTCGACGAAGCCGAAGCCGCGCGAGCGACCCGTGTCCCGATCCGTCACGACGGTCGCGGACTCGACGGTGCCGATCCCCGCGAACAGCTCGCGCAGACGCTCGTTGGACGTTGCGAACGGGAGACCACCGACGAACAGTTTATGCGCCATGAGGCGCCTCCTCCTAGTCTTCCGCAATCGCTGCACGACCCGGAACGCGGAAGGAGCACCGGAGACGCGGTCTGACGGGGCAGGCTCGTTACTGAACCGACGACCAACGACCAGACGACGGCAGCATAACACGCCCGCCGGGCGCGTGCTAGTATTCGCCAGCAGCCCGGACCACACGGCAACCCTCGACGCCCCAGGGAGATCCCCGCATGAACGACGTGACGCGCCGACGCTTTCTCGCCGGCGCGGCGGCCGTCGCCGCCGCCGCGGGCGGGGGCGGGCCTGCCGCCCGCGCGCAGACGCCGCGCTCCACCGTCCGGTTCGTGCCCCACGCCGACCTCAAGGCCCTCGATCCCATCTGGACGACGGCGTACATCACGCGCAACCACGCGTACATGATCTACGACACCCTGTTCGGCACCGACGAGCAGCTGCAGATCAAGCCGCAGATGGTGGACAAGTGGTCCTCGACCGACAAGGGCCTGCGCTGGTCGTTCACGCTGCGCGACGGCCTGAAGTGGCACGACGGCAAGCCCGTGACCGCCGAGGACGCCGTGGAGTCGCTCAAGCGCTGGGGCAAGCGCGACCCCCTCGGCAAGCTGCTCTTCGCCCACACCGCGAGGATCGCGCCGGCCGACGCCCGGACGTTCGGCCTGGAGCTGTCGCGGCCGTTCGGGCTCGTGCTCGACGCGCTCGGCAAGCCGTCCAGCAACGTGCCGTTCATCATGCCGGCCCGCATCGCGGCCACGCCGGACACCGACCAGATCAAGGAGACGATCGGCTCGGGGCCCTTCCGGTTCGTGAAGGACGAGTGGCAGCCCGGCCACCAGGTGGTCTACGTGCGCAATCCGGACTACGTGCCCCGCGCCGGCGCGCCGAGCGGCTCCACGGGGGGCAAGAAGGTCAACGTCGACCGCGTGATCTGGCGTTACATCCCCGACCAGGCCACGGCGGCCGCCGCGCTGGAGGCCGGCGAGATCGACTGGTTCGAGAACCCGTCGGTCGACATCGCGGCGCGGCTGGAGTCGAACCGGGACATCACCGTGGCCATCCAGGACCCGCGCGGTACGCAGGGCTGGATCCGCCCGAACCACCTGCACCCGCCGTTCAACGACAAGCGGGCGCGCCAGGCGCTGCTGCACATGGTCGACCAGCAGAAATACCTCCAGGCGGCGATCGGTCAGCCGAGGTACTACCGGACCTGCCCGGCGGTGTTCACGTGCGGCGGCCCGTGGGAGTCCACGACGGGCGCCGAGGCGCTGCAGAAGCCCGATGTCGCGCGGGCCCGGCAGCTGCTGAAGGAGTCGGGTTACGACGGCCGCCCCGTGGTCGTGCTCGACCCCACGGACATCCCGCTCACGCACGGCGCCGCGCTGGTGACGCGCGAGCTGATGACCCAGGTCGGCTTCAAGGTCGACCTGCAGGCCATGGACTGGTCCACCGTCGTCGCCCGTCGCGCCAAGAAGGAGCCGCCGGGCCAGGGCGGCTGGAACCTGCTCTTCACCTGGTGGATCGCCTCCGACGTCATCAACCCGGCCGTGCACGCCGGCATCTCCGGCGCCGGGGCCGGCGCGTGGTTCGGCTGGCCCGAGAACGGCAAGATGGAGGAGCTGCGCCTGCAGTGGGCGCGGGCCACCGACCGCGCCCGGCAGAAGCAGCTCGCCGGCGAGATCCAGCGGCTGGCGCTCGACGAGGTCATGTACGTGCCGTTCGGGCAGTGGGTCTCGCCGACGGCGTTCCGGAAGGCGCTCAAGGGCTTCCTGCAGTTCCCGGCGCCGCTCTTCTGGAGCGTGTCGGTGGCCTAGTCGGGCGCGGATGCTGCCCGAGATCGCCCGGCGCCTGATGGCCACCATCCCCGTCATGGGGGTGGTGGCCCTCGCCGTCTTCGCGCTCCTGCACCTCACGCCGGGCGACCCGGCCGTCATCATCGCCGGCGACTACGCGACGTCGGAGGACATCGCGCGCATCCGCGCGCGGCTCGGCCTGGACCAGCCGCTGATCACCCAGGTCGGCCTCTGGCTCGGCCGGCTCGCCCGCGGCGACCTCGGCACGTCGATCTTCTCGGGGCTGCCGGTGGCGACCCTGATCGGCCAGCGCGCCGAGGCCACCATCGGGCTCACCGTGCTGGCCATGCTGATCAGCGTCGGCGTCGGCGTGCCGCTCGGCGTGCTGGCGGCGTGGCGCAAGGGCTCGTGGCTCGACCGCGCCGTCATGGTCGTGGCCGTCTCGGGCTTCTCGATGCCGGTGTTCTGGCTGGGCTTCCTGCTCGTGTACGTCTTCGCGATCTCGCTCCACTGGCTGCCCGTGCAGGGCTACCGGCCGCTCGGCGAGGGGCTCGGACCCTTCCTGCGCCACCTGGCGCTGCCGGCCCTCACGCTGTCGGTGGTGTACATGGCCCTCATCGCCCGCATGACCCGGGCCAGCATGCTCGGCGTGCTGGGCGAGGACTACATCCGCACCGCCTTCGCCAAGGGCCTGGCCCCGCGCCGGGTGCTGGCGCGGCACGCGCTCAAGAACGCCTCGCTGCCGGTCGTCACCATCGTGGGGGTGGGCTTCGCGCTGCTCATCGGCGGGGCCGTGGTGACCGAGAGCGTCTTCGCCGTGCCGGGTCTGGGGCGGCTCACCGTGGACGCCATCGTCAAGCGCGACTATCCGGTGATCCAGGGCGTGATCCTGGTGGTCTCCGCCGTGTACGTCCTCGTCAACATGGTGGTGGATCTCCTCTACGTCGTGCTCGATCCGCGGATCCGCTACTGACGCGATGGCGGCGGTGAGGTCGTCGGAGGTCCGGGCGCTCGCCGGGGCGCGAGTGGCGGCGGCCCGCCCGCGCGCGGCGGGACGGCGCGTGCTCGGTCGGCACCCGACGCTCGCGGTCGGGCTCGGCGTGCTGGCGCTCATCGTCACCGCCGGCGCGCTGGCTCCGCTCTGGGGGACCGGGGATCCGCTGGAGATACGCCCCGCCGAGCGGCTGCAGGGCCCGTCGGCCGCGCACTGGTTCGGGACCGACAACTTCGGCCGGGACATCTACACGCGTACGCTCTACGGCGCGCGCGTGTCGCTCGTCGTGGGCGGCGCCGTCGCCACGGGCAGCCTGCTGCTCGGCGGCGCGCTCGGGCTCGTCGTCGGCTTCCACCGGCGGCTGGACGCCGTCGCCATGCGCGTCATGGACGGCGTCATGGCCATTCCCGCCATCCTGCTGGCCCTGGCCCTGATGGCCCTCATGAAGGCCAGCGTGCAGAACGTCGTCATCGCCCTGGTCGTCCCCGAGATCCCGCGCGTGGCGCGCGTGGTGCGGGCCTCGGTGCTGTCGCTGCGCGAGCACGTCATGGTCGAGGGCGCCCGCGCCCTCGGCGTGGGGACGCCGCGGATCCTGCTGCGCTACGTGCTGCCCGCGCTGGTGGCGCCGCTCGTCGTGCAGGGCACGTACATCGGCGCCTCGGCGATCCTCTTCGAGGCCTACCTGTCGTTCCTCGGCGCCGGCACGCCGCCGGTGATCCCGTCGTGGGGCAACATCATGGCCGAGGGGCGCGCCTACGTGCAGCTCGCGTTCTGGATCATCCTCTTCCCGGGCCTGTTCCTCGCCGCCAGCGTGCTCGCCATCAACCTCGCCGGCGACGGGCTGCGCGACCTGCTCGACGTCCGCGACCGCTGACCGCCCGCGCCGCGCCCGGCCGCTGCCGCCAGCGCGGCAGCCGCTCCGCGCCGCCCCCGAGCCGGCGAGCCTCGCGCTGCGGAGCGAGCGCCCGTTCCCTCAGAGGCCGAGGAAGCGCGCCGCGGTGCCGCCCTCGATGGCCGCGGTGGCGGCGGCGTCGAGCCGGGCCGCCCGGAGCGAGGCGACGGGGTCCGGGTCGCCCATGTCGAAGGGATAGTCGCTGCCCAGCACGACGTGGTCGGCCCCGAACCGCGCCACGAGGAATCCGAGGTTCTCGGCGCTCAGCGTGAGGGAGTCGAAGTAGAGCCGCCTGGCGTACTCCACCGGCTCCCGGGGAATCGCCGCCGGCCCCTCCGGACGGACCTTCCAGCCGTGGTTCAGCCGCGCCAGCGTGAACGGAAAGGCGCCGCCCCCGTGGGCGAAGCAGATGCGCAGGTCGGGCAGCCGCTCCAGCACGCCGCCGAAGATCAGCTTGGAGATCGCCAGCGCCGTCTCCAGCGGGTTGCCGACGATCAGCGGGAAGTAGTGGCGGGGCATGCGGTCGGCGCCGACGAGCGGCACGGCCGGGTGCACGAAGACGGCCATGCCGAGGTCGCGGCAGGCCTCGAAGAAGGCGAAGAGCGCCGGGTCGTCGAAGTCGCGGCCGGCCGGGCAGGTCCCGATCTCCACGGCCCGCAGGCCGAGCGTCTCGCGGGCGTGGCGCAGCTCGGCGACGGCCAGCGCCGGATCTTGCAGGGGCACCGTGGCCATCCCGGTGAAGCGCCCGGGGTGGCGCGCGACCACGCCGGCGACGAACTCGTTCTGCATCCGGGCGAAGGCCTGGCCGGCCCTCGCCTCCGCCCAGTAGCACAGCATCACCGGCGGCGGCGAGAGGGCCTGGCGGTCGATGCCCAGGCGGTCCATGTCCGCGATCCGGCGCTCGGGGCTCCAGGCCTGGTCGGTGATGTCGCGGAAGAACTTGTCGCCGGTGAAGATGGTCGCGTGGCACGCGTCGCGGGGCTCGAGGCGGGGCCAGGCGCCGCCGCCGTAGCGCGACGCCCAGTCGTCCCAGCGGGGCGGCACCACGTGGGTGTGCACGTCGATCCGCATCAGCCCGTCACCACGTCGGCGCCGGCCCCGCGCGCGGCGGGACGCGGCTTGACGTCGCGCAGGAAGTCTTTCAAGGTCTTGCCCGGCACCACGGCGGAGAGGACACGGAACATGGACATCTCCCGGGAGACCACGAGATGACGACACCCGAAGGACTGGACCCCACCATCCGGACGCGCGAGATCACGTTCGAGGCCGACGTGCAGTCGGTCACGCCGTTCCTCAAGATCGCCACGGTCGGCCGCGACGGCGCCGGCTTCATGACCTTCGCCTGCGACGAGGGGCCGAACCTCGGCGGCCTCGGCTCGGCGCCCACGCCGCTCATGTACTTCAGCGCGGCGCTGGCGTTCTGACTGATGACCCAGGTGGCCAGGTACGGCCACATGCTGAAGGTCACGGTGACGGGCATGCGCATGCACGTGGCCGCCCGCTTCCGCGTGGACGGCTCGGTGCTGGAGGACACCGTCGAGGGCCGCATGGTGGGCGCCGAGACGCGCCTGGAGCTCGAGTCGCCCGATCCGCCCGAGCGGGTGGCCCGGGTGGTGCGCAACGCCGAGCGCGGGTGCTTCGTGATGCAGGCCCTGCTGAAGCCCGTGCCGGTGACCGCCACGACGCGGCTCAACGGCGCGCCCCTGCACGGCTGACGCCTACCAGTGGATGGTCTGCCCCGGGCTCAGGAGCCCGATCCGCTCCTCGAGCCCGCGGCGCAGCGCCTCGCGCAGCAGCCGGTCCGGCGGCTCGCGGAACGGCTCGCGGTTCAGCTCGAAGGTGCCGAAGTGCATGGGCACCATCAGCCGCGCCCGGATGTCCTCGAAGACCTGCACGGCCTCCTCGGGGTTCACGTGGTTCGGGTGCCGGGCGTCGTGGGAGCTGTAGCCGCCGATGGGAATCGCCGCGACGTCGAAGGGCCCGAGCCGCCCGCCGATCTGGCGGAAGGCGTCGAAGTAGCCCGTGTCGCCGGCGAAGAACAGCCGCTCGTGGCGGCCGGCGATGACCCACGACGACCACAGACGCAGGTTCTGATCGTGCAGGCCCCGTCCCGACGAGTGCTGCGCCGGCGTGCACACGAAGCGCAGGCCGCGGAAGTCCCGGGCCTGCCACCAGTCGAGCTCCACCACGTCGGCGATGCCGAGGTCGGCGAACCAGTCCCGGAGCCCCAGGGGCACGAAGAAGCGCGCGTGATGCTCGCGCGCGATGCGGGACACGGTCGCCTCGTCGAGGTGGTCGTAGTGGTCGTGGGAGATCACGACGGCGTGGATGCGCGGCAGGTCCTGGAAGTCCATGCCCGGGGGCACCAGCCGCCGCGGGCCCGCGAAGTTCACCGGGCTGGCGCGATCGCCCCAGTGCGGGTCGGTGAGGATGTTGTTGCCGTCGAGCTGGACCAGGAAGGTCGAGTGCCCGATCCACGTGATCGTCGGCGCCGTGCCGTTGGCGCGGATCTCGCGGCCGTCGTTGTCGAGCACGACCGGGATGGGACCGCGGTCCGGAGCGCCCTCGAACAGCCGGCCGATCGCGCGCGCGGCGCGCGGGAGCAGCGGGTAGGCGTAGGCGGGATCGAGGTTGCGGAAGCCGCGCTCGGCGTGATGCGCCGGCCGCCGGGCGGCGGGACGCGGATCGGCCTCGAGCGGGGCGTGGGGGGCGAGGGCGGCGAGCACGGCGAGCCAGCCGAGAGCGAGCGCGGTCAGGCGAAGACGCACCCGGGCACCCTACCACGACGGCGCCGCGGCGCGCCATTCACAAGAGCTGCGCGAGGGCCTGCGCGAGCCGCTCGTAGTGCGAGCGCTCGTTGTAGATCTGACACGACACGCGCAGCAGCCGCCGGGGCGGCGCCGGCCAGGCGAGCACCGGCGCCTCGATGGCGAAGCGCTGGAAGAGCGCGTCCTGCAGCGCGTCGCGCGCCGGCGGCTGCGGGCGCGGGGCGTCGGGCAGGGGCACCGAGGCCAGCGCGCCGATCATCGAGCCCGGGCAGGGCAGGGGCACCGCGAGCGCCTCGCACAGCAGTGCGCGCGCCTCCAGCGCGAGGGCATGGTTGCGCGCCATGAGCGCGGGCCAGCCGCCGGGGAGCAGGCCGCCCAGGACCGCCAGGGCCTCGGGCAGCGCCAGCCACGCCGTCGGTTCCTGCGTCCCCGTCCAGTCGAATTCCAGGCGGAAGCGCGAGCGATCCGTGCGCGGCGAGCTGGCGCCGTGGCTGGTGACGAGCGGCCGGACGCGCGCCTGGCGGTCGCGGCGGACGTGCAGGAAGGCCGCGCCCTTCGGCGCGCAGAGCCACTTGTGGCCGTTGCCGGCGTAGTAGGCGGCGCCGAGCCGGGTCAGGTCGAGCGGCACCATTCCCGGCGCGTGGGCGCCGTCGACGAGCGTGTCGACGCCCCGTGCGCCGAGCGCCGGCACCAGCCGCTCCAGCGGGAACACGAGGCCGGTCGGGCTGGTGACGTGATCGAGGAGCGCCAGCCGGGTGGCCGGCGTGACGGCCGCGAGGACGGCGCGCTCGACGTCGCCCGGATCGGCGAGCGGGAAGGGGACGGCGGCCGTCACGAGGCGCGCGCCCCACCGCTCGGCGGTCCGGGCGAGCGCGTTGCGGCAGGCGTTGTAGGCGTGGTCGGTGGTGAGCAGCTCGTCGCCAGCCTGGAAGCGCAGCGAGTGCAGCACGGTGTTGACGCCGGTGGTGGCGTTCGGCACGAAGGCCAGGTCGTCGGGGTCGGCGCCCACGAAGCTCCCCAGGGCGGCGCGGGCCTCGTCCAGGCGGCGCTCGAGCTCGCGGGACAGGAAGCGGACAGGCTCCCGCTCCAGCTCCTCCCGCAGCCGCTGCTGGCGCTCGAGCACGGGTACCGGGCAGGCGCCGAACGAGCCGTGATTGAGGAAGACGACGGCCGGATCGAGCGCCCACACGGGGCGCGATTGTACGCGAGGGCGCGCAGGGGCCGTGCGCGGCCGGCCCGGGGCGCCGCGTAGAATACCCCGATGGACCCGCGGCTGCGCCGGGCGCGCTGGCTCGTGCTGGCCGTCCCCTCGCTGATCTACGTCTTCTCGTACTTCCACCGGATCGCGCCCGCCGTCGTCGCCGGCGATCTCATGCGGGCGTTCGAGATCAGCGCGGCCTCGCTGGGCACGCTGGCGGCCATCTACCCGTACGTCTTCGTCGCCATGGCGCTCGTCGCGGGCAGCCTGACCGACACGCTGGGCGCGCGACGGACGCTGGCGCTCGGGGCCGCCGGCATGGGCGTGGGTGCCATCGTCTTCGGTCTGGCGCCGGGCTTTCCGGTGGCCGTCGCCGGCCGCCTCGTGGTGAGCCTCGGGGCCTCGGTGATCCTCATCGCCTTCCTGGCGCTGGCCGCGGACTGGTTCCGGCCCGACGAGTTCGCCACCGTGTCGGGCTTCACGCAGACCGTCGGCAACGTCGGGGGGCTCGTGGCCGCCTCGCCGCTGGCGCTGCTGGTGGAGGCCATCGGCTGGTGGCAGAGCTTCGTGGTGATCGGCGTGGTGACGCTGGCCCTCGGCACGCTGCCGCTGGTGGCGATCCACGACCGCCCGGAGGCGGCGGGGTTGCCGGCCGTGGACCCCGGCCACCGCCGTGCGCCGACGCTGCGCGAGGTGATCGGCGGCGTCCCGCCGGTGATCGGCAATCGGCGCACCTGGCCGCCCGTCCTCGCCGCCGGCGCCGTCTACGCGACGCTCATCGCCTTCCAGGGGCTGTGGGGCGTGCCGTACCTGGCGCAGCGCTATGACGTGGCGCGCGTCGGCGCGGCCACGCTCGTCTCGCTGATCGCCGTCGGCCTCATCGTCGGCGCGCCGCTGGTCGGCCTGGTCTCGGACCGCTGGCTCGGCCGGCGCCGGGCGCCGTTCCTCGTCTCGGCGGCGTGCTACGCGCTGTGCTGGCTGCCGCTGGCCGTCCCCGGCCTGGAGCCGCCGGCGAGCCTGCTCGCGCCCTTCTTCTTCCTCATGGGCTTCTTCGCCTCCGGCCTGGTGCTGGTGTGGTCGTGCGTGCGCGAGGTGAACGACCCCGCGCGCGTGGGGATCGCCGTCGGCTTCTGCAACGCGCCCATCTTCCTGCTCTTCGCGCTCATGCAGTGGCTCACCGGCGCGATGCTCGACGCCCGCTGGGAGGGAGCGACGGCGGCGGGCACGCGGCTCTACCCCGCCGGCGCCTGGCACGCCGCCTTCGGCGCCTGCCTGGCCCTCGCCGCGGCCGGCGTCGTCGCCGCCGCGCTGGTGACCGAGACGCGCTGCCGCAGCGTGTGGGGCGCGCCGGCGCGCGCGTCGGGTGACGCGGTGCGCGGTCGCGGTCGGCGGTGACCCGCCTGTCGCGGCTCCGACGGCGCGTGCTGGAGTCGCGCGCATGGCGGCCACCCGCGCCGGGCGCCGCGTGAACGCGCCCCGCCCGGGCCTCTCCCGCGCGCTCGCCGCCGCGCCGTGAGCCCTCCGGTGCGGACCGCACGTCCGGCGGCACGCGAGGCCGGGATGAGGTCCCGCACCGTCGTGGGCATCGGCGTGGCCTGGCTGGCGGTCGCCACGGTCCTCGGCGCCACCGGCGTCCTGACCGCCCTGCGCCCTCCTGCTCCGCCGCTGGTCCTGTTCGGGCTGGCGGCGGCCGTCCTCGGTACGGCGTGGCGCTCCAGGAGCTTCCGCGCCTGGCTCTCGGCCGTCGACATCCGGTGGCTGGTCGCGCTGCACCTCACGCGGTTCGTCGGGTTCTACTTCCTGTATCTCCATGCGCGAGGACAGTTGCCGTACGCGTTCGCCGTGCCGGGTGGCTGGGGCGATGTCGCCGTCGCGAGCCTGGCCGTGCCCTTGCTGCTCGCGGGGCCGCCGGTGCCGGGCTGGCGCCGCGTCGCGTACACGGCGTGGAACGTGGCGGGGCTGGTGGACATCCTGTTCGTCGTGATGACGGCGGCCCGCCTGGGCGCCGCCGATGCCGACTCGATGGCGGCCCTGCTCCGGCTGCCGCTGAGCCTGCTGCCCACGTTCCTGGTTCCGTTGATCATCGCGAGCCACGTCATCATCGGACTGCGGCTCGCGCGCCGGGAGGCCTCGCGCTGCTGACGTCGTGCCGGGAAGGGATGACCCGGGCCGGGGTCACCGCCATCGAGGCCGATGCCGAGCGCCGCCCGCAGCGGCGCGAACCTGGCCGATCGGGCCGACGTCCGGGTCGCGCCCCCGGCCAGCTTCCCGTCGAGCCGCCGAGGAAGTCCGGCAGCGGGCGGAACCCGTCGTCCAGTGATCGCCAGCGTCCCGGGAAGGATGGTCTCGGGCCGTCCGACGCCCGCCTTCGCTCAGGGCTCCCCCGATCGGCCGGAATCGGCCCGGCGCATGAACGAGGTGATGGAAGAGCCGCGCCCCGTCCCCCATCCGGCCTTCCTCCAGCAAGGCGAGCACGGCACGAACCCGCTCCCGGGCGGCGGCGAGCGCCGCGCGGTCGGCGGGAGCGTCGAGCAGCCCGAGGAGCGGCGGCTCGTGGACGATCAGCGTGCGGAACAGGTCCGGCCGCGTGGCGGCCAGCCGGAGGACGATGACCCCGCCGAAGGAATTGCCCACGACGTGGGCGGGCGCGAGACCGAGACGCCCGATCAGCGTGGCCAGATCGTCCACGTCCTCGCGGACGCTGCCCTGTCCGGCCGGCCGCGGGCTCCGGCTGTGGCCCCGGCGATCGTAGGCCAGGACGCGGGACGATCGCGACAGGGCCGGGACGACGAGGTCCCAGCCGTGGTGATCGCCCCACGAGCCGTGGACCAGGACGACCGGCGCCCCGCCTTCACCCGTCATCGCCCAGTGGAGATTCACGCCGTCGGTCATGGCCGGCCGGGGAGGACGGCAGGAGCGGGGGTGGCCCTACGGGCGCGGGCCCGGTGAGGCCGAGGCGTAGGCGAAGCCGCCCTCGCGCATGATGCGCTCGCGGGAGGCGAGCAGGTCGGCCTTCAGCTTCTCGAGGCGGGCCTCGGGGAAGGTCAGCCGCCCGCCGCGCTTGAGGATGGCGCCGCCGATCAGGACGGTGTCCACGTTGCCGCTCTCGGCGTTCATGACGACGGCGTGCGCCGGGTCGCCGCCCGGCACCGACGGGAAGATGTTGAGGTCGGTGGCCCGGATCATCACGAGGTCGGCCTGCTTGCCGGGCGTCAGCGAACCGATCCGGTGCTCGAGGCGCAGCGCCCTGGCGCCGCCCAGCGTGGCCCACCGGAGGGCGCCCCGGGTGGTGGTGGCGTGGGCGGCCGCCGGGTGGCGCCCCTGCTCCCACAGCGTCCGGTTGTCGACCTCGCGCTGGTGCTGGAAGGCGCGCCGCGTCTCGAGCAGCATCGAGGCGGCGAAGTACGGGTCGACGTCGGTGCCCAGCGAGACCGTGCCGCCGAGCTTCTCCACGCGGCCGACCAGCGCCGGTCGCTCGCAGTTCAGCATCTCGGCGGTGACCGTGCAGGACACCGAGCAGCCGGCGTCCACGATCATCTTCAGCTCGTCGTCCTGCAGGCAGTTGCCGTGGACCACGTTGTGGTCGGGGCCGAGCAGGCCCTTGTCGTGCAGCCGGTACATGCCGTCCGGCGTCATGCGCTTGCCCGGACGCCCGTACGTGTGCGCGCTGTTGAGCAGGCCGTACTCGCGCGCCAGGCGGACGTCGGTCTCGGCGACCTCGTAGGTGCCCCAGTCGGGGCCGAGCGTGGCGAGCGCCATGGTGACGCGCCGGTCGTCGGACGCCAGCCGCCCGGTGCGCAGGCGATGCACCTGCTCGCGGGGCTGCGGGATCTCGTGGAAGGGCCGGTCCTCCCGCTTGCCGATCGGCTTGGCGGTGCCGTGGCCGAAGACCGCCCGGATGCCGGACTCCTCCAGACCGTCGACGGCGGCGTCGGCCATGTCGGGGCCGCGCAGGTTGTGGCACCAGTCGAAGATCGTGGTGGTGCCGCCGTCGATCTGGGCCAGGGCGCCGAGCAGGTTGGCGACGTAGTTGTCCTCGGCCTCGTAGCGCTGGGCCAGGTTGCCGTGCACGTGGCCGAAGTAGTCACGGCTGCCGATCCAGTCGGCGCCGATGCCGCGCAGCCCCATCTCCCACGTGTGGATGTGGGCGTTGACCAGGCCGGGGATCACGATCATGCCGCTGGCGTCCAGCTCGACGGCGTCGGCGGCGGCCAGGTTCCGGCCGACGGCGGCGATGCGCTCGCCCTCGATCAGGACGTCGCCGCCGGCGAGGTCGCCGAGCGCGTCGTCCAGCGTCACCACCCAGCCGTTGCGGACGAGCGTGCGCGTCATGGCCGGCGGGGCGCCGTCAGGCGCAGGCCACGGCGTAGGCGTCGCGCACGCCGGGCAGCCGCTCCTCGCGCCACGTCCGGCCCCCGTCCTCGGTGCCGAAGACCTGGCCGCTCCGGCTCACGGCGTGGACGACGTCGGGGTTCCGCGGATGCAGGGCCACCGCCATCATGGTGCTGTCGGCGTTGATGCCGTGGTCGAAGCGCGTCCACGTGGCCCCGGCGTCGCGCGTGCGGTAGAGCGAGCCGGCCGTGCTGCGGGCGGCGGGGCTCAGGCAGGCGTACATCACGCGGGGATCGTCCGGCGCCACCCGGATGTCGCGGGCGTAGGTGAGCGGCGAGAAGCGGCCGATCTCCATGTCCTGCCACGAGGCGCCGCCGTCGGCGCTGCGGAAGAGACCCATGCGCACGGCCAGCACGGCCATGCCGCCCGTCGCGGCGATGGCGTGGCCGTCGAGCATGCCCTCGACGTCGGTGTCGCTGTCGATGCGGCTCTTCAGGTGCGCCCGCTCGGCGAGGCCGACCAGGCTCGAGCTGCAGTCCTGCCACGTCTCGCCGCCGTCGCGGCTGCGCATGACGCCGCCGACCTCGAGCGCCGCCCACACCTCGTCGGGACGCTCGCGCTCGACGGCGAACCGCATCACCCGGCACCGGAAGCTCTTCATCTGCACGCGCTCGGGCTGGACGGCGCGCGGCAGGCGGCGCCAGGTGTCGCCGCCGTCGTCGCTCCGCCAGACGCCGACGGGCGAGGTGCCGGCGTACAGCACGCGGGGGTCGCCGGGATGGACGACGATCGACCACACCTCGGCGCCGTCGTCGCCGACCGGCAGACGCTCCCAGCGCTCGCCGCGGTCCGCGCTGCGGTAGGCGCCGCTGCGGGCGGCCAGGTAGACCACGTCGGCGTTCGCCGGGTGGATGGTGATGGCCTGGACGTGCGCGACCTCGGGGAGGCCCTTGGTCAGGCGCTCCCAGCGGCTGCCACCGGGCCCGCGCCGGAAGACGCCGCCCACCGCGTCGCTCCCGAGCGCCGCCGCACCCACGTACACGTGCGAGGTCGTCATGTGCGTGTCCTCTCTCGGCCGCGTCCGGCCGGCTTCGCCACGCGGGCCGGGGCGCGGGCCGCCCCGCGTCCGTCGCCCCGGCGGGCCGCCGGTGGCGGCATGCGCTGGCCGGGCACCGGAGTGGCGACCGCGTCCTCCAGGGTGAAGGCCTGCCGCCACTCGGCCGGCGGGCGGGCGGTGGCGTTCGTGCCGATCTGATCCAGGCCCCAGTAGATCTCGACGTTGTTGCCGTCGGGATCCCGGAACTCCAGCGCGATCTGGCAGCCGGCGCGCCGGCGGCCTTCGAAGATGATCGGCACGCGGTGCCGGCGGAGCCAGGCGCGGGCCCGGAACAGCTCGTCGAGCGTGCCGACCTCGAAGGCGAAGTGGTTGAGGCTCGAGCGGTCGAGCTTCGCCGCGCCGCCGATGAGCGCCACGCCGTGGTGATCGGGGTTGCACCGGAGGAACACCATCCCGCCCGGCATCATGCGGTCGGGGTAGCGGTCGCTCACCTCGAGGCCCAGCAGCTCCGTGTAGAAGCGGACGGCCGCCTCCAGGTCGCTCACGTTGAGGACGACGTGGCCGATCTTGCGCAGCTGGAAGGGCGGCGGGGTGTCAGCCATGACGGGTCAGGGCGCGCCCGGGCCGTCGTAGAGGTGGCAGGCGGTGAAACGACCCTCCACCAGGCGCAGCTTCGGCTCCTCGGTGGCGCAGCGGGCCATCGCCTGGGGGCACCGCGGATGGAACCGGCAGCCGGCCGGCGGGTTCAGGGGGCTCGGCACCTCACCGGGCAGGAGGATCTCCTCGCGCTTCTCCGCGGGATGCGAGGGCAGCGCCGCCGAGAACAGCGCCTGGGTGTACGGGTGGCGGGGGCGCGTGGCCACCATGCGGGCCTCGCCCAGCTCCACGATCTTGCCGAGGTACATGACGGCGACGGTGTGGCTCATGTGGGCCACCGCGGCCAGGTCGTGGGCGATGAAGAGATACGCGAGCCCCAGGCGCGACTGCAGGTCGCGCAGCAGGTTCAGGATCTGGGCGCGGATCGAGACGTCGAGCGCGGAGACCGGCTCGTCGAGCACGACGAGCTTGGGCTCCAGCGCCAGCGCCCGGGCGATGGCGATCCGCTGCCGCTGGCCGCCCGAGAACTCGTGCGGGAAGAGGTTCCGCGAGCGCTCCGGCAGTCCGACCAGCTGCAGCAGCGTGGCGACGCGGGCGCTGGTCTGGGCCCCCGACACGCGCTCGTTGGTGACGAGCGGCTCGGCGATGATGTCGCCGACCCGCATGCGCGGGTTCAGGGAGGCGTACGGGTCCTGGAAGACCGCCTGCACCGAGCGACGGTACTGGCCCAGGCCATTGCCGTCCAGGTCGCCCAGCGACCGGCCCTGGAAGCGGATGACGCCGCCGGTGGGCTCCTCGAGCTTCAGCACGAGCTTGGCGGTCGTGGACTTGCCGCAGCCGGATTCGCCCACCACGCCCAGGGTCCGGCCCGGGTCGATGGAGAACGAGATGCCGTCGACGGCGCGCACGGCGCCGACGGTGCGGCTGAAGACGCCGCGCTTGACCGGGAAGTGCTTCACGAGGTCCTGCGCCTCGAGCAGGAGATTCGGCTGGGCGCCCGGCATCACGACCTCACCGTCGCCGGCGCCGCCAGCCAGCAGCGAGCCGTCTGCTCCCGGGCCACCGCGAAGGCGGGCGGCGCCTCGGCGCGGCAGCGGTCCATCACGTCGGGACACCGCGGATGGAACGAGCACCCGGGCGGCGGCGCGGCGAGGTCGGGCGGCTGACCGTCGATGGCGGTGAGCCGGCGGTTGCCGTCGTCCATCCGGGGAATCGACTCCAGGAGGGCCCGCGTGTAGGGATGGGCCGGCGCGTCGAAGATCGTCGTGACCGGTCCGGATTCGACCAGGCGGCCGGCGTACATCACCGCGATGCGGTCGCACATCTTGGCCACGATGCCGAGGTTGTGGGTGATGAAGATCAGGGCCAGGCCGTGGGTGCGCTGCAGCTCGCGGAGCAGGTTCAGGTACTGGGCCTGGATGGTCACGTCGAGGCTGGTGGTGGGCTCGTCGGCGATGAGCAGCCGCGGCCCGCACGAGATCGCGATGGCGCCCACGATGCGCTGCCGCATGCCCCCCGAGAGCTGGTGGGGGTACTCCCGCACCCGCGTGTCGGGGGCGGAGATCTTCACGGCCTTCAGCAGGTCGCGGGCCCGCGTCCACGCCGAGCGGCGGTCGGCGCCCTCGTGGATCCGGATGGGCTCGGCCACCTGCTCGCCCACGCTGAAGAGCGGGTTCAGCGAGGCCATCGGGTCCTGCAGGATCATCGCGATCCGCTTGCCCCGGATGCGGCGCATCTCGGCGTCGGACTTCGGCACCAGGTCCTCGCCCTGGAACCGGATGGCGCCGCGGATGATGCGGGCGGCGGGGGGGAGCAGGCGCAGGATGGTCAGCGCCAGCGTCGTCTTCCCCGATCCCGACTCGCCGACGATGCCGAGGGTCTCGCCGGCGTCCAGGCGGAGGGAGACGTCCTCCACCGCCGGCACCACGCGGGTGCCGCGGGCGGAGACGTAGTGCGTGGTGAGCCCGTCGAGCTCGAGCAGGGGGGCCGGGCTCACAGCTGGCGGAGCTGAGGGTCGAGCTTCACCCGGAGCCAGTCTCCGAGCAGGTTCGCGGAGAGCACCATCAGGGCGATGCACGTGCCCGGCATGACGGTGAGCCACCAGTAGCCGGCCATCATCCCCTTCTTGCCGTCGGCGAGCATGAGCCCCCAGGCCGGCTGGGGCGGCGGCACCCCGACCCCCAGGAACGACAGCGTGGCCTCGGCGATGATGACGACGCCGAGCTGCAGCGTGGCCAGCACGATGGCCGTGTTCAGGACGTTGGGCAGGATGTGGCGCCGCATGATGGCGAGCTTCGTGCAGTTGGCCACGATGGCCAGCCGGACGAACTCGCGCTCCTTGAGCGAGAGGACCTCGCCGCGGATGATGCGGGCGTAACGCGTCCAGAAGACGGCCCCCAGGATGACCACGATGTTCATGAAGCTCGGCCCCACGATGGCGGCCAGGAAGATGGCGAAGGTGATGGCGGGCAGCGCCAGCCAGGTGTCGGTGAGGCGCATGATCACCTGGTCGACCCAGCCGCCCAGATAGCCGGAGACGATGCCGAGCGCGGTGCCGATGACGCCGGCCACGATCACGGCCATGAAGCCGACGATCATGGACACGCGGGCGCCGAAGATGAGCCGCGAGAGCACGTCCCGCCCGAGGTGGTCGGTGCCGAGCAGGTGGCCCTCGATGCCGCCGGCCTGCCACACGGGCGGCTTGAACCGCTGGCCGAGGAGGCCGACCTCGGGGTTGTGCGGGGCGATGTAGTCCGCGAAGATCGCGACCAGCGCCGTGATGGTGATGATGGCGATGGGCACGATCGGGTAGCCCCGCAGGGCGGACAGCCGCCAGCGGAGGGTGGCGGCGCCGGCGCGGCGGCCGTCGATGGTGGTCGCGGCGGTCGAGCTATCGCTCATAGCGGATCCTCGGGTCGATGACGGCGTAGAGGATGTCCACGAGCAGGTTCACGACGACGATCATCGCGCCGCCGAGGACCACCGTCGCCTGCACGACGGGGAAGTCGCGGAACGCGATGCCCTCGTAGGCCAGGCGGCCCACGCCGGGCCAGGCGAACACCGTCTCCACCACGATGGCGACGTTCACCATGATGACCAGGTTGATGCCGGCCAGCGTCAGGACCGGGATGAGGGCGTTCTTGAAGGCGTGCTTGGCGATGACCAGCGCCTCGGGCAGCCCCTTGAGCCGGGCCAGCTTCACGTACTCGGAGCCCAGCACCTCGAGCATCGACGAGCGGGTGAGCCGCATGTTGTAGGCGGCGAAGACCCAGCCCAGGGCCACCGCCGGCATCAGGACGTGCCAGATCGTGCCCGAGCCGGACGACGGCAGCCAGCCCAGGTGCACCGAGAAGAAGAGGATCAGCAGCAGCCCGACCCAGAACGACGGCAGCGACTGGCCCAGCAGCGCGAAGATCTTGCCCACGCGATCCCACCAGCCGTTGAGCCGCACCGCGGCCAGGATGCCGCTGGGGATGCCGACGACGAGCGAGAAGAGCATGGCCACGCCGGCCAGCAGGAACGAGTTCGGCAGCCGCGAGAGGTAGAGGTCGAGCACCGGCGAGCGGTAGTAGAACGACTTGCCGAAGTCGCCCCGCAGCAGGTCGCTCATGAACGTGACGTACTGGACGCCCAGGGACCGGTTCAGGCCCAGCTGCTCCCGGATGGCGTCGATGTCGGCCTGGCTGGCCCCCGGCTCGACCAGCAGCACGGCGGGGTCCCCGGTCACGCGGACGAAGAAGAAGATGATCGCCGACAGCAGGAACAGCGAGAGCACCGAGTAGGTGATGCGCTTGACGAGGAAGCGTTTCATTCCGCGCCCTCCCTCACCGGGCCTTGAGCGAGAGGTCCTCGTACGGCGACGAGTAGGGATGCCCGGTGATCGCGCCGATGCCGGAGTCGGCCACGCGGGGGCCGACGCCGTTCAGGAAGGCCGGCTCGACGACCGGCATGAACATGACGCGCTCGTGCATGAGCTGCTGGATCCGGTGCAGCGTGGCCTCGCGGCGCTTCGGGTCGACCTCCGTGGCCTGCTCCCGGAACAGCCCGTCGATGTCGGGGTAGCCGCCGTACGCCCGGATCCCGGTGGACAGCACGAAGGCCTCGATGCGCGTGGCCGCGTTGCCGGCGGCCGCGCTGCCCTGGCGCACGAGCCCCCTCAGGCGCTTCTCCTGGTCCGCGGCGTAGAACGCCGCGCGCTCGAGCGGCCGGAGCTTCACGCGGATGCCGACCGCCTGCAGGTAGTTGGCGATCGCCTCGGGGACGTAGACGTTGTCGGAGGAGATGTCCCCGGCGTCGAAGCCCTTCGGGTAGCCGGCCTCCGCGAGCAGCGTCCGGGCCTTCGCCGGATCGTGGGGATAGGCGGGGGCCGGCCAGTAGAAGGCGAAGTCGCGAGGGACGATGTTCGCGCTCACCTTGCCGAAGCCGAGGTAGTCGGCGTCGTTGATGGCCTGGCGGTCGATGGCGAGGTTCGCGGCCAGCCGCACGCGGCGGTCGTGCCAGGGCGACTTCGGATCCCACTGGTCGGCGAAGGTGACCCACTCGGTGAAGGTCGGCAGCGAGGGCTTCAGGGTCAGGCCCGGCGTCTTCCGCAGCTCCCCGGCGAGGGCGCCGCGGATCGAGTAGGCGATGTCGGCCTCGCCGCGCTTGAGCATGGCCAGGCGCGTCGACTCGTCGGGCACGGCCTTGAACACGAGGCGCTTGACGCCCGGCGTCTTGCGCCAGTACGCCTCGTGGGCCTCCAGCACCAGCTCGACGCCGGGCTTGAACGACACGAACCGGTACGGGCCGGCGCCGACCGGGGCCTTCTTGAAGCCGTCGTCGCCGACCTTCTCGACGTACTTCTTCGGCACGATCCAGGCGGCCCCGGTGGCCGGCGTGCCGTAGAACGTCATGAAGTCCGGCCACGGCTGCTTCAGCCGGAAGCGGACGCGGCCGGCATCCAGCACGTCGACGCCGGCGACGCGGGCCTTCAGGGTGGCCGAGCCGGCGCCCTTGTAGCGCTCGAACGAGAACTTCACGTCCTCGGCGGTCACGGGGTCGCCGTTGTGGAAGGTGACGCCCTTGCGGAGCGCGAACTGGTAGGCGAGGCCGTCCCGGGATGCCGTCCACGACTCGGCCAGGCTCGGGGCCATGCCGTTGCCGGGCATGGGCTTCACGAGCGCGTCGTGGAGCGCGTAGATCAGCATGAACGGCGTGATCACTCCGGGAGTCTCGGCGGGGTCGAACCAGGTCGGGGCGAGCGACACGTGCACCGCCCAGGTGAGCTGCCCCTCCGGGGCCGCGGCCACGGGCGCGGCGGCCAGCAGCAGGGCGACGGCGACGGTCGCGAACAGTCGCGGGCCTCTCATGGAGACGATCCTTCCGGCCCGAGGCCGGCGGCCCGGGCGACGGCGGCCGCCGCCACGCGGCCCGGCGCCGCTCCGGCGCGCGTGAGCGGTGCGAAGCGGGTCCCACCCGTGCGGGTGACGGGCCGGGCGGACGGCGAGGGCCGCGGGCCTCGTGAGCGCGTGGGGGTGGCGTCCGCCCACGTGCCGGGGGCCGCGTGAAGCGCCAGGACATGCCCGGCCGTCCGGAGCGAAACCATGTGTCCCTCCCTGATGCGTTCAGGAGGACGGATGCGAACTCCGGGGAAAGTGGCGTGATTATCTTCTAATCGTGTTCCATGTCAATCGAAAGCGCTCGCCGTCGCCCCAACGTCTGCAGCCGTCACCGCCGGGGCGGCAGCAGCGGCGGCCGCCGCCATCGGGCGCGCAGCGCGTTGAGCGCGGCCAGGACGCCCGGACGCGCGACCAGCGCGCGCTCCAGCCGCCGCCGGCCGGGAAAATCGACGAGCATCGCGCCGATCAGGATCGTGAGCAGGCCCTGACCAGGGATCCCGGGCAGCGACAGCAGCGCCCCCAGCGCGATGAGCGCCACGCCGAGCAGGTTGCGCGCGATGCGGCCCGTCCAGCCTCCCCGGTCGAGCGGTCGCGGCGGCGCCTCGTCGACGAAGTACCCCACCGGCAGCCTCACCACGAAGAGCGCGACCGCGCCCAGCGTGAGCAGCGTCAGGACGACCCAGCCGGCGCCGGCGACGAGGAGCGCCCACGCGCCGAGTCCGTTGGCCAGTTCGGTCGCCCTGTCGAGGATCACGGGTGCTTCAGCGCGTGCGACGCCGCGGAGAGATGGGGCCATTATGACCCGGGGCGACGGCAGCCACCAGCGAGCGCGCCGGGGAGGAGCCGCCGGAGTGGCTCCACCCGACGGTGGGCGGTCGAATGACCCCCGGGTTCGCGCACCGCTGTTCATGGCGTGCGGTGCCAGTGAAATCCGTTGCACGCGGCGCCCGGCACCAGCGCTCGGCCGTCCGCCGCGACACGACGGACGAAACAGGTACGGATCTTGCTGGTTCGGATCCTGGCTCATGGAACGGACGATCCTGCTCGTCTCTCCCTGGCTCCTGGGCGGTGGCATCGAGCGGATCCTCGAGATCAAGGCACCGGCGCTGGCCGCGCTGGGCTTCCGCGTCGAGGTCCTCGCGGGCGACGTGGCGACGTATCTCTCGGGCCGTCCCAATCCGGTGCTCGAGACGCTCCGGCGCGCGCGGGTCCCCGTGCGTCATCTGCCCGTCGTCGGCACGCGGTGGCACGTTCCCCAGCGAGCGCTCCGCGTCGCGGCCATCGCATGCCGCCGGCGCGCGACGGTGGTGGTCGGCCACGACATCATGGCCAACCTGGAGGTCGTCCTCGCCAAGCGGCTGCTGGGCGGCCGCGTCCGGGCGATCGCCGAGGTGCACAGCGGACTCGGCTTCCCCGACACCGGGGTGGACGGTCGGACGGTCGCACGGCTGCGCCGCTTCATGCGCCATGCCGACGGAGTCGTCGCCGTGTCGGAGGGAATCCGGCGGGAGACCATCGGCTTCTACGGGCTGCCGCCCGAGCGCGTGCGCACGATCCACAACTTCTTCCGCTTCGACGAGATCCGTCGCCTCGCCGAGGAGCCACCGGCCTGTGACGTGCCGAGGCCCTTCGTCGTGGGCTGCGGCCGCCTGGTCTCCGTCAAGGGCTTCGACGATCTGATCCGGGCCTTCGCCCGCGTCCGGCGCCGCCACCGGCTCACGCTCGTGATCCTCGGCGAAGGACCGGCGCGGTCCGAGCTCGAGTCGCTCAGCCGCGCCGAGGGCTGCGCGGACAGCGTCCTGATGCCCGGCCACGTCGCCAACCCGGTCGCCGTGCTCGCGCGCGCCTCGGCCTTCTGCCTGTCGTCGCGGTTCGAGGCGTTCTCCCGGGTGCTCGTCGAGGCGATGGCCGTCCGCACCCCGGTCATCGCCTCGCGGTGCCGCTGGGGGCCCGAGGAGATCCTGGGCGGTGGCCGGTACGGCGCCCTGTACGACGTCGGCGACCACGTGCAGCTGGCCGATGCCATGGAGGCCGTCCTGCGCGATCGCGACGCCGCGGCGCGCCGGGCCGCCCGCGCAGCCGAGCGCGTCGAGGAGTTCAGCGAGGCCGCACTCCTGCCGCGGCTCGTCGGGTACTACCTCGGCGCCGGCGCGGTGCCGGACCGGCCCGGGCCCGACGCGGTCGGGCCATGGTACGGCGACGACAGCGCCGGGGTCGCCGGCGACCTCGCCTGCGGCGGGGGGCGCCGCGCGCCCTGACGCGCGAGCGCGTTCCGACTCGCGCCCTCAGGCCGCGAGCGTCGAGCGCACGGCGGCGCTCGTGATGGGCAGCGCCGTCGGCCGCCCGCCCGTGGCGTCGGCCACCGCGTTGGCGATCGCGGCGCCGGCGGCGATCACCGGCGGCTCGCCGACCCCGCGGGCCCCGTAGGGGCCGTCCTCGGACGGCACCTCCACGAGCGCCGTCTCGATGGGGGGCACGTGGTCGGCCTGCGGCAGCGCGTAGTCCATGAGCGTGGCCGTCTGCAGCCGTCCGCTCGCGTCGTAGGCCATCTGCTCCAGCAGCGCCCAGCCGACGCCCTGCGCGACGGCGCCCCCGATCTGGCCCTCGATGGCGGCCGGGTTGAGGGCCCGGCCCACGTCCTGGACGACGAAGTGCGCGATCGGGCGCACGCGTCCGGTGTCGACCTCGACCTCGACCTCGGCCAGGTGCGCCGCGAAGCCCGGCGCCCGCGCCTCCGGCGCGCTGCGGCCGCGGCCGAGCACGGGCTCGTGGCTGCCGTCCCAGCCCGACGAGATGGCGGCGATCTGCTCGAGCGTGACCCGACGGTCCGGCGCGCCGCGCACGCGCACGGCACCGTCCACGAGCTCGAGGTCCTGGACGGCGGCCTCGAGCTCGCCGGCGGCGAGCTCGAGGACCTGCCGCCGGGCGTCCTCGGCGGCGCGCTGCACGGCGGCGCCGACGGTGAAGACGATCTTGCTGCCGCCGCTGGCGCCGGCCGTCGGCGCCGCGTCGCTGTCGGCGTTGACGACGTCCACGCGGTCGGCCGCCACGCCGAAGGCCTCGGCGGCGATCTGCGCCAGCGCCGCGTTGGTGCCGCTGATGTCCACGCTGCCCACCACCACGCCGAGGCTGCCGTCGGGCTCGAGCCGGCACACGGCCCCGGCGGGCTCGACGCCGCCCAGCCAGCCGCCGACGGCGACGCCGACGCCGCGCCGCACGAGGCCGCCGGCGGCGCTGGCGGCGGCGCTCCGGCGCGCCCGCCACGGCCCGCGCAGGCGCTCGAGGCACTGGCGCAGGCCGATGCGCGGCCACGGCTTGCCGTTGGGCATCCGGTCGCCTTCCGCGACGGCGTTGAGCAGCCGCAGCTCGAGCGGATCGATGCCGAGGCCGCGCGCGAGCTCGTCCATCTGCGACTCGATGGCGAACGCCGCCTGCACGGCGCCGGGCGCCCGGTAGGCGCCGGAGCCCGGCCGGTGCGTGAGCACCTCCCAGCCGCGCACGTCGAGGTGCGGGAAGCGATACCACGCGCCGAGCAGCAGGCACGCGATGCCGACCGGCGCGCCCCTGAAGGCGCCGGCGTCGAACGTGACGCGCGCCTCGAGCGCGGTGAGACGGCCGTCGCCTCGGGCCGCCGTCTTCACCTCGAAGACGGCGCCCGGCGCCGGCGTGGTGGCCAGGAACTCCTCGGTCCGCGTGAGCACGACCGACACCGGCCGCCGCAGGCGCAGCGCCAGCGCGGCGGCCAGCGGCTCGAGCAGCACGTACTTGCCGCCGAAGCCCCCGCCCACCGGCATGGGCACCACGCGCACGCGGTGCTGCGGAAGGCCGAGCGCGGCGGCGACCTCGCCGCGCGCGAAGAACAGGGCCTGGGTCGCCGTCCACACGGTGACGTGGCCGGGACCGTCGGCGTCGGCGACCGCCGCCTGCGGCTCCAGGTAGCCCTGGTGGACCATCGACGTCGTGTAGCGCCGCTCCACGACGAGGTCGGCCTCGGCGAGGCCGCGCGCCACGTCGCCCTGCCGGTAGTGCACGGTGCTGGCGACGTTGGGGGCGGCCGGCTCGCGCAGCCGCTCTCCGCCCTCGTCGGCGCCGTGCATGGCCAGACCCTGGCCGTCGTCGCCGCCGGGCTCGGCCACGCGCGGCGCGTCGGGGCGCATCGCCGCGGCCAGGTCGATGGCCGCGGGCAGCTCCTCGTACTCCACGGCGACGAGCGCCGCGGCGTCGACGGCGGCGGCCTCGGTCTCGGCCACCACCGCGGCCACGGGCTGGCCGTTGAAGACCACGCGGTCCAGGGCGAGCGGCGCGCGGGCCCGCTCGCCGGGATCGGGGTCGCGCACCGGCAGCTCACGCCCGGTGAGGACGGCGATGACGCCGGGCTGCGCGGCGGCGGCGCGCGCGTCGATCCGCACGATGCGCGCGTGCGGGTGGGGGCTGAGCACGAGGCGCGCGTGGGCCAGGCGCGGCAGCCGCAGGTCGGCGGCGAAGCGGGTCAGGCCCGCCACCTTGGGCGGACCGTCGGGGCGGGGGAGCGGTCGTCCGATCACGCGGAAGGGTTCCGGGGTCGCCATGACCGACTGTAGCCATACAATCGCTCCCCGTGCGAGTCATCGTCCTGCTCTGCGCCTCGGGCTTCGCCAGCACGTTCGCCGTCGGCGCCTTTCCGGCGCTGCTGCCGGAGATCGGGCGTGCCGCGGCGCTGGCCGACTGGGAGCTCGGCGCCGTCGCCGGGGCCTTCGGCTTCGCGCGCATGTGCGCCGACCTGCCGGTGGGGCTGTTCATCACCCACCATCTCCGCCGGGCGCTGCTCGTCTCGCCGCTGCTCCTCTCGGCCGGCGTCCTGATGCTGGCCACGGCCGGCTCGCTGCCGGGGCTGGTGGCCGCGCGCGCGGTGATGGGCGTGGCCCACGCCCTCGGCACCGTGGCCGCCCTCACGGCCATCCTCCGCTTCCAGGACGCGGGCCGGCTCGCCTCCGCGCTCAGCGCCTTCGAGCTGTCGGCGATGCTCGGCATCCTGGGTGGCACGCTGGTGCTCGGATTCGTGCCGGAGTCGGTGCCGTGGAACGCGGCGCTGCTCGTGACGTGCTCGCCGCAGCTCCTCGGCATCGCGGTGGTGCCGCTCGTGCTGCGGGCGCTGCCCCCGGACGCGCCGCCGCCGGCGGGGCGGCCGCTGTTCGCGCGCCGTCCGCCCGATGCCGGGCCGCCGGCGCCGGTCACCGGCGCCGGCGCCCTCGCCGTGGTCGCCGGCGGCGCCGTGGCCATCGCGTACTCGACGCTCGAGCAGTTCGTCATCCCGCTGCGCGCCAGCCGCGAGTTCGACCTGCCCCGGGCCGGCGTCGCGCGGCTGCTCGTGACCGTGCAGGCGTTCGACATCGTGTGCCTGCTGCCGGCCGGCGCGCTGGCCGACCGCCACGGCACCCGGCGCGTGCTGGGCACGATGCTCGTCATCTTCGGCGCCGGCGCGGCGCTGGTGGCGTTCGGCGACTTCGCGCTGCTGGTGACGGGCTGCGCGCTGTTCGGGATCGGGATGGCCGCCTGGACGCTCCCCCTCAGCGTGCTGCGGCGCGAGACGCCCGCCGGCCAGGTGGCGTGGCGGACGGCGCTCTACCGCGTCGGCGTGGACGGCGGCATCTTCCTGGGCCCCTTCCTGTCCGGTCTGCTCATCGGCCGCGCGCCGGGCGCGCTGCCGGGCGCGCTGGCCGCCGTGCTCGTGCTCGTCGGCGTGCTGCTGGCGCGCCGGCGCGCCTGAGGCCGGCCAGCCGGCGCAGCGGCGCGCCGCTGAGGCGCGTGAGGATCCACTCGCGGCGCAGGCGGGCGCCGAGCTTCCGGTAGAAGGCGATCGAGGGCCGGTTCCAGTCGAGCACCGTCCACTCCATGCGCGCGCAGCCGCGGCGCAGCGCCACGGCGGCGAGGGCCCGCAGCAGGGCCCGCCCGGCGCCGCGGCCGCGCTCGTCGGGCACGACGAAGAGATCCTCCAGGTAGAGCGTCGGCCGCCCCTCGAACGTGGAGTAGGTGAAGTAGTAGAGCCCGAAGCCGATGGCCCGGCCGCCGCGCCGGCAGATGAGCGCCTCGAAGTAGCGCCGCCGGCCGAAGCCGTGCCGGCGGACGAGCGCCACCGTGGCGCGCATCTCGTGGGCGAGGCGCTCGTACTCGGCGAGGCCGCGGATCAGGGCCAGGATCGTCGGCGCGTCGCGCCGCCTCGCCCGCGTGATGGTCAGGGCCGCCGCCACGGCCGCCGATCATAGCACCGGCACTTCGATTGACTGCCGCAGGGCACCGGGCTACGCTCGGCAGCCTATGGCGCGGATGACCGGAGGCGAGGCGCTCGTCGGGCAGCTCGTGCGCGAGGGCGCCCGCGTCGTCTTCGGGCTCCCCGGCGTTCAGCTCTACGGCGTGGTCGCCGCGCTCCGCGACGAGCCGCGGATCCGGCTGCTCACCACGCGTCACGAGCAGGCCACCGGCTACATGGCCGACGGCTACGCGCGGGCCGGCGGCGACTTCGGCGTGGCCCTCGTCGTCCCGGGTCCGGGGCTGCTCAACGCCTCCGCGGGGCTGAGCACGGCCTACGCGTGCTCGTCGCCCGTGCTCATGATCTCGGGCCAGGTGCCGCGCGCGAGCCTGGGCCGCCGCATCGGCGTGCTCCACGAGGTCGACGACCAGCTCGACTGCATCGCGCCGGTCACCAAGTGGCGCCGCCGGGTGCTGGAGGTGGCCGACGTGCCGGCGGCCGTGCACGAGGCCGTGCGGCAGCTCAAGACCGGCCGCCCGCGGCCCGTGGAGATCGAGATGCCGCCCGAGACGATGGAGGACGAGGGCGACGCCGAGCTGCTCGCCCCCGACCACCCGCCGCGGCCGCCGGCGCCGCCGCGCGAGATCGACCGGGCCGCGGACCTGTTGCTGGCCGCCGAGCGGCCCGTCGTGTACGCCGGCGGCGGCGTGCATCTCTCGGGCGCGCACGAGGTCCTGGCCGCCGTCGCCGATCACCTGCAGGCCGGCGTCATCGAGAGCGCCGAGGGCAAGGGAGCCGTTTCGCACGCCAGCGAGATCGCCCTCGGCGCCGCCCTGGCCTGGCAGGGACCGCTGCGCCGTCACCTGCTGGCCGCCGACGTCATCCTCGCCGTCGGCACGCGGTTCGCGGTGGCCGCGCCGCGGCCGGAGCAGCCGGTGGTGCAGGTCGACATCGATCCCGAGGAGATCGGGCGCAATCACGCGAAGACGCTGGGGCTGGTCGGCGACGCCCGCGCCACGCTGGAGCGGCTGCTCGAGCGCCTGCGCGCGGCCGCGCCGCCGCGGGGCTCGCGCAAGGCCGAGTACCAGGCCCTCCGCGAGGAGATCGCGGCCACCGACACCCAGGAGCCGGCCTCGTCGTTCGTGCGGGCGCTGCGGGCGGCCATTCCCGAGGAGACGATCGTCGTGACCGACATGACGCAGGTCGGCTACTACGCCCGGCCCTTCTGGCCCGTGTACCGGCCGCGGACGTTCCTGACGTCGTCGTACTCCGGCAACCTCGGCTACGCCTATCCCACCGCGCTCGGCGCCAAGGTCGCGTGCCCCGAGCGGCCGGTGCTCGCCATCTGCGGCGACGGCGGCTTCCTCTACAACGTGCAGGAGCTGTCGACGGCGGCGCAGCACGGCATCGCCGTCGTGACCGTGGTCTTCAACGACGGCGCGTACGGCAACGTGGCGCGCGACCTGGACGAGGCGTGGGGCGGCGCCTACGCCGCCGCGCTCCAGAACCCGGACTTCATGAAGCTGGCCGAGGCCTTCGGCGTCCTCGGCCTGCGCGCGAAGGACGCCACCGAGACGGGACGCCTGGTGCGCGAGGCGCTCGCCGCCGAGCGGCCGGCGCTGGTGGAGGTGCCGGTGGGCCGCATGCCGCGCCCGGCGTTCTTTCCGCCGCGCCGCAAGCCGACCAGGTACCAGGCCACGGCCGGCTGAACGCCGTCCCGGGCCCGCGCTCGTGTCTCGTCGCGCCGTCCTCACCGCCGCGCTCGGCTTCGCCGCCCTCCGGCCCGACGCGCCGCCGGCCGTGCTGGCCGCGCTCCACGGCTGGCTCGACTCGTGGCGCGGTCTCGGGCACGTCGTGGCCGGCATGGAGCGGCAGGGCTACGATCTCGAGCTCTCGCGGCTGAACGGGCTCGGCTGGCGCGCCAGCTTCTACGTCAGCGGCCGCATCCACTCCTTCACGGCGACCACGGGCACGGCGTTCGAGCCCACGCCGTGGCGCGCCGTGCAGCGGGCCGCGTGGCGCGCGCTGCGCGCGGCCGCCTGAGGCCGTCCGGAGCGCCCCGGGCGCCGGCCGAGGGCAGGCGCGCGTGTACGGGCGCCGCACGGCGCCGCTTCTGCTCCGCGCGCCTTCCGCCGCCGGCTCGCCCGTCACGGCGCCTGGGCGCCGGCGATCCTGGCCGCATCGCTGATCGCCGGAACGGCAGGCTTCCATCTGCTCGCGGGCCAGCCCCTGATCGACGCCCTGCTCGACGCTGATGCTGCTGGGCGGCCGCCGCCTTCGCGCTCTACGCCGGGCTCGTCTTCCTGGGCGCGGCGGCGCTCGTGCTCGCGCCGATCGTGCACCGCTTCCTGCACGCGTTCCACCTGGAGGAGTCCCGGCGGCGCGACGGCCGGCCCTGAGCGGCGCCGGACGCCGGAGGGCCCGGGTCTTGGACATCGCCGGCGCGCCCGTGTATCGTTGCGGCCGGGCGAGGCCCGATCCTTCCCGAGCGAGGCAGCCATGGTGAGCCGGCGAGTCGTCAGGTCCTACCAGGCGCGATACGGCATGGGCGCCAACAAGGCCACGATGAACGACCTCACGGACGCGATCGACGTGCACGCCCACGCGCGCGGCGGCGACGAGGAGGAGCCGCTGCACGCCGCCCAGGAGGCGAGCCGGGCCGGCATGCGGGCCATCGTCTTCAAGAGCATCTCGCCGGGGCGGCCCTGGGAGGTCGCCCGGCGGCTGCAGGACGAGGTCGATCGCTGGGCCGAGCGCGAGGGCGTGCGGCCCGTCCGCTGCGTCCCCGCGTGGGTGATCGGCATCCCGCTGCGGCCCATCGACTTCGCGGAGATCCGGGCGGCCGTCGACGGCGGTGTGAGGGCCATCTGGATGCCGCCCGTCACGTCGGCGTGGAGCATTTGCCGGCTCGGCGGCCGCGGCAAGTGGTTCGACGAGCGGCGGCGGCTGGACGAGCCCGTGGCCCCGGTGGCCTGGGAGGAGGCGCGCCAGACGGGGCTGTACGTGCTCGACGATCACGGACACCTGGCGCCCGACGTGCGGGACACGGTGCGGCTGTGCGCCGACCGCGACGTCGCGCTCTCGTTCGGCCATCTGTCGCCGCAGGAGATGGACGCGCTCGCCGAGGAGATGGGCGCCCTCGGCTACCGGCGCGCCTTCATCGACCATCCGTTCAGCGAGGTGTTCGAGCTGGACGTGCCGGAGATGAAGCGCTGGGCCGACGCCGGCGTCCGCTTCGCGCTCACCTGGGACGAGCTCTCGCCGCTGCTGGGCACGGATCCCCAGGACATGGTCGAGGCCATCCGGACGATCGGCCCGGAGCATTTCATGCTGTCGAGCGACGCCGGCATCCCGCTGCTGCCGCCGACCGTCGAGGCCTACCGGCTGCTGGCGGCGACGCTGCGCGCCTACGGCATGACGGAGCCCGAGATGCGCACGCTGATGACCGCCAGCGCGCTGGAGACGGTCAGCCTGTCCTGACGATCAGGTGCGCCGGGGATCGACCGGGGGCGAGGCGATGGGGCCGGTCGGCGTGCCGTCGCCCAGCCGCTCCGTGCGGCTGTTCTCGGCGTTCTCGCGGATGACGTTGCCGGGGCTCAGCGCGTCGTCGCTCGCCGGGGCCGGCGCCTGCTCGCTCGCCAGTTGCCGGCAGGCCTCCGGAGCGCTGGCGCGCCGGGGGTGATCGTCGGGGCGCCGGGACGGCGCCCGCCCCCCGAAGCCCAGATCCGTCTGCCTCAGCCATTCGAGATCGCGGAGCACGGCCCGCCAGAGGGCGCCGCCCGCGACCACCGCGCCGACGGCGCCCAGGAGCATCGAGGCCCGCGCCGCACCGAGACCGGCGCCGCCAAGCTTGCGGAGCATGCCCATCCCTGCCAGCCCAGCAACGATGATGCCAGCGACGCGTCGCCGGGCGCGGCGGGCGCCGGCCGCACGCCTGGCCCCTGTTGCCGCCTCGGGACAGCCGGTACAGTAGGGGCGTCGGGTGTCATGCCGTTCCAGCATCGGTGTCCGCAGTGCCGCAGCGAGGACGTCCAGCGGATCCACCGCCGTGGAGCGTTGAAGCGAGTCGTGCTCGGCTTGCTGGGGTGGCGCGCCTACCGCTGTCTGCAATGCGGCGTGCAGTTCTACGATCGTCCGAGCCGCCCGGAGTCCTCCGCGGCCTGATCGGCGGGAAATGTCACGACTACAGGAGGATGCCGGAGAACGACCACCGGCCGCCGGGCGCTTCTGGTCGCCGCGCGGCCGATCTCTCCGGGTCCTCGGTGCCGGTACCCGCCGGCGCGCAGTAGATATATAACATATATCTGTTCTATATCTTATTGCTCGCGGACGCCCGCGATGTGATAGCGTGGGTCGCGTCGGGCCCTTCCATCTACGGGACCTCCCACCACCGGCCGCCGCACCGGGCGGCGTGGGCGGCCGCCGAACAGTGTCGATGGCGGCCTGTCGGATCACCTTCGATGACGCGCGCTCGGGCCAGCAGGGTCGGCTCCGTGCCGTCCTCGCCGGACCGTGACACCGTCGGCTCTCCTCCTCGTCGAGGCGGGCCGGCCGGTGGTCAGCGCGTGGAGATCGGGGTGAGGTGGGCGGCGAGTCGCGCGTCGAGCCAAGGGGGGATTCCTCGGTGGATGATTTCGGTGATGCGCTCCGCGTGTTTCTCGGGCACGCACACGGGCAGCCCTTTTGTGACGGCTGCCTGGCGGCCGAGCTGGACGTCGGCGCGCGCGAGGTGCGGGTGACGCTCGATGGGGACGCGACGGGAGTCGATCGCGGATCCGGCCGATGCTCCGTCTGCGGCCAGACGGTGACGGTCACGCGCTGGCCGGCAGCGTGAGGGCCACCGCGAACGAGGCGAGCTGGGCAGCGCGCTCGATGCGCAGCGCGACGCCGTTGACGAACGGGGAGGGTTCCAGATGGATGTCGCAGCCTTCAACACGCCGAAGGATTCGGCCTGGCGGTGGCGGATCGTGAACTATGCGGGCGCCACGATCGAGGAGTCGCGCGACCGCTTCCCGTCGATCGGTGCCGCGCTCGCGCACGGGGCTCAGCGGCTCGCCGCGATGAACGTCGTGGACCGCTCACAGGCCAGCAACTGGCGGCGGTCGACCTCGTATCTCAGAGGACGCTGAGTGTCCCGCACGATCGACGCCGAGGCCAGGCGCATCCCGCTCGTCCGCATTCCGGGAGGCCCCATGCCGTCTCGCGACGCCGCGTTGATCGAAGACCTCCTGGAAGGCGCCCCGCTGTGCGCGAACTGCATCGTACGCGGAACCGGCATGCAGCAGCGGCGCCTGAACGAGGCGCTGCCCGATCTCATCGGTGCCCTGCGGATCGCCAGCGAGTTGGGAGCGTGCGGCGCCTGCCTGAAGCAGACCGTCGTGCACCGTCTGGCGCCGGCCGCTTGACGCCGGCCCCGCCCGTCCCGCACGCCGGTGCGGCCGATCCGGTGGACGCGGCGCCCCACGGCACCGCCGGCGATGGGCGGAGGCGCTGGCCCGTGAGTCGTGGTCCGCTCGGCGCCGCCGCGGGACGACGGTGCGCTAGAATCCCCGTCTTCGCATGCAGATCCGGTAGGCCGCGCGGTACGCAGCGTCCTTCGCTCCCTCGCCGTCCATTCCGTGGAGCTGGGGGTCCGCCGAATGCGTGACGTGCTCGCGCGCGCCCGGCGCGCTCCCCGTGTCTCCGCGCGACTGGCGCGCGGCCGCGGCACCGGTCTCGTCCTTGGATGTCGGAGAGATCCAAGGGCTGCGGTATCCCTGTCGCGCTTCCTCGTTGCACGCCGCGCTGTCGGCGACGGTCGGGACATCGGCCTCACCGGGGCCGGCCGTGAAGAAGAGCCCCAGGGCGAGAAGCCGCGCGGCATGACGCCATCGGGCGCGAGACGCGGCGCGAGCCCCGAGGCCCGCGGGGGCCCCCCGTGCCGCGTGCGCATCAACCTCCGACTTCATGACGGTGTCGCCCCGGGACGGCCGTGTCGGCGTCACCCGGTGAGCCCTCCTCCACGACGGCCGCGTGCGTCCTCGGCGGCTGGCCCTCGGCGGGGGCCGACCCGCCATGTTCACGTTGCCCGGAACCCAGTCGCACCCAGCTGCTCGTGCTGAAGTTGTAGTGATAGACCGCCCCATCGACGTCGAGGCCGAACAAGTCGTTCTCGGATGCGCAGATCTGGATCAGCTTCGCCATGGACTTCTCCGCGTCGCCGTTGCTCGCCCGCCCGGCCGCCGGCCGCCATGACCGAGACGCGACCGCTCCGCCGGCTGGCCTATCGCCTGCGACACCGACGGGGTAGACGGCGCCTCTGTGCGGAACGGCCGCACGATCCTCGTGAAGGACGGGTGCCAGGATTGTGGAAAGCCATGCTCGTCGCGGTCGCGACGCCTGATGCGTCGATCGTGGAGACAACGACGGAGGCACGGGCAGTATACACCCCGCCGGCGGCGCGCGTGTCCCGCCGGGGGATCTCGCGCGCGCTCTGGCATTGGCCCTGGCCTGCTACCGGGATCGGGTGTACCGTGGAGGCCTCCGAACAGGTCCTCGAGAGTCCATCCTCGATAGCACCGGAGTACTTGGCGCGTATCGCGCGGGCGGTTCTCGCTCCCGCTGGAGGCCCCATGCTGAGGTCGCTTCGCGCAGTCGTTGGCCGTCTGGTCGCCGTGTACGATCGCTCGATCACCCGGTCGCACGCGTCGGTGCGCGGGAGCGAAGCCCTGGTCGACGGCGCGCGCGCGCGTTTCGAGGCGCCCGCGACGTCACGCGATCGCCGGCCCTGGTGCGCGAGGTGCGGGGAACGCCTGCGGGTCCACGATGACGTCGGGGCGTCGGCGAGGGACGGCATTCACGCCCGCTGCTACGGCAGCTGAGCGACGCGGGCGTCTCCACCCGAGACGGGAAGGACGCCAGAGAAGACCGATAAGCGGGGTCCTGTTGGAGCCTGCTGGCTCCCGACGGTCATTTCTCTAGGGCGCCGGTTGCCCGGCGTCTCCAGCGGCCTGACCCGAGCGCGAGGCGGGCCACCTCGTTGCGCTCCTATTCGGCCTTGCTCCGGGTGGGGTTTACCGAGCCGGCGCGGTCACCCGCGCCGCTGGTGAGCTCTTACCTCACCGTTTCACCCTTACCGCCCTCGCGGACGGCGGTCTGCTTTCTGTGGCACTGGTCCGTGGGGTCGCCCCCCCTGGGTGTTACCCAGCACCCTGCCCTGTGGAGCCCCGACTTTCCTCCCGCCGCGCGTGGCGGCCGGCGACCGTCTGGCCTTCTCTGGCGCTGCGGCCAGTATACCGCCCGGCGGTATACGGCGCACGCGGTCAGGGGCGGCGCCGGGACGCCGCGGCGCGCGCGGCCTCCTCGCTGACGAGGCGCTCCACCTCGCGGGCCAGCCCGGCGCCGCACGCCATCACGCCGGGCGCCCGCGGCGGCCAGCGATTGAACGCCAGGGGACGACCGGCGGCGTCGGACACGTGGCCACCGGCGGCGGCGACCAGCGCCGCGCCGGCGGCGATGTCCCACTCGGCCTTCGCGGAGCGGCCCCACGTCGCGTCCGCCCGACCGGTGGCCACCAGCGCCAGGGTGTAGGCGAGGGGGCCCACGGCACGCACCCCGAAGCCCCGGCCGAGGAGGACCCGGCCGCTGCGCCGGCGCAGGGCCCAGCGATCGACGAGGACCACGCCGCCGGCCAGCCTCGCGCGCGACGACGCCCGGACGGGCCGGCCATTGAGCGTGACCCCCGTCTCGGGGCCGCCGAGGATCTGCTCGCCGAGGAGGGGCGCCAGCACGCCGCCGGCCACCGCGACGCCGTCCTCCGCGAGCGCGATGGACACGCACCACTCCGGCACGCCGGCCAGGAACTCGCGCGTGCCGTCCAGCGGATCCACGATCCAGACGCGTCGCCGGCCCAGCCGCGCGGGGTCGTCCGCGGTCTCCTCCGACAGCCAGCCCTCGCCGTCCCGCGGCAGCTCCGCGCGCAGGAGGTCGTCGGCGGCCAGGTCGGCCTCGGTCACCGGGCTGCCGTTGTCCTTGTGGAAGACGCGCACGCGGCGCCGGCTCATCTCGACCAGGACGTCCCCCGCGCGGCGCAGCGCCGCGCGGATGCGGGCCAGGTCCTCCTCGCGCGCCATGGACCCGGGGGGGGTGCAGGACCGAGGCCTACCGGGGCGAGGCCTCGGCCATTGCCGCGCGCGCCAGCGCGTCCACGCGTTCGTTGAGCGCCTCGCCGCTGTGCCCGGCCACCTTGATCCAGGTGACGTCGTGACGCCGGCTCTCGGCCAGCAGTCGCTCCCAGAGGTCGCGGTTGGCGATGGGCTGCCTGCCGGAATTCACCCAGCCGCTGCGCTCCCACCGCTCCCACCACCGGTCGCGGAAGCAGTTGACGACACCATCTCCTGAGGTCCGATCCCGAAGTCCGAGATCCCCGCCGCGCGCGTGATCCACCACGTTCGAGCGCGGGCTCCGCCCGCGCAATCCTTTCCCGGGGGGAGGCAGCGGAGCGGGCCGCAGGCCCGCGGAGCGTCGGAAGGGGGACGAAGTCCCCCTCCGAGTTCATTCCGACCAGTACAGGAACCGGCCGCAGCTCTCGCAGTGCAGCAGCGCCTGGTTCTGGCGCAGCTCCTGGATGGCCTGCGGGCGGATGGCCATCCGGCAGCCGCCGCAGATGGCGGCCAGGCCGACGGGCGCGATGCCGAGGCCGCCGCGGGCACGGAGGATGCGCTCGTAATCGGCCAGCGTGCCGCGCGGCAGCTCGCGCGCCAGCGAGGCCCGCTCGCCGCGCACGCCGTCGAGCTCCGTCTCGACCGCGGCCAGGCGCTCGCGCAGCGAGGCCTCGTCGCGGCGCGCCTGCTCCTCGCGGCTGCGCAGCCGCTGCTCGGCCTCGCGGATCTCGGCCTGCAGCGCCTCCTGGCGCTCCATCAGCGCCAGGATGTCCTCCTCGGCCTGGGCCTTCTGGCGCTTGATGGTCTCGATCTCGGCGAGGACGGCGGAGTACTCGGTGTTGGTCTTGACCTCGTAGAGCCGGCCCTCCGAGCGCGCGCGCTTGACCGCGATGTCGTCGAGGTCCTTCTCGCGGGCCCGCATCTCCTTGCGCGCGGCGTCCAGCCGGCCCTTCACCGTCTCGACCGTCTTGCGGGCCTCGGCCAGCGACGCGTGCAGGGCCTCGATCCGTCGCGGCAGCCGTGCCGCCTCGGCCTCGAGCGCGGCGATGCGGGTGTCGAACTCCTGCAGGTGAACCAGGGTCTCGAGCTCAGTCATGCGTGGTGGGCCCACCTGGACTCGAACCAGGAACCGACCGGGTATGAACCGGCTGCTCTGCCGTTGAGCTATGGGCCCGCGGGCTCATCGGAGGCTCCCAGCGTACATCACGACTCGAGGAAGCTGCGGAGCTTCTTGGAGCGCGACGGGTGTCGCAGCTTCCGGAGCGCCTTGGCCTCGATCTGGCGGATGCGCTCGCGGGTGACGGCGAAGTCCTGGCCGACCTCCTCCAGCGTGTGCTCGCAGCCGTCGCTGAGGCCGAAGCGGAGCCGCAGCACCTTCTCCTCGCGCGGCGTCAGCGTGTTGAGCACCTTGTTGGTCTGCTCGCGGAGCGAGAGCCCGATGATCGACTCCACCGGCGAGACGACCTGCTTGTCCTCGATGAAGTCGCCCAGGTGGCTGTCCTCCTCCTCGCCGATCGGCGTCTCCAGCGAGATGGGCTCCTGGGCGATCTTGAGGACCTTGCGCACCTTGTCCACCGGCACGTCCATCTTCTGGGCGATCTCCTCCGGGGTCGGCTCGCGGCCCAGCTCCTGCACCAGCTGCCGCGACGTCCGGATGAGCTTGTTGATGGTCTCGATCATGTGCACGGGGATGCGGATGGTGCGGGCCTGGTCGGCGATGGCCCGCGTGATGGCCTGCCGGATCCACCAGGTGGCGTAGGTGGAGAACTTGTAGCCGCGCCGGTACTCGAACTTGTCCACGGCCTTCATCAGGCCGATGTTGCCCTCCTGGATCAGGTCGAGGAACTGCAGGCCCCGGTTCGTGTACTTCTTGGCGATGGAGATCACCAGCCGCAGGTTGGCCTCCACCATCTCCTTCTTGGCCTGGGCGGCCTTGGCCTGGCCCTGCTTGATCACGGCCATGACGCGCTTGATGTCCTCGGCCCGGGCGTTGGCGCGGCTCTCGGCGGCCTTGATCTCCTGCTGGGCCACCCAGATCTGCTGCTGCTTGGGGCTGGTGAACTTCTTGGCGGCCTTGAGGTGCAGGTCGGCGACGGCGCCGTTGGTCCCGTTGGCGGCGGGGTCGCGGAACGACACGTAGATGAGGTTCTGCACCTCCTCGGCCGACGGCCGGCGCCCGTTGGTCCAGAGCGCGATCACCCGCTCGGCGCGCTCGATGTCCTCCACCAGGTCGCGCAGGCGCTGCACGAGGCCGCGCCGGCCGGCGTCGCTGTCCTCGCGGTCGATGATCTGGTTGCCGATGGCCAGCTCGCGCAGCTTCTTGAGCACCCGGTCCTGGTACTGCTGGCCCCTGGCCTCGAGCTTCTTCCAGGCCGGCTCCTTGCGCGATCTGCTCTTCTTGCGGCCGCCGGCCTTGGCGCGCACCTTGCGCACCTGCTCCATGACGGCGTCGCGCTCGCGCAGCAGGCGGTCCACCTGGCCGAAGGCGTTGATGACCTGGCGCTTGAGCTCGGCTTCCTTCTCCTCGGTGAACTCCTCCTCGTTGACGTCGACGACGTCCTTGACGGAGACGTCGTCGTTGCGCAGCTGCTCGCGCAGCTCGCGGAAGCGCTCGAGGGCGAGGTTGGTGCTGAGGATGGCGTTGGCGACCTGGTTCTTGCCCTCCTCGATGCGCTTGGCCAGGGCGATCTCGCCTTCCCGGGTGAGGAGGGCGACGCGGCCCATCTCGCGCAGGTAGAGGCGCACCGGGTCCTCGGTGCGGCCGACCGGGCCGGGCGTGAGGTCGATGGCGTCGCCGCTCTCCTCGTCGGGCTCCTCGGCCGGCACCGCGCGCTGGACCTCCGACGGCAGGCGCGCGGCCTTCGCCGAATCCACCACCTCGATGTCCATGGCGCCGAACATCATCATGATGTCGTCGAGCTGGTCGAGCGACACGATGTCCGACGGCAGGGCGTCGTTCACCTCGTCGTAGGTGAGGAAGCCCTTCTGCTTGCCCATCGAGATGAGGCGGTCCAGCTCCTCCAGCTTCGGCTCTTCAATCATGCTCCTGGACTCCTTGGGGACCGGCGGTCCCGTGTTCGAGTGACTGGGCGGCCTTGCCCAGCATCTCGTAGACCACCTTGCCCTCCCGGTGCAGGGCTCGGAAGTCCTCGACCGGCGTCTCCCCGACGCCGGTCCGGCTCTGCGCCTCGGCGATGCCGACGGCGATGCGGCGCTGCCGGCGCAGGCGGTGCTCCCGTTCCAGGTGGCGGCGGAACTCCGCGGTGCTCGTCTCGGGGTCGTCCGCGAAGCGAGGGTCGTCGTCGAGGAGGAGGGCGGTCAGCACGTTGCGCGCGGGGTCGTCGAGGTCCGCCAGCAGGCTCTCGGCCGGCGCGTCGGGGCGCGCGCGCAGGGCGCCCACGATCGCGCGCAGCGCGCCCCCGACGTCGTCGTCCTCCAGCAGCGGCAGCAGCGCCTCGCGCGCCGAGGCGTGCAGCAGCAGCAGCCGGACCAGCATCCGGTCCCGGGCGCGCTCGGCCGGGGCCGCCGGGGCGCGCGGCGGCGCGGCCGCCGGTCGCCGCAGCGCCGTCTGCAGCCGCTGGGACTCGATCCAGAGCTGGGTGGGATCGATGCCCAGCTTGACGGCGGCCTCGCGGGACAGCGCGGCGGCCTCCTCGGCGTCGCCCACCTTGGCCAGCATCAGCGCGGCCCGGGCGAAGGCGTTGGCCCGCGCCCGGGGCCCGGTGGCCCCGTCGGGGTCGGCGATGGCGCGGTCCAGGGCGTAGCCCAGCAGGCTGCGCGCCCCCGCGATGCGCGCGGCGAACGCCTCGGCCCCGTGCTCGCGCAGGAAGGTGTCGGGGTCGTGCCCGGACGGCAGCAGCGCCACCTTCATCCGGAACGTCGGGCCGGCCTCGAAGCCCCCCGTGCGGTTCACGGCCCAGGCGGCGCCGGCGGCGCTCGGCTCGAGCAGCTCGGCGGCACGCTCGGCGGCCTTCTGGCCGGCGGCGTCGGCGTCGAAGAACGTCACGACCTCCTCGCAGTAGCGCCGGAGCAGGCCGAGCTGCGGCGGCGTGAACGCCGTGCCGAGCGCGGCCACCGTCTCGGCGAAGCCGTGCTGGTGGGCCATCAGGCAGTCGACGTAACCCTCGACGAGCAGCGCGCGGTTGCGCTCGCGGATCGCGGGCCGGGCGGCGTCGATGGCGTAGAGCAGGCGGCCCTTGCTGTAGATCGGCGTCTCCGGCGAGTTCAGGTACTTCGGCGGCTCGTCGTTGAAGGCGCGGCCGCCGAAGGCGACGACCCGGCCCTGCAGGTCGCGGATGGCGAACATCAGCCGGCCGCGGAAGCGGTCGTACACGCCGGTGCCGTTCTCGCGCCGGATGACGAGCCCGGCCGTCTCCAGCGTCTCCGGGGGCACGCGCTCGGCGCGCATGACGCCGAGCAGCCCGTCCCAGGCGTCGGGCGCCAGGCCCAGCCCGAAGCGGCGGGCGATTTCGGGGTCGATGCCGCGGCGCTCGAGGTACAGGCGGGCGCGCTCGCCGCCCGGCTTCCACAGGGCCTCGGCATAGAAGCGCGCGGCCAGATCCATCGCGCGGTAGAGCTCGTCGCGCCCGGCGTCCTCGCGGGCGCCGCCGCGTTCCTCGGGCAGCGTCACGCCCGCCTGCCGCGCCAGCGCGCGGACGGCTTCGGGGAACGTCAGCCGGTCCTGGCGCATCAGGAAGCCGAAGGCGTCTCCGCCGACGCCGCAGCCGAAGCAGTGGAAGATGCCCTTCTTCGGGTTCACCATGAACGACGGCGTCTTCTCGCTGTGGAAGGGGCAGAGACCCTTGAAGTTGACGCCGGCCTTGCGGAGGTTGACGAACCGCCCGATGAGATCGACGAGATCGATGCCCGTCCGGATCTCGTCCAGGAGCGCGGGCGAGTAACCGGCCATTAGCCTTCCATCCTACGCCCCGACCTTGAGCGCCGCCACCGTTGCTCCGGCGCCGCCCTCGGAAAGCTCGCCGTCGCGGTAGGACTCGACCAGCGGATGCGCGGCCAGCAGGTCCCGGACCGCCTTGCGCAGGGCCCCCGTTCCCTTGCCGTGGACCAGCCGGACCGTGGCCAGCCCGGCCATGAACGCGTCGTCCAGGTACTGCTCGACCAGGTCTCGCGCCTCATCGGCGGTGCGCCCCAGCAGGTGCAGTTCGGCCCCCACCCCCCTCTTCTCCGGCACGCTGATCGCTGCCGGCCGGCGGGCCGCGCGGCCCGCCGGGGCCGGCGGGTCGCTGCCGGCGGCCAGGCGAAGGGCCTGCACGGGGACCCTGACGGTGACGGAGCCCGACCGGACGGTGGCCGTGCCGGCCTCCACGGCGAGCAGCTCGCCCCTCAGACCGAGATGCTCGGCAGCCACCCGGGCGCCCGGCACCATGGCCGCCGCGGCTTCCGGAGGGGCCGGCGACGGCACCGGCGCCACCCGGGCCGCGGCGGCGTTGATCCGGCGGCGGCTGTCCTCGACGTCACGGCGCGAGCGGTCCGCCCGCTTGAGCCGCTCCCACTCGGCGCTGACGGCCCGGCGCACGTCGGCCAGGAGCCGTGCCGCCTCGGCCTTCGCCCGGGCCAGGACGTCCTCCGCCCGGGCCTCGGCGGTCGCCTGCGCCTCCCGCGCGGCGGCGAGGATGGCCGCGGTCTCCTGCTCGCGCCGCTCCAGGGCGGCCGTCCGCTCGGCCTCTCCGCGCGTGTAGTCGTCCAGCCGCTGCAGCAGCTCGGACAGACGCGCTGCGTGCATCGACCGGTGCGACTGCGCGCGCTCGATGAGCGCGGGCCCGAGGCCCAGACGGGCGGCGATGGTGAGGGCCAGGCTCTGGCCGGGACGGTCGTAGCGCAGGCGGAAGGTGGGCGCGAGCGTCGCCGTGTCGAACTCCACCGACGCGTTGCGCGCCCGGGGATGCGTGCTGGCGAAGGCCTTGAGGGGCTCGAGGTGCGTCGTGGCGAGCACGAGCGCGCCGCGGTCCGCCAGCTCCTCGAGAATGGCCTGGGCCAGCGCCGCGCCCTCGTCGGGATCGGTGCCGGCGCCGAGCTCGTCCAGGAGCACCAGCGAGCGGTCGTCGGTCTCGGCCAGGACCTCGCGCACCTGCTTGACGAAGGCCGAGAAGGTCGACAGGTTCTCGGCGACGCTCTGGTCGTCGCCGATGATCGCGTGCACCCGGGTGAACACCGGCAGCCGCGCCCCGGGATCCGCCGGCAGATGGCAGCCGGTCTGGGCCATCAGCGCGTGCAGCGCGAGGGTCTTCAGGGCGATGGTCTTGCCGCCGGCGTTCGGGCCGGTGATGACGGCGACCGGCCGGTCGGGCGTCAGGTGCAGGTCGACGGGGACCACCGGCCGTTCGGGATGCTCCCAGCTCTGGGCGAGCAGGAGCGGGTGGCGAGCGCCGGCGATGGCGACGGCGCCGCGGTCGCTCACCACGGGCGCGGAGGCGTTCATGCGCTCCGCGAGGCCGGCGCGGGCGAACGTCCAGTCGAGCTCGGCCACGATCGCGACCAGGGTGTCGGCGTCGCCGAGCCGCTGCCGGACCGCGTCGGTCAGCCCGGCCAGGACCCGGGCGGTCTCGGCCTCTTCCTCGCGGGCGAGCTGGACCAGGTCGTTGTTCGCCTCCACCAGGTCGGCCGGCTCGACGAACACCGTCTGACCGCTCTGCGAGCGGTCGTGCACGATGCCCGGCACCCTGGCGCGGGCCTCGGCCCGGACCGGCAGCACGTAGCGGCCGTGGCGGACGGTGACGTAGCGGTCGGCGAAGAGACGCTCGGCGCTCGGCCCCGCGAGCCAGCCTTCCAGGTCGGCCACCACCCGGCGGCGGCGCTCGCGCAGGTCGCGGCGCACCTGGCGAAGCCGCGGACTGGCCTGGTCGGTGACCGCGCCCTCGTCGTCGAGCGACCGCCGCAGCGCTTCGCGCACGTCCTCCAGGCGCGGCGCTCGCGCCGCCTCGGCCGCCGGCGCCGGCGCGATGGCGGCGGCGCTCCTGGCCCAGGCGGCGAGGCGAGGGGCGGCCTCGAGCAGGGAGAGCACGTGCAGCAGTTCGGATCCGTCCAGGACACCGCCGGGAACGCGGCAGCGATCGAGCACAGGCCTCGCGTCGGCGATGCCGTCGAGGGGTGGGGCGCCGACCCCCGCCAGGGCACGGCGGGCCTGGCTCGTGGACTCGAGGGCGGAGGAGATCCAGGCCAGATCGGTCGAGGGCTCGGCGCCGGCGGCCCGCTCCCGCCCCATGGCGGTACGGGCCTCGTGGGCGAGGAGGGCGCGGGCGGCATCCCACTCGATGCCCCGCCCACGGATACGGCCTGCCTCCATCTCTGGCCTCATTCGCTCCCAGCCGGACTCACGGGGAGGGTCGGCGCCCGAGTCAGGAGTGCTGCCGTGCTAATCCGACATCCGCTCGCGTCGCTTCGCCTTCTTGCGTGCCGCCAGCGCCTTGCGCTTCTTCCGGACGCTCGGCTTCTCGTAGTGCTGCCGCTTCTTGAACTCGGACAGGAGCCCGGCCTTCTCGCACTGCTTCTTGAAGCGCTTGAGCGCGCTCTCGAAGGACTCGTCGGGCTCGACGATGACCTTGGTCACTCGGCTCCCCCCCTCCGCGAATGCCGCGACCCACCGCCTGGGTAAACGACAACTGTATACCATCGGTCCGCGGGCTCCGCTACCGAAACAACCCGCCCGACGCCCTCGCCGGCGTTCGCCGCCGGGGTTGCATCGGCGAGCCGGCCGTCTACACTGTGCGGGCCTTGAGCCCGCCGCCCCTCTACACCGTGCTGCCCTTCGTGGCCATGCTGCTGACGATCGCGATGTTCCCCCTGGTCCTGCCGCACTGGTGGGAGTCCAACCGCAACAAGTCGATCGTCGCCGCGGCGCTGGGCCTGCCCGTCCTCGGCATGTACGCGGCCCGCAACCCGCTCGCGCTGCTGCACACCGGCGAGGAGTACGTCTCGTTCCTCGTCCTGCTGGCCGGCCTCTACGTCATCTCCGGCGGCGTGCTGATGCGCGGCGACCTGGCGGCGACGCCGCTGACCAACACGGCGTTCCTCGCCGTGGGCGGCGTGCTCGCCTCCTTCGTGGGCACGACGGGGGCGTCCATGCTCCTCGTCCGTCCCCTGCTGCAGACCAACAGCGAGCGCCGTCGCGTGAAGCACACCGTGATCTTCTTCATCTTCGTGGTGTCCAACATCGGCGGGATGCTGACGCCGCTCGGCGATCCGCCGCTCTTCCTCGGCTACCTGCAGGGCGTGCCCTTCACGTGGACGTTCCGTCTCTGGAGGCCGTGGGCCTTCATGCTCGCCGTCCTGCTCGCCGCGTACTTCGCGTGGGACTCCACGCAGTACGCCCGCGAGGGTCTCGCCGCCCTGCGCCGTGATCGCGAGCGCCGGGAGCCGCTGCGCGTGGCCGGGGGGCTGAACGTGCTGTGGCTCGCCGGCGTGCTCGCCGCGGTGGCGTTCCTCCGGGAACCGGCGCGCGAGGCCATCATCGTGGCCCTGGCCGCGCTGTCGCTCTGGCGCACGCCGGAGGCGATCCGGCGGGCCAACGGCTTCACGGCCTACCCGATGATCGAGGTGGCCGTGCTGTTCTTCGGGATCTTCCTGACGATGATGCCGGCGCTCGAGCTGCTGCGGCTGCGCGGGGGCGAGCTCGGCGTGCGGGAGCCCTGGCAGTTCTTCTGGGCGACCGGCGTGCTCTCGTCGTTCCTCGACAACGCGCCGACGTACCTGACCTTCCTGGCGCTGGGGCAGGGGCTGGGGCTCGCCAACGAGGTGGTCGGGGTGCCGCACGCGGTGCTGGCCGCGATCAGCGTCGGCGCCGTGGCCATGGGCGCCAACACCTACATCGGCAACGCGCCGAACTTCATGGTGAAGGCGATCGCCGAGGAGGCCGGCGTCAGGATGCCGAGCTTCCTCGGGTACATGGCCTACAGCGCCGCCGTGTTGATCCCGCTGTTCGCCGCCGTCACCATCCTGTTCTTCTAGGAGCGCGGCGCCGACTACCGGCCGGCGCCGGGGGGCGCGGTCACGAGCTCGAGCACCCTGTCGGCGGCCAGCGTCACCGCCTGGTCCACGGCCGGTTGCTCGTCCGGGTCGAACGCGGCGAGCACGTGGTCGGGTACCTGGCCCTTGTGCGCGGGGCGTCCCACGCCGAGCTTCACCCGGCGGATCTCCTCGGTCCCGAGCGCCTCGATGACCGAGCGCACCCCGTTGTGGCCGCCGTGGCTGCCCTTCATGCGCACGCGGACGGTCCCGAGCGGCAGGTCGATGTCGTCGTAGACGAGGATCACGTCCGAGGCGACGGCGTCGAGGGCGGCGAGGGCGCGGGCCACCACCGGGCCGCTCACGTTCATGAAGGCCAGCGGCTTGACGAGCACGACGGGCTCGCCGCGCCACTGCCCGCGCGCGGTGAGCGTCCGGCCCTCGGGGCGCCAGGGCCGCCGCAGACGTGCGGCCAGCAGGTCGACGACCCGCTGGCCGATGTTGTGTCGCGTCGCCTGGTACTCGGGTCCCGGGTTGCCCAAGCCGACCACGACGGTCGCCACGGGCGAGGCGGAGCGCTACTTCTTGGCCCGCTCGGCGGCCTTCTTGCCCTCGTCGCCGGTGGCCGCCGCCTCCTCGCCTTCCTTGGGCTTCCGCTCGGTGAGCACCTCGGGCTCGGCCGTGGCCGCGGCCGCCGCGACCACGGGTGCCACTTCCTCCTCGGCCATCGGCGCCGCCACGGTGACGACGGCCTGGCCGCGGTCGTTGAGGATGCGCACGCCCTCGGGGGCGGTGAGGTCGCCGACGGTGAGGACGTGGCCGATCATCAGGCGGCTGACGTCGGCGTCGATGCGCTCGGGGATCTGCGTGGGCAGGCACGAGATCTCCAGCTCGTGCAGGACGATCTGTAAGATGCCCTTCTGCTCGCGCACGCCGGCGGCCTCGCCGACGGGGTGCACGGCCACGCGGACGGTGATGGCGCGGTCGGCCTGCACCTCCTGCAGGTCCACGTGCAGCAGCCGCTCGGAGACCGGGTCGAACTGCAGGTCGCGGATGATGGCCAGGCGGGTGCCGCTGTCGCCGTCGAAGGTCAGCGTGAGCAGCTGCGTGGAGCCCTCGCGGCCGTGGATGATGCGCAGCACCGCCTTGGGGTCCACGGCCACCGCCTCGGGCCGGGCGCCGCCGTAGAGCACGCCGGGCACCACGCCGCCGCGGCGCAGGCGCCGGGCCACCTGCTTGCCGGTGCCCTCGCGCCGCTTGATCGTCAGCTCTTGCATCTGCATGGAGAACGCTCCTTCAGACGAACAGGGTCGAGACGGATTCCTCGTCGTGGATCCGCCGGATGGCCTCGCCGAGCAGCGGGGCCACGCTGAGCACGGTGATGCGGCCCTCCGCGCGCGTGGCGTCCGGGATCGGGATGGAGTTGGTGACGATGACCTCCTCGATGGGGGAGGCCTTGATGCGGTCCAGCGCCGGCCCCGAGAGCACGGCGTGGATGCCGCAGGCCAGGATGCGGCGGGCGCCCTCGCGCTGGATGGCGCCGACGGCCTGCACCAGCGTGCCGGCGGTGTCGATCATGTCGTCGATGACCACGGCGTCCCGGTCCTCGACGTCGCCGATGAGGTGCATGGCCACCGCGGAGTTCGGGCCCTCGCGGCGCTTGTCGATGATGGCCAGGCCCGCGTTGAAGCGCTTGGCGATGGCCCGGGCGCGCTCGACGCCGCCGGCGTCGGGCGAGACGATCACGGGCTCGCGCAGGTCCTTGCGCCGCAGGTAGTCGATCATGACCACGGGGCCGGCGAAGAGGTGGTCCACGGGGATGTTGAAGAAGCCCTGGATCTGTCCGGCGTGCAGGTCGAGCGCCAGCACGCGGTCCACACCGGCCGCGGTCAGCAGGTCGGCCACGAGCTTGGCCGTGATCGGCACCCGGGGCTGCACCTTGCGGTCCTGCCGCGCGTAGCCGTAGTACGGCAGCACGGCGGTGATCCGGCGCGCCGACGCGCGCTTGAGCGCGTCGATCATGATGAGCAGCTCCATCAGGTTGTCGTTGACCGGCGGGCAGGTGGGCTGGATCACGAAGACGTCGGTGCCGCGGACGTTCTCGTTCACCTGCACGAACACCTCGCCGTCGGAGAAGCGCGAGACGTCGGCGTCGCCGAGCGGCACCTTCAGGTATCCGGCGATCTCCTCGGCCAGCGTCCGGTGCGCGTTGCCGGAGAAGAGCTTCAGGTCGTAAGTCATCGTCCGCCTCGCCTGACGTTGGTTGGGGCGGGAGGATTCGAACCTCCGAATACGGGATCCAAAGTCCCGCGCCTTACCGCTTGGCCACGCCCCACCGCCCAGTCACCTCACGCTGCGCCGCGTCGTCCGCACCGCCCAGCAGTCCCACGACCGCCGGGCCACGCGCGCGCGGATCTGCCGGGCGTGGTCGAAGGAGCGGGCCACGCCGAACACGGTCGGCCCGCTCCCCGACAGCGCCACGCCCAGCGCGCCGGCGGCCAGGAGCGCGGCCTTCATGCGCGCGATCTCCGGCTGGCCGGCCGCGGCCTCGAGTCCATTGTAGAGGCTGGCCGCGACGCGTGCCGGTCGGCGGCTCCGGAGGGCCGCCAGCGCGCCCCGCGCCCGCGTCCCGTCGGTATACATCTCCGGCGTCACCCGCCCGTAGACCTCGGCGGTGCTCGAGGCCACCCGGGGGTTCACCAGGACCAGGGCCAGACCCATGCCCGGCACCGCCTCGACCTTCTCTCCCCGTCCGGTTGCCAGGGCCGTGCCGCCGCGCAGGAAGAACGGCACGTCCATGCCCAGCGTGACGGCCACCTCCGCCAGACGGGCCACGGGCCAGCGCAGGCCCCAGAGCCGGTTCAGGCCGAGCAGGGCGGCCGCCGCGTCGGCCGAGCCGCCGCCGAGGCCGGCCGCGACGGGGATCCGCTTGCGCAGCGTGATCCGGACGCCGCGGGAGACGCCGGCCGCCTCGGCCAGCGCGCGGGCGGCGCGGGTCGCCAGGTTGGCGTCCCCGGTCGGCACGCCGGGCGCGTCGGCGCGGCACTCCAGCGTCTCGGCGTCCTGCAGGATCAGCCGGTCGGACAGATCCACGGTCTGCATGACCGTGGCGATCTCATGGTATCCGTCGGCGCGCCGCCCGAGGACCTCGAGGACCAGGTTCACCTTGGCGGCGGCACTGAGCACGAGACGACGAGCCGACCCCGGCGACAAGACACCGTACCGTAGCACCGTTGTCCGGGGTCGTCAACGCAACTCCTCGATTTTGGCGCGTTCCGGCAGGGTCAGCGAGAAGCGGGCGAGGTCCAGACCCGCGTCGTACAGGGGATCGCGGTAGCGCACGGTGCCCGTCAGCCGGCCCTCGGCGCCGGCGAGGTCGAAGCCCACGGGGCGGCCGTCCTCGCGCAGCAGGTAGGTCACGCGGACGGCGTAGCGCCCGCCGATGATCTCGACCTGCCGGACCACGCCGGTGGCGAAGTCCATCCAGACCCGCTGGCGATGCAGCGCGCCCGCCAGCTCGATGGAGGGCCCGTCCTCGTCGGCGGCCATCAAGTCGGCCCGCCGCAGGTCCTTCGGCGGGGCAGGGCGGCCGGCCAGCACGCCGACCAGGTCGTCGGGATCGAACGGCAGGCTCAGCAGCTTCGCGGCCGTGTCCGCCGTGGCCGGGCCGACGAGGGCGGAGTTCGCGGTCGCGTCGTACGCGACGAGCCGGCCGTCGTGGATGACGGCCAGCAGCAGTGGCTGGCCCAGGGGGGACAGCGCCTCGACGCGCACCGAGGCCGGCGCGCGAGCGAGCAGCACACCGGTCAGCTGCCGGCGCTCGCCCGCCCGCTCGATCCTGATGTCGGCCAGCGTCCGGAGATCGGCGAACGCGTGCCACCGTTCGGCCAGCAGGGCCACCGCGCGGCGCGCCTCCTCGGAGACGTCCTCGCGGGGTGGAGCGATGGCGCGCACGCAGGCAGCGGAGAGCACGGCGGCGGCGAGGAGGACGGCGAGACGGCCGTTACGGCGCGAGCCTGGAGCGGCCACCCTGGACCCGTCCCAGACGGTCCCGCAACTCCTGGATCTTCTTCTTGACACCGTCGGCGGTCGGGTCGAGCTGGAGCGACTTCTCCCAGGCGGCGAGCGCCTCCTCGTGCAGACCGTTCTTGACGTAGGCGTCGCCGAGGTGCTCGAAGATGACGGGGTCGGGCTCGCGGGCCTTCTCGACGGCGCGCTTGAGCTCCCGCAGCGCGTCGGCGTAGCGGCCCTGCTGGTAGTAGACCCAGCCCAGGCTGTCGATGAAGTAGCCGTTCTCGGGCTCGAGCGCGAGGGCCCGCTCGATGAGCGTGGCCGCCTCGTCCAGGTTCTCTCCGCGCTCGGCGTACATGTAGCCCACGTAGTTGTAGGCCTCGGCGTGCTTGGGATCGATGGCGATCACGCGGCGGAACTGCTGCACGGCCTCGTCGAAGCGCTGCTGCTTCTCGTAGACGACGCCGAGCTGGAAGTGCAGGTCCCGGTGCTTGTCGTCGAGACTCAGGCCCTCGCGGAGCGAGCTGGCGGCCCGGTCGTAGTCCTTGGCGCGGAAGTACGCGGTGCCGAGGTACAGGAAGAGCTCGGGGCGCTTGGGCTCCAGGTTGACGGTCTCGCGCAGCAGCGCGATGGCCTCGTCGTAGCGCTTGCCGCGCCCGTGCAGGAAGGCCAGCTGCACGCGGGCGTCCACCGAGCGCGGGTCGACCTTCAGGATGCGCTCGAGCTCGGCGCGGGCGTCGTCGTCGCGGCCCCCGTCCATCAGGCTGGTGGCCAGGAAGTAGCGCGCGCGGAGGTTGTTCGGCTCCAGGAGCACGGCGCGGCGGAAGGCGTCGGCGGCCTTGTCCCACACCTTCTGCTCGTAGTAGACGGCGCCCAGCTTCATCCACAGCCGCGCATCGCGCGGCGAGGCCTGGGCGAGGGCCTCCACCTCGGTCTGCGCCTCCTTGAAGCGTCCCAGCCGGATGAGCAGGTCACCCAGGCGCTCCACGAACGCCGGGTTGTCGGGGTTCGCGTGGACGGCGCGCCGGTAGACCTCCACGGCCTGGTCGGGCACGCGCTTGGCCTCGAAGGCGTAGGCCAGCGCCGTCCAGGCGGCGTCGTGGTCGGGATCGAGCTCGACGGCCCTGGTCAGCCGCGCGATGGCCTCGTCGAAGTTCTCCGTCTCGACGGCCAGCCGCCCGAGCAGGAACTGCGCCTGCGCGAGGCGGGGATGCCGGTCGGCCAGCCGCACGAGGACGGCGCGGGCCTTGTCGTAGGCCTTCTGCTCGACGTAGTACCGCGCCAGCGTGAGGTACGGCTCCTCGGCGGCGGGGTTCAGGGCGATGACCTTCTCGAGCTCGCTCTCGGCCTCGACGTACTTCTTCTGCGCCCGCAGCAGCTCGGCGAGCGTCAGGTGCCCGGCCGGATCGTCGGGCGCCAGCGACACCGCGCGGCGCGCGGCGACGAGGGCCGGCTCGGGCTGATCGGCGCGCGCCAGCCACTGCGCGAGGTCGCGCCACAGGAACGGCGAGTCGCCGTCGTGCTTGAGGGCCTCCTCGACGGCCGCGACGGCCTCGCGGAAGCGTCCGGCCTGGGCATGCAGCTGGGCGACGCTGTAGTGGTAGTACGCCTCGGCGGCCTCGGTCGGCTTGGCGGCCCGCGCGCGGCGCGGCGGGTCGTTCCCGGCCTGGGCCGCCGGCGGCGCGGCGGTGGCGCAGCCGGCGCCCAGCGTACCGGCCAGCACCAGCGCGCCGAGAGCCGGGGCGTGGCGGCGCGCGGTGGTGAGCAGCCGGCGGGCGGCGGCGCGCAGGTCGTCGTCGACGATGGCGGCGACGGCGCTCTCGACGTCGCGGGCCTGCTCGGCGGTGAGGGACGGCGGCCTCGGGGCGCGCGGGAGCGGCGCCGGCGTGTCGGCCGGCAACGCGCCCACCACGAAGCGCAGCTTCTGGACGCCGGCGAAGCGGGCGCCGAGCCGCGCCGTGAGCTCCGGCGCCCGCAGCGTCAGCTCCGAGAGCCAGGGGGAGTTGTCGACCACGATCTCGAGACAGCCGTTCACGAGCCGCTGCGGGCGGGCGCGCCGGGCCACGTCGGCGCCCACGATGCCGGCCCAGGCCCGCCGCACGGCGTCCTCGACGAGCCGCTCGCGCAGCTCGGGGACGGCGCTCGTGAGGAGATCGCGGACCGCGCGGGGCATCGAGACCTTCACGACGACCTATCATACTCCCCCGCGCCAGCCTCCCGAGCCCGCCAAATTGACTCGCTCCGACCCCACCTTTATAGTGGCCTCGCACATGGCGAAACCGCGCCGCGGGGACGTCCTCGAGCTGGCGATCGACGACCTCGCGTTCGGCGGCGAGGGCGTCGCGCGCGTCGACGGCTACGTGCTCTTCGTGCGCGGCGGCGTTCCCGGCGACCGCGTGCGCGTGCGCATCACCGAGACGCGGGCGCGCTATGGCCGCGGCGTCATCGAGGGCGTCCAGACGCCCTCGCCCGCGCGCGTCGAGCCGCCGTGCCCCTACTTCGGGCGGTGCGGCGGCTGCCGGCTGCAGCACGTGGCCTACGAGGCCCAGCTGGGCTTCAAGGCGAAGCAGGTCCGCGACTGCCTGGAGCGGCTGGGCGCCGCCGGGGCCTTCGAGCTGCGCCCGATCCTGCCCGCGCCGGCGCCCTACGGGTACCGCAACAAGATGGAGTTCACGGTGGCCGGCAGCGCGGGCGCGCCCGTGGTGGGCCTGCACGCGGCCGACCGGTACGACGTCGTGCTCGACATCGAGCGGTGCCTGCTGCAGTCCGAGGCCATGAACGCCCTGCTCGACGAGGTGCGGCGGCAGGCGCGGGCCCGGGGGCTGTCCGTGTACGACCAGGACGCGGCCCAGGGCCTGCTTCGCTTCGTGACGCTGCGGGAGGGCCGGCACACCGGCGACCTGATGGTGAACGTCGTCGCCGCCGCGCCGGACGTGGAGCGCCTGACCCCGGTGGCCGACGCGCTGCGCGCGCGGGTGCCGGCCACCAGCAGCGTCGTGCTCACGGTGAACGCCAAGCGGGCCGCCGTGGCCGTGGGCACCGAGGAGCACGTCCTGCTCGGGCGCGACCACATCGTGGAGTCCCTGGGCGGCGTCGCCTTCCAGGTGTCGGCCGGCTCGTTCTTCCAGACGAACACCCTGCAGGCCGAGCGGCTGTTCGCGCTGGTGGCCGAGGCGTGCGGCCTCGGCGGCGGCGAGACGGTCGTGGACCTCTACTCCGGCACCGGCGCCATCAGCCTGCTGCTGGCCCGGCGCTGCCGCCGGGTCTACGGCATCGAGATGGCGGCGGCGGCGGTCGCCGACGCCGTCCGCAACGCGCGCGAGAACGGGATCGAGAACTGCACCTTCCTGGCCGGCGAGGTGCGCCACGTGCTGCCCGCGCTGATCCGCGACGGCGTGCGCGCCGACGTCGTCGTCGCCGATCCCCCGCGCGCCGGCTTCCATCCCAGGGCGCTGGCCGCCCTGGCCGCGCTGGCCCCGGCGCGGATCGTGTACGTGTCCTGCAATCCGGCGACGCTCGCGCGCGACGTCGGCGACCTGCTGCCTCAGGGCTACCGGCTCGAATGGGTGCAGCCGGTCGACATGTTCCCGCAGACCCCGCACATCGAGGCCGTGGCCCGCCTGTGCCGGGCGTAGCCCCCGATGGGGGTCTACCTCGCCCGTCGCCTGCTGCAGTCGCTGCTGGTGCTGGTGGGCGTGTCGTTCGTGGTCTTCGCCATCCTGTTCCTCACCGGCGATCCCGCGCTGGTCCTGCTGCCGCCCGACGCCTCCGCCGCCGACATCGCGGCGTTCCGCGAGCGGATGGGCTTCAACGACCCGCTCCTCGTGCAGTACGGGCGCTTCCTGCGCGGCGCGCTGCAGGGCGACTTCGGCCAGTCGGTGCGCCACGGGGAGCCCGCCTTCGCGCTGGTGGTCGAGCGGCTGCCGGCCACGCTGCAGCTGAGCGGCGCCGCGCTGCTGATCGCGCTGGCCATCGCCGTGCCCGCGGGCATCGTCTCGGCGGTGCGCCGCAACTCGGTGCTCGACTACGTCGCCACGGTGACCGCGCTGCTGGGGCAGTCGATGCCGACGTTCTGGCTGGGCATCATGCTGATCCTGGTCTTCTCGGTGTGGCTCAACGTGCTGCCGTCCTCCGGCCGCGGCGGGCTCGAGCACCTCGCCATGCCCGCGGTGACGCTGGGGCTCTTCACCACCGCGCGCATCATGCGGCTCACGCGTTCGGGCATGCTGGAGGTGCTCGGCCAGGACTACATCCGGACGGCCTTCGCCAAGGGCCTGACCGGGCGGCCCGTCGTGTGGAAGCACGCGCTGAAGAACGCGGCCATCCCCATCGTGACCATCGTCGGCATCGAGCTCGGCACGCTGCTGGGGGGGGCCGTCATCACCGAGACGATCTTCGCCTGGCCGGGTGTGGGCCGCCTGAGCGTGCAGGCCATCTCCAACCGCGACTACCCGGTGGTGCAGGCCTCGGTGTTCCTGCTCGCCTCGACGTTCGTGGTCGTCAACATCGCGGTCGACCTCGTGTACACGTACCTCGATCCGCGGATCCGCTTGCGGTGAGGCCCGCGGCCGCGGCCCGAGCCGGCGTCGTCGACGTGGCCGCCTGGCGCGGCTCCCCGGCGCTGCGGGAGTGGGTGGCCCTGGCGCGGCGGCTCGGGCGGCGGCGCACCGCCGTCTTCGGCCTGGCCGTGGTGGTGCTGGTGGCCCTGGCCGCCGTCGCCGCGCCCTGGCTGATGGCGTTCGACCCCGTGGAGCAGAGCATCGGCGACCGCCTCAAGCCGCCGGGCTGGCGCGACGCCGCCGGTCGGCTCCACCCCCTCGGCACCGATCATCTCGGCCGCGACCTGCTCGCCCGGGTGATCTTCGGCGCCCGGCCGGCGCTGCTCGTCGGGGTGGCCGCCGTGCTGATCTCGGGGATCATCGGCATGATCACGGGGCTCCTGGCCGGGTACTTCGGCGGCCGCGCGGACGACGCGCTGATGCGGCTGGGCGACGTGCAGCTGGCCTTTCCCTTCATCCTGCTCGCCATCGCCGTGATCGGCGTGCTGGGACCGAGCCTGCCCGTCATCATCGTGGTCATCGGCGTGTCGAGCTGGGTCATCTACGCGCGGGTGGTGCGTGGGGCCGTGCTCTCGCTGCGCGAGCGGGAGTTCGTGCACGCGGCGCAGGCGCTCGGGGCCCGCGATGGGCGGATCGTCGTCCGGCACATCCTGCCCAACGCCTTCACGCCGTGGCTGGTGGTGGCCACGCTCGACATGGCCCGCGTCATCGTGATCGAGTCGGCCCTGTCCTTCCTCGGCCTCGGCGTGCAGCCGCCGACGCCCACGTGGGGCGGCATGCTGGCCGACGGCCGCGTGTACCTGACGACGTCCTGGTGGCTGGCCACGTTCCCCGGGCTCGCCATCCTCGTCACCGTGCTCGGCATCAACCTGTTCGGCGATGGGCTGCGAGACACGCTCGACCCGCGCCTGAAGGTCTGAGGCGCGGCGGAGGAGGAGCCATGAAGGCACGAGTCAGGTCGTGGATCGCGTCGCTCGCGGTGGGCCTGCTGGCGCTCACGCCCGGCGTCCCGCCGTCCGCGGCGGCCGAGGAGCCGTCGGGGCCGTCCGGCGCCGGCCGCGGGGAGACCGCGGCTGCCGCCGTCGCCCAGGCGACCGGCGGTCAGGCGCCGTCGGCGACGCAGGTCGGCGCCGCCGCCGGCGAGACCGGTCTCGAGTGGACGCGGTCGTTCACGGGCCGGCTGATCCCCGACCCGACGGGGTCGCGGTTCTTCCGGCCCGCGGTCTCGGGAGGCACGGGCGTCAACCCCTCCTGGTGAGGGCTCCGGCCGCGCCGGTCAGCGGCGGGGGGCGGGGGCCGGTCCGCGCGCCGTCCACCGCCGGCGCACGAGCAGGAGCAGCCCGGCCGCCGGCGCGGTGACCCACAGCAGCCCGGACCGCACGCCGGCCGCCGCATCGACGGCCAGGGCGATGCCGCCGCCGACGGCGGCGATCCAGAGCAGGATGGTCGTGAGTCCGCCGACTGCCCGCCGCCACCCGGCGAGGGCGCCGAGCACGCCCAGCGCCGCGCCGATCGCATCGAGGGCCACGTCGGCGGCGCTGCCGCCCCGCGAGGCCACGAAGGCCTGGTGCGCCTCGTCGACGACGGCCCAGGCGGCGGCCAGGGCGAACGCGCTCCAGCCGGCCGCGGCCGGCCGCCAGCCCTGGCCGCCGGCGAATGCGCGGACCCAGAGCGCCCCCAGCACGGCGTACTCGGTGAGGTGGGCGCCCTTGCGCACGATGGCGTGCGCGGCGGCGGCCTGCGCGGGCGTGACCCACGGCAGCAGCGTGGACACGATCGGATCGAGCCAGTGCGCCGTCCGCTCGGCGCTGCCGAGGTCCGTCGAGAGCGCGAACACCACGGCCATCCAGGCGACCGGCGGCAGCCAGGAACGCGGGGCCATCGCGCTCCTATGCTACAGTGCACGCGATGCTCGGCGAGATCCTCGACGATCTCCTCACGTCGCCGTCGACCGGGCCGTGCATCACGACCGTCCGGCAGTTTCCCGCGCGTCCCCCCGTGCTCGTGCCGATCCCGTCGTCGCTCGACCCGCGCCTGGCCGAGGCGCTGCGCGCGCGCGGCATCGGCGAGCTGTACTCGCACCAGGCGCGCGCGTGGGAGCTGATCGACAAGGGGCACCACGTCGTCGTCGTCACCCCCACCGCCTCGGGCAAGACCCTCTGCTACAACCTGCCGGCGCTGCAGGCGCTGCTGGCCCGGCCCGACGCGCGCGTGCTCTACCTGTTCCCCACGAAGGCGCTGGCCCAGGACCAGCTCGCGGAGCTCGAGGCGCTGGCCCGCGCGCTGCCCGAGCTGCGGATGTTCACGTACGACGGCGACACGCCGCAGGACGCGCGGCGCGCCGTGCGGGCGCGCGCCAACCTGGTGCTGACCAATCCCGACATGCTGCACTCGGGGATCCTGCCGCACCACACGAAGTGGGCGGTGCTCTTCCAGAACCTGCGCTACGTGGTCATCGACGAGCTGCACGCCTATCGCGGCGTCTTCGGCAGCCACGTCGCCAACCTCGTCCGCCGGCTCCGGCGCCTCTGCCGGCACTACGGCTCGTCGCCGCAGTTCATCATGGCCTCGGCGACGATCGCCAACCCGCGGGAGCTCGCCGAGCGCATCACCGGCGAGAGCGTCGAGGAGGTCGCCGAGAGCGGGGCGCCGACCGGGGAGAAGACGTTCCTCTGCTACAACCCGCCGGTGGTGAACCCCGAGCTGGGCATCCGCGCGCCGTACCTGGGCGAGGCGGCCCGGCTGGCCATCCGCTTCCTCGAGGCGCGGATCCCGACCATCGTGTTCGCCCAGTCCCGGCTCTCGACGGAGGTCCTCCTGACCGCGATCAAGACCGGCGTCGCCGACACGACGGGAGACGCGGGCATCGTGCGCGGCTACCGCGGCGGGTACCTGCCGAGCCGCCGCCGGGCGGTGGAGCAGGGGCTGCGGAGCGGTGAGGTGCTGGGCGTGGTCTCGACCAACGCGCTCGAGCTCGGGGTGGACATCGGCCATCTGGACGTGGCGGTGCTGGCCGGCTACCCGGGGACGATCGCCTCGCTCTGGCAGCAGTCCGGCCGCGCCGGCCGGCGCTCGGGCGCCTCGGCGGCCATCATGGTGGCCACCAGCGCCCCGCTCGACCAGTTCATGGTCGCGCATCCCGACTACCTCTTCGGCACGCCGCCCGAGCACGCGCGCGTCAACCCCGACAACCCGTTCATCCTCGCCAGCCACCTGAAGTGCGCCGTCTTCGAGCTGCCGTTCGGCGAGGGCGAGCGCTTCGGCGGCCTCGACGTCCGCCGCTACCTGGCCGCGCTCGAGGACGAGGGGCTCCTGCACGGCGCCGGCGGCCGCTGGCACTGGGCCTCCGAGACCTACCCCGCCGACCACGTCTCGCTGCGCACGGTGACCACGGACAACTTCGTGGTGATCGACACGACGGCGCGCGACGAGAAGCAGACCAAGCGGCGCCAGATCATCGCCGAGGTCGACTGGGGCAGCGCCTTCGCCACCATCTACCCGAAGGCCATCTACCTGGTGGAGAGCGAGCCCTACGAGGTCCAGGAGCTGCACTTCCGGGAGGACGAGGAGAAGGTCGCCTACGTCAAGCGCGTGAACGTCGACTACTTCACCGACGCCATCAGCGCCAAGGGCGTCTGGATCCTGCGCCGGCTCGCCGACCGCGAGCAACCGGCGTACGTGGCCGAGCAGGGCGAGGTGCTGGTCGCCGAGAAGGTCGTCGGCTTCAAGAAGATCAAGATGGGCACGCTCGAGAACGTGGGTTCCGGCGAGGTCGAGCTGCCCCAGCAGGAGATGCAGACGACGAGCGCGTGGATCACGGTGCCGCCCCCGGCGCTGGCGCGGGTCAGCTCCTCGCGCGAGGAGCTGATCGACGGGCTGCGGGCCGTGACGTACCTGCTGCACCACCTGGCGCCGATCTTCCTCCTCTGCGACATCCGGGACCTGGGCTCGTGGCTCGGCGACACCACGCCTGCCGAGACGGGCGTGGTGGCCACCCGCGAGTCGGCCAAGCAGCGGCTCGTGGCGGCCGAGCGCTTCAACCCCACGATCTACCTCTACGACGCGCACGCCGGCGGCATCGGTCTCGCCGAGCGCGTCTTCGAGGTCCTGCCCGACCTCCTGGCGCGCGGCCTGCAAACGCTCGAGGCCTGCGCCTGCCGGTGGGGATGCCCCTCCTGCGTCGGGCCGGTGAACGAGGTCGGCCGGCGCGCCAAGGCGACGGCCGCCGCGCTGCTGCGTGAGCTCACCCGCTGACGCCGCCGACCGCGCCGGCACGCTCGACGATCTGCGCAGGATCATCCGGCGGATCGAGGCGCGGCGCCCCCCGCGGCCGGCGCCCGAGGCCGTGGAGCAGGTCGTCGGCGGGCACGTCGTCGAGACGGCCGAGGGCCCGATCGTGGCGGTGCGGCGCGAGTATCCGCTGGCGCACGCCCACGGGCGCGTCTCGCTGGCGCGCGCCCTCGACGTTCCGCCGGCCGTCCTCGAGCTGATCGCGCGCGCCGAGGAGGCGCCGGGCCAGGGACGGGGCCTGCTGTTCCTCGACACCGAGACCACCGGCCTGGCCGGCGGCACCGGGACCTACGCCTTCCTGGTGGGCGCGGGGTTCGTCGAGGACGACCGGTTCGTGGTGGTCCAGCATTTCATGCGGGACTTCGACGAGGAGCCGGCGCTGCTGGCCGCGCTCGATCCGCTGCTGACGCGGGCCACGGGGCTGGTGACGTTCAACGGTGGCGCCTTCGACGTGCCGCTGCTCGAGACGCGCTTCCTCATGGTGCGGCGCCGGTGGCCGGCCCTCGTCGCCCACGTGGATCTGCTGCGGCCGGCGCGCCGCGTGTGGTCGGCCCGCCTCGAGGACTGCCGGCTGGCCACGCTCGAGCGGGAGGTCCTCGGGCTCGAGCGGGAGGAGGACGTGCCGGGCTTCATGATCCCGGCGCTCTACTTCGACTGGCTCCGCCACCGCCGCGCGGCGCCGCTGGCCCGCGTCTTCCAGCACAACCGCCACGACGTGCTCTCGCTGGCCGCGCTGCTCGGCTGGTTCACCGAGGCGCTGGACGGGGGCCTGGCCTCGCTGGCGGCCTCGGAGCTGGCGGGGATCGGCCGGCTGTGGGAGCGGCTCGACGTCGAGCGCGCCCTCGACTGCTACCGCGCCGCGCTGGCCGCCGGCCTGGACGGCGGCGAGGGCCATCGCGTGCGCTTGCGGCTGGCGCTGTGGGAGAAGCGCCGCGCCCGGTGGGACGCCGCGCGGCCGCTCTGGGAAACCGCCGCGCGCGCCGCCGCCTTCGACCCCCAGCCCTGGGAAGAGCTCGCGAAGTTCCACGAGCACCGCCGGCGCGACCTCGCCGCCGCGCGGGCCGTCGTCGTCGAGGCCATCGGCCTCGCGCGCCGCGCGGCCGCCCCGGCCCGCGTGATGGACGCCCTCACCTACCGGCTCGCCCGCCTCGACCGCCGCCTGGCCCGCGCCGGCGCCGCCATCGAGGATCTGGCGCCCTCACCCCCGGTGTGAGGCGCCGGTCCGGTCTCGCGACCGGATTCCGTTCACCGTCCAGCCGATCACCGCGCCGCCGGGTCGCCCTCCACCCGGTCGGCCACGAACGGCGCTGCCGGCGTGTTCGCCGCGCCGCGGACCCCCGCGTCGCGGCGGCGTTGCCGCCGCATCCGACCCGGGGGAGGCCTCGGAGGCCGTCGGGGCCCCCCTCCGAAATCAATCCGTCGGGAAGGTGACCACGTGCAGGACGTGGGCCTCGGGGCGCACGCGCAGGCCCGTGGGGAAGGCCGCCGAGGACGGCTGCGAGGAGTGCACGCGGTGGCCGGAGGCCAGCGCGAGGCAGTAGAGGTTTTCCGATCCGCGGAAGTACCGCCGCACGATGACCGCCTCCCCGTCGTGGGCGGGGACGAAGGTGATGTCGTCGGGGCGGATCATCACCTGCACCTTCTCGCCCGGCTCGCGGCCCTCCACGTTCCCGAACACGCCGATCTCGGTCACGATGCCCGTCGACGTCACGATGCCGGGCAGGAAGTCGGCGGCGCCCACGAACTCCGCCACGAACGGCGTCGCCGGGTGGTGGTAGATCGCCTCCGGCGAGGCCAGCTGCTCGAGCCGGCCCCGATCGAGCACGCCCACGACGTCGGCGATCGTGAAGGCCTCCTCCTGGTCGTGGGTCACGAACACGGCGGTCGTGCCCGTGCCGCGGAGCACCTTCTCGACCTCGTCGCGCATCTGGGCCCGGAGGTCGGCGTCGAGGTTCGAGAACGGCTCGTCGAGCAGCATCAGCGCCGGCGCCGGGGCCAGCGCCCGGGCCACGGCCACGCGCTGCTGCTGGCCGCCCGACAGCTCGTGCGGATAGCGGCCGGCGTAGTCGGCCAGGCCCACCAGGTCGAGGACCGCGCGCACGCGCTCGCGGCGCCGGTCGCGGGGCAGGTCGCGGACACCGAAGGCGACGTTGGCCTGCACGGTGAGGTGGGGGAAGAGCGCGTAGTCCTGGAAGACGACGCCGACCCCACGCTCCTCGGGCGGCACGAAGGCGCCGGCGGGCCCGTCGGCCACCACGCGGCCGCGGATGACGACGCGGCCGGCGTCAGGACGCTCGAAGCCCGCGATGAGCCGCAGCGTCGTGGTCTTGCCGCAGCCGGACGGGCCGAGCAGGGCCAGGATCTGCCCCGGCTCGACCGCCAGCGTCAGGCCGTCGACGGCGGGCGCGCGGCCGGCGGCGAAGCGCTTGGTGAGGTGCGAGAGCTCGAGGATCGGCACCGGGCTCCATTCTGACACGCGGTGCCGCGCGTCAGGGCACCGGCGTGAGCGGGGGCTCGCCGTCGAGGACGGCCAGGCAGTTGCGCACCGCCAGCGTCGCCATGGCCAGCCGCGTGTCGCCGGAGGCGCTGGCGATGTGCGGCGCCAGGACGACGTTGCGCAGGGGCAGGAGCCCGGGGTGGATCTTCGGCTCCTCCTCGAAGACGTCGATGCCGGCGGCGGCGATCCAACCCTCGGAGAGCGCGCGCACCAGCGCGCCCTCGTCCACGATGGGGCCGCGGGCCGCGTTCACCAGCACCGCCGTCCGCTTCATCTTCCGCAGCGCCGCCTCGCCGATCAGGTGCCGGGTCTCGGGCAGCAGGGGCGTGTGCAGGCTGACGAAGTCCGAGTCGGCCAGCACCCGGTCCAGCGGCACGAACTCGGCCCGCGTCTCGCGCTCGGCCTCGGGCGTGGCCCGCTGGGCGTCGCAGTAGAGGACGCGCATGTTGAAGCCCAGCGCCCGGCGCGCCACCGCCCGCCCGATGCGGCCGAAGCCCACGACGCCGAGGGTCTTTCCGTGCACGTCGTGCCCCCACAGCAGGTCCCATTTCCAGGCCTTCCACTGGCCCGACCGGGCGTACTGGTCGGCCTCCACGACCCGGCGAGCGGCGGCCATCAGCAGGGCCCAGGCGAAGTCCGCCGTGGTCTCGGTGAGGACGTCCGGCGTGTTGGTCACCACCACGCCCCGCCGGCGCGCGGCGGCGACGTCGATGTTGTTGTAGCCCACGGCGACGTTCGCCACGACCTTCAGGCTCGGGCAGGCGGCCAGCACCTCGTCGTCCACCGCGGTCACGATCTGGCACACGAGCCCGTCCCGGCCGCTGAGGCGCCGGATCAGCTCGGCCTTGGGCAATGGCAGGTCGGTCGAGTTGTAGTCCACGTCGATGGATGCCGGCACGAGCGCCCGTGCCTCGTCCGGTAAAATATTGGAAATGAAGATCCTTTTCCCCATTGACGACCCCTCTATTTTTCGCTTGATCCCGCCCACAGGCCGCCGCTATATTAGCACTCGCTTTTTTTGAGTGCTAATAGGTTACCGAGAGGCTTGAGATGGCCACGCGCCGTACTACCACCAGGGCGCGGTCCGCGTCCACCCAAGACAAAGGAGGCAGGGGGGTCATGAAGATTCGTCCGCTGCACGATCGCATCCTCGTGGAACGCCTCGAGGAGCAGGAGGTCCGCCGGGGCGGCATCATCATCCCGGATACCGCCAAGGAGAAGCCGCAGGAGGGCAAGGTCATCGCCGTCGGCAACGGCAAGGTCACCGAGGACGGCAAGAAGGTCCCGCTGGACGTGAAGGCCGGCGACAAGATCCTCTTCGGCAAGTACTCCGGTTCGGAAGTCAAGATCGACGACAAGGACTACCTCATCCTCCGCGAGGAGGATGTGCTCGCCATTCTCGAATAACCGCGCGCATCCCGCCAAGGAGGGGATCGACCGATGCCCAAGCAGCTCAAGTTCGACGAGGAGGCCCGGGCGTCGCTGCTCCGGGGAGTCAACATCCTGGCCGAGGCCGTGAAGGCCACGCTGGGGCCCAAGGGCCGCAACGTCGTCATCGACAAGAAGTTCGGCAGCCCCACGATCACCAAGGACGGCGTCACCGTCGCCAAGGAGATCGAGCTGAAGGATCCGTACGAGGACATGGGCGCGCAGATGCTGAAGGAGGTGGCCTCGAAGACCTCCGACGTGGCCGGTGACGGCACCACGACGGCCACGGTCCTGGCCCAGGCCATCTTCCGCGAGGGCCTGCGCAACGTGACGGCCGGCGCCAACCCGATGGGCCTCAAGCGCGGCATCGAGCAGGCCGTCGAGGCCGTCACCGAGGAGCTCAAGAAGCTCTCGAAGTCGACCAAGGACAAGAAGGAGATCTCGCAGGTCGCCACCATCGCCGCCAACAACGACAAGACCATCGGCAACCTGATCGCCGAGGCCATGGAGAAGGTCGGCAAGGACGGCGTCATCACCGTCGAGGAGTCGAAGTCGGCCGACACGGTGCTGGACGTGGTGGAGGGCATGCAGTTCGACCGCGGCTACCTGTCGCCGTACTTCGTCACCGACCCCGAGCGCATGGAGTGCGTGCTCGAGGACGCGCTGATCCTGATCCACGAGAAGAAGATCAGCGTGATGAAGGACATGCTGCCGCTGCTCGAGCAGGTCGCGCGCGCGGGCCGGCCGCTCCTGATCATCGCCGAGGACGTCGAGGGCGAGGCGCTGGCCACGCTCGTGGTCAACAAGCTGCGCGGCACGCTGCACTGCGCGGCCGTCAAGGCGCCGGGCTTCGGCGACCGCCGCAAGGCCATGCTGGAGGACATCGCCATCCTCACCGGCGGCAAGGCCATCACCGAGGACCTCGGCATCAAGCTCGAGAACATCAAGCTCGACGACCTCGGCCGGGCCAAGAAGGTGGTCGTGGACAAGGACAACACCACGATCGTGGAGGGCGCGGGCAAGCAGTCGGCCATCGAGGGCCGCATCAAGCAGATCCGGGCGCAGATCGAGGAGACGACCTCGGACTACGACCGGGAGAAGCTGCAGGAGC
>Ga0209172_10000179_pt1 | contig 192205 bp, 177 predicted proteins | sample LarsenN4metaG_FD_184113 | JGI IMG/M metagenome (GOLD analysis project Ga0209172, IMG submission 184113) | Hot spring sediment bacterial and archeal communities from British Columbia, Canada, to study Microbial Dark Matter (Phase II) - Larsen... ... | reverse complement strand
CCGCAGGGGTACTGCTCACACCGTCAGTCGGCGTTCGCTTCCCACGCTTGGCGGCCATCCGTACCCTCCTTGGTCCACCATCTTCGGTTTAGTCGGGATGGTGTCCAAGAAAATCGGGTGCGGTTTATATCAGCTCAAGCGACTCAACGAGCTACTTGCCGCACCGCCCCGTCGGTAGTCTTTAAACCGCACCGGCGCTCTTGAGGAAGGCATCGGTGGCACGGAAGAGGCCTGCTGGTCCCGGCGGGGAAGCCGGTCGATGGCCCGCAGCCGGCGGACCCAGGCGGCGACTGAGCCGCTCGCGAAGCCAGCGGCGGCTCGCGTAGCGGCCAAAGAAGAAACTGCTCCACCACCCACCAGGGCATAATGGCCCGAGAAGCGATCCCCGACGAGGTGAGGGCAATGGAGTTTCGTCGAATCACCGTGGATCCCCGGCAGATGGGCGGCATGCCATGCCTGCGCCGGCTGCGCATTCCAGTGGCGACGGTGGTCGGCATGGTCGCCGCCGGATGAGTGAAGAGGACATCCTGTAGGCGTATCCCGACCTCGAGCGCGAGGACATTCGGGAGGCGCTGCGGTACGCGGCGGCGGCCGCCCAGGAGTGAGAGCTGCCGCTCCTGCCGGGGCGGTGAGATTCTGATCGACAACGCGCTGTCCCCCGCGGTGGCGGCCGGCCTGTGCGAAGCGGGCCATGATGCGGTCCATGTCCGCGAGTACGGGCCCCACGAGGCCGACGACGGGCGCGCTACCATTCTCCGCGTCGGCAGCGATTCATCTCGGAAGATCCGGTGCGTGATGGGGATCAATCTGTACTGTTCAGCCTAGCGTTCCTCCCCGTTGTCGGTTCGACCCCGACTCACGAGCTCGTCGCCACCGGCGGCCCCGGGCGGCGCGATGGATGCGCCCACGGCATGACGGTGCGCGGGTTCAGGATCGCGTCCAGCTGATCCAGCAACGCCGACGGCGCGTGCGAGTACACGGCGAGCTGCACGCGCGCGCGCGTCATGGCCACGTAGAGCAGCTGCCGGGCGTCGTCGGGCCGCAGCTGGTCCAGCTGATGCGCGTGCAGCAGCAGCACGAAGTCGGCCTCCAGGCCCTTGGCGCCGTGCACCGTGGAGAGGCGGACGGCGCCCGGGATGCTCCGGCCGCTGGTCAGGCGGGCGATGATGCCCGCGTCTTCCAGCCACGTCTCCAGTTCCGCCATGTCCGGCCGCAGGAGGCCGAGGATCAGCACGCTCTCCGGCGCCGTCTTGCCGGCCAGGCGCTGGCGGAGCCAGGCGAGCACCTGCTTGCGCTCGGCCTCGCGCGAGGGGAACACGCGCACGTCTGGCGCGAAGCCGCCGCGGAGGCCGTGGTTGCCGGCCGGCGTCGGGGCGTCCTCCGGAGCCGAGGGGTCGGCGAGGCGGCGGGCGGCGCGGGCGATGACGTCGGGGCTCCGGTAATCGGCGACGAGCCCGGCGACGACCGGGTCGGCCTTCACGCCGCAGCGCCGCCAGTCGATGGTGTGCGAGACCTGGTTGCGGTCGCCGACCACGAAGAGGCTGGCCGTGGCCGGGTCGAGCGCCTGCACGAGGGCCGGGTACCAGGACGGCATGAAGTCGTGGCCGTCGTCGACCAGGATGGCGTCGTACCGCGTGGCGCCGAGGCGGTTGTCGCTGAACCCCTGCATGAGCAGCCGGGGGATCGTGTCCCGCCAGTAGGTCGTCCGCTCGCTGAACGTGGGCAGCGCGGGAATCTCGAGGCCGCCGCGCTCGAGCGCGCGCCAGCACCAGCTGTGGAAGTGCAGGACGTCCAGGCGGCTGTCGGGCTGCAGCTCCGCGCGCAGCACGTCGGCGGTGACGCGGTTGAACGTGACCACCATGATGCGCCAGTCTGGGTGCCGCTGGCGCAGGTAGCGCGTGCGCGCGATCAGCATGACGGTCTTGCCCGTCCCGGCCGGGGCGTCGACGACGTGATGGCCGAGGTCGGGCAGGTGGACGATCTCGTCCTGCCGCGCGTCGAGCACCACGGGCCGGCCTGCCCACGTGACGCGCAGCTCGGGGAACAGCGTGGCGCGCGCGGCGTCGAGTTGCTCGGGGGTCAGGTCCGGGCTGGGCACCAGCGCGCGCAGCCGGGCGAACAGGTCGCCCTCGAGGTCCTGGCGGGTCAGCACGCCGTGGCCGCTCAGCGCCTGCCGCAGGGTGGCGCCGCCGACGCGCGGCACGTCGAGCTCGTCCCGGCCCAGGTTGGGCAGCACCACGGCCGGGGTGACCGGGCACCACGCGGCATCGGCGGCGCCCGCCTGGCGCGCCAGCGCGCGCTCGATCGGCAGCACGCAGAACCGCAGCTCCTCCAGTGAGGTCTTCGTCGTCGCGCCGCTCTCGCGAATCTCGATCTCGAAGCGGGTCACGCGGCTGATGGCGGTCGACGACCATCCGCGGACGTCGAGGGGCACCATGCCGAGCGCGGGGCCGATCAGGATCAGCGCGGGCGGCTTGCCGGTGAGCCGTTCGTGCTGGTAGAGCGTGTAATCGTCCGGCAGCCTGGCGGCGAAGGTCTCGAGAAGATCCAGCTCGGCGCGCGCCACGCGCAGCGAATCCCGGCCCAGGTCCTTGGGCACCACGACGGCCATCGGCTCTCCTCGGGCGCAGCGGCCGCGCAGGGTAAAGCCGGCGCGACCTTCGCTCGGGTTATCGGCGACGGGACGGCCGATCCTGAGGCTCCCGGCCTGGGCCGTTCGCCCTATCGGCGCGCGTGGTGTACCTTCGAGACGGTGCGCGACTATCGGATCATCGCCCTGGTGGCCTCGGGCCACCTGCTGAGCCACTTCTTCCAGCTCGTCCTCCCGCCGCTCTTTCCCGTCCTGCGCGAGGAGCTGGGCGTCGGCTACGTGGCGCTCGGCCTGCTGATGACCCTCTTCTACACGGCCTCGGGGCTCGGGCAGACGGTCGCCGGCTTCCTGGTCGACCGCTACGGCGCCCGCCGGATCCTGGGAGGCGGTCTCGCCGTGCTGGCGGGCTCGGTGGTCGCGACCGGGCTGGCGCCCTCGTACGGGGCGCTCCTGCCCATCGCCGTCGCCGGCGGGCTGGGCAACGCCGTCTTCCACCCGGCCGACTACTCCATCCTGAACACGCGGCTAGAATCACGGCGGCTCGGCCGGGCGTACAGCTTGCACAGCATCGCCGGCAACCTGGGCTGGATCGCCGCGCCGCCGGTCGTCGTCGGGCTGAGCGCGCTCTACGGCTGGCGCGTGGCGCTCGTCGCCGTGGGCCTCGTCGGCTTCGTCGTGGCCGCCGTCATCGCCACGCGGCGCGACGTCCTGGGCGAGGCGTTGCCGGCGCCTCGCGCGACGGGACCGGCCGGCGTGGTCGCCGACGTGCGGCTGCTCCTGGCGACGCCGATCCTGATGGCGTTCGCGTACTTCGCGCTGCTGTCAGCGTCGATGGCCGGCATGCAGACGTTCTCGGTGCCGGCCCTGGTGTCGATATACGGCGCCCCTCTCGGCGTCGCCACCGGCGCGTTGACCGCGTACCTGCTCGGCAACGCCGCCGGCACGCTGGCGGGCGGCGTCCTGGCCGACCGCACCAGCCGCCACGATGTCGTGGCCGCGACCGGCATGCTGGCCTCCGCGGCGCTCGCCCTGGCGGTCGGCAGCGGCTCGTCCCCGGTCACGATGCTCGCGACGGTGATGGGTCTCGTCGGTCTCTGCAAGGGCGTCACCAGCCCCTCGCGCGACATGCTGGTGCGCTCGGCGACGCCCACGCGTGCCTCCGGCAAGGTTTTCGGGTTCGTCTATTCCGGGCTCGACCTCGGCGCGCTCGCGATGCCGCCGCTCTACGGCTGGCTGATGGACCGAGGGGAGCCGCGGGCGGTGTTCGTCGTGGCCGCGGGGCTCATGGTGATCACGGTCGTCACGGTGCTGCAGTTCCGCCGCCGGGCTCTCGCGGCAGTCGCGCCCTCGCCCGCCGGCTCGACGGCGGGCTCCTGAGGAGGTCTCCGATGGCAGCGACGGTCGGTCTGTTGCACCCCGGTGAGATGGGCGGCGTGGTGGGCCAGGCGCTGCGCGCGGGCGGCGCGCGGGTGCTGTGGGCCTCCGACGGCCGCAGCGTGTCCAGCGCCCGGCGCGCCGCCGCTGCGGGCCTCGAGGACGCCGGCACGCTGGCCGCAGTCGTGCGGGCCAGCGACGTCATTTTCTCGGTCTGTCCACCGCACGCGGCCCTCGACCTGGCGCGCGCCGTCGCCGCCGAGCGCTTCGGCGGCCTGTACGTCGACGCCAACGCTGTCTCGCCGGCCACCACGCGCGAGGTCGGCGCCGTCGTCGCAAAGGCCGGCGCCACGTTCGTGGACGGCGGCATCGTGGGCCCGCCCCCGCGCACGCGCGGCACGACGCGCCTCTACCTCTCGGGCGAGGCGGCGCCGCGCATCGCCGCGCTGTGCGAGGCCGGCGCGCTCGAGGCCATCGTGCTCGCCGGCGGGCCCGGCGCGGCCTCGGCCATGAAGGTGGCCTACGCCGCCTGGAACAAGGGCTCGCAGGCGCTGCTGCTGGCCGTGCGCGCCCAGGCGGCGGCCGACGGCGTCGAAGCGGCGCTGCTGGCCGAGTGGGAGCGCTCGCAGCCGGGGCTCGTCGCCCGCTCAGAGTCCGCGGCCAAGGGCACGGCGCCGAAGGCCTGGCGCTGGATCGCCGAGATGGAGGAGATCGCGGCCACCTTCGCGGCGGCCGGCCTCCCGGACGGCTTCCATCGCGCGGCGGCGGAGATCTGCCGCCGGCTGGAGGGCTACAAGGACGCGAAGACGCCGCCGACCGTCGCCGAGGTGGCGCGCAGGCTGCCGCGGCGCTGACCCACGCGGCCGGCGCTCGCCCATGCCTGCACGCTCGAGCCGTGTGGCCGATCGGCGCTGCGCCGGGCAGGCGCTCCGTCGAACTTGTGGCAGGCGGAGGCGTTGTCAGTTGGTGCGAGGCCACCGGTGACGTGGTGCCCCGGGGGACCAGTCATGCGGTGAACCATGCGTAACGAGGATTTTCCTTGGTTTCTCTGTCTCACTTTCGGGATGCACCCAGCGTCTGAGTTGTCTGAGACTTTCGACACTTGACAGGTTTGCCGGCGGCATGTCGGCGTCGCGCCACGAGGGGTCGAAACGTCCTACGTGCGGCTCATCGTAGCGCCCTGCGCGACGAACGCCGCGCGCGGAGCGAGGAACGCCCGGCTCGCCTCGATCGTCGATCGTGGCGCCTTCCAGAGGGCGCGGCAAGCGCGGTGTAGAGTCGCACGCGAAAGGGAGATGCCGCCATGCAGACCTGCGCTTCCGATCTCTCTGTGAATCGCTTCGCGGACCTCGACCGGCTGGGCGACGAGATCGCGGAACTGTCGGCCCACCTCGACGCCGCCACCGCCCGCCTCCTCGACCTCATCAGGGAGTTCGACGCCCGGGAGGGCTGGGGCAACGGCTTCTCGTCCTGCGCTGCCTGGCTCACCTGGCGCGTCGGCCTCGATCCCGGCGCCGCCCGCGAGCGCGTCCGCGTCGCCCGCGCCCTCGGCGGCCTGCCCCGCATCGCCGGCGCACTCGCCGGCGGCGAGATCTCGTACTCCAAGGTCCGCGCCCTGACACGCGTCGCCACGCCCGAAACCGAGGACCGCCTGCTCGCCCTCGCCCGCTGCGGCACTGCCGAGCACGTCGAGCGCGTCGTCCGCGGCTGGCGCCACGTCGACCGCATCGCCGAGGCCCGCGAGAGCGCCCGGCGACACTGGAGCCGCGCGCTGCACGTGTATCAGGACGAGGACGGTATGGTCACGATCCGCGGGCGGCTCGAGCCCGAGCTCGGGGCCGTGTTCCTGCAAGCCCTCGCCGCCGCCCGCGAGGCGCTCTACCAGCACGAGCGGCAGGCCGTCACGTTCGACGACGTTTCCGCGGAAACGCCGCCGCTCGAGCCGCCGACGATGGAGCAGCGGCAGGCCGACGCCCTGGGCCTGCTCGCGGAGGCCGCCCTGCACCATGGCCTGGATCCCGGCGCCTCCGGCGAGCGCTACCAGGTCGTCGTCCACGTCGACGCTCCGGCCCTCGCGGATCCGGAGCAGCCCGGCCAGTCGGTCCTCCAGGACACGGGCGCGCGCGTTTCCGCGGAAACGTTACGCCGCCTAGCCTGCGACGCGAGCCGGGTCGTCATGCAGCACGATGCCGACGGCCGGGTCGTCGAGATCGGCGCCCGCACGCGCACCATCCCGCCCGCGTTGCGGCGGGCGCTGCAGCATCGGGACCGCGGCTGTCGCTTCCCGGGCTGTCGCGTGCAAGTCGGTCAGGGCCATCATATCCGCCACTGGGCCAACGGCGGGCCCACCACGCTCTCGAACCTCGCGCTCCTGTGTCGCCGGCATCATCGCGCCGTGCACGAGGACGGCTTCGGACTCGAGCGCATGACCGATGGAACGCTGCAGTTCCGCCGGCCCGACGGTCAACCGCTGCCCGATGCGCCACCGCCAGCCGGAGTCCGCGGCGATCCGGAGAGAAGGCTCCGCGCGCAGAACGAGGCCCAGGGGCTTCGCCTGCATCCGCGGACCAACATGCCGACCTGGCTCGGCGAGCGGCTGGACGTCCGGTGGGCGATCGACGTGCTCCACCCGAGGGCGCAGCCGCCGGAGGAGGTTGGCAATCAGTAGCCCTCACGCTCAGCGCTGGACCGACGGGACCCACGCCGTCGTGCGGCCCGCGATCGTCACGTAGCGGATCGGCTCGCCGCGCGAGGTCAGCGCGCCGTCGTCGCGGCCCCAGCGGTCGTGGAACAGCCACGTCCGCGGGTAGCGGTCGCTGTCGTTGAGCGCGCGCACCGACGTCTCGACGACGGACTTGAGCTTCGCCCGCAGGCGGTCGGCCTCGGCGTCGGAGAGCGTGTGCGCGCGCCGCCGCGGGTCGAGCCGCGCCTGGTAGAGCACCTCGTCGGCGATCCAGTTGCCCACGCCCGCCGCGAACGTCTGGTCCAGCAGCACGGCCTTGAGCGGCGCCGACCGCTCGTGCAGCAGTTCCCGGAACCGTCGCGGCGGCGGCAACTCGCGCAGGGCGTCGAAGCCGAGCAGGCTCACCGGCGGCTCCGACGGCGGGTCGTGGCGCAGCCGCACGCGGCCCAGCCGGCGCGCGTCGGCGAAGGCGATCTGGTTGCCGTCGTCCAGCGTGAGGCACAGCCGTGTGAACCGCGGCGGCCACACCTCGGCCGGATGTCGCGAGCCGTACGCAATCAGCCGGTTCCCGGGTTTGGTCGGCTGGTGGAAGCCGCCCGTCATCCCGAAGTGGAACACCGGCCACGGCCGCCGGTCGAGGACCAGCCACAGGTGCTTGCCGTGCCGCCGGGCGCCGAGCACCGTCCGCCCGAGCAGCGCCCGCCGGAGCCGCGGCGGCGTGGTCTCGAAGACGATCGGATCGTCGGCGCAGCGCACGGCGACGATGCGGCGCCCGACCGCCGCGCGGCGCACGGCCCGTCGCGCGGCCTCGACCTCAGGAAGCTCCGGCATCGCGCGGCGCTGAACCACCGGCCGGGGCGGGGGCGGGGTGTCCCTCCCGGGGGCACGCTATCCACGGTGCGCCCGGCGTCGTCGAGGAGCCACGATGATGACGTCGGCGGTTCCGTCCGCCCCCAGAAGACACGGCCCCCGGGAGGGACACCCCGCCCCCACCCCGGCCTACGGTCTCGGGACGTTTCGATGCAGCATCGACGACGGCCGCCGAGTGAACCGTCAGAGGCGGCCGTCCTCGCGGAGGCGGGCGAGGGAACGGTCGAACGCCTCGACCATCTGGTCGACGTCGGCGTCGGTCATGGCCGCGTTGAGCCAGCCGATGGCGGAGCCGCGGTTGTAGTCGACGCCGTTCAGGAGCATGGCCAGGTGCAGCGGCGCGGCGAGCGGGCCCATGCCGCGGTCCAGGCGCGTGACGTCCATGGTCCAGTCGTCGAGGCCCAGCTCGTGGGCGTCGGCGCCCAGGTGGATGCGGAAGATCGACGAGGCGCCGTAGACGCAGCCCCGCACGCCGCGCGTCTTGAGGGCCTGGTTCAGGCCGGCGCGCAGCCGGTCGCCCAGGCGGTTGAGCTCCCGCTGCACCTCGCCGGTTCTCAGGATCTCGAGGGCGGCCACGCCGGCCGCGGCCACCAGGGGCGTGGCGCTGTAGGTGCCCTGGTCGGCCACGCGCCGGGTGCGGTCGCGCGCGGCGTCGCCGGTGAAGGCGATGCCGTCCATGAGGTCGGCGCGGCCGACCAGCGCGGCGCCGGGCAGCCCGCCCGCCACCGCCTTCGCGAGGCACGTCAGGTCCGCGGTCACGCCGAAGTACTCCTGGGCGCCGCCGGGAGCCAGGCGGAAGCCCGTCACCACCTCGTCGAAGATCAGGACGACGCCGCGCTCTCGGGTGAGGTCGCGCAGCCCCTTGAGGAAGGCCGGGCTGGTCGGCGCCACCCACGAGCGCGCGGCGGCGGGCTCGAGGATGACCGCGGCCACCTGGTGGTCGTCGAGCAGCTCGCGCACGTGGGCGAGGTCGTTGTGGCGGGCGACCAGCGTGGCGGCCAGGGTCTCGGGCGGCACGCCGGCCGACATCGGCAGCTCGAACGGGTCCTTGACGCCGGCGACGACGGCGTCGTGCACGCCGTGGAAATGCCCCTGGAACTTCACGACCTTCGTGCGGCCGGTGGCCGCGCGCGCCACGCGGATGGCGAGCGCGGTCGTCTCCGTGCCCGTCATCGTGAAGCGCACCCTTTCGGCCCCGGGCACGCAGCCGCGGATCAGCTCGGCCCAGCGCACCTCCAGCTCGTGGCAGGCGGAATAGTGCAGGCCCCGGCGCGCCTGCTCGGTGATGGCGGCCACGATGGCCGGATGGTTGTGGCCCAGGATGAGCGCGCCGTGCCCGCTCCAGCAGTCGAGGTAGACGTGGCCGTCGACGTCCCACTTGCGCGCGCCCTCGGCGCGCTCGACGTAGAAGGGGAAGGGCGAGAACGCCCGCCCGTCGTGGGCCACCCCGCTCGGCATGCTGCGCGCCGCGCGCTCGTGCAGCGCCCTGGACCGAGGCCGGGCCTCCGCGTACGCCTGCTCGATGGTCTTCCGTGTGGTCATGGCGCCTAGGATACCGCGAAGCCGCGGGCGTCCGGGCGCCCGGTCGCCGCCACCACGAATTCGTTGACGGGCGCCGGGCTGGCCGATTAGCGTCGATGAACCTCCACCGCGATGCGGCGTGCGCGGCGCGACGGCAGCGAGCCGCGGTCCCGCGGGCGGCGGAGGCCGACAGGGGGCGAATCAGCCGTGTCGGCGGCGAGGACCCGCGGAGGAATCGACGCATGGCGACCGCAGCATCGCGCAGGCCGTTCCGGCGCCCGGTGGTGCCCGACCGACTGGATCTCCGTGACCGGCCGTACACGCCGCCGGTGGGCATGGCGCCGCCGGCCAGCGCCAACTCGCTGCAGCGCCTGCGCGTGCGGGCGCTGAACCAGGAGGACACCAGCGCCTGCACCGGCTTCGCGCTCTCGATGTGCGTCAACATCCTGCTCCACCGCGCGGGGCGCGGCGACGAGGCGCCCGTGTCGCCCTTCATGCTCTACGACATGGCGCGCCGGTACGACGAGTTCCCGGGACCGGTCAGCGAGGACTCGGGCTCGAGCCTGCGGGGCGCCATGAAGGGCTGGTACAAGCACGGCGTCTGCGGGCGCGACTTCTGGCGGGCGCTGGCCATGCCGCCGGCCACGCTCGACAAGACCGACTGGTGGCTCGACGCCGCCCGCCGTCCCCTCGGCGCCTACTACCGGATCGACACGCGCTCGGTCAGCGACATGCACGCCGCCATCCACGACGTCGGCGTGATCTACGCGAGCGCGATCTGCCATGCCGGCTGGGACGACGGCGGCGCCCTGCGCTCCGCCCAGCGGCGGGGCTGGGCCATCCCGCCCCGGAAGGCGGCCCCGGACGACGGCGGGCACGCCTTCGCCATCGTGGGCTACGACAGGCGCGGCTTCCTGATCCTGAACTCCTGGGGCCCGGAGTGGGGCGACGACGGGCTGGCCGTGCTGACCTACGACGACTGGCTCGACAACGCCATGGACTGCTGGGTGGCGCAGCTCGGCGTGCCCACCGAGCAGCACCTCGAGATCGCGCGCTCGGCCTCGCTGCGCACCGACGCCGGCGGCGCCGTGTGCATCGCCGCGGACCCGGTGCTGCGCAATCGCGAGATCGCCCCGTTCATCATCGACATGGAGAACAACGGCGAGCTGAGCCGCACCGGCGACTTCCGCACCCAGGAGGCCGACGTCCGGACGCTCGTGGTCGACCACCTCCGCGAGTTCCGCAAGACACACGGGCTCGAGCGGGACGTCGTGGACATCGCCATCTACGCCCACGGCGGCCTGACCGGAGAGGACACGGCGGCGAAGACCGCGGCGAAGTGGATCCCGGCGCTCTACCAGCAGCGCATCTTCCCGATCTTCCTCATGTGGGAGACCGATCTCTTCTCGACGATCGCCAACCGCTGCCGCGACCTGATCGCCCAGCTCACCGCCGAGCCGCGCCCCACGGCGGGGCTGCGCGACCAGCTGCGGCGCTTCTGGAACACGCGGGTCGAGCGCACGCTGGCCGAGCCCGGGTCGTGGATCTGGGACGAGATGAAGCAGAACGCCGAGGCGATCACCCGCCATCCCCGCAGCGGCGCCCGCATCCTCTACGAGGCCGGGCGCGGCATCATCGCCCCCGGCCAGGCGCGCCTGCACCTGATCGGCCACTCGGCGGGGGCCATCGTGCACAGCCACGTCGTGCAGGCGCTGGCCGCCGCCGGCTGGGAGTTCGAGACGATCACCTTCATGGCGCCCGCCGTGCGCGTGGACACGTTCGCCGAGACGGTGCTGCCCCACCTGCAAACCATGCGAGTGAAGCGCTACCACCAGCTGCACCTGACCGAGGAGATGGAGCAGCAGGATCCCACGTGCCGCCCGCTCTGCGGGTACGGACGCTCGCTCCTGTATCTCGTGTCGGAGTCGTTCGAGCACGGCCAGCGCACCAGCATCCTGGGCCTCGAGAAGCACTACGGAGCGATGCTCGGCGGCCTCCCCGCCGACGTCCGCTCGCGCGTGGCCTCCTGGTCGGCCCCGATGGCCGGCTCCATGAGCACCACGCACGGCGGCTTCGACGACGACGACCGCGCGCTCGAGACGGTCATCAAGCTGATCCGGAACCAGCCCGTGGCCGGCGTCCCCACCGCGGTCGGCGTCGATCAGGCCGCGAGCAGTGCCCCGACGCGCGCGCTGGACGGGCCGGAGCCCGTCGCCACGCTCGAGGGCGGCGTCGGCGCCCGCTCGTCCGGGAGGGCAGCAGCGACATTGCCGCGACCGGTGATCGTGCGAGGCGACCGCCACGGCGGGGCCGGACGGAGACGGAGGCGACGCTAGCGCCCCGGAACTCAGTTCCTATCAGGGATTTTCACATTCGCGGCATGCCACGGCAGCACGACGCGCGAAAAGCCGCCGCGGAACGGCAGAAACCGGTGTGGCAGGGGCCTTGCCAGGCCATCTCTCGTCCGACATCGAGGTTGGGAGGAGAGATGAGCCGCTCGCTCCAGCCGCTCGTGTTCGCCATGCTCGTCGTCATGGCCACCGCCGCCCACGCCGCCGACGCGGCCCATCCCGCGACGCCGGCCGTCGTGCCGGCCCCGAACCCGTCCGGTGTCGCGCAGACGTATTCGACGCTCGGCAGGATCGATCTCGAGAACCCATTCTTCCTGAGCCTCGGGACCAATGGCCGGGCGTGCGTGACCTGTCACGTGCCGGGCGAGGGATGGTCCATCGTCCCGGCGAGCATCCGCCTCCGCTTCGCCGCCACGGAGGGTCGCGACCCGCTCTTCCGTCCCGTGGACGGCAGCGTCTCGCCGTACGCCGACGTGTCCACCCTGGCCGGGCGCCGCGCGGCCTACCGCCTGCTGCTGGAGCGCGGCGTCATCCGCATCGGCATCGGCGTGCCGCCGGGCGCCGAGTTCGACCTGGCCGCGATCGACGATCCCTACGGCTACGCCAGCGTCACCGAGCTCTCGCTGTTCCGCCGGCCGTTGCCGAGCACCAACCTCGCGTTCCTGTCCAGGATCATGTGGGACGGTCGGGAGGGCGACCTGGCGGGCCAGGCCAACGGCGCCACGCTCGGACACGCCCAGGCGATCCGGTCGCTCACGCCCGCCGAGGTCGACGCCATCGTCCGGCTGGAGTCGGCGCTCTCCACGGCGCAGTGGCGTGACGGCGGTGCCGGCGCCCTCCATGCCGCGGGCGCGCTGGGCGGTCCGCAGGCGTTGACCGGACAGGAGTTCGTTCCGGGCATCGCCGCCGATCCCGTGTTCGCGCTCTTTGCATCCTGGGTCGGCGCCCGCGGCCGGCTCGGCGAGGCCCGCGACACGATCGCGCGCGGCGAGGCGCTCTTCAACACCCGCCGGTTCACCAACGGCCCGTTCTCGGCCACGTGCAGCAGTTGCCACAGCGCGCCGAACGCCGGCAGCAACGTCGCGGGAGTCTTCTTCGACCTCGGCATCAGCGACGAGGCGCGCCGCACGCCCGACGTGCCCCTGTACACGCTGGTCTGCCGCAGCACGGGAAGGACGACGCGCACCACCGACCCCGGCCGCGCGCTGATCACGGGACGCTGCGCGGACATCAACCGGTTCAAGGTGCCGACGCTCCGCGGCCTGGCCGCCCGCGCACCGTACTTCCACGACGGCTCCGCGGCCACGCTCGCCGACGTCGTCGACTTCTACGATCGACGCTTCGCCATCGGCCTCACGCCGGCCGAGAAGGCGGCCCTCACCGCCTTTCTCGCCGCCCTGTGACGCCGTTCATCGACGGTGTGCCACCATATCGGCATGACCGCGATCGCCGCGCCCTTCGACGAGTTCCGCACTGCCGTGCGGCCGGAGTGGATCGACCACAACGGCCACATGAACATGGGGTACTACCTGGTCGTCTTCGACCTCGCCACCGACGCCTTCCTGGCCTGGACGGGGCTGGACGCGGCCCACCGGCGAGACCACGCGGTGACGACGTTCTGCCTCGAGGCCCACGTCACCTACCACCGGGAGGTGCGCGCCGGCGACCCGCTGCGCTTCACCACGCTGCTGCTGGCGCACGACGCCAAGCGCCTGCACTACCTCCACGCGATGTACCACGCCGACGCCTGTTATCTCGCCGCCACCAACGAGCTCATGTCGCTGCACGTGAGCGAGGCCACGCGCCGGGGCGCGCCCATGGCGGCGGGCGTGCTCGAGCGCCTGGCGCGCATCCAGCGCGCGCACGACGCCCTGCCGCGGCCGCCGCAGGCGGGCCGGCGGATCGGGCTCGACGCGCGGCCGACCACGCGCTGATCAGGGCCTCTGGGACGGCGATTCCGTTCCGGGCCAGCCCGCGGGCAGCCCTCGCGGTGAACGCCCGGCTCGCCGGCCTTTCTGGCCACGTGGTGCCGCCAATCTTCGCCGGCCGGACAAGACGCTGTGCCGATGCGGATACGCTTGAATCCGGACCGGTTTCTGGGGTAGTGAAGGATCATGTCGCCGGCCGAGTACGAGCAGCTCGTCGAGTTCCTCGGGCGCCACTTCACCGAGATCGATGGCCGTTTCGACGCGCTCGAAGGCCGGATCACCGAGCTGCGGGGCGAGATGCTCGGCCACTTCGATGCGGTGTACCTGCGTCTCGAGCGTCTGGAGCAGGAGTACCAGGCGATCACCCAGGCGCTGCGCCGGATCGAAGCGCGGCTCGCCGACGAGAGCGGCCGGCGCGAGATCCTCGCCCGTGACCTCGCCGAGCTGAAGCGTCAGGTGGCGGCGCTGCAGTCCCGCATCGACGACATCGAGCGGCGGCTCGGGCGCTAAGCCAGCGCTCCCCGCCGCGCCCACGACGGCCCGCGACCGTCGTCGGGGCGTCGCCGCATCACGTTCGGCGCGCCGGCGAAGGCGGCGCCGGCTCGCCACCTGACGGCCGATCAGGGCTTCTTCGAGCGCGCGCTCGAGTCGCTCGGGCACCTGCCGCAGACGCCGGCAACGCTGGCGAAGGCCGTCGACGTGCGGATCGCGCTGCGCGACTGGCTGATGCCGCTCGGCGCCATGGACCGGCTGGGCGCGTGTCTGGAGGAGGCCGAGACGATCTCCAGGCGGCTGTCCGACCGGCGTCGCGTCGGCCTCGTCGTCGGCCATCGCGCGCACTATCACTGGACCGTCGGCGAGCACGAGCGCGCGCTCCACGAGGCGCGGCACGCGGCGGCGATCGCCGAGCGGCTCGACGACTTCACCCTCCGCGTGCTGTCCAACTTCTACCTCGGCGAGGTGCACCACGCCCTGGGGATTACGACGCCTCGGTCGACGCGCTCAGGAGGAACGTCCGGCTGGTGAGCGGGGAGGCGATGCTCGAGCGGTACGCGGGCCCGGGTCTCGTGCCGCTGCAGTCGCGGTTCTGGCTCTCGTTCTCCCTCGCCGCCCGCGGAGACCTGGACGAGGCGATGGCGGTCGCCGTGGAGGCGCACGGCGCGGCCCGGACCGTCGAGCACCCGTACAGCTTCGCGTTCGCCGAATACGCGCTGGGCCGGCTGCACGTCGAGCGGGGCGCCTTCGAGGCCGCCGTCGCCGCGCTCGAGCGCGCCCGGGCGCTGATGGAGCGCCGTGAGATCGAGCATCTCCGCCCGGCCGTGGAGGCGTGGCTCGGATACGCGCTCGCGCGGTCGGGCGGGATCGACGAGGGCCTGGCCTTGCTGCGGCGAGCCGCGGACGCCGCCGCCGGCCTTCGCCGTCACGGCCACGGGCGGATGATCACCTGCCTGGCCGAGTCGTTGCTGCTCGCCGGCTGCGCCACCGAGGGGGTCGTCTGGGCGGAGCGTGGCCTCGACCTCACGCGGCGGCAGCGCGAGCGGGGACACGAGGCGATCGCGCTCGGGGTCCTGGGAACGGCGCGCGCGGCGCTCGGCGACCCGGCCGGCGCCGAGCGCTGCTACCACGACGCGCTGGCCCTGGCCCAGACGCTCGGGATGCGCCCCGTCGCGGCGCAGTGCCAGGTCGGCCTCGGCCGGCTCCACGCGGCGCGCGGTCACGACGCCGCGGCCGCCGAGGCGTTCGCGCGCGCGGCCGAGTCGTTCGCCGCCATGCGCCTGCCCGAGTGGGTCGACCGCGTGAAGGTGGCTGCCGCCAGCGCGTGACCTCGCGAGGTCGCACAGACGAGGCCGGCCTGCCGCCGGCACCCGCTACAAGCGCCCCCCGCGCATGGAGATGAACTCCCCGGTCAGGTAGGCCGGCGCCTCGGCCACCAGGAAGCGCACCACCGTCGCCACCTCCTCGGGCCGCCCGAACCGCCCGATCGGGATCTGCGCCCGCAGGCGGTCCTGGGCCTCGCCCGGGGCGGCGACGGCGTCGACCATCTCCGTCTCTATCACCGACGGCAGCACGGCGTTGACGGCGATGCCGTCCCGGGCCAGCTCGCGGGCGGCGCTGGCGGTGAGCGCCAGCACGCCGGCCTTGCTGGCCGCGTAGTGCGCGCCGACGGAGCCGCCGGTCTTGGCGGCGCCGGACGAGATGTTGACGATGCGGCCGCCCCCGGCCGCGCGCAGCCGCGGGATGGCCGCGCGCATGCAGTAGAAGACGCCGTCGAGGTTCACGGCCAGCGTCCGACGCCAGGTCTCGTCGTCGATGGCCGTCAGCGTCTCCGCCCGGCGCCCGATCGCGGCATTGTTGACGAGGGCGTCCAGCCGGCCGAGACGCCGGTCCACCTCCCGGAACATGGCCTCGACGGCGGCCCCGTCGGCGACGTCGGCGTGGATCGCCACGGCGTGGCCGCCGCCCGCGCGGATCTCGTCCACGACGCGCGAGGCCTCGGCGTGACGCGCCACGTAGTTCACGGCGACGGCGTAGCCGGCGCGCCCGAGGTCGAGGGCGACGGCGCGGCCGATGCCCCGCGAGGCGCCGGTGACGAGGACGACGTTCGCGGCCATCGCGCAGAGCAGTATACGGCGCGGACGGCCAGTGCCCGCATCCGCCGTGTCAGACTGGCGCCGGCTTTACCGCGTTGACGCGGAGGCTGCAGGCGCTTGCCGAAAGCGTTGCACGCACTATGCAGCGACGTACCGATTTTCGGATCGCTGCGCGCGGTGGTCGCTGTCCGAACGATGGGTGGCGTCCGGCGGCTGGCCGAGGTAGTACCGTTCGAGGGCCGGAAGGATCCGGTCCTCGGAAAACGACTCCGCTCGCTCGCGGGCGGCGCACGCGCGCTCGGCAGCGGCCTCCGGAGCGTCGAGCAGTCTCGCGAGGGCTCGCGTCAGTCCGTCGATATCGCCGGGCTCGTACAGGAGGCCGGTCCGGCCGTCTTCGACGACCTCTTCCGCCCCGGTGCAGCGCGATGAAACGATCGGCGCGCCGCAGATCATCGCCTCGACCAGCACGTTGGCGAGGCCCTCGGAGCGCGAGCAGAGCACGAAGCCCCGGGCGTGGCCGAACCAGGCGTAGGGATTGGCCACGAAGCCGGGAAGGTCGACGTCGGCGCGCACGCCGAGCTCGGCGGCCAGACGCTCGAGCGACGGGCGCTCGGGGCCGTCTCCGAGAATGACCAGCCGAAGGGGCCGGCCGCGTCGGATGGCGGCAAAGGCGCGGATCAGGTCGGCGAACCCCTTCAGCTCCGTGAGCCTGCCGCACGCGACGAGGTACGCCGGTCCCGTCGCCGGCAGGTCGAGCGGGGCGCGGGCGGCGGCGGCGATGGCGTCGAGGGGGAACGGGTTGTGGATCGTCACGACGTGATCGGGATCGACGCCGAAGGTCGCGATGTGCGCGACCCGGAGATCGTCGGCGACGGCCACGGTGCCGTCGGCGTACCGGTAGAGCCGCCGCGCCAGGGCCATGAGGCGCGGGCTGGCCCCCGTCGGGACGTAGGTGGCCGGCTCGTTGTGGACCTGCGCGATCGCCCGCACCCGCCCCCCCGTGAACGCCTTCGCCATCAACGCCACGACGTTGCCGTGGAGCTCGTGGCCCACGACGATGCGGAACCTGCCGACCGTCGCGTGCGCGGCGACGCGCAGGGCCTGGCGCACCAGATGGAAACGATCGGGCAGCGGAAGGGTCCGCACCGGGACACCGCCGGCCCGGAGGGCCTGCAGCACCGGATTCGGACGGTCGGACAGACGCTCGGCGACGTGCCAGGCGACGACCTCCACGCGGTGGCCGCGGGCCGCCAGCCACGGCGCCTTGACCTGGATCGTCCGTTCGATGCCGCCGCCCTGGAGCCATGGCGTGACCAGCAAGATCGACGACGCATCCACGGCGGCCACCTTTAGCAAGCCTCGTTCCAGGGCGGGGCACGGATGTTGCTGTGGAGCATGGCATGTCGAACGCGCCGCTCGAAATCCCGTCACGCCTGCGCCACGAATTCCTCCCGTTCCACCGTCCGTTCATCGAAGCCGACGAGATCGAGGAGGTCGCCGACACCCTTCGCTCGGGCTGGCTGACGATGGGGCCCAAGACGCTGCAGTTCGAGCGCGACTTCGCCGCCTACGTCGGCGCGCCCCACGCGATCGCCGTCAGCTCCGCGACGGCGGGGCTCCATCTGGCGGTCGACGCCCTCGGGCTCCAGCCCGGCGACGAGGTGATCACCTCGCCGTATACCTTCACGGCCACCGCGGCCGTCGTCCTCCACGCCGGCGCGCGGCCGGTCTTTGCCGACGTCGACGAGGCCACGCTGGCCATCGATCCCGACGAGGTCGCCCGCCGGATCACGCCGCGGACGCGCGCGCTCATGCCGGTGCACATGGCCGGGCATCCCTGCGACATGGACGCCCTGCACGCGCTCGCGGAGCGGCACGGCCTGGCCGTCATCGAGGACGCCGCGCACGCGCTGCCGGCGCGGTGGCGCGGGCGCATGGTGGGCACGCTGAGCGATCTCACCGTCTTCAGCTTCTACGCCGGCAAGAACATCACCACCGGCGAGGGCGGCATGATGACCACGGCGCGCCCGGAGCTGGCGGCGCGACTGCGCACGCGACGCCTGCACGGCATCAGCCGCGACGCGTGGAAGCGCTACACCGCGCAGGGCTCCTGGTACTACGAGGTCGAGTACCCGGGCTTCAAGTACAACATGACGGACATCAACGCCGCCATCGGGCTGCACCAGCTCCGCAAGGCGGACCGCTTCCACGGCGTCCGCGCCGCGTACGCGGCGCGCTACCGGGCGGGTCTCGGCGACGTGCCGGAGCTCGTGATGCCGGCCGACGCGCCGGGCGGCGGGCACGCCTGGCACCTGTTCATCGTCCGCGTGCGCGAGGAGCGCCTGCGCATCGGCCGCGACGCGGTGATCGAGGCGCTCCGGGCCCGGAACATCGGCACCAGCGTGCATTTCATCCCGCTCCACCTGCAGCCGTTCTATCAGCGCGCCCTCGGCTGCGGCCCCGATGACTTTCCCCGCGCCACCGCCGCCTATCGGGGCGCCATCTCGCTGCCGCTGTATCCGCGCATGACGGAGGACGACGTGGACGACGTGGTCGACGCGGTTCGGGAGGTGATCGCGAGGCACCGCCGATGACGCCCGCCGGCGGGCGGACGGTCCTGGTCACCGGCGGGGGCGGCTACATCGGCTCGCATCTGGTCCGGCGGCTGCTGGCGCGCGGCGATCGCGTGCGCGTGCTCGACCTCTTCCTCTACGGCGATCACGGCCTGAAGGGCGTCCTGGAGCATCCACGCCTCTTTGTGCAACCCGGTGACGTGCGCGATCGGGCCGCCATGCGCGAGGCGGCGGCCGGCGTCGACACCGTCATCGCACTGGCCGCCCTCGTCGGCGACGCCGCCTGCGACCTCGACCGCGCGGCGACGGCCGCCATCAACCACGAGGCGACCGAGCTGCTGGCGGAGACGTGCGTGAACGCCGGCGTACGTCGCCTCGTGTTCGCGTCGTCGTGCAGCGTGTACGGGGCCGGCGCCGATCCGATCCTGTCCGAGAGCTCGCCCGTGAATCCGGTGACGTTCTACGCGCAGACGCGGGTCGATTCCGAGCGTGTCATCGACGCGTACGCGGACCGGCTCAGCGCGGTGACGCTGCGGCTGTCGACCGTGTTCGGCCTGTCCGCGCGCATGCGCCTGGACCTCCTCGTCAACACGTTCACGGCGCAGGCGTATTTCCGCCGGACGATCCGCGTCTTCGGCGGGGGCCAGTGGCGTCCGAACCTCCACGTCCAGGACGCCGCGGCGGCGTTCGTGCTCGCCGCCGACGCGCCCGATGCGCTCGTGCGGGCCCAGCGGTTCAACGTGGGTGACGATCGCTCGAATCACACGGTGCGGGACATCGCGGAGATGGTCGCGGCCGCCCTGCCCGGGACCGCGGTGCAGGTCGAGCCGCAGTCGGTGGACGCGCGCGACTACCGCGTGAGCTTCGGCAAGATCCGCACGACGCTCGGGTTCGTCCAGTCGTTCAGCGTGGCCGACGGCATCGCCGAGATCGCGGCAGCCTGTCGCCGCGGTGAGATCGCCGGGCTCGAGGACCCGCTGCAGTCGAACTACGAGTCCCTGAAGCACTTCGGCATACCGCAGCTGCGCGCGGCCGCTTGAACCGGGCCCGGCGCGCGCGCGCTCCGGCGGATCCGGGCCGGCCCCGGGTCAGAGCCTGACCTCGCGGGTGTCGAGGTCCCAGGGCTTGCTGGCCATGGCCACGCAGAAGGCGCCGACGTGCGGGTGCAGCGCGCGCGCCGTGGCCAGCGCCTCGGCGTTGGCCGCGGCCAGGCGTTCGCGGGCGGCCTCGGCCTGGCGGCGCAGCCGGGCCTCGTCCACCGTCAGCAGCCGCCCGTGCTCGAGCACCATGCGGCCGCCGATCATGACGCCGTCGAGGGCGGCGCCGCTCTCGCCCATGACGAGCTGCACGGTGACGTCGTTCAGCGGCACGTAGCCCGGGTGGCCGAGGTCCAGGAAGAGCACGTCGGCCTTGTAGCTGGGCGCCAGCCGCCCGATGCGCTCCATGCCGAGCACGCCGGCGCTGCCCGCCGTGGCCATGGTCAGCGCCTCTTCCGCGGTGAGCCAGCGCGTGTAGTCGGGCGTGCGCACGCGGGAGAGGTAGGCGGCCAGCCGCACGCACTCGAACATGTTCTGCGCATCGGCGGACGAGGCCGAATCGGTGCCCACGCCCACGCGGAGGCCGGCGTCCAGCATCATCCGCACGGGGGCGATGCCGTTGCCCAGGCGCAGGTTGCTCATGGGGTTGTGGGCGACCGCGGCGCCGGCGTCGGCCAGGCGCCGGACGTCGTCGCGCGTGAGCCAGACCCCGTGCGCGCCCGAGAAGCGGGGATTGAGCAGGCCCAGCCCCCCCAGGTGCGCGGCCAGCGTCTTGCCGCCGTACTTCACCGGGCCCAGCACCGCCTGGGTCTTCGACTCCGCCAGGTGGATCTGCACCGGCACGTCGTGCTCGCGCGCCAGGTCGCCGCAGGCGACGAGGAACTCATCCGTGCAGTGCAGGGGAATGGTCGGCCCGAGGCCGGGGCGCACCTGGTCGCGGTCGAACGGCCAGTCCTTGAGCATCTGCCGGCACGCCGCGATGCTCGCCTGCCAGGGGACGGCGCTGAGCGCCTGCACCCGGCGGCGCACGCCGTCGGGCAGCGCCTCCATGAGGCCCGGCAGCGCCTGGTAGAAGGTCCGGTCGGCCATCATCGGCGCGACGACGGCGCGGATGCCGACGTCGCGGTAGGCGCGCGCGGCGGCGTGCAGGCCCTCCACCGTCGGCGCCGGGAACTCGGCGTACATGTCGAGGAAGGCCGTGCAGCCGCGGCGGACCATCTCCACGGCCGAGAGCGTGGCCGACAGGGCCTTGTCCTCCAGCGAGCGGTGGCCGTTGACGCCGGTGGCCAGCGTCAGCAGCAGCTCCAGCGGCACGCGGTCGCCGACGAGCCCGCGCGAGAGCCCGCCGTGCCCGTGCGTGTGGGCGTTGACGAGCCCGGGCATCAGCAGGCGGTCGCGGGCGTCGACGGTCACGGCGTCCTGCGGCGCGGCCAGGCCGGGCCGGCCGATCTCGCGGATGGTGTCGCCGTCGATCAGGACGTCGGCCGGTTCGGCGCGATGGCCGGCGGCGTCGAGCACCCGGCCTCCACGGATGATGGTCATCGCCATGATTGCCTCCTCACGCGCGGCTCGCCATGTGCCGCCCGATCGTGTGCACGTCGGCGGTCTCCCGCGGCGTCTCGTGGACGAGCCGGCCCTCGAACATCACCACGATGCGGTCGGCCAGCTCCAGCAGCTCGTCCAGGTCCTCGCTGAGGAGCAGCACCGCCGCCCCGGCGTTCCGGGCCTCCATGATGCGCGCGCGGATCTCCGCCGTCGCCGCCACGTCGAGGCCCGCGCACGGGTTCTGGGCGACGAGCACGGCGGGCTGGCGCGACAGCTCGCGCGCCAGCGCCACGCGCTGCACGTTGCCGCCCGACAGCGTGTCGAGCCGGGCGTCGGGTCCGGCGGCCCGGATGCGGAACCGCTCGATGAGCGCCTGGCCCTGCGCCCGGAGGACGCCGCGGCGCACCAGGGCGCCGAGGGCGATGGGCGGCTCGTCGAAGCCGCGCAGGGCCAGGTTCTCGGCGACGGTCATGGTCCGCACGCAGGCGTTGCGCAGCGGCTCCTCGGTCAGCACCGACACGCGGTGGCGCCGCGCCTCGGCGCGCGTGCGCCGGTAGGGCGCGCCGGCGATGCGGATCTCGCCCGCCTCCGGCGCGCGCTGGCCGGCGAGCGTCTCGACCAGCTCGCGCTGGCCGTTGCCCGACACGCCGGCCACGCCGACGATCTCGCCGGCGCGCACGCCCAGCGACACGCCGTCGACGGCCACGGCGCCCCGATCGCCGCGCACCGTCAGGTCCTCGACCTCGAGCCGCGGCGCGGAGGCGCCGTCCCTGGCCGCGCGCGGCGCCGGCGGCGGCACGGCCGCCGTCCCCAGCATGAGGCCCACGAGGTCGTCGCGGCCGAGGTCGGCCACGCGCCCGCCGCCGGCGCGCCGGCCCGCGCGCAGCACCGTCACCTCGTCGGCGAAGCCCAGCACCTCGCGGAACTTGTGGGTGATCATCACCACGGTCAGCCGGCCCTGGCGCGCCAGTTCGCGGACCACGCCGAGGATCTGGTCGGCCTCGTCCGGCGTGAGCACGCTGGTCGGCTCGTCGAGGATCAGCAGGCGCCGGCCGGCGTGGAGCTGCTTGAGGATCTCCAGCCGCTGCTTCTCGCCGGCCGCCAGCGTGGCGGCAGACCGGTCGAGATCGAGGCGGAACGGCATGCCGCGCAGGAACGCCTCGATGCGCGCTCGCTCCCGAGGCCAGTGGATGACGGTGGGGGCATCGTCGCGGCCGAGCACGAGGTTCTCGGCCACCGTCATGCTCGGCACCAGCGTGAAGTGCTGGTAGACCATCCCGAAGCCGAGGGCGTGGGCCTCGCGGGGGCCGGTCACGGCGCGCTCGAGACCGTCGACGAGCAGGCGGCCGGCGTCGGCGCGGTGGTAGCCCATCATGCACTTCACCAGGGTGCTCTTGCCCGCGCCGTTCTCCCCGAGGACGGCGTGCACGGTGCCCGGCCGCAGGCGCAGCGACACGTCGTCGAGCGCGACGACGGCGCCGAAGCGCTTGCTCATGCCGCACACCTCGACGGCCGGCGGCGCGGCGCCCGCCGGCCGATCGCTCGGGCCCCGGTCGGCCACGTCCTGCGCGCTCGTCCGGCCCTCGCTCACTTGCTGATGCTCAGCTCGCCGGGCGCGTCGGCCAGCGCCTGCCGGGGCGAGGACGACCAGATGAGCAGCGCGAGCGTCAGCGCGTAGGGCGCCGCGCCATACAGATAGTAGTTCGAGGTGATGCCGACCGACTGCAGCGCCGGACCCAGCGCCGTCGCCGCGCCGAAGAGCAGCGACACCCAGACACAGCGCCGCGGCTTCCAGCGCGCGAAGATCACGAGCGCGATGGCCATGAGCCCCTGGCCGCTCGACAGCCCCTCGTTCCACGTGCCGGGGTAGTAGAGCGACAGGAACGAGCCCCCCACGCCGGCCAGGAAGCCGCCGGCCACGGTGCTGGCCGTCCGCGTGACCGTCAGCGAGTGGCCCAGCGCGCGCGCCGCGTCGGCGTTGTCGCCGGCCGCGCGGACGATCAGTCCCCACCGCGTGCCGGCCAGGCCCCACGCGAGCAGGGGCGCCAGCGCCGCGCCGACCAGGAAGAGCGCGTTCACCTCGAGGGCCGCGCGGATCTGGGGCGAGTCGCTCCACGCCCCCAGCGCCAGGTGCGGCAGGCGCGGCGCCGTCGGCTCGATGAAGGGCTTGCCCAGGTAGAAGGCGAGGCCCGTGCCGAGCAGGAAGAGGGCGATCCCCACCGCGACGTCGTTGACGCGGGGCAGGCTGCAGACGAGGCCGTGCAGGACGCCGAAGAGCGCGCCGGCGGCGCCGGCCACCAGCACCCCGAGCCACGGCGAGCCGGTGACGACGGCGAGGCCGTAGGCCGCCATCGCGCCCATCACCAGCGTGCCTTCCAGGCCCAGGTTGACGCGGCCGCTCTTCTCGGTCAGCGTCTCGCCGAGGCTCACGAAGAGATAGGGCGCCGACACGCGCACGGCGCCGCCCAGCACGGCGATCGGCACACCCCACCACCCGAGCTCGGTCACCGCGGCCTCATGCCGTGGTCGCCCGCGGCGCCAGCCAGCGCACCCGGTCGTACAGCGCGTGGCTCACGAGCACCGCCACGAAGAGCAGGCCCTGGAGCACCAGCGTGGCCGCGTCGGGCAGGCCGAAGCGCCGCTGCAGCAGCCCCCCGCTGGCGGAGATGCCGCCGACGAGCACGGCCACCGGCACGACGGCCAGCGGGTTCTGGCGGGCGAGGAAGGCCACCAGGATGCCGGCGTAGCCGTAGCCGACGACGAGCGAGGCGCTGGCGAAGCCGTGCACGGCGGCCACCTCGACGGCGCCGGCCAGGCCGGCGGCGGCGCCGCCCACGAAGCACGTGCTGACGACGAGGGCGCCGACGGGCAGCCCGACCATCTGCGCCGCGCGGGCGTTGCCGCCCAGCACGTCGGCGGCGAAGCCGAACGTCGTCCGCCGCATCAGCAGCCACGCCAGGGCGCAGGCGCCCACGCCCAGCCCCAGGCCCCAGTGGATCGACGTCGCCGGGATGTCGCCGAGCCGGAACGCCTCGGCCACCGACCAGCTCGCCGGGCGCAGCACCTCGGCGTAGTCGCGGATCGGCCCGGTCACCAGGTGGTTCATCAGCGCGATGGCGATGTAGTTCAGCAGCAGCGTCGAGATCGTCTCGTTCACGCCGCGCACGTGGCGCAGCGCGCCCGCGGCGGCGATCCACGCGCCGCCCCCCAGCGCGCCGGCCGCGCACATGCCCACGAGACCCAGCGCGGGCGGCGCCCCGTCGAGCGCGACGCCGCCGAGGACGGTCACCACGCCGCCGACGACCAGCGCGCCCTCGCCGCCGATCACGAGCAGGCCCGCGCGGGCGGGCACGGCGGTGCAGAGCGCGGTGAGCATGAGCGGCGCCGCCTGGGTGAGCGTGTCCTGCCACGAGAACCAGGAGCCGAAGGCGCCGACGTAGAGCGCGGCGTACACGGCGAGCGGGTCGAGGCCGCGCAGGGCGACGAAGCCGCCGAAGGCCACGAGCGTGGCCAGCAGGGCGGCGGCGGTGAGGGCCGCCGTCTCGGCCCAGGCCCGCACAAGCGGGACTACTTCTTGAGGCCCGTCTTGCCGACGGCTCCCTCGACCAGGAACTTCACGCCGAGCTTGAACCTGTTGTCGTCGTTCGCGATCACCTGGCCCTCGCGCAAGATCACGTTGCCCTCGTTGTCCTTGAGCGGACCGCGGTAGAGCTTGAACGAGTCGTCGACGAACCCCTGCTTGATCTCGAGGATCCGGGCGCGCACCTCGGGGTTGACGGCCTTGCCGAAGGGGCTCAGCGCGACCATGTCCTGCTTGAAGCCGCCGCGGAGCAGGTTGGGGTAGGCGCCGCCGGTCTGCCAGGCCTTGACGAACTGCGCGCCGGCCGCCCAGTTCCACTCCGCCCCGGTCAGGAAGCCCTTCGGCGCCAGCTCCGACAGGTCCGTGTGGTAGCCGCACGAGTAGATGCCGCGGCGCTCGGCGTTCTCGATGACGACCTTGGCGCTGTCCACGTTGGCGACGATGACGTCGACGCCCTGGTCGATGAGGCTGTTGGTCACCTCGGCCTCGCGCACGGGGTTGTTCCAGTCGCCGGTGATGACGACCTGGCAGGTGATGGCCGGGTCCACCGCGCGCGCGCCCAGCACGAAGCCGTTGGCGTTGTTGAAGATGAAGTAGACGGGCTTGGAGCCGATGAAGGCGATCTTCTTGCTCTTCGTCACGTGGCCGGCGGCGACGCCGCAGAGGTAGTGGGGCTCCTCCATGTAGCCGCGGTAGCCGATGGTGTTCTTGGGGTCCCCGTCCTTCCACAGCGCGCCGATGTGGGTGAAGAGGACATCCGGGTACTTCTTCGCGAGCTTGAGCACGTGCGGCCAGTAGCCGAACGAGGTCGCGAAGACCACCTTGGCGCCGTCGTGATGGATCATGCCCTCCATCACCTTCTCGGCCTCCGCCGTCTCCGGCACGTTCTCCTGCTCGATGACCTTGACGCCCTCGAGGGTCGCCACCTTCCTGGCGGCCACCCAGTGCGACTGGTTCCAGCCGAAGTCGTTGCGCGGGCCGACGTAGACGAAGCCGACGGTGACGGGCTTGACGGCGGCGCCGGCGCGGCGCCACGGCGCCAGCGCGCCCGCGGCGGCGAGCGCGGCGGACCCCTGGAGCAGGCGGCGGCGCGTGAGCGTCGACTGGATCATGGCTGGGCCTCCTGACGGCGGCGCCATGGTAGCCGAACGCCGGGCGGGGTCAAGGGTCGGCGCCACGCCGCCGGGCGGCCAGCCAGTCCCAGAGGCGGGCGGCGAGCGTGACCGAGAGCTCGACGTCCTCCTCGAGCAGGTAGCGCTCGCCGGCGAGGGCCGCCCCGGCCTCGCGCACGCGCGCGAGATACGCCTCGCGGGCGCCGTACCGCTCCGCGATCGACGCGCGCGGGTCGCCCGTTCGCTCGCGCTCGGCGCGGCTCCACGGCAAGGGCAGCGTGGCCCCGGCGAACACCAGGAGCTGGTCGGCGCCGCCGATGTCGGGGTGGCGGAGGTTCCAGCCCGTGTGCGTGGCCAGGGGGACGGCGACGTGAGGCAGGCGGAGGCCGCCCGTCTCGTTGCCGTCGGCGTCCACCGCGGACACCAGCGAGCCGAACGCCGGCCCGAGCCGCGGCGGCCAGGCCCCGACGTCGAGCCGCCGCGGGCGCGCGTGCCGGCGCGGGTAGCGCGCGCCGGGGATGCGATCGAACAGCGGCGTCAGGCTCTCGGGCGTCACCGCCGTCCCGTCCGCGACGCGCGGGTGGCGGCTCGGCGGCGGCTCGACGCCCTCGACCACCCAGCGGTCGAGGTTCACGAGGCAGGCCCGCAGCAGCGGCGCGTAATCGACGACGCCGCGCAGGTGCTGCGAGCGCTCGACCGGCCCGCCGGGATCGGCGGGCGCCACCTGCGTATCGGCGGGCGGCCACACGCCGAGGCCGTGCTCGGTGCCCGCGAAGTGATAGATGCGCGTGCGCGGGCCGGGGGCCTGGTCGCCCTTGCCGTCGACGTCGGTGTGGATCAGCGAGGCGTCGCCGCGGTGGTACTCGGCCGACGTGTTCGTGTACATGACCTTCAGCCGGCTGCCGCGCGCGTCGACGCGCGCGCGCAGCGCGCCGGCCCGCCCCGTCACGGGGTCGCTCTGCGGCAGGTCGGTGAAGGGGAACAGGTGCGCCATGGCGTTCGGCCGGTCCTTGGAGTTCTGGCCGAAGCGCTGGTTGAACTCCCCGCGCATGCCGCCGGCGACGTTGGCGATGACGCCGTCGAAGGCCTCGCGGCCGTCCTCGTCCACGTTCAGGTCGTCGTGGATCAGCGTGCGCAGCAGCCGCCCGGTCTGCGAGCGGCCGTAGGCGTACGCCCAGCGCAGCAGGCCGGCCGCCGGGTGGCCGCTGGCCGCATCGCCGTGCTTGAGCCACGCGGCGCACTCCCGGAGCGCGACCGGGCCCAGGCCGATCACCGGCGCGCCGACCGCCGTGTAGACGACCTGGTAGATGCGGCCGGCCTCGAATCCGCCCTCGAGCCAGACGTGCGTGGGATCGGCCACCACGCGGCCGGCCTCGACCCGGGCGAACCGCCATCGCGCGCGCGGGATCGGCACGGGCTCGGCGTCGAGGGCGTCGAGCGCGAGGAGGTGGGCGTCCGCCTCGGCCGGATCGGCGGCGGCGTACGGGACGTGGCCGCGATCGGAGAGCAGGAAGTGCGGCACGCGCCCCGGCGCCTGCAGCTGCACGAGCACGCGGCCCCGCAGCCGCTCGCCGCCGGGGCCGCGGGCCTCCGGCGCCTGCAGCCCGTAGAGGCCCGGCACGCGCGGGAGGTCGCACTGCCAGCCGCACGAGGCCACGACGAAGCCTCGCCGCATCAGGAACCCGTCGCCCACGTCGATGGGCGGGTGGGGCTCCGACCCTGGCCCGAAGGCCGGGCGGGTCGCGCGGTTGAAGTTCGGCACGGCCACGGTGTTGCCGCGGTTCACGACGTCGATCAGCGCCCGGCCGCTGATGCAGCCGCGGTCCACGGGGAGCAGGATCGAGACGTCGGCGGTGAAGACGACGCGGCCGGCGGCGTCGCGGGGCGCCAGGGCCAGGTCGGTCACCCGCTGGTTGGCCGGGCGCAACGGGTCGACGGCCATGCGCAGCCGCCCCTTCAGCTCCTCGTACGACCCGCCGTCGCCGAACGGGGCGCCGCCGGCCAGCGGCCGGCGCAGCGTCACCTCGAAGGCCGTCACCGCCATGCCTTCACCTCGCCGATCGTCCTCTCCTCGCGGGAGCGCGCCCGGGCGCGGCCCACCTCGCGCTCGGGCAGGAGGGGCGCGGCGGAGCGCCAGCCGGGCTCTCCGCCGTCGTCATGCCGTGGCCCGCCGTCCCGGGCGCCGGGCGCCGGACCGCGCGCGGGCCGGGCCGCCGTCGTCGCGCTCATGCCGCGCGCCGCCCGCCGCGCCGGCGGCGCGCCAGGGTGGCGAGATCGAGGTCGCGCGAGGGCGCGACGTCGATGCCGAGCACGCGCTCCATCTGCACGAGGGCCCGCGCGTCGTCGTCGCGATCGATCGAGGCCACGCAGTCGCGCGGCACGTGCACGTGGAAGTCGCGCATGAGCGCATCGCCCGCGGTGAAGAGCACGCACCGGTCGGTGGTCAGCCCGGCGACGATCAGCCGCTCGGTCTTGAGGTACGTGAGCAGCACCTCGAGCGGGGTGGCGAAGAAGCCCGAGTGCTTCGGCTTGAGCACGAAGTAGTCGCCGGCGGCCGGCCGCAGGGCGCGGGCGATCGGCCGGCCGCGCACGGGGTCGCGCAGGCAGTGGCGCACCAGGGCCGCGAAGTCCGAGCGCCACTTGCCGAAGTTGTCGTTGACGTAGACGACGGGGACGCCGAGCGCCCGGGCGCGGCGGCAGAGGGTCGCCAGGCGCCGGGCCATCGGCCGCGCCTGGAGGAGGAGCCGGTCGCCGCCCTCGAACTGCAGGTCGTTGATCACGTCGACCAGCAGCACGGCCAGGGGCGAGGCGTCGGGAACGTTGCCGTGCAGGTCGGCGTTCTTCGCGGGGCGGGCCATGGCCTGCCCGATTGTACCCGCCGGTCACCGGGGATGCGTTCGCCCCTCGCTCCGCCGGCGCGCGCGAGCGTGGGCGGCGGCCGCCGCGGTCAGCGGCGGCCGGCGTGGTCGGCGAGCACGTGCGCGATGCAGGCGGTCAGCCGCACGCCCGTCGGCACGTGCAAGAACTCGTTGGGCCCGTGGGCGTTGGATTCGGGCCCGAGCAGGCCCGTGATGAGGAACTGCGCGCGCGGGAAGCGCTCGCCCAGCATGTGCATGAAGGGGATCGAGCCGCCGACGCCCATGCCCATCGCCGGCTTGCCGAAGTAGGTGCGCGAGGCCTGCTCCGCGCTCTCGGCGAGCCACGGGGCCGTGGCCGGCGCGTTCCAGCCGGAGCCGGGCGTGTCGGGCGTGAACGTGACGCGCGCGCCGTAGGGCGGCTCCGCCTCCAGCGTGTCCTTCAGCCGCCGCGTCGCGGCCGCCGCGTCGACCGTGGGCGGCAGCCGCAGCGAGAGCTTCAGCGCCGTGTGCGGGCGGAGGACGTTGCCCGCGTCGCCGGGCGCCGGCAGCCCGGCCGCCCCGGTGATCGAGAGCGCCGGCCGCCACGTGGCGGCGAGCAGCGCCTCGACCGGATCGACCGTGGTCGGCCGCGCGCCGTCCAGCAGCGGCAGCCGCCGCCAGACCTCCTCGCCCAGCGCCGCCGCCGCCCTGCGCGTCTGTTCCAGGCGCTCGGCCGGCACCTCGGCGTGGAAGTCCGCGGACAGCAGGCGTCCGGTGCGCTCGTCCTCGATGCGCGACAGCAGCAGGCGCGCGAGGCGGAAGCTCGACGCCACGATGCCGCTGGCGCCGGAGTGCACGCCCTCCTTCAGGATCTCGACCTTCAGCACGCCGCCCACGACACCCCGCAGCGACGTGGTCGTCCACAGGTGCTCGTAGTCGCCGCAGGAGGAGTCGAGGCACACGACCAGGGACGGGGTGCCGAGCCGCGGCGCCAGCGCCTCGACGTGGAAGGGCAGGTCGCCGCTGCCGCTCTCCTCGCACGCCTCGACGAGCACCACGCAGCGCGCGTGCGGCACGCCCTGGCGCTCCAGCGTCTCGATGGCGGTGAGGGCGGCGAAGGCGGCGTAGCCGTCGTCGGCGCCGCCGCGGCCGTAGAGCCGGTCGCCCCGCCGCACGGGCGTCCACGGGCCGAGGCCCTCGCCCCAGCCCGTCATCTCGGGCTGCTTGTCGACGTGGCCGTAGAGCAGCACGGTGTCGCCGCCGGCCCCGGGCGCCTCCATCAGGATGACGGGCGTGCGGCCCTCGAGGCGGACCACCTCGACGCGCAGGCCCTCGATGGGGCGGCGCTCGCACCAGCCGCGCACGAGCTCCACCGCGCGGTCGAGATGGCCGTGGTCGCGCCACGCGGGATCGAACATCGGCGACTTCGCGGGAATGCGGATGTAGTCGGCGAGCGCGGGCACGATGTCCGCGTCCCACGTCCGCTGGCAGAAGGCGAGGGTGCGCGGGTGGTCGAGGGCCATGGCGTGCTGGATGGTAGCATTGCCCGCCATGGACGCCTACCTGGCCGTCGTGGGCAAGCGTGACCAGCGGGGGTTCCTGCCCCGCCCGATCCCCGACGCGGCGCTCGCGCGCATCCTGCAGGCCGGGCGCATGACCGGCTCCTCGAAGAACCGCGAGCCCAACCGCTTCGTGGTCGTGCGCGACCCCGAGCGCCGCACCGCGCTCGCCGCCCTCGGCGTCTGGGGCAAGTGGCTGGCCGGCGCCGCCGCCATCGTGGTCATCGCCCAGACCGAGCGCCACGAGTTCGACGCCGGCCGCTGCGCCCAGAACATGATGATCGCCGCCTGGAACGACGGCATCGGCTCCTGTCCCGCCCATTTGCCCGAGGCCGAGGTCGCCCGGATCTGCGGCATTCCCGCCGACCTCGCCGTCAACCGCGTCATCGGCTTCGGCTACGTCGACCCCGCCCGCGCCCAGGCCCCCCGCGCGGTGGCCCGCCGCCGCCTCCCGCTCACCGACCTCGTCCACTGGGACACGTGGCGCGCGACCTCCTGATCCCCCGGGCGCGTGGGTTACGCGTCGACTTGACGGAGGCCGAGGAGCAGGCAGCGACCACGTGCGTGGCCCCCTCCAGGTCTAATCGCGCTCGCCGTTCGTCTGGACCCAGTCGAACGCGAAGACGCTGACGCGGTAGGCCGGCGCCGGGCTCGGCACCGGCACCTCGAAGTAGGCGCGCATGCCGGGCTGCAGCATGCTGCCCAGCCACGCGACCTGCTGGTCGCGGACGGCGCCGGAGGCGTCGAGGCCCTCGACGAGCAGGCGCATGTTGGCGGCCGGCATGCCCCAGTCGTTGAGGATCCGGCCGTACACGACCGGCCGGCCGGCACGATCACCGGCCTGCCACTCGATCTTGAAGAACTGCTCCCAGCCGGCGACGAGCGGTTGCAGGGGGGTGGCCGCCAGGCCGGTGCCGGCGGCGACGAGCAGCACGAGCGCGGTGACGATGGCGGCGAGCTTCATGAGCCCTCCCCGGACGGTCAGATCTTCCACATCTTCCCACGGCCCGCCTGGCCGGGCCACGGCCCCCCGGCTGGCCGCCCGACGAAAGTCCGGTACGATGGGAGGCCATGTCGAGCCCCCCCGTCGCCCGGCGCGTGCCCCGGGTCGAGGACCTGCACGGGGACCGGCGCCAGGACGACTACTTCTGGCTCCGGCAGAAGGACGACCCCGAGGTCGTCGCCTACCTCGAAGCTGAAAACGCCCACACCGACGCGGTGATGAAGCCCACCGAGGCCCTGCAGCAGGCCCTCTACGCCGAGATGCTGGCCCGCATCAAGGAAGACGACTCCACGGTGCCCTACCGGCGGGGCCGGCACTTCTACTACTCCCGAACCGAGAAGGGCAAGCAGTACCCCATCCACTGCCGGAAGGAGGGCACCGTCGAGGCCCCGGAGCAGGTCACCCTCGACCTCAACGTGCTGGCCGAGGGCCGGCCGTTCATCTCGCTCGGGGCCTACACCGTCAGCGACGACGGCCGGCGCCTGGCGTACTCGCTCGACTTCACCGGCTTCCGCGAGTACGTCCTGCAGGTCAAGGACCTGGCCACCGGCGAGGTCGGGCCGGAGCGCATCGAGCAGGTGTCGACGGTGGCCTGGGCCGCCGACGGCGCCACGCTGCTCTACGTCACCGAGGACCACGCCAAGCGGCCCTACCGGCTGTGGCGCCATCGGCTCGACGAGGCGCCCGTGCTGCTCTACGAGGAGACGGACGAGCTCTTCCGCCTGCACGTGTGGCGCTCGCGCAGCCGGGCGTTCCTCTTCGCCGCCTCGCGGTCGTTCACCAGCGCCGAGGCGCGCTTCGCGCCGGCCAGCGCGCCCGCCGGCCCGTGGACGCTGCTCGCGGCGCGCGAGAAGGAGCACGAGTACGACGTCGACCACGGCGGCGACTTCTTCTACGTCCGCACCAACGGCGGCGGGCTGCGCAACTTCCGCCTGGTCCGCGTGCCCGTCGCCGATCCCCGGCGCGAGCGCTGGGAGGAGCTGATCCCGCACCGCGAGGAGGTCATGCTCGAGGACGTCGACGTCTTCGCCCGTCACTACGTGCTCCGTGAGCGCGAGGACGGCCTGGAGCGGCTGCGCGTGGTGGCCCTGGCCGACGGCGCCTCGCACCACGTGGAGTTCCCCGAGCCCACGTACGACATCGACCAGGAGGCCAACGCCGAGTTCGACGCCGGGGCCTTCCGCTTCCGCTACCAGTCGCTGGTGACGCCGCCCTCGGTGTACGACCACGACATGACGACGCGGGCCCTCGCGCTGCTCAAGCGCACCGAGGTCCTGGGCGGGTACGATCCCGGGCGCTACCGCTCCGAGCGGCTGCACGCCACCGCGCCGGACGGCGCGCGCATCCCGATCTCGGTCGTCTACCGGGCCGACGACGGGCGCGAGCGGCCCGCGCCGTGCCTGCTGGCCGGCTACGGCGCCTACGGCATCCCGTACCCCGTGCTCTTCTCGTCCAACCGCCTGAGCCTGCTCGACCGCGGCGTCATGTTCGCCATCGCCCACGTGCGGGGCGGCGGCGACTTCGGCAAGCGCTGGCACGACGACGGCCGCATGCTGAAGAAGCCCAACACGTTCAGCGACTTCATCGCCGCCGCGGAGTTCCTGATCGGCCGCGGCGACACCGCGCCCGACCGGCTGGTGATCGAGGGCGGCAGCGCCGGCGGCCTGCTGATCGGCGCCGTGCTCAACCAGCGCCCCGAGCTGTTCGCCGCCGCCGTGCTCCGGGTGCCGTTCGTGGACGTGGTCAACACGATGCTGGACGAGTCCCTGCCGCTCACGGTCGGCGAGTTCGAGGAGTGGGGCAATCCGAAGATCCGCGAGCACTACGAGGTGATGAAGCGCTACTGCCCCTACACGAACCTCGCGCCACGGCGCTATCCCGCGATCCTGGTCCGCACCTCGCTCAACGACAGCCAGGTGATGTACTGGGAGCCGGCCAAGTACGTGGCGCGGCTGCGGGCGACGAAGACCGACGACAACCCGCTGCTGTTCAAGACCGTCATGCAGGCCGGCCACGGCGGTCCGTCGGGGCGGTACGACGCCCTGCGCGAGACGGCGTTCGACTACGCGTTCATCCTGAGCCGCCTCGGCCGCGTGCCGGTCGCGCTGGCGGCGACCCCGGGACGGTGAGCATGCGCGACCAGCGGCTGGCGATCACGGTGCCGCTCGACGGGTTCACCCTGGCCGAGCACGCCGAGCTGGGGCGCGAGGCCGAGCGGCTGGGCTACGCCGACGCGTGGTCCTTCGAGGTGGACGGGGTCGACTGCTTCTCGCCGCTGGCCGTGGTCGGCGGGGCGACGGGGCTGCGGGTCGGCACGGCCATCGCCAACGTGTTCACCCGCGGGCCCGCCACGCTGGCCGTGTCGGCGGCCGGCCTGGCCGAGATCGCCCCCGGGCGCTTCTGCCTCGGCATCGGCTCGGGCTCGCAGGTGATCGTGGAGGCCTGGAACGGCGGCGCCTTCAAGCGTCCGGCCACCCGCGTGCGCGAGACGGCCACGTTCCTGCGCCGGGCGCTGGCCGGCGAGCGCGTCGTCTTCCGCGGCGAGACCTTCGCGGTGGACGGCTTCCGGCTGACCCGGCCTCCGTCGGCGCCGGTGCCGATCCACGTCGCCGCGCTGCGGCCGGGCATGCTCGCCGTCGCCGGCGAGGTGGGCGACGGCGCCATCCTGAACTGGCTCGCGCCCGACGACGTGCCGCGGTGCGTGGCCGTGGTGCGCGAGGCCGCGAAGAAGGCCGGGCGCGACCCGGAGACCATCGAGATCAGCGCGCGCCTGTTCGCGCACGTCGATCCCCCGTCGGCCGAGGCCGACACCGTGGCGCGGCGGCACATCGCCGCGTACCTGAACGTGCCGGTGTACCGCGCGTTCCACGAGTGGCTGGGCCGCACGCCGTCGCTGGGGCCGATGTGGGAGGCCTGGGCGCGCGGCGATCGCCGGGCCGCGCTGGCGGCCATCCCCGACCGCGTGGTGGACGACCTGGTGCTGCGAGGCTCGATGGACGAGATCCGCGCGCGGATCCGCCGGTACTTCGACGCGGGCCTGGACACGGCGTTCGTCGCCCTGCAGACGAGCGAGCAGGACCGCCAGCGCCGGCGCGATACCGTGCGCGGCGCGATGCGAGCCCTGGGCCCCGCCCGCGGCTGAGCCGCGCCCGGGCCGACGGCACGCGCCGCCGACGCCGCGGGCGCGCCGGCAGTTCGGCCGCGCGGTGGCGTGAGAGGCCGCCGGCACGCGCCCTGCACGCGCACCCACTCCGTGGCACGACGCAACCGACGCACCCCATCCGACGATCGACCGCGACGGGGCGGCGGCGGCCGCGGCAAGACGGCCAGCCGGTCCACGACCACGACGGGCAGGAAGAACGCGCCGGCCGCCCGCCGGCGGGAGGCCGTCAGCGGGGGCCCCCGCCGCGGCCGCCGGACGTCCGAGCGGCGGCGCGCCGCCTGAGGGCGCGCCCGCTCGATCCGGCCCGGCCGCGCGGCGTCGGGCTGGTGGCACCGGGCTTGCGGCGCACGGGCGCATGGCCAGGCGGTGCCGTGACCCGGTCGTGGTCATCACGGGCGCCTCGAGCGGCATCGGCCGCGCGACGGCGCTGGCCTTCGCCGAGCGCGGGGCCGCGGTGGTCGTGGCCGCGCGCCGCGAGGAGCCGCTCGAGGACGTCGCCATGGCGGCGTCCATCGACACGCCGTTCTACGAGCACGCCGCCAACGACAGCGGCCGCGCCATCAAGCCCGTGGAGCCCATCTACCCGCCCGAGGACGTCGCCGCCGCCATCGTGGCGCTGGCGGCGTCGCCGGAGCGCGAGCGCTTCGTGGGCCATGCCGCGCGCGCCATGAGCGCGCTCCACGCCGTGGCGCCGGACCTGTACGAGAGCACGGCTGCGCGGATCGTCGACCGGCGGTTGTTCCAGGACCGGCCGGTGCCGCCCCGGGCCGGCAACGTGCTGGAGCCCATGCGGCGCGGCAACGGCGCCGCCGGCGGCTGGGGCGCCCGCCGCGCCCGGCGCGTGCGCCGCCTCGCCGTCGCCGCGGCATCGATCGTGCCTGCCGCCATCGTCGCGACCCGCCGCGCCGATCGCCGCCGCATCGCCAGCCGCTAGGCGGGCGGCCGCCGGGTCCTCCGCGACGCTCTATCGCGGAGCGCGTTCGGTGCCCTCGGGACGCCGGGGCGGCGGCTGTCGCACCTCCGATGCATGGCGGTGCAGCCGGCGTGCCGCCGTCCCGCGCCGGCCCGGCGGGGCCCGCAGGGGCCGTACGGGCGGCGCGCCGCGGGGCGTCGCGGCGCCCGGGGGCCGGCGCCCGCGCGGTCGCGCCGGGTCAGAGGCGGCGGGCCAGCACGACCAGGCTGCAGGCGATGCGCGCGCTGCCCGGCAGGCGGCGGACGGCGCCGTCCAGCGCGCACAGCGCGCGGAAGAAGGGGCCGACGGCCGCCGGCAGGCGCGCCCGGTGCAGGACGGTGGACGGGATCAAGGACGTGAGGCCGTGGATGCCCCACGTCCGGAGCGGCTGCAGACCGGCCTCGCGCAGCATCGCCCGAAGTTCCGGAGCGGTGAAGAGCCGGAGCGCGCCGTAGCCCGGGTACGTGATCACGCAGCCCCCGCGCCGGGCCACGGCGCGCCACGCCCGGGACGGCGAGAGCCCGTACCCGAGCGGATCGCCGGTCAGCGCGCTGGCCAGGGTCCACACCAGATCCGCGTTCCACTTGTGCTCGCAGTCGAGGAAGAGCCGGCCGCCCGGCTTCAGCACGCGGGCGATCTCGGCGACCGCGGCCGCCGGCCGGTCCACGAAGCTCAGCGTGCTCCCGCAGCAGGTGACGGCGTCGAAGACGGCGTCGCGGTAGGGCAGGGCCTGCACGTCGGCGCGCGCGAGCGCCGGGGCGCGCAGGCGGCCCGCCGCCATCGCGAGCAGCCGCGCGGAGAGATCGACGCCGTGGGTGGCGTAGCCCATCGCCTCGAGCAGCGCGGCCTGGAACCCCGAGCCGCAGCCGGCATCGAGGGCGCGGCCCGGCGCAGGGCCGCCGGCCGGCGCCAGCGACGCGCGCAGGAGCGCGTGGAGCACGGCGTAGTGGTGGCCGTACCACGGCTCCAGCGTGTCGTAGTCGTCGGCCATGGCATCGAACAGCCGCGCGACCGCCGAGGTCGCCATGCGCGCTCCTTTCCGATGTCCGCTCGACTCCGGGGCCGGATCAGTGTAAACGGGACGCGGCGAGACCGTCCCGATCTCACGCGCGCGAGGGGGCGATGGCACGACCGGAGTCGCCGCAGGCAGGGCCCGGACCGGAGCGGCTTCCGATGCAGGTGCTCGGCGGGGACGGCCACGGCTCGGTGAGCCGGCTGCTCGGCCGCATGCGGCGCTCGGCCTTCCAGGGGCGCAAGCTGGGCGAGGCGTTCGAGGCGTGGCGGCGCATGATCGACGGCGGCAGCCTGATCTGCATCGGCCTGGCCGGCTCCATGTCGAGCGCCGGCATGTGGCCGCTCGTGGGCTGGCTCGTCGAGCGCGGCTACGTCGACCTGGTCGCCTCGACGTCGGCCAACGTGACCGAGGACCTGCTGGAGCAGCGCGGGGCGCGCTTCTGGCAGATCGATCCCGACCACGTGGACGACGAGGCGCTGTGGCGCCAGGGCTTCTACCGCTTCTACGACCACGTCGTGAGCGCCGCCGAGTACGACGCCATGGAGGACTTCACCGCCGGGTTCTTCGAGCACCTCGCCGCGGCGTGGAGCGGCCCGGCCATCGCCGGCGTGCGGCTGATGCACGAGTTCGGCCGCTGGCTCGACGCCGCCGGGCTCGGGCGGACGATCGCCGCCACCTGCTATCGCCACCGCGTCCCGCTCTTCGTGCCGGCGGCGCCCGACGGCCCGCTCTCGGAGGGCTATCGCACGGCGAAGCGCAAGGGGCCCGTCGTGGACTTCTTCAAGGACTACGACGTCGCGCTCGCGATGATGGTCCGGTGGATGCGCCCCGGCCGCGGGACCTCGGCCATCTTCCTCGGCGGCGGGGTGCCGAAGGACTTCATCCAGATCACGGCGACGAGCGTGTGCGCCATCCGGGGCGGCGGCGAGGCCAGCCCGCACCTGGCGGCGATCCAGGTCACGACCGACAACACCGTGTTCGGCGGGCTGGGCGGGGCCGGGGTGAACACGGAGTGCATCTCGTGGGGCAAGGAGTCGCCGGCCGGCGACAACGTCATGCTCTTCACCGACCTGACCATCGCGCTGCCGCTCCTCTGCCAGGGGCTCGCCGAGCACTACGGCGACGCCCACGTGCGCGCCGCCCGCGCCGCGCACGCCGCCGAGCTGGGCGCCATGCTCGACCGGCTCGGCCCCTCATCCGATGGGCGCCGCGTACGTCGGGCCGCCTCCCCCCGGATCCCGCTACGGAGCAGGAGCCCGCGGTCGACGCATCGGTGAGCGCTCAGTCGATCCGGAGCGGCTCCCGCTTCGGTCCGAGGGTCCGCATGGCCTCGAAGCCGTCCGCGAACATGTCGCAGTAGAGCTCCACGCGGTTGCCGTCGGGGTCCTTGAAGTACACGCTGCGCGAGACGTTGTGCTCGACGGTGGACTCGACCGGCACCCCGATGGCCTGCAGCTCGCGGTAGGCCTCGCGGAGCTCGTCGTACGAGCCGAGGCGCCAGGCCACGTGGTGCAGGCCGGCCTCGGAACCCTTCGGCGCCTCCTCGGTGGCCATCTGGAACAGCGCGAGCTCGTGGTGCTCCTTGCCGAAGCTGAGGAACACCGCGCCGCGCTCCAGATCTTCGTGAGCCACCTTGAGCCCGAGCGTCCGCGTGTAGAAGTCCCTCGATCTGGCGGCGTCCCGGACCTTCAGCACGATGTGACCGAGCTTGAGTGCCTGGATCATGGGGTCCTCCCCGGGGGCAGCGTCGCGAGCCCGAGCGTAATCGATGCGCCGGGCCGGCACAAGGCGCGGTGAGTCAGCGGGCGGTGGCCGGGCGATTGCGCGGGTGGGCGGACGACGCCACGCCACACGCGAGGTCGGCCATGACGGAGACCGAGGCCGAGCACGACGAGTGGAAGCGCCACGGTTGATGGCTCGCAGCCCGTGAACGAATCGCGCTGTCGAGGGGGGCCACGGCTTCGCCGCGACCCCCCGAGCGCGTGGCGGCCTGGGGCGCGCCCGGAGCCCCCCATGGACTCAGACCAGCGGCCAGGGGTAGCAGCGGCCGCCGGGCTCGGCCGGGAACCGGCCGGCCTCGACGAGCGCCCGGCTCCGGGCGAGCAGGGCCCGGCGCTCCTCGGGCGCGAGCAGCGCGGAGAGCGCGGCCGGGATCCCCCGCTCGAGCAGCCGTGCGAGGTCCGCCAGCAGCGTCTCGGGCACGGGCTCGTCGCCGAAGTCCCAGATGACCGTGCGCAGCTTCGGCTCGACGTGGAAGGTCAGGCCGTTGTCGATGGCGTAGACGGCGCCGTCGTCGCCCAGCAGGCAGTGGCCGGCCTTGCGGTCGGCGTTGTTGGCGACGAGGTCGAAGGCGCAGATGCGGGCCAGGCGATCGCGGTGCGCCGGGTCCTCGCGCAGCGTGAAGTAGTGCTGCTCGAAATCCGCGTCGACGAAGCGCTGCAGCGAGCCCTCGCCGTACGGGCCCTCGCGGAGCAGGGTGGCCGGCACCAGGCCCCAGCCGAGCGCCTCGGACAGCAGGAAGGCGGCGACCTCGCGCCGGTAGAGCCCGCGCGGGAAGTCCCAGAGCGGGCGCTCCCCGCGGCCGGGCTTGTAGACGGCGAGCGCGCGGTCGCCCTCGTGGGCGATCTCCACCAGGAACGTGGCGTTGCTCGCCCCCGGCATCCGGCCCCGGACGGTGATGGCCCCGCGCGCCAGCATCGCGAGCGCGTCCGCCGCCGCCGACATCAGGCCATCCCGCGCCGTGCGGCTCAGGCCCGGCCCGGGTGGTGGCCGTTGGCCCGCGGGCACACGTGGCCGCCGGGATCGATCGCCTGGCCGCACATCGAGCACGCCGGCCGCCCGCCCTTGATGAGCGCCCGGGCCCGCTCGACGAAGGCCGCGGCCTGGGCGCGGCTCACGCGGAACCGCGCGGTGGCCGCCTCGGCGGCCTCGGCGGCCTGATCGTCCTCGTCCACCGCCTCGGTCGCCTCGACGATGATCCGGTCGCTCTCGCGGTCGTAGCCGACGCCGATCGAGCCCACGGCCCAGGCCGGATCGATCGGCTCGAGCAGCGCCGCCTCGGCCACGGTGTCGGCGACGGGACTGAGCTGGGCGAGCAGCCCGGCCAGGTACTCGCCGAGAGCGGCCACCTGCTCCTTCTCGCACTTGAGCGTGACGAGCCGCCGGGCCTGCCGGGCCTGCAGGTAGAACACCCGCTGGCCGGGCTGGCCGACCGTGCCCGCCGTGAAGTGGTCGGGCGCGTCCAGCTCGAAGGACGCGCTCATCGGAGCCCCAGCGCGGCCAGGTCGCCGTCGACGGAGTTGACGGTCAGGACGGTGGGCCCGCTCGGCCGGTACGCGATCGCCGTGACCGACGCCGGGGACACCACGATGCGCTGGAAGAGGTCGAGGTGAGCGCCGAGGGCGTGGGCCACGGCGGCCTTGATGGGATCCGCGTGGGAGACGGCCACGACGACGGCGCCGCGATGCCGGCCGGCCAGGCGGCTGACCGCGTCCACGACGCGGGCCTGCAGGGTCATGAACGACTCGCCGCCGGGGAAGCGGAAGCCGCTCGGGTGCCGCTGCACCGCCTGCCACTCCGGCCGCCGGCTGGCGCGCGCGATCGTGAGCCCGGTCCACTCGCCGATGTCGACCTCGAGCAGGCCGGGCTCGACCCGGGGCGTCTCGCCGAGGGCCTTGCCGATGGCCGCGGCCGTCTCGCGGGCGCGATCGATCGGCGAGGTGTACACCGCCGCCACGCGGCGCAGCCGGGCGAGCCGCGCCGCCACCGCCTCGGCCTGCCGCCGGCCCTTGTCGCTCAGGTGCAGTCCCGGCGCGCGCCCGGGCAGCCGCACGCCGGTCGACGCGGTGACGGCGTGGCGCACGAGGAGGACGACGCTCGCGCGGCGCCCGCCGCCGTTCCGGGAAGGCCGGTGAGAGGGCGCGGACATCGCCGCAGCATAGTCGGCGCTCTCCGGCGGGCGCAAGTGCGGGCGGGGCGGAGCCCCGCGGCGCGCGCGGGCCGTGGTAATGTGCTGCGCACGGAGGGGCAGGGCATGGCCGACGACGCGGCGCTGCGCGCGCGATTCGAGGACGAGGTGAGAGCGGCGGGCCTGGCGCCGTCCGGGCGCGACCGGGAGCTGCTCTACGCGATGTGGGCCGAGCACCTGCCGCAGCGCGAGGCGCTGCGCGCGGCGGCGATCGACCCCGACGAGGAGCCGCTGCGGTGAGCGTGCCCGTCTGCGACCTCGACCTCCGGGGCGTCTGCGAGGCCATGAATCGCGGCGAGCTCACGTCCGTGCAGGCGACCGAGGCGTACCTCCAGCGCATCGAGCGCCACGACCGGGTGCTGCGCGCCTACATCACCGTGATGGCCGACGAGGCGCTGGCGAGCGCCAAGGCCGCCGACGTCGAGCGCGCGCAGGGCCAGCGCCGCGGCCCGCTCCACGGCGTGCCGGTCGCGCTCAAGGACCTCATCGCCGTGGCGGGCGTGCGCATGACGGCCGGCTCGCGCGTGCTCGCCGACCACGTGCCGGCGCGCGACGCCTTCGTCACCGAGCGCCTGCGGGGCGCCGGCGCCGTCCTCCTCGGCAAGCTCGCGATGCACGAGTTCGCCTTCGGCCGCCCCGCCACCGACGAGCCGTTCCCGACCGGCCGCAATCCGTGGGACGTCCGCCGTGAGCCCGCCGGCTCGTCGTCGGGCTCCGGCGTGGCCGTGGCCGCCGGCCTCTGCGCCGGCGCGCTCGGGTCGGACACGGGCGGGTCCATCCGGGGGCCGGCCGCCCGCTGCGGCATCGTCGGGCTCAAGCCGACGTACGGCCTGGTGAGCCGGCGCGGCGTCGTCCCGATGGACTGGTCGCTCGATCACGTGGGGCCCATGACGCGCACCGTGTGGGACTCCGCGGTGCTGCTGCAGGCGATCGCCGGCCACGACCCCGAGGACGCCTCGACGCGCGCGGCGCCGGCGCCGGGGATGACGAGCGTGCTGGAGGCCGGCGTCCGCGGCCTGCGGCTCGGCGTCCTGCGCCGCTACTACGTCGACTGGCCCGGCCTCGACGGCGAGGTGCGGGAGGCGGCGCTCGAGGCCATGGCCGAGCTGCAGCGCCAGGGCGCCGCGCTGGAGGACGTCGACGCGCCGACGCTCGATCTGGCGCCGTCCATCTGGGCGACCTTCCTGGCCGAGATGTACGAGTACCACCGCGAGACCTTCCGCGCGCGGCCGCACGACTACCGCGAGCCCACCCGCGTGAGGCTGATGATGGGCGCGCTGGTGACGGCCGCCGACCTGCTGCGCGCCCAGCGCCTGCGCGCCCGTCTGGCCCGCGAGGTGCGCGGGCTGCTCGAGCGCGTGGACGCGCTGGTCTTCCCCGGCCACGCCGCGCCCGCGCAGCGCATCGAGGAGGTCTCGACCCGCGAGGTCATGGCGCCCGGCGCCCGCTACACGAGCCCCTGGAACCTCCTCGGGCTGCCGGCCATCGTGGTGCCGTGCGGGTTCAGCCGCGACGGCCTGCCGCTGGCGCTGCAGATCGTGGGGCGGCCCTTCGACGAGCCCACCGTGCTGCGCATCGCGCGCGCCTACGAGCGCGCCACGGACTGGCACCGCCGCCGCCCGGACCCCGCGGGCTGGCGACTGTCGTGACGGCGCGCCGGGAGACGGCGCCGCCGCGCCGGCGGTGACGTGGAGCCGCTCGTCGCCTACCTCCACGTGCTGGCCTTCGTCCTCACCGGCGCCTTCCTGACCGCCGAGATGGTCCTGTGCCGGCCCGGCCTGGGCCCGGACCACGTGCGCCTGCTGCCCCGTATCGACATCGTGTTCTTCGCCGCCGCCCTGGGCGCGCTGGCCACGGGCCTGCTGCGGCTGTTCTTCTACGGCAAGGGCGTGGACTTCTACCTGCCCAACCCGGCGTTCATCGCCAAGATGGGGCTCTACCTGGCCATCGCGGTGGTGTCGATCTCGCCGACGCTCCGCTTCATCCGCTGGCGGCGCGCGCTGGTCGCCGGCGGCGCGCTGCCGTCCAAGGACGAGGTCGGCGCCGTGCGGCGCCTGCTGCACCTCGAGCTCGGCCTCTTCGCGCTGATGCCGCTGATGGCGGTGCTCATGGCCCGGGGCATCGGGCGGTGAGCGACGCGCCGCTCGACACCGTCGAGGTCGAGACCGGCCCCGGCCCGAGCGCCAGCGTCGTCTGGCTGCACGGCCTCGGCGCCGACGGTCACGACTTCGAGCCCATCGTGCCCGCGCTCGGCTTCCGCGCGGCGCCGGCCGTCCGCTTCGTGTTCCCCCACGCGCCGATGCGGCCCGTCACCATCAATCAGGGCCACGTCATGCGCGCCTGGTACGACGTCCGCGACGACGGCGGCGAGCGGCGCGAGGACGCCGCCGGCGTGCGCGAGTCGCAGCAGGCCATCGAGGCGCTGGTGGCGCGCGAGCGCGCGCGGGGCATCGCCGCCGCCCGCATCGTGCTCGCCGGCTTCTCCCAGGGCGGGGCCCTGGCCCTGCACACGGGGCTGCGCCACCCCGAGCGGCTGGCCGGCATCCTGGCGCTCTCCTGCTTCCTGCCCCTGGCCTCGACGCTCGAGGCCGAGGCCAGCGCCGCCAACCGCGACGTGCCGATCTTCATGGCCCACGGCGTCTACGACCCGCTCATCCCGCTGGCGCGCGCGCGCCGCTCGTGTCACGCCCTCAGCGCGCTCGGCTGGAACGTCGAGTGGCGGGAGTACCCCATGCCCCACGCGGTGTGCGACGAGGAGGTCGCCGACGTCGCGGACTGGCTGCACGGCGCGCTGGGCGGCGCCGCCTAGCCGAGGCTCACGCGGCCGCGGCGTCCTCGCCGGCCGCGAGCCGCGTCAGGTGCAGGTCGACCCAGGCGCTGCCGCCGTCCGCCGTCGTGAGACCGGCCAGCACGTCGGCCAGGCTCTCCACCAGGTCGCGCAGCCGGTCCCGCAGCGCCCCGTCGTAGCCGCAGAGGCGCGCCACGAGCGCCTCGCGCTCGTCGTCGGTGAGCCGGGCGAGGCTGGGAAGGAGGACCTGGAACGCCTCGTCGAGCGACGTGAGATCGGCGAGGAGGTCGGTGGCGTGCTGCGCCGTCATCGTCACGTGCTCGCGGAGACGCTCGAGCTGCTCGGGTGTGGCCATGCCGGCGCCCGCTGCAACCGCGATGCCGCCGACCTCCAGTGTGCCCCGTACCGGCCTCGGGCCCGGGCCGCGCTCGGCGCGGCCGCGCCGCCGGCGCCTCCGGGCGCGAGCGCCGGCGCCGGCGGCGACGGGGTTCCCGCCGGCCCGGACGCTCCCCGCGGCCCCGAGCGCCGCGAGCCGGTCGCAAGGCAGTGAAGAAGGTGCGTGCGACACCCTGCATCACGCCGACCCGACGATGCCCGCCCCGTAGTAGAGTCTCCACGGCTCACGGAGCCCTCATCCCAGCCCGGAGGACCGCGCAATGACGCCACCCGTGGATCCCAACGACGTGCTGATGACCGGCGAGAACTCGTTCATCCGCCTGAGCCGCGACGGCGGCAAGACCCAGACGGACCGGCTGAGCCACTGGCGCGTGCTGTGGTGCGCGGCCGGCGCCGGCCACGCGCTGTTCATCCAGAGCGAGCTGACCGACGGGCGGGTGCGCGTCTACAGCGACAACGCGGCGGTGGCGCGCTGGCTGCAGCGCACGATCGAGACCATCCTCTTCCCGGCCTTCGCCGACACCAGCGTGCCGGTGATCGCCGCGGAGTTCTCGCGCGCCGGCGATCCGCGCTCGACGGCGGTGGAGACGATCGTGTCGGCCACCGACCGCATCCGCATGACGTGGTATGACTGCATCGAGCCCTTCGTGCTCAACGCCCCGCCCGGCTTCAACAACCGCCCCATCGGCGTGTTCAGCACGTTCTTCCCCGCCCGCAGCGCCCAGGTGGAGCTGAACGGCCGCTTCGCGACGGGCCAGCCGTGGCCCGAGCCGCGCGGCGACCGCCAGGCCTCGAGCGCCTGCCTGGCGTGGTCGGAGACCTGGGTGAAGCCGCGGACGTGAGGCGCCTCAGGCCTGCTCGGTGATCATGGCGCCGGCGGTGGGCTCGGTGGCGCCCGGCGGCCGGGCGTCGCCGTTCAGGCCGTACTTCTGCAGCTTGTAGCGGAGCACGCGCTCGCTGACGCCGAGCGCCTCGGCGGCCCGCGTCTGCACGCCGGCGGCGCGGTCGAGGGCCTCGCCGATCATGCGCCGCTCCAGCGCCTCCAGGGCGCCGGGCAGGGTCGTCGCCTCGCGCGCCGCCCGCGCGCCGGACGCCACGCCGGAGGGCAGGTCGCCCAGACCGATCACGTCGTCGCGCGTGAGGACCACGGCGCGCTCCACCAGGTTCTCCAGCTCGCGCACGTTGCCGGGGTAGTCGTGGCGCAGGAGCGCCGCCCGCGCCTCGCCGGTGAAGCCGCGGATCGGCTTGCCGGTCGCCCGCGCGAACCGGGCCAGGAAGTGGTCGAGCAGCGGCGGGATGTCGGCGCGGCGCTCGCGCAGCGGGGGCAGGGCGATGGTCACGACGTTGAGCCGGTAGTAGAGGTCGTCGCGGAAGGCGCCGCGCCGGATCATGGCCTCGAGGTCGCGGTGCGTGGCGGCCACCAGGCGGACGTCGACGGGCAGCGGCCGGCTCGAGCCCACGCGCTCGATCTCCCGCTCCTGGAGGGCGCGCAGCAGCTTGACCTGCAGGTGGAGCGGCAGGTCGCCGATCTCGTCCAGGAACAGGGTGCCGCCGTGGGCGGTCTCGAACCGGCCCTGCCGGGCGGCCACCGCCCCGGTGAACGCCCCCTTCTCGTGGCCGAACAGCTCGGCCTCGAGGAGGCCCTCCGGCAGCGCGGCGCAGTTGACGCGCACGAGCGGCCCGCCGGCCCGCGCGCTGGCGTGGTGGAGGGCCTTGGCGATCAGCTCCTTGCCGGTGCCGCTCTCGCCGCGCACGAGCACGGTGGCCTCGCTCGGCGCCACGCGCTGCACCAGGGAGAGCACCTCCTGCATGGCGGCGCTGTCGGCGACGACGCCCTCCAGCCGCTGGCGCTCGCCGAGCGCGGCGCGCAGCTCGCGGTTCTCCTGCAGCAGCCGGCGGCGGTCCAGCACCCGGTCGATGCGGTGCAGCAGCTCCTCCAGGTTCACCGGCTTGGCGAGGTAGTCGCCGGCGCCGGCCTTGATGGCGCGGACCGCGCTCTCGATGGTGCCGTACGCGGTCATGACGATCACGGCGATCTCGGGGTCGATGGCCCGCGCCTGCTCGATGAGGGCGAGGCCCGACACCCCGGGCATCCGCTGGTCGGTCAGCACGACGTCCACGCCCCGGGCGCGCAGGCGCTCGAGCGCCGTCGCGCCGTCGGGCGCGGTGACGACGTCGAAGCCGCGCCGGCGCAGGAAGCCGCTCACGAGCTCGACCTGGAGCGGCTCGTCGTCGGCCACCAGGACGCGGCCGCGGACGCTCACGGCCGACCTCGGGGCAGCCGCACGCGGAAGCGCGCCCCGCCGCCGGGCGCGGTGCCGGCCTCGAGGCTGCCGCCGTGGGCCTCGACGATGCGCCGGGCGATGGCCAGCCCGAGGCCGAGGCCGCCGGGGCGGGTGGTGAAGTACGGGTCGAAGATGCGCGCGCGGACGTCGTCGGGGATCCCGGGGCCCGTGTCGTCGACGGTGAGCGCGACGCCGTCCCGGACGGCCTCGGCGGCGACGGTCACCGTGCCGCCGGCGGGCATCGCCTGCACGGCGTTGAGGAGCAGGTTCAGCAGGACCTGGGTGAGGTGGCCGCGATCGGCGGCGATCACCGGCCCGTCGTCGCCGGCGCGCACGCGCACGCGCACGCCGGCGGCGCGCGCCGGCGCCTCGACCAGCACGGCGACCTCGCGCACCAGGTCGGACACCGCCACCGGCGCCGGGGTCAGCGGCAGCGGCCGGGCCAGCGAGAGGAACTGCTCCACGATGGCGTTCAGGCGGCGCACCTCGCCCTGCAGGAGGTCGACGAACCGGCCGTACTCGGCGGCCGGCTCGGCCGGGAACTCGGCGCCGAGGCGCTGCAGCCCCATCGACACGGCGTTCAGGGGATTGCGCACCTCGTGCGCGAAGGCCGCGGCGACGTCGCCGAGCGCGGCCAGGCGCCGCCGCTGCTCCACCTCGCGCTCCAGCCGCGCCACGTCCCGGAGGTGGCGGCGCTCGGCGACGAAGATGGCCCCGAGTCCGAGCGCGCCCGCCAGCAGCACCGCGGCGCCCTGGGCGGCGGCCGCGCGCACGTCGCGGCGCCAGGCGGCCTGCATGGGCGCCGTCGAGAAGGCGATCGTGAGCAGCGCGCGCTCGCCGCCCGCGAGCGCCAGCGGCCGGGCCACCTCGAAGACCTCGGCGCCCGCGGCGTCGCGCGCGATCCGGCCGAGCGGCCGGCCGGCGGCGACCGCATCGGCCAGCGCCGCGTCGTCCACGCGCGCCCCCGCGCGCGCGGCGTCCGAGTGGGCGAGGACGGTCAGGTCGGCGCCGAGCAGCGCGATCGCCGTCGCCCCCGCGGGACCGGCCAGCTCGGCCAGCTGCCGCTCGACGCCGATCTGCCGCCGGAAGTCCTCGATCGAGCCCGCGTCGGCGTGGACGGCGATGACGCCCGGGAAGCTGCGCGCGCCGATGGCGACGCCGAAGTGGCTGCCCTGCCGGAAGCGCCGCTCGGGCACCGCCGCCGTCGGCGTGCCCTCGGCCGGCGGGGCCCAGCGCCGGCCCCACATGTACGGCATCGGCGGCCGCGCCTCGCCGGCGCCGGCCGGCGGCGCCATCATCCGCATCATCATGCCGCGCCCGGGCGCGGGCGGGGTCCACGGCCGGCCGTCGAGGTCGACCAGGTCGACGCGGAGCAGGCCGTTGTCCCTGGCGAGCCGCACGAGGTCCTCGGGGTGCAGCGGCCGCGCGACCAGCGCATCGATCAGCCGCGCGTTGTCCATCAGCCGTCCGGCGATCGCCTCCTCGATGAGCGCGTTGCTCCGGATGGCGTTCCGGCTGCCGGTCTCGACGGCGTCGGCGACCGCGAGCGCGGTCTGCTGCATCCGCGCCCGCAGCTCGGCCTGGCTCCGGTGCGCGGTCCACGCGGCGGGCGCGGTGACGAGCGCGACGAGCAGCCCGAGCGAGGCCACGAAGTAGCGCGGCGAGAGCATCAGGCGGGCGTGGTGGCGCGCCGGCCCCCGGGTCGCCCGGGGGCCGGGCTGAACGCTGCGTCCTCGACCCTCACTCCGTGGCGGCCAGCGGACCGAACGGCCGCACGCCGCCCCAGGGCGTCACGTGCAGGTACCGCGTCTCGCCCGTCGGGCCGCGCAGCTCCACCTGGTACATCGTGCGCCACCGTGCCGTGAACGGCAGGACGCGCTCGACCGTGAAGCCCTTGAAGTACTTGTTCGCGTACTCGGTGGCGAGCTCGGTGGCCTTCTCCTCCGTCACGGCCTCGCCGGCCGCCGCGCCGGACCACCCCGGGCACGCCGCGGGACCGCCCGCCCAGGGCCCCATGCCCCCGCCGCCCATCATCGGGCCGCGGCCGCCGCCCATCATCGGGCCCCAGCCGGGTCCCTGCGCCAGCACCGCACCGGCCAGGACGGCCACCATCGCGATCGCGAGCGCCACGCTCATCGCCTTCTTCATCACCTTCACCTCCTCTCCTCGATGTCCGCGGCGTCTCCACCGCATCGACCGTGCCACGGCTGGCCCAACGGCGAGCGCCGTGGCGACGGGCACTTGCCGTCCCCGCCGGCGCGCCGGCGGCGGCGGGATCGACGATTCCGTCGAAGGGCCTCGACGATCCCGTCGCCCCCGCGGGCTCAGGCGGCATCGCGGACGGACTCGCCGCCGGCCAGCAGCGCGAAGCGCGCCATCGACGTCGACGGCGTCCAGGACGTGCGGGCCGCGCGCAGGCACGCCTTCTCGCACCGCACGCCGTCGGGGAACAGCGAGCAGGCCAGGATGTCGGCGGGCTCGGCCTCACCCGGACGCGTCAGGAACGCGGCGGTCACGTTGCGCCGGGTGACCGGGCACGAGAACGCCGTGCGCGCGACGGCCGGCGCCGCCGGCGCCACGAGCGCCAGGGGCACGAGCACGAACACCGTGGCGAGGAGCAGCACGACCGGGGTTGCGATCAGGACGAGCACCACGCCTGCCAGGGCCAGAGAGATCCATTCCATGTCCCCTCACCCCTTCCGGCGGCGGCTGCGTGCCGCGACTCCGCCACCCGCAGGTGGTGCAAGCGATGTACCGCGGCGAGACGGCGGGGACCCCTTCGGTTCCGCGCACTTCGAGCGCAGCCGCCGAGCGGCGCGGCGACGGCGCCTGGGGTCCGGCGGCCCCGCCTGGGGCGCCGGCGCGCCAGCGTTGCCCGGCGCGGGCGTCCGGGGTTGCGGGTACAATCGCGACGTGACCCCATTCCCACCCTCCACAGAGGAACGATCCATGGACATCCGGAAGCCCCTCCAGAGAGTGCTCCAGACGCTCGAGGCCGAGCGCATGCGGATCGAGCGTCAGATCGATGCCGTCCGCCTCCTCATCGGCGACACCAACAGTCGGGGCGGGGACAAGCAAGCCGGGCGCGGCCGTGGCCGCGCTCGAGGCCGCCGGCGTCGCATGAGCGCGGCCCAGCGCCGGGCGGCCAGCAAGCGCATGAAGGAGTTCTGGGCCAGGCGCCGCGCGAACGGGGCGAGGAAGAAGGCGGCGGCCGCGTAGGGGTCAGTCGCCCTCGAACAGCGCGCGCAGCACCAGGTGGATCGGCAGGTACAGCACCAGTGGGAAGAGCAGCATCAGCAGCGCCAGGTACACGCGCGACGGCAGCCGGGTCTGCGGGCGGTCACCCGGGCCGTAGACCCAGTTGATGTTGTCCTCCGGTCCGCTCAGCCGGTACGTCAGCGGCAGCACGACGAGGGCGACCGCCGTCTGCAGCGCCCACGCGCGGCGATCGTAGCCCAGCCGGGCGACCAGCCAGATCAGGACGATGGGCAGCGGCACGTGGAACAGCGAGAGCGCGCGGAGCAAGCGCGGCTTGCCGGCGTCGAACATGTAGCCGCTGAGCCCCAGCAGGTGGCGGCCGGTCAGCAGCCGCCCGAAGAAGTCCACGTTCCACGCCGCCTCGGGGAGCACGACGGCCACGGCCATCATGCTCGCCAGCAGCGCGCTCTCCAGCCAGAGCGCCACCGCGGTGACGAGCAGCGCGATGTCGGAGAACCACAGGAAGTTCCTCGGGCCGTACTTCGCCCAGTAGATCGGGACGAGGACGCAGAGGAACAGCGTGTACGCGAGCTTGACCCACGTGGGGACCACGGTCGCGTCCGGCGGGTCAGCCGCGCGAGAGCCGGCGTCCGATGCGCTTCTCGACGACGTGGGTGACCGCCGAGAAGTCCTCGCGGCCCCAGCCGTCGGCTACCGCCTCCGCATAGGTCCTCAGCGTCTCCGCCAGCAGGGGCGTCGGCACGCCGGCCGCCCGGGCCTGCTCGAGGGCCAGCGCGGCGTCCTTGCGCATGAGCTCGGCCATGAAGGTCGGGGTGAAGTCGCCGTCGAGCATGCGCTTGACCCGGCGGTCGAAGTACGTCCCGTAGGCCATGCCGCCGCCGTTGCGGACCACCTCGTAGAAGACGTACGGGTCGACGCCGGACTGCACGGTGACGGCCAGCGCCTCGGCCACGGCCACGGCGGTCACCGCGGCCAGGCCGTTGTGCGCCAGCTTCACGCGGTTGCCCATGCCGGGGCCGCCCACGTGCATGTGCAGGCGGCCCATGATGCCGAGGTAGCGCTCGACGGCGGGCAGCCGGCCGCGGTCGCCCCCGACGATGAAGAAGATCTCCCCGGAGACCGCCTGCGGCTGCGAGCCGAGCATCGGCGTGTCGAGGTGGTGCACCCCGCGGGCGGCCAGCGCGCCGTGCACCTCGAGGGTGGTCTCCGGGGCGACCGTGGAGCAGTCGCAGGTGATCAGGCCGGGGCGGGCGCCGGCGGCGATGCCGCCCGGCCCCAGGTACACCGCCCGCACGACCGCGTCGTTGGGCAGGCACGTGAACAGGACGCCCGCCGCGGCGGCCGCCTCGCCCGGCGTGCCGGCCACGGCGACGCCGGGCAGGCTGGCGAGCGCGGCCGTCGCGGGCGCGCTCGCGTCGTGGACGGCCAGCGGCACCCCGGCCTTGGCCAGGTTCGCTGCCATCGGACCGCCCATCGTGCCGACGCCGATGAATCCCACCCGGTCGCTCATCACGCCCTCCTCACCCGACGCGGGCCATGACCTCGTCGGCGAACGTCTTCAAGATGCGCTCGCGCTCCGCGAAGCCGAGCCCGGGCACCTGCGGCAGGATGATGATGCCGCCGACCTCCGGCACCGTCATCACGCGCCGCACCTGGTCCACGACCTCGCCCGGCGTCCCGGCGAGCGCGATCAGGTCGATGAAGCGGTCGGGCACGAGCTCCCGGTGGCGGGAGGCCGCGGTCGCGTGCTGGTACGAATCGTACGCATCGCGGAGGCGGCGAACGGCCGCCTGATCCTCCGGCGACAGCTCCACGGGCAGGGGATGGCGCATGGCGGAGGCGACACGGCCGCGCACGTGGTCTCGCGCGGCGGCGCGGTCGGCGCCGACGGCGGTCGGCACCCACAGCCGCACGTCCAGGTCCGCGGGCCTGCGCCCACGCTCGCGCGCGCCGTCGGCCACGCAGGCCAGCCCGGCGCGGAGGATCTCCGGCGCCGTGCCCGCGTACATGATGACGCCGTCGCCCAGGCGGCCGGCCGCGCGCAGCATGCGCGGCCCGGACCCCGCCACGTAGATCGGGGCCGGCCGCGGAGCGTCGAGCCAGGCGATGCGTCCCTCGGCGCCCGTCTCGAAGCGCGCGGTGCCCCGCGCCAGCAGCGCCCGGATGCCGTCGACGGTCGCCTCGAGCGTCGACACCCGCGCCGCGCGCTGCACGCTGAGCCCCATCGTCTCCGCGCTCGAGCCGCCGGTGCCGATGCCCAGCACGAGCCGGCCTCCGGCCAGGTCGGCCAGCGTGGCGATGGCGCTGGCCGTCACCGAGAAGTGCCGCGTGTGCGGCACCGTCACGCCGGGCCCCAGCCGGATCCGCCGCGTCGCCGCCGCGCACGCCGCCAGCGTCACCCACAGCTCCCGGCACACCAGGTGCGAGTCCGTGATCCACGCCGTCTCGAACCCCAGCGCCTCGGCCAGCTGCACCTGCCGCACGATCTCCGGCACCGCCTGGTTGTTCACGAACCCCACGTCGAACTTCATGCGCTCACCCGCCGCACCACGTGCTCACCGGTGCCGTCGTTCATGTTCGACGACGAGCCGTGAGACGTCCTTCGTGTTGTGCAGCACGATGTGCGCGCCGCCCTCGAAGCCGAAGCGCAGCGCCCCCCCGCCTGGCGGACCGATTGCGTTGATCTCCAGCAAGCGCCTGCCGGTAAGCGTGTGGAGCCGGGCGATGGCTGTCTGGCGATAAGAGTGGGACCCGTCCTCCGTCCGCGCATCGGGCGCGGCGACCGTCTTCCAAGGAACGACGCCGGCGTCGACGACGATTCTGTGCCGGAAGGGGTCCTCCAGCTTGATCCGCCGCCAGCCTGGCCGAGCCTCCAGCCGGTGCGGCGCTACAGGCGAACAGGCTTGTAGGTCGGCGTCCGCCACTCCGGGTGCCGCGTGTCGACGCCGCGGACGAGGTCCATGTACGCGCGCGACAGCCGCCGCGTGATCGGCCCGACCTCGCCCGACCCCAGCGGGAACCGGTCGATCGACGTGATCGGCGTGATCTCGTAGCCGCTGCCACAGAGGAAGGCCTCCTCGGCGCTGTAGAGCTCGGTGCGGTCGATGTCGCGCTCCACGACCTCCATGCCGAGCACCGTCGGGCACACGTACTCCATCAGCGTGGTCCGCGTGATCGACTCCAGGATGTCGTTGCTGGTGCCCGGCGTGACGATGCGCCCCTTGCGCACCATCATGAACGTCGCGCCGGTCCCCTCGGCGACCTTGCCGCGCTGGTTCAGCATGATCAGGTCGTCGTAGCCGTCGGCCTTCGCCTGCAGCCGGGCCAGGCGCCCGTTCTGGTAGTTGGCCCCGCACTTGAGCCGGATCGGGATGGCGTTGTCCGAGGTCCGCACCCACGACGACACGCAGCAGGCCAGCCCCTTGCCCTCGGTGACGCGCGGGCGGCGGCGGGGGTTGATGTAGAGGCCCGTGGGCGAGGTGGCGTCGAGCCCCGGCCCCAGCACGTAGGCGACCAGGTGCATGTGCACGTCGTCGCGGACGTCGTTGCCGGCCAGCACGGCGCGCACGGCCTCGAAGAGATCCTCGTCGGAGTAGGGGACGGCGAAGCGCATCATCTTCATCGACTCGCGCAGGCGCGCGAAGTGGTCGGCGAGGCGGAAGGCGTACAGCTCGCCGTCGCGCTCGTTCCAGTAGGCGCGCAGCCCCTCGAACACGTTGGTGGCGTAGAACACCGCCGCGCTGTTCACGGGCAGCACCGCCTGCTCCTGGGGCACCAGCTGGCCGTTCATCCAGATCTTGAAGTCCGCCATCGTCGCTCCTCGCCGGAGAGTGTGAGCACCCGCACCCGCAGGCATGGTACGTCAGCCGCGCTCGGTGCCGCCAGCCCTCCCCGCGCCACCCGCGGGCTACGTAGGTCATGGGATTGCCGACGCCCGTGGCTGCTTGTAGAGTGCCGCGCCATGGTCGAGCGCCGCCAGCCCAGGGCCTCGAGAGAGGATCCGATCTGCCCGGTGTGCCTCGAGCCCATCAAGGCCTCGGACAAGGTGCGGGGCCGTAGTGACGACCTGATCCACGAGTCCTGCGACTACGCGCAGCGCCCGGCGCCCCGGCCCACCAAGCGCTGAGGGAGCCGGGCCCGCGCGCGCTGCCCGCGCGTCCAGCGGGGCGCTGAACCCCGCCGCGCCGGCCCGGTGTCACAAGCGCATGGCTGTCCCGACCCTCGCGATCACCGCCGTCGCCCTGCTGGCCTTCGCCTCCCTCGGCCTGCCCGACGGCATTCTGGGCGTCGCCTGGCCGTCGCTGCGCCGGGCGTTCGGCCTGCCGGTCGGCGGTCTGGGGCTGCTCCTCGGCGCCGCGATGCTCGGGTACCTGGCGTCCACGTCGAGCACCGGGCCGCTCGTGGCTCGCCTGGGTGTCGGGCGCCTGCTCGTGTGGAGCAGCGCCGCCGTTGCCGGCGCCTGCCTCGGCGTGGCGGCGTCGCCTGCGTGGTGGGTCGTCGTCGCGTGCGCGATCGTCGGCGGCCTCGGCGCGGGCGCCGTCGACGCCGGGCTCAACGCCTTCGCCGCCGAGCGGTTCGCGCCGCGCCTGGTGAGCTGGCTGCACGCCGCGTACGGCGTGGGCGCCATGCTGGGCCCGCTGCTGATGACCGCCGCGATCATGCATGGCCCCGGCTGGCGGGCCGGGTACGCGGTCGTCGGCGTCACGCTCGGCGCGTTGGCGGTGGGCTTCGTGCGGACGCGGGGGCTCTGGCGGGGCGCCGGGCGCGCCGCGTCGGTTGGCGCGGGCGCGCCCTTCCGCCGGACGCTGGCGCGCCCGGCGGTGTGGACGAGCGTCGGGCTGTTCTTCGTCTACACCGGCCTCGAGGTCTCCGCCGGGCAGTGGGCCTACAGCCTGCTCACCGAGGCGCGGTCGATCGACGCTGCCGCCGCCGGCGTCGCCGTGGGCGTCTTCTGGGGAAGCCTCACGGCCGGCCGCATGGCGACCGGACTGCTGGCGCGACGCCTGGCGGCGCCCGCGCTCGTCCGGACGGCGGCGCTCGCCGCGCCGGCGCCGGCGGCCCTGCTCTGGGCCGCCGAAGGAACCGGGGCGGCGTTCGTGGCGCTGGCCGCCCTCGGGCTGGCCCTGGCGCCGGTGTATCCGCTGGCGATCTCGCTCACGCCGCGGCGAGTGGGCGAGGCGCACGCCGCCAACGCCATCGGGCTGCAGGTCGCGGCCGCCTACCTGGGCGCCGCCGCCCTCCCGGCGGCGGCGGGCGTACTTGCCGACGCGTACGGGGTGGCGAGCGTCGCGCCGTTCCTGGTGGGCGCCGCGCTGGCCCTGGCCGGCTGGCACGCGGCACCCGGCGTCCCGGCGCCGGGGCGCGGCTACCTCAGCGCGCGGCGGCGCGAGGTGACGTAGTCGACGACCAGGTACTCGCCCAGGCGGTCGGGCGCGGCGAAGAAGGCCCGGCCGCGGTTGATGCGGGTCATCTGCTGCACGAAGGAGACGAGCCAGGGGCTCCGCTCCAGCATGAACGTGTTGATGGTGATGGACTCGCGCGTGCAGCGGCGCACCTCGCGCAGCGTCTCCTCGATGGTCCGGCGCATGGGCGGGTAGGAGAAGTCGGCGACGTCGCCCTCCATGTGCGCGGTGGGCTCGCCGTCGGTGACCATCAGGATCTGCCGGTTGCCGCCCTTGTGGCGGGCGAGCAGGCGGCGGGCCAGCATGAAGCCGTGGTGCATGTTGGTGCCCACGTTCCACTCGCTCCACGAGAGGGTCGGCAGCTCCTCGCCCTTGAACTCCCGCGCGTAGAGCGAGAAGCCCACGATGTAGAGCGCGTCGCGGGGGAACTGGCCGCGGATGAGGGACGAGAGCGCCAGGGCCACCTTCTTGGCGGGCAGGAAGTAGCCGTTGTTGAGCATCGAGCGGCTCATGTCGAGCATCACCACGGTGGCCGCCTGCGTCCGCAGCTCGGTGCGGTGCACCTCGAAGTCGTCCGGGGCCAGCCGCACCGGCGTACCGGGGCCGTGGCGAGTCACCGCGTTGAGCAGCGTGCCCTTCATGTCGAGCAGGAAGGGGTCGCCGAACTCGTAGGCCTTGGTCTCGTCGGTCTGGTCCCCGCCGGCGCCGCGCCGCTCGATGGCGTGGCCGCCGAAGCGGTCGCGAGCCAGGCGCGAGAAGATGTCGCGCAGGGCCTTGTCGGCGATCTTCCGGATGCCGCGGGCGGTGAGCCTGAGCTCGTCGCCCTCTCGCTCCAGGTAGCCGGCCTCCTCCAGCCGCCGCGCCAGCTCGCGCAGCCGCTCGAGGTCTTCCCGGGCGTCCTCGCCGAGGAGCTGCTCCACCCGCTGGGGGTCCACGCGCTCGAGGTCCTCCAGCGCGCGCACGCCGCGCAGCTCGCGCTCGAGGGCGTCGAGCTGCTGCAGTTCGTCCATCAGCCGCATGGCCTCGGCCAGCGTGACCTCCTGGTCGCCCTGGAAGGGATAGCGCCGGGCCAGCTCGTCCATGGGGAGCAGGTCGTTCAGATGCATGGCCAGCTGGCGCATGGCGGCCTCCAGGCGCTCGTCCTGCAGCATCAGCGCGCGCATCATCTCGTCGAGCTGGCCGCGCTGCTCGGGGGTGAGGCTCTGCATGAGCGACTGCATCATGGCCATCTGCCGGCCGATCTGCTCGAGCAGCTGGTCCAGGCTCTCCACGCCGGGGAACTGCGGCCCCCACTTCTGCTTGAAGGCCTCGAAGTCCGGCTCGCGGCCCTCGGCGCGCTCGCGCAGCATGCGGTTGAGGTCCTGGAGCATCTCGCGCATGCGGGCCAGGTCGGCCGGCGTCATGCCCTGCAGCGCCGACTGCATGCCCTGCATGAACGGCTGCAGCATCTGCTGGCGCAGCGAGTCGAGCAGCTCCTGGAACTTCCGGCGGGCCTCGGGATCGATGAAGTCGTACTGCTGCAGCCCGCGGAGACGGCCGGCGGGATCGGGCGGCAGCCGGTCGAGCGCGTCCGTGTTGCGGGCGGCCAGCCGCTCGAACTGCCGCGCCAGCTCCTGGGGCACGTCGCCGCGGCGGGCGCCCTCGCGCGTCTCGCCGAGCCGCCGCTCGATGCCCTGGCGCTCCGTCTGCAGCACGTCGTCGAGCCTGCGCCGGATGTCGTCGAGGCTCGAGCCCGGGTCGTAGCGGTTCAGGCGCTGCTGGCGCTGCTGGCGCAGCCGCTCCAGCATGTCCCGCAGCCCCGGCATCCGCTGGCCCTCGGGCCCCCGCAGGCCCTGCTGCATGAGCCGGCGCAGGGCGCGCCAGGGATCGCCGTCGTGCAGCAGGTCGTCGGCCATGGCCGACATCAGCGCGTCGGCGTCGAGGTCGAGCCGCTGCGAGCCGTCCCAGCGGGAGTAGCGGTAGAGCACGCTCAGGCCTTGTAGCGCGCGCGACCGGGCTGGGCGTCCTTGTTGAGCTTCCGGGACAGGTGCAGGCCCTCCAGCACGAACTCCACGGCCGAGGCGAGGGCCGCGGGCTCGCTGGCCCCCGCCAGCTTGGCGGCGGCCTGGCGCAGCGGGGGCACGCTCTGGCACTGCTTGAGGTACTCGTCGGACGACATGAGGTCGCCGACCTGGACCGCGAAGCCGTCCTTGAAGGCGCCCACGACCGGCTCGAGCTCGGCGGCGTTGAACGAGCGGCCGAAGACGTTCAGGACCGCGCGCTGCACGAGCTTGCCGAGGATCTTCTCCTCGCCGCCCTCCCCGGTCGTCTCCAGCTCGATCTTGCCGGCCGTCGAGGCCGTGAGCGCGCCGAGGTCGCTCACGCGGGGCACCGCCGTCGCCTCGCCCAGGCGGATGGCCCGCTTGAGGGCGCTCGACAGGAGGTTCTCGTAGTTGCAGATGCTCACGCGGACCGACACGCCGGAGCGCTGGCTGATCTCCTGCGACTGCCGGGCCAGGTGCGTCAGCTCGGCGACGACCTGCTTCATGAACTGCGGGCACTGGCTGCGGACGCCGTCCCCGGCGAAGGCCGTCTGCTCGGCCTCCATGATGGCGATCTCGTCGTCGAGGCGCCGGGGATAGTGCGTGCGGATCTGCGAGCCGAACCGGTCCTTGAGCGGCGTGATGATCCGCCCGCGGTTGGTGTAGTCCTCGGGGTTCGCGCTGGCCACCACGTAGAGGTCGAGCGGCAGCCGCACCTTGTAGCCGCGGATCTGCACGTCGCGCTCCTCCATGATGTTGAGCAGGCCGACCTGGATGCGCTCGGCCAGGTCCGGCAGCTCGTTGAGCGCGAAGATGCCCCGGTGCGTGCGCGGCAGCAGCCCGTAGTGGATGGTCAGCTCGTCGGAGAGGTAGCGGCCCTCGGCCACCTTGATGGGATCGACCTCGCCGATCAGATCGGCGATGGTGATGTCGGGCGTGGCCAGCTTCTCGCCGTACCGCCGCTCGCGCGGCACCCACGCCAGCGCCGCGCGGTCGCCCTCGGCGGCCAGGCGCTGGCGGCACGCCTGGCAGATCGGCGCCAGCGGGTCGTCGTTGATCTCGCAGCCGGCCAGCGCCGGCACCGTCTCGTCGAGGAGCCCCACGAGCAGGCGGGCGATCCGCGTCTTGGCCTGCCCGCGCTCGCCGAGGAAGATCACGTCCTGCCCGCTGAGCATGGCGTTCTCGAGCTGGGGGACGACGCTGTCGTCGTAGCCGACGATGCCGGGCAGGAACGACTCGCCGCGCCGCAGGCGCGCCACCAGGTTGTCGCGCAGCTCCTGCTTGACGGATTTCCGCGTCCACCCGCTCGCCTTGAGATCGCCGACGGTCGCTGGCTGGCTCATGTTGTCGGCCACTATGCGACCCGGACCGGGGGGTGTCAAGCCGAGTGCGCTACGCTGGGGTGTCATGCCGCTCGCGCCCCGGCCGCAGGAGACCCGCGTGCTGCGCGGCATCGCCTACGTCGTCGTGGCCACCGTGCTCTTCGTGGTCATGAACGCGGCCGTGAAGCACATGCGGGCCTCGCTGCCCACCGTGGAGCTCATCTGGGCGCGCACCCTGGGTCACCTGCTCTTCGTCATCGCGCTGTTCGCCCCGTCGCGCGGCGGCTGGCGGCTGCTGGCCACCCGGCGCCCGGCGCTGCAGGTGGCCCGCTCGCTGCTCCTGCTGGTGTCCACGTCGTTCTTCTTCACCGCGCTCGGCCACGTGCCGCTCGCCGATGCCACCGCGGTGTCGTTCACCTCGCCGTTCATCGTCGCCGCCGTCGCCGGCCGGCTGCTCCGCGAGCGCGTCAGCCGCGAGCACTGGCTCTCGATCGGCGTGGGCTTCGCCGGCGCCCTGACCGTGATCCGCCCGACGGGGGAGGGCACGAGCCCGGCGATCGTCCTGGTCCTGGGCAGCGCCCTCTGCTACGCGCTCTACCAGGTGCTGACCCGGCGCGTCGTGGGCGTGGACTCGCCCGAGACGAGCGTGACCTACAGCGCGCTGGTCGGCACGCTGGTGCTGTCGGCGGTGGTGCCGTTCGTCTGGCGCGCGCCCGAGGGGGCCGTGCAGTGGCTCATGCTCGCCGCGCTCGGCCTCCTGGGCGGCCTCGGCCACTACTGCGTCGCCCGCGCGCTGCTGTGGGGCCCGGCCTCGGTGATCTCCCCCTTCCACTATGTCCAGCTGGTCTGGGCCGCCGCGGCCGGCTACCTCGTCTTCGGCGACGTGCCGTCGGCGTGGACCTGGCTCGGCGCGGCCATCATCATCGGCAGCGGCCTGTTCCTCGCCTGGCGGCAGACGCGAGGGTGACCCCGAGGCCCGTGGCCTGGCTCGTCGAGCCCCGGGTGATCCGGCCGACCACGCGGTTGCAGCGGCGCGCGCCGGAGCCTATGCTCTCGTCGCTGGAGCACGCGGGCACAGGACGGGCGGCACGCGAGGAGGGCAGTCATGCCGACGTACATCGTCCTGGGAAAGTACACCGAGCAAGGCATCCGCGGGATCAAGGACACGCTCAAGCGCGAGGACGCCTTCCGGAAGGGCTGCGAGAAGGTCGGTGCGCAGGTGAAGGAGGCCTACCGCACGATGGGGCGTTATGACGTCGCCGCCATCGTGGACGCCCCCGACGACGTCACGATGACCTCGATCCTCTACTCGCTCGGCGCGCTGGGCAACCTCCATACCGAGACGCTGCGCGCCTTCACCCGACAGGAGACCGACACGGCGCTCGCCAAGGCCGCGTAGCGACGCACCCGGACTGGTCACGAAGGCTCCCGAAGTACCGCCGCTCGCCCTGCCCGCTCTCCAGCGGACGTCGGCGCCCACCGGGACGACACCGGCGCGCTCGGCCGGGGCCAGGGGCCCCGGGGGGGAGGCCGCCATCGGCACCGGGGGGTGCCACCGGGAGGCCTTCGCGCGCATCTATATGATGGATGCCCTCGGTGGGTGCCGCCGGCGCCGCCGGAGCGCCGGGCGGGCCGGGCGCCGGGTCGTTGTTACAATGCAGGAGGGCGTGGGCCGCACGCCGGGAGGACGGATGGGGTACGACGAGACGAAGTCCGACGTGACGGCGCTGCTGCAGGCGGGGGAGTTCCCGTTCCGCTGCGAGTTCGACCTGCGCCAGCTGGCGGCCCACTGGGAGCGTGAGGCCCGGGCCGGGCACCCCGTCGGACGGCTGATCGTCGAGCGGCTGGCCGCCACCCCCGACCTGCTCGGGCCCATCGCCGACCGGTCGGTCATCGACCGGCACCGCGAGCTGGTCGACCTGATGATGTCGGCGGTGTTTCCCGCCGCGTACCAGGACGAGACGTTCGGCGCCGCGCTGATGCCGTTCCACCTGCGCAGCCTCTACGCCACCCCCGCCATGGAGCGCCGGGGCCTGCACGAGGACGGGCGGCTCCGGGGCCGGGTCAACCTCGACCCGCAGACCGGGCTGGCCTACCGCGTCCTGAACGCCTACGCGGCCGTGCTCGAGAAGTTCTACGGCATCGAGCTGGACCTCGAATACCCGCTGGTCGTCACCGTCGACGACGACGAGCCGGGGTGGGAGCGCTACCTGAAGGTCCACTTCGACTCCCGCTTCCTGGCCGTGGAGCCCACCGGCGAGGTGCCGGTGCTCGACGACGAGACGCGCCGGCGCGTGCTCGGGAGCCTCTCCGACCCCTGGGCGCTGGCGACGCTGATCCCGGCCGACCGCTTCGTGTTCCGCGGGTTCGTCGTGGTGACCGCCATCGACGTCACGGACTCCGAGATCCTGTCCGCCATCAAGCGCGAGCTGATCGAGCGCGAGTCGGTCGTCTCGTCCACGGCGTTCGCGCGGCTGGAGGCGCGCCTGCGGGCGTACCTGCGCCGTCCCGGTCTCGACCTGGGGCTGGCCGCCTTCGCCGGCGAGCAGATCTTCATGCTCGGCCACGGCGGGCGGCTGGAGCACGGCTGCATCTACGCCGACTCCTCGCACTACACGAAGAGCCAGTTCGCCGGGTCCATCTTCGAGCGCGCCGTCAAGCGCGGCGAGCCGCTGGTGGTGGAGGACCTGGCGACGTGGCCGGGGCGCACCGCCGTCGAGGACCGGCTCGTGGAGGCCGGCGTCCGCAGCATCGTCGTCGCGCCGCTGCACTTCCAGGACCGGCCGATCGGCGTGCTGGAGCTGACGTCCGACCGGCCCGGCGACCTGAACCCCACGCAGGCGCTGCGCCTGCGCGAGGTGCTGCCGCTGTTCTCCATGGCCGTCCGGCGCAGCATGGACGAGTTCGACACGCGCATCCAGGCCGTCATCAAGGAGAAGTGCACGGCCATCCATCCGTCGGTCGAGTGGCGCTTCCGCCGCGCCGTGATGAACACCCTGGACCGGACGGGCGCCGACGGCGACGTCGAGCTCGAGCCGATCGTGTTCGAGGCCGTGCATCCGCTCTACGCCCTCACCGACGTCCGCAACTCGTCCACCGAGCGCGCGCGCGGGATCCAGGCCGATCTGCTGGAGCAGCTGGGGCTGGCGCGGGCCGCCGTGCGGGCCGGCCACGCCGCGCGGCGGCTGCCCGCGCTGGACGAGCTGGGCTACCGCATCGACCGGCACGCCGGCAAGATCGAGGGCGGGCTGTCGGCGGGTGACGAGCTCGGCGTGATCGCCTTCCTCCGGACCAGCGTCGAGCCGCTCCTCGACCACCTGGCCGGCTTCGCGCCGTCGGTGCGCGAGCGCGTGGAGGCCTACCGCGCCGCCGTCGACCCGGCGCTGGGCGTCGTCTACCGGCAGCGGCGGCGCTTCGAGGAGAGCATCACCAGGCTCAACGACGCCGTCTCGGGGTACCTCGATCTCGAGCAGCAGGTCGCGCAGGCGATGTACCCGCACTACTTCGAGAAGCAGAAGACGGACGGCGTCGACCACCAGATCTACGTCGGCGCCTCGCTGGTGGAGGACGGCCGCTTCGACCCGATCTACCTGCGCAATCTCCGCCTGTGGCAGCTCATGGTCATCTGCGGCATCGCCGCCCGGGCCGAGCGCCTGAAGGCGTGCTGCATCATGCCGCTCGACACGACGCACCTCATCCTGGTGCAGCACGCCCCGCTGGCCATCCGCTTCCGGTTCGACGAGAAGCGCTTCGACGTGGACGGCGCCTACAACGCCCGCTACGAGATCGTGAAGAAGCGCATCGACAAGGCCACCGTGCGGCGGGGCGCCGAGCGCCTGACCCAGCCCGGCCGCGTGGCCATCGTCTACGGGCATCCGGGCGAGGCCGCCGAGTACCGGGACTACATCGAGTACCTCCAGTCGCTCGGCTACCTCACCAGCGACGTCGAGGAGCTGGACCTGGACGAGCTGCAGGGCGTGCGCGGCCTGCGGGCGCTCCGCGTCGGCATCGACGTCGACAACCCCCGGCTCGAACGCCCCCTGAGCGCCGCCGACCTCGGCGCCGCCCGGTAGCCACCTCGGAGGGGGCCGCGACGGCCCCCTCCGAGCCGCGCCCGGGGCGCGCGCGGGCGAGGCCCGCGCGCGAGCGGCGTTCACTCGGACGCGCTCCTGGCCGCCCGCTTACCGCTCGGGCACGCCGCCCCGGAGCGCCCGCCAGATGCGCTCGGGGCGCAGCGGCATGTCCAGGTGCTTCACGCCGAACGCGCGCAGGGCGTCCATCACCGCGTTGGCCACGGCCGGCGTCGAGCCGATCGTCGCCGCCTCGCCGATGCCCTTGGCGCCGAGCGGGTTGAAGGGGGTGGGCGTCACCGTCTCCGCGGTGGTGAACGCCGGCAGGTCGTCGGCCTTCGGGACGGCGTAGTCCATGAGCGAGCCGGTCAGCAGCTGGCCGTCCTCGCCGAACACGAGGGCCTCCAGCAGCGCCTGGGCGATGCCCTGGGCGAGCCCGCCGTGCACCTGGCCGGCGACGATCATGGGGCTGATGCGCACGCCGCAGTCGTCCACCGAGACGTAGTCGCGCACGCGCGCGCGGCCGGTCTCGCGGTCGATCTCGACCACGGCCACGTGGGCGCCGAAGGGGTAGACGAGCTGGGGCGGACGGAAGAAGTCGGTGGCCTCCAGCCCGGACTCGACGCCGTCCGGCAGCGAGGCCGAGTACGCCTTCTCGGCGATCTGGGCGAGCGTCACCGCGCTCTGCGGGGCGCCGCGCACCTGGTAGCGGCCGTCGGCGAGCACGACGTCGTCGGCGGCGGCCTCCAGGATCGAGGCGGCGATGCGGCGGGCCTTGTCCTGGACCTTCAGGGTCGCGTTCAGGATGGCCGTGCCGCCCACGGCCAGGCTGCGGCTGCCGCCGGTGCCCTGGCCCATCGGCGTGTTGAGCGTGTCGCCGTGACGGACGACGACCTTGTCGAAGTCGGCGCCCAGGTGATCGGCGATGATCTGCGCGAACGTCGTCTCGTGGCCCTGCCCGTGGGCCGACGTGCCGGTGTAGGCGGTGACGACGCCGCCGGGCTCGACGCGGACGACCGCGCTCTCGAACGGGCCGAAGCCGCACATCTCGACGTAGCAGGCCGTCCCGATGCCGAGCAGGTGGCGGTCGTTGGCCTCCAGGCGCTGCCGCTGCTCCTTGCGCAGGTCGGCGACGCGGGCGATGTCCAGCGCCCGGGTGAGGGCGCGGTCGTACTCGCCGCTGTCGTAGCGCTGGCCGGTGGGCGCCTGGTAGGGAAAGGCGTCGGGCGGGATGAAGTTGCGCCGCCGGATCTCGTCCGGCGCCTTGCCGAGCTCGACGGCGATCAGGTCCATCAGCCGCTCGACGTAGTACGCGGCCTCGGGCCGGCCGGCCCCGCGGTAGGCCGCCACCGGCGTGGTGTTGGTGAACACGCACGTCGAGCGCAGGTCGACGTTGGCGACCCGGTACACGCCGACGCCCATGAACAGCGTGAGATCGGGGATGAAGGTGAAGATCGGATAGGCGCCCAGGTTGGCGACCACGTGCATGCGCAGCGCCGCGATCGTCCCGTCGTCCTCCACGGCGGCCTCGATGTCGGTGACCTGGTCGCGGCCCTGGGTGGTGGCCAGCATGTGCTCGGTCCGCGTCTCCACCCAGCGCACCGGCAGCCGGAGCCGCCGGGCGATGACGGCGAGCGTGGCGTCCTCCGGGTAGACGCCGAACTTCACGCCGAAGCCGCCCCCCACCTCGGGGGCGATGGCCCGGACCAGGTTCTGGGGCAGGCCGAGCGCGCCGGCCAGCTCGTTGCGGAAGCCGTGCGGCGCCTGGTTCGTCACCCAGATGGTGAGGCCGCCGGTGGCGGGGTCGGGCGCGGCCAGCACCGCGCGCCCCTCCATGGGCACGCCGCAGAGGCGCTGGTTCACCATCCGCTGCCTCACCACGCGGCGGGCGCGCCCGAAGGCCGCGTCCACCTCGCCGGCGCTGATCCGGTTCTCGTGCTCGACGTTCCGGGGCGCGTCGTCGTGGAGCCGCGGCGCGCCGTCGGCCATGGCCGCGAAGACGTCGGTGACGGCGGGCAGGGGCTCCCAGTCCACGCGCACGTCCTCCGCGGCGTCGCGCGCGGCGGCCTCGCTGCCGGCCACGACGGCGGCGACGGCCTCGCCCACGTGCCGGACCCGGTCGAGGGACAGCGCCAGGTGCCTGCGGCCGCCGGCCTCCTGGCTGGCGCCGCCCTCGCCGCCGCCGGCCAGGGGGAGCGGGGCGCAGTGGCCGCGGATGTCGGCGCCGGTGAAGACGGCGCGCACGCCGGGCCGGCGGAGCGCGGCCGCGGTGTCGATGCCGCGGATGCGGGCGTGGGCGTGCGGGCTGCGCACGAACGCCACGTGGTGCAGGCCGGGCAGCACGACGTCGCCGACGTAGGTCGAGCCGCCGGTGACCAGCCGCGGGTCTTCCTTGCGCTTGACCTCCGCCCCCATGAGCTTCGACGGGATGGTCGCCATGTCGATCCTCCGCGCGTATTCTACGCCGCCGTCCAAGGAGGACCGCGACCACGCCGGGATCGCGCCGCGCCCCTTCTCGCGGCGCCAATCGGTGGTATGGTGACGGGGCATGCGTGCACGCGCCGTCCTCGCCCTCGCCGCCGTGCTGGTGGCCGGCTCGCCGGCCTCGGCCAGCGCCGCCGAGGTGCGTGGCCGCGTGCTGTTCGGCGGTCAGCCGCCGCCCGCGAAGAAGACGCCCGTCACCATCGACCAGTACGTCTGCGGCAACGAGAAGGACGCCGAGGACCTCGTGGTCTCGCCGTCGCGCGAGGTCAAGAACGTCGTCGTGTGGATCCACAACCCGCCCGCGGCCGCGGCCGCGGCGGCGGCCGCGCCGGCGCCCGTGCAGATGGACCAGAAGGTCTGCGTGTTCGCGCCGCGCGTGGTGCTGGTGCCGGCGGGCGGCACCGTGGAATTCCTGAACAGCGACCGCCTCCTGCACAACCTGCACAGCCGCTCGACGAGCAACCCGTCCTTCAACCGCACCCAGCCCAAGGGCCGCAACATCCCGATCAAGTTCGCGACCCCGGAGTTCATCCGCATGGACTGCGACCTGCATTCGTGGATGCGCGGCTGGGTGGTGGTGACCGGCCACCCCTTCTACGCGATCACCGACGCCCGCGGCCAGTTCCAGCTACCCAGCCTGCCGGCCGGCGAGTACACGCTCAAGACGTGGCACGAGACCCTCGGCGAGACCACCCGCACCATCACCGTCGCCGACCCCTCGGCCTCCGTCACCATCGAGCTGAAACCGAAGTAGTCACCACCCGGCCGCCCGGCCTCTCCGGGGCCAGGCGCCCTCCCGAGATCCCGCCGCGTGCCCGTCAACCAAGAGCACTCGGACAACAGCGACCCGGCGACGCCGATACACCCGAGCGTCACGCCGATCCCGAGCCACTGCGGATAGATCAGCAGTCGACGCCGGTGTGCCACCACCACCACCGCCACACCAGCGAGCACCAGCGCCGGATAGAAGAGCCAGCCCCGGTACCAGGGAAGCGCACGCACGGATTCGAAGCGGCCTGCCGCCTCGTGGTCGCCACCGTCCCCGCCCCCTGCCCACCCCGCGCGCCGCCGAGCGAACGATCACTCGTCCCGTCGCGAACAGCGGATCACGGCGCGACGGTGATCTTCTTCGAAGCCTCCCACCCCGCCGAGTGCGTCGGCTCGGCGATGGCCCGCAGCATCCCGCCCTCGTCGAGGGCGATCGTGAACGTCACCCGCGGCGCCGAGAAGACGGGATGCAGGTAGATGCGCGCGATCTCCGCGGTGTCCTTGTAGAGCGCGATGTAGCGCACGAAGTGCTCGGCCAGCGACGGATGCTCGCCGCCGGAGCCCACGGACACGACGACGTCGAACCACTGCCCGCGCTTCACGGACTCCGGCGCCACGATCTTCGGCGTGTGCTTGGCGTCGTACGTGGTGTGCAGGGCGCGGAACTCGGGGGTGAACTGCTCCTCCTGGCCGGCGGGCGCGGGGGCCGCCCAGGCCAGGGTCAGAGCGAGCGCGGCGGCGGCCCAGCGGGCGCAGCCGGTGCCGGGGTGACGCATGGGATCCTCCTTGGGGGTGGTCAGCTCTCGGGCGCGAACTTGCGGATCAGCGCGAGGAGGTCTCGCGGGCTGTAGGGCTTGGCGAGATAGGCGGAGGCGCCCGCCTGCATCGCCCGCTGGTCGTCGCCGCTCAGCGCGAACGAGGTGACGACGATCACGGGGATCTGGGCGGTGGCGGCGTCGGCGCGCAGGGCGCGGGTGGCGTCCAGGCCGGACAGCTTGGGCAGCTGCACGTCCATCAGGACGACGTCGGGCGCCTCGGCCCTGGCCATGGCCACGCCGGCCTCGCCGTCGGCGGCCTCGATGAGCTTGTAGCTGGTGCGGCTCAGGAGCTGCCGCACGATCTTGCGGTTGTACTCGTTGTCCTCCACGTACAGCACGGTCCGCGGCTTCATCGCGCTCCTCCGTCCACGCGCACGGGAATCGAGAACGAGAACGTCGAGCCCTGGCCCAGCTCGCTCTCCACCCAGATCCGGCCGCCGTGCATCTCGACGAACTTCTTGGTGATGCTGAGCCCCAGCCCGGTGCCCCCGAACTCGCGCGTGATGGTGGCGTCGACCTGCCGGAACTCGGCGAAGACGTTCTCCAGCTCCTCCTTGGGGATGCCGATGCCGGTGTCGGCCACGCGGTAGACCAGGTGATCGCCCTCCAGGTCGACGCCGATCTCGACGCGGCCCTCCCGCGTGAACTTGATGGCGTTGCCGGCCAGGTTCATCAGGCACTGCGTGATGCGCTTGCCGTCGGCGAGGGCGACGGGCAGGTCGCGCGGCACCCGGGCCACGAACTCCAGCCCCTTGTCGGCGGCCAGCGAGCGGAGCGAGGCCCGCACGGCGTCGATGACCTCGCCCGGCGAGTACTCGCCGAGGGCCAGCTCCATGCGGCCGGCCTCGATCTTGGAGAGGTCGAGCACGTCGTTGATCAGCCGCAGCAGGTGCCGCCCGTTGGTCTGGATGTCGCGCAGCGGCTCGTCCAGCTCGGCCGGCACCTCCCCGTAGAGGCCGTCGAGGAGCATCTCGGTGAAGCCCAGGATGGCGTTCATCGGCGTGCGCAGCTCGTGGCTCATGTTGGCCAGGAACTCGGACTTGGCGCGGCTGGCCTGCTGCAGCCGGTCGTTGAGGCGACGCAGCTCGGCGGCCGCCTGCTGCTGCTCGTCGACCAGCCGGCGCAGCTCGCGGCTCATGTGGTTCATCCTCGCCGCCAGGCCCCCGAACTCGTCGCGGTTCGGCACCGCGATCGTCGCCCCGAGGTCGCCGGCGGTGACCTCGGCCAGGAACCGGTTGGCCTCGCGCACCGGGACGATGAACGACCACGAGATCACGAAGCCGCAGAGGAGGGCCAGGAGGACCGAGGCCACCGCGAAGCACGCGGTGACGATGAGCGACCAGCGGTTGGCGGCCTCGACGTTCTCGCGCAGGCCGACCATCCGCTCGTTCTCGGCGGCCACGAGCCGGCCGACCAGCGTCTCGATCTCGCGGTAGACGCGGTCCTCGCGGCCGAGCAGGGCGGCCCGGGCCTCGTCCAGCCGGCCGTCGCGGATGGCGTTGGCGATGTCGGCGACGGTGATCATCGCCTCGTCCTGGCGGGCCCGGATCTGCTGGATGAGCTCGCGCTCCCCCGGCGAGGCGGCGGCGCCGAGCTTGGCGAGCGTGTTGTTGAAGCGGTTGTTCTCGCGCAGGATGTGCTCGACCGTGGCCTCGTCCCGCAGCAGCAGCGCCAGCGCCGTCTGGTGCATCTGCCGGGCCAGGGCGTGCTCGATCTGCTGCGACCACTCGACGCGCTCGTGGGCCTCGTGCAGCAGGCGGCTCTTGTCGGTGGTGGCGGCGATGGTGCGCAGGCTGACGCCGGCCATGGCGATGAAGAGCAGCGTGACGAGCAGGAAGGCGACGAGGAGCTTGGTGTGGACGGACGTGCCGATGCCGGCCACGGCGTCCACGAGACGGCCCAGGAAGGTCCGGGTCAGCAGGACGGTGACCACCCGGCTCTGGCGCTCGCGAGCCGTCGCCTCCAGCGGCGCCGACGATCTGCCTTTCATGCCGCGGCCCTGGCCCTCAGCGGAGGATAGCACGCCTTGTGAGGGCCCACCGCCAACGGTATAGTGGCGGGCGCGAGGCACACCAGCCGTGGGCACGACTCCCAGGATCCTCGTCGTCGACGACAACGCCGCCAACGTCAAGATCCTCCAGACGCGGCTGGCCGCCGAGGGCTACGACGTGGTCACCGCCGCCGACGGCGAGCAGGCGCTGGAGGCCGTGGCCGCGCACCGGCCCGACCTGATCCTGCTCGACATCATGATGCCCAAGCTCGACGGCGTCGAGGTCTGCCGTCGCGTCAAGGCCGATCCGGCGCTGCCCTTCACGCCGATCGTGCTCATCACGGCCATGTCCGACGCCAAGGACGTCGTGGCCGGGCTCGACGCGGGCGCCGACGAGTACCTGACCAAGCCCGTCGACCACCAGGCGCTGCTGGCGCGCGTGCGCTCGATGCTCCGGATCAAGACGCTGCACGACACCGTGCAGTCCCAGGCCGAGGAGCTGGCGCGCTGGAACGCCATGCTCGAGCAGCGGGTGGCCGAGCAGGTCGACGAGCTCGAGCGCGTGGGCCGCCTCAAGCGCTTCTTCTCGCCGCAGCTCGCCGAGCTGATCGTGGGCGGCGGCGCCGAGGATCCGCTCAAGACCCATCGCCGGCAGATCACCGTGGTCTTCCTCGATCTCCGCGGCTTCACCGCCTTCGCCGAGACGGCGGAGCCCGAGGAGGTCACGGGCGTCCTGCGCGAGTACCACAGCGAGATCGGGCGGCTCATCCTGGCCCACGAGGGCACGCTCGAGCGCTTCACCGGCGACGGCATGATGATCTTCTTCAACGACCCGGTGCCGGTACCCGACCCCGTGCTCCGGGCCGCGCGCATGGCCGTGGCCATGCGCGACCGCGTGGAGGAGCTGCAGGCGCGCTGGCACAAGCTCGGCTACGAGCTGATGCTGGGCATCGGCATGGCCGAGGGCTACGCCACCATCGGCGCCATCGGGTTCGAGGGCCGGTGGGACTACGCCGCGGTCGGCACCGTCACCAACCTGGCGTTCCGGCTCTGCTCGGAAGCCCGCGGCGGCCAGATCCTCGTGTCGAGCCGGGTCGCCGTCGCCCTCGAGGGGGTGGCGGAGCTCGAGCCCGTCGGCAGCCTCTCGCTGAAGGGCATCGCCAAGTCGGTCCCCACCTTCAACCTGGTGCGCCTGAAGTCCTGAGGGACGCGCGCGGCCCTCGGCGCGCCCGGGGATCACCCGGCGCCGACGGCGCCGCAACCGGTCAGGCGCCGCGACGCGCGCGCAGCCACAGGCGGAGCAGGGGGAGCCACTGCGGAGCGTGCCTGCCGTAGTAGCGCAGCCGGCTCGCCTGCCAGGCCGCGCGAGCGCGCCCGGCCGAGACCTCGGCGGAGCGGCCGCGGTGATGGACGACGGTGGCGACGGGCGAGAACAGCACCCGGCGGCCGCGGGCGCGCAGCGCGCGACACAGATCGGCGTCCTCGCAGTAGAGGAAGTAGCCCTGGTCCAGGCCGCCGGCCCGCTCGGCGTCGGCCCGCCGGACGAGCAGGCATGCGCCCGTGACCCAGTCCACCTCGCGTTCCGCCGACGTGAGCCGCCGCAGCCGGGCGCGCGCGCCCGGTACGCCGCGCTCGGCGGCGGCCTCGAGCAGCCGGCGGCGGGCCTCGGCGAGCGGCGTGAGGTCGTGGCCCCACGACCACTCGGGCCGACCGCCGGGGTCGACGATGCGCGGGCCGATGGCCGCGACGTCCGGGCGGGCGCGGAGCCGGTGGACCAGCGCGTCCACGGCGCCGGGCGGCGCCACGGTGTCGGGGTTCAGCAGCAGGATCAGCTGGCCGGTGGTCTCCCGGATGCCGCGGTTGACGCCGGCGGCGAAGCCCAGGTTCGCGCCGGTCTCGACGAGCCGCGCCGCGGGGAAGCGCTCGCGGACCATCGCGGGCAGCCCGTCGGTGGAGGCGTTGTCGACGACGACGATCTCGTGCGGCTCCGCCGGCGGCGCGGCGGCGAGCGCGGCCAGGCAGCGCGCGGCGGCGTCTCGCGCGTTCCACGTGACGACGACGATCGCCAGCGCCATGGCGGAGCCCACCCCGGGGAGGCTAGCATAGCCCCCGGGAGGCCTCCATGAAGATCCATCGTCTCTACACCGACGCGGCCGGCGAATCGCACTTCGAGGACGTGAAGATCGAGTACGGCCCGCCGACCCCCAGCGGGCGCGTCTCGGCACGCCTGCCGGCGACCGGCATCATCTTCCGCGAGGTGCAGCCGACCTACGACCTCGACTGGCACAACGCCCCGCGCCGGCAGTACATCATCAACCTGGACGCCGGCGTGCAGATCACCGCCAGCGACGGCGAGTCACGCGTGATCGGCGCCGGCGAGGTCATCCTGGTCGAGGACACCACCGGCAAGGGCCACCTGAGCAAGGCGGTCGAGAACAAGGTCCGCCACTGCATCTTCGTGGCCGTCGATTGATGGGGGCCCCGACACGGCCTCCAGGCCCCCCCCCGACGTTGGGGCCGTCCCGGCGCCGCCGGGACGGCCCTCTGGAGCGCGCGCAGCGTTCTTGGTCGACGCTGGCCGCGCTGCGATCAGACGCGGGTGGCCGTCCGGTCCGCGGGTGATCGTCGCTCGGTGACGGGGCGGACGAGCGCCTGGCTGCCGGCGCGCGCGGCGAGCGCGGCGAGGGCGCAGGCGACCACGGCCGTGACGAGGCCGATGATCGTCGTCACGCGCTCGGGCAGGGCCAGGAGCAGGCCCGCCGCCCCGAGGACGAGACGGAAGGCGTAGCCGGCGGCGTTCCCGCGCAGCGCGCCCACGCCGGGCAGGTAGCCCTGGACGGCGTAGGCCACCAGCGCCAGCCCCACCACGGCCGCGGCCAGCACCTCGAGGATGTGGAGCACGCTGTCATCCTGGAGGACCAGAGCCGGGTTGTAGACGAAGAAGAACGGCAGGGCGTACTTCACGGCGCCGAAGCGCATCGCCTCCATCATCGCCCGCATCACCGGCGCGCCGGCCAGGCTCGACGCCGTGACCACCGACAGCGCGACCGGCGGCGTGATCTCGGACAGCACGGCCCAGTACAGGATGAAGAGGTGGACCGCGATGGGATTCAGGCCCTGCTGGATCAGCGCGGGCGCGATCATGACGGCCAGGAAGATGTAGGCGGCCGTGATGGTGAGTCCGGTGCCGAGCACGAAGCAGCCGACGGCGGTCATCAGCACGAGCGCGGTCAGACTGCCGCCGGCGATGCGGACCAGGTCGCTGGTGAAGGTTCCGATGACGCCGGTGACGGTGAGGCCGCCGATGAGCAGCCCCACCGAGGCGAGGATCGTCACCAGCTCGGTGAGGATGGCGCCGCTCGACATGACGAACGCCTCGAGCCGGGCCCGTGTCCAGCGCGTCTCGCGGCGCACCAGGGCCAGGAGCGCGAGCACCAGCGTGGCCCAGAACGGCGCCAGCGCCTCCTGGCGCAGGTGCACGAGCAGGAAGACCAGGACCGCGAAGGCGAAGGCGTAGAACCAGCCCTCGACGAACGTGGTGCGCAGCGACGGCAGGTCGGGCCGCGGCAGGCCCCGGATGCCGTACTTCGCGGCGTAGGCGTCGACCTGCAGGAACAGCGAGAAGTAGTAGAGGAAGGCCGGCACCGCGGCGGCCGCGGCCACCGTGACGTACGGCACCGCCAGCACCGAGGCCATGACGAAGGCGACGGCGCCCATCACCGGCGGCGTGAGCACGCCGCCGCTCGAGGCGTTGGCCTCCACGGCCGCGGCGTCCTCGGGCCGGAACCCCGTGCGCTTCATGGCGGGAATCGTCACGACGCCGGTGGCCAGCACGTTGCTCACCGCGCTGCCGCTCATCGTGCCGAAGAGGCCGCTGGCCACGATGGCCACCTTCGCGGTGCCGCCCCGCACGGTGCCGAGCAGCGCCATGGCCAGGTTCGTGAAGAAGCGGCCGGCCCCGGTGACGTGCAGCGCCACGCCGAACAGGATGAAGCCGATCAGCAGCGTGCCGAACACGCGCATGGGGATGCCGAGCACGGCCTCGACGCTGGCGGTCTGGTAGCGGATGGCGTCGGGGAACGAGAGGCTGAAGCCGGCGATCGGCCCCGGCAGGTGGCCGGCGTACACGGGGTAGAGGGAGAACAGCAGGAGGATGACGGCGAGGGCCCGGCCGCCGGTGCGTCGCGCGCCCTCCAGCAGCAGCAGCCAGAGGGCGACGCCCACGTAGACGGCCGTCACCGGCGCCTGGAACTCCCAGGCCTCGGCCACCATGCGCTCGGCGTTCCACGCGAAGTAGCACGAGCACGCCAGCGCGGCGACGAACAGGACGGCGTCGTACCACGGCACGCGCGCGACGGCGCGGTCGGTGGCCGGAAACAGCAGGAACACCGGCGCGAAGAAGGTCGCGAGCAGGAGATAGAGGTAGCGGTTCTCGAGCAGGACGATGCCGGCGAAGAACCGGAGGTTGAAGATCTGGTTCACGGCCAGCGCCAGCCCGGCCACGGCGAGCGCCAGGAAGACCGCTCGCCAGGCGCCGTCGAGCCGGCGCTGGCGCTCCGCGGACTCTTCAGCCATCGGCGCTTACCAGAACTTCGCCTCCCAGTAGGGATCGAAGCCGGCCTTCTTCAGCTCCTCGGCCCGGATCGTCATCCACAGCTCCGGCAGCCTGGCGGCGCCGACCTTCTGCTTCTGCGCCTCGTCCTGGGCGCGGTTCCACGCGGCCTGCAGCACCTGCTGGCGGCGCAGCAGGTCGCGGTTGTGCTTCTCCAGCTCGTCCGTCCAGACCTTCTTCTCCTTGAAGTAGCGGACGGCGCCCTCGTGGTACGGCGCCACCCACCGCAGCCGCTGCTTGTCCAGGGCGAAGCCGTCGTTGCCCGGCCAGGCGTCCTTGTAGGCGGGGAACAGCTCGTAGACCAGCCGCGTCTGCTGGTAGACGAGCTCGGCGTCCTGGAAGTCGTAGGTGGTGATGATCGGGTAGCCGTAGGTCCCGCCGACGTGGGGGCTGTCCTTGGAGACGGGCGGCGCGCCCACCGTGGCGAAGTTCGGCTCGAAGTAGGGCGCCCACTTGCGCAGCCGCTGCCAGGCCGCCGGATCCTTCTTCGGGTCCGGCATGGCGGCGGGCAGGTACTTGCGCGGCGAGTTCGCCAGCTCGTACGACGGGCCGGAGTTCGTGTTGGCGATCCAGCAGTCGGCCTTGCCCTCGATGACGGCGCGGGCCGAGCCGCCCCAGCTGGGGAAGTCGGTCTTCTGCACGTCGTTCCAGGCGAGGTTGCCGGCCGCCAGGTAGGCTGTCATGTTGAGGTTCAGCGCGGGGGCGCCCACCACCCAGGCGATGCGCTTGCCCTTGAGGTCGTACACCGTCTTGATGCCGGCGTCGGCGGCGCAGGAGCAGGCGCCCGTGTTGAAGTCGCCCCAGGCGGCGCCGACCAGGCGGACGGGCTGCGGCCCCCATTCCGGCGCGGCGAAGTCCATGACGCCTTCCTGCGAGAGGAAGAACGCGCTGCCCAGGGCGCCGAACTGCGCGGTGCGTCGCAGCATCGGGATCTGCCGCGCCACGTCGTTGCCGGCCGGGATGACGCGCAGGGTGATGCCTTCCTTCTGCTGCATGGCGTTGCCGATCGACGCGGCCTGGCTGTACCCGGCCGAGCCCACGTCGTAGGCCGTCCACACGACGGCGCGCGGCATCTTCGACTGGCCGCCGGCGGGCGCCACCAGGAGCGGCGCACCGACGGCGATCAGGGCCAGGAGCGAGCAGGCGAGGACTCTTGTCGTGATCATGCGCTCGGGACCTCCGTCATGAGATGGCGGGCGAGTGTACACCGGGTGGACGCGGGCCGATCAAAAGCTGCGGCTCCTTCCCTCCCGGGCCACACCGTACCAGGGCCCTCGCGCGGGCGCCATGAGCCGGGCGGACCAGATCGGTGAGGCGACGGCGCGATCAGCGACCCCGCCGGGGCCCGCCGAAGAAGCCGCCCGCAGGGCGCGCGTGACAATGCCAGTGGTCGGGGATGTTCCGCATGTGGCCGTCCACGTAGTACGCCCCCAGCTCGGCGGAGGCGACGTCGGCCAGCCGCGCGCGCATGTGGGCCAGGTGGTTCTCGGGCGGCTCGGTGCCGTGCCAGCGCCAGACGACCATCGGCACCGCGCAGATCTCGCACTCCGCGATCCAGCACACGTCGTCCTCGTGGAACCACGGGGTGATCCGGTCGGCGCGGCACAGCAGGCAGTCGGGATCGCGCCGGAAGGGGGAGGGGACGTCGGGCACGCCCCCTACCGTACCCCAGATCCGGCTCAGGCCGCCTTCGGGGCGGCCCTCGTCGCCGCGCGCCTGTCGCCCTGGAGCAGCGCGCTCTTCAGCGTCTGCTTGCGCTCCGCGATCTGCGCCCCGAGGTGCTCGAGGGCGTCGGGGCCGAGCCGCGCGGCGTCGAGGAACATGCCGCCCTCTTCCTCGGTCACGTGGGCCATCACCGCGCCCTTCAGGGTCGCCAGGCGTCCGGCGAGGTCGGCCGAGCCCGGGTCGAGGCCCTCCACCTCGCCGACGAGGCGGCGGACGTGCTCGTGGCTGGCGCGGGCGTCCTCCACGCGGCCGGACACCTGCTGGACCGCCGGATAGAACAGCTCCTCCTCGACCTGCGTGTGGATCTGCAGCTCGTCGGCGATCTGCTCGAGCGTGGACCGCCGCTCGTCCGCCGCGGACTGCTCGCACTGCCGGAACAGATCGCTCACGCGCTCGTGGTCCTGGCGGAGCAGATCGGTGGCCTTCATGAGTGCGCCTCCTGGGTGGTGTGCTGCGCCCGCGACTGCCGAGCAACGGGAGTGCCAGCGATCGCGACGACGCGGCATGGCGGCGGCTCTCGCCGCCGGCGGGCGCCGCTGGGCGGCATCGCCGTTGCACGACCACGCGCAGACTCTCCGCCGGAGGACAGCCATGGCCATGCATCCGCTCAGAGAGAAGGGCATCCCCCTCGACCGCCAGCTGCGGTCGTGGAAGCAGATCGCGCTGCCGCCGTTCCGCAAGCAGGAGGTCGAGGCCTTCACGCGGTGCCGCGTCATCCTCATGAACGGCATCGAGCTCGAGGCGGCCGGGTTCTCCCACAACTTCGCGCGCGTGTCGGACGACCGCCAGCTCAAGGCGTGGCTGGCGACGGTGCGGCGGATCGAGCAGCAGCAGCAGGTCACGGTGAACTGGCTCAATCCGGCGGACCAGAGCGTGCTGGAGACCACCGTCGGCTACGAGCAGGTGGCCATCGAGCTGACCGCCTACCTGGCCCGGACCGAGCCCGATCCCTACCTCAAGCGCGCGTTCGACTTCGGCCTGCTGGAGGACTTCGACCATCTCTACCGGTTCGCGCAGCTGCTGGACCTGATCCACGGCAAGGACCCGGACGAGATCCTCCAGGGCAAGACGGACGTGCTGCCGGGGCGGCCCACGCAGGACCACCACAACGCCCCGGCCCTGCGGCTGCTCGAGCACTACAGGAAGCGCCAGGCCCAGCCGCTGTCGAAGGTCAACGCGCTGACCCTGCTGGCCGGCGAGCAGCAGACGATGAATTTCTACAAGAACGTGGGCCCCTCCTACGGCAGCCCGGAGGCGCGGCAGCTCTACGCCGAGATCTCGGAGGTCGAGGAAGAGCACGTCACCCAGTACGAGTCGCTCATCGACCCGACCGAGACGTGGCTGGAGCGCTGGGTCCTCCACGAGTTCACGGAGTGCGCCAACTATTACACCTGCTACTCGACGGAATCCGACCGCCGGCTCAAGGAGCTCTGGGAGCTCTTCCTGGGGTGCGAGCTCGAGCACCTGCGCATCGCCGGCGAGATGCTGAAGAGCCTGGAAGGGCGCGACCCGGAGGAGATCGTGGGCACCACGCTGCCGACGCCGGCCACGTTCGAGGACAACCACCAGTACGTCACGAAGGTGCTCGAGGAGACGGCGGACCTGCGCCTCGTCGACGGCGGGCAGTGGGCGCGCCTGGGGGAGCTGCCCGCGGACTGGCCCAGCGCGGCGTACCAGCGGGCCGTCAATGCCGACGGCGCGCCGTCGGAGACCGTGGTGCGGCTGCGGATGGACGCGGCCGGCGTCGACCTGGTCCGGGCGCACGATCCGAAGATGCTGGCGCGGGCCGCCGAGTTCCGGACCAGGCCGCTCGACCGGGAGGCGGCGCCGAACCCGTCGCCCCGGCGTTACGAGGACCTGCAGCCCTTCGCCCGCACCGTCAAGCCCGGGGACCAGGGCGACACCCGGCTGCTGCTCGACCCGCGCCGCCGGGCGGCGTGACGGCCGCCGCCGCGGGCACGCGGGAGGCTGACGGCGCCACGGGGCGGGGGGACGGCCCAGGGCCGTCCCCCCGTGTCGCATCGAGCCCGAGGCGCGGGCGGCCGCGTTCCTGGCGGGCCTGCCGTGCCGGTCGCCCCCCGCGGAGGACGGCTTGCGCCTCGTGGGTATCCTGGGTCCATGGTGCAGCGAGCGGCGAGACGACGCACGACGGCGGCCAGGCGCAGGCGAGGGGCCCCACGCGGGGTCTCGGCCAGGGGCAAGCGACGCGGCCGGCGATGGGTCCAGCACGTGATGGAGACGTCGAACGCCATGGACCTGCCGCCGGGCATCTTCAAGCGCGACCCGCCGGGCATCGCCCGGGGCCTCAAGCAGTCGGTCCTGCGCAGCACGCGGACGAAGGGCACGAAGTTCCAGTCGGCGATGTCGATGCTGAACCTGTACATCAACCGGACGGGACGCAACCTGGGCGCCCGCGACCGCCGGCGGCTCGAGGCCGCCAAGGCCGAGCTGCGCCGGGTCTTCGGCCGCGAGCCGGGCCGGGCCCCACGGAAGGCCGCCTAGAGGGCGTGTCCGAGTAACCGCCGTTCGAGCGCGGGGTGCGCCCGCGCGATCCAGGGGGCGGCTCGGAGGGGGCCGTCGAGGCCCCCTCCGACGGGCTAGCGCGTGCCGACGCGGCTGCGGCCGACCCGCATCTGGATGTCCTGGACGACGTCGTCCTCGAGCGCGATCTCGACCTCGTGACGCTCGACGTCCCAGTGGCTCACGGCCGCCAGCCAGCCCCACGTCCAGCGGCGATGCGGCACCTCGCGCTGTCCCCGGTAGACCAGGATCTTCCGCCGGGGGGTGCCGAAGCCCTCCCGCTCTTCCATCTCGCGCCCGCACAGCCGCACCACCTCCTCGTACGTCGTCTCGCCGAGCACGATGGCGCCCAGGCGATCGCGCGACACGACGACGCCGCTGTCCAGCTCCGCCGCCGAGGCGCGGCGCCGCCCGACCTGCAGCCGTCCGGCCAGGCGCCGCCGCACGTGCTCGGCGAGCGAGCGCACCATCACCGCGGCCACGTTGCCGAGCGCGAAGAAGAGCGCCGGCACCAGGATCGGCCCCCAGGACTGCAGGCCCGACAGGTAGCCGAACTCGACCCGGAGCACCTGGGGCGTGAGCCCCTCGGCGGGGGCGAGGAACAGCGAGACCGCCTCGGTCTCCCGGGAGGCGCGGAGCTCCCGGCGTGCCGTGCCCGGGGACAGCGCGTCGATCACGAGGCGGTCGGCGTGGGGGAAATTGACCACGAGGCGCGCCGGGCTCGCCACCGGCAGCACGCGCTCGCGCTGCCAGTAGTACATGGAGAACATCGCGGGAGCGCTCACGTCGTTGAAGCCCAGCGTCAACACGTTGCGCGGCCCGGACAGCATCCGGCTCGTCCAGCTCGTGGGCCGCGGCTTCACCAGCCGCCGCGCCGTGAAGCGCACGCTCACGAGCCAGGCCTGGTTGGCGACCTTCCAGTTCCACGGAATGCGCACGTACGTGGCGGCGGCGCCGAGCCCGAGCGGATCGCCGGCGCGGACGACGGTGACGAACGAGGCGCCCGGCCGGAGCTCCTCGACGTCCCTCGCCGCCTCGAAGTGCCGCTGGGCGAACATCGGCAGCCGCCCGCCCCCGACGACCTCGACCTGCGCGGCGATCTCCGGAGGCAGGGCGAGGTCCCCCTTGCCGCCCGCCCCCACCACCTCGCCCGGCCAGAGCAGGTAGAGGTCCTGCTCGAAGTCGAGCGCGCTCCGGGTGGGCGGGATCGCGAGGCTGAAGAGGACCTCGACGGGGACGTCGTCGGCCGCGGGCGCGACGTCGGCCACCACGAAGAGGGGCGTCACCTCGAGGCGGGGGCTCGGGCGGGAGGCGAAGAAGACCTGGGCCTCCGCGGCCGGGACGCCCGCGAGGAGGATGCCGAGCAGCGCCAGCGCCGCGATCACGGGGAGGAAGCTTGGCATGTCGGGGCAGCGCGGGCAACGGCGCTGCGCTAGACTCCGGCCGGGAGGACCGTCGATGCCCATGCGCACCCTGCACGCCGAGACGACCGCCGAGGCCTACCTGATGCTGCTCAAGGACCGCGGGATCGACTGGTTCCTCGCCAACGCCGGCACGGACTTCGCCTCGCTGGTGGAGGGCTTCGCCCGCCACGAGGCCGGCGGCGCCGTCCCCCGGGCGCTCGTCATCCCGCACGAGTTCGTCGCGGTCTCGATGGCCCACGGCTACTGGCTGGGGGCCGGCAGGCCCATCGCCGCGATGGTGCACGTCACCGTGGGCACGGGCAACGCGTCCACCGCCGTCATCAGCGCCGCCCGGGGCAACGCGCCGGTGCTGATGTCGGCCGGCCGCACGCCGGTGACCGAGGAGGGCCTGCGGGGCGCGCGCGACCTGCACATCCACTGGGCCCAGGAGAGCTTCGACCAGGCCTCGATGCTGCGCGAGTACGTGAAGTGGGACTACGAGCTGCGCACCCCCGTGCAGCTCGAGGCCGTGGTCGATCGCGCCCTCGAGATGATGCTGTCGGAGCCTCAGGGCCCGATCTACCTCACGCTGCCCCGCGAGGTGCTGGCCGCGCCCCCCGGCGCCCTCACGATCACGTCACCCGCGCGCCGGCGCGTGGCGAGCGAGCGCTACCCCGATCCCGCGCGCGTGGACGAGGCCGCGCGGCTGCTGGCCCGCGCGCGCTTCCCGCTCGTCGTCACGTCGGCGGCCGGGCGCGACCCGCGGGCGGTGACCGGGCTCGTGGAGCTGGCCGAGGCCGGCGGCATCGGCGTGGTGGAGGCCGACCCGACGTTCCTCAACTTCCCGCACCGGCACCCGCTGCACCTCGGCTACAACCAGTCCGGCACCACCAACCCCTCGCTGGGCGACGCCGACGTCATCCTGGTCGTCGACGCCGACGTGCCGTGGTACCCGTCGCTGGTGAAGCCGGCGCCGGATGCGACGATCGTCCACCTGGGCGTCGATCCGTTCTTCTCGCGCTACCCGATGCGGAGCTATCCCTGCGACGTGCCCATCGTCGCCTCGCCGGCGGTCACGCTCCCGCTGCTGGCGGAGGCCGTGCGGCGCCACGCCGACCGCGCCGCCGTGACCGCGCGCGCCGAGCGCATCGCCGCCGAGCACGCCCGGCGCCATGCCGCCTGGGAGGCCGCCGCGCTCGCCCAGTCCACGAAGTCGACGCCGGGCTTCGCGTGGGTGGCGCGCTGTCTCGGCGAGGTGCTGGACGAGCACACCGTGGTCGTCAACGAGTACCCGCTCGACCGGCGCCAGACGGCCTTCGATCGCGCCGGCTCCTACTTCGGCTCGCCGCACGCCAGCGGCCTGGGCTTCGGCGGCGGCGCCGCGGTGGGGCTCAAGCTGGCGCGGCCGGACAGCACCGTCATCGCCACCCTCGGCGACGGGGCCTACTTCTTCGCCGAGCCGCTCTCGTACCACTTCGCCCAGCGGGCGCACGGCCTGCCCGTGCTCACCGTGATCTTCAACAACCAGAAGTGGGAGGCGGTCGAGGCGTCGGCCCGCGGCCTGCACCCCGGCGGCCGCGCGACGGCAACGGGCCGCTACCCGCTGAGCGAGCTGACGCCGTCGCCGCGCTTCGAGGAGGTCGTGAAGGTCGTGGACGGCTACGGCGAGCGGGTGGAGCGGCCCACCGAGGTCGTGCCCGCCCTCAAGCGGGGGCTGGCCGCCGTGCGGGAAGGGCGGCCGGCGCTGCTGAACGTGCTCTGCCAGCGCGCCGTGTGAGCGCGTGGACGCCGCGACGGCGGCGCGGATCCGCCGTCGCCGGCGTCGCGCCTACGCGAGCCTCCGGTTGGCCTTCCTCACGAGCGGCGCGCGCTGCTCGAGCTGCGTGGGGTTCTCGATGATCGTCTGGCCGCGCATGATCCCGTGGGCGCGGACCCGGCGGCGGCGCACCCGGGGCGGCGCCGCCACCGGCCGGAGCGGCGCCTTCGCCTTGGCCGACCGCGCCGGCCGCATCGCCGGCTTGCTCTCCTTCTTCGCCATCGCTGCCTCCTGATCGGACTATCCGGCGGCGCCGCGCCCGTGTCAACGCGGTGATACCATCACGGCGATGAGCGAAGCACCGCCGCCGAAGCCCAGCCACTTCGTCCGCGACGAGGTCGTGAAGGACCTGACGTCCGGGCGGTTCCGCGAGGTCGTCACGCGCTTTCCGCCCGAGCCCAACGGCTACCTGCACATCGGGCACGCGAAGGCCATCTGCCTGGACTTCGGCCTGGCCCGCGAGTTCGGCGGCCGCTGTCACCTGCGCTTCGACGACACCAACCCCACCAAGGAGAGCCAGGAGTACGTCGACGCCATCGTGCGCGACGTGCGCTGGCTCGGCTTCGACTGGGGCCGCCATCTCTATCACGCCAGCGACTACTTCCCGCGGCTGTACGACTGGGCCGTGCAGCTGATCCGGGCCGGCAGGGCCTACGTGTGCGACCTGACGCCGGACCAGGTGCGCGAGAGCCGCGGCACGCTGACGGAGCCGGGCCGGCCCAGCCCGTATCGCGACCGCAGCGTCGCCGAGAACCTGGATCTCTTCGAGCGCATGCGCCGGGGCGAGTTCGAGGACGGCAGCCGGACCCTGCGCGCGAAGATCGACATGGCGTCGCCGAACCTGAACCTGCGCGACCCCGTGATGTACCGCATCCGGAAGACGTCGCACCAGCGGACGGGCGACGAGTGGTGCATCTACCCGATGTACGACTGGGCCCACGGCCAGTCGGACTCCATCGAGGGCGTCACGCACTCGCTGTGCACGCTGGAGTACGAGGACCACCGGCCGCTCTACGACTGGTATCTCGACGCGCTCGGCATCTACCACCCGCGGCAGATCGAGTTCGCCCGGCTGAACCTCTCGCACACGGTCATGAGCAAGCGGAAGCTCCTCACGCTGGTCGAGGACGGCATCGTGGCCGGCTGGGACGACCCCCGCATGCCCACCATCGCCGGGCTCCGGCGCCGCGGCTACACGCCGGAGGCGATCCGGGACTTCGCCGACCGCATCGGCATCGCCAAGGCCGACAACCTGGTCGACGTGGCGCTGCTCGAGCACTGCGGGCGCGAGGACCTGAACCGCCGGGCGCTGCGGCGCATGGCCGTCCTGCGCCCGCTGCGCCTGGTGATCGAGAACTATCCCGAGGGCCGGGTGGAGGAGGTGGAGGCCGTCAACAACCCGGAGGACCCGTCGGCGGGGACCCGCCCCGTGCCCTTCGGGCGCGTGCTCTGGATCGAGCAGGACGACTTCCGCGACCCGCCGCCGCCCAGGTACTTCCGGCTCTCGCCGGGCGCGCTCGTGCGCCTGCGCTACGCCTACATCGTCGAGTGCACCGGCGTCGTCCGCGACGCCTCCGGCGCCGTGGTCGAGGTGCGCTGCCGGTACGACCCTGACTCGCGCGGCGGCGATGCGCGGGGCCGCAGGGTCAAGGGCACCATCCACTGGGTCTCGGCGGCCCACGCCGTGGACGCCGAGGTGCGTCTCTACGACGCGCTGTTCACCGTGCCCCGACCCGACGAGGCCGACGACTTCCGGGCCGTGGTGAATCCCCGGTCACTGGAGACGATCACGGGCGCCAAGCTCGAGCCCGCGCTGGCCGGGGTGGCGCCGGAGTCGCGCTTCCAGTTCGAGCGCGTCGGCTACTTCTGCGCCGACTGGCGGGAGCACGCGCCGGCCCGCCCGGTGTTCAACCGGACGGTGGGGCTGCGCGACACCTGGGCGAAGATCGAGAAGGCGGCGGGCTGACTAGTCCTTGCCGCGCCCGCGGCCGCGGCCCTTGCCCTTGCCGCGGTCGTCGTCGTCGTCACGGTCGCGGTGCTTCCAGGCGCGCTTCTCCGACCACTCGCGGCCGTACTCGTCGTGCCAGCGGGGGGCGTGCTTGCGCTCCCACTTGTTCCAGTGGCCGGGCGGGACGCGGTAGTACTGCACGGGGACGAGCAGGACCGGGCGCGGCACGAACTGCGGCTGGACCACGACCCAGGGGCCGGTGTGGCGCGCGCTGGCGTACCAGCCGCCGTTGGAGAAGACCCAGTACTGGTTGCCGTAGAAGAACACGTTCGCCTGCACCGTCGGCACGTACTGCACGGCCGGCACCTGGGGAACGACGACCAGCCGGGGCGGCGCGGGCAGGTGGATGCCGATGTCGATGTGCACCTGCGCTTCGGCCGGCACGACGAGCGCGAGGGCGAGCAGGGCCACGGCCACGAACCCGTACATATCGATGTCCTCCCGCGGGCATTTTCGCCGATGAGGCCATCGCGGCCTAGAGGGTAATTTCTACACCAGGCGCCGCCGACGGCACGGCCGCCGGCAGCCAGTTCGCGTGAGCAAGGGCGCGCGCAGGGCTCTGCTCGGTCTGGCCGCGGCCGTCCTCGCCCTCGGCGTGCTGCTGGCTGGTCGAGGCCCTGCCGCGCCGTCTGGCCCGCGATCCGCGACCGCCGAGCGGCCGGCCGGTCACGGCGTCGGCTGGATGCTCAGCTCGCCGGTCGAGCGCAGCGTGACGGTGTAGGTGCGGTCCTTGCGCAGGCGCGTGGACACGGCCTCGCCGTGCAGGGCCCGGACGCCGCGCCGCTGCGCCGCCTCGGGGTCGTTGGCCAGCTCCCAGAACCTCGCCCACAGCTCGCGCTCGAACGCCGTCGGCGCGCGCTCGGCCGCGTAGCTCTGCGGCATCTGGCCCTCGCGGTCCAGCACCTCGCCCTCGGCCGGCCGCCGGCGATCGGTGAAGATGCGCCGGAAGAGCAGCAAGGCCTTGCCCTTGAGCGCGTCGCCGGCGGTCACGAACGTGTCCTCGAACTTGATCACGAGCGCGTCCACGTAGACCTCGTCGCCCTCGAGGGTCAGCTCGCGGGGCTCGCCGACGGGGGCGCCCTGGGCGTCGAGCTCGGTGAACCGCACGCGCGTGCGCAGGTGCCCCTCCGGGCCGGGCGCCTGGTCGAGCACCACCAGCCGCGCCCGGCGCTCCGTGTGCCGCAGCAGGCGGACGGCGGCCTCGAGGGCCTCGTTGCGCTCCTTGAGCGCCCGGATCTCGGCCTCGCGCTCGGCGAGCTGGCGCTGCAGCACGCGCCCCGGCGCCAGGACCATCTGGTCGGCGAGGTACACGCCCCCGGCGCCGGCGGCGACGAGCACGAGCATCCCGAGGAACAGGCCGCGCGCGCTCACGGGCCGCCCTCGATCGTCCTCGTCACGGGGCGCGAGCCCATCTCGCCGCCCATCCAGCCCGGGACCACGGCCGAGAACCGGCCCGCGGTGCCGCCGGCGACGACGACGAGGATCTCGTCGAGCGAGGGGAACTTGGGGATGCGCTCGTCGGGCGGACGACCGGCGAGCAGATCCTCGAGCCGGCTCGTCTCGGCGCCGTCGGGGCCCGGCCTCAGCTCGCCCGCCGGCCGGCGGACCGTGTCGTAGAGGAACTGCCGCAGGTCGCGCTTCGACCAGCCGTCCCCCGCGAGCGTCCGCGCGTGCTCCGGGCCGATCACGAACAGCGTGTGGCCGTAGAGCGGGAAGGACTTGTGATTCCACACGCCGGCCGCCGACCAGCCGATCGAGGCCGCCAGCTGCGGCGCCGAGCGGCTCGCGTGGTCGTTCACCATGAGCGGGCCCTCGCCGGAGAACAGCGTCACGGCGCTCTCGCTCGCCGCGCCGCCGCGCTCGACGTGCAGCGGCTCCCACGGCGACACTTCTTCGTGCTCGCCGATGCAGTACGTGTAGCGGCCCGGGTGGCCCATGGTCGACATGCCGATCTCGCCGGCGCGCGTGCCGCCCAGGTTGATCATGATCAGACGGAGCGCCCGGCCGATGGTGGCGTTGGCGCGATGGCCGGGGCCGAACACGCCGGCGCCGCAGTTGATCCCGACGCGCCGGCGCACGGGGCCGTTCACGACGATCAGCGGTGAGGCGGCGTTGGTGGTGCCGGACTGCCCGTGCAGGTTGAAGACGGGATCGCAGGCGGCGTCGACCGCGGCCAGGACGACGGGAAAGTACTCGGGCCGGCAGCCCGCCGTCACGGCGTTGACGGCGATCTTCTCGACGGTGGCGCGCCCGAGGCTCGGCGGCACCTGCCCGATGAGCTCGTCGCGCCGGCGCGCCGTCGCCGCCAGCATGGCGTCGACGCGCGCGCGGGTCGGCGGCACGACGGGCAGGCCGTCGGTGACGCCCCGCTCGAACCACGCCTCGATGTCGTCGCCCATGTCCGGGCGTCCGGCGCCGACTCCGCTAACCGCCGGCGCCGCCGCGGCCACGGGCCCCTTCATGGACCGGGGCGCCCGTGACCGACGCGGGCACCGCGACGACGACGCCGTGCATGCATTCGCCTCCGCCGCTATTGTCGCCGATCCCGCAGCCGCGCCGCGGGGTATCGCGACCAGGCCGTGGCGCCCGCTCGCTCGACGGTGTCGCGGCGGGCCCTCGGGCGGCCGGAGCGATCCGGGGCGTCGCGGCCCACGGCGGTCGGCGGACGCGCGAGGCGCCGCGACGGCCGACCCTCGGTGGCCCGGGCACCCGCGCTTTCACGGAGGTTCGCCACGCGCGCGCGGGATAATGGCTGCGTGCGGCCGCCCCGGCGCAGTCACGGGCCCGAACAAACACCCCCGCGCCGACGTCTCATGGTCGTGACGATGGCGCGCCGTCTGCTGGCATCGCTCCTGGCGCTGGTGCTCGTCGCCCCGGCGCTGGCCGGCGCGCAGGCCGTGCCGCCGCCGCCCCCCGGCCAGCCGCCGGCGCCGCCGGACGCGGCGCTCGCCGATGCGCCGGCGCCCGAGCCGACCGATCCCGAGATCACCCCCGCGCGCATCAGTTACCTCCATGGATCCGTGTCGTTCTGGCGCCCGGGCGCCGACGACTGGACGCCGGCCGTGCTCAACACGCCGCTCGCGCCGGGCGACGCCCTCTACACCGCGCCGGGCGCGGCGGTCGAGGTGCAGATCGGCCCGCACTCGTTCGTGCGCGCGTCCCAGGGCACGCAGCTGGGCCTCGACAATCAGGAGACGGACTTCACCCAGCTCCGCGTCACGGCCGGCAACGCGATCGTGGACGTCGGCGATCTGCCACCGGGCGCGAGCATCGAGCTGGCGACGCCCACCGGCGCCTTCACGCTCGAGCAGCCGGGCTACTACCGCGTCGACGTCACGGCCGACTGGACGGCGCTGGCCGTGCACGGCAGCGGGCGCGCGTCCGTGACGACGGCCACCGGCGCCGCGGCCGCGGTGAGCGCCGGCCAGCAGGCGCTGCTCGTGGGCGCCGACGCGCCGCGCCTCGAGCTGCGCGCGGCGCCCGCGCTCGACGCGTGGGATCGGTGGAACCAGACGCGCACCGCGCAGCTCCGTCAGAGCCCGAGCGCGCGCTACGTCGGGTCGGCGGTCTACGGCGCCGAGGCGCTCGACCAGCACGGGGCGTGGCACGTCGAGCAGTCGTACGGCGCGGTCTGGGTGCCGGCCGGCGTGCCGGCCGGCTGGGTGCCCTACAGCACCGGGCGCTGGATCTGGGACCCGCGCTTCGGCTGGACGTGGCTGGACGACGCGCCGTGGGGCTGGGCGCCCTATCACCACGGGCGCTGGGTGTTCGTGCGCGGGCGCTGGGCGTGGGCGCCCGGGCCCGTCGTCGTGCGGCCCGTCTATGCGCCGGCGCTCGTCGTGTTCCTCGGCGCTCGCGTCGTGGGACGGCCGCTCTGCTGGGCGCCGCTGGGCTGGGGCGAGCCGGTCGTCCCGTGGTGGGGGCGTCCGGGCTTCATCGGACGCGTCACCTGGGTGGGCTGGGGCGGCCCGCGGGTCGTGAACAACGTCGTGATCGACCGCACGACCACGGTGAACGTCACCAACATCACGGTCTACCGCAACGTGCAGGTCACCAACGCCGTCGTCGGGGTGCCGGCCGACCGCTTCGGCCGCGGCCCCGTACGGCCGACGCGCATCGCGGTGTCCGAGGCGCGGCAGCTTCAGCCCGTGCGCGGCGCGCCCAGGGTGAAGCCCGTCGCCGCCAGCGTGGCGCCCGCCCGCGAGCGCGCCGTCGCGCCGCCGCCGGCCGTCCGCCAGCGCGAGGTGGTCGCCACGCGGCGGCCGCACGATCCGACGCCCTCGCTGCGCGCCGCGGGCCTGCCGGCGACGGCCGCCGAGGCGCCGGCGCCGCGCCCCACGCGGGTCGTCGCGCCGCCCGCCGGGCGGGCAGCACCGGGACGCGAGGACAAGCCGGGCGCGCAGCCCCGGGCGCCGGCCGCGCGGGGAGACCGCGACGATCGCGACGACGCGCGCCGTCCCGGCGATCGGCGACCGGGCGGTGACGACGGCCGCGGCGGCGCGCGCGGCCAGCGCGAGGGGCACCCCGACGCGACGCAGCCGGCGCGCGGCGCTCAGCAGCCCGGTCGGGACGCGCCAGGCCGCGAGGGCGGCGCCCCTGCGCGTGGAGCACGGCCCGGAGAACGCGACGCGCTGCCGGGCGCGCGTGAAGGCCAGCCGGGGGATCGTGAGGTGCCGCAGGGTGCCCGCGGGACTTCGCCGGGCGAGCGCGGCGGGCCGCCGGCGCGCGGAGCACAGCCGGGGGACCGGGACGTCCCGCCGGCGCTGCGTGGCGCGCAGCCGGGTGAGCGCGTCGCGCCGCCCGCGCGCGGGGCGCAGCCCGGCGATCGCGACGTGCCGCAGGGCCCGCGTGGGGCGCAGCCGGGCGAGCGCGGCGGGCCGCCGGCGCGCGGGGCTCAGCCTCCGGATCGCGACGTCGAGCAGCGCGGCCGCGGTCTGCAGCAGCGAGACGGCGACAGGCAGCAGCCCGGTCGGGAGGCGCCGGCGCGCGGCCCGCAGCGCGACGTCCAGCAGCCCGGCGGCCCGATGACGCCGCCGCGCCCCGACGATGACCGTCGCACGAGTCCGCCACCGCGGCCGGGGGCGACTCCCGGCGCGCAGCCGCCGGCCCCCCCGGCGACGCGCGCTCCGGCCTCGCCGCCCAGACCGCAGGCCGCGCCGGCACCGCCGGTGCGCCCGCCGGCAGCGTCTCCTGCGGCGCGGGAGCAGCGCGATGTGCCGGGTCAGGGTCCCGGACGGCAGCCTGAGGCCACCGGGCAGCCGCGCCAGCCGGGCGGTGGCGTTCGCGAGCCGCGGCAGCGTGACGACGGTGACCGCCAGCCGCAGGCGCCGTCGCGGCCGCCGGCCGGCGCGCAGCCGCCAGGCGGCCGGTCGCGCCAGCCCGACGCCGGCGATGGCGACCGCGGCCCCCGCGACCCCGACCGGCGCCCGGGCCGACCCGGAGCATCGAACCCGGTGTCGCCGCCAGCCGCGCCTCCGCGCGCCGCGATACCGGTCGCCCCGCCGGCGGCGGCCTCGCCGGGCGTGCAGTCGCGTCCGGCGATCTCTCCTCCGGCCGTCTCGCCGCTGCCGGAGCCGGCCGAGCGACGCGGCGCCGTCGCGGCGCCGGCCGGGCGACGGCCCGACAGTCGCGGGGCGGAGTCGCACGCGTCGCCGCGGCCGCCGCGCCGCGCGTCGCAGCACCTCGCTCCTGCACCGCCCGCCAGCCCTGCGCCCCGCGCGATCGCGCCGGCCGCGAGGCCGTCGCTGCCCTCCGCGCCCGGCAACTCCTCGAGTGGACGCGAGCCGCGACGGGACGGGGCCCGAAGGCAGTCCACCGAGCAGGGGCGCCCCGAGCGCTAGCAGCTGGCGGCGTCGGCGGAGATGCCGCGGGCTCGTGATCCAGCCGGAGGCCGCCCGAGCGCTCGGCCGTGTCGCGCCCGACCGCGACACGACGCCGCCACGGTCGGCAGGACCGCATGTGTGGTGCGCCAGGTGGAGCGCCCGGCTCGACCCCCGCGGCGCGGACGTCGGCCGACGTTCAGCGCCACCCACGCGACGGCACGCGGACCGAACCCGAGGCGCTCGAGCCCCGCGAACGGCGTCGCGCGGGCGACGGAGTACAATCGCGGCACGCCCACGAGGAGGAAGCCCATGAGGACACCGCCACGGGCGACGATCGCTCTCGCGCTCGCGCTGATGCTGCTCGCCGCCGGCGCGGCGCTCGCCGCCGACTCGCCCGGCTCGGGGCCGGGCGCGGCCGAGGATCCCGACTACACGGCGGCGTCGAACGCCATCAAGGCCGGCGAGTTCGCGCGCGCCATCCCGCTGCTGGAGGGCGTGGTCCAGCGCGAGGCCGGCAACGCCGACGCGCACAACCTGCTCGCCTACGCCATCCGGAAGAACGGCGATCCCGCGAAGGCCATCCCGATCTACCAGAAGGCGCTCGCCCTCGATCCCAAGCACCGCGGGGCCCACGAGTACATCGGCGAGGCGTACCTGACGCTGGGCGACCTCGGCAAGGCCCGGGAGCACCTGAAGGCGCTGGACCGGCTCTGCTTCCTGCCGTGCGCGGAGTACCGCGACCTCAAGAAGGCCGTGGAGGCCTACGAGAAGAGCGGCGGCGCCGTGAAGCCGGCCGGCCAGAAGTGGTGACGCCGCTCAGAGGATGGACTTGCCGGCGTCGACCATCAGGGTCGCCCCGGTGACGTAGGACGACTCCTCGCACGCCAGGAAGAGGATCGGGTAGGCGATCTCGCGGGGCTCGGCCCAGCGGCCGAGCAGGTTCTCGGTGGCGGTGCGCCGGCGCAGCTCGGCCTCGCTCTGGCCCTGGGCCGCCGCGCGGCGGATGTGATACGGCGTGATCGTCGAGCCCGGGCAGACGGCGTTGACGCGGATCCCGTGCGGCGCCTCCTCCACCGCCAGCGCGCGCGTCATGCCCAGCACGGCGGCCTTCGTGGTGTCGTACTGCCCCATGCCCTTGCGGCCCATCACCCCGTAGACTGACGACACGTTCACGATCGTCCCGCCGCCGGCGGCGCGCAGCGCCGGGATCGCCGCCTTGCAGGCGTACGCGGTGCCGAGGACGTTGACGCCGAGGATCGTCTGCCAGTCCTGCGCGCCGGCCTCGGCGAGCGCCCGGTAGACGCGCACGCCGGCGACGTTGACGAGGCAGTGCAGCGCGCCGTGCTGGGCCAGGGCCTCGGCCACGGCGCGCTGCGCCTCGTCCTCGCGCGCGACGTCGGCGACGAGGGCGAGCACCCGGGCGCCCGGCACGGCGGCGGCGATCGAGCGGGCCGCGCCCTCGACGGCCTCGGCGCTGGCGTCGACCAGGGCGAGCGCGGCGCCCTCCTCCGCGAACAGCCGGCCGGTCGCCTCGCCGATGCCGCCGCCGCCGCCGGTGACGAGCGCCACGCGCCCGCGCATGCGGGGCGCGCGGCCGGGGCCGGGGCCGCTCACGGCTGGGAGACCCGGGAGGCCCCGACGTGGCCCCCCGATTCCCATGGCTCCGAGGCCACGGCCTCTGCCGCCACCCGGACGGGCACCTAGGCGCGCACGAGAGGCTGGCCGGGGCGCACGACGATCCGCGGCAGCGCGGCCTGCACCCAGTCGGCCTCGGGCGCCACGAGGACCGAGGCCGAGCGCACCAGGAACGAGGCCGGCTCGCGCCCGGGCGGCGGCGAGCCCTGCTCGCGCAGGGCGCGCGCCGCGTTCAGCAGGCGGCGGCGCACGCGGATGATGGCGGTGTCGCTGGTGCCGAGGTGCTCGCGCGTGCGGTCCACGATGCGGCCCTGGCTCTCCTGGATGGCCTGGTCCTGCACGCCGAAGCCCGGGATGCCGCAGAACATCGTCGTGCGGTGGCGCTCCCAGTCCATGCCGTAGTCGTTCGCGCGGTTGTCGGCGGTGCGGATGTCGCCGTAGGGCTCGGACGTCGGCGGCAGGTAGTCGATCACGTGCGAGCCCTTGCCCTCGACGTGCGGCAGCAGCTCCTCGCGCGTGAGCGGACGGTCGGGGTGCCAGGTGACCATCCAGTTGACGACGCTGGTGTCGTCCATCGGCACCCAGATGTGCGACTGCACGATCCGCGCCTCCAGGTCGGTCGGCGGCATCGTGTAGAACGGCATGAGGAACTGCGACACGCGCCAGTACGCCTGGCCGTCCGGGCGCGAGCGGACGGCGCCGATCATGACGCCGTAGTCGGTGTCGACGACGTCGAAGCGCGGCGCGCGGTCGGGGGTCTGCACCGCGGCGCCCACCCCGAAGCTGGCGCTGTCGAGCTGGCGCACCAGGTCCTCGTCGTCGGCGCGCAGCGGCGCGTGCAGGAACCCGATGTGGCTCGAGTCGATGCCGCCCTCGAGGGCCTGGAACCAGTTGCACTCCTGCACGCGCTTGGACATGAACACGTGGGCGGGCGGCAGCAGCGTCCACTCGAGGTCGGGCAGCGGCGGGGGGGTCTCGGGGCCCATGTAGGTCCACACCACGCCGCCGCGCTCGACGCACGGGTAGGCGGTGTGGCGGATCTTGGCGGCGAACGCCGATTCCGGCGGCTCGCTCGGCATCTCCACGCACTGGCCGTCCAGGCCGAACTTCCAGCCGTGGTAGACGCAGCGCATGCCGCTGTCCTCGACGCGGCCGAAGTAGAGCGAGGCCAGCCGGTGTGGGCAGAACTCGCCGATGAGGCCGGGCGCGCCGTTCCTGGCGCGGTAGGCCACGAGCCGCTCGCCCAGCAGCATCACGCGCTTGACGCGGCCGCCGGCCTCCAGCTCGCTCGCCTGCACGACGGGGATCCAGTAGCGGCGGAGCAGCGCGCCCATGGGCGTGTCCGGCCCCACGCGCGTCAGCGTCTCGTTGTCCTCGCGGCTCAGCATCCGGGGCTCCTTGCCGGCGACGTCGGCGCGGCGAGCCTCAGGGTAGCACGCGGGCCGTTGCCCCGGCGGGCGTGGTCCCTGGCACCCCCGTTGCACGTTCCCTCGGTGCCGGGGGCGCCGTACGCGTCGGAAATTCCACGGCGTCGCGGCGCGCTCGGGCGTTCGGGAACAGCGAAGGCTGGAATGGTCCGGAGTCGCCAGGGGCACCGCGCCCCGCGTCGCCGGTTCGCCAGGGAGGGCGAGATGAACAAGGACGAGATGGAAGGCAAGTGGGAGAAGGCCAAGGGCAAGGTCAAGGACAAGGCCGGCGAGATCGCCGGCGACGCCGACCTGGAGGCCCGCGGCGAGGCCCAGCACGCCGAGGGTGAAGTCCAGGAGAAGTTCGGCCAGACTCGCCGCAAGGCCGGTGAGGCGGTCGAGGACCTCGGCGACAAGATCAAGGGCGAGTAGTTCGCCGCGCTGGGGCCCGGGCCCGCCGCCCGGGCCTCAGCCCGCCAGCCTGCCGCTCCGGTAGTCCTCCACCGCCTGCACGATCTCCTCCCGGGTGTTCATGACGAACGGGCCGTACCGTGCGATGGGCTCGCCGATGGGCCGGGCGGCCAGCGCCAGGAAGCGCGCGGGCGACGCGCCGGTGACGGCCGTCAGCGCGTCGCCGTCGCCGAGCACGGCCAGCCGGCCCGCGTCGACCTCGCGGCCGCCGCCGTCGCCGAGGGCGACGCGGCCCTCGTACACGTAGGCGAAGGCGTTGTGCCCCGCCGTCAGCGCGATCGACGCGCGGGCGCCGGCCGCCATGCCGACGTCCAGGTACAGCGGCTGGGTGGCGACGCCCTGCACGGGGCCGCGCACGCCGCCGATCTCTCCGGCGACGACGCGGGCCCGGACGCCCGGGGCGAGCTCGAGGTCGGGGATCTTCTCGGGCGCGATGTCCTGGTAGCGCGGCGCCGTCATCTTGTCGCGGGCGGGCAGGTTCACCCAGAGCTGGAAGCCCCACAGCAGCCCGTCGCGCTGCTGCGGCATCTCGGAGTGGACGATGCCGCGGCCCGCCGTCATCCACTGCACGCTGCCGGGGACCAGCTCTCCCTGGTTTCCCACGTTGTCGCGATGCCGCATGGCGCCGGCGAGCATGTAGGTGACCGTCTCGAAGCCGCGGTGCGGGTGGTCGGGAAAGCCCGCCACGTAGTCGTCGGCGCGGTCGGACTTGAACTCGTCGAGCAGCAGGAACGGATCGAGGTGATCGAGCGCCGGCGTGCCGATCACGCGGGTCAGGCGCACGCCCGCGCCGTCACGGGTCGGCTGCCCGCTCACGAGCCTGCTCACGCTCCGCTCGGCCATCGCGGCCACCCCCTCAACACGCGTCATCGTACGCCGCCGTGTGGTGTCCTTCAACGAACGCGGCCGCGCGCGCCGTGAACCCGATGCCGTCCGGGTCACGGTCCCAGAGGCGCCACGGCTGCGCCGGGGGTGCCGAACGCCGGGCGGTGTGGGGGGCATCCGGGGTTCTCCCGCCGGCCAGGAGCGAGCGTGTCCAGAGTGAACGCCGGTCGAGCGCGGGTCGCCGGGGCCTCGACGGCTCCCTCCGATGAGATAGGCTTGGGCCCGGGAGGTGGCCATGAACATCGGCGTGGTGTTCCCCCAGGTGGAGATCGGCAACGACCCCGCGGCCATCCGCGACTACGCCCAGGCCGTCGAGGCCATGGGCTACACGCACATCCTGGCCTTCGACCACGTGCTCGGCGCCAACCCGGCCAGCCATCCGAGCCTGAAGGGGCCGTACACGTACCGGCATCCGTTCCACGAACCCTTCGTGCTCTACGGCTTCCTGGCCGCGGTGACGCGCCGGGTGGAGCTCGTCACCGGCATCGTCATCCTGCCCCAGCGGCAGACGGCGCTGGTCGCCAAGCAGGCGGCGGCGGTCGACGTGCTCTCGGGCGGCCGGCTCAGGCTGGGCGTGGCCGTGGGCTGGAACTTCGTGGAGTACGAGGCGCTCGGCGAGGACTTCACGACCCGCGGGCAGCGCATCGAGGAGCAGATCGAGGTCATGCGGGCGCTGTGGACGAAGGAGCTGGTGACCGTCCGGGGGCGGTGGCATCGCATCACCGACGCCGGCATCAACCCGCCGCCGGTCCAGCGCCCGATCCCCATCTGGATCGGCGGCGAGAGCGAGCGCGCGGTGCGCCGCGGCGCCCGCCTGGCCGACGGCTGGATGCCGCACTTCCGCCCCGGGCCGCAGGCCCAGGAGGTGGTCGATCGCGTGCACGGCTGGGTGAAGGAGGCCGGGCGCGATCCCGCGCGCTTCGGCATCGAGGGCCGCTTCGCCCTGGCCCAGGTGCCGCGCGACCAGTGGGGCAAGGAGCTGGCCGCCTGGCGCGCCATGCGCGGCGTCACCCACGTGTGCGTGCACACCGTGGGCCTCGGCCTCGAGTCGCCGGCCGACCACGTCGAGACGCTGCGGCGCTTCAGGGAGGAGGCGCGCGTGTGAGCGCGGCGCCGCGACGTCACACCATCAGGCGCCCGCCGTTGATCGAGAGGGTCTGGCCGGTCAGGTAGCCGGCCTCCGGGGCGGCCAGGAAGAGGATCCAGCCGACCATGTCGGACACCTCGGCGATGCGGCCCACGAGCGTGGACCGGCCGATCAGGTCGCGCTGCTCCTGGCTGCGCACGGCGACCACGCGCTCGGTGGCCGTGGTGCCGGGCGCGATGGCGTTGGCGTTCACGCCGTGGCGTCCGAGCTCGAAGGCCAGCACGCGCGTGAGGGAGTGCACGCCGGCCTTGGCGGCGGCGTAGGGCGGCGACGAGGCCTGCAGCGCGCTCACGCCGGCCATCGAGCCGACGTTGACGATGCGGCCGGAGCGCTGGCGCTTGAAGGCCGGGATGGCCGCCTTCGCGCACAGGAAGATCGATTTCAGGTTCAGGTCGATGACGCGGTCCCACTCCTCCTCGGGCGTCTCCTCGACCGAGAGCTGCTTCCAGAAGCCGCCGGCGCAGTTGACGAGCACGTCCAGCCGCTCGGCCTCGGCGACCACGCGGTCGAAGGCGGCCTTCACGCGGCCCCAGTCGGTCACGTCGACGGCCACGAACGAGGCGTTGCCGCCCTGCTTGCGGATGCCGGCGGCGACGGCCTCGCCGCCCGCCGCGTCGAGGTCCAGCACGTAGACGCGCGCGCCGGCCTCGGCGAACGCCTCCGCCGACCCCTTGCCGATGCCCCGCGCGCCGCCCGTGACCACCGCCACCTGCCCGGAGAAGTCGAACCTGGTCGTGCCCATGGCCGGGACGATAGCGCATTTCCCTCCCGGCGGCGCGCCCCCGCGCGATAGCCTGGACACGGGATGCGCGCGCGGGGCTTCGGCCTGATCGAGATCGTCATCGTGCTGGCCGTCGTCGCGCTGGCCGGGGCGCTGCTGGTCCGGTACATGGGCTCGACGACGAAGACGCTCGAGCGGTTCCAGCAGGACAAGCCGCTGGGCGGCGCCAGGCTGGCCGCCGACCAGGTGACGGCGGCGAGCATCCGCACCGCGCTCCAGGCCTACCAGGCGCAGCACGGCGCCTGGCCCGCCGACAGGGCCGCCGTCCTGGCGCTGCTGGGCGCGCCGCCTCGCTTCCAGTGCGCCGGCAACGACTTCGACTACGACCCGGCCACCGGCCACGTGCGCCTCCTCGTCGAGGATCCGGCCCGCTGCTGACCGCCGGGCACGCCCCTTCGTGAACACGTCGCCGGGACGGGACCGGCTCGAGTGGCCGCACCCGCGGCCCGCCGCTGCGCCGGAGTGCTACAATCCCGCCGCCCGGTCCTCGGGCCCAGGAGGGACGCCATGAGCAGACTGACGCGACGGCAGCTGTTGCGCATGGGCGCGGGCGCGGCCGCTCTCGGCGTGCCCGGGGTGGCGCGCGGGCAGGGCAAGGAGGTCGTCATGCTCGGCCTCTGGCCCTTCACCGGCGCGTTCGCCGACGTGGGGCCGATCCTCGACCGCGGCATGAAGATGGCGCTCGAGGAGCGCGGCATGAAGGCCGCCGGCCGGCCCATCAAGTACGTCACGCGCGACTCCGAGACCAAGGCGGGCTCGGCTACCCGGCGCGCCGAGGAGGCCGTCGACGGCGAGGGCGCCCGGTACATCGTCGGTCCGTGGTCGTCGGGCGTGGCGCTGGCGGTGTCGGAGGTGGCCAAGCGCAAGAAGGTGCTGCACTACTTCTCGGGCGGCACCGAGGACATCTCCGGCGCGCGGTGCCATCGCTACTCGTTCCAGTGGGCGGCCAGCCCCTACACGGCGGCCAAGACCGTCGTCGACAACTTCATGAAGGCCAATCCCAGGGCCAAGCGCTGGCACCTGCTCGTGGCCGACTACGCGTTCGGCTGGTCGGTGGAGAAGTACATCAAGGAGGTCGGCAAGGACCACGGCCTCGAGTTCGTGGGCGCCGACCGCCATCCGCTCGGCGAGCGCGAGTTCTCCAACTACGTCACCAAGGCCGCCGGCAACCGGCCGGACGTGGTGGCCATGATCAACTTCGGCCTCGACGCCGTCACCGCGGCCCGCGAGATCTTCAACTTCGGGCTCACGCCCAAGGTGCCGCTGATCATGACGTGGTCGTCGGGCGTCGAGGAGCTGATCCAGCTGGCCCCGGAGATCCGCGAGAACGTCTGGGTGGGCTCGAACTTCTACTACACGGCCGACACGCCGGTGGCCCGGGCCTTCGTGAAGAGCTACCAGGCCAAGTTCAACAACCCGCCGGGCTACGCGCCGGCGGCCGCGTACGGCATGACCCGGATGCTCCTGGCGGCGATCGACAAGGCGAAGTCGGCCGAGGTGCCGGACGTGATCAAGGCGCTCGAGGGCCTGGAAGTGGACGACCTGGTCGGCAAGATGCGGGTGGACGCCAAGACCCACCAGACGCTGCGCCCCTACTTCTTCATGCGGTGCAAGAAGAAGGACGCCATGAAGCACCCCATGGACTTCGCCGACATCATCGCCACGGGGTCCACCCCGCTGCCGCCGCAGTACAGCGCCTGCAAGGACATCGGCGGAATGTGAACCCGAGCCTGCTGTTCAGCCAGACGCTGAACGGCGTCGTCACGGGGATGCTCTACGCCCTGATGGGCATCGGGCTGAGCATCGTCACCGGCGTCCTCAACATCCCGAACTTCGCCCACGGCGCGATGTTCGCGCTGGGCGCCTACCTGATCTTCACGGCCATCCAGATGCTCGGCAACTTCTGGCTCGCCCTCGTGGTGGCGCCGCTCGGCGTGCTGGCCCTCGGCGTGCTCGTCGAGTACGCCGGCATCCGGCCCCTCTACCGGGCGGGGCACGACTACCAGCTGCTGCTCACCTTCGGACTCTCGCTCATCGTCACGGAGGGGATCATCGTCGTCTGGGGGCCGATCGGCATGAGCCAGCTGCCCCCGCCCATCCTGCGCGGCGGCGTCGACCTGGGCCTCACGATCTACCCGAAGTACCGGCTCTTCGTGATGCTCATGGCCGGCCTCCTGGTGGCCGGCGCCTGGCTCTTCCTCGAGAAGACGCGCTACGGGGCCATCATGCGAGCCGGCATCGAGGACCGCGAGATGGTCTCGCTGCTGGGCATCGACATCCAGCGGCTGTTCACCGTCACCTTCGGCCTCGGCGCCTACCTGGCCGGCCTCGCCGGGGCGCTCACCGCGCCGATCCGCGGCCTCAACCCGCTGATGGGCGTCGACATGCTCGGCATCGCCTTCGTCGTCGTGGCCCTCGGCGGGCTCGGCAACCTCCCCGGCGCCATCGTGGCCGGCATCATGGTCGGCGTCGCGCAGAGCCTGGTGGCGCTCGTGTGGCCGGAGGCCTCGGTGGCCGTCATCTTCGCGGTGATGGCCGCCGTGCTCCTGATCCGGCCCCAGGGGCTGTTCGGCATCCGATGACGCCCGGCGGGCCGGCCAGCGACGTGCGGCCGGGCGCGCCGGCCGCGGCGGGGCGTCCGCGGCCGGCGGCCGCCAGCCGCGCCTGGCTCGCCGTCCTCGCCGCCGTCATCCTGCTGCCGCTCGTCGTCCGTCACGCCATCGCCACCGAGATCTGGATCTTCGCGATCTTCGGCCTCGGGCTGAACCTGCTGCTCGGCTACACCGGGCTGCTCTCGTTCGGGCAGGCCACGTTCTTCGGCGCGGCCGCCTACGTGGGCGGCTATCTCCTGAAGCACCACGACCTCCACGTGCTGCTCGTGCTCCTCGTGGGCGTGCTGGTCGGCGCGCTGTCGGCGGCCGGCGTGGGCTATCTCTGCGTGCAGCGCGCCGGCCTCTACTTCATCATGCTCACCTTCGCGCTGAACCAGATGTTCTTCTTCACCGCCTACCAGTGGACCTCGGTCACCGGCGGCGAGGACGGCATGCCCGGCGTGCCGCGGCCGCCGCTGTTCGGCCTGGACTTGAACGGCACCCTCGCCTATTACGGGTTCGTCGCCGCGCTGTTCCTGCTCGCGCTCTGGATCATGCAGCGCATCGTGGGCTCGCCGCTGGGGACGATCCTGGTGGCCATCCGCGAGAACGAGGTGCGGGCCGAGGCGATCGGCTACGACGCCCGGCGCTTCAAGCTGCTGGCCTTCGTCATCGGCGGCGCCTTCTCGGGCGTGGCCGGCGTGCTGTACGCGATGCTCTTCGGCATCGTCCCGCTGGAGGCCATCGGCTTCGTGTTCTCCGGCAACGTCGTGTTCGCCACCCTCATCGGAGGCTCGGGCTCCCTCTACGGGCCCATCATCGGCAGCGTCATCTTCATCTGGCTGTCGGAGTCGGTCAGCGTGGTGTGGCAGCGCTGGCCGCTGCTGCTCGGCGTGGCCTTCGTGATCGTGGTCCTCTTCTTCCGCGGCGGCGTGGTGGAGGCCTGGGGGCGCCTGGCGGCGTGGCGGAGGCGCCTTGGCGCTGCTTAGCACCGAGCGGCTCACGAAGCGCTTCGGGGCCCTGACCGCGGTCAGCGAGGTGTCGCTGGCCGTCGCGCCGGGCACGCTGCACTCGATCATCGGGCCCAACGGCGCCGGCAAGACCACGCTGTTCAACCTCCTCACCGGCCAGCACGCGCCGACCTCGGGCCGCATCGTGTTCGACGGGCGCGACATCGCCGGCACGCCGCCCCAGCGCATCGCGCACCTGGGCATCGCGCGCTCCTTCCAGCGCACCAACGTCTTTCCCGCGCTGACCGTGCGCGACAACGTCTGGGTCGCCGCGTTCGCGCGCGGGTCGTGGCGGGGGCTCCTGTGGCGGCCGGCCGGGCGCTACGGCGAGCTGCACGCGCGCGCCCAGGCCGCGCTGCACGAGGTGGGGCTCGGCGACAAGGCCGGCCACCGGGCGCGGGAGATCTCGCACGGCGAGCAGCGGCAGCTCGAGCTGGCCATCGCGCTGGCCGCCCGCCCGCGGCTGCTCCTCCTCGACGAGCCGGCGGCCGGGCTCAGCCCCGAGGAGACGCGCCGGATGGTGCAGCTCGTCCGCGGCCTCAAGGGCCGCTACACGATCGTGCTGGTGGAGCACAAGATGGACGTGATCATGAGCATCTCCGACCGCATCTCGGTGATGCACTTCGGCGCCCTCATCGCCGAGGGCACGCCGGCCGAGATCCAGCGCGACCCCGAGGTGCGGCGCGCCTACCTGGGCGGCATCGCGGCGCCGTGATCCTCGACGTCCGCGGCGTCGACGCCTACTACGGGCTGGCCCACGTCCTCCACCGCCTGACGCTGGGGGTCGCGGAGGGCGAGGTGGTCGCGCTGCTGGGCCGCAACGGCGCCGGCAAGACCACCACGCTGCGCGCCATCACGGGGCTGACGCCGCCCCGGGCCGGCGACATCCTCTACCGGGGCCGGAGCATCGCCGGCCGCCCGGCCCACGAGATCTCCCGGCTCGGCATCGCGCTGGTGCCGGAGACGCGCGGGATCTTCTCCTACCTCACCGCTCGCGAGAACCTCGACATCGCCCGCCGCCCGGGCTCGCGGTGGAGCGCCGAGGCGGTGCTGGAGCGCTTTCCCCGCCTGGGCGAGCTGCTCGACCGCAAGGGCCGCTTCCTGTCGGGCGGCGAGCAGCAGATGCTCGCCATCGCGCGGGCGCTGGTGACCGGTCCCGACCTGCTGCTGCTGGACGAGCCGTCGCAGGGCCTGGCTCCGCTCGTGGTGGAGACGGTCATGCGCACCATCGAGCAGCTCAAGGTCGAGCGCGTCAGCATGCTGCTGGTCGAGCAGAACGCCGAGCTCGCCCTGCGCCTGGCCGACCGCGTCTACGTCATCGACCACGGGACCATCGTGTTCGAGGGCACGCCGGCGGCCCTGCGCGCGGACACGCGCGTCACCGCGACCTACCTGGGTGTCGGCGGCTGAGCGCTCGGGCGTGCCGCGACGGCTCCGCGACGTCGGCGGGCGGGACGGCGGCGCTTTCCTTGGTGAGCGTTCTCGGCTATAACTCGCCTGTTTCCCGACAAGGAGGACAGCCCATGACGACACGGCGGGTCGCGATCGTGCTGATGGCGATGCTCGTGATGGCGGGGCCCGGCGCGGCGCTCGGCCAGGAGATGATCAAGATCGGCGCGTTCGGCCCGATGACAGGCGGCGCTGCCGGCAGCGGGCAGAGCATGCGGGAAGGGATCGACCTCGTGATCGAGGAGGTCAACGCGAGCGGCGGCGTGCTCGGCCGCAAGATCCAGGTGCTCTACGGCGACGATGCCGGCAAGCCCGAGCAGGCGGTCAGCATCGTCAAGCGCTTCATCGCCAACGACAACGTCCTGCTCGTCATCGGCGGCATCAGCAGCCCCACCAGCATGGCCGCCTCCCAGGTGACGGGCGAGGAGAAGGTGCCGCAGATCATGGTCGCCAGCACCGCCGCCCGCATCACGCTGCAGGGCAATCCCTACATCTTTCGCTCCGCGGTGCCCGACGTGAAGCTGACCGCCGATCTCGCCGACTTCGTCGCCGAGAAGTTTCCGAAGATGAAGCGCTTCGCAGCGATCTACGTCAACGACGACTTCGGCCGAGGCGGGGTGGAGGGCTTCAAGAAGGCGGCGGCGCGACACGGCATCCAGGTGGTGGTCGAGGAGAAGTACACGCGGGGCGACGTCGACTACACGGCGCAGATCACCAAGATCCGCGCCTCCAGCCCCGACGCCATCCTCGACTGGTCGCGGTACCACGAGGGCGCGCTGATCGCCAAGGCGCTCAAGCAGGCCGGCGTGACCATTCCCGTGTTCGGGGCCGACGGCAACGCCCACCCGAAGTACCTCGAGCTGGGCGGCGATGCCGTGAACGGCTACTACTACGCGACCCACTTCAGCCCGGCCACCAGCAGCCACCTGCCCGTCGGCCGCAAGCTCGTGGAGAAGATGCGCGCCCGGTACCAGAAGGACGCGGACTACACGCACGCCGAGGCGTACGACGCCGCACTCGTCGTCGTCGACGCCATCAAGCGGGCCGGCAGCCTCGATCGGGAGAAGATCCGCGCGGCCATGGCCGCCACCGACATGGAGGGCAGCCGCGGCCGGATCCGGTTCGACAAGAACGGCGACCCCACGTTCGTGACGCACGTCGTGAAGGTCGTGAACGGCAAGGAGACCGACGCCCGGAAGTAGCGCCGGGGATCGAGAGGAGGCCGACCGTGCCCAAGGTCAGCGTCAACGTTCCGGACATCCCGAAGCCGCTCGCCTTCTACACGCCGGCCGTCCGCGCCGGCAGTCTCGTCTTCACCGCCGGTCAGCTGGCCAGCGACTTCAAGCAGGGGGTGGCGCCGGAGGCCCGCATCGATCCGGCGTTCCCGTACTACGGCTCGGCCATCAAGAAGCAGACGCGATACGTGCTCGAGAACTACGCCCGGACGTTCAAGGCCGCCGGCACGTCGCTGGAGCACGTCGTGAAGGCGCAGGTCTTCCTCACCGACCTGGTGCACTTCAACGGCTTCGACGAGGTGTGGAAGGAGTTCTTCCCGACGCCGCCGCCGCGCACCACCATCGGCACGACGGGCCTCCTCGTCCCCGGCACCCTGGTGGAGATCGACCTGATCGCCACGACGCCCGGCGCGCCCGCCCGCGTCGTGCAGTCGGACGCGCCGCGGCCGCTGGCGAACTACTCCGAAGCGGTCGTGGTGGGCGACCTGGTCTTCATCGCCGGACAACTCGCCAGCGACTTCAAGACCGGCGTGCCGAAGGAGGCGCGCGTCGATCCGGCGTTTCCGTACTACGGGTCCGACATCGCGCGCCAGGCACGGTATGTGCTCGAGAACATCGCCCGGACGTTCCGGGCGGCCGGCACGTCGATGGAGCACGTGGTGAAGGCGCAGGTCTTCCTGACCGACCTCCGGCACTTCGCGGCCTTCGACGAGGTGTGGCGCGAGTTCTTCCCGACGCCGCCGCCGCGCACGACCGTCGGCACCACCGGTCTGCTCGTGAAGGACACCCTGGTCGAGATCGACCTGATCGCCGCGCTGCCGTCCGCGCGGCGCGAGTCCATCGCGGTGCCGGACATTCCCAAGCCGCTGGCCCACTACGCGCCGGCCACGCGGGTGGGTGAGCTGGTGTTCGCCGCCGGGCAGATCGCCAGCGACTACCGGACGGGTGTGCCGCCCCAGGCCCGGGTGGACCCCGCGTTCCCGTTCTACGGCTCGGACATCAAGCGCCAGACCCGCTACGTGCTGGAGAACCTGGCCCGGACGTTCAGGGCCGCCGGCACGTCGCTCGACCAGGTGGTCAAGGCGCAGGTGTTCCACACCGACCTTCGAAACTTCGGCGAGTTCGACGAGGTCTGGAAGGAGTTCTTCCCGACACCGCCCCCGCGCACGACCGTGGGCACGACCGGTCTGCTCGTCCCGGGTTGTCTGGTGGAGATCGACCTCATCGCCGCCATGCCGTGAGCCCGATGCTGCTCGACCCCCTGGTGGGCGGGATCGCCATGGGCTGCATCTACAGCCTGATCGCCCTCGGCTACAACATGCTGATCCGCGCGATGAACCTGCTGCACTTCGCGCAGGGCGAGGTCATGATGGTCGGCGCGCTGGCCGGGGTGACGCTGGTGAGCGGGCTCGGCGTGCCGTACCTGGCCGCCATCCCGGTGGTCATGGCGCTCTGCGCGCTGCTGTCGCTGGCGCTCGACGCGTTCGCCTATCGCCCCGTGCGCCGGCGCCGCGTGCCCGTCATCAATCTCATCATCGCGACGCTCGGGGTGTCGATCGTCCTCTCCAACACAGCGATCCTCGTCTGGGGCGCCGAGCCGATCCGCTACCCGACCCTCTACCGCGGCGGCGCGCTGCTGCTGGGGCCGGTCCGCATCCCTCCTCAGTTCCTGGCCCCGCTGGTCGTGGGCGGGGCGCTCATGCTGGGCCTGCAGCTGTTCTTCGCCCGGAGCCTCACCGGGGTGGCCATGCGGGCGGCCGCCCAGGACCCGGAAACGGCGCGCCTCATGGGCATCGACATCGACCGCATGATCCGCTACACGTTCGCCATCAGCGGGGCCATGGGCGGCGCCGCCGGCGCCCTCCTCGGCCCGATCATCTTCGCGAGCTTCAACATGGGCGAGGTCATCGGCATCAAGGCGTTCGTGGCCGCCACGCTGGGCGGGCTGGGCAGCATGCCGGGCGCCATGGTGGGGGGCATCCTGTTCGGCGTCATCGAGACGTTCGGCGCCCTCTTCATCTCGTCGGGCTACAAGGACGCGCTCGGCTACGCCGTCATGATCGCCATCCTGCTGGTCGCGCCGGCCGGGCTCTTCGGCCGCCGCGCCCGCGCCTAGAGCTCCGTGGACGCCCCCGCCCGCGCGCGGCGCGCCGTGCGGGCGCTCGCGATGGCCGTCCTCCTGCTCGCCGTGCCATGGCTGCTGCCCCAGCGCTACTTCCTGCGCGTGCTCGACCTCGGTCTGGTCTACGCCGTCCTCGCGCTCGGCCTGCAGCTGCTGGTCGGCTCGGCCGGGCAGCTGTCGCTGGGCCACGCCGCGTTCTACGGCACCGGCGCCTACACGTCGGCGATCCTGACGCGCAAGCTGGGCGTGCCGGTGGAGGTCGCCTTCGTGGCGGGCGGCATCGTCGCCGCCGCGCTGGCCTTGACGCTGGTCCCGATCCTCCGCCTCCGCGGCAACGAGCTGGCCGTCGCCACGCTGGGGTTCGGCGTCATCGTGCACGCCGTCCTCCTGAACGAGGAATGGCTGACCGAGGGGCCGTTCGGCATGATGCGCATCCCCCCGTTCTCAGTGGGCCCCCTCGTCTTCAACAGCGAGTTCCGCTTCTACTACGTGGCGCTCGCCCTGACGGCGCTGACCTACGGGGCCTTCCGCCGGCTGCGGCGCTCGCGCTTCGGCCGGGCGCTGGAGGCCATCCGGCAGAGCGAGGAGGCCGCCGTCACCGCGGGGATCAATCCCGTGTGGTACAAGAGCAGCGTCTTCGTCATCGCCGCGTTCACCGGCGGCCTGGCCGGCGCCCTGTTCGCCCACCTGAACCGTTACCTCAACCCCAACGACTTCACGCTCGCCGAGTCGATCAACATCCTGGTCATGGTCGTGGTGGGCGGGCTGCGCAGCCTCGAGGGGGCGATCGCCGGCGCGCTCATCATCGTCTTCGCCTCGGAGTACCTGCGGGCCTTCAAGGAGTACCGGCTGATCGTGTTCGGCGCGCTGCTCGTCCTGCTCATGGCGCTGGGCGCCGACGGCGTGCGCGGCCTCCCCGGGCGGCTCATGGCCGGCGCGCGCCGCTGGGGACGCGCGGCCACGCGCCGGCCGGCCGCGGGGGTCGGCGATGGTTGACGGGCCGCTGCTGCACGCCGACCGCGTGACGAAGCGATTCGGCGGGCTGTCCGCCCTCGACGCCGTGCGGCTGATCGTCGCTCCGGGCGAGGTCCGCGGGCTGATCGGTCCCAACGGGGCCGGCAAGACGACGCTCGTCAACGTCCTGAGCGGCGTGCTGCGCCCTACGGCCGGGTCCATCCGCTTCGCCGGTCACGAGCTCGCGGGCAGCCCGCCGCACCGCATCGCGCGCCTCGGCGTGCGCCGCACGTTCCAGACCCTGCGCATCTTCCCCGAGATGACCGCGCTGGACAACGTGGCCGTCGGGTACCACGCGCACACCCGCGCCGAGGCCTGGGACGCACTGCTGCGGACCCCGCGGGCGGCCCGCGAAGAGCGCGAAACCCGCGACCGCGCCGCCGCCGCGCTGGCCTTCGTGGGCCTGGCGGCCGAGGCCGACCGCCTTGCCGGCGTGCTCGCCTACGGCCAGCAGCGCTTGCTCGAGATCGCGCGCGGGCTCGTGGCCGAGCCGCGCTTGCTGCTGCTCGACGAGCCCGCCGCCGGCATGAACCCGGCCGAATGCGATCACCTCCTGGCGCTGATCCGGCGGCTGCAGGCGCGGCGCATCACCCTCCTGGTGATCGAGCACCGCATGGATCTCATCATGGAGGCGTGCGACCGCATCACCGTGCTGAGTTACGGCCGCAATCTCGCCGAGGGCACGCCGGCGGAGATCCAGGCGAATGCCGCCGTCGTCGAGGCCTACCTGGGCCGGTACGCCCGTGCTGGAGCTTGACGCCGTCGACGTCACCTACGGCGCTATCCGCGCCCTGCGCGGCGTGTCGCTCGAGGTGCGCCGGGGCGAGGTGGTCACGCTCGTCGGAGCCAACGGCGCCGGCAAGACGACCACGATCCGCACCATCTCGGGACTGCTGCGGCCCAGGGCGGGCACGATCAGGTTCGAGGGGCACCCCATCCACGCCGCGCCGGCGGAGGCGATCGTGGCCCGCGGGATCGTGCAGGTGCCCGAGGGCCGGCGCATCTTTCCAGAGTTGACGGTGGAGGAGAATCTCCGCATCGGCGCGTATCTCGTGCGCGACCGCGCGCGCGTCGGCGAAAGCTTCGCGCGGGTCTTTGCGCTCTTTCCCCGCCTGCGCGAGCGGCGTGCGCAGTACGGCAGCACGCTGAGCGGGGGCGAGCAGCAGATGCTCGCCTTCGGCCGGGCGCTCATGGCCGAGCCCCGGCTGCTCTTGCTGGACGAGCCCTCGCTCGGTCTGGCGCCGCTCCTGGTGGAGGAGGTGGCCCGGGTCGTCACCGAGCTGAAGCGCAGCGGCCTCACCATCCTGCTCGTCGAGCAGAACGCGCGTCTCGCGCTGGCGCTCGCCGACCGCGGCTACGTCCTGGAGACGGGGCGCATCGTGCTCTCGGACACGAGCGACCGCCTGCTGGCCAACCCCGACGTGCAGCGCAGCTATCTCGGCAGCGCCCGCGCGGCCCGCTGAGGGACGATGTGAATCGATCCCGGGGGACGGGCTGCGGGCGCCGGGGCGATCGGGTAGAGTGACGCGATGATCATCGGGCCTGCCCATCGCCGACCGGGGCGCGCCATCGCATGACGGAGCCTCGGCGCGGCGTCGTCCCCGACGATCTCCTGCGGCTGCGTCTCGTGTCCGACGCCCAGATATCGCCGGACGGCCGGCGCGTGGCGTTCGTCGTCACGACGGCGTCCGAGAAGACCGACGAGTACCTCTCCAACATCTGGATCGTGGACACGGCCGGCGGCGAGCCGCGCCGGTTTTCGGCGGGACCGAAGCGCGACAGCGCTCCCCGCTGGTCGCCGGACGGTACACGCCTGGCGTTCGTCTCCGAGCGCCCGGATTCCCGGCGGCCGCAGCTGTTCGTGATGCCCAGCGAGGGGGGCGAGCCGGTCCGGGTCACGGAGGTGCGGAGCGGTATCCACGGCCTCGGCGCCGCCGTCTGGTCCCCCGACGGCACGCGGCTCACCTTCACGGCGAGGGTCGGCGAGGAGGGCTCCGACGACGCGCCGAGGTCCCGGCCCGCGCGGCTCATCACCACGCTCAAGCACAAGCTCGAAGGCGAAGGCTTCACCAGCGACCAGCGCGCCCACGTGTTCGTCGTCTCCGCCGACGGCGGCGAGCCGCGACAGCTCACGAGCGGCGACTACCCCCACGCCTGGCCCACCTGGTCACCCGACGGTCGGTGGATCGCCTTCGTCTCCGAGCGTCACGACACGCGGGACGACGACTGGGCCAGCGACGTGTGGGTCGTGCCGTCGAAGGGCGGCGACCCGCGCCGGCTGACCGCCACCGAGGGCCCGGCGTGGTACCCGACGTTCTCCCCGGACGGCGCGCTGGTGGCCTACGCCGGTCATCCATACCCGAAGGACGACGGTCGAAACGCGCGCGTGCGCATCGTCTCGCCGCAGGGCAACCGCCCGGTGTGCCTCAGCGAAGCGCTGGACCGTCCGGTGTGGGACATGGCGCGGCCGGCGTGGTCCGCCGACGGCGAGCACGTGCTGTTCGTGGCCCGCGATCGGGGGACGTACCCTGTCTACCGCGTCCGGGCGAAGGGCGGCGAGCCACCGGCGCTGCTCGTCGGCGGGTCGCGGACGGTGACGGGGCTGTCCGTCGCCAGCCGCGGCGGTCAGATCGCGTTCACGGCGACCGATCCCGGCTCGCCGAGCGAGGTGTTCGTCTGCGATGCCGACGGCCGTGGAGAGCGGCGACTCACCGATCTGAACGGCCCGTGGAAGCGTGACGTGATGCTGTCACCGCCGGAGCGCTTCTCCTACGCGCGCGACGGTGTGGACATCGACGGCTGGGTCCTCCCGCCCGCCATGTTCGATCCGGCCCGGCGCTATCCGACGCTGCTCTGGATCCACGGCGGCCCGCACCGCGAGTTCGCGGATCTCTACTCGCACGAGTTCCAGGTCTATGCGGGTGCCGGCTATGCGGTCGTCTACACGAACCCGCGGGGGAGCCACGGGTACGGGGAGGCTTTCAGCCGCGCGGTCGTGGGCGACTGGGGCGGCATCGATTTCGCGGACATCATGGCCGGCCTCGACGAGGCCATTCGCCGGTACCCGTTCATCGACGCGGATCGTCTCGGCATCATGGGCATCAGCTACGGCGGGTACATGACGAGCTGGGCGATCGGGCGGACCAGTCGCTTCAAGGCCGCGTGCTCCGAGGGGGCGATCAACGACGTCGCCGCGCACTTCGGCAACAGCGACATCGGACACATCTGGACGGCGAGCGAGCACGGCGCGTATCCGTGGGAGAATCCGGCGTGGTACGTCGAGCGGTCCCCGATCACGCACGCGACGCGGATCGACACGCCGTTGCTCATCGTCCACGCCGAGAACGATCTGCGGTGCCCCATCGACCAGGGCGAGCGGATGTTCGCCACGCTGAAGCGGCTGGGCAAGACGGTGGCGTTCGTCCGGGTGCCGGGGGAAGGCCACGCGTTCGCGGCCCTCGGCACGCCTCGCCACCGCCTGCAGCGGTATCGCCACATCCTGGACTGGTTCGAGCGCCACCTCGGTGCCGGCTCCGGGTAGGGCCGATTCGCGCCGGACGCGGCCCGGTGGCCGGCGATCAGGCCGACGCGTCGGGCACCACCGTCAGCGGCGGAGCGCCGGCGCCGCGCCCGAGCACGTCGACCACCACGCGGATGCCCTGGTCGGCGGCGAGGCCGGCCGCCAGATAGTCGTACAGGTCGCGCCGCTCGGCGGCGACGAAGAGCGTCCCGCCGAGCCCCCGCAGCGTGCCGGCCACCTGGCGCAGCAGGTGGCGCATGTCCATCTCGCAGCACAGGACGACGCTGGCGGTCAGGTGGGCCTCCGCGCGCTGGCGCTGGTTCCGGCGGAGCTCCAGCTGTCCGGCGTTCCAGTGGCAGCGCGCGAGCACGGGACGCATCTGCAGGGCCGCGGACAGGGCGATGGCGGCCTCGTAGTGGCGAGCGGCGCCGTCCCAGTCCGGCGGATCGGCGGCGGCGGCGATCTGGGCCGCCGCCGCGAGGGCGACGGCCTCGTCGCCGCGCTGCCCGCGCGCCCGGGCCAGCTCGAGCGCCCGCGACACGCTGGCCGTCGCCTCCTCGGGCCGGCCGGCCGCGAGCCACGCCTCGCCGAGCGCGACCATCACCCGCGCCTCCTGGACGGCGAGGGCGCGGGCCTCGACCGTCGCCGCGCTCCGTCGCAAGAGCGACAGCCCTTCCTCCACGCGGCCCAGGCGCACGTAGGCGTACCCCAGGGCCCGTGAGGCGTGGCACTCGTACAGGGTGATGTTCCAGTCGCGCGTCGTGGCATACGACCGCTCGAGCAGGGGGATGGCCTCGTCGAAGTCGCCGCGCATCCCCAGGACCGACCCCAGCGCGAACGTCGTGGCCGCGATGCTGTACGGGGTCTGCAGGGTCTCGGCGAGCTCGAGCCCGGTGCGCCCGAAGGCCACGGCCTCGTCGAACTGTCCGGCGTCGGCGAGGCTCCGGGCGAGCCAGGCGTAGTTGACGGCGAGAAAGCCCGCTCGCGAGCCCGCCTGCGTCCGCCACTCGCCGGCTCCCGAGTCACGGCGGGGGCTCTCCTCGACGACCACGCGCAGCAGCTGGGCCGCCCGCTCGTAGTCGCCGAGCGCGTGGGACGTCAGTCCGAGGTACTGGCAGGCGGCGAGCTTGAGGGGCTGGCTGGCGATCTTCTCGGCGATGGCGTAGGCGCGTTCTCCGTACGTCCTGGCGTCGGCGAACTTTCCCGTCTGGCGCAGGTAATCGCCGACGTGGAGCGACACCCATCCGAGGCGGGGCTGGTCGTCCAGGCGCTGAGCCAGCGCCTCCGCGTCCCGCAGGTGGCTCAGGATCGCCGGGAAGTCGCCCAGCGGATAGAGCGAGCCGCGGAGGTTCAGGTGGAGGTCCACCACCTGCTCCAGGGTCTCGCGGCTCTCCGGCCGCCGGCGCACGGCCGTGAGGGCCTGCTCGAACCACGAGACGGCCTCACGGTGCGCCGAGCGGCCCTGTGCCTTGATCCCCGCCTGTGTGCAGTACGTGGCGGCCTTGTCCCAGACCTCGCCGCGGAAGGCGTGGTGGGCCAGGCGCTCCACGTGCTCGGCCAGGCGCTCGGCGTGCAGCCGCTCGATGGACTCCACGATCCGCGTGTGCAGCGACCGGCGCCGGTCGTGGACCAGGCTCTTGTAGGCGACGTCGTGAGTGAGGGCGTGCCGGAAGCTGAATTCCAGGTCGGGGAAGAGGCGCGACTCGTAGAGGAACTCCGCGGCCAGCAGGTGGCTGAGGCCGCGCCGCAGGTCCTCGGTGGAATCGTCGGCGATCGTCTGGAGCAGGCTGAACGGCACCTCCGTCCCGACCACCGCCGCCGACTGGAGCAGCCGTTTCTCGTCGTCCGGGAGACGGTCGATCCGCGCGGCCAGGATGGCCTGCACGGTCGGCGCGACGTCGACGCTCTCCACCGTCCTGGTCAGGCGAAGGCTGCCGGATTCGCCGACGAGGACGCCCGTGTCGCGCAGGGTCCGGACCGTCTCCTCGAGGAAGAAGGGGTTGCCCTGCGTGCGCTCGACGAGGCGCTCCTTGAGGGCGGCGAGCGCGGGATCGTCGCCGAGCAGCGCCCCGAGCAGCTCGTCGGCGGTGGCCGGCGCCAGGGGATCGATCCGCACCTGGCGGTAGTACGACTTGCCGCCCCAGGCATGGCTGTACTCGGGGCGGTAGTTGACCACGAGCAGGACTCGCGCCGTGGGGATGCTCTCCACCAGGCTGTCGAGCAGCGTCTGCGTCTCGCTGTCGATCCAGTGCAGGTCTTCGAAGAGGATGACCAGCGGCTCGATCTGGGCCTCGCGCAGCAGGAGACGCTTGACGCCCTCCACCGTGCGCTGGCGCCGCTGCTGCGGATCGAGCTGGGGCCACGACGGGTCCTCGGGCGGCACGTCGAGCAGCCACTGGAACGCCGCCAGGTACGGCTCCAGCGCCATGTCCAGCGAGAGGATCTTGCCGCTGACCTTCTCGCGGATCTTGTGGGTGTCGTCGCGCTCCTCGATCTGGAAGTATCCGCGCAGCAGCTCGATGACGGGCAGGTAGGCCGTCGCCTTGCGGTACGACGCACAGCCCGTCTCGAGCACGAGGCATCCTTCGGCGTGCGCGGAACGGACGAACTCCGAGCAGATCCGGGACTTGCCGACACCGGCCTCGGCGATGAGACTCACGACCTGCCCCCGGCCGTGCCGGGCGCGCTCCAGCGACGCCGCCAGCTCGGCGATCTCGGCGTGGCGCCCGACGAACTTGCTGAGGCCCTGGCCCGCGCGGGCCTGCAGGCGGGACCGCACCCGGGTGGCGCCGACCACCTCGAAGACGTCGATCGGCTGGGCGAGGCCCTTGACGGGCAGCCGTCCCAGGTACGTCGTGCGGACCCAGTCCTCGACGAGGCGCATGGTCCCCGGCGAGATCAGGATCGAGCCGGGCGAGGCCATCTGCTCCATCCGGGCGGCCACGTTGGTCGTCTGGCCCACCGCCGAGTAATCCATTCTCAGATCGCTGCCGACCGAGCGGACGACCACCTCGCCGGAGTTCAGTCCCACGCGGATCTGCACCGGCGCCGAATGGCTCTCGGCGTACTTCCGGACCGCGTCCTGCATGCGGAGCGCGGCGTAGCAGGCGCGAATGGCGTGGTCCTCGTGCGCCACCGGCGCGCCGAACAGCGCCATGATGCCGTCGCCCATCACCTGGTTCACGGTGCCTTCGTAGAAGTGCACCGCTTCCATCATGCGCTCCAGCACCGGATCGAGGATCTCCCGGGCCTCGTCGGGATCCCGGCTCGCCAGCAGCTCCATGGAGCCCTTGAGGTCGGCGAACAGCACGGTGACCTGCTTGCGCTCGCCCTCCAGCGCCGTCCGGGACACCAGGATCTGCTCGGCCAGATGGCGAGGCGTGTACGCCTCGGGGGTGGCGAACCGGGTGGAGGTCGCGACGGCGGCGCCGCCGGCCGCCGGCTCCCCGCACTCGGGACAGAACTTCGCCGAGGCGGACAGCGCGTTGCCGCACTTCGAGCACCGGCGCGCCAGCGGCGCGCCGCACTCCTCGCAGAACTTCGCCTGCGAGGCGTTCTCGTGACCACAGCGGGAGCAGGTCATGAGCGCCCGGCCTTTTTCTTTTATCACAAGTCACGCGACGTTGCGGCGACCGGGCCGCCCGGCCGGCGCCGCCGGACGGGCATGCAGGCCGGGCGCGGCAGCCGGGGCGGGGCCGGGGCCGGATCAGCGGACGGCGGGCGGGGTGCCCGCATCCGCGGCGCACGCGTGCTGCAGCAGCGGCTGTCTCCTCGGATCCTCCCGGCGGAAGTCGGGCAACGTGCGCTCGCGAACGAACACGATCTCCAGCGTCTCGAGCCGGCGGGGGCCGAGGTGCTGCCGGTTCCAGCGACGACAGAGGTATCTCGCGTACGCCGGCGCGTATTCGAGATGGGAAGGCAGGAGCATCATGTAGCGCCGCCAGCGGGTGTTGGGATAGAGGGCGGCGACGGACTCCGGCCGGTCCCAGCGGACCGCGGCGCCGCCGCGGAAGAGGTCGACCACGGCGCCGTCGGCGAGCCGCCCCGGGATGACGTGCCAGCCGTCGTCCTTGAGGGGCGAGGGCGCGAACATCGCCCACGTCTGGTCCAGGCGCAGCAGGTAGGCGACGGATCGCACCGGTTCGGGGAGCCGGAACCACGGGGACGGCAGCGCGGTGACGTTCCACACGACGACGTAGACCAGCAGCGACGCCACCAGGAGACCGACCAGCGCCGGGCCGCGCCGGCTGGGGGGCGGGGCGGGCCCGGGCTCCAGCGGGCACGCGCTCGCGCGGTGACGCGCCACGAAGGCGTAGACGCGTTCGCCGAGCGAACTGGCCCACGACGTCGCGAAGAGCCGCGCCAGGGGCCGGAGCAGCGGCGAGGCGGCCACCAGGACGGTGAACCCGCCGAAGCCCACGTGACGGGCGCCCTGGCCGTCCACGACGACCCACGAGTTCCGGGTCCGCATGACGTGCTCGACGGCGGGCTCGCTCTGGGCCGTCAGCACCTCGACCCGCGGCAGCAGGAAGAACGTCGTGAGCAGGCGCACCCCTCGCGCACAGACGCCGCACGCACCGTCGTAGTAGATCTTCACCAGCGCGCCCTCGCCGGCCCGGGCCGACCAGCGGTCCCAGAAGGAGGACGGCAGGAACACCACCATCGCGAGCGCCGAGATCCACGGGAAGTACCCGACGCGCAGGGTGGCGCCGATGCCCGCGTGCAGCGCGACGAACGCCAGGACGACCGCGGTCCGGATCGTGGCCGTCCTCACCGGGCAGAACAGCAGGAGCGGTCCGAGCACCTCGAGCCAGAAGACCCCGTGCGTCAGCCCCGTCAGCAGTCCGGGGAACTGCAGGAGCGCGTGGCCGAGCGGCGTCGTCAGGTGATCGAGGCTCAGCGCGTAGTAGAGGGCGGTCCCGGCGCTGCGCCACTCCGGGTCCGACTTCCGCAGCGCCGTGATCCAGTACATCAGGGCGATCTGGAGCAGGTACGCGACGGTGCCCGCGGACACCAGGCGCGGCCCCTCCGACGCCGGCGTCCCGCGCCAGGCGCGGTCGACGGAGTACCGCGCGCCCAGCGGCAGGAAGAGCGACCAGAACAGCACGACGCGCAGCAGCACGTCGGCGCCCAGGACGACCATGGGGTTACGCGTGTTCAAGGAGCAGAACAGCAGCCAGGACGCGAACGTCGCGAGCCGGGTGCGGTAGCCGACCAGCAGCGCGATCGCGCACACCGCGGCGGCGCCGAACAGGAGCGCCTGCACCTGCCACACGCCGCTGATCAGGTGGAGCGAGATCAACCATCGGCTGGGGCTCAACTGGAGGAGGTCGGCGCGAGGCAAGACGCCGAAGTCGGTGTAATGCGCGGTCAGATCGGTGAGGCGCTGGACGAGGTCCCCGAGGATCGTCACGCCGAGGCCGATCCGGAACACGGCCAGCCAGCGCAGGTCAGCGCCGAAGACCTCTTGGAGTCTGGCCCTCATCGCGATCAACGCGCTACCATCGCACGACCCGCCCGCGCCAGACCATAGCCACCGGCCGCGGCAGAACGGTCCTCACATCCGCCGCCCGGCTCGCCCTGTCCGTGCCCTTTACACGTCTGGCGCCCGCCGCGACCGCCCCCGGTCCAAGCCCTTGAAAAACCGGCGACCGCTCGCGTGGCTCGGAAGATGCTGCCGTGGGCAAAACTTTGCCCAGCCGGGGGAACGCGATGGGAACGATGCCGAGGGGCCTGGCTGTCCTGCTCACGTTCGCCGTGCTCGTGTGCGGACACGCGGCGTCGGCGGCCACGCTCGATTTCGAGACGCTCCTGGATCTGCAGCCGGTGAGCGCGCAGTTCGCCGGCCTCACCTTCGGCAACGCCACCGCGCTGGTGTCCGGCGCGGTCGGGGGCACGCTCAACGAGCTCGACTTCCCACCCGTCTCCGGCGTCACCGTCGTCTTCGACGACGGCGGCCCCATGACGATCACGTTCGATGCGCCTGTCGCCTCGGTGAGCGGGCACTTCACGTACGTCACCGCCCTGACTCTCACGGCGTTCGACGCGCTGCTCGCGCCGGTGGCGACGGCCACCTCGGCCTTCGGGTCCAATCTCGCCCTGTCCGGTGATCCGGGCAGCGCGCCCGGCGAACTGGTCCAGCTCGCGTTCGCCGCGGGGTTCACGTCCCTGACGATCGAGGGCGACCTCGCCGGATCCTCGTTCACGCTGGACGATTTCACCTTCGTCCCCCTCGAGGCCCCGGCGGCGACACCGGTCCCCGGGACGCTGCACCTGCTGGCCACCGCTCTCGGCGCCGCCGCGTGGTACGGGCGCCGGCGTCCGACCAAGAGAACGGGTTCGATCCGCCGCTGACCGTTCGGTTCCCCGCTGGGGGGCGTGGATCATGGTGATTCGGCATCGCCTCGTCGTGCCGGCGATCTCGGCTGTGCTCGTGGTCCTCTCGGTGTCCCCGGGCGGTGCCGCGCCGACGGTGGGCGCGCTCGCCGCCGATCCCAGCACCGTCCAGATCAATGCGCCGACACCGGTGACGGTCACGATCCCGATCAGCGATCCGAGCGTGATCCCGACCGGCGTGCTCCTGCAGCGCATCAACGCCAGCGGCAGCGTCACCAACCTGGGGATCATGCGGGACGACGGCACCGGCGGCGACGCGGTCGCCGGCGACCGGATCTTCGCGCTGACCGTCACGTTCACCGAGACCCAGACCGGCAGGATCCGCCTGCAGGCGTCGGCAGCCTTCCGCGGGGTGCTCAAGCGCGTGGTGTCGGCGCCCCTCGGCATCGGCGTCGGCGTGCTCCTGCCCCCGACGTTCGGCGCCGCCATCCCCGGCCCCGGCAACACGACGCTGGTGGTTCCGCCGCAGTCGATCGACGTGGAGATCGTCGCCGGCATCGCCGCCGCCCCGCCGACGACCATCGTGGCTCCGGTGGGGAACCTGCCGCTCGCGGCCGCGGTGGAGATCACGTTCGACGCGACGGAGCTGAACGGCTCGCTGCTGCCTCCGGTGCAGCCGCTGGAGATCACCGTCCCGGCGCCGGCGGGGACGCCGCCGGGAGCCGAGTTCATCGTGGCCCAGCAGACGCTGGTCGATGCGACCGATGGCAGCGGGCCGAGGACGGGCCTGATCGCCACCGCGGCGGCGACGGCGAACGGCGGCGCGATCTCGACGCGAGCGAGCGCGCTGCCCGGCATCCGGCAGGGCGGGACCTATGCCGTCGTCACCGCCACCGGCAGCGGCTTCGCGACCGGCGTGGTGACCCAGGGCGGGCTCATCCAGCCCGGCGTGGTGGTGAGCAGCGACACCAATCCCCTCGTGGCCGTCACGGACGAGCTGGGACGGTTCAGCCTGTTCGTGAGCGGCGGCCCCTTCACGCTGACCGCGTTCCACCCCCTGCGCGGGTCGCGCGGGACGGCGACGGGCACCATCGCCGTGCACGGGTCGACCGTCGTCGCCGACATCGCGCTCACGGCCCTGGCGACGCCGGTCACCAGTCGGGATGGGATCCGCAACGGCGGGTTCGAGCGGTGTCGCGACGACGACGCCGACGGCCGCGGCAACCTGGCCGGCAGCTGGGCGGTCGCCGGCGACGTGCACGCGGTCGCCCGGTTCCAGCCGCTCTCCGGCGAGCCGATCGTCCCCACCGAGGGCGGGTGCCTGGCCGTCATCGGCACCGGACCGGACAGCGGCAGCAGCGGCGCCACCCTGCGGCAGCGCTTCGTCGTCCCGGCGGGCGTGCGGACGCTGACCCTGGACTTCCAGTTCGTGAGCGAGGAGCTCGAGGACTGGGTGGGGTCGGCCTTCAACGACACCTTCGAGGCGCGGGTGACGACGCCCGAGGGTGACACGCTCGTCACGCGCTTGCAGATCGACGACTTCTTCGATCCCGCGACCTTCGGCGTCAAGGCGGGGCAGTTCGTGCTGGCCGGCGACTGCGCCGCCGGCGGCGCGGCGAGCTGCGGCCGCACCGGCTGGCGCACGGCCCAGATCGACCTGTCGCGGTTCGCCGGCGTGACGACGCCGACCGTCGTGGACCTGGTGCTCGCGGTGAGCGACCGCGGCGACAGCCTCTTCGACACCTTCGTCCTCGTCGACAACATCCGGTTCGGGACGGTGTGGGTCGACGCCAAGATCATCGAGGGCGCGGCCGCCGACCTCGAGCGGGTCGAGAGCGAGGTGCGCCAGTCCACCGAGGTGCTCTCCCAGGCGGGCCTCAACGTCCGCCTGCGTCGCGTGCTGCTCCTCGACGATCCCGCCAACCTCACCGACGTCGACACGACCTGGGCGCCCGGCAACAGCCCCTGTCCCAACCCGATGCAGATCGACGGTCGCCTGACCACGGAGGAGGCGCAGGCCATGCGGCTGGCCCGGAGCGCCGTGCCGAGCGACGTGAACGTCTACTACGTCCGGTCCAGCACCCGGTTCTTCAGCGGCGTGGCGAGGACGGTCGGGCTCGCCGGCTACGCGATCGGCGCCGACGAGTTCTGCAACCAGGTGACGCTGACCGGCAACGCCGGCGTCTTCCAGATGGACTTCGCGCTGGGACGGCTGGGCGTGCTGCCCCACGAGATCGGGCACGTCATCATCGGCGCCGATCCGTACAGCAGCACGCTCGAGCACAACGTCGACGCCTCCAACCTCATGGTCAGCTCCGGCGTCCAGGCGAACGCCGTGGTCAACCGCCACCAGTCCGCGAACATCAACCGGCTCGGCAACCCGCTCATCGTGCCGTGAGCGGCGGCCGGCCGCCCGGGTCCTCCACGAACGCCCGCGCAAACGAGGGGATCAGGCGACAGGTATGCGGGGAAAGGGACAGAGCATGAGGCGTGCAGAAAACCGGACTCGTCACTGGCTTGGCGCCGCTGTGCTGCCCTCGCTGCTGATGCTCGCGCCGGCGACCCATGCGCAGACGTCGGATCCGATCACGGCGTGCAAGAGCGGGCCTCGCGGCCTCGCGCGCTTCGTGGCGCCGGGGACGCCGTGCCTGCCGGGCGAGGCGCCGGTCGAGTGGAACAGCGTCGGTCCGGCCGGACCCGCCGGCCCTGCCGGCCCTCAGGGTCCGCAGGGCCTGACGGGTCCCCAGGGTCTAACCGGTCCAACCGGCCCGGCGGGCCCGCCAGGCCCGACGGGGCCCGCAGGTCCGGCCGGGCCGGCAGGCCCGCAGGGCGTCGCGGGGCCGGCCGGCCCCACGGGGCCCGAAGGGCCCATCGGCCCCACCGGGCCGCCAGGCCCCCCGCCCGACTTCTCGGCGCTGACCGTGAACGTCGACTGCGGCGCGGGGCAGACGATCGGCGCCGCCCTGAACCAGACGCCGGGCCGGCCGGTGACGATCGACGTGACCGGAACGTGCAACGAGAACGTGAGGATCACGCGCGACGACGTCACGATCCAGGGGCCCGTGGGTTCGACCGCGACCATCGCCGGCGTCGCCGCCGGCTCGGGGACGATCGTCCTGGATGGCGCCCGGCGCATCGTCCTCGATCGCCTCGTCATCCGAGGCGGCAGCACCGGCGGTCTCCTGGCCACCCGGGGCGCGGTCTTCGACCTGCGGAACAGCACGGTGGAGAACAACTCCGTCCGCGGGGTCGTCGTCTCCTACGGCGCGGTGGGCACCGTCGACGCGAGCCAGGTCCGCAACAACACCGGCGACGGCCTCCAGGCCGCCAACGCCGCGTCGCTCGTGATCGGCAACACGACGGTCGAGAACAACACCGGCAGCGGCGTCCTGGCCGTCCGCAACGCCTACGTGCGGATCGGCCAGGACTTCGCCGGGGCGGCGGTGGCGCGTCCGGTGAGGATCGCCGGGAACGGATCCGTCGGCGTCAACGCCCTGGAGTCGACGGCGGTCACGATCGTCGCCACGGAGATCGCGAACAACGGCGGCCTGGGGGTGAACGTCGCCAAGGCCAGCAGCGCCCAGATCGGTGTCGCCCCGGGGCTGGTGGCGGCCAACAACATCCACGACAACGGTGCGGGCGGCATCTCGGTGTTCCAGTCCAGCCAGGCCCTCATCCAGGGCAACACGATCCAGAACCACCCGGGCGGCAACGGCGTCGCCGTGACCACGGCGGCGGCGACGATCATCGGCAATCAGATCCGGGGCAGCGGGGTCAGGGGGATCGTCGTCACCGAGTCGGGGAGCGCCAAGATCGGCGTCATCGAGGGCAACAACGGCCTGCTCGGCAACGTCATCGAGGCCAACACCAACAACGGCGTCGGCGTGTTCAGCGGCGCGGCGGCCGTGCTCGGCGGCAACACGATCCAGTCCAACGGCTCCGATGGCGTCAGCATCGGCCGGGCGGTGGCCCGCATGGTGGGCAGCAACACCATCCAGTCGAACGTCGGGCATGGCGTGAACGTGGCCGACACGTCGTCACTGTTCCAGGCGCAGGGTGAGTTCGGGGTGCCGAACGTCGCCGACCGGATGCAGAACAACTCGCGCCTCGGGCTCAGCGTCTTCCACGGCTCGTCGGCCACCGTGCAGAACGCCGTCATCCAGGCGAACGGACAGGGCGGCATCGGGATCAGCCAGAATTCGAGCGCCCGGCTGCTGAACACGAGCATCGTCGGCAACACCGGCTTCGGCGTCGCGGTGCAGAGCGGGTCCACGCTCCTCACCACGGATGACCCGAACAACATCACCGACAACGTCCTCATCCAGGACAACACGGCGGCCGGAATCAACGCGTTCAACGGGGCGACGCTCGACCTGCTGCACACGTCGATCAGCGGCAACGGCGCGGGCGGCATCTTCATGAGCAACAACGTCACCGCCCGACTGATGAACACCGGCATCGTCAACAACACGGGAGACGGCGTGGCCGTCCAGAACGCCTCGACGCTGCTCCATACCGGGAATCCATCGAACGTGGCGATCACCGGCAATACCGGCATCGGGATCCGGTGCTTCGACAACGAGTCGAGCTTCGCTGGCGATGCCACCGGGGTGACGGGCAACACCGGTTCCGGCGAGCAGGTCACGTGCACCGGCTTCTGACGCGCGCTTCATCCTGCACTCGCGACGCGTCCCGTGTGGTCCCGCCCGGCTCTTGCAGCCGCCCGGGACGCGCCGCGTATGGAACGACCTCGATGTGCGCGCCGGCCTGCGCGGCGCCCAAGGGCTCGACGTCGGGGCCGCGACGATCACCGGCAACACGCCGGCCGGCACCGGCTTCTGAGCTCGCCGCACTCGGCTCGGGTGAACGCCGGGCGTGTGGCACGGGGCCGCGGGCGTCGGGCGAGCGAGATCGGCGTCGCTCGTGCCAGGCGCCGCTCCCGGGGTCCCGCGCGGCGGGGCCGGCTCCCGTCTGATTGTCAGGAAATCTTACGCTCCTGACGCGGAAGGACCTCGGCCTCCGACGTCGCGCCGCGCGTCTCCCGGTGCCAGGAAATCCGGCAGGCGCTCGCGCGTGGGCGCGATGAATGGGCTTGTGTGGAGACGCGTCTTCGGCGACGATGCTGCGGCCCGGAAGGAGCATCGTTTACGCACGACGTGGATTTTGCGGAAGGAGCGGGAGCAATGAACGATGTATTGCGCAGAGCCGGTCGAGTCGCTATCGCGTCGATCACTGGAATTGCCGCCGCCGTCCTCGCCGCGGGGCCGACCTGGGCGCTGCCGGCGGTGCAGCAGGTGAACACGAACCCCTCTCAGCTCGAGCTGAACGTCCGGACCGAGGTGAAGATCACCGCCGTCATCACCGACCGGGGCGAGATCTTCTCGGGGGCGTTCAACCTGGAACGGCTGAATCCCGACGGGACGGTGCGGGTGCTCGGACAGCTCAAGGACGACGGGAGCAAGGGCGATGCGCAGGCCGGTGACGGCACGTTCACGCTCGTGCAGAACTTCAACGAGACCGCGACCGGCCTGGTGCGCCTCCGCATCGGCGGTCTGGTGGTCCTGCACAGCGACAAGACGGCCAAGCTGCGCATCGAGTCCGCGGAGTTCACGATCCCGGTCGGCGTCGTCCTCCAGGCCGGGTTCGGCGGCACGATCCCCGGCCCCGGCGGCACGAGCGTGACCGTCCAGCCCGGCACCTTCAGCGCGCCCGTGATCGTCGGCATCGCCCCGGCGCCGGCCGGGAAGATCGTGGCGCCGCTGTCGCTGCCCGCCGGCGGCCTGCCGTTCACGCTGGTGGCGGCGGTCGACCTGATCGTCGAGGCGGCCACCTTCTCGGGTCAGACCGGTCCCGCAGCGTTCCCGCTCGAGATCTCCGTGCCCTTGCCGGCCGGGGTGACGGACACCGAGTTCATCGTGGGCGAGCAGGTGTTGATCGACTCGCTCGCCGGGACGCCGGGGCTGCAGCTGCAGGTCGTCCCGCGGGCGCTGGCCGCGCCCACCGGCGGCAACATCGTGACCCAACCGAGCGCCCTGCCCGGCATCCGCAACGGCGGCGTCTACGCGGTGCTGGGCGGCCTCGGCAGCGGTATCGTGACGGGGACCGTCTTCAACCCGGGCGGCACGACGCCGGCCGCCGGGGTGGTGGTCAGCAACGACACCAACACGGGCGTCACGATCACGAACGGGGCCGGGCAGTACAGCCTGTTCATCAGCGGCGGGCCGTTCACGCTCACGGCGTTCCACCCGTTCCAGGGCACGACGGGCACGGCGACCGGGAACATCACCGTCCCCGGCTCCACGGTGCCCAACGTCAACATCACGCTGGCCCCGCTCGCCAACCCGCCGGTGACACGGCCCGGGATCCGCAACGGCGGGTTCGAGCGCTGCGACCTGTCGAGCTGGCAGTTCACCGGGGCCGCCGAGGTCGTCCAGAGCTTCGGGCCGACGGCGGCGGTCACCAACTTCGTGTTCACGAACCCGGATACCGGCCAGCAGTACGCCACCACCCATCCCGGGGGCGTCACGGTCCTGCCGAGGGAAGGGGCCTGCATGGCGGTGGTCGATACCGGCGGCCAGGCGGGCCAGGTCGCCTCGAGCCTGAAGCAGACGTTCCGGGTGCCGGCGGGGGCTCGCACGCTCCGCATCGACTTCAATTACGTGAGCGAGGAGCTGCCGGAGTGGCAGGGGTCGCAGTTCCAGGATCCCTTCCGGGTCCTCGTCACGCCGGCGGGCGGTAGCCAGACCACCGTCCTCGAGGTGACCGTCGACAACGTGGGGCCCGAGGGCCCGGGCGGATTCACGATCATCGGGGACTGTGGCTTCGACGGAGGAGACCCCACCTGCGGCATGACCGACTGGCGCACGGCGAGCGTCGATCTGTCGCAGTTCGCCGGCCAGAACGTGACCATCGAGCTGCTGTTCACCGTGACCGACGTCGGCGACAACATCTTCGACACGCGGGTCTTCGTGGACAACATCCGGTTCGGGACGGTGTTCGTCGACGCCAAGATCGCCAGCGGGGCGAGTGCCGACCTGAACCGGGTCGATACCGACGTCGTGAACGCCACGGAGGTGCTGTCGCAGGCCGGGCTGAACGTCCGCCTGCGCAACGAGACGTTCCAGCTCATCGCGAACCCCGGCGGGTTGCTCGATCCCGATCTCAGCTACACCGAGGGGACCAACGGCTGCGCGAACCCGGCGCAACGCGACGGGCAGCGGACGCAGGAGGAGATCGATCTCCTCGCGCTCCTGCGCAGCCCCACCCAGACCGATGTCAACCTCTACTACGCCCGGACCGCGTTCCGGTCGGACAACGCCCAGCTGTCCGGCTATGCGATCGGCCCCGACGAGTACTGCAACCAGGTCAACATCCTGACCAACTCGGGACTCCTGCTGATGGATCGGGCGCTGACCATCGGTAGCCCGGGAATCCTGGCGCACGAGATCGGCCACCTGCTGATCTCGCCCGACAACGCGCTGAGCAACCTCGAGCACGGGGTCGCCGACTCGATGAACTTCATGAACGGCTCGGCAACGTCGCTGACGTCGGTAATCACGCCCGGCCAGTCGCTGAACATCAACCGGCTCAATGCCCCGGTGATCGTGCCGTGACCCTGTCGGTGAAATTGACGGCTCGTGGGGGCTGGTCGCCGACATGCGCGGTAACTGCTTGTCCGGCAACGAGACTCGTATCCGGCACGGTCCGTGCTGCGAAGGGCGGCACCTTGGAGCGCAAGAGGCTCCACGGAGAGGCCACAGCCGGGGCGAGCGCCCCGGGCAGAAAGGAGCTTTTCTGATGCGGATCGGAAGTGTGCTCAGCGTGCTCGCGACGGCAGGGTTCGTGGCGCTGGCGACCAGCGTCGCCCATGCGGCCGGGCAGGACACCGGCGCGGCCGTTCCTCTCCCGAGCAGCCTCCTGCTGTTGACGACGGGCGTGGTCGGTCTGGCCGGCGCGTCCTGGTGGATCCGGCGGAAGTAGCGAGCCTCAGCGGGTGGGTCGGGACGCCCCGGCCCACCCGCCTCGACCGCCTGTCGGCGCAGCGCGCGGTTCAGCCGTCGGTCGCCGACAGCGCCAGGGCGCCGCGTCGGCGTAGCGGAAACCGACGACCGTAGGTCAGACACCGCCAGACCCATTCGGCGGGCCCGTACGTGAAGTGCCGGACCCACCATCCCGAGAGCGCGATCTGCGCGATCGACACACCGGCGACGATGCCGGCCTGACCGGCCCGCTCGACTCGCCCGAACATCCCGAGGCCGTGGCCGTAGAAGATCGTCGTGCAGATCACCGTCTGCAACAGGTAGTTCGTCAGCGCCAGGCGGCCGACTGCGGCCACGCGCGGCATGGTCCATCCCAGGCGAACGAGGAACAGCACGCCCGCGATCCATCCCAGACTCATGATCGGCGCGCCCCAGTAGTCGAGGTGGCCGTAGAGCGCCAGGTAGTCGTGGACGTCCCAGCCGCTCGCCGCGCTGCCGTGCACGGCCACCACGACGAGCGGCAGACCGGCGGCGAGCCCGGCCGCCGCCATCACGGCATAGAACGCCGGCGAGCGGACGGCGGCCAGGATGCCGAGCTTCATCAGCGCCATGCCGACGAGCATCAAGCCCGTCATCTGCCACAGCGCCCGCGTGGCGAGGCCGGACGTCTCGTAGCGCAGCGCGGTCGGTATCCGGTGGGCCATCTGCTGGAGCCATCCCCCGCGGTACCGCCCGACCTCCCAGGCGACCGCGTCCGCGGAGGGCGACCAGAGAGACGCGAGCTCGGCGGCGGCGCCCGGCGACCATCGCGGGAGACCCCAGGCGACCGCGAGCGACACGATCGAGCCCACCGAGTACACGGCGACGCCGGCGGCGAACAGCCGCCGTGGCGGCAGGTCGTGGTAGAGGAACGCGACCGCGCCGCTCAGGGCGAGCGGGACGAGCCAGTCACCGTACCAGAGCAGGTGGGCGTGGAGGAGCCCGATGACGAGCAGGATCGTCATGCGCCGGTAGTGGATCGGGCCGGTCGCCACGCCACGCTGCGCGCAGCGCCGGGCGAGCAAGGCGATGCTGGCGCCGAACAGCATCGCGAACATCGAGAGGAACTTGCCGTCGAACAGGACCCGGGTGGCCAGCCAGATCCACCAGTTCACGCCGTGGAGATCGCCCTGCACGGGCGGATTCGTCCGGGCCGCCGCGACGAAGGCGAAGGCCTGGATGTTGACGACCAGGATCCCGAGCACGGCCACGCCGCGGAGCGTGTCGACCGAGGACAGGCGCGCCGTCGGGTCGGCCATGGACCGCAGGCTAGCATGGCCCTGCTCACGGCCGCCGCTTGGTCTCCCGGAGGTCGATGGCCTCCGGCCGCCGGCGCGGGTCCTCGCCCTTGGGAAAGAGCTGGGCCTTCTGGACCTTCTGGGTGCCGGTGGTCGGCAGGGCGTCGGCGAACAGCACCCAGCCGGGCGCCTTGAAGTAGGCGAGGCGTCCGAGACACCACGCCTGCAGCCGCACGGCCAGCGCGCGGTCGGCGGCCACGCCGGGCATGGGCACCACGCAGGCCATGACCTCCTCCTCGCGGACGTCGTCGGCCACGGCCAGCACGGCGACCTGGGCGACGGCCTCGTGGGCCTGCAGGCAGGCCTCCACCTCCGCGGCGGCGATGTTCTCGCCGGCGCGGCGGATGATGTTCTTCTTGCGGTCGACGAAGTACAGCATGCCGTCGGGCGCCTGGCGGACCACGTCGCCGGTGTGGAACCAGCCGCCGCGCCAGGCCTCCTCGGTCGCGGCCTCGTTGTCGAGGTAGCCGGCGAAGAAGCCGTGCCGCGGGCCCTCGGCGCCGCCCCAGCGCACGCACAGCTCGCCCTCGGTGCCGCGAGACGCCTCGCGGTCGCCGTCGTCGACGACGCGGGCCTCGAAGCCGCCGAACGGGCGGCCGAAGGCGCGGGTGGCGGTCTGCCGCGGCTCGTGGCAGTCGGCGTAGATACGGCCGGTCTCCGTCATCCCCCAGACCTCGACGAGCGGGAAGCCGAAGCGCTCCTCGAAGCGGGCGTGCAGCTCGGGCTCGACGCCGGCCCCGAGGCCGAACTTCACGCGGTGCTGCCGCTCCTCCGGACACGGCGGCTGGTTGAGCAGCAGCGGCGGCATCACGCCGAGGTAGTGGATGATCGTCGCCCGCGACGCCACGACGTCCTTCCACCAGCGCGTCGGACTGAACCGCTCCGGCTGCGCCAGGCAGTTGGCGGTCAGGATGGCGCACGTGGCCGTCACGGCCTGGGCGTTCATGTGGAACAGCGGCAGCGGGTTCAGGAAGCGCTCGCGGCCCGGCTCGATGACGACGCGGCCGCCCAGGTCGCGGTACCAGGCGCCCGCGTTGAGGTAGTAGAAGTTCGTCAGGATGCAGCCCTTGGGACGGCCGGTCGTGCCCGAGGTGTAGAGCAGGCTCGCCTCGGTGTCGAGGCCGGGCGCGCCGCGCCGCGGTGCCGGCTCCGGCGCCGGCAGCGCGGCCGGCAGCCGCTCGGCGGCCACGACGGGCAGCGGCTTGCGGCCGCGCTCGCGCGCCACGGCCTCCACGTCGCCCGCCCGGCGCTCGGTGACCACGGCGAGGTCGGCGCCGGAGTGCTCCATCTGGTAGAGCAGCTCGTCGTGCCGGTAGTCGGGGTTGACCGGCACGATGCCGCCGCCGAGCGCGTTCAGCGCCAGGTAGTGGAAGAAGAACTCCGGCCGGTTCTCCAGCAGCAGGGCCACGCGGTGGCCGTGGCCGTAGCCCGCGGCGGCGTAGCGCTCGGTGAGCGCGAGCACGGCCTCCTTCGTCGCCCGGTAGGTGAACTCCACGCCGTCGGGGTGCCAGGCGCGCCCCGCGGCGGGCGGCGCGCAGAGGAAGACGTTGTCGGGCGCCGCGCCCGCGGTCTCCATGAAGGCGTCGAAGACCGTGCGCGTCATGGCCGGCACGAGTACCGTGTCGGCGGCGTCCGTGTCAAGGTCGGCGCGGCGCCGCGCCGTGCCCCGCCGGGCCACGGGGCGGCGATCGGCGCCGGCCGGCCGTCGGCGGGCCTCAGAAGTGGAAGTGCACGCCGAGCCCCAGGTAGTCGATCTTGCGCCGGTAGAACTGCCCGTTGGGGGAGCGGCCGTTGAAGTACTCCAGGAGCAGCTGCATGTTCCTGGCCTGCAGCGTCGAGCCGATCTGCACGCCGAGGCGCAGCGACAGATCGGCGCTCCAGTCGTTCTCCTCGCGGTGCTGGACGTCGGCCGCGGCGATCGGCCGGATCCGCGGCCCGAGGTCCGGCCACGGGCTCCGGAACTCGAGGCCGTACTGCACGGACCACGGGTCGAGGTCGGCGGGCTCGCGGTGGAAGAGGTAGCCGCCGCCCGCGTACGGGCGGAGGACGTCGCCGAACAGCTCGTACGACACCTTGGCGTCGACGCCCTCGTAGCTGAGGTTGATCCGGTCGACCTGGCTGCGGGTGAGGAGGAACTCGTCGCCCAGGTGGCTGCTCTGGTGGAACAGGCGGCCGATCGCCGACAGCGCGTCGTGGCGGTAACTGCCGACGGCGGCCACGAAGTAGTCGGCGTTGATGAGGTCGAAGGAATCGGCGTCGAGGTCGAAGATGGCGAAGACGCCGGCCTGGATGCCCAGCTCGAGCCAGTGCGGCTCGGGGTGCCAGCGGTACAGCGCGAACGTCTCGCCGAAGCTGACCGCGGCCACGTTGTTGAAGTCGGGATCGTCCAGGTACTGCTGGTGGGTCGCCGAGAAGTGCGGCCACCGCGGATCGGCCACCAGCGGCCAGAACAGCTGGCCGGGCGGCATGGCGCCCGTCTGGAACCGCGAGCGTCCGACCAGCTCGAACGCCTCGCGCCTCGACGCGGGCCGCTCCGCGGCCGCCGGCGCCGCGCCGGCCGGGCTGGTTCGCTCGGGCGCGGCCGGCGACACGGCGCTCGATGGGGACGCGTCGGCGATGTCGACGCGCACGACGCCGGGGACGCCCCGCAGCGCGGCGACGACGGCCTCGCGATCCAGGCCCTCGAGGTCCGAGGCCGCCAGCGTCACCACGCCGTCGCGCACGCCGAGCGCGCGGGGCGCGCGGCCGAAGCGCTCGGCGAGCACCGCCGACGCGTACCCCGCGATGTAGCCGTCGCGGGCGGCCGCGAGGCCCGGCGTCGCCTCCGGCACGACGATCCACGTCACCACCAGGATGGCCAGGACGAGTCTCTTCACGGCTGCCTCCTTCGGCGCGAGCGCCGCCGACCAGCGTACCCTAGCGCGGTGGTCCTGACACCGGTCCGGCGCAATGTCCTGGCCCTCGGGCTCGACTACGCGTGCTTCCTGATCGGCATGTCCTTCGCGTCGCAGACGACGATCCTGCCCGCGTTCGCCGCGCACCTGGGAGCGTCCAACGTGCTGATCGGCGCGATCCCCGCGGTGCTCACGCTCGGCTGGTTCCTGCCCTCGCTGCTCGCCGCGCACCACGTGGAGGGGCTCCCGCGCAAGCTGCCGTTCGTCCTGCGCTACACGGTGTGGGAGCGCGTGCCCATGCTGGGCCTGGCCGCGGTGGCCTTCCTCCTGGCCGATGCGGCGCCGCGGCTGGCGCTCGGCCTGTTCTTCGCGCTGATCCTCCTGATGACGGCCACCGGCGGGACGCTGATGCCCGCGTGGATGGACGTGATCGGCCGCGCCGTGCCCACCACGCTGCGCGGCCGCTTCTTCGGCGTGGCCAACGTCGTCGCCGCCGTCGGCGGCCTGCTCGGCAGCGTCCTCGTCGCCTGGTGGCTGAGCGCCGTCGCGCCGCCGCGCAGCTACGCCCTCTGCTTCGCCGCGGCGTTCGTCTTCCTCGCCGTCTCCTACGTCGCGCTGGCCACCGCGCGCGAGCCCGCCGGCATCCCGGTCACGGCGCCGGGCCGCCTCGGCGCCTACCTGCGCCGGATGCCGGGCCTGCTGCGCGCCGACGCCGACCTCCGGTGGTTCCTGGCGGCGCGCACGGCCGGCATCGTGGGCACGATGGGCAACGGGTTCTACACCGTCTACGCGCTGCGCGCGCTCGACGCGCAGGAATGGCACGTGGGCGCGTTCACGACGTCCTTCCTGGCCGGCCAGGTGATCGGCAACCTGGCCCTCGGCTGGCTCGCCGACCGCGCCGGGCACCGCATCGTGCTGGTGGCCGGCGCGGCGGCCCAGACCGCCGGCGCTCTGGCCGCCCTCGCCGCCACCTCCTCCGGGGCGCTGGGGCCCGTCTTCGTGCTCGTCGGCGTGCACCAGGCCTCGATGCACGTCTCCGCGCGCACGATCCTCCTCGAGTTCGCGCGCGATCCGGCGCAGCGTCCCACCTACATCGGCCTGGGCAACACGGCGCTGGCGCCGGTCACCTTCGCGGGTCCGCTCGCCGCCGGCGTCCTCGCCGACCACGCCGGCTTCGCGGCCGTCTTCGCCGCGTCCGCGGTCACCTCCGCGCTCGCCATCGGGGTGCTCCTCGCTCGCGTCCGCGAGCCCCGCGCCCGCGTCCGCTGATCCCGCGGGCCCCGTGGGCCCGCCCCCGGCAGGCCGCCGGCGGCGACAGCGCCCGATGGCGGGCGGGCGCCGCGCTCACCGCGCTCGCCCGGTGATCCCGCCGGCGGAGCGGCCGGCGGGCGCCCGGCGGTCCGGGGCGGAATGGCCGGGGCGGGGTCACCGCGTGATCGTCCCGGCCGCCGACATCCGGTCAGGCGCGCCACTCGCGCGGCCCGTCGTCGGCGAAGCCGCACTGCTCGCAGGGACTGTAGTAGTGGTTGCGGATGTGGTGCACCGTCCCGCGCGGCACCCAGACGATGTCGGTGGGCCCGGCCTGGATGACCGCGCCGCCGGTCAGCTCCCACTCGATCCGACCGGCCAGCACGACCCACCACTCGTCGAAGTCGGCGTGCCAGTGCGGCCGGTTGCCGCCGCCGGGCGGGTTGGCGATGAGCGTGACGAGCTGGCGCTCGTCGGCGATGAGGCGCCGCGACCACGGCGGCGGTCCCATGCGGCTCACGACGTCCTCGACGCGGGTGTGCAGCACGTTCGGCCACGTGACGTTGACGACGCGGGGCGGAATCGGGCCGGCCACGCGGTCGGTGATGACCTCGGCGATGTCCATCGTGTCGTCCCTCCGTGACGGGATCGCGCGACGGCGCCGCGCGGGTCGATCGTGCGCCCGGCCGCGGGGCCGGTCAAGGCACGTGCGCGCCGCCGCCCCCTCGGGTACTGTGCTGGGCGCCCGGCGGATCGCCCCGCCGGCGCAGGGAGGACGGCCATGACGGGACGGGTGGCGGTGCTGAAGGCCTACGGCGGCGACTTCGAGCTGCGCGAGTTTCCGGTGCCGGACCCCGAGCCCGGCGCCGTGCTGGTCCGCCTCACGCGGGCCGGCGTGTGCGGTTCCGACCTGCACATCTGGCGCGGCGAGATGAAGGACGTCTACGGCTCGCCGCCGCGCGACCTGACCTTCGGTCACGAGATGTGCGGGCGCGTGGCGCGCCTCGGCGCCGGCGTCACCGTCGACTCGGCCGGCCAGCCGCTCCGCGAGGGCGACCGGGTGAGCTTCCTCTACTTCTTCCCCTGCGGCCGCTGCCGGGTGTGCCTGCGCGACGAGATGGGAGCGTGCCCACGCAAGGGGCGTCCCAACCGCGTGGCCGGCACGCCGCCGTACTTCAACAACGCCTACGGCGACTACTACTACCTGCGCCCCGGCGGCTTCGTGTTCCGCATTCCCGACGACGTCCCCGACGACGCCGCCACGCCGGCGAACTGCGCGCTGGCCCAGGTGCTCTACGGACTGACCCGCGCGGGGCTGCGCCAGGGCGACACGGTGGTCGTCCAGGGCGCGGGCGGGCTCGGGCTCAACGCGGTCGCGGTGGCGCGCGACATGGGGGCGGACCGGATCATCGTGCTCGACCGCGTGGCGGCGCGCCTGGACCTGGCGCGGGCCTTCGGCGCCGACCACGCGCTGAGCCTGGCCGACCTGCCGACGGCCGAGCGCCGCATCGAGGCCGTCATGGACCTCACCGGCGGGTTCGGCGCGGACGTCGTCGCCGACCTGGTCGGCTACCCGGAGGTCGTCCCCGAGGGGCTGCGCATGCTGCGCGGCGGCGGCTGCTACCTGGAGGTCGGCTCCATCGCGCCCGGCAACGTCTTCTCCTACGACGCCACCGCGCTCGTGCGGGGCAACACGCGGCTGGTGGCGACCTCCAACTACTCGCCGTGGGCGCTGGCCGCCGCGCTGGCGTTCCTCCGGCGCAACGCCGCGCGCTTCCCCTTCGCGCGGCTGGTCTCGCACGTGTTCCCGCTCGCGCGCATCGGCGAGGCCTTCCAGCAGGCCGACTGGCTGCCGCCCGGCGGCGAGGGACTCCGGCTGTCGCGCGCGGCGCTCTCGATGGACGCCTGAGCCGTGGACCTCGGCGTCTTCGACCACCTCGACCGCCGGGACGTCCCGCTGGCGGAGTTCTACGAGAGTCGCCTCCGCCTGCTCGAGAAGTACGACGCCGCCGGCTTCGCGGCCTACCACCTGGCCGAGCACCACGCGACGCCGCTGGGGCTGGCGCCGGTGCCGGGCATCTTCCTGGCCGCCGCCTCGCAGCGCACGCGGCGGATTCGCCTCGGGCCGTGCGTGTACATCCTGCCGCTCTACGATCCGGTCCGGCTCGTGGAGGAGATCTGCATGCTCGACCAGCTCACGCGCGGGCGCTTCGACCTGGGCGTGGGCCGCGGCATCGTCCCCTACGAGATGGCGTACTTCGACCTGCACCACCTGGAGACCGAGGAGATCTACCGCGAGGCCCTGGAGGTGATCTTACAGGCGCTCACCAGCGAGGTGCTGGACCATCGCGGCCCGCGCTACACGTATCGCAAGGTCCCGATGGTGCTGCGCCCCTTCCAGCAGCCGCACCCGCCGCTCTGGTACGGCCTGGGGCACCTCGAGGGCGCCGAGTGGGCGGCCACCAACCGCGTCCACGTCATCACCAACGCCCCGTGCGAGGCCTCGCGGCCGCTGTTCGAGCGCTACCGCGAGGTCTGGCAGCGCAAGCACGGCGGCGCGCCGCTGCCCCGGCTCGGCATGTCCCGCCACGTCGTCGTCGCCCCGACCGAGGCGAGGGCCGAGGCGCTGGCCCGGCCGGCCTACGCCGCGTGGTACGCGAACCTCACGAAGGTCTGGCGCGACTTCGGGGCGCTGCCCATCCGCTTCGCCCGCGACTTCGACGAGGCGCGCGAGCGCGGCATCGCCATCGCGGGGACGCCGGCGGGGGTGCGCGAGGAGATCGAGCGCCAGGTGGCCGCCAGCGGGTGCACCTATCTCGTGTGCCGGCTGATGTTCGGCGACCTCGGCGAGGACGCGGCCGCCGCCTCGATCGACCTCTTCACCTCGGAGGTCATGCCCCACGTGAGGGCCCTCGGCGCGCCGGGCGCCTGACCGGGCTCGCTCAGGTGCCGATGCCCATCAGCCCTCGCGTGACCATGGCGTCGAAGAAGTGACCGTACGGGTGGAGCAGGCCCACCTGCAGGAGGTACCAGCCGCGGGGCAGCCCCGTCGCCCAGAACTCCTCGACCCACCGTCCGGCGTCGAGGAGGAGGCCGTCGCGGGCGACCACCTCGCGGATGCGCTCGGGCGGAACGATCTGGTCCCAGGCCGCCGCCGGCAGGCTCCGGGCCACGGCCCGGGTGCGCTCGGCCACCGCGGCCTGGTAGCCGCGCAGCGCCGGCACGTCGATGGCCGCGCTGAGCGCGCGCACGTCGTCGGCGGTCATCCCGGGCCCGACGTCCCGGCGCGCGAGCCGCATGCGGGCGTTCCAGTCGCCCTCGTCCAGCACCTGGCGGCCGTCGACCACGAAGCGGTTGACGGCCGCGTCCTCCACCCGCGTGGCGTGCCACACCAGCCACACGACGGAGTTCACCCCGTGGGGCTGCCGGCGGAGCTGCTCGTCGCCGATGCCCGAGAAGAGCTGGTCCACGAACCCGACGTGAACGGCGTCGTAGCGCAGCATGAAGAGGGCGAGCGCGTCCAAGGTGTCCGACCTCAGATCTTCAGGATCCTGGCGACGATCTCCTTCATGACCTCGTCGGCCCCGCCCCCGATCGTGCCCAGGCGCCAGTCCACGTAGGCGCGGGCGGCGGGGTTCTCCCAGATGTACCCGCTGCCGCCGAAGAGCTGCACGCAGGTGGTCGCCACGTACTGCTTCATGTTGGCCACGAAGACCTTGGCCATGGAGACGTCCAGGCGGATGTCCTCGCCGGCGGTCATCTTGCGGATGCAGCGATGGGCCAGCTCCTGCGCGGCGGTGATCTGGATCATCATCTCCACGAACTTGAAGCGGTTCACCTGCATGCGGGCCAGGGGCTGGCCGAAGGCGTGCCGCTGCTGCGCGTGCTCCAGGGTGAGCTCCCAGAGCCGCCGGGCGGCGACCGGGCCCGTCACCACCGGCACCAGCCGCTCGTCCTGGAACTGGCTCATCTGCTGCTGGAAGCCGCGGTCGGGGGCGCCGATCGTGTTGGCCACGGGCACCCGGACGTCGTCGAAGAACAGCAGCCCCGTGTCGGAGCCGCGGTTGCCGATCTTGTCGAGCAGGCGATACGAGAAGCCCGGCGTGTCGGTGGGCACGATGATCTGCGTGTAGCCCTGGTAGCCGGCCGACGGGTCGGTCACGGCGAGCAGGCACAGCCAGTCGGCGTTGGCGGCGTTCGTGATGAACATCTTCGAGCCGTTGATGACCCAGTGCTGGCCGTCGCGCACCGCCCGCGTCCTGATGGCGGCCACGTCGGAGCCGCCGCTGGGCTCGGTCACGGCGATGGCCGCCACCTGCTCGCCCCGGATGGCCGGGGCCAGGAAGCGCTCCTTGAGCGCCTCGCTGCCGAAGCGGGCCAGCGCCGGGGTGGCCATGTCCGTCTGCACGCTGACGGCCATCGCCACGCCGGCGTTGTCGCAGAGGGTCAGCTCCTCCAGGAACACGGCGTGGTACGAGTAGTCGAGCCCCTGGCCGCCGTACCGGGGGTCGTAGCGGATGCCGAGCAGGCCCATCTCGCCCAGCCGCCGGAAGACGGCCTTGTCGGGCCGGCCCATCTCGTCGAACTCGCGCGCCCGGGGCGCGAGCTCCGTCTGGATCAGCTTGCGCACGGAGGCGCGGAACGCCTGGTGCTCGGGGCTGCCGTAGATGTCCTCGCCGGCCATGGCCCTCTGACGCTAGCAGACCCGACCGCGGATGGCACGCGCCTCGTCGGGCGGGCGGGCCCGCCGCGGATCAGCGGGTACGGACGGCGACGCTGGTCGCCCCGCGGACGACGCCGGTCGCGTCCCTGAACCGCACGAACACGCGCCGGTTCGCCGGGTCGAACGGCACCGCAAGGCCCGACACGAACACGGCGAAGGCCGGTGTCGATCCCGCCGGGGCGTCCACCTCCACGCTCGGCTGCGGCGGCGCCAGGCACTGCGCGAAGGGGTCGATCGGGCAGATCGTGATCGCGTTCAGAAACGGCGCCCCGGCCGCCCCGACGTCCGGGGTGGCGCTGACCCGGGCCGGCGCCCCGACGTTGACGCTGGCCACGCCGAACACGCCGCCGCCGGTCACGGGATGCAGGTCGAGGATGCCGGCCGCCGCGGGCGGCAGCGCGGTCAGCGCCACCAGGTCGGCGACCGGGCCGGCCTCGGCCGAGAACTGCAGCGTGTTGACGCCCGGGAACACGGGGGCCACGGCCCCGTCGCACTGGAAGCCGATCTGCACCTCGGTGGGCGGGATCGGCGCCGTCGGCGTGATGGCGAAGACGAAGCTCTGGCTCGACTGCGGCGCGATGTCCACGGGCGCGTTCAGGGCGCCGCCGACGACGTTGGTCGCCGGATCGGTCGTGGCGAACGCGAAGGTGGCCGGCAGCGGGGTGCCGAGCGTCAGCCGGCACCCGGTGGCGACGCCGCCACTGGCGTTGATGATCGTGGCGAAGGCCGTCGCCGGCGTGTTGATCTGCACGGAGCGGCTGGACGGCAGCACGGCGGCGAAGATCGACGCCGCGCCGGTCAGGCGGTGCACCGTGCCGCCGAGCCCGACGACGTAGAGCTCGCCGGCCTCGTCCTCGCCGAAGGAAGAGATGCCGAGCGACGTGTCGAGCAGCACGGCGACACCGCTCCCGGCCAGCGTGAAGATCTCGCCGGAGCAGAAGTCGCCGAACACGTAGGTGCCCGGGGGCAGGGTTCCCGCGAAGCCGCGATAGACATACCCGCCGGTCACGGAGCAGCGGCCCGCGTCGTGCGCGTACGCGGCGATCGGGAGCGTGAACGCCGGGTTGGGGCACGGCCCCGGCCCCAGACCGGTGCACGCGAACCCTTCCATGACGCGCCACCCGAGGTTGGCGCCCCGCGTGACGGCGGAAATCTCCTCGAAGGCGTTCTGGCCCACGTCGCCGACGAAGAGCTGGCCGGTGGCGCGGTCGAACGAGAACCGGAAGGGGTTCCGGAGCCCGAGCGCCCAGATCTCGGGCAGGGCCCCCGGGACGGCGATGAAGGGATTGTCGGCGGGGATCCCGTACGGCGGCCCGGGGCTCGCCGTGTTCACGTCGATCCGCAAGATCTTGCCGAGCAGCACCGTGAGGTTCTGCGCGTTGTTGGGCACGTCGTTCCCGCCGCCGCCGTCGCCGACGCCGATATAGAGGTAGCCATCGGGCCCGAACTCGAGCATCCCGGCGTTGTGGTTCGCGGCCGCCGCGTGAGGGATCGTGAGCAGGCGACGCTCGACGCTTCCCGCGGCGTTCGGGTCGCCGGCCGAACGCTGGAACTCGGCGATGGCGATGGCTCCGTCCGGCTGCTGGGTGTAGTGCACGAAGAACCGCCCGTTCGCCGGATACTGCGGATGGAAGGTGAGCCCGAGCAGCCCGCGCTCGCTGCCATCGAAGAGCACGCGGGCGGTGATGTCGAGGAAGACGGTCGGCGCCCCGGCTCCGGGCTGGAGCACCTTGATGGTGCCGGCCTGCTCGACGATGAAGAGCCGCCCGCTGCCGTCGCGGGCGTGCGTGACGTAGAGCGGGTTGGAGAGGCCGCCGACAACCGGCTGCAGCTCGAGGGCGTCGCCGACCCCCGCCAGCAACAGCGGCACCACCGCCAGAAGCCAGGGGAGTGGTCGGCGCATCGGCGACCGACAAAGTACGCTCGGCTGGCCCGCCGCACAAGCGATCGTGACGTCGGTGGGTCACCCATGGCCGGCGGGCTCTGGCCCCGCCGGCGCCCCGGCGCGCGCCCGGGCCTCGGGACGCGCGTCGAGCGGGTTCGACACCCGGCGAGGCGGGGGCTAGAATCGCTCAACCAGGAGCGTGTCTGAGCAGACGCCGTTCGAGCGCGGGCCTTGCCCGCGCCATCCTGGGGAGGCTCGGAGGGGGCCGTCGAGGCCCCGTTGATGGGCTAGCGGGGAGGGTCCGTGGCGCTCTTCAAGGCGGAGAAGAAGGCCCCGAAAGGGCCGGCGGGGCGGTGGGACGTCCTCGTGGCCGAGGACATGTGCAAGGCGTGCGGGTTCTGCCTGCACGTCTGCCCGACGGACGTCTTCGCCTGGCGCGCCACGCCCAACCGGCTCGGCTGGTTCCCCATGATCGTCGCCCACGAGGAGCACTGCGTGGGCTGCATGCTGTGCTACCAGATCTGCCCCGACTTCTGCATCGACGTCGCCGTCAAGCCCGTGCCATCCGATGCAGACAACTCGTCGCCCCGGGAGGCCGCCGCGCGATGAATCAGCCGCGTTCGAGCGCCGGCTTTGCCGGCGCAACCGGACCTGGGGGGAGGCTCGGAAGGGGGGCGAAGCCCCCCTCCGAACTCAAGCCCCCCTCCGAGTTGCTCGCGCCGTGGGCCGAGTGGGCGCGGCGGTGCACCGACGGCCGTCGCCTGCTGGAGGCCGGCACGTACGCGCTGACCGAGGGCGCCATCGCCGCCGGCTGTCGCGTCTTCGCCGGCTACCCGATCACGCCCGCCACCGACATCGCCGAGTACATGTCCCGGCGCCTGCCCCAGGTCGGCGGCTACTACATGCAGGCCGAGGACGAGCTGGCCGGCATGCACATGTGCGCAGGCGCCAGCCTGGGCGGCCTCAAGGCCATGACGGCGACCTCGGGCCCCGGCTACACGCTCATGCACGACGCCTACGGCTGGGCGATCACCAACGAGATCCCGCTGGTGGTCGTCGACGCCATGCGCGTCGGGCCCATCAGCGGCATCACCGGCGCGCCGGGGCAAGGCGAGTTCTACATCGCCCGGTACGCCTCGCACGGCGGCAACTTCGAGACCATCGTGCTGTCCCCCTCGTCGGTGCAGGAGGCGTTCTGGCTGACCATCGACGCCTTCAACCTGGCCGAGCGCTTCCGCACGCCGGTGACGATCCTCACCGACCAGGTCGTCTCCGACATGTGGGAGGACCTCTTCGTGCCCCGGGATTACGGCGCCCTCGACTTCGTGGTGCCCCGGCAGGCGAACCTCATGATGCCGTTCTTCCCCGTCGGCAGCGCCGACCTCGACGTGCCGCCGAACGTCATCGGCCGCGGCACCGGCGTGTGCGTGTCGGCCTACACCCACACCGAGGAGGGGTACGACATCGAGGAGATGGAGGCGCAGTGGGCGCAGACCTACCGCCTGGTGAACAAGATCCGCCACCACCGGGCCGAGCTCACGCGCTACGAGACGGTCGGCCTGGACGATGCCGAGGTGGTCGCCGTCGCCTACGGCGCCAACGCCCGCACGGTGAAGACCGGCGTGCTGCAGGCGCGCGCGCGCGGGATCCGCGCGGGTTTCGTGCGCCCCATCACGCTCTGGCCGTTCCTCGACGAGCTGTTCGCGGTCGACCGTCACTACGTCGTGTGCGAGCTGAACTACGACGGCCAGCTCGTGCGCGAGGTGGCCCGGGCCGCGCCGGACTCGCGCAAGGTCCACTTCATGGGCAAGAGCGCCGAGCTGCACACGGTCGGCGAGGTGGTGGCCGGCCTGGACGGCGTCGCCCGCAGCGGCCGCGTCCCCGAACTCCCCTACATATGGACGGAGACGAGATGAATCCTCTGGCCAGGAAGTATCTCAGGCCGAGCCAGATCCCGACCAAGGCCTGCCACGGCTGCGGCATCGGGATGATCGAGAACTGGCTGCTGCAGGCCATCGACGAGCTGGGGCTCGAGCAGGAGGACGTCATCTTCGGCACGGGCATCGGGTGCGTGGGCCGGCAGACCTTCGCCACCTGGGGCGGCGACAACTTCGGCGCCACGCACGGGCGCGCGCTGGCCGTGGCCACCGGCGTCAAGCTGGCCCAGCCCGACCGCAAGATCCTGGTCGTCGTCGGCGACGGCGACGCCGCCTCCATCGGCACCTCGCACCTGATCCACGCCGCCCGCCGCAACCTCGGCGTGACCGTCGTCTGCGAGGACAACATGGGCTACGAGTCCACGGGCGGCCAGTTCTCACCCACGACGCCGGCCGGCTACGTCACCAACTCGAGCCCCTACGGCATGGTCGAGCCCTCGTTCGACCCCTGCGACGTCGTCAAGGCCGCCGGCGCCACGTTCGTGGCCGAGACCACGGCCACCCAGTGGCACCAGACGGTCAAGGTCGTGAAGAAGGCGCTCTCGAACGACGGCTTCTCGTTCGTCCACGTGCGCTTCCCCTGCAACGAGAACTTCGGCGCCTACGCCCTCGGCACCCGCGACACCCTGAAGAACCTCGAGTGGATCTACGAGCACACGCAGGGGCGCCGGGCCGACGGCAGCGAGACGGACTTCGTGTGGGAGACCGGGATCAAGCACGACGCCTCCAACAGCCGGCCGGAATTCACGCGCCTGCTCCGCGACATGAACGCCCGCGTGCGCGCCGAGCAGGCGGCGAAGGCCGCCACGCCGCGCTGATGGCGCCGCCGGCCAGGGCCCGCACGGAGATCCTCATCTCCGGCTTCGGCGGGCAGGGCGTCATCCGCATGGGCCAGATCCTCGGCGTCTGCGCCATCCGGCAGGGCCACCGCGTGACGATGCTCAAGAGCCACGGCACGGAGACCCGCGGCGGCTACGTGCGCGCCCAGGTCGTGATCGCGCCCGACGACGTCGACAGCCCGGTCGTCGAGAACGCCGACGTCTTCGTGGCGTTCTCGGCGCCGGCCTACCGGAAGTTCTACGACCTCTGCCGCGGCCGGGTGCTCTACGACCCGGAGATGGTCAGCGACGTGCGGACCGACGCCCCCGAGCGGCACGTGGCGGTGCCGGCGACGCAGCTGTCCAAGGAGCGCTTCGGCAAGGAGCTCTTCGCCAACATGATCATGCTCGGCGCCCTCACGCGCCTGGCCGGCATGGACCACGAGGCGATGAAGCAGGCCATGCTCGAGGTCATCCCCCGCTTCCACGAGCAGAACCTGGCCGCGCTGGACGCCGGCTACGCGCTCGCGACGGTCGTCCCCGCCTAGCCGGTGACCGCCGCGGTGGACCGGCCCTGGCATCGGGCGTGGCCGGCGCACGTGGGCCGATCGCTCGTCTACCCGCGCGTGCCGGCCTGGTGGCTGCTCGAGCGCGGTGTCGCCCGCTTCGGCGGCCGCGTCGCCATCCGCGAGATCGACCCCGCGACGGGCGCCGAGGCGCGCGCGGTCACGTACGAGGCGCTGTGGCGTGCGGCGCGCGGCGCCGCCGCCGGGCTGCGGGAGCGCGGCGCCGGCCCGGGCGCCCGCGTCGGGTGCTGCCTGCCGAACTCCGCCGACCTGGTCACCGGGTACTACGCGGCGTGGCTGGCGGGCGCCGCCGCCGTGCCCGCCAACCCGGTCGCGCGCGACGCGGAGCTGGCCGCGCAGCTGGGCGACGCCGAGGTGAGCCTCGTCGTCGGCGAGGCGGGGAGCGCGGCGGAGCGGGCGGCGGCGACCCTGGGCGCGACCTTCGTCGACGTCGAGACGTTCCGAGGCATGGCGGCCCTGCCGCCGGCGGCGCCGGCCCCGTGCCGGCCGGAGGAGGACGTCGCCGTCATCCTCTACACGGGCGGCACCACGGGCACGCCGAAGGGCGCGATGCTGAGCCACCGCAACATCGTCGTCAACACGATCCAGTTCGCCGAGTGGTACGCCTTCGCCCCCGGCGACGAGACCTGCGTGAGCGCGATTCCCATGTACCACTCGGGCGGCATGTCGGGCGCCATGAACGTGCCGCTCTACGCGGCGGCCACGCTCCTGGTGTTCGCCCGCTTCCACGCGGCGGCGGTCGCCCGGGCCGTCACCCGCCATCGCGCCACGCGGCTGTTCGGCGTGCCGACCATGTTCATCGCGCTCCTCGCCGACGCCGAGGGCCGGCGAGCCGACTACTCGGCCCTCCGGGCCTGCCGCACGAACGCGGCGCCGCTCCCCGCCGCCGTGAAGGCGGCCTTCGACGGCCTGGTCGGTCGCGAGGTCCTGGTGGAGGGCTACGGGCTGACGGAGACGAGCCCGCTCACGCACGCCAACCCGGTCGGCCGCGCGAAGGCCGGCTCGATCGGCGTGCCGCTGCCGGACACCGACGCCCGCATCGTGGACGAGTCGGGCGCCGACGTGAAGGCCGGCGAGGCCGGGGAGCTCCTGGTGCAGGGGCCGCAGGTGATGCTCGGCTACTGGAAGCGCCCGGCGGAGACGGCGGCGGCGACGGCCGGCGGCTGGCTGCGCACCGGCGACATCGCGCGGATGGACGACGAGGGTTACTTCGCGATCGTGGACCGCAGCAAGGACGTCATCAACACGGCAGGATTCAAGGTCTGGCCGCGCGAGGTGGAGGAGGCCCTCTACCTGCACCCGGCCGTCCGGCAGGCCGCGGTCGTCGGCGTGCCCGACGAGTACCGCGGCGAGGCCGTGAAGGCCTTCGTCGTCCTGCGCGACGGCGTCGCGTCGCCGCCGACCGCCGAGCACCTGATCGACTTCTGCCGCGAGCGGCTCACGCCCTACAAGGCGCCGCGGGCCATCGAGTTCCGCGCCGCGTTGCCCATGACGACGACCGGCAAGCTGCTCCGTCGCGAGCTGCGCGGTGAGCGATAGACGGCGGGGGCCCGGAGGGGTCCCCGCAGGAGGGGACCCATGAGCCAGGGCAGGCGGGCTTCGTTCGTCGCGGCGTTAGCGATGCTGGCGGCCGCGCTCGGCGCGACCGCGGCGGCAGGGCAGGAGAAGTTCCCCGGCCGGCCCATCGACTTCATCGTTCCGTGGGGCACGGGCGGCGGCGCCGATGCCATGGCGCGCCAGATGGCGGCGCTGGCCCAGCCGCTGCTCGGAGTGGCGCTGCCGGCCTCCAACGTCCCCGGCGCGGCGGGCAACACGGGCCTGGCGCAGCTCCTCGGCGGCAAGGCCGACGGCTACACGATCGCCGTGTACATCCAGGACACGCTGATGACGATCCCCATGGGGCTGGCCCGCCACAAGGTCGAGGACCTGGACTGGATCGTGCGCACCCAGGTCGCCGACTCGTTCCTGTTCGTGAAGGCCGACGGGCCGTTCCGGACCATCCGGGAGCTGCTCGAGCACGCGAAGGCGAACCCCGGCAAGCTGCGGGTCGCCGCCACCGGCTTCGGCAGCGTCGACGACGTCACCGTGCGGTATCTCGAGAAGAGGGGCCACAAGATGACGACGGTGCCGTATCCCAAGCCCGGCGAGCGCTACGCCGCGGCGCTGGGGGGCCACGCCGAGGTGCTCTACGAGCAGGCCGGCGACGTGCTGCAGTACCTGAAGGCCGGGCAGCTCAAGCCGCTCGTGATCTTCGCCGAGAAGCGCCATCCGGCGTTTCCCGACGTGCCGACCTCGAAGGAGCTGGGCTTCGACATCACGCTGCCGCAGTTCCGGGGGATCGTGGCGAAGAAGGGCACGCCGCCCGACCGCGTGCAGACCCTCGCCGGCGCCTTCGCCAAGGCCATGCAGACGCCGCAGTGGAAGAAGTTCGCCGAGGACTGGTACATGAGCCCGGAGAGCTACCTGGGGTCGGCGGAGTTCACCCGCTGGGTGGCCGGCGAGGTGGCCACCCTCGAGCGGCTGGTGAAGGAGTTCGGGCTCCGGAAGTAGGATGTCCGCCCTCGCGCCGGCCGCCGGCCTCCTCGTCGCGTTCGTGCTGCTGGGCGCCACGCGCGGGCTGGACGAGGTCGCCCGCGAGGGGCAGCTCGGGCCCGGCTTCTGGCCGCGCCTGGTCCTCGTGGCGCTGGCCGCGACCTGCGCGGCGCGGCTCGTCCTCGTGTGGCGTCGCGCCCGCGCGGCGGGGCCGGCGGCGGGGCCCGCGGCCCCTGCCGACCGGCTGCGTCTGGGCGCCGCGATCGCCCTCATCGTGCTCTACGCCGCCGCCGCACCGCTCCTGGGCTTCCCGCTGGCCACGGCGGGCTTCGCGGCCGCGTTCATGACCGCGGCCGGCGCCCGCTCGGTCGCCGGCGTGGCGGCCACGGCGCTGGCGGGCACGGTGGGGCTGCTCTACCTGTTCGTGCGGATCGTGTACCTGCCCCTGCCGAAGGGCGCCGGCCCGTTCGAGACGCTGACGCTGGCGCTCTACCGCGCGCTCGGGATCTTCTGAGATGGGCGAGGTGCTCGCCGGCCTCGGCGTCGGCTTCGCGCAGGCGTTCCAGCCGCTGAACCTGGCCATGATCGTCGCCGGGCTCGGCGTGGGGATCCTCGCCGGCGTGCTGCCCGGCATCACGATGGTGAACTGCATCGTGCTGGTGCTGCCCTTCACGTACCTGATGGGCATCGTGCCCGCCCTGCTGCTGATGATCGGCATCTACTGCGGCGGCGTGTTCGGGGGCTCCATCACGGCGATCCTGTTCAACATCCCGGGCGACCCGATGAACGTGCCGACGGCGTGGGAGGGCTACCGGCTCAACCGCAAGGGCCAGGCGCGCTACGCCCTCGGTCTGGCCATCATGGCCTCGGCCGTCGGCGGGCTGGCGAGCGCGCTGGTCCTGGCGTTCCTGGCGCCGCCGTTCGCCCGGTTCGCCCTCACCTTCTCCACGGTCGAGTTCTTCTCGATCGTCGTCTTCGGCCTGGCCAGCGTCTCGGTCCTGGGCCACGCCTCGGCCACGGGCGCGCTGATCTCGCTGCTGGCGGGCATGCTGCTGGGGACGGTGGGCACCGAGCCGCAGTACGGCGTGGAGCGGTTCACGCTGGGCGTGCCCTTCCTGCGCACCGGCGTCGACTTCGTGACCGTCCTGATCGGCCTGTTCGCGATCGGGGAGATCCTCGATCAGCTCGCCGGGCCGCCGGCGCCGCCGGTCGCGGCCGGGGCCGTGCCGCGCGCGGTGCCCCGGTTGCCGCTGCTCGATCTCTGGCCGCTGCGGGGTCCGCTGGCGCGCGGGACCGCGGTGGGAATCGCCGTCGGCGGCCTGGCCGGCGCCGGCGCCACGGTGTCCTCCTTCGTCGCCTACGGCCTCGAGCGGCAGGTGTCCCGCGACCGCGACCGCTTCGGCACCGGCCACGCCGGCGGTCTCGTGGCCGCCGAGAGCGCCAACAACGGCTCGACGGGCGGCGCCATGATCCACCTGCTGACCCTCGGCATCCCCGGCAGCGCGGCGACCGCGGTGATGATGGGCGTGTTCCTGATCCACGGCGTCCAGCCGGGGCCGCTGCTCTTCACCCGCCAGCCCGAGCAGGTCTACACGCTCTTCGCCGGCATGATCCTGGCGAACGTGCTGATGATCGCGCTGGGCTTCGTCGCCGCCGTGGGCTTCGCCGCGCTCATGCGCGTGCCGGCGCCGGTCCTGAACACGCTGATCGTGGTGTTCTGCTTCATCGGCGCCTTCGCGCTCCGCAACGACATGGCCGACGTCTGGCTGACCATGCTGTTCGGCATCCTGGGCTTCGTCATGCGGCGGTGGGACCTGCCGGTGCCGCCGATGGTCATGGGCGTCATCCTGGGCCCGATGGCCGAGCAGTACTTCCTGACGTCGATGGTCTCCCACGCCAACGACCCGACGATCTTCCTGACGCGGCCGGTGAGCGCCGTGGCCCTGGCCCTCTCCGGGGGGATGATCGTCTGGGCGCTGTGGCGGGCGATGCGGGATCCGCGCCCTGCCGCGGTCTGACGGGCGCCGGCGCTCCGGCGCCCCGAAGCTTCGCCCCGCCCGCCGGCTCGGCAGGCGTGTCGGCGGGCCTCCGCGGCGCCGCCCGCACACCGGGTTGCCGACCGGCTTGGCACGCGTGATCTGACACGATCCGGCATCCCTGTCCTCGACCTCCGATCGTATGTGCCTGGAATCACGAGGGTTCTGGCGTGGAACGGCGATTGCTGCAGGGGTCCCCCATGCCGCAGACACGCGTACCGGAGATCCGATGGCCGGAGGCGGACACGGCCCACCTCGTCCAGGACGACGCCAGCCCGCGGCGGCTGATGGTGGTCGAGGACGAGAGCCTGCTCGCCGAGGACCTGGCGAAGCGCCTCACGCGGCTCGGCTACGAGGTGGTCGGCGTGGCGGGCTCGGGCGAGGCCGGCGTCGAGGCCGGGGGCCGGCTGCGCCCCGACCTCGTGCTCATGGACATCAACCTCCGGGGCCAGATCGACGGCATCACGGCCGCCGAGACGCTCCGCGACCGCTTCGACATCCCGGTGGTGTTCCTCACCGGCAACGCCGACGACCGCGTCTTCGAGCGCGCGAAGTCGGTCTGCCCGCTGGGGTTCGTGCTGAAGCCCTTCGAGGGGCGGCAGCTGCAGATCGCCGTGGAGGTCGCGCTGGCACGGCACGCCGCCGAGCGCGCCGTGCTCCAGGCCGCGCAGCTGCGCGCGGTGGTCCTGCTGGCCGGCGGCGTGGCCCACGAGATCAACAACCCGCTCACGGTGGTGAAGGGCATGCTGCAGCTGCTGCGCGCCCGCCTCCCCGACGGGCCGGAGTGCCAGCGCATCGACATGGCGTGCGACGCGGCCGATCGCATCAAGGAGGCGGTCGCGCGACTCGCCCACATCACCCGCCTGGAGCTGGCCGACTCGCCGCCGCGCGTGCCGCCCATGCTGGACCTGCAGCGGTCCAGCGAGTAGCCCTCAGGACACCAGGCGGTTGCGGCCCCCGCGCTTGGCGCGGTAGAGCGCCTGGTCCGCGGCCTTCACGACCTCGGCGGCCGTGTCGCCCCCGCTCGAGTCGGCCAGGCCGATGCTCACGGTGACGCCCACCTGCTTGCCCCCGCCGGGGCGGGGCTCCTTCGGCTTGCGGCGCGGGCGGTCGGGCTCGCGCACCGTGAACGTCATCTCGCCGACGGCCTCGCGCAGCGCCTCGAGATGCGGGCGCGCGCGCTCGACGTTCAGCCCGGGGAAGACCACCGCGAACTCCTCGCCGCCGTAACGGAACGCCCGCCCGCCGCCGCCCACGTCCTGCAGCGTGCGGGCGAGCTTGCGCAGCAGCTGGTCGCCCGCCTGGTGGCCGTAGGCGTCGTTGAACCGCTTGAAGTGATCGACGTCGACCATGGCCACCGCGTAGCGGGGGCCCACGGCGTCCAGGAGCTCGTTCAGCGCGCGGCGCGCGGGCAGCCCGGTGAGCTCGTCGCCGTACGCCATGGCGTGCGACGTCTCGACGAGGGCCACCACGACCGCCAGCGCGCCGGCCGCCAGGTAGAGGCCGGCCGCCAGCGGGTCGCTCTCGGCGCCGAGGGCGAGGAACACCGCCGCCACCGCCCAGACGAGCGCGCCCTCCACCGCGCGCGGGCGCTGCAGGACGCGCGCGAGCGTCGCCGCCAGCGCGAGGGCCAGGGCGATCACGGCCGGCGCGCCGGCCGCGGGCGGCCACGGCAGCCGCAGCGGCTGGACGAAGAGGTGCCCGGCGACGCCGAGGCCCTGGAGCCCCAGCAGCAGCGTCCACAGCCGGGCGCGCTGCCAGCGCGTGGCCCGGGCCGGCGTCCAGGCCAGTCCCGCCAGGTTCAGCGGCGCGAGGATCGCGACGACGTCGCGCAAATCGCCGACCCCGCTCCACCGCGTGGCCGCCTGATCCACGACGGCCAGGACGACCAGGGCCACGACCACGGTGACCTGGCCGAACCGCAGCCCCAGCAAGACGCCGGTGACGATGGCGACCCAGCCGGTGAGCGGCACCAGCGGCTGCGCGGCGTCGCGCCAGGTCGGAACGAGGACGGGCAGAGCGGCCGCCGCGAGCAGCGCGGCGCCCGGCAGCAGCGGAAGCGTTCGGCGCGTCACGCGCCGGGGTCGGCGACGAGGCGGGCGGCCTGGATGCCCGCGATGGCGCACGCCTCGTCCTTGTCCGAGGTGTCGCCGGAAATGCCGACGGCGCCGAGCAGCTCGCCGCTCGCGTCGCGCACCAGGACGCCGCCGGCCGCGGGCAGCAGCTGCCCCTCGGAGGCGGCGTAGAGCGCGGCGAAGAACGCGGGGTTGTCGCCGGCGCGCCGGGCGAGCGTCCGGGAGCCGAAGCCCATGCCGAGGGCGCCCCACGCCTTGCCCATGGCGGTCCGCGGGCGCAGGATGCCGGAGCCGTCCTCGCGTCCGAAGGCCTTGAGATGGCCGCCCTCGTCCAGCACGGCGACGGTGAGCGGCGCGCAGCCGAGCTCGCGGCCCTTCGCGAGCGCGACCTCGACGATCTTCCCGGCCTGGGCCAGCGTGAGTCTCGCCATGACTCGGCGAGGATACCAGACGCCGGCGTCACTCGTCCCCGAGCAGAATCGAGAGCACCAGGGCCACGCCGCCGGCGGCGGCCAGGACGAAGAAGATGATGGCCAGCCCCGGGTAGCCGAGCAGCCGGAAGTCGGTCTCGACCTGCATCAGCATGGCCGCGCCCACGATGAGAGCGGCGAGGACCAGCCCCATGGTGATCCGGTTGGCGACCTTCTGGGTGGCGGCCATGATCCGGCGCGCGTCCAGCCCCTCGACCCGCACGGCGACGTCCTCCGTGGCCAGCCGGTCGAGGATGGCGTTCACCCGCCCGGGCAGCCGCACGGCGAACTCCTTGGCCTCGAGCAGGCCGCTCAGGACGTTGCCCGGGCTCGCCGCGGCGACGAGCCGCCGCTGCAGCAGCGCGCTCGCGTGCCGGCGCAGGGCGGCGTTGGGCTGGAAGTCCGGGTCCAGGGTGCGGGCGATCTGATCGAGGTTGAGGAGCGTCTTGCCGAGCAGGGCCAGCTCCGGCGGCAGCCGCAGGCCGGCCGCCGCCGCGGCCCGCGCGACGTCGAGCAGCAGGCGTCCCGTCTCGAGATCGCGGACGCTGGCGTCCTGGTTGCGCCCCAGGATCTCGGCGATGGCCCGGGTGAGCGCGCGCTGGTCGAGGTCGCCCCGCGGCTCGCCCAGGGCGCGGGCGTGGCCGGCGGCGTCGTCGGACCGGCCCTCGCTCACGGCCAGCAGGAACTGCACGAGCCGGTCCTGCGCGCGGGGCGTGACGCGCGCCACCATGCCGAGATCGAGGAGGGCCAGCCGATGGTCCCCGGTGAGCAGCACGTTGCCGGGGTGGGGGTCGGCGTGGAAGAAGCCGTCGACCAGGACCTGGTGCAGGTAGGCGGCGAAGAGCTGCTCGGCCAGCGTGGCGGCGTCGAGCTCGAGCAGCACCACCGGGCTCAGCGTGGTCACCTTCGTGCCCGGCACGTAATCCATGGTGAGCACGCGGGTGGTCGTGTAGTCGTCCACGGGGGCGGGGACGACGATGCGGTCGTAGCGGGCCAGGTTGCGGCCGAGCAGCACCAGGTGACCGGCCTCGCGGCGATAGTCGAGCTCGCGGAGCACCGTGCGGCCGAACTCCTCGACGAGCGCGCGCAGGTCGTAGCGGCGCCCGGCGTCGGTGTGGGCGTCGAGCAGGTCGGCGATCGACGCCAGCACCTCCAGGTCGTCGGCGACGTGCTGCCGGATGTCCGGCCGCTGGACCTTGACCGCGACCGGCCGCCCGTCGCGCAGGCGCGCGCGGTGCACCTGGCCCAGCGAGGCCGCGGCCAGCGGCGCGGGATCGAAGGCGCTGAAGGCCTTCGACAGCCGGACGCCGAGCTCCGCGGTGATGATGCGCTCGGCGTCGGCGAAGTTGAACGGCGCCACGTCATCCTGGAGTCGCGCCAGCGCCGCGAGATACGGGGGCGGCAGCAGGTCCGGCCGGGTGGAGAGGACCTGACCGAGCTTGACGAAGGTGGGTCCGAGCGCCTCGAGGTCGCGGGCGAGCTCGGCGGCCTTCGGCGGCGCGCCGCCCGGCGCCCCCGCCCCGGGCTCGAGCAGGTCGTCCAGGCCGGCGCGCGCGACGAGATCCGACCGGCCGTACTTCAGCAGCAGCCAGGCGATGTCCCGGTAGCGCTTGAGGTGCCTCGGACCGAGCGAGATGCCCATCGCGCTCCGGTCCCCCGGTGCGAGCCGCGGTCAGGCGGCGCGGCGAGGGCGCCGGCCGCGCCGGCTGGCCGGGGCCCGGGGCGCGGTCTCGGCAGACTCCGCGAGCGACTCGCTGACCGCACGAGCCGTCTCGCTGGCGGTCCGGGCGCCGGCCTCGCCGACGCGGCTGGCGGTGTCCAGGGCGGCGCGGGCCGTGTCGGCGACCATCTCGCCCATGGCGCCGCCTGCCCGTGATCCACCCGTGACGGCCCCGCGCGCCGCGCTCCGCGCGATGCGCGCCATCAGCCGCATGCCGCGGATGCCCGTCGACACCAGCACCCCCGTCGTCGCCTCGACGGCGGATGCGGTGCCGCCCACGAGGGAGGGCACCGGCCCGGCGGTCCGGGACGCTCGCGGTCGCGCTCCGATGCTCGACCTCCTGGTCGTGCGCTCCCTGCGCGCCATGGGAGCCCGGGTGGTGCAACGGCGGGGCCATCGGACGCTAGAACCTTTCGTGCACACCGGCCACGCCCGGTGACGCCACGACGGAACGGGGGAGCCCGACGGGGTGTCCCGTCGGGGTCGGCCGGCGGCCGTCGAGGACGGCGCACCGCCGCGGCTCCGGCGTCGGCTCCGCGGCCGCGCTACACTCGGGCCCCGGAAAGGAGCGAGCCATGACGTGGTCGCTCGGCGGCATCGTGAGGGAGCACGCCCGCAAGCGGGGCGAGCGCCCCGTGATCACGTACGGCGCGCGCACGATCGCGTGGGCCGAGATGGACGCGCGCTCGAGCCGGGTGGCGCAGGGCCTGCTCGGCGCCGGGCTGGTCGCCCAGGACCGCGTGGCGTTCGTCGACAAGAACGGCCCCGAGTACTTCGAGGTGCTGTTCGGCGGCGGCAAGGCCAACATCGTCACCGTGGCCGTGAACTGGCGGCTCGCGCCGGCGGAGATGGCCTACGTCGTCAACGATGCCGCGGCCCGGCTGCTCTTCGTCGGACCGGACTTCCTCGACCACCTGGACGCCATGGAGCCCGCGCTCCGGACGGTGGAGGGCGTCATCGTGATCGGCGCCGCGCCGCGACGCCCGGGCCACCGGGACTACGAGGCGTGGGTGGGCGCCCAGCCGGCGCGCGACCCGGCCAGCCCGTCGGCGCCCGGCGACGTGGCCATGCAGCTCTACACCTCCGGCACGACCGGGCTGCCGAAGGGCGCCATGCTGACCAACGCCAACCTCGGCACGCTGATGCCGCACGTGGGGCCGTGGTGGGAGATCGACGAGACGTCGGTGAACTGCGTCTGCATGCCGCTGTTCCACATCGGCGGCTCGGGCTGGGCGCTGGTCGGCATGGGCGCCGGCTGTCACTCCGTCCTGTTCCGCGAGTTCGTGCCGCAGGAGATCCTCGCCGCGCTGGAGCGCCACCGGGTCACCAACGCGCTGTTCGTGCCGGCCATGCTGCAGTTCCTGTCCGCGGTGCCCGGCGCGGCCGACCGCGACTACCGTGCGCTGCGCTCGATCGTGTACGGCGCCTCGCCGATCACCAACGAGGTCCTGCTGCGCTCGATGAAGACGTTCCGCTGCCCGTTCGTGCAGGTCTACGGCCTCACCGAGACCACCGGCGCGATCACGCAGCTGCCGGCCGGCGACCACGTGACCGAGGGCCCGCGGGCCCGGCTGCTCCGGTCGGCGGGCAAGGCGTTCCCGTGGGTGGAGCTCCGCGTCGTCGATCCGGCCACGGGCGCCGACTGCGAGCCGGGCGCCGTCGGCGAGCTCTGGACCCGCTCGCCCCAGAACTTCGCGGGCTACTGGAACCGCCCCGACGAGACGGCGCGCACGCTGACCGCCGACGGCTGGCTCAGGACGGGCGACGCCGGCTTCCTGGACGCCGAGGGCTACGTGTTCCTGACCGACCGCGTGAAGGACATGATCATCACCGGCGGCGAGAACGTCTACCCGGCCGAGGTGGAGAACGCGCTGTCGGACCATCCCGACGTCGCCGACGTGGCGGTGATCGGCGTGCCCGACGAGACCTGGGGCGAGACGGTGAAGGCCGTCGTGGTGCCGCGGCCGGGCGTGCAGGCGCGGGCGCAGGACATCATCGCGTTCGCCCGCGCGCGCCTGGCGCACTACAAGTGCCCGACCTCCGTCGACTTCGCCGCCGCGCTGCCGCGCAATCCCTCGGGCAAGCTCCTCAAGCGCGAGCTGCGCGAGCCGTACTGGAAGGGACGCGAGCGCCGGATCAACTGAGATGGGGCTCGACCGTCGAGGCGCAGAGGCGATCCCACGGGTGCCGGGGACGACTCGAGGTCGAATCGGTCACCGTCGACGATGTTGGAGGCGACAGCGGAATCGCGAAAGGCGCCGTGACGAGCAGTATCCCAGCAAAGGTCGTAGGTCGGCGACGGCCCTTGCTACAGTGAGACAGTGAGTTCCATGCCGCGCGCCGAGGCGCTGACGAGCCTCCGATTCTTCGCCGCGGCGCACGTCGTGGCGTACCACTACGCCCGCGATAGTCCAGCGCTGCCGGCATTCGTCACCTCGCTGCTCTACGCCGGCCCCTGCTCCGTCGGGCTGTTCTTCGTGCTCAGCGGCTTTGTTCTGGCGCGCCGCTACTGCGGCGGCGTCCCCGTCCGGGATTACGCCGTGGCACGAATCGCGCGAATCGTCCCGTTGTACTGGCTGGCGCTCGTCCTCGCCGCTCCCCTGCTGCTCGTCACGCCTCATCCGGTGGCGGCGCTCATCATGGTGCCGACCTTCCTTCAGGCGTGGATACCGTACACGGCGCTGGCGTGGAACGAGCCGGCATGGTCGCTGTCGGCGGAAATGTTCTTCTATGCCGCCTTCCCCATGCTGCTCGTCTGGGCACAGCGGCAACGCACTCCGCTTCGCACCGCCACGCTGGTCTGGATGGGCACCGTGTTCCTTCTCGCCGCGGTGATGATCTGGTATCGGCCCGCGCGCGCGCCCTTTGCGCTCATCCCCGACGATCCGGTCCTCGCGACGCTGCTGTTCAATCCGGTCTTGATGCTGCCGCAATTCGTGTTCGGCGTGCTGCTCGGCGTGGCGCCTCTTCGCCTGGCGCGCTGGTGGGCCGCGGCCGGTGTGGGTGCGCTCAGCCTGATCCTGGCGGGCTTGTCTCTGCCACGCGTGCTGATGAACGGTGGCGCGCTGATGCCATTGTTCGGCCTCGTGATCGTGGCCGCGGCCGGGATCGAGCGCGGCTGGCTGACGAGCCGTCCGCTCGTTCTGGCGGGGGAGGCGAGCTATGGCCTCTACCTGCTCCAGGTGCCACTCGCGCTCTGGTTTTCCGTGGTGTACGCGCCGCCGGCGCAGGCGTTCACCCTCTACTTCGTCGTGCTCGTTGCCGCATCGCTCATGACGCATCGCTTGATCGAGCGTCCGCTCCGTCAGGCGATCCGACGCGCGATGGTGTCGGACGTCGCCTTGACGGCAGGCGCAGGACCTCGCCAGCCGCATGGCAGGGGAGTGGGATGTTGAGGAGGGGGAGGCCTGGGGCCCCCCTGTCACGGCTTCGCTGTTGTTGTGCGGCGGGCGAACCGGCGAACGAGCGGCGGCAAGAGCAGGGCGGCGGCGGCGGCCAGGAGCATCACGGCGGCCTGGGGCGAGGCCCAGAGGCCGCTCATGTCGCCGCGGGCGATCGTGAGCGCCTGCAGCAGCGAGCGCTCCATCAGCGGGCCCAGGACCAGGCCGAGCACGAGCGGCACCACGTCGTAGCCGCACCGGCGCAGGCCGTAGCCCGCGACGCCGGCCGCGACCATGACCCAGACGTCGAAGAGGTTGTTGTTGTCGGCGAACGCGGCCACCGCGCAGAGCACGAGGACCGGCGGCATCAGGTAGCGGGGGGGGACGGTCGCGATGCGGGCGAACAGGCCCACCAGCGGCAGGTTGAGCAGCAGGAGCATCGCGTTGCCCACGTAGAAGCTGCCGATCACGCCCCAGAAGACCTGCGGGTGATCCCGGAGCAGGAAGGGGCCCGGCGTGACGCCGGTGAGCAGCATCCCGCTCAGCAGCACCGCCGTGGCCGGCGTGAACGGCAGGCCGAGGGAGAGCAGCGGCACCATGCCGCCGCCGGCGGCGGCGTTGTTGGCGGCCTCGGGGCCGGCCACGCCCTCGATGGCGCCGCGCCCCAGCTCGTCGCGGTGCCGGCTCACCCTGCGCTCCACGCCGTACGAGACGAACGAGGCGATCGTCGCCGCGGGGCCGGGGACGAGCCCGATCAGGAAGCCGAGCACGGTCCCGCGCAGCATCGGGGGCACGGCGCGCCGCAGCTCCTCGCGGCTCGGATAGAGCTCGCGCAGCCGGACCCGCGCCGGCGCCTGGGCGGTGTCGCCGCCGGCGAGCAGGGCCAGGACCTCGGCGACGCCGAACAGCCCCGTGGTCACCGCGATGAAGCTCAGCCCGGCCTGGGCGCCGCCCACGTCGAACGTGAAGCGCACGGTGCCGCCCAGGGGATCCATGCCCGTCGTGGAGAGGACGGCGCCGAGGGCGATCATGACCAGGGCCTTCAGGCGCGAGCCCCCGGAGAGGTTGGCCAGCACGACGAGCCCCAGCACGGTGAAGGCCAGGTACTCGGCCGGGCCGAAGGCGAGCGCCGCGCGCGCCACCGTCGGCGCCACCAGCTGCAGCGCCACCACGCTCGCCGTGCCGGCGACGAACGAGGCCAGCGCGGCGACGGCCAGCGCCGCGCCGGCGCGGCCGCGACGGGCCAGGCGGTAGCCGTCGAGCGTGGTCACCACGCTCGCGGCCTCGCCGGGAACGTTGACGAGGATGGACGTCGTCGAGCCGCCGTACATCGAGCCGTAGTAGATGCCGGCGAGCATGATGAGCCCGGCCGTCGGCCCGAGCTCGAGCGTGAGCGGCAGCACGAGGGCCATGGCGCCCGCCGGGCCCAGCCCCGGCAGCACGCCCACCGTCGTGCCGAGGACGGCGCCGGCCAGGCACGCCAGGAGGTTGGCGGGCTCGAGCGCCGTGAGGAGGGCGGTGGCGATACCGGACGGCACGCCGGGCTCCGTCAGCCGAGCAGGCCCCGCGGCAGCGGGACGCCCAGCCAGCCGACGAAGAGCGCGTAGACGGCCACGGTGACGCCCGCGGCCAGCGCCACGGCGCGCCACCAGTCGGGGACGCCCATGAGCCGCCCCGCCAGGACCACCAGCGCGCCGGAGGCCGCGAGGAAGCCGAGCACGGGCAGGCAGGCGGCGTAGAGCGCCAGCAGCGCGATCATGAGGCGCGGCGCCCAGCGCTGGTACGTCGCGCGGTACACGGGCTCCGGACGGCCCCGCCGGCGGCCCACGACGTCGGCGGCGGCCTGCGCCAGCGCCAGCGCCAGCAGGGCCCCGCCCGCGGCCAGCGGGAACACGCCCGGGCCCGGCGCCGCGAGCGAGTCGAGCGGGTACTCGCGGCTCGCGTGCAGGTAGGCCAGGGCCAGCGCCGCGAGGGCGGCGGCGATCACTGCTTCTTGAGGCCGATCTGCTCCATCAGCGCCGCGATGTCCTTGTCGTCGCGGGCGATGAACTGGTCGAAGTCCCGCGGGCCGCGGATCTGCACGGTGGCCCCCATCTTCGTCGCGAACTCGCGGAACTCCGGGCTCATGGCCGCCTGCACGAAGGCCTTCTCCAGCCGCGCGATCACCGCCTCCGGCGTGCCCTTCGGCGCCGCGACCCCGCGCCAGAGCGACATGGTGAGGTCGATGCCGCTCTCCTTGAGCGTCGGCACGTCGGGCAGGCTCGCCAGCCGCTGCTCGCCCACGATGGCGAGCACGCGCACGAGCCGTCCCGTCACCTGGGCCATGATCTCCGCCGGCAGCTGCGCGCTCGCCTCGATCTTCTCGCCGAGCACCGTGGTGACGGCCAGCTCGCGCCCGAACGGCACGTGGGTGAACGTCACGCCGGCCCGGTCGGCGATCGCCACGGCCATCAGGTGCGTGAAGCTGCCGCGCCCGGAGTTGCCGATGCGGACCTCGCCGGGACGGGCCCGGGCGTGGGCCAGCAGCGCCTTGATGTCCTTCCAGGGGGCGTCGGCCTTCACCGCGATCGAGACGGGCTCGCTGGTGAGCTGGGCGATCCCGGCGAACGCGGTGTGGTCGATCTTCATGTTGCCGGCGTGGTAGGCGGTGCTGATGCTGTTGGAATTCCACACCAGCGAGTAGCCGTCGGGCGGCTGGGCCTTCACGTGGTTGTAGCCGATGGCCCCGCCGGCGCCCGTGCGGTTGACGACGGCGACGGGCTGCCCGAGCTCCTTGGCGGCCCCCTCGGCCAGCTTGCGGGCCAGCAGGTCGGCGGCGCTGCCGGCGCCGAACAGCACGGTGAGCTCGATGGGCCTGGTGGGGAAGGCCTGCGCCCACGCGGTGGACGCGGCGGCCAGGACGAGGACGGCGGCCGTGGCGATGCGTCGTGTCATCGCGCTCCTCTCAGGGGTGGAAGATCACCTTGATGGGGTCGTCGATGCGCTTCTCGACCACCTCGAAGCCGCGGTGCACCTCCGCGAGCGGGAACGTCCGGCTCACCAGCGGCCGCGCCTGGATGCGGCCCGCGGCCAGCAGTGCCAGCGCCCGCCCCACGCTGGTGCCGCCCTCGCCACGCTCGGTGTAGATGGTGAGGTTCCGGCGCACGGCGTCGGCCACGTCGGCGGTGACCGGGCGGTGATAGAAGGCCACCAGGATCACGCGGCCGCCGGGCTTCGTCATCTTGATCGACTGGTCGAAGGTGTCGTCGCCGCCGGCGCAGTCGATGCTGACGTCGGCGCCGCGGCCCCCGGTGACCTCGCGCACGACCTTGACGGGGTCCTGCTCGCGGCTGTTGACGACGACGTCCGCGCCCAGCGCCTTGCCGAGGGCCAGGCGCGCCGGCCGCGTCCCGGTGAGGACGACGCGCACGGCGCCCAGCGCCTTCACCAGCTGGACGGCCATGAGCCCGATCGGGCCGGGGCCGAGCACGGCCACCGTCTCGCCGGCGAAGTAGCCACCGGCGCGCTCGAGGCCGTAGAGCGGGCTGCCCGCGGTCATGACCACGACGGCCTCCTCGTACGAGACGCCGTCGGGGATGCGGAACAGCGTGTTGACGTGGTTCAGCGCGTACTGCGCCAGCCCGCCGTTGGTGGTGAAGCCGTTGGCGCGGTGACCGCGCGTCATGTTGCCGAAGTTCAGGCACGCCGTGTACAGCCCGCGGATGCAGTTCTCGCACCGGCGGCAGCCCATGTGCGCCTCGACGACCACCCGGTCGCCCACCCGAAACTCATCCACCGTGCCGCCCACGGCGGCCACCTCGCCGGCGTACTCGTGGCCGAAGATGAACTCGCCGTACGGAGGCATGTGCGGCAGCCCCTCGTGGATGATTTTCAGATCGGTCCCTCAGACGCCGCAGGCGCGCACGCGGACCAGCACGTCCTCCGGACCCGGCCGGGGCACCGGGCGCTCCTGCAGCTCGAACGTGTGGGGCGCGGTCAGCACCGTCGCCCGCATGGTGGTGGGGACGCTCATTCGCGGCTCCTTTTCCGCCGGCGCGGGGCCGGCGGCCAGCAGCGTAGCACAGCGCTGCGCGCGGCCGGACGGTGCGCTAGACTCGGGCGCCGCGGGAGGTGGGCGATGACCGACTGGGCGGGCGACCTGAAGACGCGCGCGGAGAGTCTCCTGGCGCTGCGGCGCGATCTCCACCGGCACCCCGAGCTGTCCTTCCAGGAGACCCGGACCGCGCGCATCGTGGCCGAGCGCCTGCACGCGGCGGGGCTCGAGGTGCGCACCGGCGTGGCGCGGACCGGCGTCGTGGGCGTGCTGCGCGGCGATCGCCCGGGGCGCACCGTCGCCTGGCGCGCCGACATCGACGCCCTGCCCCTGCAGGAGCGCGTCGACGTGCCGTTCCGCTCCGTCACCCCGGACGTCATGCACGCCTGCGGCCACGACGGCCACACCGCCATCGCCGTCACCCTGGCCGAGGCGATGGCCGCCCGCCGCGGCGAGGTCGCGGGCACGGCCGTGTTCCTGTTCCAGCCGGCCGAGGAGGTGTTCGGCGGCGCCGGGCCGATGATCGAGGCCGGGGCCCTCGACGGCGTCGACGAGGTCTACGGCCTGCACCTGACGACGCGCGATCCCGCCGGCCACGTCCGCGTGCGCCCGGGCGCGGCGATGTCCTCCGCCGATTTCTTCGACGTCGAGGTCGTCGGCCAGGGCGGGCACGGCGCGTATCCACACCTGTCCGTCGACCCCATCACGACGGCCGCGCGCATCGTGCTCGGCCTGCAGCACCTGGTGGCCTACGAGCTGGATCCGCGGGAGACGGCGGTGCTCACGGTGGGCCAGCTCGTCGGCGGCACCAAGCACAACGTCCTGCCCGCGCGCGCGGTGGTGCGCGGCTCGATCCGCGCCTTCTCGGACGCCGCGCGGCGGCAGCTCAAGGAGCGCCTGACGGCGTACGCGCGGCACACCGCCGAGGCGCATCGCGCCGAGGCGCGCGTGACGTTCGCCGGCGAGGGCTGCCCGGTGGTCGTCAACGACGCCGGGGCCGCCGACCGCGTCCGGCGGTGCGCCGCGGCCGCGCTGGGCGCCGGCCTCGTGGCCGAGGCGGCCCCCAACATGGCGAGCGACGACATGAGCCTCTTCCTCGCGTCCCGCCCCGGTTGCTACTTCAACGTCGGGGCCGCGCCCGCCGACGGCCGGCCCCGGCCGCATCACGCTCCCGAGTTCGAGATCGACGAGCGGTCGCTGCACACCGGGCTGCGCGTGGCCGCCGCCGTCATGCTCGACGCCCTGGCCGGCCATCCGGCGCCGGCCCCGGGCACCGGCGTCGCGTGACCCCGGAGCCTCGGCGCCCCCGCGCCAGCGGCGGCGGTCGCCGACCCGCCGGCGCGCCCCCGCAGCACGGCGCCCGGCGCGCGGGCGGGCGCGCGTCGGCGTCGCCGTGGCCGGACGGCGCGCGGTGCGCCGTCATGCTGACCTTCGACTTCGACGCCGAGACGCTCTGGCTGGCGCGCGACCCGAAGACGGCCGACCTGCCGGGCGTCATGTCGCAGGGCCGCTACGGCGCCCGGGTGGCGGTCCCGCGCATCCTCGCGCTGCTGGCGTCCGAGGGCGTGCCCGCGACGTTCTACATCCCGGGCTGGGTCGCCGAGCAGCACCCCGATGCGTCGCGGGCCATCCGCGACGCGGGGCACGAGATCGGGCACCACGGCTATCGCCACGACTGGGCCCGCCCCGACAAGCCCGACGAGGAGCGCGCGGCCTTCGAGCAGGGGATGCGGGCGCTGGAGGGGGTGCTGGGCATCCGGCCGCGCGGCTTCCGCGCGCCCGCGTGGGAGCTGACACCGCTCACGCTCTCGCTCGTGCGCCAGCACGGCATGGTCTACTCCTCGAACCTGATGGACGACGTGTACCCCTACCGGCACCCGGGCGATCCGCCGGTCGTGGAGCTGCCCGTGCAGTGGGTCCTCGACGATGCGCCGTACTTCCTCATGCACCCGCGCTACGCCCCGCGCCCCATGCAGAGCCCGGAGGTCGTGTTCGGCATCTGGCGCGACGAGTTCCGGGGCTTCCACGAATGGGGCGGGCTCTTCAACCTGGCCTGCCACCCCCAGGTGATCGGCCATCCCTCCCGGCTGCTGATGCTGCGGCGACTCATCCGGCTCATCAAGGGCCACCGCGGCGTGTGGTGGGCGCGCGGCGCCGAGGTGGCCGGCCACTGGCTGCAACGCGACGGAGGGGGCTGAAGCACCTCACTGGCCGGAGTGCCGCGTCGGCGCTGTGCGTCCGCACGCGGCCGCCGACGGCGCGACGCCCACGAACCGGGCGGTGTCGCAGGCCGCTCCCTCCTCGCCGCCCAACGCCCCGGACGGAACGTCGCGCGCGCGAGCGGCCGTCGCGCGAACGGGGTTCCGTCATCACGAACGAGCAGATGCGAGTCGTTCCGGTTGGCCCGCCGCCGTGTCGCGGGATGCTCGGCCGGCGCACTTCTGTATCGAAAAGTTGTCGGTTGCCACACCGCGGCCGCCTGGGTCGCTCGGATCAGGCTCATCAAGGCGGGCCGATGTTTGGCGCGTCTGCGACAAACGCGCTCCACGAGTGGCGGATTCACGGGCGTCGGAAAACCTGACGCTTTCGCCTGCCGTTGCCCCGTATTCACGAATCGATCGGGAGCGCCCGGACCCCGGCCGCGTCGGGATTTTCCCTGCAACGACGGCCGGATGGCGATGCGTGGCGCGCCGTCACGATGCGAGGACGTATTCGACCGTGACGGCCGCGTAGTGCCGCTGCGTCAAGCGACGTTGTCACCGCGGATGGCGGGTACGTCGACGTGCAAGTCCGCGAATCGTATCGCGCGCGCCGGCTGGTAGCCCGTATCGGCGCGTGCAGCATCCAGCGCGGCACGCGTTGTGCTCCTGCGAAGCGCGCGTTCGTCGCCATTGGACGGTTGTTGCGGTCATTTTCTGCGGTACCGAGGAGCGCGAACTATGGCAGAGATCTCCGAGGTCAGCCCGAACGGGGTGCATGCCGGCGCGGCCGGCGGCCCGGCCCCCGAGGCGAGCACGGCGGCGCTCACCGAGCCGCGGCTAGGCGAGATCCTGATGGCCGAGCAGCTGCTCTCGCCGGCACAGCTGGAACGCGCCCTCGACATCCAGCGCGAGCTGGAGAGCTACCGGCCCCTCGGGCAGATCCTGGTCGACCAGCGGATCCTCACCGAAGAGCAGCTGCGGTACGTGCTCGATTACCATCAGAAGCGCACGCGGCTGGGCGCGGTGCTCGTCCGCAGCGGCGCGCTGAGTCAGGCCCAGCTCGCCAGCGCCCTGGCGCGGCAACGGACGACCGGTCTGCCGCTCGGCCAGACGCTGATCGAGCTCAGTTACATCGGCGAGACGGACCTGCGCAAGGCGCTGTGCCTGCAGCTCAACATCGCCTTCGTCGACCTGGACCAGTACCTCATCGACCCGGAGCTCGGGGGGCTGATCAACGCCAGCTACGCCAGGAAGCACGGCCTCGTGCCCATCGCGCGGGTCGGCGACCACCTCACCGTGGCCATGGACGACCCGGCCAACGCGGCGGTCGTCGACGAGATCCGCTCGTCCACGGGGCTGACGATCGGCGTCGTGACCTCCACCCACGCGGCCATCGCCCGGGCCTACAGCCGGGTCTACGAGACGAGGACGCTGGGCACGGTCGTGCCCAGCCGGGTCGAGCTGGTGACGGCGCCGTCGGAGTCAGCGGGCGGCCTCACCCGCGGGGCCCGGTACGCCGACAAGGACGCCAACGAGCTCGTGCGCGAGCTGATCAAGCTGGCCGCGATCCGGGGCGCCAGCGACATCCACCTGGAGACGCTCGACGGCCGCTGCCAGCTGCGCCTGCGCATCGATGGCACGCTGCATCCGCTGGGGGTGCCGTCGCTGGAACAGGCGATCGGCCACGGCATCCATGCCGTGATCTCGCGCATGAAGATCCTGGCCAACCTCGACATCGCGGAGCGCCGCCGGCCCCAGGACGGCAGCTTCCGGGCCCGGATCGCCCGCGGCCACGTGCTCGACACGTTCGACTTCAGGGTGTCCATCGTGCCCGGCTATCACGGCGAGAACGTCGTCCTGCGCGTCCTCGATCCCAAGCGGGCGCCACGCTCGCTCACCGAGCTCGGCTTCTCCCGGCAACTGACCGAGATGCTGACGGCCCTGCTGCGCCGGCCCACGGGCATGATGGTGATCTGCGGACCGACGGGCTCGGGCAAGACGACCACCCTCTACGCGGCGCTGACGACGCTCTACCGGCCCGACATCCGGATCCTGACCGCGGAGAATCCGATCGAGTACGTCTACGAGCAGTTCACGCAGTGCGAGGTGAACGACAAGATCGGCAACACCTTCGCCTCGTACCTCCGGTCGTTCCTCCGGCACGATCCCGAGGTCATCATGGTGGGCGAGGTCCGCGACGAGGAGACCGCGGAGATCGCCTTCCGGGGCGCCCAGACCGGCCACCTGCTGCTGACGACGCTGCACACGAACGACGCCGTCAGCGCCGTGACCCGCCTGCGCGATCTGCGCGTCGAGCCGAACGTCATCACGTCGGCCCTGGCCGGCGTGCTGTCGCAGCGCCTGATCCGCCGCCTCTGCGCCTCCTGCCGCGAGTTCGATCGGCCGTCGCCCGAGATCATGCGCGAGTTCTTCGAGTTCGTGCCGGACCGCCTGCGCTTCTATCGCGGCCGCGGCTGCGAGAAGTGCAACTTCACGGGGTATCGCGGCCGGCTGGCGGTCGGGGAGCTGTGGATCCCGGGCGAGGAGGACATCATCCTCATCAACAAGGACGCCCCCCTGGACGCCATCAAGGCCAGCGCCGAGAAGCGCACGCTGCTGATGGCGATGGACGTCTGGGACCGCCTCGCCGACGGGCACACCACCCTCGAGGAGCTGATGCGCGCGCTGCCGTATCCGGCCATCCGGCAGTTCCGGACGGTGGGCCAGCGGGTTCGCGCCGCCATGGAAACCGGCCAGCCCGCGCTCGGGGCGCGGGTGAACGGGACGTGAAGTGACGACCTGAGCGCGGAGCCAGCCGGCCGACCATGGAGCGCCGCTCGCCGGGGCCCATCCCGGTGGAGGGTGGCGCCCGGGTGCCGGCCCGGTGAGGAGCGAGGAGCCTGAGGGGTGAGGCCGCCGCGGACCGAGGAGACCGCCGGGGCCGGCGCGCTCGCCGCGATCGGGCTGACGGGGAAGGAGGTCGACACGATCGTCGACCTCCTTCCCGCCCCGCTCTTCTTCCTGACACGCGGCGGGGACGTCGTTCACGCCAACCGCGCCGCGTGCGCCCTCGCCGGCGCGGCGGTCGAGCGGCTGGTGGCGCGGCCGATCGACGACGTCCTCTCGATCCGCGCGCTCGACAACACGATCGTGGCCGAGGCGGTCGCGCGCAACGTCGCCGTGTCGGGCCGGTGCACCGTGAAAGGCGGCGAGCGCGTCGTCCTCTCGGCGCAACCCCTCACCGTCGGAGCGACGTGCCTCGTGGTGCTCACCGTGTCGACCGCCGCCGTCCTCGGCAGCCGGGGACGGCGCGACGGCGCGGCCAGGGATGATCACGACGAAGCTCCGGGGCGGGCCGGCGACGGCTCGTCGGACGTCGTCGTGGCGGCCAGCCCCGCGCTGGCCGCGGTGCGGGCGTGCGCCGAGCGGTGCGCGACGGTGGACGCCCCTGTCCTCCTCGTCGGCGAGCCGGGCAGCGGCAAGAGCCTGTTCGCGAGCCTCATCCACCGTCACTCGCGCCGCCGGGAGCGCCCGTTCCTGACGGTCAGCTGCGGCGGGATACCCCCGGAGCGCCTGGAGGTCGAGCTCTTCGGCCGGGGCCCGCGGGAAGACGAGCGGACCCCGCAGGCGGGGGCGCTGAAGCGGGCCGACCGGGGCAGTCTCGTCCTCGACGACGTGTCCCAGCTGCCGCCGGCGCTGCAGACGAGGCTGCTTCGGTTCCTCGAGACCGGCGACGCGTGGCCCGTGCAGGGCGACCGCCCCGAGCGGCTCGACGTCCGCATCATGGCGACCACGGCGCACGATCTCCGGCGGCTCGTGGCCCAGCGCGCATTCCGGGGAGAGCTCTTCTACCGGCTCGGCGTGCTCGTGGTGCGCGTGCCCCCGCTGCGCGATCACCCCGAGGACGTTCCGGCCCTCGTCGAGGCGCTGCTCGACCGCCTGGCGGCGCGCGTGGGGCTGCGCAAGCGCGTCACCGCGGAGGCCCTGGAGATCATGAAGCGCCGCCCCTTCCGGGGCAACGTCCGGGAGCTGGCCAACCTCGTGGAGCGCCTGGTGCTGACGCTGCCCGGAGACGTGATCGATGCCGCGCAGGTCAGGGACGACGACGCCGAGCCGTCGCTGCCTCCGATCGCCCAGCTCCTGGGTGGCGAGCGCGTCGACCTCCGCAAGGCGCTGCGCGAGGTGGAAGCCGCGATCCTGCGCGAGGCGCTCCGGCGGTTCGGCACGCAAGCCCGCGCCGCACAGCACCTCGGCGTGGCCCAGGCCACGGTCGCGCGCAAGAGCAAGCAGTACGGCCTGGGCGGCTGAGCACCGAAAGCTGTCTCGAAAAGTTGCCGATTCCGCCGTGCGCCGACGTGCTCCTCGCCTGATCCAGCCGGATCATTGCACCCTCGGGAACGCCCGCATTGACGCGGGCCTCGCCCGGCCCATCGCCGGCCTCGGCGGGTTTCCTGGCGTCGGCGCGCTTTACAGCCCGACCGACCATCGTCGCCCGATACGAAACCGGAGGCGGCGCACGGCCGGCGATCGTCGCGCCGGAAAGCGACGCCGTGGTCGGGAGATGCGGCGCATGCTCCGCCGGACGCCTCAGGCGCATACGGCTTCGGATATTCACCGCTGAAGCGCCGCTAGTACGCGCGCGCTACAGCGGCGCGACGCACACCGAAATCGCGAATCGCCGCTGAATTCGCCGAGTTGCGGGCGCACGGCGACGGGCGCCGCGCATGGCGGCGGGATTGCACTTCACGCGCGCGTCGATGGCGATGCACGGAGGCGGCGCACAGCGACGTGGATCCCAGAGGAACTATGAACGGTGGAGCGGACGAGTGGAGCGCATTCGTCGTCGTGAATCTCGAGCAGCACGCGGAGATGGCGGCCACGGTGGTGGACGCGCTCGGCGAGCTCGGCATCGCCGCCCAGGTGGTCGGGCAGGGGCGGCAGCTCCGACGCGCAGCCAGCGTCGTGCTGAAGGTGCCCCGCACCCGCGCGGCGGACGCCATCGTCGCGCTGGAAAGCAAGGGATTCGCCGACGTGCTCGCGTACTACGTCGATCGGGACGGCGAGTGACGGCGTCGACGATGGACGGAACGCGGGCGCGGCAGGCGCGGACAACGCCCGAGGAGCGCGGTCGTCGGTGGGCAGCCGGGCGGCCAGGCGCGAGAGCAGTCAACCCAGTACAGCTGCCGGCGACGCCGGCAGAGAAGGAGCGAGGCAGATGATGACGATCCTGACCCTGACCAGCATGCTCATGGACCGGATGGTCCGGCCGGCGCGCGACCAGCGCGGCGTCGTGTCGGTCGAGTGGATCATCCTCGGCGCGGTGGTGATGGCGGCCATCGTGCTGGCGTTCGCGCCGCAGTTCCAGGGTGCCCTCACCACGGCGGTGACCGCCATCGGCACGCAGCTGCAGGCGCAGGTGAACGCGGCCGGTTCGTGAGGCGCGACGGCGGTCGGCTCCGCGCGGCGCGCCTGCGCGCGCCGCGCGGAGCCGCCGCCGCGGCGACCGGGCTCCGCTTCTGCGATGGACGAGACGAACACGAGGAGAGGGCGCGTGGCTTCGATTGCAAACCGCGGGCGCAGGGACGCAGCGTGGCCGGCCACCGACGAGCGGGGCACGGTGTCGGTGGAGTGGATCGTCCTCGCGGCCGTGATCATGGCCGCCGCGCTGCTGGCCCTCGCGCCGAATTTCAGCAACGCGTTGACGACCGCCATGGCCGCGATCGGCACCCAGCTGCAGGCGCGGGTCAACGCGGCAGGCTCGTAGGCTCGCAGGATGGGCATGGGAGGCATGGTGAAGGCGCTATTGGGTGATCGCCGAGGAGTGGCGAGCCTGGAGTTCATTCTCGTCCTCCCGATTCTGCTGTTGATTCTCTTTGGAAGCGTCGAGCTGAGCCGTGCCTGGTTCACCATGAATCTCATGACCACGGCCGCCCGCGAGGGCGTCCGCGCCGGCGTCGTGGCGCCCGCCGACCAGGTCACGGCGGTCGCCACGGCCCGGATCGACCAGTTCCTCGGCGCCGGTAACTGGTCGGGCAGCATCACGTGCAACCCGGCGCCGTGCGCGCCCGACTCGCAGGTGACGGCCAACATCTCGATGACCTTCAACACCGTGCTTCCCAACCTGCTGTGGATGCTGCCGCAGCCGATCGTCCTCAACCAGACGGCGAGCATGCGGTACGAGTAGGCGGAGAAAAGACGATGCGCAGACGACTGGTTCTCGTCCTCGTGGTGGCATCGGCGATTGGGCTGCTCGCCAGCGCGATGGTCTACCGCGTCCTGCAGTCGGTCGCGGCCCAGCAGGAATCGACCGAGCCGATCGTGGTGGCGGCCGTCAACATGACCCTGGCCGAGACCATCACGCCCCAGCACGTGAAGCTGATGCCCTGGCCGAAGGCGGCCATCCCGTCTGGCGCCGTCCGGACGCTCGCCGAGGCGGAGGGGCGGGTGGTCCGGAGCTCGATCGTGGCCGGCGAGCCGCTGCTCGAGGGCAAGCTGGCACCACAGCTCGCCGGCAAGGGCGGCATCATGCCGATGCTCGTGCCGGAGGGCCTCCGGGCCGTGACCTTCAAGGTCGATGACGCCATCAAGGAGAGCGGGTTCGTCCTGCCCAACAGCCGGGTCGACGTGCTGGTGAGCATGGCCAAGGAGCCCGGGTCGCAGGAGCGCATCTCGAAGGTGATCCTCCAGGACGTGCAGGTCCTGGCCGCCGGGCAGACGGTCGAGCTCCGCGACAACAAGCCGGTGACCGTTTCGACGGTCACCGTCGCGCTCTCGCCGCCGCAGGCCGAGCGGCTCGCCCTGGCCCAGAGCGAGGGCCGGCTGACGCTGGCGATGCGCAATCTTCGGGACAACCGCGTGGTGGAGACGAGCGGCGCGACGGCGGCGACCCTGCTCCAGGGCACCGCGCCGGCCCGGGCGCCCGCCAAGGCGGCCCCCGCGACCACGGTCGCGCTGGCGCCGCCGAAGGTGGAAGCGCGCACGGTATCGGTGCTGCGCGGCGCCAAGCTGGGCGAGCAGGTCTTCGTCCGCGACGGCAAGGACTGGGTCGAGAAGCCAGGCAAGTGATGGGAGGAGAAGGCATGAGCACACGTGGACAGGCCGTGCGCGCCGCGTTCGTGGCGCTGGCGCTCGGTCTCGCCGGCCCGGCGACGGCCGACGCGGCCGACGATCCCCGGCTGTACGTGACCGTGGACAAGACACAGCTGATCGCGTTCCGGTCGTCCGATCTCAGCAAGGTGGCGGTCACGAACCCGGCGATCGCCGACGTCCACGTGATCTCCCCGACACAGATCCTCGTGCACGGCAAGACGCCGGGCACGACCTCGCTCCTGGTGTTCCACGGCGGGCGCATGGAGTACTTCGACGTGGTCGTGCACCCGGCCCCCGCGGCCACGCCGCGTGCGGCGCTGGTGCCCTCGCAGGAGCTCGGCGTGGAGGTCCTCCGGGCCGGCCGGGTGTCCCGCCAGCTCTTCGTTCGCGATTCCGAGCGCGCCTGGGTCGAGCTCGGCGCGGCGAAGACCGAGCCAGAGGCGGCGAAGAAGTGAGGCGCCCGGGGCTCGCGCTCGCGCTGTCGGTGGTCCTGCTCCTCGGCGCCGGCCCGTCGGCGGCGCAGATGCCGGACCGCGGCCTCGTCCGGCTCGACGTCACCATCGGCAAGTCGCAGGTCATCGATCTCAAGGAGTCGTTCACGCGGGTCTCGGTCACGAACCCGGCGATCGCCGACGTGTACGCGATCACGCCGAACCAGATCCTGGTCAACGGCAAGGCCGCCGGCGTGACGTCCCTCGTCGTCTTCTATCCCAACAAGACGATGTTCTTCGACCTGGTGGTGCAGACGGATCTGGCGCTTCTGGGCGAGCGGCTCAAGCAGCTGGCCCCGCGCGACGAGATCATCGTGGATCCGGCCGCCGACGCCATCATCCTGCGGGGCACCGTCTCCAGCGAGACCGTGATCGCGGCGGCCAAGGACGTCGCCTCGGTGTTCGCGCCGAAGGGCAAGGTCATCAACCTGCTGGCGCTGGCCGACGCCAAGCCCGCGCAGGTGCTCCTGCAGGTGCACGTGGCCGAGGTGGCGCGCGAGGCGCTCCGCGAGCTCGGCTTCAGCATCCGGGCCCTCGGCAAGTCCCTCCACGGCGCGACGTTCCCGGGCATGCCGTTCTTCCCGCCCCTCGGCACGATGGGCGGCCTCATCCAGTCCGGCAACAATCTCTTCCAGGCCAACACGCCGGACTTCGCGTTCACCACGCCGCAGGGCGGCAGCGGCTTCTTCCTGGCCTCGCCGCAGCGCGACTTCGGCGGCATCGTGCAGGCCCTGGCCGAGCGCAACATGCTGCGCACGCTGGCCAAGCCCAACCTCGTCACCCAGAGCGGCAAGGAGGCCAAGTTCATCTCGGGCGGCGAGTTCCCCTTCCCGGTGGCCCAGCAGAACGACGTCGTCACCATCGAGTTCAAGGAGTTCGGCGTGAGCCTGGTCTTCACGCCGGTCGTGGCCGACGGCGAGGTGATCAACCTCCGGGTGCGTCCCGAGGTCTCGAGCCTGGACTTCAGCCAGGGGCTGGCCATCGCCGGTTTCAACATCCCGGTCATCCGGAAGAACCAGGCGTTCACCTGGATCAACCTCCGGGACGGCGAGTCGTTCGCGATCGCCGGCCTGATCAACAACGAGGTCCGGCAGCAGGTGGCCAAGATCCCGTTGCTCGGCGACATCCCGATCCTCGGCGCCCTGTTCCGGAGCACGCGCTTCCAGAACAACGAGACCGAGCTCTTGTTCCTGGTCACGGCCAAGCTCGTCAAGCCGGAGCCGGCGGGCTCGCCGGCGGTGCCGGACCCGGCCCGGCTCATGGAGCTGCGCGGCGCCGAGAAGAAGGAGTTCACGCTCGTGCCCGGCATCCCCGGGGTGGGCGAGGTGGTGGAGCGGCCGTTCGGAACGAGCAACTTCACGCCGGAGCGCCGCTGATGGCCATGCCGCTCCGCGTCCTGATCGTCGACTCCGATGCCGACTCGCGTGCTGCGGTCCGATCGATGCTCGGGGGGCTCGCGGGCATGGTCGTGGCCGGCGAGTCGGAGAGCCTGAGCGACGCCGTCGTCAAGGCGGCGGGGCTGCAGCCCGAGGTCCTGGTGATGGAGGATCCGGGGGATCTGGCCATGCTCGGCCAGATCGTCCGGAAGCTTCCGGCGACCGCCGTGCTGGTGACGGGGGCGGCGACCACGTCGGACGAGGTGATCGAGATCATCCGGGCCGGAGCCTTCGAGTTCCTGAAGCGGCCGGTCCAGCGCGTCGACCTGGCGGCGGCCCTGGAGAAGCTCGTGCGGGTCAAGGGCACGACCCAGCCTCGCCGCCGCGGCCGCGTCACCGCGGTCTACTCGGTGAAGGGTGGGCTGGGGGCCACGACGGTGGCCGTCAACGTCGCCGTCGGCCTCGCCGGCCAGACCGCCGGCAAGGCGCTGCTCGTCGAGCTCGACACCCGGCAGTCCGACGTGGCCACCCTGCTCGACCTGCATCCCCGATACTCGATCCTCGACCTGCTCGAGGGCGTCGAGCGGCTGGACGACGCCCTGCTGCAGGCGCTGCTCACGCGGCATCCGAGCGGGCTCGCCGTGCTGCCGGCGCCGGCGCGGACGGAGCGCGCGCCGCTCGACGCCGAGCACGTCGGCGTGTGCCTGGAGCTCCTCGCCTCGCGGTTCGAGCACGTGGTCCTCGATCTCCGGCACGACGCCGATCCGGCGACGCTGGCCGCGCTCGAGGCCGCGGACGGCATCCTGTACCTGACCACCCCCAACGTCGCCGCCCTGCGGCTCGGCGCCGGCGGACTGAACACGCTGCGTCAGGCCGGCGTCGACACGCGCAAGGTGAAGGTCGTGGTGATGCGCGACGGCACCGGGGACGACATCACCCTGAAGCACGTCAGGGAGGCGCTGGGCCTGCCGGTGGCCTGGCGCATCGCCAACGATTACGGAGCGGCCGTCGCGTCGATCAACGGAGGACAGCCAGTCGTGTCGGCGTCCCCGCGATCGCGGCTGGCGCAGAGCCTCCGCGAGTGCACGGCCGCCATCGCCGGCGAGGGGCGCGGGCGGCCGGTGGCGGCGGAGAAGCGCGCGCTGTTCGGCAGCCCGTGGCCGGTCAAGCGCCTGCTGGGAGCGTAGCCCATGGCCCTCTTCGCCCGGAACGGTTCCGACGTGAAGGCCCCGAGCCCCGCCGCGCCGGGGGAGGCTCCCCGGCGGCCGGAGGCGGCTCGCTACGAACTGAAGGCGAAGGTCCACCGCCAGCTGATCGAGCGCCTCGACCTCGGCAAGCTGGCGACGCTGCCGGCCGACGTCGTGCAGCAGCAGATCCGGCGGATCCTCGAGGACATGCTGGTCGCCGACGAGACGCCGCTCAGCCGCCAGGAGCGGGAGCAGATCGTCGTCGAGGTCCAGCACGAAATCCTGGGCCTGGGCCCGCTGGAGCCGCTCATGCAGGACCCCACCGTCTCGGACATCCTCGTCAACGGCGCGCGCGAGGTGTACGTGGAGCGCCGGGGGCGCCTGGAGAGGCGGGACGTCATCTTCCGCGACGACGCGCACCTGCTGCAGATCATCGAGCGCATCGTGTCGGCAGTCGGCCGCCGCGTGGACGAGTCGTCGCCGATGGTCGACGCGCGGCTGAAGGACGGCTCCCGTGTCAACGCCATCATCCCACCCCTGGCTTTGGACGGCCCGGTGCTGTCGATCCGCCGCTTCGCCGTCGACCCCTACAAGGCGTCCGACCTCATCGCGTTCGGCACGATGACCCCGGCGCTGGCCGAGGTGCTGCAGGGCATCGTCAAGGCCCGGCTGAACGTGCTCGTCTCGGGAGGCACCGGGAGCGGCAAGACGACCATGCTGAACGTGCTCTCGAACTTCATCCCGAACAGCGAGCGCATCATCACCATCGAGGACTCGGCCGAGCTGCAGCTGCAGCAGGAGCACGTGGTCCGTCTGGAGACGCGGCCCGCCAACATCGAGGGCGCCGGCGCCGTCGCCCAGCGCGACCTCGTCCGGAACGCGCTGCGGATGCGGCCGGACCGCATCATCGTCGGCGAGGTGCGGGGCGCCGAGGTCCTCGACATGCTGCAGGCCATGAACACGGGCCACGACGGCTCGCTGTCCACCATCCACGCCAACTCCAGCCGCGACGCCCTGTCGCGGCTCGAGACGATGATCCTCATGTCCGGCATCTCGTTGCCCGTGCGCGCCATGCGCGACTACATCTCGTCGGCGCTCGACGTCATCATCCAGCTGGCCCGCCTGAGCGACGGCACCCGCAAGGTGATCCGGGTCACCGAGGTCGTCGGCATGGAGCAGGACGTGGTGACGACGCAGGACATCTTCGTGTTCGAGCAGGAAGGCCTGGACCAGGCCGGCAACGTGCGCGGCCATCATCGCGCCACGGGGATCCGCCCGAAGTTCAGCGAGCGGCTGATGCGCGCGGGCATCGAGCAGCCGGCCAATCTCTACGATCCGGGGCGGCGCCAGGAGGTCGCGCGATGATACTTCTGGCCGCCGCCCTGGTGTTCCCGCTGGTCGTCACGCTGCTGGTCGGCGGCTGGTGGATCTGGGCGAGGAGCCGGAAGCTGCGCGCGCGCGTCGCGGGCACGTCCGGCGGCGGCCCCGCCGCCGCCGTGCGCGTGGAACGATCGGCCGGAGCCGGCCGGTGGGACGCGATCTTCGGCAAGAGCGCGCTGATCGCGCAGGCGACGCGGCTGAGCGAGCAGGCCGGAAGGCGCCAGTCCGCGACCGACCTGTTCCTGCTGATCGCCGCCGTCGCCGGGGTGGGCGCGATCCTGGGCGCCTGGCGCACCGGGCAAGCCAGCGGCGCCATCCTGTGCGCCATCGTCGGCGGCGCGCTGCCCATCCTCCACCTGGTCTGGAAGCGGCACCAGCGGATGAAGCGCCTCGAGGAGCAGTTCTCCGACGCCGTGGACATGATCGCCCGCTCCATCCGCGCCGGCAACGCGCTGACGGCGGCCGTCCACCTCGTCGGCGAGGAGATGCCCGAGCCGACCCGGACGGAGTTCCGGCAGATGAGCGACGAGATCCGGCTCGGCCTGGACGCCGGCGAGGCGCTGGCCCGGCTCGAGCAGCGCGTGCCGACCGAGGACATGCGCTTCTTCTGCGCGGCGATCAACATCCAGCGCGGATCGGGCGGCAACCTGGCCGAGATCCTCGACCGGCTCAGCGACGTGATCCGCAAGCGGTTCGAGCTGCTCAGCCACGCGCGCGTGCTGTCCGCCCAGCAGCGGTACGCCGGGATCTTCGTCGGATTGAGCCCCCTGCTGTTCTCGATCCTCTTCTACTTCCTGTCGCCGGGGTACTTCGACCCGCTGATGAAATCCCCGGTGGCGCCGATGCTGATCGGCGCGGGGCTGGCCATGGAGCTGGTCGGGTTCCTCGTCATCTGGCGCCTGGCGCAGATCAAGGTCTGAGGGGAACGCATGGACGCCATCACCATCATCGCCGTCGGCGCCTTCGTCCTCGTCGCGCTGGTGACGCTCGCGGTCGCCTTCGTGCTCTTCCGGCTCCTGCCCGGGGTGCGGGCGGATCGGCTCGCGCCATCGGGCGCCCACGGCGGTGGAGCGCCGGACTCGATCCTCCGGTGGGAGGGCGAGCGGGCGGCCGGCTGGCGCGCGATGGTGGAGCGGGTCGGCGCCGCGGTCACGCCGCGCGACGCCCTGCTCCTCGGCCGGTACCGCCAGCGGCTGATCCTCGCCGGATTCCAGGATCCGCGGGCGGTCGCCGTCTTCCTCGGCAGCAAGGTCGTGCTGGGGATCGCCGCCGCCTCGGCGTACAGCATCTACGGCACGATGATCCAGCGGGCGCTGCCGAACCTCCTGCCGCTGTCGATCGTGCTCGGCGGCGTCGGGTTCTTCCTCCCCGACGTATGGCTGCGGCTGCGGGCGCGGACGCGGCGCCGGGAGATGACCAATGCGCTCCCGGACGTCCTCGACCTGATGATGGTCTGCGTCGAGGCCGGCATGGGCTTCGATGCCGCGGTAGCGCGCATCACCGAGCCGAGCACGACCCGACCGAATCCCCTCCACGAGGAGATGCACCGCATGCACCTCGAGATCCGGGCCGGACGGCCCCGCGAGGAAGCGCTGCGGGCGCTGGCCGACCGCGTCGGCACCGAGGAGCTGAAGTCGGTGGTGACCGCGTTCATCCAGAGCGAGCGCCTGGGCACGCCGCTCGGCAAGACGCTGCGCGTGCAGGCCGAGGCATCGCGTGTGCGCCGGCGGCATCGTGCCGAGACGCGCGCGCAGCTCGCGCCGCTCATGATGCTGTTCCCGACCATCCTGTTCCTGCTGCCGTCCTTCATGATGGTCGCCATGGCGCCGTCCCTGCTCCGCATCTTCGAGCTGCTCCAGCTCGCAACCACCATGCAAAAGTGAGGACCGAACGATGAGGCGAGCCGTGCTCGGAATGACCGCCGCGCTGCTGACGTTGCTCGGATCGCACGGAGCCGGCCTCGCCCAGGCCCCGACGGCCGAGGTGAGGACCTGGGCGGGACACTCCCTGCGTCTCGCCGACCCCGTGTTCCAGGTGACGTATACCGTCATCCTGGAGCCGGACGCGGCGGGAACCGCGCCGGCGGGGGAGGTCGTCGCTCCCAGCGCGCCCCTCGAGCTGCGGGGCTCGGTGAAGGCCCTGTCGAACTTCCTCGAGCGGGCCCTCGAATCGCGCTCGGGGTGGCGGGACGCCGACTCGCTGATGCTGCGGGCGGGCGCGGTCGAGACACGGGTGCCGCTCGATCGGATCGCGAGCGTGCACTTCAGCCGGCAGCCGGTCACCCGCAACGTCCTGCCTCCGTACCACGCGCCGTCGCACTACCGCCATGCGGCGAGCGTCGTGCTGACGAGCGGCGAGCGGGTCGAGGGCGACTACGTGAACATGGGCACGGCGGTGCTCACCGGCACGACGCCGCAGGGGCGCGTGGAGATCCCCTGGGGCGAGATCGAGGTCGTTCACTTCGGGCGCTGAGGGCGTGACGGGGGGCATGATGCGGACCTTGCTGCGGATCTTGGGAGACGAGCGTGGGACGGCGGTCATCCTGACCGTCGGCTTCCTGGTGTTCCTGCTCGCGATGGCGGGCTTCGCCGTCGATCTGGCGTACCAGATGATGGCGACCGGGGAGCTGCAGCGCAGCATGGAGGCGGCGGCGCTGGCCGGCGCCTCCAAGCTGGGCTTCAACGACACGGTCTTTCCCACGGTGCGGTCGTGGGCCCAGCAGTACGGTCAGTTCAACCCGCACCACAACCCCTTCGGGATGCTCATCAACCTCAATCTGAACACGGCCAACGATCCCAGCGGCGACATCGTCCTCGGGATCTGGGCCAACAACACGTTCACGCCCTCGCTGGACGGCACCCAGGTCAACGCCGTCCGGTGCCGCTACGCGACGAACGTGCCGACGATGTTCCTCAGCGTGCTGGGCCTCACCACGCTGCCCGTGTCCGCGCAGGCCATCGCCGTGGGCAATCCGCCGGCCAACCCGCCCCCCAACATCTGCATGTTCCCGATCGGTCTCAGCTCGTGCTTCTTCGGGGGCGCGACGTCGCTGGGCTGCGGCGCCACGGTCTCGTTCATCTCGAGCAGCGACCAGTCGGCCGTCGGCGCGAACACCGCGGCCTGGGTCTCGCTGACCGCGTGTCCCACTTGCCCGGTGAACGCGAACACGACGCGGGACGCCGTCACCGGCGCCGGCTCCGGCAACTGCCCGACGGACCTCAACGTCGGCGACACCATCGCCGCGAACAACGGTATGTCCCAGAGCGTCTACGACACGGCCTACGACCTCTTCATCCAGAAGTACAACGCGTCCCCGGTGTACACGGTCTACAAGCAGGATGGCACGACCATCTCGTATCAGGGCAAGGGCTGGGAGGTCTTCGTGCCGGTCATCGACACCGGCGGCGCGTGCCCGCCCGGCGCCGTCAACGGCGAGAAGACCGTGGTCGGCTTCACGCGGATGGTGATCGCCCAGGTCGCCAAGCAGAACGGAGACTGCGCGGTCGCGAATCACTGGAACCCGGCCACCGGCGAGGGCAACCCCTGGGATCCGCGCTGCTTCCAGAACAAGAACGGCACCGCCACGTCCCTGGATCCTGGGGTGACGGGGTCGCGGGGCATCTACGGCTACTACGATTGCACGTACTACCCGTCGCCCCCGACGATGGAGCCCGTCCCGCGCACCGCGCTGGCCAACCGGCTGCGCGTCGTGAAGACGTACTGATGGCGCTCTGGCGCCTCCGCATGGCCGTGCTCCTCCTCGGCGCCGGTGCGGCCAGCGGCGGATGCGCCGCCGCCGGCCTGGCGGCGGGGCCGCTGATGTCGGCGGTCCACGCCATCGGGGACCGGGCCGTCGAGCGCACGGTGCCGGCCGATCTCCACGCGACGGGGGCCGCCGTGGAGGCGGTCCTTCTCGGCGGCGGCATTCGCGTCGAGGAACGCAGCCGGGACGGCGACGGGCTCCGGCTGCGCGGGGCCACGGACAGGGTGACCGTGCACGCCAGGCTGGAGCCGGTCACGGCTCGGATGACGCGGCTGTCGCTCCGGATCGAGACCGGTGGCCTGGTCGCCGACCGGACGACGAGCGAACACCTGCACGACCAGGTGATGCTGGCCCTGCGCGGAGCCGTCCCGCCGGCCGCGGCCGGCGACGATCGCGGCCACGTGGCGGCGCTGGCAGCCCTCGAGGCCGAGCTGCACCGCCTCCGCTCGACGATCGACGCCGAGCGCTCGTCCCGTCCGGGGCCCGGCGTCGCGCGCGAGGCGCCGGGAACGCCGCCGCCAGCGGCGCCGTTCTCGGTCGACCCGAGCGGTGTGGTCAGCATTCCGACCTCGTACGGCCTGCCCACCCTCGGTCGGCCGGCGCCGGCGCCCCGCGTGGATCCGCCGGCGATGCCAGCCGCTGCCGTCGCGACCGGCGGCGCGCCCCGCGCCGTCACGCCAGAACGGGAGGCTTCGGCCGACGCAGGGGCAATGGCGCCGGCGCTCCGGCCGGCCGGTGCGTTGACGCCGGTGGGCGCGATCACCGGTGCAGGGCGCGCCCACTGAAGGGTTGACCCTGCCCGATGCGAGCGGGTCGGCGATGACGCACCGCTGGCCGCCGCCACCCCGGATCCGCCGACGCTTTCCGCCGCCGCCGGCCCGGTCCGAGGCGGGCGTCGCGACGTCGGTCGTGGCCTCCGTCGCGCTCCATGTCATCGGCATCGCGGCGCTCGGCTGGCTGTCCCTGGATGGAGCGACCATGCCCACGCTCGAGGTGTTCTACGCGGGACCGCTCGCGCCGCCCGGCGGGCAGGGCCGCGCGGAGCCCGGCGAAGTGACTGCGTCCGTCGATGGGCCGGTGCGGGACGACGCTTCCCCGTCGGACGAGACGATCGAACTGCCGCCGCGCCGGTGGAGCCCTCGCCGTCCGGCGATGTCCGCCCCGGCCGTGGCGAGCATCGGCCCGCCAGCCCCGCCGCCCGCTGTCCCGATGGCCAGCCGGGATCGAGCCACGGGGGCGCCGCGCCGGGCCGCGCCGTCCACGTCGCGCCCGAGCGGACCAGCGCCCAAGGCCCTGGCTCCCGAACCGCAGCGTGAGCCGGCGGCGTGGCCGATTGCCGCCGCCGCGGAGACGGCGATTGCCGTGGCCCGGGAGACCGCGATGCCCGCCCCGGAGAGGACGACTCCCGCGACCCGGGAGACTGCGATCGCAGTGGCCCGGGAGACGCCCATGCCTTCGCCCCGGGAGACGGCGATGCCTCGAGCCCGCGACCCGGAGATCGTCGCGGGTGTGTCGGCGGCGCCTCGGCAAGCCGCCGAACGTCCTCCCGCAGAGCCACGTGAAAATCCGGCGCGGGCGGAGCCACCACGTCTCGCCACGCCGACGGCCGTTGAGGTCGCCAGCGCCCAGGCGCCTGCGACGTCGCCACCGGCTCCGGCATCATCGGCGTCCGTCGTCCGGCCCGGCGTCGAGCGACCGGCAGCCGATAACGCGGTCTCATCCTCCGAGCCGACGGCGGCCGCCCTCACTCCCTCGCCGCTGCCGCTCGTCCCGGCTCCGGCCCTGTCGCCGGCTCGGACACCCTCGGTGCCGCTCACCCCCGCCTCGTCCGGTGGCGCGGCGACGTCCACCGACGCCGGCGGCCGGCGTGATCAGCGGGCAGCGACTGTCGCGGCACGCGTGGAGCGCCCCGCCGCTCTGGGGCTCGGCGTGGGACAGGCCAGGCTCAGGATCGAGTTCGAGGGACCCCGGCGGCGGACGACCGAGATGCCACGGGAGACCATTTCGGGGCGGATCGTCGGCCGGCCGGCGATGCGTCTTGCCGTCCGCGACGGAGACGGCACCCGCGACATCGACTTCAGGGGCGCCTCGTTCGCCACGGTAGTCGCGCTCCGGCCGGGGCTCAACGAGGTGCGGGTCCTCGCCATGGACGCTCACGGTGTCACGACTGACGAGGTGATCACCGTCGAGCGTGTGCTTCCTCCGCCGACGGACACGCTGGTCATCACCACGCCGGCCGACGGCTACGTCCTTCCCGCGGACGCCGCCCCGGCCGTCGTCGTCGAGGGGCGCGTCGAGGATCCCTCGCTCGTCGCCGTGCGGCTCGCCGCGAACCAGCACACGCTTTCGGCGCCCGTCGTTGAGGGACGGTTCCGGGCGGTGATGCCGATGCTGGCCCCGGTGCTCCAGATCCACGCCGAGGCCCCTTCCACCGACGGCCCGCCTCGCCGCAGCCGTCCCGTCACCGTCCACGCCCAGCAGCCGTTCCGAGATGCCGTGCTCGTCCTGGACCGGCCGGCGGAAGGCGAGGGGCTCCAGACGGCCGTCACTGTCACGTGGCGCTCGAATCCGGCCCGGCCCGATCCCCGCCCGCGCGCCCTCGCCCTGAAGCCCATCGCCTCGACGTCCGATGGGACGCCCGCGCGGGTATTCCACCTGCCGAATCCCGCCACCGGCGTCTACACGTTCACGCTCGATTACGAGAACCGCAGGCCGACCCGGTTCCTGGGCGCGACGCTCTATCTGCCCGGGGACGGTGGTCTCCGCGCAAGGTCCCTGAGGACCGTGCCCGTCGGCGGACGGGGATCGGCCGTGCTCGGCCGCGTCCTGCTGCCGTACGGCGTGCTGTGGGATCAGGACGAGTGGTTCACCGGGCAGAGCGCGTCCGGGGACACCGTGACGAAGTTCCGGTTTCCGGAAGGCGTCAGCTGGACCGAGCGGGTGACGGAGGTGCCGCGATGACCGCGCGGGCGGCGCGGGGGCTCGTCACTGCCCAGAACGCCGACGGCGGGTGGGGCGCCCGTCCGGGGCGGTCGAGCGCGACCGAGCCCACCGCGATGGCCGTTCTCGCTCTCAGCGCGATGGCCAGCGTCGCGGCCAGGTCCAGCGTCACCCGGGGCGTGCAGTGGCTCCGGGCCAGCCAGCGCCCGGACGGACACTGGCCGGTGAGCACCCGTGTGTCCGAACCGTCGTGGGCGACGTCGCTCGCCGCCTTCGCACTGCTCAAGGTCGATGGTGACGTCGGCCGGCTGGAGCGCGCCGCCGGCTGGCTCGTCGGTCAGCGGACTGCAGAGCCGGGCTGGGTCGTGAGGATCGTCCACGCCATCGCGCCGGGGGCGATGACCGTGCGCGTGAACCCCACTCTCAGGGGCTGGCCCTGGCTCGCCGGCACCAGCGGTTTCGTGGAGCCGACCGCGTACGCGCTCTTCGCGCTCAGGATGGCTCTGCGCGAGCAGCCGCCCGCCGGGCTCGGCCTGAGGATCCGCGAGGCCGAAGAGATGCTCTACGACCGCATGTGTCCGGGCGGTGGCTGGAACTACGGCAACTCGTACGTCCTCGGCGAGGCGCTGTCCCCGTTCGCGGACGTGACCGCGCTCGCGCTGATCGCGCTCCAGCATCGTGCCGGTGATGCCCGGACCCGCCAGAGCCTGGAGCGGCTGCCGGAACTCATGACGGCCGCGCGATCGGGCCTCGCCCTGGCGCTCGGGACGATCTGCCTGGCGCTGCATGGCGCCGACGTGACGGCCTGGCAGGGGCTTCTCGTGCGGCGGTTCGCCGAAACGGGGTTTCTCGGCGAGACGCGGGCCGTGGCGCTCGGCCTGATCGCCCTCGCCAGTCCGCGCGGGATCTTCCGGCTATGACCCTCGATCGCCGCCGATTCCTGGCCGCGACGGTCGGCGCCACCATCGCCCCGGCGCTGGGCGCCTGCTCGGGGACGCCGCGATGGGACCGCGCCGCTTACCAGAAGGCCGTGGCGTCCCGCGTGGCCGTGGTTCCCGCCGGCGCCTACGAAGGCCACCTCGGCCGTCTCGTGCTGGAAGCCCTCCGGCTGTTCCGCCTCCCGGTGGTCGGCAGGCGCGTCGTGCTCAAACCGAACTTCGTCGAGTACGATCCGGCCGGCGCGGTGAACACGCATCCCGCGGTCATCCTCGCCGCGGTGCAGGCCTTCCGCAGCTTGGGCGCCGCACACGTCGTCGTGGCCGAGGGGCCTGGACACCATCGCGACACCGAGCACCTGCTGGCGGGCTCGGGGCTCCTGACGCTGCTGCGGGAGCACGACGTCCCGTACGTCGACCTGAACACCGACGAGCTGCGCCGGGTGCCCCTGCGCAGCCGCTTCACGGACCTGGGGCATCTCTACCTGCCCGAGACGGTGCTCGGCGCCGACCTGCTGGTCTCGATGCCGAAGCTGAAGACGCATCACTGGGCCGGCGTCACGCTCTCGATGAAGAACTTCTTCGGTGTCGTGCCCGGGTCCGTCTACGGATGGCCGAAGAACCGCCTCCACTGGGCCGGCATCGACCAGAGCATCCTCGACATCAACGCGGCGCTCACCATGCCACGGTTCGCCATCGTTGACGGCATCGTCGGCATGGAAGGCAACGGGCCGATCCACGGGCAGCCGCGCGCGTGCGGCGTCCTCGTCCTCGGCGACGACCTCGCCGCCGTCGACGCGACGGCCGCCCGGGTCATGACCATCAACCCGCGGGCGGTACGGTATCTGGAAGCGGCCGGCCGGTTCCTCGGCAACATCGAGGAGGAGCGCGTCGTGCAGATCGGCGTCGAGCCGGACAGGGTCCGCCAGGATTTCGCGGTCCTCCCAGCCTTCCGTGCGCTCAAGACCTTCTCGGGCTAGCGCCGGTCTGAGGGCCGTCGCCCTCGCCGGCATCTTCCTGGGCATCGCGGAGGCCGGCGTGCCGGAGCTCAACGAGGCCGGCACCCGGGCGTACCACCGCGGCGATTTCGCGGGCGCCGAGCGTTTCTACCGAGACGCGCTTCGCCAGGCGCCGCGCGACGCGGTGCTCCACTACCATCTCGGCGTGACGCTCACGAGGCTGTCCCGCTGGCAGGACGCCGCCGACGCCTTCCGGACGGCGCTGCGGCTACGGCCCTCGGCCGAGGTCGCGTCTGCGGCGCGCGAGGCGCTACGTGGGATCGAGCCCTTGCTGCGAGTCCGGTCGAGGGAAGAGAGCGAGTTGGTGCGACTCACCCGCGTCGGCGGGGTCTGGGTGGCCGATGTGCTCGTGAACGGGCGCTATGCCGCGCGCTTCCTCGTCGACACCGGCGCGTCGATCTGCGTCATCTCCCCTCGGCTCGCCGCGCAGGCCGGCCTGCGGCCGGATCCCGACGCGGACCCCTTGAGACTCATGACGTTGTCGGGGACCACGACGGGCCAGCTCGTGACGATCCCGTCGCTGCGGATCGGCAGCATCGAGAGCCACGACATCCGGGCGGTGGTGCACGCGACCGGAGAGATGTTCGACGGGATCCTCGGCAACACGTTCCTCGGTCGTTACAGCGCGACGCTGGATCAGAAACGCGGGGTGCTGAGCCTCGAGGGGCGGTGAGGTCAGCGGGCCGGCCGGCTGCCTCCCGGGCGCTGCGGGGCGGGATCGTAGCTGCGCAGCCGCTCCTCGAACTGCACGTCGGCGCGGCGGCCGACCCAGCGGACGTACCAGCGGACCGCGGGGGCGTACCAGTACTCGTCGGAGTCGCCGCGCTCGCCCTGGCGGACGATCTTGATAGCCTCGAACCGTCCGGCCGGCACGTCGACGGTCTCGACGCCGACGGCGCGGAAGGTGTCGACATGGGAGGTCCGGCCCCGGCTGTCCTCGAAGCTGCCGCGATGGCTCCAGCGCTTGCCCGGCTCCAGCGGCCAGACGAACCAGGGCTGCGGCGGGAGCATCCGCGCTTGCACCTTCGAATCCCGGACGGCGAAGGCCCAGTGAAGCTCGGGCGTGTAGTACGCCTCGACGTCGCCGGCCCGGGCGACGTAGTAACGGACCCCACCCACCGTGTGGGTCTGCAGCACCTCGACCGTCTTGATGCCGCTCTCGCTACCGCTCGTCCAGTCGAACAGCCACCGGTCTCCGAGGCTCCAGGACGGCGGGGTGTCGGTGTCCCCCGAGAGGGACGTCGCCGGACGCGGCGATGGCAGGCTCGGCGGCGTGTCGGAGGCGACTGGACTGCACGCGGTCGTACTCGCGGCCGTCATCGCCGCGATGGCGAAGACGGCCAGCACGCGCCCACCTGGCAGCGTCACCGGACGATTGTCCCACACGGTCCCGGAGCCCCCGCCGAAATTCTGGGCACCAGGACGGCTCGCCCTCGGCGGCAGGCCGGGCACGCGACGTCCCGGCGACATCCGGCCCGGACCGGGCCAGGGGTGACGGCCCCGCGAGCCGCCGCGTTCCGGCCGCGGATCCGACGTGGCCGGCGGCGTGGTCGGTGATTCACCGCGACCGGCGAGGTGCCGGCGTGACCGGCACCGTCCACACGAAGACGCGGCGGTCGAACGGGATGCCCGGCACCTCGAGCGTGCGCTCGGGCCGCCAGTCGCCCATGTCGAACTCGTGCGACACGATGCGGCTGCCCGGGCGGAGCTCGCGCAGCAGCTTGGGGCGCAGCCGGGCGTTGATGGCCGTCGAGAGGTAGAGCGCCACGACGGTCGCCGGGCTCACGTCCGTCGCGAAGAGATCCCGCTCGACGAAGGTGACGCGGTCGGTGACGCCCGCGCGCGCCGCGCTCGCGCGCGCCTCCTGGATGCGCTGGGGATCGAGGTCGACGCCGACGCCGCGCGCCCCGTACCGCGCGGCGGCGGTGATGACGATGCGGCCGTCGCCGCAGCCCAGGTCGTAGACCACGTCGCCGGGCCCGACCTTCGCCGCGTCGAGCATGGTGGTGACGACCTCGAGGTCGGTCGGGACCCAGACGACGTCGAGCCGCGGCGGCGGGCTCGCCGGAGCCGCGGACGTCGTCCAGGCGGGCGCCGCGCAGCCGGCGAGCCCGGCCGCCAGCGCCACCGCGAGCAGCCGCGTCGTCGGCCTCACGCCGCGATCCTCGCGCGGGCCGCGCCCGCGCAGCCACGCGGCGAGTCGCGTCCGGCCGGGCGGCTCAGCGGGTGCGGGCCTCGCTGCGGTCGGTCCCGATCTGCAGCTGGTTGTTCACCCGGTTGTCGCCGGCGACGCCACGGGCCACCTTGTCGATGCGCTGGCGCGTGGCCTCGTCCTCCACGGTGCCGGTGAGGTGCACCATGTCGTTGTCCGTCCGCACGTGGACGCTCGTGAGCGTGGCCATGCCCTCGCTGGCGGCCAGGCGGCTCTTGATCGTCGTCGTGGTGGTGACGTCGTTGAGCATCTGGCCCGGCGACATGTCGGACACGAGCGAGCAGCCGCTCAGCAGCAGCGCGGCGGCGACGATCGACAGCAGCGGGACGACGATCCGCATGGCAAGCCTCCCGTGGCGGCCCGGGGGCGGCGATGCCGCCGGGCGTTCGTGCACGCGCATCGACTCGATGCCGTGCAACCCGGGTGCCCAGCCGAGGGATGACGAATCGCGCTCTTGCGCGCGCCGCCGGTCGGGGCGGCGCGCCGGTCGGCGAATCCGGTGCTCAATGTGTGGCGCGGGGTGCGGACCACGGCCGCTATCCCTGCGCGCGGCCGAGGGGCGCCCCGCGGCGCGGGCCATGTCGGGCCCCCACATCACGCGCGCCCCAGAGGCGCGCCACGGCTCGGCCGGGGCGCGCCGAACGTTGAGGGGGCTTGGGGGCCATGTCGGGGCCCCCATCACGATCAGTCAGCCGTCGCGGCCAGCGCGCGCTCGGCGCGCTCGACCCAGTGCTTCATCCCCAGCGCCCGGAAGGCCTCCAGGGCGGCCGTCAGGGCCTCGCGCGCCGCCTGGCGGCGGCCGGAGCGCGCGTGCAGGCGACCCAGGTCCAGGCGACACCGCGCGGCGAAGGGCCGCATGCCCAGTCCCCCGGCCACGGCGATGGCCTCCGCGTACGAGCCGCCGGCGGCGGTGTCGTCTCCGGCGGCGGCCTGGACGTCGGCCAGCATGCGCGTGGCGCGCGCCTCCAGGCCGCGGGCTTCCATGGCCCGCGCGCGGTCGCGTGCCTCGGCGGCCAGGCGGCGCGCTTCCTCGGTGCGGCCGGCCCCGGCCAGCACCTCGGCCGTCCAGATCTGCCCCAGGCACTGGGGATAGCGGAAGTGCTCGGCGTCGCACCGCGCGGTGGCGCGCTCGAGCACGGCCAGGGCCTCGGCGCTCCAGCCCATCAGCGCGTAGGCGTGACCGAGCGCCACCTCGGTCATCGAGAGCGTGAGGCGCAGGTTGCCGGCCTCGCAGAGGCTGCGCGACTGCTCGAAGGCCGCCACGGCGTCGGCGAGCTGGCCCTGGAACATCGCCAGCATGCCGGCGGCGAAATGGGCCTGGGCCGCGCTGTAGAGCTGCTCGGAGGCGGCGGCGATCTCCAGCGTCTCGGCCACGCGCCGCTGGGCCTCGTCGAACTCCCCGCGCTCGGCCAGGCACCAGACGAGCCAGGTGCGCGAGAACACCGCGGGCGGTCCCGCCATGCCGAGCCGCAGCCGCGAGACCTCGCCCTCGAGGGCGCCGACGGCCCGGCGCAGGTGGTCGATGGCCGGCTCGTACTGGCCCAGCGCGTGGTGCGCCTGCCCCAGGTACTGGTGGCCGACGGCGGCCAGCGCCTCGTCGCCCAGCGCCTCGGCCAGCGTCAGGGTGCGCCGGCCCGCGTCGAGCGCGCGACGCGCCTCGCCCACCGCCCAGAGCGAGTTCGTGAGCGCCGCGGTGACGCGGCCCAGCCGCGCGCGGTCGCCCAGGCGGTCGGCCAGCGTCTCGGCCGCGGCCAGGTGCTCGAACATCCGGGGCAGCTCGCCGACGATGAAGAGGGCGTTGCGCAGCTCGAGCCGCAGGTCGGCCACCTGGCCCAGCAGCTCGGCGCTCTCGGGCAGGTGGCGCGCGCAGGCCAGGGCCGCCTCGAAGCGCGCTGCGGCCTCGCGGTGGGCCGAGTGCGCGGCCGCCTTGAGGCCGGCGCGCCGCAGGTACCGGAGCGCGTCGTCCCACAGCTCGCCCCGCAGGGCGTGATGGGCCAGGCGCTCGACGTGCTCGTCGAGGCTGCCGGCATGCCGGTCGGCGATCGCCGCGGCGATGGCCGCGTGCAGGGTGCGGCGCCGCTCGTGCAGCAGGCTCTGGTAGGCGACGTCGTGGATGAGGGCATGGCGGAAGGCGTACTCGGTCGTGGGGAACAGGCGCGCCTCGTCCAGGAACCCCGCGGCGCGCAGGCGCTCGAGCGATTGGCGCACCTCGTCCTCCGGCGCGCCGGCGATGGCGGTGAGGAGCGAGAGCGGTACGTCGACGCCGATCACCGCCGCGCACTGCAGCAGCCACTTGTCCTCGGGCCCCAGCCGGTCGATGCGGCTGGCCAGCACCGCGTGCACGGTGGGCGGGACGTGGACCTCGGGCAGCGGCCTCGCCAGCCGGTAGGCGCCCGGGCTGCCCTCGAGGACGCCCATCTCGGCCAGGGTGCGCACGGACTCCTCGATGAAGAAGGGATTGCCCTGCGTGCGCTCCACGAGCAGGCGCGTGAGCGCCGCCAGCGAGGCGTCCTCGCCGAGCAGCGCGTGCAGGAGCGCGCCGGCGCTCCCCGGCCCGAGCGGCTCGACGTGCACCTCGGTCAGGTACGGGCGCGGCGTCCACGGCGGCCGGTGCTCGGGGCGCCAGGTGAGGAGCATCAGCGCGCGCACCGAGGGCAGCCCGTCGAGCATGCCGTCGAGCACGGCCAGCGTCTCGGAGTCCGCCCACTGCAGGTCCTGGAGGATGACGAGCAGCGGCTGCGCGCGGCTCTCGCGCACCGCCAGCCGCTGGATGGCCAGCAGCGTCTGCTGGCGGCGCTGGCCCGGGTCGAGGTCGTGCCAGCCCGACTCCTCGCCCGCGGCGTCGAGCAGCGCCAGCACGGGCGTCAGCGACGTCACCAGCGCGGGGTCGAGGCCCAGGACCCGCCGCGTGACGACCTCCCGCACCCGCTCGCGTCCGTCGCCGGGCCGCAGGCCGAAGTAGCCGCGCAGGAGGTCCACGATGGGAAAGTACGGCGTGCCGCGGCCGTGGGCGACGGCGGCGCCCTCGAGGACGAGCCAGCCGCGCGCGGCCTCGCGACTGACGAACTCGTGCACGATCCGCGACTTGCCGACGCCGGGGTCGCCCACGAGCGCGATCCCGCAGCCCCGGCCGCGGGCGGCGGCCTCCAGCGCCGCCGCCAGCGTGGCGAGCTCGCGCTCGCGGCCCACGAAGCGGCTGAGCCCGCGCGCGGCCGCGGCCTGCAGGCGACTCCGCATCGGCCCCACGCCGACGAGCACGAACGTCTCCACGGGCTCGGCCAAACCCTTCACGGCGACGGGCCCCAGGTGCTTGACCTCGACGCGCCCCTCCACCAGCGTCAGGGTGTCGGCGGTGAGCCGGATGGTCCCCGGCTCGGCGGCCTGCTCCATGCGCGCCGCCAGGTGCGTGGTCTGGCCCACCGCGGTGTAGTCCATGTGCAGGTCGTTGCCGATGGAGCGCACGACGACCTCGCCGGAGTGCAGCCCGACCCGGATGCGCACCGGCACGCCGCGGGCGCGCCGGACCTCCTCGGCGTACCGCCGCACGCTCTCCTGCATGGCCAGCGCGGCGTAGCAGGCGCGCAGCGCGTGGTCCTCGTGGGCGACGGGCGCCCCGAAGAGCGCCATGATGCCGTCGCCCAGCACCTGGTTCACGGTGCCCTCGTAGCGGTGGACGGCGTCCATCATGCGCTCGAGCACCGGATCGAGGACGGCGCGGGCCTCCTCCGGGTCGCGCTCGGCCAGCAGCTCCATGGAGGACTTCAAATCCGCGAACAGCACGGTCACCTGCTTGCGCTCGCCCTCCAGCGCCGCGCGGGAGTCGAGGATCTTGCGCGCCAGGTGCGCGGGCGTGTACCGGGCGGGCGCGGCCTCCGCCGCCGGCGCGGCGTCCGGCGCCAGCGCGGCGCCGCAGCCTCCGCAGAAGCGGTCCTCGGCGCCGTTGGCGAAGCGGCACGCCGGGCAGAGACGGGCGAGGCGGGCCCCGCAGCGCCCGCAGAAGCGGCGTCCCTCCTGGTTACGGGTCCGACAGCGCGGACAGATCAACGCGACCACGATACCTGCGATACGGCGGAGGTGCCAGGAGGCGATCTACGCGTCGAGCGCGTCGAACACGGCGCGCGCCAGGCGCGGCAGGTCGGGATCGCGGGCGCCGCAGACGAGCACGGTGTCGCCGGGGCGCGCCTCGCGCACGACCCAGTCGCGGGCCTCGGCGTGATCGGCGGCGTAGCCGCAGCGCAGGCCGGCCGGCAGGTCGGCGGCGAGCACGCGGCTCGAGATGTCGCGAGCCACGGTGCCGCCGGCATAGAAGATCTCCGCGTAGCAGAAGCGGTCCTGGGGACGGAGCAGCGAGGGCAGCAGCGCTCGCAGCTCCGGGCGCAGGAAGCGCGCCGGGCCGTAGCCGTGCGGCTGGAACACCACGACGACGCGTGCGGCGCCCGCCTGCGCCGTCGTGATCGCCGCCCGGAGCTTCTCGCCGTTGTGGGCGTAGTCGTCCACCACGCGGATCTGGCGCGCGGTCACGCCGATCACCTCGTGGCGGCGGGCCACGCCGGGAAAGCGCGCGAGCAGGGTGGCGATGCGCACGGGGCCCAGGCCCAGCTCGAGGGCGACCATCGCCGCGGCGGCGGCGTTCTCGAGGTTGTGCAGGCCGGGCTGCGGCACGTTGAGGGCCACGTCGGTGCCGGCGCAGTGCAGGGTGCCGAGGCCGCGCTGGGGCCCGACGCTCCTGACCTCCAACCAGGCGTCGGCCTCGGGCGAGGCGCCGTAGCTGGCGGCCTTCAGCCGCCGGCCGATGGCGGCGGCCTCCGGACAGCCCGCGTTGACGAGCAGGCGGCCGCAGCGCTCGGCAAAGGTCGTGAACTGCGGGCGCAGCGTCTCCAGCTCGCCGTGGTCCCGGCTCACGTTGTGGATCAGGCCGATGGCCGGGCGGTAGCCGACCAGCGTGCCGTCCGATTCGCAGGCCTCTGCGGCCACGATGCCGCCGGCCGGGCCCGGCACGAAGCAGGCGCCGCCGCCGTCGCCGACCAGCGCGGCGCCGCCGAGCACCGTCGCCGGCGTGCCGCTCTCGCGCAGCAGCCAGGCCAGCATGCCGGTCACCGTGCTCTTGCCGCTGGTGCCGGCGACGGCCACGCCGGGGTCGCCGCCGTTCACGACCTCGGCCAGCAGCCGCGGGCGCGGCACGCACTCGATGCCGTGCGCGCGCGCCGCGCGCATCTCCGGCGTGTCGGCCTCCACGGCCGTCGAGTGCACGACGCGCCCGAGGCCTGGATCGATGGCGCTTCCGTCGTGCGGCACGATCCTGATGCCGAGGCCCTCCAGCCGGGCGGCCACGTCCTGGCTCTTGCCCTGCTCGAAGGCGCGATCCGAGCCCTGCACGTCGTGACCGCGGGCGCGCATCAGGCAGGCGAGCGGGCTCATCCCCGCGCCGGCGACGCCCGAGAAGTGGTAGCGGCCCATGCTTCGCTCTCCGTTGCCAGGACGGTGCCAGTCCGGGGTCCCGGCTCCCCGGGCCCCACGGGGGCGCCGTCGCGCGCGTTTACCCGTTCGAGTCTACGCCGGGGCGCCGCCGGGCCGCGCCATTTCGTACGCGCGGTGCCGGACGGCGTCGCGCTGGTGACATGCGCCGGACGGCGTCGCCGTCCGAGCGGAAGCGCCCGGCGGCGCACCCGCCATCGCCGCGGTGCACGTGGCGGCGTTCTCGTCGTGCACCCGCGGGGTGTCGCGAGATCGAGAGCCAGAAGCCGATCCGCGTATTCCCGAGGAGCGCCTCGGGTTCCCCGGGGCGCGACGACATCGGGGCCCCTGTGAACCCCGCGCGGGAGAGAGGAGCACCCCGGCTGTGCCGGGGGGCGACGAAGGCGGGGGCTTGGGGGCCATGTCGGGGCCCCACGTCGGCGTCGGCTAGACTGGCGTGGGATGGCCTCATCTCGCCGCCCGGACGTGTCCGCCGCGGCGGCCGCGCTCGGCGTGGCGCTGGCCGTCGCGCTCGTCGCCGTCTGGGTCGCCGGCGCGCCGGCCTCGGACGCCGGCCTCACCGGTGGCGAGGGCCACCCCCGGGAGCGGCTGCCGCTCGCCGTTCACGCGCCGGCGCTCGGCGATGCCGCCCTCGACGGCGCCGCGCGCCGCGCGGTGGAGGACTGGAACCGGCTCGCCGAGGGCGCCCTCGGCCGGCCCGCCTTCGCGTGGGCCGAGGGTCCCGAGCGCGCGCAGGTCGTGATCGCCGTCGAGCCCCGGCAGGGCGAGCGCCTCATGGGCGAGACGCACCTGCGCGTGGAGGACGGCGGGCGGATCGGCGTGCCGGTGCGGATCGTGCTGCGCGAGCCGGCGCCGCGCGGCCGCACGGCGCCCGACGTCCTCCTCTACCAGGTGCTGGCGCACGAGCTCGGTCACGCGCTGGGGCTCGAGCACGTCCGCGATCCGCGCTCGCTCATGTGCTGCGTGCCGGGCAGCGTGGACTTCGGCGATCCCGCGCAGCGCCAGGCGTACGTCGAGGCGCGCCGCCGGCCGGACGTCTCCACCGTGCGGGGTCAGCTGGCGGAGCATTACGCCAGGTTCTGGGGCTTGCGGTAGAGTAGCCGAGCCGACCCTCGAGCCCGGAGGACCGCGATGCCCCGCAAGGATGCCCCGCCCCGGCCGACGCCGGTGACGCCCGAGAGCGCCGATCCCCGCCATCGCTGGGACCGTCCGCTGCAGGCGCCCGGCCACATGCAGGTGGACTTCGAGGAGCGCGTCGACTTCCGCCGGCTGCACGCCTATCGCCTGGGGCGCGTGCGGCAGGCGCTCGGGCCGTCGGGCCTCGGCGCGCTGCTGCTCTTCGACCAGTACAACATCCGCTACGTGTCGGGCACGGTCATCGGCGAGTGGGCGCGCGACAAGCTCACCCGGTGGTGCCTCATCACCGGCAACGGCGAGCCGTGGGTGTGGGACTTCGGCTCCGCCGCCCGCCACCACCGCCTCTACGCGCCGTGGATCCCGGCGCGGCAGTCGCTGGCCGGCATGGTGGGCATGCGGGGCGCCGTGTCGCCGAAGGCCGGCCTCTTCCGGGACGCCGCCCGGGAGGTCCGCGACATCCTGCACGCCGAGGGCGTGGGCGGGATGCCGCTCGGCATCGACGTGGTCGAGCCGCCCTTCCTGTTCGCCCTGCAGGAGGCCGGCGTCGAGGTGCGCGACGGCCAGCAGACGATGCTCGAGGCGCGGATGATCAAGAGCCACGACGAGCTGACGCTGCTGAACATGGCCGCGTCCATGGTGGACGGCGTCTACCAGGACATCTTCGAGGCGCTCAAGCCCGGCGTGCGCGAGAACGAGATCGTGGCCCTGGCCAACAAGCGCCTCTACGAGATGGGCTCGGACAGCGTGGAGGCCATCAACGCCATCTCCGGCGAGCGGTGCAGTCCGCACCCGCACAACTTCACCGACCGGCTGGTCCGGCCGGGCGACCAGGCCTTCTTCGACATCATCATGTCGTTCGTGGGCTACCGGACGTGCTACTACCGGACCTTCAGCGTGGGCAAGGCCACCCGGCCGCAGGTCGCCGCCTACAAGAAGGCCCGCGAGTGGATGGACGAGGCCATCGCGCTCATCAAGCCCGGCGTGACCACCGACAAGATCGCCCGCGCGTTCCCGAAGGCCCAGGACATCGGCTTCGAGAGCGAGATGGCGGCCTTCGGGCTGAACTTCTGCCACGGCATCGGCCTGGGCCTGCACGAGCGGCCCATCATCAGCCGGCTGAACTCCTTCGAGGACCCCATGGAGCTGCAGGCGGGGATGATGTTCGCCGTCGAGACGTACTGCCCGGCCACCGACGGCGTCTCCGCCGCGCGCATCGAGGAGGAGGTCATCGTCACCCCGGCCGGGGCGCAGATCATCACGCTCTTCCCCGCGGACGAGCTGCCGATCGCGAACCGGTACTGAGCGTGAGGGCGAGGGCCGCCGGCCTCGCGCTCGCGCTGGCGGCGACCGCCGTCGCGCCCGCCGCCGCCCAGGACGTCGTGCTGGAGCGCCTCGTGCGCCTGAACGGCGCCACCAAGAACAACACCCGGCTGATGCTCACCATCCCGCCGGACTTCTCGCAGGTCATCCCGATCAGCTTCCGCATGGACCTGCCGGCGGACTTCCGCCAGCGCGCCGAGCTCGAGCTGACACCGCTCGAGAGCGAGGGCGCCCCCACGCCCGGCCACGTGCTGCGCGAGCACGGCAGCGGGGCCGAGCGCCTGGAGGGCGAGTCGCTGCCGATCACGCTGGCCTCCGGCGTCCTCCGCGTCGACCTCGAGCTCAATCGCGTGCGGCCGCGGGCGACCTACGTCGGCACGCTGCTGCTGCTGTACCGGGGCAAGAAGCACGAGTGGGAGGTCACGCTCCGGACCACCGACCTGGGGGCCCTGATGGTCGACCGGCTGCCGCCGCTGCAGCTGGTCACGCTGAACCCGCTGGCGTGGAACGTGGGCCGCCAGTTCCAGATCGGGCTGCGCGATGCCGCCGACCGCGGCCCCTACCGGCGCGTGCGCGCGCGTCTCGTCGAGGCCAACCAGGTCAAGACGACCTCCGTGGTGTCCAACGTCACCCTCGACGCCTTCTCGTTCTGGACGGGGTGCTGGGACGCCGGCGGCTGCCGGCCGGCCGACGTGCACGCCCCGGCGCCGGGGGCGGGCCTCGACGTGCGGCGCGGGGGCGAGCTCAAGCTGTGGGCGCGGGTGGAGGCGCTGAGCCCCGGCGAGTACAACCCGGTGCTGCGCTTCGTCGCCGACGGCGCCAGCGAGCGGGCCGACGAGTCGAAGCTGGAGCTCAACGTGCAGGTCCGCCACCACTGGTGGCTGGCGGTCGTGGTCATCCTGCTCGGCTCGGCGGCCGGGCTCTTCGGCAACAAGTACGTGGCCGGCTACTGGACGGCGCGCGCGCTGCGCCGCGAGACCGAGGAGGCCGCGCAGGCCGCCGCCGCGCTGGCGCGGCCGGACCCGCGCGGCAGCCCGTGGTGGTGCCGCAGCGCCGCGAATTCCTACGGCCTGGCCCGGGCGCGGGTGATCCTCGACCAGGCCGCCCAGCTGTCGCGCAGCGTCTTCAGCGTGATCGCCGTCGAGCACGAGATCCGCGAGCGCGTGGACGACGCGCGGCGGCGGCTGGAGGCGCTCAGCGCGCTGCAGCACACGCGCTTCCGCCTGCAGCTGGCCGCCGTCGACCGCGAGGCGGCGCAGCACCGCATCAAGGCCTCGATCAGGCGCGTGCTGGCCATCCTGGACGGGCCGGCGATCCGCGCCCAGCAGAAGGCCGCCGTCGAGGCCCTGCTGGCCGACATCGAGGCCTGGCTCTCGATGGAGCGGCAGGACGCCCTCTACCGCGAGGCCGTGCTCGGCCGGATCCGCGAGCTGCTCGTGACCGTCACGCCCCTCGACGTGCCGAGCGCGCTCGTGCGGCGGCGCATCGCCGAGCTCGCCGAGAAGCTCTCGGCGGCCACGACGCTGACCGAGCCCACCGCCACGGCGCTGCTGCCCTACGACCACCTGGCGGCGCGGCTGGCGCTGCTGTGGCGCGACCGGCTGCGCTCGTATGCGGAGGACCTGGCCATCAAGGAGATGAACGGCGAGGCGCTGGCCGAGCTGCACGCGATGGCCGATCGCGCCGTCTGGACGCACCTCGGCGAGGCGGCCCGGGACGGGCTCATGCAGCTCCACGCGCCGGGCCCGTGCGTGAAGACCTACGACCTGGTCGAGGTGCGCCTCACCGTCCGGTCCGGCGTGCCGGAGACGGACATCATCGACCATCCGTGCGTCGTCCGCTGGCGCGTCTGCCAGCCGGGCCGGCCGCCGGTCGAGACGGTCACCTACGGCCTGTCGCTCGTCCACTACTTCTCCGTCCACGGCTCGACGACGTTCGAGGCGCGCCTGGAGTGGAACGACGAGCAGATCCCGGTGAAGGGCGCCGCCCAGGTCGAGGTCGTCGAGAACGAGGAGTACCGGCCGTGGGCAGCCTTCCAGTCGGTCGAGCTCGCGGTCACGGCGCTGGCCGCGCTGTTCGCCATCGCCACCGGCCTCGGCTACGGTTACAACGCCACGTTCGGCACGTCGAACCAGTACATCGGCCTGTTCCTGTGGGCCGCCGGCGCCAGCGCCGGCGGCAACCTGTTCAAGCAGCGCGGGAGCGGCCGGACGGTGGGCGGCGGCGAGGCGATGTTACCCGGGCGCTGAGGCGCCCGCGCCCGGCACATCGTAAAGCGCGCGAGACACCGGCGCCCGGCTCCCGGGCGGTCGCCGCGCCGGCCGCGGCCCGCAACGGCGCCGACTTCGCGACCGCGCCGCTCGAGTTCTTGACGCCTGCGCCGTGGCCGCATCGGGGGCGGCGGCCAAGTCGGCGATTCCGCGCGACCTCGCGGGGTGGCGAGTCGATTGCTTGCGCGGGGGTCGTGCTCTCGCTCCGGCTCGTCGCGCTCGCGTGGCCGATTGCCCTCTGTCTGCATTGCCGCCGGCCGGCCCCGGGTCTCGCGGGGCAGGTCACTTTGTCCTCGGGCGATGGCCGAGCTGACATCGCCTGACGGTCACGCGCCCGCAAACCGCACGCCGGTCGGCATTTCGATCGTGGCACCGGCCTCGCATGCAGCGGGGACGCCGGAGGCCCCCAGCATGCTGGATCGCGCCCGCAAGGTGGCACCCCCGCCGCCGCGCCACTTTCCCCTTCGCAAGCTCGCGCTGTGCCTGGACTGCGACGCGTGCTTCGAGTTCGGCCCGAAGACCTGTCCCGCGTGCGGCAGCGAGACGCTGGCGCCGCTCGCGCGCTTCCTGCAGCCGGTGGGCCGGCTCTCGCGCGCCCTCCGCCGCAACGGCGACGCCGACGTGCCCGAGACCGTGCGCCGCCAGCTCTTCGTGGTCGCGCGCGACCGGGAGAAGCTCTACGACTACGTGAAGCGGGCGTTCGCCGAGAACCCGACGGTGCAGGTGGTCCTCGACCGCCGCGTGGGGGAGCGACGGCGCGCCGGGATGTCGCGGATCCCGAACCGCCGCCAGGGCGACCGCCGTCGCTCCGACGTCTCCGGCCAGCTCAAGGCGCTGGGCTGGGCGATCGTCCTGCTCGACGTCGCCGACCGCTGACGCGGACGGCGCTCAGCCGCGCAGCCGCTCCCGCTCCTTGAGGACGCGGCGCAGGATCTTGCCCGAGGCCGTCTTGGGGATGGCGTCCACGAACTCCACCGCGTGCAGGGTCTTGTAGCCGGCGAGCCGGCCGCGCGCCCAGCCGAGCAGCGCCTCCGCCGTCAGCGCGGGATCCTTGCGCACGACGAAGGCCTTCGGCACCTCGCCCGCCTCGACGTCGGGCTTGCCGATGACGGCGACGTCGCCGACGCCCTCGTGCTCGAAGAGCAGCGCCTCGATCTCGGCCGGGGCGATGCCGAAGCCCTTGTACTTGATCATCTCCTTCTTGCGGTCGGTGATGGTCAGGTACCCGCGCTCGTCGATCCGGCCGATGTCGCCGGTGTAGAGCCAGCCGTCCCGGAGCGCGGCCGCGGTGGCCTCGGGCGCGTTCCAGTAGCCCAGCATCAGCTGCGGTCCGCGCACGCAGACCTCGCCGACCTCGCCGGGGCCGAGCGTGCGCTCGCCGGTCTCCAGGTCGACGATCCTCTGCTCGGTGTCGCTGCACGGCAGGCCGCCGGTGTCGAGGGTCAGCAGCGCGTCGTCGTGGACCGGGTTCAGGTGCGTGATCGGCCCGGCCTCGGTGAGGCCGTAGCCCTGCACCACCTTGACGCCGGTTTGCTCGCGGAAGCGGCGCGCCAGCTCGGGCGGCACCGGGGCGGCGCCGATCATCAGCTGGCGGACGCTCGACCAGTCGGTCTGCGCCAGCAGCGGCGACTGGAGCAGGGCCGCGAGGACGGGCGGCACCACGGGCAGCAGCGTCACGCGCTGCCGCTCCACCAGGCGGCAGCACTCGGCCAGGTCGAAGCGCTCCATCAGGACCAGGCGCGCGCCGGCGTGCACCGCGCCGCCCATCAGCATCAGCCCGTAGATGTGATAGAGGGGCAGGAACACCAGGAGCGTGTCGGCCTCGGTGAGGCGCATCGCCGCGTTGAACTGGATGTTGTTGCAGACGAACGCCCGGTGGCTCAGCAGCACGCCCTTCGGCAGGCCGGTGGTGCCGCTCGAGTACGGCAGCACCAGGAGCTCCTCCCAGTCGATCGCCGCCTCGGCGGGCGGCGTGCTCGGCGCGCCGGCCACCAGGTCGGCGAAGGCGACCGCGTCGGCGAGGCCCGTGGCGCCGGGCCCGACGGCGACCACGTGCTCGAGGCCGGGCGCCTCCGGTCGCGCCGCGCGCACGAAGCCCAGCAGGTCGGGCTGGGTCACCACGGCCACGGCCCGCGCGTCGGCCAGCTGGTAGGCGACCTCGCGCTCGCGGTAAGACGGGTTCATCGGACTCGGCACGGCGCCCAGCCGGGCGAGCGCGAAGAACGCCACCACGTACTCGGGCCGGTTCGTCATGAAGAGGCACACGCGGTCGCCGCGGCCGATGCCCAGGCCGCGCAGCCCGTGGGCGAAGGCGTTGACCAGCCCCTCGAGCTCGCGGAAGGTCAGGCTCGCGTCGCCGCCGACGACGGCCTCGCGCTCCGGATGGAGCGCGACCGGGCGATGCAGCATCTCGCCGTACGGCATGCGCGGGTAGGTCAGGCGCGGGCGGAACAGCTCGGGCTGTGCGGGGCGCGGCATCGAGACGACCTCCGGGGGCTCGGGTGGCGCTATGATACGGTCGTTTCCCGCGAGCGCCCATCGTGACCCCGTCCGCGCCCACCGTCGGCGTCGTCGGGCTCGGCTACGGCCGGGCCCATGTTCCCGCCTTCCAGGCCGCCGGCTGCCGGGTGATCGCCGTCTGCCAGCGCGATCGGGCGGCGGCCGAGCGCGTGGCCGGTCGCTACGGCGTCCCCGAGGCCTTCGAGCGCTGGGAGGACATGATCGAGCGCGCGCGCCCCGACATCGTGGTCGTCGCCACGCCGCCGCACCTGCACCAGGCGATCGCGCTCCGGGCGTTCGCGGCCGGGGCCCACGTGCTGTGCGAGAAGCCGCTCGCCATGACGGCCGCGGAAGGGCGCGCGATGGCCGAGGCCGCGGCGAAGGCCGGCCGCGTCGCCATGACGTCCTTCAACTGGCGCTTCACGGCGGGCATGCAGGAGATGCTGCGCCGGGTGCGGGCCGGCGCGCTGGGGCGCGTGTTCCACGTGGCCGGCCGCTGGCAGGGCGGCCGCATGGCGGACGAGAGCGCGCCGGCCACGTGGCGAGCGGATCGCGCGCAGGCCGGCCACGGCGTCATGGGCGACCAGGGCGTCCACGTCGTCGACCTGATCCGCATGCTCTTCGGCGAGTTCGCGCGCGTGACGGCCCTCGCCGGCGTCGCGTACCCGTCCCGCTCCGCGCCCGGCGTGGCCCGGCCGGCCGACGCCGAGGACTACTGCGCGGTCATCGGCGAGCTCGCCGACGGCACCCAGGCGGCGTTCACGGCGAGCCGGGTGGCGCGCGGGGTCAACGAGCACGCCTTCGAGGTGTACGGCACGCGCGGCGCCATGCAGTACCGCCTCGTGCGCGAGGGGCCGCGCTGGTGGGAAGGCGAGCTGCGCGTCAGCGACGGCGGGCCCTTCCGTCGCGTCGACCCGGCGGCGCCGGCGCCGGCGTCGGTCGGCGAGGGCGACGGGATGGAGGTCATCGGCAAGGCGACCATCGCCCCGCTGGTCGCCCGCTTGCTCGACGCCATCCGGACCGGCGCCCCGGTCTCGCCGTCCTTCGAGGACGGCGTGCGGGCCCAGGAAGTGCTCGACGCGGTGGCCGAGGCGGTGGCCCGCCGCGCCTGGATGGCGCTGCGGGCCTGACGCCCGTCAGCGGGGCGCGCGGAACCGCCGGAGGAAGGCGACCAGCCAGACGACCATGAACCCCGCGAAGCCCGCGAGCAGCGCCCACATCACGGAAGCGTTCAGGCGGGGCGGGCCGCCGAGGTTCGCCCGGATCGCCAGCTGCATGACGCCGATCAGCAGCGCGACGAGGGCGCAGCCGAACCACGCGAAGGCGGCGTCGAAGTAGGCCTGGGTGGCGGCCCGCCGCCCGGGCCCGAGCCAGTGCGCCTTGTGGGGCAGGTTCACCCAGCGCGGGGCCACGCGCAGCAGCCACGGCGCCCCGAGCGCGAGCAGCCCGGCCAGCGCGACGGCGCCCGCCTCGATCGCGAAGAACAGCGTCCTCGTCGACCAGCCGTTCGGCGCGCCCGCGCCGTCGAAGTGCGACGCGACCACGTCGGGCAGCCGCGGGTAGTAGTGGAAGATCTGGATCGCGGCGAGCAGGACGAGCGCGAGCAGCACCAGGCGCGGACGGCGGCCGGTCGCCACGTCAGCGCGACGGCGCGGGCGCCATCGTGCCGGTCCCCGGCCGGTCGAGCGCCCCCGATCGCCGTCCCCCGAGGCAGGCGGCGAAGAAGTCCGCCAGCGGGACCACCGGGGCCAGGGCCCCCGCGCGCATGCGCGAGCCGTAGCACGCGCACGGCACGCTGCGCAAGCCCCCGATCGCCCTCAAAAGAATCGTTACCGAAACGGAGGTCGGTGCCTCAAAACCGGTGTTACCGAACGGGACCCCGGAAAGGAGGCGCCGTGACCGAACAAGGGCGACGGGAGTACGCGGCGGCGGTGC